>Ga0207906_1000027_pt1 | contig 260914 bp, 237 predicted proteins | sample LinPmetageLP37_FD_184050 | JGI IMG/M metagenome (GOLD analysis project Ga0207906, IMG submission 184050) | Marine viral communities from the Pacific Ocean - LP-37 (SPAdes) | ecosystem: Environmental > Aquatic > Marine > Oceanic | place: Pacific Ocean | collected 2010-06-16
CGAAAGACACTCGAACATCGGCGCTTGCAACACCGCAAGCTCGCCGCCTAAACATCAAACCCAGACGAGGCCCGCACTCCGCAATCCTACGCCGCGAGTTGTGCCAAATGTTTTGACGACGGACAGTCATGGATCGCACCCATGACGGCAAGGCCTTCCGCATGCTTACCGTGATCGACGAGTACAGCCGCCAGTGCCTGGCGATCCATGTCCAGCGCAAGCTCAAGAGCGATGATGTCCTGGCCGTGCTGACCGAGCTGTTCCAACGCCATGGTCCGCCTGATCACATCCGTAGCGATAATGGCGCTGAGTTCACTTCTCATGCCGTGCGCGACTGGCTCTGGCGGATTGGTGTGAAGACTCTCTACATCGAACCCGGATCACCATGGGAGAATGGCTACAACGAATCCTTCAACGGCAAGCTCAGGGATGAGCTTCTCAACGGGGAGATCTTCTACACTCTGAAGGAGGCAATCATCCTGATCGAGCGCTGGCGTATCCACTACAACACCGTCCGGCCACACTCTTCGCTGGGCTACCAGCCGCCGGCCCCACAAACGATCTTGCCTCGTCCTGCCATGCTGCCTTACGCTGCGCTCCAGGCCGCCCAGCAGGGCGACCCCAACCGCCGGAACTCTAACTTAACCGGTGGACCACCCTGATGGGGCAGGTCAGCAGCATGGTGGCGGCAGGCACCGCTTCGGCAGGTTTCTGTTCGGTCATTTCCACTCTTCTCCCTTGATGTAGCCAATATCGGTGCCGGGCGGCCGTGGTCTAAGCGTTCATTGTGTGTGGTCTTATCAGTTCCATCTAGGAATGAGTGCTATTCCCGCGAAAGCCAGAACAATTCCTGCCAGTAACAACGATTGGTCGGCCAGCAATGCGGCAGAGATGATCAACGCTGCCACCACCGGACCCTTGACGGGGGTGCTGCGGTCCTCTTCCCGCGTCAGATGGTTCAGACTGGCTGGGTCGATGGATACCTGAATCGTACCTGATCGAGCGACCGAGGCAACGTTATCGATTAGCTCGGGCAGCGATGCCGAGAAATCAAGCAGGCCACTGCGGACCTTGGCCAAATGATCCCGCGCGGCTCCGATCGAAAATCGCTCGGCAAACAATTGCATCACGATCGGCTTCGTTTCTTCGGCGATATTGTAGTCCGGCGCCAAAGAGCGAACGAAGCCCTCTGCGGTCAGCAGGGTGCGCAGCAAAATAGCGAGGTCGGGCGGCAATACGAGGCGATAATCGCGCAACAATCCGAAAACCCGATCGAAAATTGCCGCGAATTCTATCCCGGCAAGAGCTGTGCCGCTAAATTCCGCGATCAGCTCATCCAGGTCCATCACCAATTGCGCGCGATCCACGAGTGGATTGCCTGCCCAGTCGAGCAGCAGATCGGCCACCTTGTCTATCTGTCCGTTCGCGATAGCGAAAATCAGTCGGACGATTTCCTGACGCCGCGCGCCGCTGAGAAAGCCGACCGAGCCGAAATCGATGAAGCCTACCTGGTTCCCTTCCATCCAGAAGACGTTGCCGGGATGCGGGTCGCCATGAAACTCTCCATTGAGAAGGATCATCCGTAGCACTGCATCGGCATAGCGCTTCGCGAACTGGGCATTCCCTGCCGGATCAGTTGCCGGGTGCCGCGACGCGGGCTTTCCGCCCAGGGCTTCCTGCACATTGATCGTCAAGCCTGTGAGTTCCCAGTGGATCGCGGGCGTCTTCACCCCAAGCATCTCCAGATAACCGCCAATCCTTTCACAGGCACGTGCTTCTGCCGCCAGGTCCATCTCCCGCGCTAAATTCTTGGCGAATGTCTGAAGGAATTCCACGGGTCGATAGCGGGCAATGTCGCTTGACCGACGCTCGGCGAGGCCCGCGAGCCGTGTCAACAGCCTCATGTCCGCCTCGATCCTGGACGCCATGCCGGGTCGGCGGATTTTCACGATAGTCTCGCTTCCGTCCAGCAGGGTTGCGACATAAGTCTGCGCGATAGAGGCTGAGGCGATCGGGTTTCTCTCGAAAGCGGCGAATTCACGTTCCCAGTCGCTGCCCCAAGCCGATACAATCACCGGTTCGATCTTATCGAACGGCAGCGGTTCCACCTGGTCGTGGAGAGTGCCGAACGCGGAAATCCAGGGTTGTGTAAACAGATCGCTTCTGGTCGCCAGGAGCTGGCCAAGCTTTATTCCGACAGGGCCGACATCGCGCAACAGCGCCACCACCGATGCAGGACGCAAGTCCTCGGTATCTGGCTCATTCTCCGAAACCGGCATAAAGCCAAGCAAGCTTCCGAGATTTTTCAGACCGTGCCGGGCGAAAATCTGACCGAGTTCTGCTAGCCGCGTCAGTTCACCGACACTGTTTTCCAGATCATGCTTCATCGGCTTTCTTCGCAAGTGTCAGCCTGCTTCTGATTCTCCGCAACTTTTCGAAGCATCGTACGCAGGAGGTCGATTTGAGGCGCAGACATTCCCTTCCAGAGAATTTCGTGGAGTCGATCAGCCGCTTCGCGCAGTTCCGGCCAGATGGTTCTTACTTGCTCGGTGAGGTGGAGGTTCCAAACCCTTCGATCGTGCGCCGCCCGCTCTCGCTCGATCAAACCTTTTTCAACCAAAACTGCGACAGCCTGTCCTATCGTCGCCGATTCAAGCTCGAGCAGGCGAGAAATCTCGGTCTGTGTTAGCGTAGGTTCTCGCAACAAGGACGCGATGATCCGCCATTGTGTTTGATTGAGGTCGAGCCCCACGATCAGAGCGTCGAAGGTCCGCCGAGCGGTCCTGTTCACCTCTTCTAGCAAATAAAGGATGTCATCCTTTTCGTTGGGGGCGTAATCACGTATCTCATCTTTCGGCATATGCTTATCCATAGCGCTATCTTGGAAGGCTCGCGCATGCCTGGCGTGTTCAAGCTCAGCGTCAACCATATTCGCTAGCAGTGCCGCCATGCAAACACTCGCTGATTTCACGCTACAGCAGAAACTGAATCCGATGGTCGCTCAAGCTGATAAGGAACCGAACGGCGCTGGGTGAGTGCGGGGGCTCCGGCCACCTCGCCTGCCACGACTGCCGGGATGTTATGATCGCATGCGCTCGGCGTCCCTCATCTGAGCATCAGACCCCCTGAAGGGCAAACGCGGGCGTGAACGCGGGGCATGGGCTCGATTTCGAGTGATTATGGCTCGCTGCCCAGATTGTCATGCATCCTAGCCAGCGATCCGCGTAAGCGCTCCAGTTCCCCAAAACGGATCCCCCCGAGCAAGCGAGCATACATTGCATCAGCTTCTACTCGCATCTTGGGAAGTAGCTCGATTGCGGCAGGGCGTAAATGAACCCGCCAAACGCGCCTGTCGTTCTTCGCGCCTGCGTCTTTCCACCAGCTCAAGTTCTTCCAGGCGATCAATAGTCTGGCCGATGCTAGCGCGCTCTAGCTTCAGTTCCCGAGCCAGCTCTGTCTGGGTCATGCCTGGGCTCCGAAAGATAAGCCAATATACTCCATTGCGTCCGCGTGAGCCCGAATTGTTCAACCGAAGAATCGGCGGTCCTGCGCAAACGCCGGGTCACTTCCTCCATAAGAAAGAACAGCCGATCGGTATCGGTGAGGGAACTTGCCCCCCTTTGTATCCGCGTCATAGCCCGTCATGGCAGCCATCTAGGGCAACCTACCATAGCGGATCAGGAAATAAAGCCGTTTACTGTAAATCGATTTACAATATGAGGTTGCGGTATGCAGTCGCAAACTTTCCATATCGGGGGAAATGGTGGCATCTCCATAGCAGCCGAAGCGACCGGAAATGCCGATGCTTTACCGGTCTTGCTCGCGCATGGGGGCGGCCAGACCCGTCACGCATGGAAACGTGTCACAGCCGATCTCGCCAATGCGGGATTTCGTCCGATCGCAATTGATATGCGCGGTCATGGCGACAGCGAATGGTCTGCCGAGGGCGCTTACGAAACGCGCGACTTCGCTTCAGATCTCGTTGCGATCGCTTCAAAAATGGACCGCAAGCCAGCGCTCGTCGGGGCCTCCCTTGGCGGGTTGGCCGGACTGATCGCCGAAGGACACCTTGCGCCGGGCCGCTTCGCGTCGCTCACTCTCGTCGACATCGCGCCGCGTATGGAGACGGGGGGCGTTATGCGCGTAGTCGGCTTTATGGAGGAGCACGTGGAGACCGGTTTCTCTTCACCGGACGAAGCGGCAGAGGTCATCGCGCGCTACATGCCACATCGCCGCAAGCGCGGAGCCGGCAAGGGCTTACGGCGCTATCTGCGAGAGAAGGAAGACGGCCGCTACTACTGGCATTGGGATCCGGCCTTTATCCGCAACATCACACTAGCCAAGCGAAGCGATCCGGCTCATCAGGAACGCCAGTTTGATGCGCTGAACGATGCAGCCAGCAGGCTTTCGCTGCCATTGCATATTATTCGCGGCGGATCGAGCGATCTGGTTTCCGAAGACGCGGTCGCGCAATTGCTCGAACTTGTTCCACACGCTGAATACACCGACATCGCAGAGGCAACACATATGGTGGTTGGCGATGCCAACGATGCCTTTTCGGCAGCGATACTCGATTTTCTCAAGCGTAATCACAGTCCGCAGGGAGCCGTTACATGACCGATAATCTGACAAGGATCGATCCTAAGCGCCTCGAAGAGATCCTGCAGATTGCCCCGTTTCACCGGTGGCTTGGCCTCACTTTACGGTCATGCTCGAACGAGCAGCTTGAACTGGAGATGCCTTGGCGCGACGAGATCGTGTCAAACCCGGCAATCGGTTCAGCGCATGGCGGCGTGCTCGCCTCTCTGATCGATTTAACCGGGCTCTACACCTTATTGTCGCAAGGTACAGGGGCCAAGGCGACCGCCGATCTGAGGGTCGACTACCACCGCCCGGCAACCTCGGGACCACTCGTAGCATCGGGCAAAATAATCAAGATCGGTAAAAATATCTCGGTCGCTGAAACACGTGTATACGGTCCTACTGGCAACCTTTTGGCTAGCGGCCGCGGTGCCTACGTATGCTAACAGCGTTATCCTAATGGAACTAACTGCAGGGCGAAAATTAGCAGGTCTGTTCCTCGAAGACCTGCAAAATAGTCCCACGACTTTCAGAGCGAATTGCGTCGCGATAGCCGCCTTCCAATGAGTGACGTGACCCCCTGATCTTCCCCCCAGCCGGGATTAGAGCCGAGCTGCGTTGATGCGTATGAGCGCGGTTGAAGCAATGGGCTGCGCAGCGGAGCCCGTAGGGCGTGGCGAAGCAGGCCATTGCTTATCTAGTTCGGCGGCGAACGCCGCCGGTGTCGCGTAGCCAAGGGATGAGGGCGGTCTCTCTCGGTTGTAGTCTTCCACCTGACCTGCCCCATCAGGGTGGTCCACCGGTTAAGTTAGAGTTCCGGCGGTTGGGGTCGCCCTGCTGGGCGGCCTGGAGCGCAGCGTAAGGCAGCATGGCAGGACGAGGCAAGATTGTTTGTGGGGCCGGCGGCTGGTAGCCCAGCGAAGAGGGATTCCTGCAGCGAACACCGCTGCCGGCCTCTCCCTATCACATCATCGACGATATTGAGCACACGGAACTTTTGTTCGGACGCCACCTAGTCGTGAGCAAATAAAAGTTCGAAAAAGAGGGCTCGACACAGCGAAGCGCCGAACCCTCTTGCAATTAGCGAGTAAGTTTAAAACTTGCCGCGCACGGTGATGCCGTAAGTCCGGGGTTCCGCAAGAAAAGCGGAGAACGTTTGTTGCGGAGCCACGAAAGGCGTGTTGAAGGCCACCTGCGTATACCCAACGTCAAACAAATTATTGACCCATCCCTCGATCGCGAAGCGATCCGCAATATTGGTCAGACCCACACGCCCGTTCACTACGACGAAGCTGTCCTGTTCCTTGCCGAAGAGCAGGTCGGAGCCGGTGTTGTAATCACCAGCCATACGAGCGTTCACGAAGACCAGGCCTTCGAGCCCACTGTCGCCGATTGGCGGCGTCCACGTAAGCGACGATGTTGCCACGATCTCTGGTGCATTCGACAGGTTGTCGCCTGGCAGCAAGCGTAGTGCGGGGTCGAGCGGTGCCCCGGTATCGTCCCCGATAAGATTGTCTTCAAAGCTCGTATCAGAATAGGTGACGCCAAGGGTAATATCCAAATCACGAGCGGGCCGTAGATAGGTTTCGATCTCGACACCTTGAGCGATCAGACCTGGTGCAACTTCATCGGAAGAGCATGCACCGGTTGTCGCGCTTGCGTCTCTGTCGGCCCCGCCGAGATCGCTATCGCAACTATTGACCGTCTGCACAATGTAGAACGCCCCATTGAACGTGTTCAACTGGAAGTTACTGAACTCTTGCCGGAAGCCTGCAATGCTAACCCCGAACTCGCGTGTCGAGTATTTGAGGCCGATCTCATATGCATCGACTGTTTCTTCATCGAACTGCAGCGCGGCTGCCGAGATATTGGCCGGATCGAACGCAAGCGGATTTGACAGTGCAGACCTGTCGAGGTTGAAACCGCCCGCCTTGTAGCCGCGTGAATACGAACCGTAGACTAGCAGATCGGGAGTTGGCTTCCAGCTCAGGATAGCCGTGCCGGTAAACTCCTCTTCTTCGCGCGAGTCTTCGAGAGAAACTCCATCGAGCTCCGATGTCGAATTGCCTTGGCAGGAAAGGCTGATGATACCACCGGCCAGAGGTGCCAAAGTCGGAACACCCAGAAAGCCTCCGAGCAGATTGCGGTTTGTCGGACAAACCGTGTTGTCGTTGCGGAAAGTTGCGTCGAAGTCCTTGGTTTCGTTTGTATAACGAAGCCCCAGCGTCAAATCGAGCGTATCCGTGATCGCAAAGATATTATGCGTGAAGAACGCGAAGTTCTCACTCGTCTGATTGTAGACCTCGCTGACCGTTCCCAAATCGCTGATGCTTGCAAGGTTGTTGATACCTGCGAGGATCGCCGGGGTTGCAGCGCCGAATGCCGGGCTTCCGGTCAGCGTACCGTCCAATGCCGCCACGTTGGCACCCAGGCAATTGGAAGCCCCCGGATTGACCAAAGCCGGGTTGATCGCGATAGCGATGCGGCACGCTACGAAATTGCCGTACTGGGTGCCGAACCGCAGATTGTCACGCACCTGCAGTTCTTCATTGGCGTAATACGCGCCGATCAACCAATCGAGTTTGCCATCGAAGGCCTCACCGGTAAGGCGCAGTTCCTGAGTGAATGTTTCAAAGTCTCGAGCAAGAGCATTCTCGGTCGGAGCGCGGTAGAGAATATCGACAGTAGTGTAATCGGTGTCAGATCCCTGGCTGTTGGCATATTCACGGTAGCCCGTGATAGACGTCAACGTGACGTTCCCGAAATCCCAATTGATCTCAGCCGAAATACCGTAGTCTTCGGTTTCGCCTTCATAGCTTCTGCCCGGCGTAGGGTACAGGTCGCGGTTGAATGTATCCTGGGTGAGGGCACGCGGATCCTGCCCAAGCGCAAGCAACACGGGAACGATCGGATTTGCGGTACTCGTCAGGGCGGCCCCATCCGATGGCCTCGTAAAGGGATCAAATCCAGCGCTGATCCGTGCAAGCGGAGCAAACTCGGGCTGGACGAACGTCGCGGCACAGCACGCTTCGTCCTTTTTGGAATAATCCCCGACAAGGCGAATGGACAGGTCGTCATTGGGTTCGAACAGGAGCTGACCGCGGACCAGATAACGATCGCGATTGTTGATCGTCCCGCCGTTGGTAATATCGTTGTAGAAGCCGTCGCGCTCAAAGTAAACGCCGTCCACACGCGCAGCTACGGTGTCGCCAAGCGGAGCGTTTATGCCACCTTCGACGCGGATCGCATCATAGTTGCCATAAGTGAAGGCCCCGTATGCGCTGAAATCGAACTCGGGCGGTGCGGTGTAGATATTGATCAGGCCTGCCGATGAGTTCCGCCCGCCCAGAGTACCTTGGGGACCGCGAAGGATTTCGACCCTGTCGATAGGGCCGAGCTCACTCAGGGCGCTTCCCGAACGAGAGCGATAGACTCCATCGACAAAAACCGCGACCGAACTTTCCAGACCAGGGTTGTCGCCGACCGTGCCGATACCGCGAATACGCGCGGAACCGTTAGCTTCGTTGCCGGTGGAAGACACCAGCAGGGACGGTGCAACCTGGTTCAGCTCACGTATGTCGCTGGCGCCCGAATTCTGGAGGGTTTCTCCGGAAACAGCTGACACGGCGACTGGAACATCCGCCAAGACCTGCGATCGCCCTTGCGCGGTAACAATGATTACGTTTTGGTCTTCGACATCGGCCCCTTCAACCAGATCCGCATCGGGTTCGCCAACATCCTGGGCGAAGGCGGCTGTCGGTGTGAAGGCAAGTGCCGCTGCCAATGCACCAAGGGCGCAATGGTGGCGTGATGGAAATCTTTTCATGTGCCTCTCCTCTAAGAATGTGCCCCATCCTAGGCACTAGTCGATGTTAGAAACGATGCCGATAAGCGCGTTTCATTTCAAGACTTGGTAGATGAATTGACGGATTATTTCACATTGTCGACAAGCATGTGGCAAAAATGCCATGCAGGTCACTACATGCAGGTTTCTAGTAGCCAGAAAGCTTGGAAAATCGGTCCTTTAACCAGCTCGACGAACCGAAGCTCTGCTCCAGCACGCGGGCGCGCTTGAGATAGAAGCCGACGTCGTACTCATCGGTCATGCCGATCCCGCCGTGCAGCTGGATGCCCTCGTTTGCCATGGTGTGCATAACGCGGTTGGCTTCCGTCTTGGCGATGGTCGCCGCGCGCGCCACGCCGAAGCCGGCATCGACGGCTTGCAGGCCCGCCTCGACCGCGCTGCGCATCTGGGCGAGATCGGCGAAGAGGTCCGCCATGCGGTGTTGCAGCGCCTGTAAGCTCGCCAGCACCTGGTTGAACTGCACGCGCTGCTTCAGATAGTCGAGCGTGTCGTCGAACACCTGCTGCGCCATGCCGAGCATTTCGGCTGCGGTGAGCACGCGCGCGCGGTCGAGCACGTCATCGAGCAGGCTGTCGCCGCCATTGGCGAGCTTCTCCGCCGCCGCGCCGTCGAAGGTGACGTCGGCATGGCTGCGCTGGTCGGTCAGCTTGCGGGTGGTGAGCGCGACGCCGTCGCCTTTCTCGACCAGGTAAAGCCCGTCCTTCGCCGCGACGACGAACAGGTCCGCACCATGCGCTTCATGGACGAAGGCCTTGGTGCCGCTCAGCTTGCCGTCGGACACACTGGTCTCGATCTTCGCAGGATCGTGGCTCGGCCCTTCGTCGACGGCGAGGGTGGCGATGGCCTCGCCGCTCGCCAGCCTGGGCAGCCACCTGGCCTTCTGCTCGTCGCTGCCGCCAAGAACGATCGCCGAGGCGGCGACGGTGTTCATCACCAGCGGGCTGGCGGTGAGCGTCTTGCCGAGTTCCTCGACGACGAGGCCCGCGGACAGGAAGCCGAAGTCCGACCCGCCATGCTCTTCGGGGATGATGACCCCGGCCCAGCCCATCTGCGCCATCGTCGCATAGGCGTCGCGGTTGAAGGCTTCGGGCTCGCCGCTGGCGCGGACCTTGCGGAATTCGGTGACCGGGCTTTCGTTGACGGTCCATTCGCGCGCCATGTCGCGCAGCATTTCCTGTTCTTCGTTGAGAACGGCCATTGTCCTTGCTCCCCTCTCTTACTGGTGGTCGAGCATGCCGAGCACGCGCTTGGCGATGATGTTGTTCTGGATTTCGGTCGAGCCGCCATAGATGGTGGTCGCCTTGCCGAAGAGCCACGCGCGCACGGCCTCCAGCTCGCCGTCCGAAAAGCCGTCGCCTTCCCAGCCGAGGCCCTGCAACCCGCGGATTTCGATCAGCAATTCGCTGCGTTCCTGGCTCAGCTTGGTGCCGAGCTTCTTGAGCACAGAGCTGATTTCGGAGACGCCGCCAGCTGCCTTGCTCTCTTCCATCGCGCGGCGCGCGGTGAGCAGGAAGCTGTTCCAGCGGATTTCGAAATCAGCGATCTTGTCGCGCAGCACCGCATCGGCGAGTTCGCCGTCGGCGCCCGTCGGCTGGTACTTCTTGGCGATATCGCCAAGGCTCTGGCCCATGAGACGGGCGAGGCTGCCGCCGCCCGAGATATTGGTGCGCTCGTGCTGCAGCAGGCGCTTGCCGATGGTCCAGCCCTGGCCTTCCTCGCCGACGAGGTTTTCCTTGGGCACCTTCACGTCGGTGAAAAAGGTTTCGCAGAACGGGCTGGTCCCGCTGATCATGGTGATCGGGCGAACTTCGACACCGGGCTTGTCCATGTCGATCAGCATGAAGCTGATGCCCTTGTGCTTGTCGCTCTTGTCGGTTCGCACAATTGCAAAGCACTTGTCGGCCCATTGGCCGCCGCTGGTCCAGGTCTTCTGGCCGTTGACGAGGTAGTGGTCCCCCTTGTCCTCGGCAAAGGTCTGGAGGTTGGCAAGGTCGGAGCCGGCATTGGGTTCCGAATAGCCCTGGCACCAGCGGATCTCGCCGCGGGTGATCGGCGGGATGTGTTCCTTTTTCTGCGCCTCGTTCCCGTATTCGAGCAGCGTCGGCCCGAACATCATGACGCCCATGCCGCCGATCGGGTTGTAGGCACCCGCCTTGGCGAATTCCTGGTCGATGATCTTGGCCTGCGCCTTGGTGAGGCCGCCGCCGCCGTATTCCTTCGGCCAGGTGGGGGTGCCCCAGCCGCGCGCGCCCACGGCTTCGCGCCACTTGGTCTGCGCCGGCGTTTCATTGGTGGGGCCGTCCACGCCGGCCAGCGCGTTCGACTGGCCCTTGAGTTCGGCGGGAAAATTGTCCGCCAGAAACTGCTGCACTTCCGCGCGGAAGGCGTCTTCGTCGGTCTGGGTTGCGGGCTCGATTTGTGTGGCCATGGGTGTTTTCTCGAAGAATCAAGGAAAGACAGATAAGAATGTAGGCTACGGGGACGAGGATCCCTCCGTCAGTATTGTTGTTCGGGTAGGTGAAGAACCAATCCATCCAGCATCGGCTTCATCGGAATCTGACAGGCAAGGCGACTGTATTCAGTGGTGCCTTCGGCGAACTGCAAGAGGTCGGCCTCCATTCCATCATGCATAAGCCGACCCACCTTGTCGATCCATTCGGGATCGACATGCACATGACAGGTCGCGCAAGCACATACCCCTCCGCAATCGCCATCGATACCCGGCACGTCATTGTATAGCGCCGCTTCCCTGGCTGTCTCGCCTTCTTCTATTTCGACCTCCCGTCGCTCACCATCGCTAGCCACGAACGTAATTTTGATCATCTTGAACTCCGCATTTCGATCTCGAGAGTCAGCGGGCGCGGAGCCGCACCGGCAGCCTGGTGATTCCGCGGACGAGGTTTGAAAAAAGACGCTCTGGTTCACCTGTAACCTCGACCCGGGAAAAGCGCTTGTGAATTTCTTCCCAGATGATCCGCAGCTGCAGTTCCGCGAGCCGGTTTCCCATGCAGCGGTGAATGCCATAGCCGAATGAGAGGTGATGGCGCGGATTTTTGCGGTCGATGATGAACTGGTCCGCGCGCTCGATAGCACTCTCGTCGCGGTTGCCTGACAGGTACCACATCACCACCTTGTCGCCCTTCTTGATCTGTTTGCCGCCGATCTCCCAATCTTCCAGCGCGGTGCGGCGCATATGAGTGAGGGGGGTCTGCCAACGGATGATTTCCGGAACCATTTTGCTAATGAGCGAAGGATCCGCGTCGAGTTTCGCGTACTCGTCCGGGCTTTGGTTCAAGGCGAGCACGCCGCCGCTGATGGAATTGCGTGTTGTGTCGTTTCCACCGACGATCAGCAGCATAAGATTGCCGAGAAACTCGAGGAACGGCATGTCGCGCGTGGCGGGAGAATGAGCCATCATCGAGATGAGGTCGTTCTTCGGCTCCTCGTTTATCCGTTCGTCCCACAGAGTCTTGAAATACATCGCGCAACCGATGAGTTCTTCGCGCCGCGCCTCGTAGGATTCGACGATCCCGGTTTCAGGTGCCGCAGTTGCTACATCGGACCAGCGCGTCAGCTTGCGCCGCTCCTCCCAAGGGAAATCAAACAAGGTTGCCAGCGTCATCGTCGTCAACTCGATCGCAACCTTATCCACCCAGTCGAAATCTTCGCCAATCGGGAGTTCATCGAGAATCTCTCCCGCGCGCTTGCGGATGATCGGCTCGAGCAGTTGCAGGTTGGACGGAGCCACTGCCGGAGTCACCGCCTTGCGCTGCTGATCGTGCTTGGGCGGGTCCATCGCTATGAACATTTCAAGTTCGAGCGCGCCTTCCACCGAATGCATGTCCTGGATTGCAATTCCGCCTAGCTTCGCTTCCGAAGAGAAGACCTTATGATTGGTGTCCACCGACATGATGTCGTCGAACTTGGTAATGGACCAGTAAGGGCCGACATAGCTCTCGCGGCAGTAGTGGACAGGTTCTTCGGCGCGCAACCTGTCAAAAAATAGACCGATGGTATCGTTCTGAAACAGGCTTGGCCGGGCCACGTCGATTTCCTCGATCGGAATTGACGCGATCCTCGCCGCGGCATCCGGCTCGGCGATCTGGCTGTCCATAAGAACTATTCCTTCTACATCTCAGGCCTGATCGGCCTTCAGTCATCCTTAAGGGAGACATCTCGTGCAGTCAATAAATCGTATACTCTTTTAGTCCCTTGCAGACACCAATCCCATCGGATAGTGTGCCGATCCAGCGAAGGTTTGCTAATATCCTTATACTGTTTATTCGAGAGGTGCGGGTGTGCTGATGAGTGGCGGATGCCGGCGATGAAGAAGGCCAAGCGTGCCCTTTCTCTTGCGCAAAGCATCGTGAGGGACATCGAGGCGGGTCGCCATAACCCGGGTGACAGGCTTCCGCGCGAGGATGAAATGCTCGCGCGTTACGAGGTTGCGCGCGCAACTTTGCGGGAGGCTTTGCGGTTCCTGGAATTGCAAGGGGTCATCCATCTCCAGCTCGGCCGTGGTGGAGGTCCCGTCGTAGCCCGTCCGCAGACCGGCGATTTTGCAAGCAGTTTGTCATTGATTCTGCATTTCATGGAAGCCGATTTGCGTGGTTTGCTTGAATTGCGCGAAGCAATTGCTCCCGATGTCGCAGGGTATGCAGCCCAGCGTGCAACTACCGCTGATCTCAGCGCGTTGGCAGGGTGTCTGGCGGAATTGAGGCATCATGAAGCCTCTGATCAATTCGAGGAACTTAATCGCAGATTTCACGACTTGTTGGGTTGGGCGAGCGGCAATCCGCTGTTCGGTTTGCTGACCTCTGCGATGCATCTGTTGACCCGCGAGTTTTCCCATTCGCTGGGATATTCGGCACAGGAACGGGCGGTGCAGATGAAGTTTCTGGTGCGGGTGCTCGAGGCAGTGCGGACTGGCGACAGCGCCGCGGCCCGTCAAGCAATGAGCCGGTTGGTGGCCGGCTCTGCCGTCTATCTTTCGGAGCGCAGTCCCGAGCTGGTCTCGCAGCGGGTGCGGTGGGGGCAGCTGTAGAATTTTCAATAGTTTGAGTGTGCGTTTAGGCAAGTGGCTGGAGAGGAAGAATGGCGTTGAAGAGCCGAATATGCGAAATGCTGGGGATCCGGTACCCGATCCTGCTTGCCGGGATGGGCGGAGCGAGCGTTCCGGCGCTGGCGGCTGCGGTTTCGAATGCCGGCGGGCTCGGGGTCCTGGGTGCCGCGGCGTGTTCGCCCGATCAGTTGCGTGACTGGATTCGCCAGACCCGGGAATTGACCGACAAACCTTTCGGTGTCGATACGCTGCTCCCCGCGTCGGTCAGGCGCGGCTCTGCCCCTCAAAGCGGTGCTGCACCCCAAAATCCCATGGATCTGATGGGTGAATATCAGCAGTTCGCGCGCGACTTCATGGATCGTGAAGAGCTTCCGGAGGTCGATGCTGCCGCCGCCATGCGGGCGGCGGGCGCGCCTGAAATGGGCAAGGGCGGCCCGCAGTTGTTCTCGAAGGAATTCTTTGAGGCGCAGATGGAAGTGGTGATCGAGGAAAAGGTGCCGGTTTATGCTGCCGGCCTTGGCAATCCTGAACCCTGGATGGATCGGCTCCATGCCAATGGCACCAAGGTCATGGCGGTGATCGGCAAGGTCAAGCACGCCGAACAGGTCGTCGGGTCGGGCATCGACATGATCGTCGCGCAAGGGCACGATGGCGGAGGTCACAACTCGCCGATCGGGACTATTTCCTTGATTCCCCAGGTGGTCGACGCCGTTGGCGATCGTGTTCCTGTCCTTGGGGCCGGCGGTATCTCGGATGGCCGGGGTGTTGCCGCTGCGATGATGCTGGGGGCAGAGGGCGCGTGGGTCGGCACGGCATTTCTCGCGACCGAGGAAGCGGGCATCGAGCGCTTCCAGAAAGAGGCGATCACCGAAAGCGGCGATACCGATACGGTCGTTAGTCGATCGCTTACCGGCAAACCGGCGCGCATGATCCGGAACAAATGGGCCGACGCCTGGGTGCAGGCCGGAAAGGAACCTCTGCCGATGCCCTATCAGTCGATGATCTCCGGCCCGGTCATGGCCTCCGGGATCAAGGCCGAGCGCAAGGATGTCATCCCCGGCTTCGCGGGGCAAGGCATCGGCCTGATCGATTCGATCCGGCCTGCCGCCGAAGTGATGCGCGACCTGGTCGATGGAGCCGAGAAGGCGTTGGCGTCCGCTGGTATCTACAAGTGAAGCGCAGGAGGCAAGAAGATGGCTTACGCCAAAGGTCATGAATTGCGCCGCCCCGTAGAGCCTCTCAGAGCGCTGGGGCAATGAGGCAGTTGATTGCCGACAAGGAGGATACGGCGCAGGTGTTCCGTATCGTCAAGGCATTGTCGGGCAATTCCTATTATCGGAATTTCAATCGCTTCATGAAGTCGAGCGATGGGCGGCGTATCGCTTCCGACCGGGCCGACCTACTTGAAACCTTGTGCGATCGCAAACGCCTTGCGACCTGTGCGTCTGGCACGCTTGGCCGAGCCTACCTCGATTTTGTTTACGGGGAGGGTCTGACAGCAGAAGGTCTGGCGGAAGCCAGCGAGGCCGGAGGTCTGGAGGACCTCGGCGACCCCGATGTTTCCCTCTATCGTCGGCGCCTTCGCGATTCGCATGACCTGTTTCATGTCGTCACCGGATACGGCAGGGACGCACTGGGCGAATTGTGCGTGCTGTCCTTCGGAAACGCGCAATTCTATAATCACGGGATCGCTTTCATCGTGGGCGTCGGCATTCCCAAGATGAAACTGGAAGCTGCCCAGTTGCCAGTGGCGCGCGCTGCATTTGAAGCGTGGCGCCGGGGCCGGGCTGCAGCCGATCTGACCACCTTCTACTGGGAAGAAAATCTCGATCGTCCGTTGGAGGATGTCCGCCGCGAGTTGCGACTGCGTCCGCCGGAGACCTATCAGAGGGTGCGCGCTCTTTCCGAACAGCTCGAACGCGATTACCAGGCGGTCAGGCAGGCATGAGCTTAAGCGACAAATCGGCCATCACCGGAGTGGGCGAAACCGCTTTCGTGAAAGGCACCGAGAAAACCGCGGTCGACATGATGCTGGAAGCATCGCGCAAAGCCATAGCAGATGCAGGGCTGAAGCCGTCGGATATCGACGGCATGGTTCCTCCGCCGATCTACACCACCTCGGAAGAGATGGCGGCTAACCTCGGTATCGAAGTTCTGCGCTATGCCTCTACGGTCCACATGGGCGGGGCGAGCCCTACCACGGCACTCCAGAACGCCGCGATGGCAATTGCCAGCGGCTTATGCGACCATGTGCTGGTGACGCTCGGGTGGAACGGTTATTCCGCCTTGCGGCCCAAGCCTGGCGCACCGCCGACGCGGCCGATGAACATGAACACCCTGACGAATACGATCCAAGGCTATTACATTCCGTATGGCGTGTTCCTGCCGGTGCAGATGTATGCCTGGCTCGCCACCCGGCACTCCCGAATTTACGATATCGGCCCGGAAGCGATGGCGGCCGTTGCACTGGCGTGCCGTCGCCATGCGCAGATGAATCCGCAGGCCTTCACTTATGGCCGGGAACTGGATGCCGAAACCTACCATTCCGCGCGCTGGATATCCGAACCCTTTCGCCTCTACGATTGCTGTCTGGAGACTGACGGGGCATGCGCAGTCGTGGTTTCGCGAATAGACCGCGCCAGGGACATGCCGCATGTTCCCGTGAGCATCGCCGGTGCGGCTGAAGGGCATCCTTACCCCGCCGACGATATCCCTTCGCGTCCCGACCCCTTCAAGATCGGCCTGAGCTACGCCGCGCCGCGCGCGTTCGAAATGGCGGGGGTCGATCGCGAAGACATGGATTTTCTGCAGATCTACGACTGCTTCACCTACGTGGTTCTCCTTCAGCTGGAGGCCCTGGGCTATTGCGAACCAGGTGGACAGGCAGAGTTCGTCGCGAATGGCCAGATCGAGCTGGGCGGGCGCTATCCCGTCAACACCCATGGCGGCCTGCTGAGCGAGGCCCATGTTTGGGGACTGAACCATGTCGTCGAGGCGGTGCGTCAGTTGCGCCACGATTGTGGGGAGCGGCAGGTCGAAGGCGCCCAGACCGGCCTGGTGACCGGCTGGGGCGATCTGGGTGACGGCAGTATAGCGATTTTGAGGAGGTTTGCGTGAGCGACGAGAAAGATCTGCCGCCCAAGATGCGCCCCTCGGCGCAGGCCGCACCAGCCAAGCCAAAGCCGCGCCCGCAGGATCCGGTGGAGCAGGAATTCTGGAACCGGTGTCAGGACGGCAACCTTTACTTCCAGCAGTGCGAAGGATGCGGCAGTTTTCGGCATTTGCCGCGCTATATGTGCGCCCGATGCGGTTCTCCTGAATGGTCGTGGGAGCGTAGCACCGGCAATGGCACGCTGTTTTCCTGGACGGTGACCCATCAGGCACTGCATCCCGCCTTCGCCGGCGAGATTCCCTTCATCGCTGCGGTGGTGGAACTGGAGGAGGGAGTGCGCATGGCAACCCGGCTGGTCGATTGCGCGCTCGACGAGCTTGAGCTCGATCTGCCGGTCACGCTGGATTTCGAGCCGATCTCCGAAGATTTTCGCCTGCCAGTATTCCGACCCGTCGCGATCGCGCGCGCAGAAGGATAGACCAAGATGGATCTCGACTACGGACCCCAGTATGACGCGTTTCGCGAGGAAGTGCGCCAGTTCCTGCAAACCCACGGTCACCGCGCACCCGATGGCCAAGGCCGTGCCGCGCGCCCTTCCCCCGAAGCCGTCGAATGGCAAAAGCTGTTGATCCTGCATGGTTACACGGCGCGTACGATTCCCAAGGAATACGGCGGATACGGAGCCGAGCCGGACATCCTGAAATCGCGGATCATTGCCGAGGAATTTTCGCGCGCTGGCATCCCCGCAGGCCTTGCGAACCAGGGCATTTCCATGCTCGTTCCCACGCTGCTGGAACTCGGAACCGAAGCCCAGAAACGGCAATGGATCGAGCCGACCCTAAATGGCGAGATAGTCTGGTGTCAGGGATATTCGGAACCTGGAGCGGGATCGGACCTCGCCGCGCTCAAGACCAGCGCCCGCGTCGAAAATGGCGACTTTGTCATCAACGGACAGAAGATCTGGACCAGCACGGCCAAGCAGGCGGACATGATCTTTTGCCTTGTTCGGACCGAACCGGACGCGCCCAAGCACGGCGGCATCTCCTACTTGATCTTCTCGATGGACACACCAGGGATCGAGGTCCGACCACTCAAGACCATGACCGGTCATGCCGAGTTCAATGAAACGTTCTTTACCGACGTGCGGGTTCCCCTGGATCAGATCGTCGGGCAGCGCGGGCAGGGGTGGTACGTGGCCAATGCCACACTGGGCCATGAACGTGGCATGCTGGGCGACCCCGATGCACTGGAAAACCGGCTCCAGGCGCTGGTCAGGCTGATGCAAAAAGAACGCATCGGCCAGGGTTGCGCAATGGACAACGCCGTTCTGCGTGACCGGCTGGTTGCATTGCAAGCCGAAGTCGCGGCGATGAAATTCAACGGCATGCGCATCCTGTCGAACAGCCTTAGGGGGGATGCCGGCGGCATGGCGAAACTTGTCGTGAAGCTGCAGAGCTGTGAGCTCGCCCATCAGATTTCCGCGCTCGCGATCGACGCAATGGGCGAGATGGGCATACTCTATCACGGAAGCGAGCGCGAGCGCGAAGACGGTGCCTGGCAGTGGAACTACATGTTCCAGCTTGGTCTGATCATCGGTGGAGGCACCGCCCAGATCCAGAAGAACATCATCGCCGAACGCGGGCTGGAAATGCCGCGCGAACCCAAGTTCGCAACGCCTCCCGCCGTCGAACAGGCGACGGCCGTTGCAAGCGGGCAGAATAAGGGAGCCGCCTGATGGATTTCGGACTTTCGCAAGACCAAGAGATGCTCTGCGACGCGATCAGCCGCACTCTTGCTGATACTTGTCCGCTCGATCATGTGCGCGAATGCGCGGAGGGCTCGGTTCCCTTCAGCGACAACGTGCGTTCGGCGCTGGGCGAAATCGGCATTTGGGGAATGATGGTTCCCGAGCAACATGACGGGCTCGGGATGACAATGCTCGATGCCGCCGCTGTGGCCGAGCAGCTCGGCTATGCCGTCGCGCCGGTGCCTTTTATCGGTGCCCATGTACTGGCACCCCTTGCGCTGGCACAGGGCGGTAGCGAGGAGTTGAAGGCGCACTGGCTGCCGAGGATAGCGAAGGGCGAGGCGCAAATCGCCGTCGCGATCGCGGAAACGGTGGAGATCCGGGACCGGGCAGGCGTGGACTTCGACGGCGCAAAGCTCGACGGAACGGCTTTGTTCGCGCTCGACTTCCTGGAAGCCGACGCGTTTCTGGTAGCCGATACCGCCGGTCGTATGCACTTCGTAGCTGGCGATGCTGCGGGTCTGGAGAAGGTTGCTCTCAAAACGATCGACCGCACCCGGAGCGTAGGGGAGCTGCGGTTTTCTGGCGTAGCGGGCGAGGCTCTCGCGGACGATGGTGGGGCCACAGTCAGGCGCCTGCGGGACGCCGGCCGGGTGCTCCTGGCCGCCGATAGCCTCGGTGCGGGCCAGGCTATGATCGAAAAAGCGGTCGACTATGCCGGGCAGCGCGAACAGTTCGGACGAGTGATCGGCAGCTTCCAGGCGGTCAAGCATATGTGCGCGGAAATGGCTGCCCGCCATGAACCATGCCGTTCGCTGGTCTGGTATGCCGCCCATGCGTTCGATGCGACGCCCGACGAGGCTTCGCTGGTGGCATGCCATGCCAAATCACATACGGGCGAAGTCCACCGTTTTGTCGCCCGAACCTCAACCGAGGTGCATGGGGGGATGGGTTTTACCGATCTCCTAGGTCTGCATTTCTGGTTCAAGCGAATCGGTTTCGACCGCCAGGTTCTGGGAAGTCCCGAAGCGGTCCGGGCCGAAGCAGCGGCCTTGCAGGGGTGGACGCAGGTCGCATGAGACGATGAATTAGGCGCACGCTACCGACAAAATCGTGGCCACCAAGGAGAGAGGAATTAATACGTGATCGACTGGAACCTTGGCGACATCCTTGATGCAATCGAACCTGCGGTCCCGGAAGATGCTCCGGCGCTGATTCACGGCGACCGGATCATTAGCTGGCCCGAAATGTCGAAGCGTTCGAACAATTTGGCGCGCAATCTGCGCGCGCAAGGTGCAGGCGACGGGGCGAAGATAGCCTTCTACATGCGCAACCGTTCCGAATACGGGGAATTGATGGCCGCGTGCTTCAAGGGCCGCCTCACGCACGTGAACATCAATTATCGTTACCGTCCCGAGGAGGTTTTCTACATCTTCGACGATTCCGATAGCGAGGTAATTGTTTACAGTTCCGAGTTCCGCGACTGCATTCTTGAACTGAAGGAACGGTTGACCAAGGTTCATACATTTGTAGAAATCGGCGATGCTTCGCAGATCGCTTCCTTCGCGCTTCCTTACGAAAAACTTGTAGAAGGTAACGGCGCGCCTCTCGATATCGAGCGTTCTCCCGATGACCTGCTGTTCATATATACAGGCGGTACCACCGGCATGCCCAAGGGCGTGATGTGGCGACACGATGATATGCGCAAGGCTCAGCTCGACGCGCAAAAGCTGCTGGGTCCGGTTCCCCAGACCATGGAGGAAATGGTGGCCCTGGTGAAGCAGGGCGAGCTTGCGCGCATCACTTTGCCGGCGTGCCCGCTGATGCATGGAACCGGGTTCATTACTGCTATCGGCACGCTCATGTCGGGCGGGGCCATCGTCACGCTGTCCGATCCATCCTTCGACGCGGAAGAATTGTGGGATGCGGTGGACCAGCACAAGGTGCAGAGCATCGCCATTGTCGGTGACGCTTTTGCCAAACCCATGCTGCAGGCGCTGGACGCCCACCCGAAGCGCTGGGACACGAGCAGCCTGATTTCGATCATCTCGTCCGGCGTCATGTGGAGTAAACAGGTAAAGGCGGGCCTGTGCAAACATATCCCCCAGGTCATCCTCATGGACAGTTTTGGCGCTTCGGAAGGGCTGGGCTACGGCTTGTCGGTGACGACCGCACAGGGCGGCACCAACACCGCGAAATTCGGGATCGGGGAATTTTGCGACGTATTCGACGAGAACGACCGGAAGGTCGAGGCGGGGAGCGGCGTGCCCGGCTTTATTGCCCGCAAGGGCGCAATCCCCACAGGATACTACAAGGACCCGGAAAAGTCGGCCAAGACTTTCAGGACGATCGATGGCGTGCGTTACTCCATCCCGGGCGACTGGTGCCGGGTGGAATCCGATGGAAGCCTGACCTTGCTGGGCCGCGGCAGCGTCTGCATCAACACCGCAGGTGAAAAGGTTTACCCCGAGGAGGTGGAGGAAGTGCTCAAAACCCATCCCGCCATTGCCGACGCGCTTGTCGTCGGGGTGCCTGACGAAAAATGGGGCGAAGCGGTGACCGCTGTGGTGCATTTGACCCAGGATGCGGACTTCGACGCGCAAGCGATCAAGGATCACGTGCGCCAGCAACTGGCAGGTTACAAAACGCCCAAGGCGATTTGCCCAACGCAAACCGCCTTGCGCGCGTCAAACGGCAAGGCGGATTATACTACGGCTAAAGACATCGCGAAAGCGGGTGCCGGGGCCTCGTGAGCCATTCGCCCCCTCCTGACTATGATGTCGTAATCGTCGGGGCCGGGTTCAGCGGAATATACCTGCTTTACAAGCTGCGTCAGGCGGGGTTCGATGTTCTGCTGGTAGACGCAGCGGAGCAGCCGGGCGGAATCTGGTACTGGAACCGCTATCCGGGAGCACGGGTCGATTCCCAGGTTCCACTTTACGAATTTTCCATTGCGGAAGTATGGAAAAGCTGGACGTGGAGCGAACGATTTCCAGGCTGGGAAGAACTGCGCGCCTATTTCCTCCACGTCTGCGATACGCTCGACCTCTGGCCGGCAATGCGAATGAAAACACGGGTCGAAAGCGCGCCGTTCGATGAAGACACCGCCTGCTGGCGATTGAAGCTCGACGATGGCGGAAAAGTAAGCGCGCGTTTCCTCTTGCCGGCGCTGGGGTTCGCCTCGAAACCCTACATTCCCGATATCCCGGGCCTTAGCGATTTCGAAGGCGAATGGTGCCATACCGCCCGCTGGCCGCAGGAAGGCATCGACCTTTCCGGCCGCCGGATCGCCCTGATCGGCACGGGTGCCAGCGGCGTACAGGTGGCGCAGGAGGCGGCAAGCTGTGCGGAGCAGCTGACGCTTTTTCAGCGAACCCCGATTCTCGCCCTTCCCATGCGGCAGGAAAAACTGGACGCTGATCGTCAGCTTCGCGAAAAATCCGAATATCCCGCTGTCTTCCAGAAAAGGCTTACGACAAGTGGCGGTTTCGAATGCCAATCGCTGGACATCTCGGCCCTGGCTGTGACCGAGGAAGAGCGGACTACGCATTTCGAGGATTTGTGGCAGCGAGGAGGGTTGCGCTTCTGGTATCATAATTTCGCTGACATACTGACGAACGAGGACGCCAATCGCCACGCCTACGAGTTCTGGCGTGACGAGGTGCGCGAGCGGATCTGCGACCCGACCATTGCCGAGAAGCTCGCTCCCGATGAGCCGCCACATCCCTTCGGGACCAAGCGACCATCGCTCGAACAGAATTATTACGAGATCTTCGCACAAGACAATGTGACGCTGGTCGATCTGAACGACACCGCGATCACTCGCGTCACCGAGGCCGGGATAGAAACAGCCACTGGCATGATCCCGTGCGATCTCATTGTCTTCGCGACCGGCTTCGATGCCGGTCGTGGCGGGCTCATCGACATGAACATCACCGGCCGCGGTGGGCTGGCGCTGGCAGAAGCATGGAAGAGTGAGATCAAAGCCTATCTGGGCATGGCCGTCGCCCAATTTCCGAACATGCTGTTCGCCTACGGCCCGCTCAGCCCTTCAGGCTTTTCCAACGGTCCGACAAGCGCCGAAATCCAGGGTGACTGGATCTGCGATTTCCTGATCTGGCTGCGCGATAACAGGATCGGCCTTTTCGAAGCCGATGCGCTGGCCGAGCGAAGCTGGACCGATATGGTCGCCCAAGTAGGGTCGATGACGCTCTTCCCCAAGGCTGAATCGTGGTACATGGGCGCCAATATTCCCGGCAAACCCCGACAACTGATCAATTTCCCCAGCGTATCTGGTTACGCCGATCTATGCCACGATGTCGCACGGCACGATTATCGTGGTTTTATCAGGAATACACTATCCGGTATGGAGACTGCGCCGAAATGAATGAAATGAAACCAATCCACGACGGGTCAACAGATATTGATCCCGTATGGGCCGGCGACGGGGCGGATATACCCGAATGGTTCGCCTGGGCGCTGAGCGTGCCCCGTGAGGAAGGCTTCGTAGAGGTTGGTGGCGCGCGGGTGCATTATCTTCGCTGGGGCAGGCGTGACCGGCCCAAATTGCTCATGACTCACGGTTTTCTCGCCCATGCCCGCTGCTTTGCCTTCATCGCACCGTACCTTGCCGAAGACTACGACGTGGTGGCGTTCGATCTGGCCGGTATGGGCGATAGCGAGATGCGCGGCGTGGCCGATATAGCTGCGCGGGGAAAGGAATTTGTCGAGATCAGCGAAGCGCTCGATTTGTTTGCGGATGGAAGCAGACCGACGATCATCGCCCATAGCTTCGGCTCGGGTGCAGCGCTGACCGCCGTTTCCCAATCGCCGGATGCCTTCGCCGGCGTTATTGTCTGCGATCTCATGGTGATGCGGCCCGAAAAGCTGGAGAAATACTGGACCATGGGCAGATCGAGCCCCGGGTCGGGTAATCCTGACAAACCGGTGCGACGCTACCCCACCTACGAAGCGGCGCGCGAGAGGTATATCCTGTCGCCGCCGCAGGCAGTTGGTGAGCCGTTCCTGATGGATTACATGGCCTATCACTCTCTCCGCCGCGATGGCGAGGAGTGGACATGGAAGTTTTCTCCCGAAGTGTTCCGGCGCAGCAACAAGCCCGACGAATGGCTGACAGTAGGCCAGAGGCTGGTCGATGCGCCCGGGCGCAAAGCGATTGTGTACGGCGAGAAAAGTCAGCTCTTTGATCGCGATTCCGCCCGCTATATCCGGGAACTGGGAGGGGGAAAGATACCAATTGTTGCAGTGCCCGATGCACGCCATCATCTCATGCTGGATCAGCCGCTCGCGTTCGTCGCTGCGCTTCGGGCGGTACTGGCCTTTTGGAGCCTCTGAGATCCCCCATACTAAGAGGCTGGTTCCTGGTCAGAGGCCAGCGAGATGGGGGCAAAGGGCGTTCATATTCATCTTGTACTATATCCGAACCATTGTCGCCGTCGGCACGACGAACGCTTCGTTGGTCTCGATGCCAGCTGGGGCAAAAGCTTTATCGGGAGCAACTCGCTTAGCGCGCCAACCATTGCTGATCTTTAGCAAACGTTCACTCCGCGTGCGATCTGGATCGTGGCCCATGGGGTCAAAAGATAAGGCGCTTTACTAATATCACGCGGACGTATATGCCCATGGACGGGGATTGGGCTAATTCTTTCCCTCTCCTCTCCACAGACTAAGGGGCGACCCTCGAGGTCGCCCCATTTTGCAGTAAGCGGCGGAGCCAATTATCGTCGCACTGAAGAGATGGGAAGGGATGCTATATGACACTGAGAGCGATGGTGCTCGCCACTTCGGCCATCTTGGCTTGGCCGCAGATGGCTTTAGCGCAGGATTCCACAACTGATGAGGCGGAACCCCAAGGATCCGTAATCATCGTGACGGCCCAACGCCAATCTCAAAGTCTGCAAGAGGTGCCGATCGCGGTCAGTGCCTTCGATGCTACGGCTCTCGAAAGCCAGCAGATCGAAAACGCTGCTGACCTTCAATTGACGCTCCCGAACGTCTCATTTTCGAAGGGCAACTTCACCGGGTCGTCCTTCACCATCCGTGGTATCGGCGATCTTTGTGTTGGTGTGACGTGTGACGCAGCGACGGCTATCCATATCAATGGTTCCCCTCTTTTTGGTACCCGGCTGTTCGAAACAGAATATTTTGACCTTGAGCGAATTGAGGTCCTACGGGGGCCGCAGGGCACCCTCTTCGGCCGCAACGCTACCTCGGGTGTTGTCAACCTTGTGACAGCCAAGCCTGACCTCGGTTCTTTCGGCGCGGCCGGAGAGTTCGAGTATGGGAATTACAACAGCATCAAGGCCGAGGGGGTGGTCAATGTCCCGATCGGCGATTCTATCGGCGTTCGGGTAGCCGGATTCTTTCTGAATCGCGACGGTTACACCACAAACCTTTTCGACAATTCGGATGTCGACGACCGAGACATGTACGCTGTTCGTGGTTCTCTTCGTTTTGAACCCGGTGCCGATACCACTCTCGACTTCATGGCATATTATTTCAGGGAAGATGACACCCGTTTACGTAATCAAAAGCAGGCCTGCCAGCGTGACCCGCTCGGCGTGCTGGGTTGTCTGAACAATCGCCGCGACTTTGACATCACCAATGCCAATTCCACAGTCGGCGCAACGCTCAGTTCGCAAGAGTTCTTCGCTATTCAGGGAATTCCCTCAGTACTGGGATTGGGAAGCCTGTACGGCCCCGATGCATTTGCAGGATTCGATAAGCCCGACGATGTGCGCACGGTAAACACGGCGTATACTCCATTCTATTTTGCCGATGAAGTGCAGCTACAGGCCCGTCTCGAGCAGCGCATCGGAGCTATGACACTGACTGCAACCGGTCTTTATCAGGACACCGAAGTCGATTCCCGGCAGGACTACTTTCTGGGCATTCAGGATCGTACCGCCTTTGCTACGGCCTTGAACGTGTTGTCCGGCTTCGCGGCCAACGGTTTGCCTACCGGCCTCCCCGCACCTGCACCGGCGTTCGTGCCAGGTTCGTCGGCGTATTTTACCCCGATTGTGGAGGCTCTCATCCCCAATGGCCCAGGGGGCGTATTGTGCACCTCCGATAACGATGATGGGAACAGGGGCGCGTTCGAAGGTAATGTATTGTGCGGCGAAACGCCGCTATCCTTCGACAGGTCTTCAGAGCAACGCGAATCCTGGAGCGGCGAAATCCTCCTTTCCAGTGATTTCGACGGAGCATTCAATTTCCTGCTCGGAGGGATCTATGCAAAGTCCAAGACTACCGACAACAGTTACTATGTAAACTCATTCGCGCTTGACTACGCCAGTGCCATTCTGGGATCGTTTGGTACTTTGGCAGGCGGTGCACCGCCATCCTACTTCGCAACATCCATGTACCGCAACAATTCTCTCGAGGCTAATCTTGAGAGCTTCGGTGTGTTCGGGGAGATCTACGTCGACCTGACCGAGCGTCTGACCTTCACCGGAGGTTTGCGGTATAACGACGACAAGAAAGACGTGACTGCGCGCACGACCTTGATTAGCTTCCTCAATCCTTACGCGAATGACGGGGAGCCGTTCGACAGCCCGATCACTCCCTTAACCGGTCCCTCTGGTCTTTTTGATGCCGATCCTGGTACGCCAGGTGAGCAGCTGACGCAATTTAGAGAAGTAGGTTTCGATGAAATAACCGGGCGTGCGGTGCTCGACTACGAAGTTACGCCTGACAATTCGATTTACGCATCTTATGCCAGGGGCTATAAATCCGGGGGTATCAACCCGCCCCTTTCGCCCGTTTTCGATGTGGCTGAAAGCTTCGGATCAGAAACCATCGACGCATTTGAAATCGGATCGAAAAATACCTTTGCGAATGGCGCACTGCAATTAAACGCTACTGCATTCTACTATAAGTATAGCGGGTTGCAGCTTAGCCGCATCGTCGCCCGTACCTCAGTTAATGATACTATCGATGCCGATATCTGGGGTGTGGAACTAGAGTCCGTTATCCGGCCCGATCCCGATTGGCTTGTCAACTTGACGTTCAGTTATCTCAACGCGGAAGTTGCCGGCGACCAGTTCTTCTCCAATCCGCGCGACCCGGGTGGCGGCGATCCTGATGCCGTCATCATCAAGGATATCAGCAACGGTGCTAATTGTGCCGTAACCGGGCCAGCCCCCGGCGTGGCCGACGCATTCGTCGCCGGAGTGAACGCAGCTCTGGGTCTTCGTGGTCCCGAAGAATTTCCTAACGACGGCAATCTTGCGTCAAGCGGCGCATTCAGCATTTGCGATGTCTTGGCCGGAGCCGTTCCGGCGGGCAGCGGCCTTGCGGTATTAAGCCCTGGCGTAGAGGTCAACTTAAAAGGGAACAAGTTGCCGCAGGCCCCCGAAATGAAGGTTTCGATGGGTGTGCAGTACACCGCCACTTTCGACAATGGCATGACTCTGGTTCCTCGCGTGGACGTAGCGCTGACTGGTGAGCAATACGGCAATATCTTTAACGGCAGGGTCAACCGGATCGAGCCATTCGTGCAAGCCAACGCGATCGTGCAGTTGAACAGTGCGGATGAGCGTTGGTTCGTGCGCGGATTTGTTCAGAACATTTTCGACAGCAGCTCGGTGACAGGCTTGTACTTGACCGACGCATCCTCGGGGAATTTTACCAATATCTACACTTTGGATCCTCGTAGATATGGTGTTGCTTTGGGGTTCAGTTTCTAACAGGTCCAGATCGTGTTGGCGGGGAGATTGGTGGTCCTCCCAACGACCCGAACGGACAGTGCCAGCTAGTTCGTATTTCGACCCATGACTTTATAGCTTTTCCAGAGCGGCGTAATGCTCGATGACCGCCTCGTAAGCCTACCGACAAGGCGGTCATCGAACCGGCCAAATGCGAGCTGCACTCGAAATGCTTTTACGATCGCTCGTTGATGTCGCTACGAGATGCTCGCGGAAAGCTTAAGGCCTTACATAGATACGACAATGAAGAGTCACCGAATAGTGCAATCGGGATATCCGATGGTGATACTGGCAAACGCACTCTGCGAAAGGCGGAAACATGCTGACCCCTATGATCCAAGATTGGGTCAAAGTGCACGAGGTGCTGACGCGTTAGGAAAAGTTGGAAGGGGCTGCGGGGCAGACTTCTGAGAAAACTTATCCTAACTCTGTTCAGGTTTCATAACTGATTTTCGATCGACCGGAGCAGGCTCAACCGACGTGCGATTGTCGCGAGACAATTCGACCCATCCCAACCCAAGCGACTTCTGGATCGCGATCCAGCCATTTGTCATGGCGGCGATCGCCCGATCGAGATTTGCTCTGGCCTGTTCGCGCTTGCGGATCGAAGTGTTGAGTTCGCCTTGCGAGATTACCCCCGCGGCGCGGCGTTGCTCGTTAAGCTCCGCAGCCGTGTCGGCCTGTCGACTGATCTGCGCCAGCGCGGCTACGTTGGCTCTTTGTTGCCCGAACCGGGCAAGCGATTGTTCGGCGTCGCGCAGTGCGCCAAGGACCACTTCAACATAACGCGCTTCGGCCTCGTCGCGCGCACTCTCGGCCTGATCGATCGATGCTGCCGTGCGGCCGAAATCAAGCAGGTTCCACTGTAGCCGCGGCAAAGCGATTGCCGATAAGTTGCCCGGGTCCAGGATGTCGTCGGGCTCCGATCCGCCCAAACCGAGAATCCCCATGAAGGAAATCTTGGGGAAGCGAGCAGCCTCTGCCACGCCAATCCGCGCATTCGCCGCGGCCAGCATGCGTTCGGCGGCTCGAACATCCGGCCGCCGCGCTATTAGCGCTGCGGGATCGCCCACCGCGACCCGTTCGGGGGGAAGCGGAATTTCGGCCTGAGCCGCCAGGAGCCCGTCGAGTGCGCCGGGCGCTTCGCCCGTCAGCACCGCGAGCGTGTCTTTGAATACATCGATGTCCGCTTGAGCTTCCGCGATCTGCGACTTGAGCAGTTCGAGCTCGGCGTTCGCGTTACCGACCGGGAACAGCGCGAGAGCGCCCTGTGTATAGCGCTGATAGGTCAATTCGAGAATTTGCTGCTGCAAGTCGCGCTCTCGCTGGACAAGCTCGAGCCGCCCTTGCGCTTCTCGCAGGCTCACATACGCCCGCGCGATTTCGGCGGCGAGCTGGACTTTCGCATCCTCGGCGTTCGCCACCGAGGCCGCAGCCTGAGCGTTAATGGCCTCGACACGCCGTGCCTGCCCCCCAGCGAAATCGATCTCCCAGTTTGCGTTGAGCCCGAGGTTGTAGACGCTGAGGCTGTCCTGCTCTTCGGTGTCTGCAGGAGCGCCGGGCGATCCCGGGGGCGGGCCGCTGCCGATATCTAGCCCTGGGATATTCGCCTGGACCGCAGTCGCCTGCGCAGCCACGGCGGGTAGCCGGTTGGCGCGCTCCTGGCGGACAGAAGCCCTTGCCTGTTCGATGCGAGCGCGCGCTGCGGCCACGCCCGGATTGCCGGCCAGCGCACGCGCCTCAAGTTCATTGAGAACCGGATCGCCGAGCAGCGTCCACCAGTCGCCGGCAATCGGCGCCAACGGATCGATTTCGGGGCCGGCCCGTACGAACGCATTGCCTGCGTCGGTCGCAAGTTGCGGGGGGCCGGCATAGTCGGGACCGGACATGCAACCCGCGAGGAGCGCCATGGGAGCGAGGAGGGTTAGGGTCTTGCGCATAGAGTTCTCAGTGCATCGAAAGGGATAAGTTCTTCGGGAGAGGCTTGAGGAACAGTACCAGCGGCACCGTGACCAGGGTAATCGCGCCCATGGCGAAAAAGACATCGTTGTAGGTCATCACGAACGCATCGCGCTGAATGATGCCGGAAAGCATCTCCAGCGCGGCCTGTGGATTGCCCAACGACGCCGTCATGGTGTCCAGGTATTCCTGTAGCCGGGGGCTGTTGGCGTTGAGAGTTTCTTCCATCCGCCGACTATGATGCCACAGGCGCTGGTCCTGGAACGAAGCAAGCCCGGCGAGCGCGAAAGAGCCCCCTAGGTTTCGCGCCGCGTTGAAGATGCCCGAAGCATCGCCGGCATCCTCCTTGGCAACCGAAGCTACCGTCGCCTGGTTGAGGAACATCATCGTGAGGATCATGCCGATGCCGCGCAGGAACTGGCTTTCGGTGAACACTCCACCTCCCGATTCCGCTGTCAGATTTATGCTGACGAAACAGCTTAGCGCCATGATGAACATGCCCGCGCCGACCGCAATGCGGATGTGAATCCTGCGGATCATGAACGGGAGAACGGGCATCAACAGGAAAGCCGGAACGCCCATCCAGAAGATCACAAGTCCGGTCTGCAAGGCATTATAATCGGAAATTATCGCGAGAAATTGCGGGATCACGTAGGTCGAGCCATACATGACCATGCCAAGCGCCAGTGCCATCACCACGACGCTGGCAAACTGCCTGCTGAGCATCAGGCGCAATTTGAGCACGGGTTTGCGCGCGTAAAGCTGTCCGTAGGTCAGAAGTGCAAAACCCACGACCGTCATCAGTGTGAGCTGGACGATCAGCGTGGAATCGAACCACTCCTCACGGTGGCCTTCTTCCAGAACGATGGTCAGCCCACCCAACCCAAGGATCATACCAGCTATTCCCGCCCAATCAGCCTCGCGCAGGTAAACCCAGTCGGGCTTTTCATGGGGTAACCCGATGAATAGTAAAGCAAGGAGCAACGCGCAGACGGGCACGTTGACGAAGAAGGCGTAGTGCCAGCTCAGGTTCTCGGTAAGCCAGCCCCCCACCAACGGGCCCATTACCGGCCCAAGAACCACGGTCATTCCGAAGAGCGCCATGCCAATCGGCTGTTGCGATGGAGGCAGTCGCTTTGCGACGATGGTCATGGCGGTTGGAATAAGCGCGCCGCCCATGAACCCTTGACCGGTGCGACCGATGATCATCGTCGTCAGATCGGTGGCAATGCCGCACAACACCGAAAAGGCCGTGAAGGCAGAAACCGCGACGATGAGCAGCGTGCGAAGGCCGAGCAGTCTTTCCAGCCACGCGCTCAGAGGGATGATGATGATCTCGGCAACAAGGAAGGCTGTCGCGATCCAGGTGCCTTCGGTTCCGGTCGCGCCGATTTCCCCCTGGATCGTCGGCAGCGCCGAATTGACGATCGAGATGTCAAGCGTTGCCAGCATCGCCCCCAGCGCACCGGCGGCTACGGCGATCCAGGCCGTAGCATCGGCCTTTTCGACCGGCGGCGAAACCGCTGCAGCGGCGCCTGCCATCGGTCAGTCTCCGGCCGCGTTGCGGATCGAATCGAGTTGGTCTCTAGCGGCGCGCGTATCGACACTCGCGACAACAGACATGCCCGGCACCAGCAGACGCAGGATCTCGGGCGAAGCCTGAATGGATATGCGCACCGGGACGCGCTGAACGATCTTGGTGAAATTACCCGTCGCGTTCTGTGGCGGAAGGATTGAGAATTCTGCCCCGGTCCCGGGGGCGATGCTTTCCACTCTTCCTAATAGCTCGAGGTCCGGCAGCGCGTCGATTTCCAAGGTGACGGGTTGCCCCGGGCGGACAAGTCCGAGCTGCGTTTCCTTGAAATTTGCTGTCACGTAGAGGCGGTCGGTCGGTACGAGGCTCATAAGGCGTTGGCCAGGCTGGACAAATTGTCCAGGTCGGACCGTGAGGTCACCCACCCGCCCGGAAATACTGGCCTGGAGCGTGGTCGATGACAGGTTCAGACGGGCGGCCTCGAGTTGCGCACGAGCGGCGTTGGCTTGCGAATTGGCCTGGTCTATCTGCTCGCTAAGCGTGTTCTGTCGGCGCTGTGCCGCCGTGAGCGCGGCGCGCGCTGCCGCGACTTGAGCCTGCGCTTCTCTGGCCTGGGCCTCCAGCTGATCGAGCCTCTCGCGCGGCTCCGCTCCCGAAGCGGCAAGGGGGCGGTACCGGACAACCTGCTCAGCAGCGAGACCAGCCTGTGCAGATGCTGCTGCGAGCTGTGCACGGGCCTGGGCAATTGCCGCGTCCTGCTCTTGTTGCTGGGCGCGTACCGTATCTGCTCCGGCGAGCGACGCGGCGATCTGGGCTTCGACCTGGTTCGTTTGGGCACGATAATCTCGCACGTCCAGCTGGACAAGTGCATCGCCCGACGCGACCGTTTGATTCTCCGTCACTAATACGCGCTCGACGTAGCCCGCAATTTTGGGGGAGATGATGACGCTGTCGGCGGCAATATAAGCGTTGTCGGTGGACTGCTGGAATCTGCCGTACGTCTGATGATTGTAATACCAGTAGCTCCCGGCGAGCAGGACCAGAATGCCGGCGATCAGCAGACCCAGCCGGACCCGCGGACTGGACAACCCCGTCGGACGTGCGCCTTCATCGCTAGCCCCTGCTGTCTCGTCCGCCATGATTATTTCGCTCCTCGCCATCGTTTGAGCCGCTGCGCGAGCGATATAGCGGCCAAAACAAAATGCGAAAGTCCTTTACTATTTTTCTCCGATCGATAGGAATGTCTCATGCCAGAAGATGAGGGCACTCTCGCACTCGACAATGTCATCACCCACGATGATCGAGCGATCTTCATGATGGACCAGATCAGCCGCGCCGCGCGCAAGGCATTCGATGACCGAGCACAGCCGCTGAGCCTCAATCGTACGCAGTGGCGTGTGTTGGCGCAGCTCATCAGAGCTCCTGCCCTGAACCAGACGGACATCGCCAGGAGACTTGAAATCACATCCTCCAGCAGCGGCCTGGAAGACATGACGCCTTCGCGCTTGAGTGACCGGACGCGGCTTGCGCAAGTCATAGCAATATTCGGTCGCCACGGGCGGGGCGGCATCACGCCCGTGTTGGGACTAGGCCGATCTCAAACCAAAACACATTCGACGCGCCCGGATGCCCCGCTCGTGGCGATTGCGCCAGGGGACGAACCTCGGTCATGTTCTATAGCGGACAACCGAATGGAGCATGCGGGACGCGAACTTTCATTGCACCGGCCCTCTGCCGGACGAACAAACCGCTGGCGGCGTGCTAGATGGAAACTAACGCAAACTTCTCCCTAGTGGCGTGGATCGTTGGCATTCTGATGCTTACGACCATCGCTTTCGCGATGTGGCTAATCGATCCCAGACCAAATCAGGAAACATATCAGATCAAGTTTGATCGCTCCGTGGAAGGCCTTCAGTCGGGATCGACTGTAACACTATTGGGAGTCCCTGTGGGACAGGTAACATCGGTCCGTCTGGCGGAAAATGAACCGGAAAACGTGGTCGTTGTTCTGACTCTCGATCCTTCTGCGGCGAAAGTCCACGGCCTTGAAGCGACAATCAGCACGGATCTGATAACTGGAGAGGCTGCGCTCGTGCTCGAGGGCCGACGGGGTCGTGAGGGCATTTACACCGACAAGTCAGGAAAAAAGATCATTCCCGCCGCGGACGAAACCGGACTATTGGGGAGGGATGCGACCGCCACTGTAGAGACCGTGGCAAATAGCATTCGCGCTCTGAACGAAGGACTGGAGCCAGAAAAGCAACGGGTGATCACCTCCGATCTTGTCCGGCTTCGAGTCACGACGGCCGCACTCGCATCGGACGCCGAAGGTTGGGACGAACGATTGGCCTCAACAAAAGGAAGATTGTTAGACTTAGGGCAAAGGGTTGGTGGATGGGGAAATAATCTTCGAGATGCAGATCGGCGGATCTCAGGGCGGAGCGCTTCTGCTATCGCGCAACTACGCCTTCGCCAATTCAGGGAGGGGGTGCAGAACGCTGAAAACAAACTTTCCCAGATAAGGAGTGGCATTCCGGCGGTCGAAGATTCTTTGGTTGAAGGTGAAACGGACCTTCGCGAACTTAGTCGCGAACTTGCTCCTCTCAGTGAAAAAATCGAAGATATTCAGGTTGAGGGAATTACATCAAATCCTCCCCTCCCAGACTATCGGCCAAAAAGAAGAGAAGCTGGAACGAATATCGATGATTTAAAGTAAACCGAACGGATGACTGCTTCCGGGCAGAGCGCGCAGCCCGTAAAATAGCGGAGATTGGAGCGCAAAGCGGATAACGACCTACTCCGCGGTCAAGTTTGAAATTGAAATTCCGAGTCCTAAAAAAGGCATCGAACCAATACATTAGAGGGATTTTGCGGGCCTTTTGCGGGCTTTTCAGCTTGACCGAAATATCTAAACATCAGAAATTAAACGGAAAAGAAGTTCGAATGTGATGCCTCTTCTGGGCACCATCGGCTTGATCGCGGCAGGATGCCGGCGGTCGGTTTTTCTGACAGATCGATCCTGCGAACCGCTCCGGCGTGCGCGCGCGCGTCGTTGACAACGACGGACAATCGCGCCACGCCTGAGCGATGCCGCGGGAAAAGAAGCGTTCGACGATCGTCGATGTCGCCAAGCTGGCGCAGGTTTCGCCCAAGAGCGTCTCGCGCGTGTTCAACAACGAACCGCACATCACCCCCGCGCTGCGCAAGAAGGTGCTGCGCGCGGCGGAGGAACTCAACTACCAGCCCAATGTGATGGCGCAGGGGCTGGTGCGCCAGCAATCCTATCTGATCGGGCTGGTCTATGAAAAACCGAGCCCGAGCTATGTCGTCGAATTGCAGCGCGGCGCGCTCGAGCGGCTGCATGGCGAACGCTACCGGCTGATCGTGCTGCCGGTGGAATCGGTCAGCGACCACCCGCGCGACGTGGTTGCCACGATCCGCTCGGCCGCGCTCGACGGAGTGATCCTCGCACCGCCCGCGGCGGACCATCCCGACGTGCTCGACGGGCTGGCGCAGGCGCGCATCCCCTTTGCCCGCATCACACCGCAATCGCGCGGGGAACTGGGGCTGGCGACGACGATGGACGATATCGCCGCCGGCCGCGAGATCGCCGAACACGTGATCGGTTTCGGACACCGGCGCATTGCCATCATCAAGGGCGATCCCGACCATCCGGTGAGCGAACAGCGGCTGACCGCCTATCGTGCGGCCTTCGCGGATGCGGGCGTCGAGTACCTGCCCGAACTGGTCGAGACCGGCGATTTCAGCTTCGAGTCGGGTTACGAGGCGACGCGGCGGATCCTGTCGCGCAAGCTGCGCCCGACCGCGATCATCGCGCAGAACGATGACATGGCGGTGGGGGCGATGTCCGCCGCGCGCGAACTGGGCTTCGACGTCCCGGGCGATCTGAGCGTGGTCGGCTTCGACGATTCGGAAATTTCGCGCGTGGTCTGGCCGCGGCTGACCACGGTGCGCCAGCCGGTGGTCGAGATGGCGCACACGGCGGCTGACATGCTGCTACGCCAGCTCGCCGGCGAGGATCCCGGCCCTACCGTGGTCCATACGCACAGCCTGGTCGAACGGCTGACCGTGGCGCCCCCGCCCGTCTGAGCGGACCGATCGGCGCCTCTAGCGCGTCGTCCAGCCGCCGCCGGTGCCGAACTGGGGGCGGCGTGTCTCAGCCGGGTCGAGCAGGCGGTCGAGGATCGCGTCGTGCGTGGGCGCAGCGCTGCGGAACGCCTGCATTGCCCCGCGCAGCTGGTCGATCACCTTGCGCACCTCGCCGAAGGGCGCGGCCTCGGCGAGCGGATCAAGCGCCGCGGGGGTCAGCCCCATGCCGTGCATGACGTAGAACCAGCTGATGTCCGAAAACAGCTCGCGCTGGCGCGACATGATCCGTCCCGTGCGCGTGAAGAGCTCGATCTTTTCCGCCAACGTATCGGGCAGGTCGAGGCCGCGCATATGGTCCCAGAAGGGTTCGCCCTCGCGCCGGTTGGGCACGTAATGCAGCAGCAGGAAGTCGCGGATATGCGCGTATTCGCGGTGCACGTCGCGATTGTAGGCCGCGATCAGCGCGGGATCTAAGCGGCGATCGGGAAACAGGTCCAGCAGCCGGTTCAGCCCGGTGTGGATCAGGTGGATGCTGGTCGATTCGAGCGGTTCGAGGAAACCGGCCGACAGCCCGATCGCGAGGCAGTTGCCGACCCAGGCGCGCTTGCGCAGCCCGGCGGTGAAGCGCAGTACGCGCGGATCGGCCTGCGCTTCGCCATCGAGCCCGGCGAGCAGCTGTGCCTGCGCATCGGCATCGGAAATAAAGTCGCTGGCATAGACCAGCCCATTGCCGGTGCGGTGCTGCAGCGGGATGCGCCACTGCCACCCGGCCGAGCGGGCGGTGGCGACGGTGTAGGGCGCGCGCTGCTCCTGCGCGGCAGTGGGGGCGGCTACCGCGCTGTCGCAGGGCAGCCAGTGTTTCCAGTCCTCGAAACCCGCGCCCAGCGTCTCCTCGATCAGCAGGCCGCGGAAACCCGAACAGTCAATGTAGAAATCGGCTTCGAGGCTCCCGCCATCGTCGAACTGCACCGCCGCGATCCTCTCGCCTTCGCCGCGCGTGGCGCCGACGATGCGGCGGTCGAGCCGCTCGACCCCGGCGGCCACGGCATGGTCGCGCAGGAAGGCGGCGACCAGCCCGGCGTCGAAATGCAGCGCATAGGCGACCGCGCCTCCGGGCCACTGCCCGTCGGGCGAGGGGAAGGCGAACTTGCCGTCCTCGGCCATCGCGACCGAGGGGCACAGATCGGCAAGGGTCTCGCCATGCCCTGCCGCGCGGTTCATGCAGTAATAGTGATGGAAGGGGCGCTGGTTGATCGTTACCCCGAGATTGCCGAAGGGGTGCCAGTAGGCATGGCCATGGTGCAGCCAGTCGCGAAACTGGATGCCCAGCTTGAAGGTGGCTTGGCAGCGGCGGATGAATTCGACCTCGTCGGCGCCGATATTGCGCAGGAAATCGAAGATCGGCGGGATCGTGGCCTCGCCCACGCCCACCGTCGGGATGGCGGAGGATTCGACCAGCGTGATGCGGCATCCACTGCCGCGCAGCACCTGCGACAGCAGCGCCGCAGCCGACCAGCCCGCGGTCCCGCCGCCGACGATGCAGATCGAGCCGATCGCCTGCGCTTGGCCGTCGTCTGGGCGCATCGAAGCCGTCATGCCGGGTACCTTACCATCGAAAGCGGAGAAAACGATGGCGACCCCTGCGGGCAGGGGCCGCCACCAGTTTCCGGAGAGGACCGCTGATCAGAAGTTGAACTTCACCCCGGCGTAGAGCCGGCGCGAACCCGATTCGAAGCGGAAGGGCAGTTCGGGGAATTGCAGATAGACCTTGGTATCCGCCTTGGTGATGTTGATCGCTTCGGCGAAGACCTCGAAATTGTCGGTCAGCTGGTAGCTGATCTGTCCGTCGAGCTGGCCGTAGGACTTCTGGTAAATGCCCAGCGTCCGCGTGACCGAGCCGTCGGAAAAGCCGAAATTGCCCAGATACTGTTTCGAACGCCAGCTGTAGGAGGCGCGCGCGGCGAACCCGTAGCGTTCGAAATAGACCTGCCCGTTGGCCGAGTGCTTGGACACGCCCGGCAGCGGGAGGCTGTCGGCAAAGTCGGTGCTGAAATCGGTGTCGGTGTCCGAGAAAGTGTAGTTCGCGGTAAAGCCGAGACCGAAGTCGAAGGCATATTGCGCGGCGAGTTCGAACCCCTTCACACGGCCGCCCGATCCGTTGGCCGGCTGCGACACCGGACCCAGCCGCCCGCCCGCCTGGTCGTTGACGAACACCGCCACCGTCTCGTTGACGACGAAGCTGTCGACTTCCTTCCAGAACAGCCCGGCCGACAACAGGCCCTGATTGCCGAAGTAGTGCTCGACCCCCAGGTCGAACTGGTAGGCGCGGAACGGATCGAGCTCGGCATTGCCGCGCGAACCGCTGGTGAACTTGAACAGGTCGTCGGCGGGATCGCGGGTGAAGTCGGTTGCGAAGCCCTGTCCCAGCGACACCAGCGGCTGGCGGGCGACGACCCGCGCCGCGGCAAAGCGGACCTTGCTGTCGTCGCCGACGTCGAACACCGCGTTCGCGCTGGGCAGGAAGTCGGTGTAGCTGCGCATCACCGTGGTGGTGGTGAAATCGCGCAGCACGCCGTTCCAGCTGTCGGTGCCCCAATAGCTGGGATCGGCATTGGCGGGCTGGTTCTGGTCGACCGTCAGGTCGGTGTTGACGATGCGCAGGCCGACATTGACGTGGTAGGGATCGTCCAGCCCCCCGATGTCGGCCATGACATAGCCCGACTTGACCTCTTCCTTGACCCGGTAGGTTTGCAGCGGGTCTTCGAAGAAGGTGAAGGGCGTGTCGGGATAGAGCGCCTGGATCCATTCGAGCGCATTGGTCATCTGCGAGCGGTCAGCCACCAGCACCGTATCGCCTTCGACCCGGCCGCCGCCGGCGAAATTGGCGATCGCCTCCACCCGCTCGGGATTGCTCAGGAAGGTTTCGTAGGGCGTCAGCAGCGCGGGCGAATTGCCGAACCGGCTGCACCCGGCGAAGGCCGCCGGCTTGTTCACTTCGGGCAGGTCGCAGATCTTGTATCCGATCGCCCCGTCCTGGAAGTAGCTGTAGGGCGTCCAGTTGTAGGAGAAGCCGTCGACGCGTTCGGCCTCGGGAATCTGCGTGGCATCGAGTTCGCCCTTGCCGCTGAGATCGGCGAGATAACGGCCCGAGGTGAAGTCCACCGTGCGTTGGCCGTACCGGAAGCCCGCGCTCAGCGTGATGGTGTCCGCATAGCTGTCGTCGACGTCATAGGCGAAATCCGCACGGATCGAATGGCCGTCGATGTCCGACCGGTCACCAAATGCCCAGTGCGACTTGAAGAAGCCGAAGTCGGGGTTGTTGAACAGGTCCTGCGGGCTGCCTGCGCCGAGGCCGAAGCTGGGAAAGTCGCCATTGGTGTAAGTGAAATCGAAGGTCGGCGGCGCCGAGGCGTTCGGGGTGAAGCCGGGCTGCGGCCCCGAAGTGCCCGGCCCACGCACGCCATAGGCGGTGTAGCGCACGTCGTTGTTGGCCACTTCGCGTTCCATGCTCGAAGTCGCATAGGCAGCCATGACCGAGGCGCGGAAATTGGTATCGTTGTCCCAATCGAGCGCAAATTGCAGATTGTCCGACTTGATGTTGGACACGTCGACGAAGGAGATCGCCTCGGCCGACTGCGCCCGCACCGTGCCCTGCGTCAGCACGCCGTTCTCGTTGATCGAGTAATCCCCGACCAGGCCCTGCGATTCGCCCTGTCCGAAGGGGAATTTGACCGAAGCTTCGCGGGTGTCGATCTCAAGGTCGGAATGGAAATACTGGGCGCTGACTTCGAGCGCGTCGGTCGGCCGGTAGGTGATGCCCAGCGAAGCGCCCCAGCGCCGCCGGTACTGGTCGCGGTCGGTGACATAGCGGTATTCGGGCGCGTAGTAATTGGTCGGCACGGTCGCGGTGTCGCGGCGCCCTTCGGCGAACGCCCAGTTGCCGCGGTTGTCGCCGCCCAGCACGTTGACGTGGTTGTTGGTCTTTTCGTAGCTGAAGGATGCGATGACCCCCAGCCGGTCGTTGAAATTGTAGCCCAGCACGGCGGCGCCGGCGGGTTCCCAGCCCGAAATCTCGCTGCCCTTGCTCATTTTCGCGTTGCCCGCCAGCGTCAGGCCCTGCTTCAGGTCGAGCGGGTTGCGCGTCTTGAGATTGACGATCCCGCCCAAGCCGCCCGACAGCAGCGAGGCATTGGGCGACTTGAACACTTCGATCCCGCCGATCAGTTCGGACGGCACGCCTTCGAGGCTGTCGTTGCGATTGTAATTGCCTTCGCCGACCTTGTAGACTTCGAGCCCGCTGACGAAGAGCTCGCCGTTGAGCAGCGTGACGTTCTGTTCGAGCCCGCGAATGCGGACCTTCGAACCCTGGCCGTTCTCGCGGTCGATCTGGATGCCGGGCAGGCGCTGGAGCGATTCCGCCACGTTCTGGTCGGGGAACTTGCCGATGTCCTCGGCGGTGACCGATTCGATGATCAGGTTCGATTCGCGCTTGGCCTCGAGCGCGTCTTCGAGCGAGGCCCGGAAGCCGGTGACGACAATGACGTTCCCGCCCGGATCGGAGGCCTGCTGGCCGGTGTCGGTAGCGTCCTGCGCCTGCGCGAAAGCCGGCGCCGCATGCGACCCCAGCGCCAATATCGATGCGGCGGCCAGCAACGTCGACCGGTTACGCAAAATCCCGCTGTCCATTTCAGTATCCCTCCCAAGCCGCATCTTGTGTGCGGACCTCTCAACAGTGCGTTGACCCGCCATGCGACCCGACTCGGGGTGCTGGCGATCATCCGCGACTTTACTGGTTGCATATTTCTGTCAACGTTGTCAAACAAAGCCCACAACAAGCTGCCGGAGCGGGTTTTTCGCGGGGCGCACTGTCAACCTTGTCAGCGCCTTTCGGACCAGCCTCGGGCGGCCGCCGCATGGGATGGGGTTTATGCTTTCGAAGACGATACTTCTGGCGGCCGGATCGGCCGCGCTTGCACTCTCTGCGCAAGCGGCGGATCCCGCTGCCGCATCCGCGGCGGAGGACATTCCGGCGGCAAGGATCCACCCTGAACGCTGGCCCGAAGTGGCGTTCCCCACGGTGCTGACCGAAGCGGGCGAAGCGCGCGTCCAGGCGATCCTCGCGCGGATGACGCTCGAACAGAAGGTCGGGCAGATCATCCAGGCCGACATCGCCAGCGTGACGCCCGAAGACGTGCGCCGCTACCGGCTCGGCTCGGTGCTCAACGGCGGCAATTCGGGCCCCGGGGGCGACGATCTGGCCCCGGCGCAGGACTGGCTCGCGCTTGCCGATGCCTTTTACGAGGCCTCGATGGATGTCGGTCCCGGCGAACCGGCCATCCCGATCGTGTGGGGCACCGATGCGGTGCACGGCCACAGCAATATCGTCGGGGCGACGATCTTCCCGCACAACGTCGGACTGGGCGCCGCGCGCGATCCCGAACTTATCGAGCGGATCGGGAAGGTCACTGCAGTCGAGATCCGCGTCACCGGGCAGGAATGGACCTTCGCCCCCACCGTCGCCGTGCCGCAGGACTATCGCTGGGGCCGCGCCTATGAAGGCTATTCGTCCGATCCCACGCTGGTCGCCGCCTATGTCGGCAGCATGATCCGCGGTCTGCAGGGGCCGCCCTCGACCACCCCGATCCTCGCCGGGCCGCATGTCGCGGCGAGCACCAAGCACTACCTCGCCGACGGAGCGACCACCGATGGCAAGGACCAAGGCGATGCGGTGATCTCCGAACTCGAGCTGCGGCTGGTTCACGGCGCGCCCTATATTCCCGCGATCGAGAGCGGCGTCGCCACGATCATGACCAGCTTTTCGAGCTGGAACGGCGTCAAGCTGTCGGCGCATCGCGGGCTGGTGACCGATGTGCTCAAGGGCCGGATGAATTACGGTGGTCTGGTGATCACCGACTGGAACGCGCATGGCCAGGTCGCCGGGTGCAGCAACGCCAGCTGTCCGCGGGCGGTCGATGCGGGGATCGACATGTTCATGGCGCCCGACAGCTGGCGCATGCTCTATGACAGCACGCTGGCGCAGGTGCGCGACGGCACGATCGCAATGGAGCGGCTCGACGATGCGGTGGCACGCGTGCTGCGGCTGAAGGAACGGCTTGGCCTGTTCGACATGGGCAAGCCCTCGCAGCGCGCGCTGTCGGGCGAATACGAGTTGCTCGGCGCGCCCGATCACCGTGCGGTCGCGCGCGAGGCGGTGCGCAAATCGATGGTGCTGCTCAAGAACACCGGCGTGTTGCCGCTGCAGCCGGGCGGGCGGATCCTCGTCGCGGGCGATGCGGCGCACGACATCGCGCGCCAGTCGGGCGGGTGGACGCTGAGCTGGCAGGGCACCGGGCTCGACAACAGCCTGTTCCCCGGTGCGACATCGCTATGGGAAGGGATCGAGCAGGCGGCCACCGCCAGCGGCGGCAGCGCCGAACTCTCGCCCGAGGGCAGCTTCACCGAGCGCCCCGATGCCGCGATCGTCGTGTTCGGCGAAACCCCCTATGCCGAATTCCAGGGCGATATCGCCTCGCTGCAATTGCGCCCCGAACTGCGCCGGCCGATCGCCACCATGCAGCGCCTGAAGCAGAAGGGTATCCCGGTGGTGGCAGTGATGCTCACCGGCCGCCCGCTCTATGTCAACGAAGCGCTCAATGCGGCGGATGCCTTCGTCGCCGCGTGGCTGCCGGGGTCCGAGGGCGGCGGCGTGGCCGACATGCTGTTTGCCGCAGCGGATGGCGCGCCGGCGCATGAATTCCAGGGCCTGCTGCCGACCGCCTGGCCCGCCACTGCGCAGCACGGGGGAGAGACGCTGTACCCCTTCGGCTACGGGCTGCGATATGCCCACGGTCCGCGCGGGTGGACCGCGCTGCCCGAAGACAGCGGCGTGAGTGATGATGGCAGCGACGGCGGCGTGTTCTTCGACCGCGGCGTACCCGCTTCGTCATGGTCGCTGACCGTGTCGCGCGCCGATGGCACCAATGCGCTGCGCGTGACCACCGTCCCGGCCGAGGCGCTTGGCGGCCGCGTGCGGATCGCGGCCACCGATCACGGCGTGCAGGAAGGCGCGCGCAGCTTTGCCATCGCTGCGCATGCGCAAGGCGCGGCGATCGAGCTGTCGACCTTCGACCCGATCGACCTGAGCCGCGAAACCAATGGCGACATGCTGCTGCTGGCCACGGTGCGGCGCGATGCGCCCATCGCGCGCCCGCTGTCCATGTCCGTCCGCTGCGATGGGGAGCCGTGCGGCGCGGCGGTGCCGATCGCCGAATTCGCCGAACTGGCCGAAGGCGAGTGGCAGACGCTCGGCGTTCCGCTCAAATGTTTCCGCGCCGCGGGTGCCGACATGGCGCGGATTTCGTCCCCGTTCCGCCTGATGGCCGATGGCGACGCGGGGCTGAGCATCGCGCGGGTTGCGCTGGGCAGCCTGTCCGACGCCGATGCAATCGCCGATTGCCCGGCCGGGTAGGCCGGCTGCTCAGCCTGCGGGAACCGGGCTTTCGCGGACGGCGAGGATCGCCAGCCCGCCCGCAGCGGTGAGCGCGGCGAAGGCGACCAGCACGGTGGTGAAATCACCGGGAGTAGCGAGCTGCCAGACGAGCAGCGTGCCGATCATCGCGGGCAGAGTGTTGGCAAGGTTGACCAGGCCGAGGTCGCGCCCGCGCCGGTCGGGTCGCGGCAGCAATTGCATCGCGAAGGTCGTGTTGAGGCTGAGGAACACCGCGGTCCCTGCCGAGAACAGGCAGAAGGCCGCCGCGCCCTGCCACGCGTTCACGGCCCCCGCCATCCCGGCAAGTCCGGCCGCGCCCACCAGCGCTGCGACGCACTGGAACGGACGGCGCCTGCCCAGCCGGTCGGACCAGCGCCCTGCCAGCAGCGCGGCGGGCAGCGGGATCAGATAGGACAGCATCAGCACGCTGCCGACCCAGGCGGCAGTGCCGCGTCCGCCGGGCCGCAGGGTCTGGAAATAATACAGCAGGTACAGCCCCAGCGTCGCGCAGGCGAGCTGGACCAGCAGCCGCGCGAGCGAGGCGATCACGATATCGCGCTTATCCCGGCGCTGCGCGGCGGGCGGTGCGGGATCGCCGGTGCGGGCGCGCATCGCCAGCAGCGGCAGTGCCAGCGCGGCCGCGGCCAGCGGCACCAGCACGAAGCGCGCACTCTCCGACAGGCCCGACGCGGCCAGCAGCAGGACCGAGAACCCCGCGGCGACCGGATTGCCCAGCGCCAGCAAGCCGCCGGCCAGCCCCTTGCGCGCGGCGGGGACTTCCTCGGCGATGATCGCGAACAGCGGCGCGAGCACCGCGTTGATCGCCGCTTGCGCCAGCGCCACCGCGGCCACCAGCTCGACCGGATTGCGCGCCAGCACCAGCGCGGGATAGGATGCCGCGAGCGCAATTAGGCCCGCCACCACCCACGGGCGGCGCCCGCCGCCGCGGGCCACCGACAGATCGCTCAGCCAGCCGAACAGGATATTGCTCACGCTCGCCGTCACGCCGCCGACCAGCACCGCTGCGGTGAGCAGGTCGATCTTGGCGAGATGCGCCAGCGCCTCGACCCGCATCGGCAGCAGCAGCGTGACCAGCGGTAGATAGGCGACCACGCCGCCTGCATGCGCAAGGCCGACCGCCAGCAGCAGCGGCATCGTGTGCGGGCGGGGCGCGGCGCGGTCCATCGGGTAGCAGCCTTGCCCCGCGCCGGAGCGCAAGGCAATCGGCCGGGCGCGGACGGTTCAGTCGCTCGCGGGGCGCCGCGCGTAGATGCCGAACACCGCGATCACCGCATAGCAGGCGGCGGGCAGCGCCAGCGACAGCGCGAGGCTGCCGCTGAGATCGGCCAGCGCGCCGGTGGCCAGCGGGATCACCGCGCCGCCGAAGATCGCCACATTGATGATCCCCGATCCATCCGCCGCGCGGCTACCCAGCCGTTCGCAAGCGAGCGAAAAGATCGTCGGGAACATGATCGAGTTCATCAGCCCGATCGCCAGCAAGCTGTATGCAGCCAGCGTACCGCTGCTGTTGGTCGACAGCGCGATCAGCGCGATCGCGCCGACCGCCACCGCGGCGAGGATCTTGCCCGGGCTCACCAGCCGCAGCATCGCCGAACCGATGAAGCGCCCGATCATCGCGCCGCCCCAGTAGAGGCTGACCATCCAGCCGATCACGCTTTCGGGGCGGCCGAGCACGTCGTCGAGCGTGAGGTAGTTGATGACGATCGAACCGATCGCGACCTCGGCGCCGACATAGAGGAAAATGCACAGCGCGCCGAAGCCGAAGCGGGGCCGGGCCAGCAGGTCGAAACCCACGAGCCCGCTCGCGGCCTCGTGCTTTTCGCCCTGCAACCGGTTGCGGAACAGCCAGACCGCGCCCGCGACTACGGTGATCGCTCCCGCGAGGCCGAGGTAGGTCTTCACGATCATCGCCGATTCCGCAGTGCGGTAGGCGGCCAGCGCGGCGCCTTCGAAATCCTCCGCCGAGACATCCGCCAGCGTGCCCAGGATCAGCCCCGCGCCGACCAGCGGGAAGACGAAGGTGCCGAAGGAATTGAACGCCTGCGCGAAAGTCAGCCGGCTGTGCGCGGTCTCCTGCGGACCCAGCAGGCTGATCAGCGGATTGGCCACCACCTGCACGATCACCACCCCGCTGGCGAGGATGAACAAGGCCAGCAGGAACAGCGGATAGGTCGCCGTGGTGCTGGCGGGGATGAACAGCAGGCAGCCCGCGGTCATCGTCATCAACCCGGCCACCGCGCCGCGCATGTAGCCGATCCGCTTGACCAGTTTCGCCCCCGGGATGCCGATGACGAGATAGGCGGCGAAAAAGCAGAACTGCACCAGCATCGCCTGCGTGTAATTGAGCGTGAACAGTTCCTTCAGCTTGGGGATCAGCACGTCGTTGAGACTGGTGATCCCGCCGAAGATGAAGAACAGCGCGAAGACGAAGGGGGGCAGGCTGGGGGCGTGGACATGGCCTTCGCCTTCGGCCGGTGCCGGATCGCTCGACGAGATTTCCGTCGCCGCGTCTGCCGCGGGGGTCGTTGCCGTTACCACTTGTCGTTCTCCCCAATCGGCCCGGCCACCATCGCATGCGGCGGGCTTCCCCGGTGCGGAGTAGGTCGAACGCTGCATTATGTCAACGTTGTCAGGAACTCTCGCGCGGCTCTTTCGCCGGGCTGGCTCGCGTATCCGCCCTGCCATTCGCGGGGGTGGGAGAACGCTTGGTCGATGGGGCTTTGCGGCGGGTCGCCGCACGGCTAGCGTCGCCGCACGATCCCTGGGGAGAATTCCACGTCATGACCACCAACTTCACGCGCGTCGCATCGGCGATCGCCATTGCCTGCGCCACGCTTTCCGCACCCGCCGCGCTGGCGCAGGAACCCGCGGCCGAAGCAAGCGATGCGGCAGCCGCTGCCGCGCTGCACGCGCTGTTCGAACGCAGCGAAGCCGCCATGCTCGACCGCAATCCGGTGACCGCCTTCTTCCGCGGTGATTTCTCCGATGCCGACAGGATGGGCGATTATTCACCCGCCAGCTATGCCGCGGACCGCGCGGCGGCGCAGGCCAATCTGGCCGAACTGGCGACGATCGACCGCGCCGCGCTGGGGGAAACCGACCGCATCGCCTACGACGTGTTCGAATATACGCAGCAGCGCACGCTGGCGCAGACCGCGCCCGACGTGCTGCCCACCGTGCTCGCGCTGCCGATCGACCATTTCCGCGGGCTGCATGTCTTCTACCCGCGCTTTTCCGCGCCCGGCGCGCTGATGCCCTATGATACGGTGCAGGATTACGAGAACAATTTCAGCCGCCACCGCGCGATGGCGGAGATCATCGACCAGGCGATCGCGCGCTTCCGTACCGGCGCGGCGCAGGGCATCACGCTGCCGCGCATGTCGGTCGAACTGATGATCGAACAGCTCGACCTGCAAACCGGCGCGCCGATCGAGCAGAGCCCCTATTGGGCGCCGGTCGCCAATTTCCCCGACAGCATCGACGAAGCCGAGCGCGCGCGGCTGACGCAGCAGCACCGCGAAGTGCTGACCGGCACGCTGATGCCCGCGCTGCAGAAGCTGCGCGATTACCTGGCGAGCGAATATCTCGCACAGTCGCGCACCAGCATCGCCGCGACCGACAATCCCGGCGGCGAGGCCTATTACGCCTACCGCATCGAGGACAACACGACGCTGCCGTTGACCGCGCAGCAGATCCACGACACCGGACTGGCCGAGGTTGCGCGGATCAACGCCGCGATCGACGCCGCCGAAGCGGAAGCCGGTGGCCGCACCGGCGCCACCTACACCAGCAAGGCCGACCTGCAGGCCGCGTGGTACGAAGTGGCCGAGGAGGTCGATCCGCTGATGGACGAGGTGTTCCTGCGCCAGCCCGAAACTGAACTGCGGATCGAACCGTACGAACCCTACCGCGAGAAATTCAGCCTCGCCGCCAGCTACATGGCGGGCAAGGCCGACGGGTCGCGTCCGGGCACCTTCTACTTCAGCGGCTACAATGTCGCCGAACGCGAGCTGGGGACCTCGATCTCGCTCTACATGCACGAAGGCAATCCGGGGCATCACTTCCAGTCGATGTTCGCGATCGAGAACGAGGACCTGCCCGAATTCATGCGCTACGGCGGGTTCACTGCGTTCAGCGAGGGCTGGGGTCTGTATGCCGAGAGCCTCGGCTACGAACTCGGTCTCTATGACGATCCGGTCGAACGGCTGAAAGCGCTCGAGGGCGGCGAAATGCTGCGCGCGGTGCGGCTGGTGGTCGACACCGGCATGCATGCGCTGGGCTGGTCCAGAGAGCAGGCGATCGAATATATGGTCGCCAATGGCGCGGCACGCGATTTCGCGGAAAGCGAGAGCGCGCGGTATATCGTGATGCCCGCGCAGGCGCTGGCCTACAAGACCGGCGAATTGAAGATCAAGCAGCTGCGCGCGCGCGCCGAGGCCGCGCTGGGCGAGGATTTCGACGTCCGCGCCTTCCACGAACAGGTGCTCAACACGGGCGATATCCCGCTGCCGGTGCTCGAAGCCAAGATCGACGCCTGGGTCGCGGGCGGGGGGCAGTAAGGGCATGGCCATGAAACACAGGGTCCTGCAGGTCGCCTCGGCGCTGGCGATGGCCGGCGCCGCGCTGGCGGCCCCCGCAGCGCAGGCCTGCGACCGGGTCGCGGCCGCGCAGAGCGACAGCCAGCGTCTGCGCGCGCTGATGGCCGAAAGCGACGCCGCCTTCCTCGACCGCAACCCGCGCGCGGCGTTCTATCGCGGCGACTTTTCCGATGCGGGCAGCCTCGGCGATTTCTCGCCCGCGGCCTATGAGACCGAACGCGCGGCGGCGATGTGCGATATTGCCGCGCTCGCGACGATCGACCGCGCGGCGCTCACCGTGAGCGAGCGGATCGCCTATGACACCTTCCGCTATTCGCAGGAACGCACGCTGGCCGCGACCGAGCCCGACGTGCTCAAGACCATCCTCGCGCTGCCGATCGACCACTTCCAGGGTATCCAGGGCTCCTATCCGGGCCTGTCGGCACCCGATGGCGTGATGCCGTTCGCGGCGGTTGAAGACTATGCCGACAATGTCGCACGGCACGGTGCCTATGCGCAGATGGTCGACGATGTCATAGCGCGCTTCGACACGGGGCTGGAGCAGGGCATCACCCTGCCGCGGCTGACGGTGGAGCTGATGATCGACCAGCTCGACACGCAGCTGGGCGCCCCGGAAGGCAGCAATCCCTATTACGCACCGCTGCGCCAGCTGCCCGAAAGCTTCACCGAAGCGGAGAAGGGGCAGGCGCGCGCCGCGCTGATATCGGCGGTCGAAGGCACGCTCTATCCGGCAATGCGCAAGCTGCGCGCCTATCTGGCCGACAGCTACCTGCCGCAGGCACGCACCAGCATCGGTGCGACCGCAACACCCGGCGGCGATGCCTATTACGCCTACCGGATCGCCGAGATGACCACGCTGCCGCTGACCGCGGAAGAGGTGCACCGGCTGGGCCTGTCCGAGGTGGCGCGGATCAACGAGGCGCGCCAGCAGGCGATCGCCGAGCGCGGCGACCGCCGCCCGCCGGTCTACAAGACCAAGGAATCACTGCAGGAAGCATGGTACGAAGTCGGCCGGAAGGTCGATGCCGCGATCGGCCCGCTGTTCCTGCGCCAGCCCGAAACCGAGCTGCGGATCGAGCCTTACGAGCCCTATCGTGAGCAGTTCTTCCTCGCCGCGTCCTACCAGCCGGGCAAGGCCGACGGCTCGCGCCCCGGCACCTTCTATTTCAGCGGCTGGAACGCGGCCGAGCGCGAACTGAGCCCGTCCATCCGGCTTTACATGCACGAAGGCAATCCCGGCCATCACTTCCAGGTGATGTTCGCGGTCGAGGACGAAAGCCTGCCCGATCTGCTGCGGCACGGCTGGTTCACTGCCTATGGCGAGGGCTGGGCGCTCTATGCCGAAAGCCTCGGCTACGAACTCGGCCTGTATGACGATCCGGTCGACCGGTTGCAGGCGCTTGAGGATGGCGAATTGAAGCGCGCGGTGCGGCTGGTGGTCGATACCGGCATCCATGCGCTCGGCTGGACCCGCGAACAGGCGGTCGAATACATGGTCGAGAACGGCAATCCGCGCGATTATTCGGAAAACGAGGTCGCGCGCTATATCGCCATGCCGGGGCAGGCACTGGGCTACAAGATCGGCGAATTGAAGATCAAGGAATTGCGCGCGCGCGCCGAAACCGCGCTGGGCGAGGATTTCGACATCCGCCACTTCCACGAACAGGTGCTCGACAGCGGCAATATCCCGCTCACCGTGCTCGAAGCCAAGATCGACGACTGGATCGCCGCCGGCGGCAAATAGTCCGGCGCAAAAAAGCAGGGGCCGCGCGGTGGCATGCCGCGCGGCCCCTTTTTCATGCCCGTTCGGGGCGATCAGTCGTCGCTGGAAACCCCGGTGGTGCCTGCCGGAAGCACGGGGCGCTCGGCCGGCAGCGGCGCATCGCGGTCACCCGTCTTCAGATAGGTGTCGAACCAGCGCATCATGCGCAAATTGTAATCGTAGCGCGCGGCGGCCTTCTGGTTGCCATGGCCTTCGCCGGGATAGAACACCAGCCGCACGGGCACGTCGGGCTTGCGGATCTTCATCGCCCGGTACAGCTCGAGGCTCTGGCCCGGGTCGACGCGCGTGTCTTCCTCGCCATGCATGATCAGCAGCGGGGTGCTGGCCTTGTCGACATGGTAGATCGGCGAGACTTCGAGCATCGCCATCCAGTCGTCCCACGGCCACTTGCCGCTGTGCACATTGTACATCTCGTAAGGGATGTCGCCCGTGCCGAATTTGCTGATCTGGTTGGAAATGCCGACGAACATCACGCCCGCGGCGAATTCCTCGCTCCAGCGGGTGGAGGACCATGCCGTGGCATAGCCGCCATAGGAGCCGCCGGTCACGCCGGTGCGGTCGGCATCGGCGATTCCTTCGGCGACCAGCGCGCGCTTGGCATCGACCAGGTCGGTAAACTCGGGGTCGGTGTAATTGCCCGTGTGCTGCTTGGAAAACGCGGTGCCGTAGCCGGTCGAGCCGCGATAGTTGGGCAGGAACACGGCATAGCCCTGGCCCGCGGCGACATGGCCCGGCTTGGAATAGGCGGTCTGCCAGCCATTGCTGTCATGCGCCTCGGGCCCGCCATGGACGTTGAGGATCAGCGGGGCACCGCCGGCCGGTACGCCGCCGACCGGTTCGATCAGCACGCCTTCGACTTCCTGCCCGTCGCGCGCGGTATAGCGGAAGGTGCGCTGCTCGCCGAAGTCGATTTCCGACAGCCAGGGATTGTGCTGCGTCCAGCGGGTGAAGCTGTCGCCATCGAGGCGGAACAGTTCGGTCGGGTGCTGCGGCGCGCTGGCCTCGACCGCGATCACCGAACCGGCGGTTTCGACATTGCTGATGATCAGCGCGCCGGGATCGATCTCGCGCTCCAGCGAACCGTCGGCATTGTGGATGCGCAGCACGCTCTGCGCGCCGACATGGACCGCGGCGACCAGGCGCCCGTCGTCCATGTATTCGACATCGACCACGGCTTCGGGCGCGCCGGCATTGTGCGGGGTGACCACGCCGCTGGCCACGTCGACGAAGTGGATCGTGGTCGCAGCCGGATCGTTCATGTCGACCGCGGCGATCAGCGCCAGCCGGCTTGCATCGGGCGATATCTCGACATCGTCGATCTTGCCCGGGGTCTCGATCACCATGCGGACGGTGCCGCTTTCCATGTCGAGGATGTTGACCTTCTTGTTGACGTATTCGTCGTCGATCAGCGTCGTCGGTGCGGTTTCGATCACGCCGGTGCGCGCGTCATCCGCGATCTGGAACGAGGTGACATAGCCGGGCAGCGAGACTTCCTGCGGCTCGGCGTCGGGCTCCATCCCGATCCGCGCGCGGAACAGGCGGTTGAACTGCGGCTCTTCCTCGTAGACCACCGAATTAAAACCGGCCTTGCTTTGCGCCGTGCGATCCTTGTCTTCCTCGGCGGCGACCAAGAGGTGCATGTGGCTGCCATCGGGCGACCAGGCATAGGAGCGCACAGCCGCGCCTTCGACATGCGCCAGCTTGCGCTGCGCGCCGCCATCGACGGGAATGCCCCAGACGGCCTTCTTGTCGTCGCCATCGGCCCACATGAAGCTGACCATGCGGCCATCGGGCGAAAACTGGATGCCCGAGACATTCATGTCGGCAGGCAGGAATTCGCGGGCATTGCCCGGGCCATAGGCTATCGACAGCTGCTGCGTGGTGGTGCCGTTCTCCTCACCCGCGGTCACGTCGGGCAGCCGCGCGGTCGTATAGGCGACGCGCGCACCGTCGGGCGATACGGCGATGGTGCCGACGCTTTCGATCTTGGCGACGTCTTCAGGGGTCATCGGCCGGGCCTGCGCCTGCGCGGTAAGCGAAGCGGTGGCCAGCAGGGCGGCGGCAGTAAGCGGCGCGCGAAGGGTCATGTAATCGTGTCCTCTCAACGGAATGATGCGCCCGCTATAGCGCTGCGGGCGCATCGGGCAAAGTGCGGGTGCGCCCCAATCTGCCGCCGCCGGGCTGGACCCCGCCGCGCGGAACGGGTAGACGCGGTGCATCCCCGGGGAGCCATGAGGCTGAGAGGGCGGTTGAAGTCCGCCGACCCGTCGAACCTGAACCGACTAGCATCGGCGGAGGGAGTGGACCGGGCTGCCATTGCCAGGCCCGAAGTCCGCGCTCCGCTTTCGAGGAGAGACTTCGCATGGCCGACATCAACAGCAAATTCGACATCGGGGTGACAACCGGCCCGATCCGCGGCAGCCGCAAGGTCCAGATCGGCGCGAAAAGCGGCAGCGGCGTGCGCGTCGCCATGCGCGAGATTGATCTCGAGGGCGGCGAGCCCAGCGTGCGCGTTTACGACACCTCGGGCCCCTATACCGACCCCGATGCCACGATCGACATCCGCGCCGGCCTGGAACAGAAACGCCGCGAATGGATCATGGCGCGCGGCGATGTCGAGGAATACACCGCGCGCGAGGTCAAGCCCGAGGATAACGGCCAGCTCGGCCCCGACCGGTCGGGCGGCGTCCCCGCCTTCCCCAATGTCGCGAAAAAGGTGCTGCGCGCCAAGCCCGGCATGAACGTCAGCCAGATGCACTATGCCCGCCGCGGCATCATCACGCCCGAGATGGAATATGTCGCCGAGCGCGAGAATCTGGGCCGCGAACAGGAGCGCCGCGAACTCGATGGCAATTCATGGGGCGCCGAGATCCCCGAATATGTCACCCCCGAATTCGTCCGCGACGAGATCGCCCGCGGCCGCGCGATCATCCCCAACAACATCAACCACCCCGAAACCGAACCGATGGCGATCGGGCGCAACTTCCTCGTCAAGATCAACGCCAATATCGGCAACTCGGCCGTCGCATCGGATGTCGCCGCGGAAGTCGACAAGATGGTCTGGTCGATCCGCTGGGGCGCCGACACGGTCATGGACCTCTCGACGGGCCGCAACATCCACGACACGCGCGAATGGATCATCCGCAACAGCCCCGTGCCCATCGGCACCGTGCCGATCTACCAGGCGCTCGAAAAGGTCGGCGGCATTGCCGAGGACCTCACCTGGGAAGTGTTCCGCGACACGCTGATCGAACAGGCCGAACAGGGCGTCGACTATTTCACCATCCACGCGGGCGTGCGCCTGCCCTATGTCCCGATGACCGCCAAGCGAGTCACCGGCATCGTGTCGCGCGGCGGTTCGATCATGGCGAAATGGTGCCTCGCGCATCACAAGGAGAGCTTCCTCTACGAGCGCTTCGACGAGATCACCGAGATCATGAAGGCCTATGACATCGCCTACAGCCTCGGCGACGGCCTGCGCCCCGGCAGCATCGCCGACGCCAATGACGAAGCCCAGTTCGCCGAGCTCTACACGCTGGGCGAACTCACCAAGCGCGCCTGGGAGCAGGACGTGCAGGTGATGATCGAGGGCCCCGGCCACGTGCCGATGCACAAGATCAAGGAGAACATGGACAAGCAGCTCGAGGCCTGCGGCGAAGCGCCCTTCTACACATTGGGCCCGCTCGTCACCGATATCGCGCCCGGCTACGACCACATCACCAGCGGCATCGGCGCGGCGCAGATCGGCTGGTACGGCACCGCCATGCTCTGCTACGTCACGCCCAAGGAGCACCTCGGCCTGCCCGACCGCGACGATGTGAAAGTGGGCGTGGTGACCTACAAGCTCGCCGCGCACGCCGCCGACCTTGCCAAGGGCCACCCCGCCGCCAAGGTCCGCGACGACGCGCTCTCCAAGGCGCGCTTCGACTTCCGCTGGCGCGACCAGTTCAACCTGTCGCTCGACCCCGACACCGCCGAGCAATACCACGACCAGACGCTCCCCGCCGAAGGCGCCAAGACCGCTCACTTCTGCTCGATGTGCGGGCCCAAGTTCTGCAGCATGAAGATCACGCAGGAAGTGCGCGAATTCGCCGCCAAGCAGAACTCGGACAGCTACCTCGCGACCGAGAACATCAAGCGCGAGACGAGTGCCGAAGAGGCCGAGGAAGCGCGCGAGGGCATGGAGAGGATGAGCGAAGTGTACCGCGAGAAGGGCGAGCAGCTCTACCTTCCCGAAGACGAAGTGGACGGGGTGGGCCCGGCGCAATAGGCTAGCGCACGAGCCGCCCCACGGGGGCCACAGAGGGGAGCGCCATGGCCGAAGTCGATACCGATGCGATAGTGGACGACCGGCGCGAACGCCGCCGCCTGCCGCTGGTCGGGCTGCTCCTCTCGGCGCTCTATGTCGGCGGCGCGGCGCTCTACCTGTTCGTGCAGGGCCAGAACCCCGCCGATCTCCGCCTCAACGAGCTGGGCGATTTCCTCGGCGGCGTGTCCAGCCCGCTCGCCTTCCTGTGGCTGGTGCTCGGCTTCTTCCAGCAAAGCCGCGAGATCCGCCTGAGCGGCAAGGCGCTCCAGCTGCAAGCTAGCGAAATGCGCCGCAGCGTCGACGAACACCGGCGGCTTGCGGGCGGGGAACGCGCGGAATGAAAATGAGCGAGGTTTACCGTGAGAAGGGCGAGAAGCTGTATCTGCCCGAGAGTGAGGCCGACTGACCGGGCTTGCTAGATCGCGCGCGCTGGCGCAGTCTCCCTTCCTTTGCGGGACAGGGGGAAGAACGATGCAGACCGGATTGACCATTGCTGCGGGGCTCACGCTGGCGGCGCTGGCGGCGACCGGCGCGGGTGCGCGCGAGGCGCCGCCCAAGCAGGTGCTGATGCCCGAGGATGCGGGCGCGCGCGCCTTCCAGGAGGAGGTCGGCTATTCCGAAGCGGTCATCCATGGCGACACCATCTATCTTTCGGGCGTGGTCGCGGGCCCGCGCGAAGGCGAGGACGGGATGGAGCCCGCCTTCACTCGCGTGTTCGACCATCTGACCCGCACGCTCGAACGGCTGGGCGCGACATGGGACGATGTGCTGGTGTTCGATACCTTCCACCAGGGGCCCATGGGCCCGCAGCTCGACGCGCTGGTGCCGGTCAAGAACCGCTACATCGAGGCACCCTTTCCCGCCTGGACCGCGGTGGGCGTGACCGAACTCTACGAGCCGACCGCGCTGGTCGAAATCCGGCTGACCGTGCGCAATCCTGCTACGAGCGAGGAGTAGGCCGAAGCGTGGGCGGCTTCTGCGCGATTTCGCGGCGAGGCGGACCTCGGGCAGCTATTGAGCAAGCGAGAACATCAAGCGCGCTAAGTTGTATTTGCCGAAAGGGTGAGTGCTTTCGCTCAAAACGTTGTTTCGCTCTGATTATCGACTAAGATCACCTCCAAACGGAAATGGGGGAATTGATGAGTAACGTTATTGGATTGCGCTTCTATAGGGTCACCCTCCATGAAGAGGGGCAAAGTCCTACATTTGCAAATGATAACCCTAAGATGTTTAAAGGCGATAAGCATCTTCTATCGGAGTTCGTTCAGAAGCATACCAAAGTTACCACGGTAGATGACGCTCAAAGAGGTTGGTTTTTCAACAAGCCAAGCGATCTTGCCAGGAAAACTATATCTGGTCGGATTACCTACGGCATCCATGGCATCACCAGCCGCCTTGTAGACCTAGTAGGAAGAGACGAAAAGTTCAAAAGAGAAGCAAACCATCTCGAGGAAATACCACTGTATTTTCGGTTCTACAGACCTGAAGGCGAGCATTATATGATCTTCGCTTTCCAGTCTTATGGAATAAGGTCATGCGTGTCTTTGATTCAACAGTCATTTAAAGAGTACATAAAGAAGAATAACTCACTAGTAGTGCGATATAAGAAACTTATGCCTGCTGAGGCTGGAATAGAACCATTCGCCGACGGGTACGTAAAGCATATGACTTTTCTCAAAAGGAAGGTCTCAAGCGATGAAGTTGATGCATACCGTGACGATGAGCCAACGGAGTATGATGTGGAGGTGTCGCTTAAGGCAAGGGGCAAGGCGAACTTCGGTCGATACAAGGAAATGACCAAGCAAAAGCTCAAGAAGGCCGGACATACCATCGCCCTAATCGATGATTTTGACAAGGGTACCGTGAAGGTCGCGCTCGACGGTTCGTCAAAAAACATTACTGTGTTCGGCGATCAGGGTGAAGTCGGCACAATTGATGTCTCAGACGACAAAAAGTTGAAGCTTGATGAGGGGCACCCGACGGTCGCTTCATTAGATGCTATCTCGAAAGGCATGGTGAAGCAGTTCAACAACGCGCTTACTGGCTTCAAGAAATGAAAATTGGTGTCGGACGCATAATCTCAGACCATCTAAGGTCGCTGTACGATGCCAAAACCGGGAATGTGTCTATTTTAGATTTGACCATATTTTATCTCTTTCCACTCGTCCTCGCAGTATTTATTTACTTAGATAAATTTCACTTCGAAAATAGCGTATATAGTCAGTCCATTGCAGTTTTTGCAATCTTCTCCGCACTGCTCTTTAGTGTTCAAATAGCATTATTTGGAATTTATTCTAAGTCATACAGTGCGAAAGATGAGTTTTCTGAGCTCTATGCTCGCGAACGAGTGGACAAACGGCGGAAAATTGTTCGTCAGACCAACTCCAACATATCGTACTTAATTGTAGTATCTTCAATATCGGTCACTCTTTTCCTAGCCGCCTCGGTAATACGGGTGAGTGATCGATTTGAGCCTGCCTTGGCAGTGTTTTTATACGCTCATTTCATGCTGACTCTCTTAATGGTAATAAAGCGGGTGCATGCGCTTTTCGATAAAGAATACCAAGAAGTTTGAATTCACGTATCGAATTTTTTCGCTGTCGTAAGCTTTGGCTTGTCAACGTTACTGCGTGGATGGATTCCACTTATTCAATCGTCAATCGCCACCATCATTTGGGCGGGCGCCTGTAGGAAGTTGGAGCGCGGGGGCGGCATCGGTCCTCTGCGCCTGCAGCCTCAACTCTCGCCACGTTGAGCGGCGGTAGAGGTGGACGAACCCACTTCCGCGCAGGGCTTTCGATTTTCCTATTCCGCCAAAATCTGCCTTATCCTCCAGAATGGCCACGAAGCGAAGCACTATGCTCACCACGACGCGCGTAACCCGGCACGGCGTCTGTACCGTCGCGCGGCAGTCCACGTTCCCGCGCGAACTTGCGGCCTCCAATCCGGTGGGAAGTCGGCGAGGACTGCGACGATACCGCTCCAGTCCGCCTATCGCTTGTTCGCGAGGCTGACGGGGGGCGTTCGACTTAGCGTGGAATGCCGTGCTGTGGTGTCGGTACTCTCGCCGACTGGTTCCGCCAGCACCTCGCCTGAGGGCTTTCCTACTCCGCGCAAACCTGTCTTGCTGCGGGCATGCATGCGCTCCTGCCCCTCGCGAACCCCCTCCATCAGGCACCCGCGCGCGCTCCCGGCCTTTTTTCGCAATGGACCGTGGTCCATGCGGTCCATGTGATGGGACTGGCAGGGGGCAAATCCTCCGCATGTCCTACACGCCGCCTCGCCGCGTGCGCGCTTCACCGGCACGCGGGCGAGCGCCTGCAGCAATTCCGCAATTCCGGGGTCGGTGCCCTTGGCCTCACGCCCCCTAGCCACCGGTCCCCAACACGCCCATATGCGCGGGCATGGCCGATCTCTATCTCAAGAACCTCGAATCCGAACGCCGCCAGCTGTGGGCGACCTGCCGTCTCAAGGGGCTGGCCAAGGGCACGCCCGAGCGGCAGCGGATCGTCGCGATCGACGAGGCGATCGCCGCGCACAAGGCGAAGAAGGCCTAGCGCGCGCCGCTTTGCGGCAGCGCCGCGGCGGACCGGCGGGGGACAGGCTGCGCCCGCCGCCCGCTCGCATCCGCTAGCTGTTCTTCATGTTCTCCAGGCCCCTGATCGCGCCGGGCTTTTGCGACGGCTGCGAGGCGTTGGTCTTGACCTTTTCCTTCTTGGGCTTGCGGGCTTCGCGGTTCGATTTCTGTCCCTTGGACATGCGTGGTTCCAATCGGGGCGGAATGCCCCGGCCATGCTCCTACGCCTGCGCGCCGGACAAAGCGCGTTTATTCGCGCGGGCGGCCGCCGCGCGCTAGCGGCGCAGTTCGACCATCACCCGGTCGAGCGCCTGCAGGAAGTTGGAGCGGTCGGCCTTGCTGAAGGGCGGGGGGCCGCCGTGGGCCCCGTCCATCCCTGCGCGCAAATCTTCCATGATCGCGCGTGTGGCCACCGCGCTGCCGATGCTGGCGGCGTCGAAGGCGCGTCCGTCGTGCTTGAGCACGCGCGCGCCCGCCTTCAGGCAGCGCTCGGCGAGCAGGATGTCGGCGGTGATCACCACGCTGCGGGCGTCCGCATGCTCCGCGATCCAGTCGTCGGCGGCATCGAACCCGTCGCTTACCACCACGCGCTTGACCCGCGCGCTCACCGGCACGCGGAAGGGGCTGTTGCTGACCACGCGCACCTCGGCGCCAAAGCGTTCGGCGACGCGGTAGATCTCCTCCTTCACCGGGCAGGCGTCGGCGTCGACCAGGATCGTGACAGGGGCGGCTGTGGGGCTGGGGCTGGGCATCGCGCCTGCCTAGCCATCGGCGCGCGCGCGAACCAGCCCCGCGATGGGCGGACGGGTCAGTAGGCCCAGCGCTCGGTGAGCATCTCCGCCTTGCCATCGGCCAGCTTGACCTCGGCGGCGGGTTCGCCCGGCTGGCCTTCGCGGAACAGCTCGTAGATCACCGCGCCGTCCTCCTGCACGCTTTCGATCACGCGGACGGGGGCGAACATGTCGGGCGCGGCCTCGGCCACTGCGCGCGCGGGCGCGGGCACATCGGCCCAGGCAAGATCGCGCTGGATCTCGACCACGCGGAACACGCCGTCCTCGACCAGCATGTCGAGTTCGACCTCGCTGCCATCGGCGCGCGTGCCTTCGACGTCATAGAACACCATGCCGTCGCGCTCCTTGCGCTCGGCCCCGGCGAAACGCATGCTCGGCACTGCCTCGAGCGCGGCGGCGCGTGCGCCCTCCGGAATGTCGGCAGCTGCGAGTTCGGTAACCACCGCTTCGGGCCCGTCGGTGAGGATCGCGCTGTCGCTGCCCGCGACCTCCTCCGCTTCATCGGCGGGCGCGGGCGAGCAGGCGGCAAGGCCGGCGGCGAAGGCCAGCGCGGCGGTAGTCGGATACCAAAGAGCGATACGCATGATCCTGTCCCCAAACAGCGCCCCAAGCGGGCTATGACACCGGTTTACCTTTCGTGCGGCGGATTGGCAATTGCCCGCGCCCACGCGCCGGCTTTCCTACAGCGGCGCGGCTGTGGCCTAATGCGGCGCATGCAGCAGCCTCCACCCCCGCAATCGCCCCACAGCGCTTCCGCGCGCCCCGACAACAGCCGCTGGACTGGCGACAAGGCGGCCGAGTTCATCAAGGTGCTGGCGAGCTGCGGGATGGTCGCCCGCGCGGCGCGCAGCGTCGGGATGAGCCGGCAGGCGGCTTACCGGCTGCGCGCGCGGGCGCCGCAATTCGCCTTCCTGTGGGACGAGGCGGTCAAGGTCGCGGCTGCGCGCAAGGCCGCTGCGCGGCGCGGGCGCGGGCCGGTGCATCCGCTGCTCTCGCGTGCGCCCTATCCGCCCGAAGACAGGCGTGACCGACCGGGGCGGGACGGGTGAGGCGCGCGGTGCGGCAGGGTGACGCTGCCGGCGCTGCCAGGGTGACACCGGCGCGGAGGGGGGTGACACTTGCGGCGGGCAGGGTGACGGTCCGCGCCGCAGGGTCACGCGGCGGCGCGCCATGGTTACGGATCGGGCGTTTTTGCGCTGGAGCGTGGTCCACCCGGTCCATGTCGCCGCGCAGGCCGGGCCGTATCGCGCGTGCGGCGGGGCCCTGCCGGTGGCTGCGCAATTCGCTGGACAAGCGCGCGCGGCACCCCATCTCGGAAGGAGAGAACCACACAAAGAGGAGCATGCCAATGCAGGTCCAGTTCAACTCCGACAGCAGCGTGATGGGCACCGAGAACGTCGCCGAGCGCATCGAGGCCGCCGTGCGCGAAAAGCTGGCGCGGTTCGAGGAGCGGCTGACGCGGATCGAGATCCACGTGCGCGACGACAACGGTGCCAAGGGCGGGGCGGACGACAAGGCCTGCACGATCGAGGCGCGCCCGCGCGGCGGCCGGGCGATCGGCGTGACCGAGCATGCTGCCAAGGTCGACGATGCCGCGCGCAAGGCGGCAAACACGCTGGCGCAGCGGCTCGAACGGCATTTCGGCAAGGAAGCGCGGCACAGCCACGATCCGCGTCCCGACAAGGTGATGTGATGACCGCGCGCCGCCGCGGTTCAGCCGGGGAGCGAGCGTTCCTCGGCGCCGTGGCGGTGCACCAGCACGTCGAGCAGCGCGGGGCGATCGCGGCTTTCCCACGCGCGTTCGTGGAAGAAGAACACCACCGCGTTCACCAGCGGCTCGACCAGCGCGATCCCGCCCGCGATCATCCACGAGCCGGTGAACAGATAGGCGACCGTGAACCCCACGATCAGGTGGAGCGCAAGGAAGCTGAAGGTCTTGGAGAGATCGCGTTTCATGGACTGACAGATACACCTGCCCGGTGATCGAGTGAAGCGATGAAAAGCGGATAGTGTGATCGGTTTATGAGTGCATCGAAACGGGTCGCCTTCCGGAACCGTTCGGTTCGTCGCACCGCAGCGTCGCCCTGCCATGTTTTGGCCCGATTTCGAAACATCCGGTCGGGCGCAGCGTTCGTATCTTGAAGCAGCAGTCGGAACCGCCGGCTGCCCAAGGCTTACGACTACCGAACAAGGAACTGATCCTATGAACAAGCTCACCATCGCGCTCGCCTCCGCCGCATCGCTGGCCATCGTCGCCTGCGCCGAAGAGCCGGCCGAAAACGTCGCTTATGAAGACGCCGCCACCGCCGACCAGATGGCCAATGCCGAAGCCGAGACGGGCACGGTGGTCGAAGTCGCGCAGGGCGACGAAACCTTCTCGACGCTGGTCAGCGCCGTGACCGCAGCCGATCTGGGCGCCACGCTGTCGGGCGACGGTCCGTTCACCGTCTTCGCGCCGACCAACGATGCCTTCGCCAAGATCCCCGAAGCCACGCTGACCGAGCTGACGACCAACGACACCGAAACGCTGGGCAACATTCTCACCTACCACGTGGTTGCCGGCAATGTTGATGCCGCCACGCTGCTGCAGGCGATCGAAGGCGCCGGCGCGGACGGCTACAGCATCGAAACCGTCAATGGCGGCACGCTCACCGCGACCGTCGTCGACGGCAATGTCGTCCTGACCGACGCTGCGGGCGGCACCGCCACCGTGACCGCGACCGACGTCGCCGCGTCGAACGGTGTGATCCACGTCATCGATACCGTGCTGATGCCGCAGTAAGCGCATCCGCCCGACACTTGCGAAAGGCGGTCCCTCACGGGGCCGCCTTTTTCGTTTCACTCTCCTACACTCCCTTGCCGGGCCATGACTGCCAGATCGCTCCTGCCCCGATCGGTTTCTTGCCGCAAACATCTCGGCGCTTGTATCCATCGCCTGCGGCGCTAGCGTCTCCGCGAGGATCGACGGCGCGGCAGCTGCGCATGAACGCACATTGCGGCGGACCTCGGGCCTGCACGCGGTCGCGGCCCGGGATTGAGGGGAAAATACTATGACCAGCATTCGCGCGCGTCTCGTCAATCTGGCCTTGCCGCTGCTCGGCGTAAAACGCTTCTTCGCGCAGCGCGAGAAATTGCCCGAACGGATCGCCAAGCTGCGGCAGGCCAAACCGGTCCGGCCGCGCGCAAAATGGCACAAGCGCTTTGCCATCAGCGAATTCGCCACCCGCGGATATCCGGTGGTCACGATCACGCCCATCGGCGGCGCGCAGCCCGGCGCGCCGCACCTGCTCTACCTGCATGGCGGGGGCTATGTGATGGATATCGCCGCGGTGCACTGGGACGCGGTGATGGACCTGTGCGAGCGGCTGGGAGCCTCGGCGACCGTGCCGATCTATCCGCTCGCTCCCGAACACACCGCCACCGAAGTGCTGGACAAGATGGAGGCACTGTACCGCGATCTGGCGGAGCAATACGGCGCCGCGAACATCACGGTCATGGGCGACAGCGCGGGCGGCGGCATGGCGCTCGCGCTCGCGCAATTGCTCAAGGCGGCGGACGAGCCCCTGCCCGGCAGCCTGGTGCTCTATTCGCCATGGCTCGACGCGAGTGCGACCGCCGAGGGGCAGCGCGCGATCGAAGAGCGCGACCGGATGCTGGCGGTTGCCGGGCTCGAGGCCTGCGGCGACATGTACCGCGGCGAACTTGCAATCGACGATCCCCGGGTCAGCCCGCTGTTCGGCGAATTCGAGGGGTTGCCGCCAATGGCGATCTTCTCGGGCACTTCGGACATCCTGCTGGTCGACGGCCGGCGCCTCGCGCAGAAGCTGGAACAACCGGGGATGCCCGACCATATCTATCGCGAATACGAAGACATGTTCCACGTGTGGATGCTGCTGCCGATCCCCGAAGCCCGCCGCGCGCGGGACGAAACGGTGGCTTTCATCCAGGCCCATAGGACAATTGCATGACGCTCCGCCCCTGCCTCGCCGGTCTTGCCTTCCTCCTGCTGCCCGCCTGCGGCGACGCCGACAACGGTGCGCCCGGCGCGCTTGCGACGGGCGTCTTCGACGGCATTGCCGAAGGAGAGACGGTGCATTTCACCGGGACCGAACCCTTCTGGGGCGGAATGGCCGGCGGCGGCATCGCGAGCTATGCCACGCCGGAAGAGCCTGATGGACGCGAATTTCCCGTGACCCGCTTTGCCGGGAACAACGGGCTGGCGATCAGTGGTGACCTCGGCACCGCGGCGTTCGATCTCACGGTCACGCCGGGTGCGTGTTCGGACGGGATGAGCGACCGCACCTATCCCTTCACTGCCACGCTGCTGATCGGGAACGAACAGCGCCAGGGCTGCGCCTGGACCGACAGCCAGCCGTTCACCGGTCCCGAGAGGCCGTAGGGATGGGCACTGTGCCTTCGCTGCCGCGCTGGCTGGGCCTTGCCGGACTGCTGCCGCAATTTGCCTGCGTCGGCGTGCTCTATGCCGGGCCGGCGGACTGGCGTGCAGCGGCGCTGGCGATCGCCTTCGCCTATGCCGCGCTGATCCTCTCGTTTCTGGGGGGCACGTGGTGGGGGCTTGCCGCCGCGGCGCCCGCGGCGCAGCGCCGCCGAACGCTTGGCTGGTTGTGGATTGCGGCGGTCACGCCCAGCCTGGTGGCGCTTGCGGCATTCCTGCCATGGGCGCTGGGCTGGCGCTGGCCGGAGCCGTCGCTGGTGATGCTTGGCGCAGCGCTACTCGCCAGTCTCGGTGTCGACATCCGGCTCGGTGCGCTGGCCCCGCGCTGGTGGATGCGACTACGCGTCCCGCTTTCGCTGGGGCTAGGACTGGCCACGCTGGCTGCCGCCTTTGCCTAGCGCGGCGCGACGCCCGCGGCTTCGAGTTCGGGCCGTAGCCGGCGGGTCAGCCACAGCCACCACATGCGAAAGTCCGCGCGCAGGCTCCACAGCGGATAGGTGAAGGTGGCCGGGCGGTTCTTCTCGTGCCCGAAATGCGCGATCCAGGCGAAGAAATAGCCCGGCAGCGGCAGGGCCAGCAGGAGCAGCAGCTCGCGCGTGGCCAGCGCGGTGACGCCCAGCAGCACGACCAGCGTGGTTCCGATGTAATGCAGCAGACGGGTCCCGCGGCGCGAATGCTCACGCAGGTAGAACGGCCAGAATTCGGCGAAAGTGGCATAGCGGCGTTCGGTCATGGCCGCGCCGCTCCGCGGTTCTCGAAGTGGCGGTGGCACCTCGGGGCACTGGCCATGCCATCCGGCGTGAGCGGGTGGATAGGCGCAGCGATTGGGTGAGTGCAGGCCATGCGCGGCGCTCCGTCGAGAAATCCGGGCCCGCCCCGGGACCGGAAGCGTATCAATGGCGCGCATTCCGCAGCGGGGCAAGGGCCGGCAGCGCCCGTGTTCCGCGCCCGGCTATCTAGGCGAAAACGGTGCAAACTTCGGCGACCGGGATGGTGCAGCGCCCGCAGCTATGCCTTAAAGACAGGCCGAATACGCCCCACGGGCGCAAATCAGAGGAGTTTTCATGGCTAGCGGCGCTGCGCCCTGGGTTCAAAATGCGGTCGGCGGGTCACCCGTCGGGCAGACGCTCACGCTGGAGAAGGTCGCCGACGAGCGCGTGCTCGGGCGCGGCGGCTTCGCGCTGACCAGTGCTGCCTTCAGGCATGACGGCGAGCTCGACCCTTCGTTCACCGCGGTCGAGGAAGACGCGGTGGCACCGCCGCTCGAATGGACCGCGCCGCCCCCCGGCGCACAGGAACTGGTACTGGTCGTGGAAGATGCCGATCGCGGTCATGTCCACTGGACCGTATGGGGTTTTGCCGCCCAGAAGGGCAAGCTGATGGAAGGCGAGACGCCGCCGCGCACCGGCAAGAACGCCCAGGGCAATTCGGAATGGTTGCTGCCCGATCCGCCGGTCGGCGAGGAGCACCGCTATGTGTTCCAGCTGTTCGCGACCGATCTCCCGCTGACTCTGATGCCGGGAGCGACGCATGACGATCTCGTCCGCAATCTGGACGGACACGTGACCGCCGCCGCGGTCCTCACAGCCCGGTTCGAAGGCCATGTGGTCGAGGAACTGGATGTGGATGACCTCGACGACGTAGAATGAAGCATAGCCAAGGAAAGGAATAGTCATGGCTGGCAAGAACAACGCACTGCAGAAGCCGGTGAACCTGTCGCCGCAACTCGAGAACGTGGTCGGCAAGGGCCCGATGACGCGGGCGCAGGTCACTTCCAAGGTGTGGGATCACATCAAGGCGAACGACCTGCAGGATTCCAAGGATCGCCGCATGATCAACCCCGACGACAAGCTCGGCGCGGTTATCGGCAAGGAACAGATCTCCATGTTCAAGATGACGGGCGCCGTCTCGAAGCACATGAGCTAAGCGGTCACCGGCGGCGCAGCGGCCAGTCCGTTGTGCCGCCGGCCCACAGCGCCAGCCACACCAGCAGCGGCTGCGCGAACATCCTCGGCACGTGATAGCCGAGGCCGAGCCCGCCATCGCCGCGCGCCATATCGAGCGCGAAATGGTGGATATTGGCGGGGAATACGCAGACCGCATAGGCGGCCAGGCCGATCGCCCCCGCACGGCGCAGGCGCGGGCTCGCCCATTGCACCAGCGCCGCTGCCCCCAGCAGTTCGGCCACCCCGGTCCACAGCACCACCGCTTCGGGCGAGGGCACCCAGGACGGCATGATCGACAGGAACGGCTCCGGGCGCACGAGGTGCAGATACCCGGCCGCAGCGTAAAACGCCGCCAGCACCCAGCGCAGCACGCCGCGGATCATGCGCGCACCTTGCGCATTTCCGGAATGGCCGGCTGATCGAACCGCGCCGGCATGGGCGCGTTGCTGGCGGTCGTCATGGTCGTGAATGGCCCCTTCCCATGGGGCTGCTCTTTGCTAGGACGGGCGGCGATACATCAAGGGGTTTTTCGTTCATGCGCCATTTCCTGCTCGCCGCTGCCGCTGTTGCCCTCGCAACTTCGGGACCTGTCCTCGCGCAGAGCGCGGCCGAACGGACCGCTGCTGCCGCACTGGAGGCGGCGCCGGTATGGGACGGCCACAACGACGTGCCGATCCAGCTGCGCTCGCGCTTCGGCAATGTCATCGGGGACTTCGATTTCAGCGACACGCTCGATACGCAGACCAGCGAACGCAGCGCCATGCATTCGGACCTTGCCCGGTTGCGGCAGGGCATGGTGGGCGCGCAGTGGTGGTCGGTCTATGTCAGCCCCGGCCTGCCCGAAGCCGAGGCAGTGCAGGCCACTGTCGAACAGATCGACGTCACCAAGCGCCTGATCGCCCGCTATCCCGACGCATTGCAGCTCGCACTTACCGCCGACGATGTCGAACAGGCGATGGGTGCCGGGCGGATCGCCTCGCTCATGGGTATGGAAGGCGGCCATTCGATCGGCTCGAGCCTCGCTGTTCTGCGGCAGATGTACGCCATGGGCGCGCGCTACATGACGTTGACCCATGGCAAGACGCTGAGCTGGGCCGACAGCGCCACCGATGCGCCGCAGCATGGCGGGCTCAACGCCTTCGGCATGGATGTGGTGCGCGAAATGAACCGCATCGGCATGCTGGTCGACCTCAGCCACGTCAGCGAGGAAGCGATGATGGACGCGCTCGATGTCGCGCAGGCGCCGGTCATCTTCAGCCATTCTGGCGCCCGGGCGATCACCGGTCACCTGCGCAATGTGCCCGACAGCGTGCTGGCCCGCCTTCCCGAGAACGGCGGGATCGTGATGGCGGTGGCGCTGCCGTGGTTCATCACCGAGGACCTGCGCCAGCATTCGGCCTCGCGTGCAGCGGAAGAAGCGCGGCTTGAGGCGCTCTATCCCGGACTGCCCGACACGGTCGAGGCGCAGCTGGCGAAATGGGATGCCGAGAACCGCGAGCCGGTGTCGACGATTTCCGATCTGGCCGATCATATCGACCATATTCGCGACGTGGCGGGGATTGACCATATCGGGATCGGCGGCGACTACGACGGCATGCCCACCGGCCCGATCGGGATGGAGGACGTGACCGGCTATCCCGCACTGTTCGCCGAACTGGCGCAGCGCGGCTATTCGCAGGAAGATCTGGAGAAGATCGCTTCGCGCAACATGATGCGCGTCATGCGCGAGGCCGAAGCCTATGCTGCCAGCGTGACGGACATGGCGCCGCTCGAATACCGCGCCGGAGAACCGCGCGACGCGGCCGACTGACAGTCTGGCATAACTAGAGCCTGGCGAGCGTCTGCTCGTCACGCTTGCCATCGAAGAACCGGTCGAGCGCGGCACCGAAGACGTGCGCGTCCTCGCCCGATACGGCGGCTTCGAACAATGTCATCGAGCTGCTGAACTTGAGCGTATCAACCGGGCCAAGGATCTCCGCGGCGGACATGGCCGATGCGTGGCCGAGCATGGCCTGGCTTGCCTCCATCAGCCGGGGGCCAAGCGCAGGGTGCGCAAAATAGGCAGTAGCTTCCTCGGCGTTTGCCAGCGCGAAGGCGCGTGCCATCTCGCTCGAGCCGAGACCGGCAATCTGCGGGAAGACGAACCACATCCAGTGACCCGTCTTCGTGCCGCGGCGCAGTTCATCGAGCGCGCGTTCCCAAACGCCGCCGTCTTGCGCGTTCAGGAAATGGCCGAACCGGTCACGGTCAATCGTCGTCGTCGACATGCTCGGGCAAGCCGTCGAGATCGGTGGATGCGTAATCCTCGAGCTCGTCTTCGCTCATCGAATCGTACATCTGTTTCGACGCGCCCTGCAGTTCGGACACCTTGGTGTCGCCCCGCTTGGCAGAAAGCGCCGCTCCGGCGGCACGTTGTTGGGCTTTGGATTGTGCAGGCATCAGTCTTGCGCCGACAGTTCGGAACCGCGTTTCAGCACTTCGTCGCCGTCGTCCTGTTTGATGAGATAGGCGGGGTTGTCCTCGTCGCCGTCCTTGGTGACTTCGGTTCCTTGCAGGGTACGGGTGACCTCGCGTTCGAAACGCTCCTTCACCTGACCCTTGCCCTTGCCGTTACCCCAGTTCCATTCGACATACTGGTCGGTCTGGTAGCTGTTCGGATTGCTCATGCGAACTCTCCCTGGCGTGCGATCAATTCTCGACGACTTCGAGCCCGTCTTCGGTGGTGACCTGGTCGCCGGGGGTGGCCACCTGATCGTCGCCAAGATCGGTCACGATGCTGTCGGTGTCGTCACCTTCACCTTCCATCGACGAGATCTGGCCGCTGACGGTGCCCTCTTCCTCGACATCGCCGGTCGACAGGGCAGGCACGATCCACGTGACCGACAGCAACAGGATTGCCAGCAGCAATCCGCCCGCCAGTACCCAGCGCACCACGCCCTCTTTCGAACCGCCACTTGCTTTGGTGTCGGTGACGTGAACTTCTTCGCCTTGCTTGTGCATCGAGCTTTACTCCCTGAAAAATTACGCGATCCCGCGTGTATCTGGGAGATTTACGCTTTGTCGGGGCGAATGTTCCGGCGGCTCAGTCGCGCAGCAGTTCGTTGATTCCGGTTTTTTCGCGGGTCTGCGCGTCCACCGTCTTCACGATGACAGCGCAGGCGAGGCCGGGGCCGCCGTCCTTGCCGGGCATGGTACCGGGTACGACCACCGAATAGGGCGGGATGTGGCCCCGGATGACCTCTCCGGTGTCGCGGTAGACGATCTTGGTCGACTGGGTGATGAAGACCCCCATTGCCACGACGCTGCCTTCGCCGACGATCACGCCTTCGACGATTTCGCTGCGCGCGCCGATGAAGCAATTGTCGCCGATGATCGTCGGGTTGGCCTGCATCGGTTCGAGCACGCCGCCAATGCCTGCGCCGGCGGAGATATGGCAGTTCTCACCGATCTGCGCGCAGCTGCCGATGCTGGCCCAGGTATCGACCATCGTGCCCTTGCCGACATAGGCGCCGATGTTGACGAAACTCGGCATCAGCACGCAGCCGGGCGCGATATAAGCGCCTTCGCGGGCGACCGCACCGGGCACCACGCGAAAGCCTGCTGCACGGAAAGCCGCATCGTCCCAGCCGGCAAACTTGCTCGGCACCTTGTCGAACGCCGGATGGCCGGCGCTGCCGCCCTCCATCACGCGGTTGTCGTTGAGCCGGAAGCTCAGCAGCACTGCCTTCTTGAGCCACTGGTTGACCGTCCAGCCGCCGTTGCCGTCGGGCTCGGCCACGCGGCCCTCACCGCTGTCGAGCATGCCCAGCGCCGCTTCGACCGCCTCGCGCACATCCGCGCTCTGCGGCGTGACATTGGCGCGGTCTTCCCACGCGGCGGTGATGCGGCTTTCGAGGTCGGCGCTCATGCTGGTCTCCGTTTGATATTACGGAGCGCTCGTTAGCAGTCCCGCTGCGCTAGTCCATCCCCGCTTCCTTGGCGAAGTGATAGGCGCGCTCTACCAGCGGGGCGACGCGTTCGGACATCGACTTGGCGTGCGCGCTCGAAGCTGTGCCATCGATAACGCGCTTCTTGATGCCCTGCATGATGCCCGCCAGGCGGAAGAGGTTGTAGGCGAAGTACCAGTCCATCGGCGGCACTGGATAGCCGGTACGCGCGACATAGCGTTCGACCGCCTCGTCCTGCGTCGGGATGCCCAGCTCTGCGAGATCGAGGCCGAGCAGGCCCGCGCGGCCATCGTGCGGGTTGTGCCAGTTGAGCATGAGATAGCTGAAGTCGGCGATCGGATCACCCAGCGTCGACAGCTCCCAGTCGAGCACCGCGATGACGCGGTTCTCGGTCTTGTGGAAGATCATGTTGTCGAGCCGGTAATCGCCATGGACCACGCTGGATTCGTGCTGCGGCGGGATCGTCTGGGGCAGCCATTCGATCAGCCGTTCCATCTGCGGCATGTGCTCGGTCTCGGACAGCTTGTACTGTTTCGACCAGCGGCTGATCTGCCGCGCGCAGTAATCGGTCGGCTTGCCGTAATCGCCCAGTCCGATCGCCTCGGGATCCTTCAGGTGTAGATCGGCAAAGGTGTCGATCATCGCATTGTAGATCGCGCGGCGTTCCTCGGGCGTGTTGTTGGGCAGCGAGCCGTTCCACAAGGACCGCCCGTCGGCGAGGCCCATGACGAAGAACTTGCTGCCGATGACCCCGGGATCCTCGCACAGGCCATAGGTCTTGGGCACGGGGAAGCCGGTCGGGCCGAGCGCATGCATCGCCTTGTATTCGCGGTCGACCGCATGTGCGCTGGGCAGCAGCTTGCCGAAAGGCTGGCGGCGCAGCACGTAGCTGCGGTCCGGCGTGTCGATGCGATAGGTCGGGTTCGACTGGCCACCCTTGAACTTGGTGTAGCTGATCGGCCCGGAAAAGCCGTCGACATTGGCTTCGAACCAGGCCGTGAGTGCAGCAAGGTCGAGCTGGTCGGCCTCGGGCACTGCGACTGTGCCGACCATCTCCTTGTCGAAATCGATGGGTTGGTCTTCCGCCATCAGTCGAACACCACCACGCTGCGGGCCGAAGTGCCCTGTTTCATCTTCTCGAAGCCTTCGTTGATTTTTTCCAGCGGGATGCGCTCGGCAATGATCGTGTCGAGATCGAGCAGGCCGCGCATGTAGAAATCGACCAGCCGCGGCAGGTCGACGGGGAAGTGGTTCATCCCCATGATCGCGCCCTGCAGCTTCTTGCCCGACAGCAGATCCATCGCGCCCAGCCCGACCTTGCAGTCGAGCGGCATCATGCCGAGGATCGTCGCGGTGCCGCCGCGGCGCAGCACCTTGACCGCGAGGTCGGCGGATGCCTGACGGCCGACCGCCTCGATCGCGTGGTGCACGCCGCCGCCGGTGATCTTCATCACCTGTTCGACCGCGTCGTCGGCCATGGCGTCGACCGTATGCGTCGCGCCCAGTACTTCGGCCAGCTGGCGTTTTTCCGCCAGCGGGTCGATCGCGATGACCTTGCCCGCACCGGCGATCTTGGCGGCATTGATCGTCGCCAGCCCCACGCCGCCGCAGCCGATGACCGCGACGGTTTCGCCGGGCACGACCGAGCAGGCGTTGAAGATCGCGCCCGCCCCGGTGGTCACCGCGCAGCCGATGATGGCCGCGCGATCGAGCGGCATGTCCTTGTCGATCGCGACGCAGGCATGTTCGTGGATCAGCATCTGCTCGGCAAACGCCGACAGGTTGAGCATTTGCGCAACGGGCTCGCCGCCATTGCGCGTGATGCGCGGCGCGGCGGTCTGCGCCCGGCGGGTATCGCCGCCGAGGCACAGGGCCATCCGCCCGGTCACGCAGAACTCGCAATGGCCGCAGAAGGCGGACAGGCAGGAGACCACGTGGTCGCCCGGCTTGACCGTTTTCACCTCGCTGCCGACCGCGCGCACCACGCCCGCCGCCTCGTGGCCCGGAATGGCCGGCAGCGGGTGCGGATAGGCGCCGTCGATGAAATGCAGGTCCGAATGACACAGGCCGCAGGCCTTGGTATCGATCAGCACTTCGTGCGGGGCGGGATCGGCCAGCTCTACCTCACCGATGGTGAGGCCGCCGACCTGCTCGAGGATTGCCGCCTTGGCCATCAGCGCGTCGCTCCCATGTCGCCCGAGCTGAGATTGGCATTGCCCGGGCTCGGGGCCTTGCCGTCGCGCAGTGCGTTGGCGCTGGGGCCTTCCTCGGGCAGGTGCTTGGCAAACTCCATCCGCGCAATCGAGCGGGCGTGGACTTCGTCGGGGCCATCGGCCAACCGCAGCGTACGCTGGTGGGCATAGGCATTGGCGAGACCGTAATCGTCGCTCACGCCGCCGCCGCCATGCGCTTGGATCGCATTGTCGATGATGCGCAGCGCCATGTTGGGTGCCTGCACCTTGATCATGGCGATTTCCTGCTTGGCAGCCTTGTTGCCGACCGTATCCATCATGTCCGCGGCCTTGAGGCACAGCAGGCGGGTCATGTCGATATCGATCCGCGCCTGCGCTACGCGCTCTTCCCAGACCGAGTGCTTGTAGATCGGCTTGCCGAAGGCTTCGCGTTCCTGCAGCCGCTTGCACATCTTGTGCAGCGCTTCCTCGGCCACGCCGATAGTGCGCATGCAGTGGTGGATACGGCCCGGCCCGAGGCGGCCCTGCGCGATCTCGAAGCCGCGGCCTTCGCCCAGCAGCATGTTGTCGACGGGCACGCGCACGTCCTTGAGTTCGACTTCCATGTGGCCGTGCGGCGCATCGTCATAGCCGAACACGGGCAGGTGGCGCAGGATGTTCACGCCCGGCGCGTCCATCGGCATCAGGATCATCGACTGCGCGGCATGGCGACCAGCCGAGAAATCGGTCTTGCCCATGACGATCGCGACCTTGCAGCGCGGATCGCCGACGCCCGACGACCACCACTTGCGGCCGTTGATGACATATTCGTCGCCGTCGCGTTCGATCCGGCATTCGATATTCGTGGCGTCCGAACTGGCGGTATAGGGTTCGGTCATCAGGAAGGCCGAACGGATCTCGCCGTTCATCAGCGGGGTCAGCCACTTGTCCTTCTGCGCGCGGGTCCCGTAGCGATGGAACACTTCCATATTGCCGGTGTCGGGCGCGGAGCAGTTGAACACCTCCGACGCGAAGCCGATGCGGCCCATTTCCTCGGCGCAGAGCGCGTATTCGAGATTGGTCAGGCCGGGGCCTTCGAATTCGAAGCTTTCCTCGACATGGTGATGGCCGTCATTGCGCGGCGGCATGAAGAGGTTCCAGATCCCTTCCTTCTTGGCCTTCGCCTTGAGTTCCTCGACCACGGGAATGACTTTCCAGCGTTCGCCTTCGGCGTCCTGCTGCTTGTAGGTCGGCACGGCGGGACGGATATGATCGTCGATGAAATTCTTCACCCGGTCGCGCCAGTATGCTTGCCGTTCTGTCGGTTGGAAATCCATCGTGTCTGTCCTCTTCTCTCTCAATTCGGTTGCGCCGTGAAACTGGCATAAGGATCGCTCCAAGCCAAGTCCCCCGCCGCAGCTCTAGGGTGTTATCGTGTGGGCGTCGGGGTCTGCGCGGACTGCCTGGTCGAGCGGGTCCGGGGTGGCGGGGGCGGGCGGGGCCGGGCGGCCGCGCCGGGCGGCGACGCGCGCTTCATGCTGCTCGCGCGAGATCGGGAAGCGGGCCAGCCAGAAGGCAGCGATAGAGGCGAGCACCGTGGCCGCCAGCATGAACAGCCAGACAAGCTGGCGAACCGTTTCGGGCGCAACCTCGGCCTGCGGCGTGCCGGGCGCGAGATCGATCGATTGCACGATCAGGCTGGTGAGCAGGATCCCGCCGCCGGTGGCGCATTTCTGCACCAGCCAGTTGCCCGCGTAGAACGTACCTTCGGCGCGCTGCCCGGTGCGCTCCTCGAAGGCCTCGACGATTTCGGCAACCATCGACGTGGCCGAAATGATCGCCACCACGCTGGCGGTGTTGGCGCAGACGAGAAAGCCATAGAGCAGCGCGGTCGAGGCGGTGGTGCCCACGGTGGGCCAGGCCCCCGCGAGATAGAACACATAGGGGCTGCAATAGAACGCCAGTCCGACCAATGCGCCCAGCGCTGCCGATTTGGGCTTGCCCCACCGGCGGTGGAGCGGCCCGACTATCACGAACATCAGCACGACCGACAGGAACAGCACCGCGGGATAGAGCTGGAAGGCGAGTTCGGAGAACTGCCAGACGTAGAGATTCACATATTGCGTGATCGAGAACGTCATGCCCTGCAGCACATAGGCCGCCAGCCCGCCCAGCGCGAAAATGACGAAGGCCTTCTCGCGGAAGGCATCAAAGATTTCCGCAAAAGCGCCGGTGATCGAAAAAGGCGGGGGCCGCCGTTCGGGCAGCTGCGCGACGATGCGGTGCTGCGCCGCGGCCGAACCGATAACCGACAGCGCGATCAGCGCCGCGCCGAACAGGCCGTAGCTGGCATAGCCTTCGGGCTGCAGCTGCGATTGCGGGGTGGGCAGGAACACGGTGAAGGTCAGCACCATCATCAGCAATCCGCCGAGCCAGCCCGACAGGAAGCGGTAGCGGAACAGCGTGGTGCGATCGTCGTAATCGTCGGTGATCTCGGGCACGAGGCTGACCGAGGGGACTTCGCAGGCCGACAGCAGCAGCCGCACGCCCACCGCCAGCGCGACGATATCCCAGAAACCGGGGGTGCCCGTGAAGGGCGGGGACCACAGCATGGTCCACACCAGTGCCAGCGGCCACGGTGCCAGATACAGCCACGGCAGCCGCCGGCCCCATTTCGTATAGGTGCGGTCGGACAGATGCCCGATCAGCGGATCGACGAGTGCGTCGATCACCAGCGCGGCGGCCAGCGCCGCGCCCACGGTGCTGGCATCGACCCCCAGCACCAGATTGTAGAACGGCAGCAGGAAGAAGCTGAAACCGCTGTCCTTGACCCCGAAGGCGACGGCACCGAAGCCGTGGACCAGCTTGAGGCGCTGCGGAAGGGGGCCGGTGACGAAAGGCATCAGGCGTTTTGCTGTGCCGCCTTGACCTGTTCTTCGAGCGCCATCAGCGCTTCGAATGCACCGGCTTCCTCCGGATCCCAGCTATGCCGCGGTCCCAGCGTAATACCGCCATCGACCACCATCGAGGCGCCGGTCATGAAGCCGGCCTGCTCGCTGGCGAGAAAGGCGACCGCCTGGGCGATATCGTCGGACTGGCCGCCGCGCGCCACCGGCTGCGCGTTCGACGACATCTGCGCGATCATCGCCTTGGCCTGTTCCTTCGCGGCGTCGGGAATGTCCATCGTCGCAGTGAAGATGTTGGTGTTGATGAAGCCCGGCTGCACCGCATTCACGCGGATGCCGAATTGCGCCAGGTCGGTCGCCGCGCATTTGGTGAGGTGCAGCACGCCGGCCTTGGCGACGGCATAGGTCGTCGGGGAATAGCCCGGACCGACTGCCGCGACGCTGGAGACGTTGACGATGCTGGCTCCCTTGCGCCCCTTCATATGCGGGACGGCGTAGCGGATCCCCATTGCGACCGACCGCAGCAGCAGGTCCATCGTCCGGTCCCAGGCTTCGGGTTCGATCTCGGCGATGCTTTCGCGGGCGCCGCCCGCCCCGGCATTGTTGAACAGCGTATCGATGCCGCCGGTTTCTTGCGCCGCATGGTCCATCAGCGCCCTGATCGCCGCGGGACCGCAGACGTCGCACTCGACGAAACGGACGTCGCCCGGCGTTTCGCGGGCCAGTTTCTCGCCGCCCGCAACATCGATGTCGCTGGCGAAGACGGTCGCGCCCTCGCCGGCGAACAGGGCGGTGGCGGCGGCGCCGATACCCGATGCGGCACCGGTGACGATGACCGTCTTGTCCAAGAATCGCATCCCTACTCTCTCCCCGAATTTCTTGCCTGCCAGCTTAGGGCAGCATGGCAAGGCGTCAACGAATTCCGGCTGACGTTACGGCAATAGGGCAGGTTTCGACTGCCCTTGCGCAGTCGGGCCGAATCACCCTAACGTAAGCGTCAACATACCGCTGCTTTAAAAAGAGAGGATTCGGCCAATGTCCGACAGCGACCTGCAAGCCTTCCGCGCGGAAACGCGCGCATGGCTCGAAGCCAATTGCCCGCCCGAAATGCGCCAGCCCGTCAAGGACGAGGATGACATCTACTGGGGCGGCCGCAACGCCACCTTCAAGAACGATGCGCAAAAGGCCTGGTTCGATGCCTGCGTCGAGAAGGGTTACACGGTCCCAGCATGGCCCAAGGAATATGGCGGGGCGGGGCTGACGCCGGCGCAGGCCAAGGTGCTGCGCGAGGAAATGGCTGCAATCAAGGCGCGTCCGCCGCTGTCCAGCTTCGGCATCTGGATGCTTGGCCCGGCACTGCTGCATTTCGGCACCGAAGGCCAGAAGCAGCGCTTCCTAAATGAAATCGCCCGCGGCGAAATCCGCTGGTGCCAAGGCTATTCGGAACCCGGCTCGGGATCGGACCTGGTCTCGCTGCAGACCTATGGCGAGGACAAGGGCGATCACTGGGTGGTCAACGGCCAGAAGGTATGGACCTCCTATGCCGACAAGGCCGACTGGATCTTCTGCCTCGTCCGCACCGACAAGGACAACAAGTACCAGGGCATCACCTTCATGCTCTACGACATGGCCAGCGAAGGCGTGGCGACCAAGCCGATCCTGCTGATCAGCGGCAACAGCCCGTTCTGCGAAACCTTCTTCGACGATGTGAAGGTGCCCAAGAGCTATGGTGAAGACGTGCCCGCCCAGGTCGGCGAGGTGAACCGCGGCTGGGACGTGGCGAAATACCTGCTCGGCCACGAACGCGAGATGATCTCGGGTGCCGATGGCGGCAACACCGGGACGATCGGCGCGGCGCTGACGCGCTCCAACGGCGAAATCGATCCTGTGCTGCGCGCCGAGCTGGCACAGTTCGACGTCGATGCGCTGGCCTATGGCGCGATGGGCGAGAAGTTCCTCGACGAGGTCAAGGTCGGCAAGGCGCACCCCGCACAGCCGAACATGATGAAATACGCCGGCACTGAGCTCAACAAGCGGCGCCACGAACTGATGATGGCAGCGGGCGGATCGACCGCGCTCGAATGGACCAGCGAGGAAACCGACGGCGGGAAGCCGGCGCGCAACTGGCTGCGGACCAAGGCCAACAGCATCGAGGGCGGCACGTCCGAAGTCATGCTGAACGTCATTTCCAAACGAATCCTCGAGCTTCCGGGAGCCTGATCGATGCCTCTTTACTATGATGACGACCAGGCGATGCTGGCCGATACCGCTGGCCAGTTCATGGCCGAGGAAGGCTCGATCAAGAACCAGCTGCGCCATTGGCGCGACCGCGACTGCAAGGATGGTTTCGGCCATGCGCTGTGGCAGCAATTCGCCGAAATGGGCTTCGCTGGAATGCTCGTGGATGAAGACGACGGCGGGCTCGGCATGGGCCAGGTCGAAGCCAATATCGTGCTCGAGCAGATCGGCCGCAACCTGACGCCGTCCCCGTTCATGTCCTCCTCCGTGCTGGCCGCCACCGCGCTCAAGCATAGCAGCAACGACGTGAAGGGCCGCTGGCTGCCCGGGCTGGTTTCGGGCGAGAAAGTCTATGGCGTAGCGATCGACGAAGGCGCCAAGCACCGCCCCGAACGGATCGGCTGCCGCGCGGAAAGGTCGGGCAACGGGTTCAAGCTGTCGGGCCGCAAGGACTTCGTTCTCTACGGTGCCAGCAGCGAGATGATCGTCGTTGCTGCGCGCACCTCGGGCAGTGATAGCGACACGGACGGCGTCACGCTCTTTGCCGTGCCGCAGGACGCCGCCGGCATGAGCCACGACAGCGTACGCCTGGTCGACAGTTCGATGGCCAGCCATGTCACTTTCGACAATGTCGAACTCGACGGCGATGCCGTGATCGGCGAAGTCGACGGCGGCCGCGCCGTGCTCGATGCCATGCTGGTGGCGGGCCGCGTCGGCTCGGCTGCCGAAGGTGTCGGCGTGGCCGGGGGGGCGATGGACATGACCGTCGATTACCTCAAGCAGCGCAAGCAGTTCGGCAAGGTCATCGGCGAATTTCAGGCGCTGCAGCACCGCGCCGCGCACCTCTATTCCGAAGTCGAGATCGCCCGGGCAGTCACTGTCAAGGCGGCGCAACTGGTCGACGGTGGCAGCGAGCGCGCCGATCTGATGGCCTCGGTCGCCAAGGCCAAGGTCGCCAAGGTCGCGGGGCTCGCAGTGCGCGAGGGCGTCCAGATGCATGGCGGTATCGGTATGACCGACGAATACGACATCGGCCTGTACATGAAGCGGGACCGCGCGCTGCAGGAATTCCTCGGCGACCAGTATTACCACGCCGGGCGCGTGGCGGAGCTCAGCGGCTACTAGAACCAGAACCAGCACCAAACCCAGTCATTGGGAGGGGAGCGAAGCAATCCAGGTAGCGGCACGATGGATCGCCGCGTCGCCTGCGGCTCCTCGCAATGACTGAAGTGGGAGAGAATTAAATGAACCTAGAAGACCTGTTCAGCCTCAAGGGGCGCGTCGCGCTTGTCACCGGCGGCAGCCGCGGCATCGGCAAGATGATCGTCGAGGGCTTCCTCGCCGCGGGCATCGACCGCGTCTATATCAGCGCGCGCAAGATCAATGAAATCGAGGAAACCTGCGCCGAATTGGGCGACAAGGTGATCGGCATTCAGGGAGACCTGTCCACCATCGAGGGGATCGAGGCGCTGGTCGAGGAATTGTCGGGCCGCGAAAGCCAGCTCGACATTCTCGTCAACAATGCCGGCGCGGCCTGGGGTGTCGACTATCTCGAATTCCCCGAAGCCGGCTGGGACAAGGTCATGGACCTCAACGTCAAGACGCCGTTCTTCCTCACGCAAAAGCTGCACAAGCTGCTGACGGCCGGGGCCAGCGCGGACAAGCCGGGCAAGGTGATCAACATCACCTCGATCGACGGCCAGCGGGTCAATCCGTGGGAAACCTACAGCTACCAGGCATCGAAGGCCGCGCTGATCCATTTGACGCGGCGCATGGCGGCGCGGCTGGTCAAGGATCACGTCTATGTCACCAGCCTGGCGCCTGGCGCTTTCCCGTCGAACATGAACCGCGCGGCGCGCGATCACGAGGATGCGAGCGCAGCGGGCATTCCCTCGAAGCGCGTGGGCGACAAGTTCGACATGGGCGGCACCGCCGTCTATCTCGCCAGCCGTGCGGGCGATTACACGATCGGCGAAACGCTGACCGTCGATGGCGGGATCGTCAACGCGCTGCTGCCGAGCCACTTCGCCGAACCGAGCTAACCGGTGCTGCCGCCTCCGGCCCGGTGCCGGGGGCGGCGGATCAGGCGCTGAGGATGCAGTTGCGGCCCGCGGCCTTGGCGCGATAGAGCGCCTTGTCCGCCTGCCGCAGCGCCGCGGCGTTGGCATCGCCCGCGCCGACTGCCAGCGCGACCCCGCCCGAGAAGGAGATCAGCCCCATCGGTTCGTCGGTCTCGCGCAGTTTGAATTCGGTATCGGCCAGCGTGGCCCGCGCCTGATTGAGGCGTTTCACCACCGCCGCCAGGTCGCTCGAGGGCATCACCACGATAAATTCCTCGCCGCCCCAGCGGCCCACGAATTGCGGCGCGCAGGCATCTTCGAGCGTCGAGGCGACCAGCTTGATCACGCGGTCGCCGACGCCGTGGCCGTAGCGGTCGTTGACTGACTTGAAATTGTCGATGTCGACCAGCGCGATGACCCGCGCATCGCCTTTTTCCGCCAGTTCGGCCAGATGCGCGTCGATCGCGCGGCGATTGGCAAGGCCGGTCAGCTCGTCGCGCTGCGCATCGTTGCGCGCCGCCTCCAGCTCTTCGCGCAGCGCCCTGACCTCGTCCATCGCCGCGGTCAGCTGCGATTGCGCGTGGAGCGAATGTTCGATCATCCGCGCGACGATCGAGGACGTGTCGCCCGTACCCGCGGGATCGGCCTGCGCTTCCTCGCTCAGTTCGCGGGCGAAGGTGCCGGTCGCATCCGCCGCCGAGGAAGCCAGTTCACTGAGCTTGAGCGACTGGTGCCGCAGATGCGCGCTCAATTCGCCGTTCTTGCTGTCATAGGCGCCGAAAAACGTTGTCGTGCTGTGCGCTTCGAGGATGTCGTCGGCTTCGTCCTGCTTGATGCGGTAGCCATCGGAGATGATCTGCGCGACAGCGCGGCCGATCGGCGATCCGGGATCGTTCAGCGCAATATAGGCGAGCGTGTAGTTCTGCGGCGTCGCGGCGAGGCGGTGGCTGGCCAGGAAGGCCAGCGTCTTCGCCCCGTTATCCAGCTTGGTGGTGGACATCGCCATCCGTCCCGCTGCCTCAGGCCATGAGTTCGCGCACGAAGGGGATCAGCCCCGTCTGCCGCTGGCGCTTGGTCCGCTCCGCATCGAGGATTTCGCGCACCTTGGCGAAGCAGCTGTCGACGTCTTCATTGATGACGACATAGTCATAGGCGTCCCAGTGGCTGATCTCGGCGCGCGCACGCTCCATCCGTGCAGCGATTACCTCGTCGCTGTCGGTGCCGCGCCCGCGCAGGCGCCGTTCGAGCTCGGCGATGGTGGGGGGCAGGATGAACACGCGCACCACGTCCTGCTGGTCCTTCTGGAACAGCTGCTGCGTGCCCTGCCAGTCGATATCGAACAGGAAGTCCTGTCCTTCCTTCAGCGCGTTGCGGATGCGCCCCTTGGGGGTGCCGTAACGGTGGCCGAAGACCGGGGCCCATTCGTAGAAATCGTCTTCCTCGACCATCCGGTCGAATTCGGCATCGCTAACGAAATAATAGTGCACGCCGTCGATCTCACCCGCGCGGGGCGGCCGCGTGGTGACGCTGACCGAGAGCTTTATCTCGTCATCGGCGTCGAGCAGCATGCGCGATATGGTCGTCTTGCCCGCCCCGCTGGGCGAGGACAGGATGAACATCAGCCCGCGGCGGGCGAGCCTGTTTGTGGGTGTCTGGGATTCGGCCATGCACGCCTATGAAACAGCGGGGTCGGACAAATCAAGGTCAGTCGTCGCGATGCGCCTGCTCGATCAGTTCGCGGTCGCCTTCGCGGCGCTGCGCACTGCGGCTGCGCCGGCGATCGTACAGCGTCTTGGCCAGTGCCCCGCCGCCGACGATAAGCGCGCCGGGCAGGTTGCGGGTCGCCAGCTTGGCCAGGCCGAAGCTGACCAGCGTCTGGCCCAGCGTCTTGTTCCGAACGATCTCGCGCGCGGTTTCCTTGCCGTAGCGGCCGCGCAGCAGGCCCTTTTCCACCGCCCGCCGGGCGATGTAGGATCCCGCGCGGATCGCCACGTCGGCGACCATCAGATTGGTGGCGGGATTGTGTGTCGGGCCGGGCATGCCTTCGGTCTTGCCCGGCGTCTTGGCGCGCGCCTTGTCGACTGCCTTCGCGCCGTAGGTTGAAACATGTTTGACCATTGGTGCCCCCGGTCGGCTGCGGTTCGGTTGGAACCCTTACTTCTTGCGGCCGAAATCGACCGTGACGACATTCGAGCCGTCTTCAGTAGCATCAACGGGTTCGCCGTCAGCCAGTTCCATCCCGTCGTTTTCGGGATGTTCGGGTTCCGCCGGTGCCATGTCGGCGACGGTGGCCTGGAACTGCAGCCCGAAATCGACCGCCGGATCGACGAATTGCGTGATCGCGGCATAGGGGATGTCGAGTTCGGCGGGGACCTGGTTGAACGACAGCCCGACGGCAAAACCATCGTCGCGCACGTTCAGGTTCCAGAACTTGTTCTGCAGCACGATCGTCATTTCGTCGGGAAAGCGTTCGCGCAGGCTTGCCGGAACCGAGACCCCGGGAGCGTGGGTCTTGAAGGTGATGTAGAAATGATGGGCACCGGGCAGTTCGCTGCCGCCCTGTTCGATTTCGCCCAGGACCCGGCCCACCACGGCACGCAAGGCTTCCTGCACGATGGAATCGTAAGGGATCAGGCTGTCGGGCGTATCGTCGCTCATGGGTCGCTAGGTGGCGCTGCGCGGCGCAGGGGTCAAGCGGTTTAAGCGGGTCTTTACCCTGCGCGTAGGTGCATTTTCTTGCGCCTTGGCGCGCGCCGCTCTAGCGCGGCTGGCATGCGTACAGGCCGGATCGAACGAAACACAGCGGAAACCAGGATTCTCGTCGAGGTGGGCCTCGACGGGAGCGGCAGCTATGATGTCAGCACCGGGATCGGCTTTCTCGACCACATGGTCGAACAATTCGCCAAGCATTCGCTGATCGACGTGACGATGAAGGTCGATGGCGACCTGCATATCGACCAGCACCACACCACCGAAGACAGCGCGCTGGCGCTGGGGCAGGCGCTGGCCGCCGCGCTCGGCGACAAGGGCGGGATCGCGCGTTACGGCAGCGCCTATTCGCCGATGGACGAGACGCTGGCGCGGGTCGCGCTGGACATTTCGGGGCGGCCCTATCTGGTGTGGAAGGCCGGCTTCAGCCAGGAAAAGCTGGGCGAATGGGACACCGAGCTGATCGAGCACTGGTTCCATTCGGTCGCGCAGACCTGCGGGCTGACGCTGCATGTCGAGCTGCTCCACGGCAGCAACAACCACCATATCTGCGAAGCGATCTACAAGGGCTTTGCCCGCGCGATGCGCGCGGCGGTCGAAGTGGATCCGCGCAAGGGCGGGGCGATCCCCAGCACGAAGGGGCAGCTTGGTGGGTGAAGTGGTGGCCCTGGTCGATTACGGGGCCGGTAATCTGCATTCGGTCGAAAACGCGCTGCGCAAGGTCGGGGCCGATGTCACGGTCACCGTCGATCCCGACGTGTTGCGCGCGGCCGACCGGATCGTGCTGCCGGGCGTGGGGTCGTTCCGCGCCTGCGCCGAAGGGCTGCGCGCCGAAGCCGGCGTAATCGAGGCGATGCGCGAACGCGTTTTCGTGGGCGGGGCGCCGTTCCTCGGTATCTGCGTGGGCATGCAATTGCTGGCCACGCGCGGGCTCGAACACGGCGAAACGCCGGGGCTGGGCTGGATCGACGGCACAGTGCGGCTGATCGAACCGATCGACGACAGCGTGAAGGTCCCCCACATGGGCTGGAACGACGTCGCGCCGCTGCCGCATGCGCACGACCACGAAGTGCTGGTCGGCGGCGAGGCCTATTTCCTGCACTCCTACCATTTCAAGCTACGCCATCACGAAGACGTGCTGGCGATGACCGATCACGGCGGCGGACTGGTCGCGGCGGTCGGCCGGGACAATTTCCTCGGCGTGCAATTCCACCCCGAAAAAAGCCAGGCCTACGGGCTCGACCTGCTGTCGCGTTTCCTCGAATGGAAACCGTAACCGCGCTGGCCCGGCCACGCGATGTAATGGAACCGAAAGTATGATCGTCTTTCCCGCTATCGACCTCAAGGGCGGCGACGTGGTGCGCCTGGCCGAAGGCGATATGGACCGCGCCACCGTCTATGGCGACGATCCGGCCGCGCAGGCGCGGCTGTTCGCAGACGCCGGTGCCGAGCACCTGCATGTCGTCGATCTCGACGGCTCCTTCGCCGGGAGCGCGCAGAACCGCGAGGCCGCCGAGGCGATCGTCCGGGCATTTCCCGGGAAGGTCCAGCTGGGCGGCGGGATCCGTACCCCCGCCGATGTCGCCGGATGGATCGAGACGGGGGTCGCGCGGATCGTGATCGGCACCGCCGCGCTCAAGGACCCGCAATTCGTCAAGGACATGGCGCGCGAATATGCCGGCGCGATCGTGGTCGCGGTCGATGCGCGCGACGGCATGGTCGCCACCGACGGTTGGGCCGAAGTATCCGATGTCTCGATCGTCGACATGGCGCGGCGGTTCGAGGATGCGGGCGTCGCCAGCCTGTTGTTCACCGACATCGGCCGCGACGGCATGCTCAAGGGCGTCAATATCGATGCCACCGTGGGGCTCGCCCGGCAGGTCGACATCCCGGTCATTGCCAGCGGCGGGGTCAAGGGACTGATCGATATCGACACGCTTGCGCGGTTCGCCGGCGACGGGATCGAAGGCGTGATTACGGGCCGGGCGCTGTATGACGGGCGGCTCGACCTGGCGGCCGCGCTGCGTGTGGCGAAGCAGGCATGACGGTCCGCGTCCGGGTCATCCCCTGCCTCGACGTGCGCGACGGGCGTGTGGTCAAGGGCGTGAACTTCGTCGACCTGAAGGATGCGGGCGACCCGGTCGAGCAGGCGCAGGCCTATGATGCGGCTGGCGCGGACGAGCTCTGCTTCCTCGACATTTCGGCCAGCCACGAAGGCCGCGGCACGCTGCTCGACATGGTCCGGCGGACCGCGGAAGTGTGCTTCATGCCGTTGACCGTCGGCGGCGGGGTGCGCAGCGTCGAGGATGCCCGCGCCCTGCTGCTCGCCGGGGCGGACAAGGTGGCGGTCAATTCGGCGGCAGTGACGCGGCCCGAACTGGTGCGCGAGATCGCGGAGAAATTCGGCAGCCAGTGCGTCGTCGCCAGCGTCGATGCTCGCGCTTCGACCAGCGGCGAGGTACGCGGTTGGGAAATCTACACCCATGGCGGCCGTAAGCCGACCGGGATCGACGCGGTCGAGCATGCGGTGCGCCTCGCGGAACTGGGAGCGGGCGAATTGCTGGTCACCTCGATGGACGGGGACGGGACCAAGGCTGGCTACGATGTCGATCTGACGCGGGTGATCGCCGATGCGGTCACGGTGCCGGTGATCGCCAGCGGCGGGGTGGGCACGCTCGATCACCTCGTCGAAGGCGTGACGCGCGGCCATGCCAGCGCGGTGCTGGCGGCATCGATCTTCCACTTCGGCGAGCACACGGTTGCCGAAGCGCATGCCGCACTGCGCGCCGCGGGGCTGCCTGCGCGCGGCTGACCGCGCACCGCGCCCGCGGCTGCGGGCCGCGCGGCGGTGCAACTGCGATTGACGCTGGCCGCAGGCGCCGTGCATAGCGCAGCGCATGGATACGCTTTCCCGCCTCGAACAGACCATCGCGCAGCGCCGCGCCGCCGACCCTGCCGAAAGCTATGTCGCCAGCCTCCACGCCAAAGGCCTGCCGCAGATCGCGCGCAAGCTGGGCGAGGAAGGCGTCGAAGCCGCGGTGGCGGTGCTGTCGGGCAGTGCGGAAGAGCTGACCGGCGAAGCCGCCGATATCCTGTTTCACCTGCTCGTCGCGCTCGACGCGCGCGGTATCGGGTTCGACCGGGTCCTCGAAGAACTCGACCGCCGCGACGGCATTTCGGGCATTGCCGAAAAAGCCAGCCGGAGCGCCTGATGCCGATCGATCCCACGCTTGCCTATGACGACGACAATATCTTCGCCAAGATCCTGCGCGGCGAGATTCCCTCGACCAGGGTCTATGAAGACGAATGGGCCTATGCCTTCGAGGATATCAATCCGCAGGCCGAGGTGCACACGCTGGTGATCCCCAAGGGGCGCTATGTCAGCTGGGACGATTTCAGCGCCAGGGCGGAGGCGGAGGAAATCGCCGGTTTCGTCCGCGCGGTGGGCAAGGTCGCGCGCGACAAGGGGCTGGTCGAGACCGGGTACCGGATGATGGCCAATATCGGCGCGCATGGCGGGCAGGAGGTCGCGCATCTGCACGTCCATCTGTTCGGCGGCGAACCGCTCGGGCCGATGATCGCCCGGCGCTGAACGCACGGGGCCCGATCTTTCGCTGCCGGCCCAACTCTTTCCTTGACCGAATCCCCCCTGCCGGTTAACCGGCCGCTTGATTTCGGCGCGTCGGGGCACCATCTCCGGCGCGCATTTATTTCACGAGAGACATTATGAAGATCCGCAACAGCCTCAAGTCGCTCAAGGGCCGCCATCGCGATTGCCGCGTGATCCGCCGTCGTGGGCGCACCTATGTCATCAACAAGACCAACCGCCGCTTCAAGGCCCGCCAGGGCTAATCGGCGCGTCGTCCCGCAAGGGGCGGCAGCATTGCAGACCGGCCCGGCTCCCGAGCGGAGTTCGGGCCGTTCGCATTGGGGGGTATGACCATGCAGGCCGAGGCGGTCGTCTTCGATGTCGGAAGGGTGCTGTATCAGTGGCATTTGCGGCATCTGTTCGAGAAGCTGGTGACCGATCCCGCGCGGCTCGACATGCTGCTGGGCGAAGTGGTCACCGAGGAATGGCACTTCGAACATGACCGCGGGCGCACGCTCGGCGAAATGGTGCCCGAACGGATCGCGCTCTATCCTGATTTCGAACCCGAGATCCGCGCCTATGCGGCGCGCTTCAACGAAACCATTCCGGGGCCCGTCCCGGGCAGCCATGCGCTGGTCGAACGGCTCGATGCGCGCGGGGTGCCGCTTTATGCGATCACCAATTTCGGCGCGGAGTTCTGGGCCGGCTTCCGCCCCACCGCACCGATCTTCGACCGCTTTCGCGCGATCGTCGTCTCGGGCGAGGAAAAGCTGGCAAAGCCCGATCCGGCAATCTTCGATCTCGCGGCGCGCCGGTTCGGCCGCGCGCCCGAAGCCATGCTGTTCATCGACGACAACCGCGCCAATGTGGATGCCGCCGCGGCCCATGGCTGGCAGGTGCACCACTTCAGCCGGGCGGATCTGCTCGAAGCGGACCTGGCCGAACGCGGACTGATATAAAAAAGGCCCCGGCGAACGAGTCGCCAGGGCCTTGAGTCAGCCACCCGATGGAGAGGGGTGGGGGAACTTAAATCAGCGGTTGCACTGCGCGAGCTTGTCGGCGTCGAGTGCCTTTTCATCCGCGACGAAGGCCGTGATTTCGCCGTGTTCGCGCTGCAGTTCGCGGCACATGCGCAGCGGGCGCGAGCTGCCCTTGCGAGCGACGCAGGTCGTGCCCTGGCAGGCCCAGGCGACGCCGGCGGCGACGGTGGTGGTGCGTTCTGCCACGGGTTCGGCCAGCTCGACCGAGTAGAAGAAGCCGTTGGTGCGCGCTTCTGCCGGGGCGCCGGCAAGCGTCAGCGATGCCACTGCGGCGGTGGCCACGAGGCCGAGCGAAGCGAAGCGGGGGAGGAAGGACGTCATGGGGGGATTCCTCGTTAGTTGCTTTTATTGCAACAGTGTTTGAGTTTCTTGCAATTAGGTTTCAATTAGCAACCCATTGCCTGCCAGCCCCTCTAGCGTTATGGGTTTCGGACTGCAACCGGCATTTCCAAAAATTTGGCAAAAGCCGAATTTCGGGTAGATAGGTTGCTAGAAGAGGACTGAATTATGGGTGATATCCGCGAACCGCTGCGTGAACTGACCGAATGCGGGCTGCCGCAGGCCCTCGAGGTCATGGGCGAGCGGTGGTCGTTCATGATTCTGCGCGCCAGCTTCAACGGGCTGCACCATTTCGAGGAATTCCTCACCGAGCTCGGGATCGCGCGCAACATCCTCTCCAACCGGCTGGCCAAGCTGGTCGAAAACGGCATCCTCAAGCGCGACCCCTGCGCCGAAGACAAGCGCAAGATCGAATACCGGCTGACCGACAAGGGCCTCGATCTGCTGCCCGCCATGGTCGCATTGCGCCAGTGGGGGCAGAAATACGGCGCCGAAGTGGTCGAGAACCCGGTGCTGGTCGACGAACGCGATCGCCTGCCGATCGGGCCGATCTCGATCCTCAGCCACGATGGACGGATCCTTGGCCCGGCCGATCTCCACCTGGTCGAACGTGACCGGCTCGGCATCCGGGCCGATGGCAGCAAGGCGGCAGCGGGCACCCCGCTGGCCTATGGCGAAGTCGTCGACATCGACAGCCTGCGCAAGGCCAAGAGCGCAGCCTGAGCGAACCGGTCCAGCGCACGCGTGATAACCGCTACATCATCGTGCGCGGCAAGCTGTGGCGCGCGAGCAATCCGCAGCTGAAAGAAACCGAACGCCAGACGCTGGTCGACCAGTTGATGGAGGCCCGGCGGGAGGTCGGTCAGGCGCGCCGCACCGGCGACGAGACCGCCGAACGCGCGGGGCGCGCCAAGGTCCATGCCGCAAAGGTGGCGCTGGGTGAACCCGGCCCGGTGTGGTGGGATGACGGCGCACCCGATTACAACCGCCATCTGGTCAAGAACACGCCCTACCGCGATCCGGCGCTTATCGCGGACTAGCCTTCGAAACGGTCTGCGCGCGGACGCAGCTGGTAATCGATCCGGATGCGCACCCATTCTCCCACCATCGGCCGGCCGCCGCGCTGGGGCGGGCGCACCTTGAATTGCCACGCCGCCGCCTGGACCGCCTTGCCCAGCCCCGAACCGCGCGGCGATTCGCCCACCACGACGCAGTCCTCGACGCGGAAATCGGGGGCGGTGCGGCAATCGATAAGCCCCCAGCCGGGACCCTGCGCGGTCGAGAGATAGCCCGCCAGCTCGTCGTCATAGGGGCGGCGATACCAGCGCGCGGCGTAGAGCGGTTCGCCATTGGGGCCGCTGCCCGCGATCTGCGGGGTGTCGCCGGGTGCAGGAGTGAAGGCAGGGCCGTAGGCCTGCGGCGCCTCGGCTGCCGGGGACTGGCTGGTTCGCGGCTCGCTTTCGAGCGAGAAATCGTTGCGCAGGATCGGTGGCGGCGCGGCGGGCTGGGGCGCGGGCGGTGACGGCGCAGCCTGCCGTTCGCGCGGGGCCCACGCCGACGATGCTGCCGGGGGTTGGGGCCGGGCCGGCTCGGGCGAGGGCGCTTCGTCGGGTTCGTCCTGCGCCTCGGGCGAAGTGAAAGCGACCAGCGTGTCGCGCATCTCCGCGATCTCGCGCTTTGCCGAACCGAGCGAGAGCAGCATCAGCACCAGCAGAACTTCGATCGCCAGCGTCAGCGCGAGCGCGGGCAGCCTTCGCCGCATGTCTGGGCTGAGCCGCGCATAGCGCCGCCGCAGCGCGGCAAACGCGCCCGGTGCAGCGGGCGGGGAAGTCGGTGCGGGCACTTGGGTCACATGCAGTATCCCGACGGGGACTCGTCCGGTCCGGTTGCGCTATCCTGCCCCACGCCGGCGACATGGACCGATGCAGCCGCGCCTTCAAGGGCGATCGGCTGCGAGTGACCGGCGGGCGAAGACCTGACCCCGTGACGTCATCGTTAAAACGATCTCAATACGTCGCTGCGATAAGGCGGGGCATTCACGAATCCCGTTAGCAGAGCCGGACCTGCCTTGTGATCGAAATCGAAGTCCAGAATGAAACGCATCAAAGCGTCCACCGCATCAAGGCGATGGCCGTGCCCCGCATCGGCGAAGGCATCCGGCTGCTCGAACCCAGCGGCCAATGGGCTTCCTACGACATCATCGACGTATGGTATCAGCAGGCCGAATTCGGCGAGGTCTGGGTGCCCTATATCCATGTCCGGATCACGCCCGACGAATTGCGCGGCGTCGCTATGGGCGAGGCGAACCCGCTGGTCGACAAGGGCCAGCAGGTCCCCATCGAGGATTTTCTCAAGAAATTCGAAGGCGAATTCGAGCACGAGCCGGTGAAGCTCAATCTCGATCTGGGCGAAGACGTCTGAGCGGGCGGTCAGGCGCGCGGCGGCTGCCGGCGATAGCTGAGCGCTTCGGCGACATGGATCCGCCCGACCCGTTCGCTGGCCGATAGATCGGCGATAGTCCGGGCAACCCGCAGCATCCTGGTGTAACTGCGCGCCGAGAGCCGCATGGCGGTGGCCGCCTGCATCAGCAGCGCGCGTCCCGCTTCATCGGGTCCGGCAAATTCTTCCAGCGCATCGCCATCGAGTTCGGCATTGGTCCGCGCACCGGTGGCATCCGCCCGGGCGGTCTGGCGATCGCGTGCGGCGGCCACGCGCGCGGCGACGTCGGCGCTCGATTCGGCAGGCGGCGGGAGCGCGAGGTCGGCGGCGCTGACCGGATCGACTTCGACATGCAGGTCGATCCGGTCGAGCATCGGGCCGGAGACCTTGCCCTGGTAGTCCGCGGCGCAGCGCGGCGCGCGGCTGCAGGCGAGCGCCGGATCGCCAAGATGGCCGCAGCGGCACGGGTTCATCGCCGCAACCAGCTGGACGTTGGCCGGAAAGCTGACATGCGCATTGGCGCGGGCGACATCGACCTTGCCCGTCTCGAGCGGCTGGCGCAGCGAATCGAGCACCGCGCGCTGGAATTCGGGCAGTTCGTCGAGAAACAGCACGCCGAGATGAGCGAGGCTGACTTCGCCCGGCCGCACCCGCAATCCGCCCCCGGTGAGCGCGGCCATGCTGGCCGAATGATGCGGCGCGCGGAACGGGCGCGCGCGGCTGATGCGCCCGTCTTCCAGCGTGCCCGCGACCGATTGGACCATGCTGACTTCCAGCGCTTCGGCGGGTGACAGCGGCGGGAGGATGCCGGGCAGGCAGCTGGCCAGCAGGCTCTTGCCCGCGCCGGGCGGCCCAACCATCAGCAGGTTGTGCGCGCCCGCCGCGGCGATTTCCAGCGCACGCTTGGCGGTTTCCTGCCCCTTCACCTGCTTGAGATCGCCGCCGCTCCTCTCGCTCGCCACCACGCCCGGTTCGGGCTGGGGCAGCAGCTGCGTACCCTTGAGATGGTTGAGCAGGCTGGCGAGGTCGGGCGCGGCACAGACAGGGACCTCGCTTGCCCAGCGCGCTTCCGATCCCTGCGTGCTGGGGCAGATCAGCCCGACCTCGGCCTCGCTCGCATGGATTGCCGCCAGCAGTACGCCGGGCGAGGCGACGATCCGCGCATCGAGCGCGAGTTCGCCCACCGCGATCCAGTCGCCCAGCTGTTCGGCATCGGTCACGCCCATCGCCGCCAGCAGCGCCAGCGCGATCGGCAGGTCGTAATGCGACCCCTCCTTCGGCAGGTCGGCGGGGGAGAGGTTGATCGTTATCCGCTTGGGCGGCAGCGCCAGCCCCATTCCCGCCAGCGCCGCGCGCACGCGTTCCTTGCTTTCGCCGACCGCCTTGTCGGCCAGGCCGACGATGTTGAACTTGGGCAGGCCCGGCGCGACCGAGCACTGAACTTCCACGCTGCGCGCTTCGAGCCCCAGATAGGCAACGGTTTTGACCAGCGCGACCAGCGTGAATCCCCACCCCCGTAGTTACCCGTAGATGATGGCCGCGAACGCCCCGCTTGTCGAGGGTAAACAGAAACCACAACGCCAGTGAACTATTATGGTTAACAGCGAGTTAGCCATACCTCTTGAGCCGGTCGAAACCGGGCGAGCCGCATAAGCTTGCCATGTTTCGAATCACTGCCCTTATCGCTTCCGCCGTCGGCTCGCTGTTTGCTGCCCCCGCAGCCGCCCAGTCGCTGACCCTGGTCAACCTCCCGGTGGTCTATGTCGCCAGCCCGGTGGTCCAGGAAACCCATCAGGGCAAGGCGATCGCGCCGAAGGCCGTTTCGCGCCCTGCAACAAAGCCGCAGGCCGAGACCAAGCAGCTCGCCGCCGTGCGTCCGCAGGCCCATGCGCCCGCCGCGCTGCCTGTGTGGAAGGCCCCCGCCTTCGTCGATCGCCGGTTCCGCAATTACAACCGCGGCGTCGCGCAATACGGCCCGTTCCGCGTGCTCGACGATCGCCGCGTCGCGCTGGTCGGTGAAACCGATGCCACTACGCCGGGCTACTTCCGCGCCATGATGCGCGATTTTCCCGATCTCGAGCAGCTCGACATGGTCGAGTGCCCGGGCACGCGCGACGACCGCGCCAACCTGCAGGTCGGCCGGATGATTCGCGCAGCCGGCCTCGTCACGCATGTGCCCGCCGTCGGGTCGGTGCGTTCGGGCGCGGTCGAACTGTTCCTTGCCGGTGTCGAACGCGACATTGCGCAGGGTGCCGAATTCGCCGTGCACAGCTGGATGGACGCCTATGGCCGCGAAGCCGACGACTTCGCCATGCATGCGCAGGAAAACCGCCAGTATCTCGACTATTATCGCGAAATGGGTATGAGCGCCGAGCAGGCCCGTTCGTTCTACGCCTTCACCAATTCGGTGCCGCACGCCCGCGCGTTGTGGCTCGATGCAAGCGACATGCGCCGCTGGACGGGCCGCAAGACGCAGCGCGCCCAGTCGCCTGCACGCTACCAGCAGGCACAGCCCGCCCCGACACTGACCTACGCCAACGTCACTTTTTCTTGACGCCCCCGGGCCTATCGCCTAGGCGCGCGGCCCTGTAAGGCGGTCGCTCCCGAGATCGAATCAAGCGGGCGACCCTTGTGCCGGAGCGGACCGTTCGTACCGGCAACCAACCTATCTAGTAAGGACGATCCGATGAAGCGGACATTCCAGCCCTCGAACCTCGTACGCGCCCGGCGCCACGGTTTCTTCGCGCGCAAGGCTACCCCGGGTGGCCGCAAGGTGCTGCGTTCGCGCCGCGCCCGTGGCCGCAAGAACCTCTGCGCGTGATGTGATGCGCTGCGCTTCGGCGCAGCGATAGTCACGGACAGTCAGCGGGCTCCCCTCGGGGGGCCCGTTCGCGTATCTGACTCCCATGGACCCGAGTCTTTCCGTCATCCGCAAGCGCGGCGACTTCCTGGCGGCGAATCGCGGGCTGCGGGTGGCGCGCCCCGGCTTCGTGCTGCTGGCCCACCCCAATGACGGGCGGGGCAAGCGCTATGGCATCACGGTGACCAAGAAGATCGGCAATGCGGTGGTGCGCAACCGCATGAAACGGCGGTTCCGCGAATTGCTGTGGGACGCACTGCCCGATAGCGGCCTGCCCGATCACGACCATGTCCTGATCGGCCGTGCGGGCGGGGTCGAACGCGATTTCGCCAAATTGCGCGACGAGCTGGCCGCTGCGCTCGACCGCGCGGCGCAGGGCAAGGGCGATCGCGCGCGCAGCCCGCGTGCGCATCGCAGCCGCCGCGCGTGAAGCACCCGCTCATCTGGATTGCCCGCCTGTGGCAGCTCGGGCCGAGCCGGATCCTGCCGCCGACCTGCCGCTATCACCCCTCGTGCAGCCAGTATGCGATCGAGGCGCTGGGAAAACACGGCGCGATCAAGGGTGGATGGATGGCATTCAAGCGTATATTGCGCTGCAACCCATGGGGCGGCCACGGCCACGATCCGGTGCCCTAGCACTGTCTTGACAGGCTAAGACACCTCCCCACATTCTGTATTCGACCGGACAAAGACGGGACCGACCTTGGACAACCAGCGTAACCTGATCCTCGCCATTGCGCTCTCCTTCCTGCTGTTGCTGGGCTGGACGTCGGCGATGGACTATTTCTATCCGCAGCCCGAACAGGCGCTGGTGGAAGACCGGGCGGACACCCCGACCGAACAGGCCAGCCAGGCGGCGACGCAGCATTCGCGCACCGGCGGGCTCGTCGATCCGGCGATGCGCGCGCAGGAAGTCGCCGACCTTAAGACCGCGCTGGCCAGTCCCGACCGCGTGCGCATCGACGCCCCGCGGGTGGCCGGCTCGGTCAATCTGCGCGGCGGCGTCGTCGACGACATCGTCCTCAAGGAGTATGACGAGACCACGCAGAAGGACAGCGAACCGGTCCGCATCTTCTCGCCCAGCGGCACCCCGGCGCAGCAGTTCGCGCAGTTCGGCTGGGTCGGCTCGAACCTCAAGGTACCCGGGCCGCAGACGCTGTGGGAAGCCGATGGCGATGTGCTGAGCGCCGACACCCCGCTCACGCTGACGCATGACAATGGCGAAGGGCTGACCTTCTCGATTCGCTATACGATCGATGACCAGTACATGATCGCTGCCGAGCAGACGGTGGCCAACACTGCGGGCAATGATGTGGTCGTGCAGCCTTTCGGCCTCGTCAACCGCACCAGCCGTACGGCCAGCGAAGACCTGTGGATCGCGCATTCGGGCCCGATCGGCGTATTCGGCGACAGCGCCGATTACGACATCGATTACGACGATCTCGACGAAGACCAGCGCGTTTCGCCCGAAGGCCGCACCAGCTGGGTCGGCTTCACCGATATCTACTGGCTCGCCGCGCTCGTCCCGCAGGACGACAGCGCGCCTGAAACCACCTTCCGCGCGATGGGCGACGAAACCTACCGCGCCGACATGATCTACGAAGCGACCACGCTGCCCGCGGGCAATGCGCTGACGGTCACCTCGCGCCTCTATGCGGGGGCCAAGGAAAGCGCGGTGCTCGATTCCTACGAGGATGCGGGCATCCAGAAGTTCGGCCTGGCGATCGATTGGGGCTGGTTCCGCTGGTTCGAGAAGCCGATGTTGTGGCTGCTGCGCACGATCTACGACGCGGTGGGCAATTTCGGCATCGCGATCATCGGGCTGACCTTCATCGTGCGCGGCCTGATGTTCCCGATCGCGCAGCGCGGCTTCGCCAGCATGGCGGAGATGAAGGCCATCCAGCCGAAGATGAAAGCGCTGCAGGAGAAGTACAAGGACGACAAGCCCAAGCAGCAGCAGGAAATCATGGCGCTCTACAAGAGCGAGAAGGTCAACCCCGTTGCGGGCTGCCTGCCGATGCTGCTGCAGATCCCGGTGTTCTTCGCGCTCTACAAGGTGCTCTATCTCGCGATCGAGATGCGGCACCGCGACTTCCTGTGGATCGGCGACCTGTCCGCGCCCGACCCGGCCAATCTTGCCAATGCGCTGGCCTATGTCGGGATCGACGTGCCGCAGTTCCTGATGATCATCTTCGGCCTCGGCGTGCTCGCGGTGCTGCTCGGCTTCACCATGTGGCTGACCTTCCGCCTCAACCCGAGCCAGATGGACCCGATGCAGCAGAAGATCTTCGACATCATGCCGTGGATCCTGATGTTCGTGATGGCGCCCTTCGCCGCCGGCCTGCTGCTGTACTGGGTAACCTCCAACGTGCTCACGCTGGCGCAACAGAAGTACCTCTATTCGAAGCATCCGCAGCTGCGCGCCTCGATCGAGGAAGAAAAGGCGCGCAAAGCCGCCGAAGCTGCAAAGGCGGGATCATGAGCACCGAAGAAGCTGCCGAGCGGGCCGCGCTCGAACGGCGCGCGGGCAAGCTGTTCTCGGGCCGGGTGGATTTCCTCCTTTCGGCGCCGCAGCTCAAGTTCCTGCCCGAACCCACCGTACCCGAGATCGCCTTCTGCGGACGCTCGAACGTGGGCAAGAGCTCGCTGCTCAATGCGCTGACCGGGCGCAAGGCGATCGCGCGCGCTTCGGTCACGCCTGGCCGCACGCAGGAACTCAACTTCTTCGAAGTGGGCGAACCCACGCTGTTCCGTCTCGTCGACATGCCCGGCTACGGCTTTGCCAAGGCGCCGGTGAAAGTGGTCGAGAAGTGGAAGAGTCTCGTGAAGACCTATCTGCGCGGCCGGCCCGTACTGGCGCGCACGCTGGTGCTGGTCGACGGGCGCCACGGCCCCAAGGATGTCGACCGCGAGATGATGAAAATGCTCGACGAGGCAGCGGTGGGTTACCGTGTCGTGCTGACCAAGGCCGACAAGATCAAGGCCAGCGAACTCGCCAAGGTGATCGAGGCCACCGAAGCCGAAGCACGCAAACATGTCGCCGCCTTTCCCGAAGTCCACGTTACCAGTGCGGAAAAGGGCATGGGTATCGGCGAGCTAAGGGCGGCGGTCCTGGGCGACGCGGGGGTCTAGGTGGCATCCGCTTCGCGGCGGACTTTCTCGCACCTCCAGCTGCAAGATCGGCAAGACTGGCAGGGCCAGGCTGGCGGGGCATTTACCAGCCGCCCGTATTCTCACCCGAGGCATTTCTGACCAGGCTTCGCGCGAAGGAATTTCCGTCACGCATCACACGGGCCCAGCGCTTGTTCGTGAGGCACACGTTCCTCACCTTCGCCCGTGTGCCGGTCTTTCTCCAATCACGGCAAACGATTAGGTCCGGATCGTAGCCCGCGTGAGCCGGATTGGTGATCGGTTCGCCCGAAGCCTTGTAACCCGGCTTGACCGTACGCTCATCGGCCGAAGCCATGCTCGCACCAGATATTGTCAGACCAAGAAAAAGTAACGCCTGCCATTTCACTGCGGACCTCCTGTCGTTTCTTGTGTCTTTAGTTTTTCAGAGGATACACAGGGGCGAGACAGAGTCTAGCGGGAGGGAAAGTACTGCCCTTGTTCGCAAGGTTTCCGAGCGTTCTTAACCCCTTGCCTAGTCTTCAGCCGGGGAAACAGCCGGAATTGCGATCGGGCGCATGACCGCGGTTGGATTCGTCGGCTTGGATCTCTTACGTCGCAAACAGCATCGCGTCGTCGGCGAAGGCCTTCATCTCCAGCGCGTTGCCGCTGGGGTCGCGGAAGAACATCGTGGCCTGTTCGCCTGGCTGCCCCTTGAAGCGGATGGTCGGCGGTATTGCGAATTCGGTGCCCGCGGCCTCGAGCCGGTCGGCCAGCGCTTGCCAGTCCGCCATCGCCAGCACCACGCCGAAATGCGGCACGGGCACGCCGTGCCCGTCGACATGGTTGTTCGCGCGGTCGCCCGCTTCGCCGGGGGCGAGATGCGCGACGATCTGGTGGCCGTAGAAATCGAAATCGACCCATTCGGCGCTCGATCGTCCCTCGCGGCAACCCATCGTTTCGCCATAGAAGGCGCGGGCCGCGGCGAGGTCGTGAACCGGGAAGGCGAGGTGGAAGGGCCTGAGCGACATGTCTACTCCGTCGCCCCTGCGAAGGCAGGGGCCTAGACAAGGGGTCTTGCTGGCACACCTTCCGCCTAATGGAAACCGCATCGAGCATCGCTGCCGTTATCTGGATTCCCGCCTGCGCGGGAATGACGAACCGGGGCCGGGCGACCTTGCCTGTTCAGCCTCGACAGTGCCCGGCCGGGTCTCTACCGCCGCCCCACGCAAGGTGGGTGCACACATGAAGCTGATCATCGGCAACAAGAATTACTCGAGCTGGAGCCTGCGCGGCTGGCTCGCGGCCAAGCAGTCGGGCCTGTCGTTCGAGGAAATCACCGTGCCGATGTTCGGCAAGCAATGGGATGCGCTCAAGAGCGAGGATGGCGGCACGCAGCCCTCGCATGGCAAGGTGCCGATCCTGTGGGACGACGAGGCGGTGGTGTGGGACAGCCTCGCGATCCTCGAATATCTCGCCGACAAGGTCGGGCGCGATCGTTTCTGGCCCAAGGACGCGGTGGCGCGCGGCATGGCGCGCTCGATGGTCGCGGAAATGCATTCCTCCTACCATGCTCTGCGCGGCGAATGCCCGATGAACGTGCGCAAGCGGTTCGAGGGCTTCACCCCGAGCGAGGCCTGCCGGCAGGACATCCTGCGCATTCTCGGGCTGTGGGCCGAGGCGCGCAGCCGCTTCGGCAGCGGCGGCCCGTTCCTGTTCGGCACTTTCGGCGCGGCGGATGTCTATTTCGCCCCGGTAGTGTCACGCTTCATCAGCTATCAGATCGCCGTACCCGGCTTCGCCGCCGCCTATATGCAGGCGGTGTGGGAGCATGAGTGGTTGCAGGCCTGGATCGAAACATCGGAAAGCGAAGAATGGGTCATCGAACAATACGAAACCATTGGCTGAGCGCATGCGCCGCGCTGGCGGCGCTGCTGCTCCCCGCGCAGGCGCAGGCCTGGGGCTTCTACGCGCATACGGTGACCGCCGATATCGCGCTGAAAAACGTCCGCCCGCAGACGCGCGCGGATATCGCGCGGCTGTTGCAGGCCTCGCCCATGCTGGGCACGCCAGAGTGCGACCTGGACAGCCTGCAGGATGCGAGCGTGTGGCCCGACTGCCTGCGCGGCCAGTACTGGCGCTGGGGCCACACTTTCTCTTGGCACTACCAGACCGAGCCGGTCACCGAGGAATATGACGCGCGCAAGAACTGCTCGGGCCTCGGCTGCGTCAGCGCGCAGGTCGAACGCAACCAGCGCATCCTCGCCGACGAGAGCCTGCCCGACAATGTCCGGGTGGAAGCGCTCGCCTTCCTCGTCCACTTCATCGGCGACATCCACATGCCGCTGCATTCGGGCGATCACGACGACCGCGGCGGCAACGACCGCGAGGCCGCCTATGGCATCGTCCCGGGGCTGAACCTGCACTGGGTGTGGGACGGGCCGCTGGCCGAGCGCGCGATCAGCGGCAATCCGCCGATCGCGCGGCGCTACAGCGCGGCCGAACGCGCCGAACTGGCGGGGGGCAAGGCCGCCGACTGGGGCCGCGAAAGCTGGCAGATCTCGCGCGATTTCATCTATCCTGAAACCTTCGGCTGCGACCCGTGCGAGGGCGAGCTGCCGCGCGAGACCGCGCTGTCGCAGGAACTGATCGAACGCTCGGCCCCGATCGCGCGGCGCCGCGTGCTGCAGGCGGGCCTGCGGATGGCCGAATATCTCGACCGCGCTTTCGAGCCGGGGCCGCTGCCCGAAGAGGACCGCGACTAGGGCAGGCGTTCGGTCTCGTAACGGCTGCCATCGCGGCGGAAATAGCCTTCGGGGCTGAACCGCATGTCGATATCGGCATACTCGCCGCCGTCGATGGCGAAATCGCCCGCAGAAGCGACCACGAAGACGCAAGGCTCCTCGCCCCGGTTCTGCAGGTGGTGGCCATTGGCCGCGCCCGCGGGCCAGGCGAGGATATCGCCGGGGCGCACGGCGGTTTCGCCATCGTCCTCGACCAGCACCGCTTCGCCTGCGAGCATCACCAGCAGTTCGTCGAGATCGGTGTGCCAGTGCCGCTGGCTCGACCAGGCGCCCGGCTTGAGCACGACGTGGCTCGCGCGCAGATGCTCAAGCCCGCAGGCCGGGGCGAGGCGGCGGTAGCGACGGCCGCTCACGGGCGCATCGAACGGCGCGGGATAGCCCGTCGCATTGGTCTGGGGGATGGCATCGAGATCGAGCTTGGGCATCGCTGCGCACTCCTGCTAGCGGACACAGCATGACTGATGTTCTCGATCTCGCCAAGCGGCTGATGGCCGCGCCCAGTGTCACTCCCGCCACGGGGGAGGTGTTCGATGCGCTGGAAGCGATGCTGGCGCCGCTCGGCTTCGAGGTGACGCGGTTCACCCGCGGAGAAGGCGCCGCGGGCACGCCCGAGGCGCCGGTGGAGAACCTCTTCGCGATCCGCCGCGGACCCGAAGGCTCGCGGCACCTGGCCTTTGCCGGCCATCTCGACGTCGTCCCGCCCGGTGGCGGCTGGACCAGCGAGGCCTTCGAACCCGAAGTGCGCGGCGAGCTGCTCTATGGCCGCGGCGCGGTCGACATGAAGGGAGCGATCGCCTGCATGGTCGATGCGGCGGCGCAGGTGCCTGCCGACGCGGGGACGATCAGCTTCATCATCACCGGCGACGAGGAAGGGCCCGCGCTGCACGGCACGCGCGCGCTGATCGATTTCATGCGCGAGCAAGGCCACCAGCCGGACCTCTGCCTCGTCGGCGAACCCACCTCGGTCAACCGGCTGGGCGACATGATGAAGATCGGGCGGCGCGGTTCGGTCAACATCTGGCTCGAAGTGCAGGGCACGCAGGGGCATGTCGCCTATCCGCACCTGGCGGACAATCCGATCCCCAGGCTGGTGGCGATGCTCGCCGACCTCGATGCGCTGGTGCTGGACGAAGGCACCGACTGGTTCCAGCCGAGCAATCTCGAAGTGACCGAGATCGTCGTGCCCAACGATGCACACAATGTGATCCCCGCGGTCGCCAAGGCGCGGATCTCGATCCGCTTCAACGATCTGCATTCGGGCGCAACGCTGTCCGAGAAGGTCGGCGAAATCGCGGAAAAGCACGGCGGCAGCGCGCTGCCGATTATCAGCGGCGAGCCGTTCCTGACCCCCCCCGGTGCCTTCAGCGATACGATTGCCGCCGCCGTGAAGGCGGAAACCGGCGTCGATCCCGAACCCTCGACCACCGGCGGCACGTCGGATGCGCGGTTCCTGCGCAGCGTCTGCCCGGTAATCGAATTCGGGCTGGTCAATGCAACCATGCACAAGACCAATGAGGCGGTGGCGGTGGAAGACCTTGCGGCGCTCGGCCGGATTTACGCGCGCATCGCGCGGGACGTGCTGGCCGGCCAGGCCTAGGCAGGACGCCGCGCAGCGACGGTCCGGCGTTCACTTTGCTTTGCTTTCGCCGAGAACTGCGTCATGGATTGGCGCGCGGCCATGCCGCTTGCAACGACGGTAGACAGGGGTTGGGAATTTGCTGAAGACGTGGTTCGAAATTCCACTTTGGCAGCGCGTGGTTACTGCGCTCATTCTGGGTGTGCTCACTGGCTGGGCCTGGGGTCCCGATGCCGAAAGCATCAAGTGGATCGGCGATTTCTTCATCAAGGCGATCAAGATGCTGGTCGTCCCGCTGATCTTCTTCAGCCTCGTGTCGGGCGTCGCCGCGATCGGCGACCTGCGCAAGCTGGGCGCGGTCGGCGGACGCGCGCTGCTGCTGTTCGTCGTCACCGGGCAGATCGCGGTCTGGCTCGGCCTCGGCCTCGGCACGCTGATCCAGCCGGGTGCGGGTGTGGATACCAGCGCGATCCAGATGGGGGAGACCCCGGTTCCCAACGAAACCACTGCGGTCGACATGGTGCTTTCGATCGTGCCCGAAAGCCCGGTCCAGGTGATGGCGGACGTGGCCGTGTTGCCGCTGATCGTCTTTTCGCTGCTGATCGGCATCGGCATCCTGATGGCCAAGGAAGAAGGCCTTCCCGTCCAGAAGGTGTTCGATAGCGGCGCGGTGATCATGCAGAAGGTTACCATGATCGTGATGGAGCTGACCCCCTTCGGCGTCTTCGCGCTGATGGCCTGGGTGGCGGGCACGCTGGGGCTCGATGCCTTGGTCAGCCTCGCCAAGCTGGTCGGCCTCAACTATCTCGGCTGCCTGCTGATCATCGTGCTGATCTACGGCAGCATGATCAAGTTCCTCGCCCGGCTGCCGGTGCGCGATTTCTTCCGCGGCATCGTCGATGCGATGGCGGTGAGCTATTCGACCGCCAGCTCCAACGCGACATTGCCGGTGACGCTGCGCTGCGCCGAGCGCAATCTCGGCGTGTCGAACTCGGTGGCGAGCTTCGTGATCGCGCTGGGCGCGACGATCAACATGAACGGCACCGCGATGTACCTCGGCCTCGCCACGCTGTTCGGCGCGCAGATCTTCGGCGTCGACCTGTCGATGGGCGACTACTTCCTCATCTCGATCCTCGCCACGCTGGGTGCTGTGGGCGCGGCAGGCATCCCGGGCGCGGGCCTGATCATGATGGCGCTGGTGTTCGGCGCGGTCGGCGTGCCGCTGGAAACGATCGCCTTCGTCGCCGGTGTGGACCGGATCATGGACATGATGCGCACCACCACCAATGTCAGCGGCGACGCGGCCGTGGCAACTACGGTGGCGGTGATGACCGGCGAGATCGACACGCGCGAGATGATCTCGGCGGACGATGTCTGAATAGAGAATCCGCCCCGTCTGGCGGCGCCGGATGGGGAGGCTGTTGGACCTACCGTCCCCTGGGCTTCTCCAGCACCTTCTTGCGGTAGCTGCACAGATCGACCACCGGGCAGCGCCAGCATTCGGGCGTGCGCGCCTTGCAGATATAGCGGCCGTGCAGGATCAGCCAGTGATGCGCGCCAAGGCGGAAGGGCTGGGGGACGCGCTTTTCCAGCTTGGCCTCGACCTGCTCGGGCGTCTTGCCCTTGGCGAGGCCGGTGCGGTTACCGACACGCAGGATATGCGTGTCGACCGCGAAGGTCTCCTGCCCGAACCAGCAATTGAGCACGACATTGGCGGTCTTGCGGCCCACACCGGGCAGGCGGACGAGATCCTCGCGCGTGTCGGGCACCTCGCCGTCATACTCGTCGACCAGCAATCGGCTGAGTGCGATCACGTTCTTGGCCTTGGAGTTGAACAGGCCGATGGTCTTGATGTGCTCCTTCAGTCCCTCTTCGCCCAGTTCGAGCATCTGCCGGGGCGTCTCCACTTCGGCGAAGAGCGCGCGCGTGGCCTTGTTGACGCCGACATCGGTCGCCTGCGCCGATAGCGCGACTGCCACCACCAGCTGGTAGACATTGCCATATTCCAGCTCGGTCTCGGGCGAGGGATTGTCCTCCGCCAGCCGGCGGAAAAACTCGAATATCTGGTCCTTGGTCATAGCTGTTGGCGGCTCATTCCAGGCCTGCGCCTTCCATTTCCTCGAGTGCGCGGACCATCGCTTCGCGGCGGCGTTGCATGGCGTCGCTGAAGGCGGCGGCAACGATTCCGGTGGGCAGGGCGACCAGCAGCACGCCGCCGATGGCCACCGCCGAACCGATCAGCCGGCCCAGTGCGGTGACCGGATAGGCGTCGCCATATCCCACCGTGGTCAGCGTGATCACCGCCCACCAGAGCGCGCGCGGGATCGAGCCGAACTGCTTGGGCTGCAGATCCCCCTCGACCCAGTAGAGGCCGGCAGCGCCCAGCAGCACGAGGACCAGCGCCAGCGTGGCGCAGACGAGCAGATCGTAGCTGCGTTCGCGCAGCGCCGCGCCGATTTCGCGCATGGCGGCGGAAAAGCGGCTGAACTTCATGATCGACACGATCCGCAGCAGGCGGATCACGCGCAGCACGGCGGCATTGGCCACGAAGAACGGCGCCAGGCTGACCACCACCACCACGAGGTCGATCAGCCCGATCGGGGAGAAGATGAAGCGCCAGCGTTTCTGCCAGGGGGTGCCGGGGCCTTCGCGTTCGGGTGCGGCGAAGATCCGGCCCGCATATTCGAGCAGGAAGACCAGCCCGAAGATGAATTCCGCGATCAGGATTTCGTCCTGATAGGGCAGGCGGATCGCCGGTTCGGTCGCGACGATCCCCACCAGCAGCGCCGCGAGGATGACCCACACGACGAATACGTTGAGCCCGGTCAGCTTGCCGTTCGGCCAAGAGCCGATGTGGAGCTGCCGGTGGAGCCTTGCGCGCAGCGTCACCGGGTCAGATCCCCAGCACCTGATCCATCGTATAGCGGCCGGGGGCGCGGCCGATCATCCATTCCGCCGCCCGCACCGCGCCGCGCGCGAAGATCGACCGGTTTTCCGCGCTGTGCGACAGCGTGATGCGCTCTTCGTTACCGGCGAGGATGACGCTGTGCTCGCCCGCCACCGTGCCGCCGCGCAATGCCGCGAAGCCGATCGCGCCCTCTTCCCGCGCGCCGGTGCACCCGTCGCGCCCGCGCACTGCGTGATCACCCAGCGCAACCCCGCGCCCGGCCGCCGCGGCTTCGCCCAGCAGCAGCGCGGTCCCGCTGGGTGCGTCCACCTTGCGGCGGTGGTGCATTTCGAGGATCTCGATATCCCAGTCCGGGCCCAGCCGCTCGGCCGCCTCGCGGACCAGATGCGCCAGCAGCGTCACCCCCAGCGAGGTGTTGCCCGTCTGCAGCACCGCCACTGCACGCGCGGCATCGTCGATCGCGCCGTGATGGCGTTCCTCCAGCCCGGTGGTCCCGATGACGAGCGGAATGCCGGCGCCGATCGCGGCATGCAGATTGGCGTCGAGCGCCTGCGGCGAGGAGAAATCCACCAGCACATCGCTGGCGTCGGCGAGTGATGCCGCATCGCCGCCGCGGTCGATGCCGCCGGCCCATTCGTGGTCGCTGGCGTCAATCACGCCGGCCAGCGCCTGGCCCATTGCGCCCTCGCTGCCGATAATTCCGATCCGTGCCACTGCTGCTCCCTTTCGGTTATGGTTCATGGCCGGTCTTTGACTTGCCCTTCTGCATCGCTACTTGAGGGCAAATGACCGACATGCGCAACATCGTGATACTCACCGGGGCGGGGATTTCCGCGGAAAGCGGCATCGATACCTTCCGCGATGCCGGCGGGCTGTGGGAACAGCACCGGGTGGAGGACGTCGCCACGCCCGAAGGCTTCGCGCGCGATCCCGAGCTGGTCCTGCGTTTCTACGACATGCGGCGCGAGGCGATCCAGACCAAGCAGCCCAATGCCGCGCATGAGGCGCTGGCGCGGCTGGATGCGAACTGGGACGGCGAACTGCTGATCGTCACGCAGAATGTCGACGATCTGCACGAACGTGCTGGCGCGGGGCGTGTGCTCCACATGCACGGGACGCATCTCAACGCCTGGTGCACAGCCTGCGACGTGCGCACGCCGTGGACCGGGCCGCTGATCGATCGCCCGGCCTGCCCGGCCTGCGATGCGCGCAGCCTGCGCCCCGATGTCGTCTGGTTCGGCGAGATGCCCTATGAAATGGGGCGGATATATTCGGCGCTGCGGCGGGCGGACCTGTTCGTGTCGATCGGCACGTCGGGCGCGGTCTATCCCGCGGCCGGTTTCGTCGAGGAAGCGCGCCAGCGGCGCGTCCGCACGCTCGAGCTCAACCTCGAAGCAAGCCAGGGTTCGCGCTGGTTCCACGAAACCCGCCAGGGTCCGGCAACCAAGGTGGTGCCGGAATGGGTCGACGAGGTGCTAGGCGGCTGATCCGCAGCCGGTGCAGGCCGGGTCCTTCGCAATGGTGAAATTGCGCATGCCGGGCTTGAGCCCGTCGAGCAAATGGACCCGCCCCCAATCGGTTGCGCCGAATGCGCTGACGCCGTCGAGCAGAGTGCGCACTGCCTGCAGCGCGGCGAATGTCGCGACCCAGCCGGCCATGGCGCCCAGCATGCCGTCCTCGGCGCAGCTGTCGCAATCTTCCGCATCGAACGCATCGCCGACGAAGCAGCGATAACAGGCCTCGCCCGGCAGGTGCCCGGCAAAGGCGCCGACCTGCCCCTGAAAGCGGCCGACCGCCGCGGACAACAGCGGGACGCGTTCGGCGACGCAGGCGTCGGATACCGCCAGCCGGGTGGCGAAATTGTCTGTCCCATCGAGAATCAGGTCGGCATCGACCACCAGTTCATGGGCATTGTCGCGCGTGATCCGGCGGTCGCTGATCGTCACGTCGAGTTCGGGATCGAAGCCGGTCACCCAGCGCTTGGCGATGACCGCCTTACCGTGGCCGACATCGCGCGCATTGAACAATGTCTGGCGTTGCAGGTTCGACGCCTCCACCCGGTCGTCGTCGACCAGCGTGAGTTTCCCGATTCCCGCCCCGGCGAGATATTGGAGCGCGGGCGAACCGATCCCGCCGAGGCCCACCAGCACGAGGTGCTTGCCGGCCAGCGCGACCTGCCCCGCGCCGCCGATTTCGGGCAGCACGATGTGACGGGCAAAGCGGTCGAGGCGCTCGGGCGACAGGTTCATGCGTCGTCGCCGGGCCGGGGTCTGCGTTCGGCGCGAAAGCCGTGCATGCCATGCCACCATTGCAGCGCGATCACTGCGCCCTTCGCGGGTTGCAGCGTGAGCAGCATGAAGGCCACCGCCAGCGGCAGGATGATCGCGAGGATCGCCGTGCTCGACAGCGCAAAATCGCTTGCCAGCACGATCAGCACGGGCGCCAGCAAGTGCCCGGTCACGAAGATCGAGATGTAGGCGGGGAAATCGTCCGCCCGCTGGCCCGAGATATCGAGCGTACAGGCGGGGCAGGTGTCATAAGGCTTGAGCCAGCGCCGGAACAGCCGCGCCTCGCCGCAGCGCGGGCAGCGGCAGCGCGCCCCGCGCAGCAGCGCCGCGCCAAAGGAATGCAGCAGGTCGAAGCCTGCAGGCTGCGCATTGGGGGCGGGATCGGGCATAAAGGCTCTTTGACGCGTCGCAGCGTGCCTGTCGACAGGCCTTTGTACAGGCCTGTCGATCAGCTGTGCTCCGGTTGGGGAAGGGCGCTGCCGGGCGGCGGGGGCGTCAGCTTTCCAGCTGGCGCAGCAGGCTGCGCACATCGCCGTCCATATCGGCATCGCGCTGGCGCAGGTCTTCGATCAGCCGCACTGCGTGGATCACGGTCGAATGGTCGCGTCCGCCAAACTTGCGTCCGATTTCCGGATAGCTACGCGGGGTGAGCACCTTCGACAGATACATCGCCACCTGCCGCGGTCGGACCACGGCGCGCGCGCGGCGCTTGCTGCTCATCTCGCTGCGGTCAATGCGGTAGAACTGGCACACGGTGCGCTGGATCTCGTCGATCGTGATCCGCCGGCGATTGGCCGACAGGATATCGGTCAGCTGCTCTTCGGCCAGCTGGAGCGAGACTTCCTGCCCGGTGAGCTGGGCGTAGGCGATCAGCTTATTGAGCCCGCCGACCAGTTCGCGGATGTTGCGCGTGATCGTCCGCGCGAGGAAGTCGAGCACGTCGGCAGGGACCTCGAGCGGCGCGAAGCGCGTCAGCTTGGAGGTCAGGATCTTCTTGCGCAGCTCGATATCGGCGGCCTGGATGTCGGCGACCAGACCCATCGACAGCCGGCTCAGCAGCCGCGGTTCTACCCCGTCCAGCGCCTGCGGGGCGCGGTCGGCGGCGAACACCAGCCGCTTGCCTTCGGCGAGCAGCGCATCGATCGTGTAGAGCAGTTCTTCCTGCGCGCTGGCCTTGCCGATGATGAACTGGATGTCGTCCACCAGCAACAGGTCGAAGCTGCGCAGGCGCGCCTTGAATTCGAGCATCTGGTTGGCCTTCAGCGCCTGGACGAATTCGACCATGAAGCGCTCGGCGCTGCAGTAGAAGATACGGCTGCGCGGATGCGCCTGCAGGAAGGCGTGGCCGGTCGCGTGCAGCAGGTGAGTCTTGCCCTGACCGGTGGCGGCCTTGAGGTAGAGCGGGCTGAACTGCGGCTTTTCGGTCGCGCCCATGCGCTGCGCGGCATTGAACGCCAGCACATTGGCTTCGCCGGTGATAAAGGCGGCAAAGGTGAGGCTCGGGTCGAGGCCGACCGAGCTGGTGAAACCGGTGTCGCCCAGCGTGTCGGCGCCGATCGCCATCATCGAGGTGTCGAGCCCGTCATTGGCCGGACGGCGGCCGTCAGAATGCAGCCGCAGATCCGTTACCTGGCGGCGCCCGGGATGGACCTGGATGCGGACGTCGCGCACTTCGCTGCGCGCGATCTTCCATGCCAGGCCGAGGCGGTCGGCAAAGCGGTCCTTGACCCAGTTGGCGCTGAATTCTGTGGGCAGGAACAGGTCGAGCGTGCCGGTTTCCTTTTCGATCCCGCCCACCTGGATCGGCTTGATCCACTGGCTGTGCAGCTGGTGGCCCAGGTCCTTGCGCAGGCCCTGGCTGATGTCGGCCCAATCGGCGGCAAGGTTTACGGCTTCCTGGTCTGCCATGAAATCGTCCTGTGCCTTCTGCGCGCCGATGTCCGATGTCTTTCGCATACTACTTATCACCCCCGGTCGGCTGACCCGCCGCCTGTTTGTTGTTCTTACATCGGCAAGGCCGGGCACAGCACAGTCCCGCTCCGGAATCGGTTCATCCGGAGGTCGCCCTCGCACATCGATCATTTAAAAGCCGGGGCTGTCCCGCCCCCGACTGAGAGCCTTGGTGTAGGTCGCTCTCCGGATGAGTCGCAAGGGGGATAACTGTAAAAAACACGAAATATACTTGTTGACTCAAGTGGACCCCGCAGAGGCCCGTTCAAGTCGATGAATCTACTACGATAAGCCCGAAATGGCAGCGCGAATCGCGGGATTCCCAAGGGTTATGTTACGGCGTCATTACAGGCCGGTATCGGAATGAAACTGGAATACGACAAAAGGGCCGCCGGTACACCGGCGGCCCCTTCGAATGACTCGCTTGCAGCCGGCTGCGAAAGCCGGCGGCCGGAGATCAGAGCGCGGAAACGCGCTTGCTCAGACGGCTCATCTTGCGCGACGCCGTGTTCTTGTGAAGCACGCCGCGGGCAACACCGCGCGCCAGTTCCGGCTGGGCGTTGCGGAGCGCGGTCTGCGCGCTGTCCTTGTCGCCGCCTTCGATCGCGGTTTCCACCTTCTTGAGGAAGTTGCGGATGCGGCTCATGCGGGCACCGTTGATTTCGGCGCGCTTTTCGTTGCGACGGATGCGCTTTTTGGCTTGCGGCGTATTGGCCATGTCTGTCCTCGTCAGGCCGCACGGCATGCGCGGCGGAAAATCTCTGTATTGCGTACGGAAAGGCGGCACGGGCCGCCGGAAAGCGGCGCACTTAGCGGCGCCCCTGCGAATCGTCAAGCAAATCGTCGACCATTCGCGGAACCGCGTGCATCGGCTCCGGTTGGCCCTATATGGGATACCTCACTCGAAAGGACAAGGCATTGCCCGACCAGCAAGAACTCACCGATGCCGAATGGCGGGAGAAACTGAGCCCCGAACAATACCAGGTGCTGCGCCAGGCAGGCACCGAACGCGCCTTCACCGGCAAGTACGACAAGCATTACGATGAAGGCGAATATTACTGCGCCGGATGCGGACAGAAGCTGTTCGAAAGCGACGACAAGTACAACAGCGGCTGCGGCTGGCCCGCCTTTACTGCCCCGGCCGAGGGCGAGGCGGTGAACGAGCACCGCGATACCTCGCATGGCATGGTGCGGACCGAAGTCACCTGCGCCAATTGCGGCGGGCACCTGGGGCATGTCTTCCCCGACGGTCCGCGCGATCGCGGGGGCATGCGCTATTGCATCAATTCCGCCGCGCTCGATTTCGAGCCCGAGGATTAAGCGCCGCCGCCTGCCGTTCACATGCGGTTAGCTCTCGCCATGCGAGATTGCGGCAATTACAGGGCGGACAGCAACAAGGGTGCCAGCGTAAGCAATGAATAACCGACGCAGTGGTCGCCAGCGGACGCGACGCCAGAAACGCGGCTCCGCAGCGGGCGGCACACCGCCGGGCCGGCTGCGGACATGGGGCCGCCGGCTGGCGATCTGGGGCGCCGCGCTGGCCCTGCTGCTGGTGCTGTTCATCAGCCTGGCAGTGGCCTTTTCGGTCCGCTCGATGCCCAGCTATTACCAGCTCAAGGCGACGCAGACCGCGCAGACCATCGTTGTGCGCGCGCGCGACGGGACCGAGATCGTCGAACTGGGCCCCAGCTTCGGCAAGTGGCTGACCGCGGACGAGATACCGCAGGTGATGAAGGATGCGATGATCTCGGTCGAGGATCGCCGCTATTATTCGCATTTCGGCATCGATCCGGTGCGCACGGGCGGCGCGATCATCGAGGGGCTGACCGGATCGCGTGCGCGCGTGGGCGGTACCTCGACCATCAGCCAGCAGCTGGCGCGCAACGTCTTCCTCAACAACAACCGGTCGCTCGACCGCAAGCTGCGCGAGGCGATCCTCGCCATGGCGCTCGAGTGGAAGTTCTCGAAGGAGCAGATCCTCGAGCTCTATCTCAACAAGGTCTATTTCGGCGGCGGCGCCTATGGCATCGATTCGGCCAGCCGCAAGTTCTTCAGCCATCCCGCAACCGAGCTCTCGGTCGCCGAGGCGGCGATCATCGCCGGGCTGGTCAAGGCGCCCAGCCGCTATTCGCCCACTGCCGATGTCGATGCCGCGGTCGGCCGCGCCAGCGTGGTGCTGCGGCTGATGAAGGAACAGGGGCGCATTTCGCCCGACGTCACCGTCGATCCCAGCGCAGTGCGGCTCAAGGAAGAGGCCGGGCAGAACTCGGTGCGCTATTTCACCGACTGGGCGCTGCCGCAGCTCGACATGCTGCTGCCCGAAACCTTCGAGCCGATCGAGGTGTGGACCACGCTCGACGTCGGAATGCAGCGTGCGGCGACGGCCTCGATCAAGGCGAACACGCCCGATGGGGCGCAGGGCGCGCTGGTCAGCATGGACCGCGACGGCGCTGTGCTCGCGCTGGTGGGCGGCACCGATTACGTCCAGACCAATTACAACCGCGCCACCGACGCGCTGCGGCAGCCGGGTTCGTCATGGAAACTGTTCGTCTATCTCGCCGCGCTCGAAGCGGGCTACACGCCCGACGACCGCGTGGTCGACACGGCGGTGACGATCGACGGCTGGAGCCCGCGCAATTCGAGCGGGCGCAATGTCGGCGAAATCGACCTGCGCACAGCCTTCGCCTATTCGATCAACACGGTTGCGGCGCAGCTGGGCAATGAGGTCGGCTTCACCTCGGTCGCCTCGATGGCGCGGCGCTTCGGGATCACCACCGAGATCAACACCTATCCGGCCATGGTGCTGGGCTCGAACGAGGTCCGGCTGATCGACATGACGCGGGCCTTTGCCGCGGTGTCGGCGCGGGGCGAATCGGTCGAACCCTATGGCATTCTCAAGGTCGAGACCGCCGATGGCGAATTGCTCTACCAGCATGAAAAGCCGCGCAGCTCGCAGCTGGTGCCCGACTACGTGGCCGCGGGGATCACCGATTTGCTGCAGACCGCCGTCGCGACCGGGACCGGGCGCGCGGCGCAGATCGGGCGTCCGGTTGCGGGCAAGACCGGGACCACCAGCTCGAACAAGGACGGCTATTTCGTCGGCTTTTCCTCGGGCGTGACCACCGGCGTGTGGATGGGCCGCGACGACAACACCCGCGTCGGCGGCCTGCAGGGCGGTACCGCCCCGGCGCGCGCCTTTGCTGCCTATATGCGCTACGCGGTCAAGGATCGCCCGGTCGAGGAATTCGACACCGATCTGCAATTGCCAGAATGGCAGCTGGAGCCCGACGATGAATACATGTTCGGCGATCCGGAAGATTACTATTTCATCGACGAGCAGGGGAACCTGATCGAACCGGGCACTGCGGACACGCCGCGCAATGACCCCTTCGCGCAGGACTTCGACCGCACGCTCGGCCCCGAGCGGCCGAACCCGTCGAACACCTCTCAGCCCGGGCCCGGGCCGCGGCCGCCCCAGCAACCGCCGCGCGGCGCCGACGGCGCTCCGCAGGCGATCGGCGACGATTTCCTCGAGGAAGCCACCGGGGCAAGCGGAAGCAATCGCTCGCCGCCTGCGCAGCGGCAGATAAACTAGGCTAGGCGAGCAACAGAAAGGGCGGCTCTCCCCATCGGAAGAGCCGCCCTGCTGTCGTCTGGTCAGGGCCGGGTGGCTAGCGCAGCCGCACCGCTACATAAGCCGCCGGCTGGCCGCGGCGCTGGACGCGCAGCAGCACGGCTTCGCGGTCTTCGCTTTCCGCCGTCCGGATAATGCTTTCCAGATCGTCGAGCGAGCGCACCTGGCGATAATTGGCCGTCAGGATGATGTCGCCGCGCTGCAGACGCTTGCGTGCCGCATCCGAATTGGGATCGACGCGTGCGACGACAAGGCCTTCCGTATCCGCGCCAGCACCCAGCTGGCGCGCGATCTGGGCGGTCAGCGGCAGGACCTGGAGCCCCAGCCGTTCCTCGATCACGGCATTCTCGCCCGGCTCCATCGGGTCCTCGTCCTCGATGTCGGGGTTGAACTGCTGCTGCTGGCGCAGTTCCTCCTCGCTCGGACGTTTACCCACCGTCAGCGTGACGCGGCGGGTTTCGCCGTCGCGGACCAGTTCGACCGGAATGGTAGTGCCCGGCGCGATGTTGGCCACGAGGAAGGACAGGGTCTGGTCGGGCGTGACTTCCTGCCCGTCGATCTTGGTTACGATATCACCGGGGCGGATGCCCGCCTGCTCGGCGGCTTCGCCGGGCTGGACGCCCTGGATGAATTCGCCCCGGTTCTGCGGGATGCCGAGCGAATCGGCCAGATCGTCGTCGACCGGCTGGATCGATACGCCAAGATAGCCGCGCTCGATTTCCACCCCGTCGCGCAGCTTCTGCACGATCGGCGCGGCGATTTCGGCGGGAATGGCAAAACCGATCCCCACGCTCCCGCCCGAAGGCGAGAAGATCGCGTTGTTGATGCCGATCACATTGCCCTGCATGTCGAACAGCGGGCCGCCCGAATTGCCGCGGTTGATCGCGGTATCGGTCTGGATGTAGCGGTCATAGGCACCGCCTTGGCCGGTGTTGCGATAGACCGCCGAGACGATGCCCGAGGTGACCGTGCCGCCAAGGCCGAAGGGATTGCCGATCGCGATCACCCAGTCGCCGGGGCGGGACTGGGTCGAATCGCCGAACTCGACGAAGGGGAAGGGCTCGCGCCGGCTGATCTTGAGCACTGCGAGATCGCTCTGCGCATCGGTGCCGACGAGCTCGGCGTTGTATTCGGTGCCGTCGGGCATGGTGACGGTGATCTCTTCCACCGTGCCGCGCCCGTTGGGGCTCACCACGTGGTTGTTGGTCACGACATAGCCATCAGCCGAAATGACGAAGCCCGAACCCAGCGACTGGCCTTCGCGGTACTGCGGTTCGCGCTGCTGCCCGCCGCGGCGGTTGAACAGGCCTTCGAAGGGCGTGCCCGCGAAGGGATTGCCATTGTTGCCCGATACCTCGATCCGCTGGCGGGTCGAGATGTTGACTACCGCTGGCTGCAATTGCGCGGTGAGATCGGCAAAGCTTTCGGGAGCGCCCGCACGGGGCACCACGCGCGCCATCTGGCTGTCGTCGTTCTGGGCGACCTGGGCACCCGCCGGATAGCCGGTCGCGAGCGAAATGGCAGCGCCGCCTACCAGCAGCGCACTCGTTACGGAATATGCATATCGCACTGGCTTCACGTCCTTTTCGTCCTCTTCTCTACTGTGCGGGCCCCGCGGTCGGCAGAACGCTGACCAAGCGGGAACCACGCGTTCCGGCGGGTGAATGTCGGGTCCGCCGGTGAATGCCGATTGAACGGTGCCGGCGCCGTTCGACGAACCGTCAACGCCGCCCGCGGAACTGCCGCAGATATTCATTGTCCGGCGACAGGATGATGCTGCTCTCCGACGGGTTGTCCTCGTTCGAGAAGGTCGCGTCGTAGCTCTGCATCGCGCGGTAGAAATCGTAGAACTCGGCATCCTTGCCGAAGGCCTCGGCATAGATCCGTGCGCTTTCGGCATCGGCTTCGGCGCGGATGATGCGCGCGTCGCGGCTGCCGCCGGCGCGGATCGTGCGGGCTTCGCGTTCGCGGTCCGATTCCATCCGGCGGAAAGCCGATTGCAGCGGCGCTTCGGGAAGGTCGGTGCGCATGATCTTCACATCGACCACCTCGGCCCCGTACTGCCGCGCCTGACGATCGAGATTGGTGCGGACATTGGCCAGCGCGCTGCCGCGTTCGGCGGTCAGCATGGCCTGGAAGGTCCGGCGGCCGAGTTCCTGGCGCAGCACCGAGTTGAGGATCGGCTCGAGCGCGTTGCGCACGCCATCGGTCGAACCGGCGCGTTCGACCATGCGCACCGGATCGGTGATCCGGAAGCGGGCATAGGCGTTGACGAGCAGGCGCTGCTGGTCGGCTGAGAGGACTTCCTCGTCGGTCATTTCGAGATCGAGCAGGCGCTTCTCGATGCGGTTGACGCTGTCGATGAAGGGCACGCGGAAATACAGGCCGGCGTCGGTTTCGCCGCCGGGCGTGTTGACCGTGCCGACCGGTTCACCCGTGCGGATGATCACGACCTGGTCCTCTTCGGGCACCACATAGGCGCTCATCATGAAACCGATCACCAGCACTGCCAGCGCGATGACCGTGTTGCGGTGATCCTGCAGGAAATTGCTCATGTTACTGGCCCTCCGGTGCGGTCACGGTGGTGACGGGCTGCTGCGACCGGCGGCGGATTTCCGGCAACGGTAGGTAGGGTGTGACATTGTCGGTCTCGACAATCGTCTTGTCGGTCTGGCTCAGCACGCGCTCCATCGTTTCGTAATACAGTCGCTGACGGGTCACCTCGGGGGCGAGGCGGTACTGGGCATAGACCTTGTCGAAGGCCTCGGCCTCACCTTCGGCCTGCGCGAGGACCTGCTGGGCATAGCCCTGCGCCTGGTTGCGCGCCGCATCGGCGTTCTGTTCCGCGACCTGCACGTCGCGGAAGGCATCCACCACCTGCGCGGGCGGATCGGCCTTCTCGATTTCGACACCGAGCACGCGCACCCCGGCCTGGTAGCCGTCGAGCGTGCGCTGCATGCGTTCGCGCACGTCCATCTCGATGGCCGCACGCCCCTGGCCCGAGAAGGTCTCGTCGAGCTGGGTTTCGGCGACCGCGGCGCGCATGGCGGCCTCGGCAGCCTCGTTCACGGTTTCTATCGGGTCGACCACGCGGAATTTGTAATTCGCCAGATCCTTGATGTTCCAGCGCACGATATAGCTGAGATCGACCAGGTTCTGGTCGCCCGTCAGGATCAGCTTGGCCTGGTTGTTGTTGCCCGGGATCCGCACCGACCGCACGCCTTCGACGTCTTCCACGTCGACCGTCTCGATCGGGAAGGGGGCGGAGAAATTGAGGCCCGGTTCCATCTTGCGGGTGTAATTGCCCAGCGTCTTGACCACGCCTTCTTCCTGCGGTGCCACCAGATGCACGCTGGTTGCCAGCAGGCCGACGCCCACGATCGCCACCACGGCGAGCGGGAACCAGCTCTTGCCGCCGGGACGCTGGGGAAAGCGGAAATTGGGGCCGCCGGGCCCGCCCCCGCCGCCCGAGCGACGCGGGCCTTCGGGGCCACGGCTCTTGAAGATGTCTTCGATATTGGGCGCGCGCCGGCCATCGTCGCTGGTGCCGCCGGGTGGCAGCCACGGGTTGCGCGGGCCCTTCGGCTTGTCGCCCCCGCCCTGCGAACCGCCGGGCGTGTCGCCCGTGCCGCCATCATCCGATCCACCGCCCCAAGGGCTTTTCTTGCCCGCCATCGCGAGGGAAATCCTCTGTCCGAACCCGTCAAAAATTCTCATGCTGTTCCTTATAGGTGCGGTTCGGCGGAAAAACAGGGGTTGCCGCGCGCTTTTCGATGCTACAGCAGCCGCGCCCATGAGTTCGACCGATCCCAAAGCGCTGCTTCCCGACAGCCTTGCCGCCCGTGTTTCGACGCTGACCATCAGGGAAGGCAGGGCCATCGCCATCGTCGATGCCGCGGGCCTGGGCCAGCAGGAGCGCGACGATATCGAACGCGCGATCACCGATATCCTCGGCCAGCGCGAAGAGGTTTCCGAAACCCGCGTCGTGATGACCGCCGAACGCACGCAGCGGCGGATCATTGCGGTGGGCAGCGGCAAGGGCGGCGTCGGCAAATCGACGCTGACCGCCAATCTGGCGATTGCGCTGGCACGGCGCGGGCGCAAGGTCGGGCTGGTCGATGCCGATATCTACGGCCCTTCGCAGCCGGTCATCCTTGGCAATCAGGGTTCGAAGCCGGTGGCCCGCGACAAGAAGCTGGAGCCTGTCGACAGCCCGGTGGGGATCCCCGTGCTGTCGATGGGCCATCTGGTCGAACCGGGGCGCGCGCTGGCCTGGCGCGGCCCGATGGCGGGCAATGCGCTGGCGCAGCTGATCGATGCGCATTGGGGCGATGTCGATACGCTGCTGGTCGACCTGCCGCCGGGTACGGGCGATGTGCAGCTGACCATGCTGCAGCGCTACAAGCCGATGGGCGCAGTGCTCGTCTCCACCCCGCAGGACCTTGCCCTGATCGATGCCGCCCGCGCGGGGCAGCTGTTCGACCAGGCGGGGGTGCCGGTGATCGGACTGGTCGAGAACATGGCGGGCTATGCCTGCCCGCATTGCGGCGAGGTGTCCGACCCGTTCGGCAGGGGCGGGGTCGAAACCGCGGCCGGGCGGCTTGACCTGCCGTTCCTAGGGCGCATCCCGCTCGACCTAGCGATCCGCGAAGGCAGCGACCGCGGCCAGCCGCCCGCTTGCGGCGAAGATGCGCTCGCAGCGCCGTTTCACGAAATCGCCGCCAAGGTCGACGCGTGGATCCGCGCGCAGGGCTAGCCGCGCTGCCGGTTTCGCGGCGGCAGCTGCTGGCCGGGGCCGCAGTCGGCGGCGGGCTGGCGGTCGGCTGGTGGCTGTGGCCGCGCCGCTATTCCAGCCCGCTGGTCCCCGGACCGAACGAACACGGCTTCGGCGGCTGGCTCACCATTGCCGAAGACGGCGTGGTCACCGTGGCCCTGCCGCAGCTCGAGATGGGGCAGGGCGTGACCACCGTGCTGGCGCAGGTCGTGGCAGTCGAACTGGGTGCCGACTGGCGGCAGGTCGCGATCGAACCGGCACCGCCTGCAGGCCTGTTCGCCAACACTGCGCTCGCCGCGAAATGGGCGCCGCTGTGGTCGCGTCTGCCCGGTCTGGCCGATGATCCCGATGGCCTGCTGGCCGAACGCTTTGCGCGGAGCAACGCCTTCTGCGCCACGGCCGAAGGCCTTTCGCTCGCAGCCTATGAACAGCCGCTGCGCGCGGCCGCCGCGGCGGCCCGCGCGCTGCTCGCCATGGCGGCGGCAGACCGCTGGGGGGTGGGCTGGGAAGAATGCGAAGTCGCAGCGGGTCTCGTGCGCCACGGCGAACAGGAACTGGGCTTCGGCGAACTGGCTGCGCAGGCTGCCACGCTCGACCCGCCCGATCCGCCGCCGCTGCGGGTCGAACCTGCCAGCGAGGATCCGTCCCCGGCTGAGGCCGAATTGGCGCCCGCCTTCCCGCGGCTCGACCTGCCCGCCAAGGTCGACGGAAGCTTCCTGTTCGCCGGCGATATCCGCTTGCCGGGCATGGTCTACGCCTCAATCCGGCACGGTCCGCTGGGGAAGGCCGAACTGACCGCCTTCGACAAGGAAGCGGTGGCCGGTCTCAAGGGGCTGGTGGGGGTGGTGAAGTCCAAACGCTATCTCGCGGCAGTGGCCGACAGTTGGTGGATTGCCGACCGCGCGCTTGCGGCGATGCGGCCGGTCTTCGCCGGGCCCGCGGCCGTCGAGAGCGCGGGTGCACTGCGCGCGCTCGATACCGCGCTGGCGGAGGGCGAGGGCGAGCGCATCGTGACAGAAGGGGATCCGGACGGCGCTCTCGCACGGCCCGATTATGCGCAGGATTATTCCGTCGCCCCGGCAGTCCACGCCGCGATCGAGACCGCCAGCGCGACGGCGCGCTTCGACGGCGGCAAGCTGGAATTGTGGATCGCCGCGCAGGCGGGTGAACTGACGCGCCGCGCGGCGGCCAAGGCAATCGGCATCTCGCCGCAGGATGTGGTGCTCTATCCCACTGCGGCGGGGGGCAGTTTCGACGCGCGGCTCGAACGGCGGCACGCGATCGAGGTTGCGCAGATCGCGCAGCAGGTCGGCCGCCCGGTCCAGTTGACCTGGCCGCGCCAGCAGGAATTGCAGCTGGTGCCGGTGCGCACCCCCGTCAGCGCGCGGCTGGAAGCAGGCTTCGTCCCGGCGAGCGGCGGCCGCATCGCTGCCTGGCGCGCGCGGCTGGCAATGCCCGCGACCATGCGCGAATTTGGCCACCGCCTGTTCGACAACAACACGCCCGAAGCGGCGATGGAACACGCTGCGGGCGAGGCCGATGCGCTGGCCTGCGAGGGCGCGGTCCCGCCCTATGGAATTACGCATGTCGCAGTCGACCACCTCCCGGTGACGCTGCCCTTCCCGACCGGGCCGATGCGCGGCAATGCCGCGGCGTACACCGCGTTCTTCACCGAGAGCTTCATCGACGAACTGGCCGAACGCGCCGGGCGCGACCCGTTCCTATACCGCATCGAGATGCTGGGCCAGACGCCGCGGATGGCCGATTGCCTACGCCGCGCGACGCGGCTGGCCGGCTGGGACGGCGGGCGCCGCGGCACCGGTCAGGGGCTGGCGATGGTGCGCATGGGCGGACCCGGCGATGGGGGCGGGCGCATCGCCTGCGTGGCGCAGGCCGCGCTGGGCGAAGGCGGGCTGCGCGTGACCCGGCTGCACGCGGCAGTGGATATCGGGCGGATCGTCAATCACGACATTGCGCGCCAGCAGATCGAAGGCGGGCTGATCTTCGGCCTGTCGCTCGCCACCGGGTCGAGCGTGGCCTATGAGGATGGCCGGCCCGTCCCCGCGCGCCTTGCGGGGCTGAGCTTGCCGACGCTGGCCGATTGCCCCGAGATCGTCATCGAATTCCTCGCCAGCGACGCACCCGCGTTCGATCCCGGCGAACTGGGCGTCGCCGTGGCGCCGCCCGCCATCGCGAATGCGCTTTACTCCGCTACAGGAGTACGCTTTCGCCGTCTGCCATTGCTTTCGGAGGGCCTATGACCTGGCAAGAACAATCGCTTCCCGCCGACCACCCCGCAGTCAAGTCGGGCGGCGTCGGTGTGCTGCTCGTCAATCTCGGCACGCCCGATGCGCCCGAGAAGGGGCCGGTCAAACGCTATCTCGCGGAATTCCTTTCGGACCGGCGGGTGGTCGAAATCCCGGCAATCGCCTGGCAACCGATCCTGCGCGGCATCATTCTCAACACGCGGCCGAAGAAAAGCGCGCACGCCTATCGCCAGGTGTGGACCGAGGAAGGCTCGCCGCTGGCGGTGATCACGCGCGACCAGGCGGCCGCGATGCAGCAGCGGCTGGGCGATGAGGTGAAGGTCGACTGGGCGATGCGATACGGCACCCCGTCGATCCCCGAGCGGATCGAGGCGCTGATGGCGGCCGGTTGCGAACGGATCCTGCTGGCTCCGCTCTACCCCCAGTACTCGGGTGCGACCACGGCCACCGTTGTGGACAAGGCTGCGGACAAGCTGCGGGAAATGCGTTGGCAAGCCTCGCTGCGGACCCTGCCGCCCTACCATGACGACCCGGCCTATATCGACGCGCTGGCGAGCGATCTCTCGCGCCAGATCGATGCGCTCGATTTCGCGCCCGAAGTGCTGCTGCTGAGCTTCCACGGCATGCCGCAGCGCACGCTCGAACTCGGCGATCCCTATCACTGCCACTGCCAGAAGACCTCGCGCCTGCTGCAGGAGCGGCTGGCGCGGCCGGGGCTCCGTTTCCGCACCACTTTCCAGTCGCGCTTCGGGCCGGCCAAGTGGCTGGCCCCTGCGACCGACGATACGCTGGAAGAAGAAGCGCGGGCCGGGACCAAGCGGCTGGCGATCGCTGCGCCGGGCTTTTCGGCGGATTGCCTCGAGACACTCGAAGAGCTGGCCATCCAGGGCTGTGAGCAGTTCACCGAGGCCGGCGGAGAGCGGTTTGCCGCGCTGTCCTGCCTCAATACTTCCGACGCCGGACTGGCCATGCTGGAGACGCTTTTGCGCCGTGAATTGATGGGGTGGATTCGCGCCTGAAAATTACTTACAACGAAGTAAGTTTTAAGGAGCTACCTAATGGCCACGCTTGCCCCGCACCAACCTGCCGAGACCGCGCCGTCGCATTGGCAGGAAGGCAATCCCAGCGAAGATGCGCTCGCGCACATCCCGGGCGAGGGGGGGTGGCCGATCGTCGGCAACACCTTCAAGATGCTGGCCGACCCGCATGGGCAGACGCGGCGCATGGTCGAAAAATACGGCCGCGTGTACAAGAACCGGGCCTTCGGTGGCTGGAACGTGGCGCTGATCGGGGCCGAGGCCAACGAGATGCTGCTGATGAACCGCGACAAGATCTTCAGCTCCGAACAGGGCTGGGGACCGATTCTCGACAAGCTGTTCCCGCGCGGGCTGATGTTGCTCGATTTCGATCATCACCGCGCCGATCGCCGCGCGTTGTCGATCGCCTTCAAGCCCGGCCCGATGCGGCATTATGCGGACGCGCTGAACCGCGGCATCGCCAAGCGGGTCGAGGAATGGGGCGGCGATGGCTCGGGGGCGCAGCTGCTCTTCTATCCGTCAATCAAGGAACTGACGCTCGACCTGGCGGCCGACAGCTTCATCGGCATTCCGTGGGGCCCCGAGGCGGACCGGATCAACACCGCCTTCGTCGACATGGTCCAGGCCAGCGTGGCGCCGGTGCGCAAGCCACTGCCGTTCACGCAGATGAAGCGCGGCGTCGATGGCCGCGCCTATCTGGTCGACTATTTCACGCGCGAAACGCATCGCCGCCGCGCCGAGGGCGGCGGGCAGGACATGTTCAGTCAATTCGCCACCGCCGAATATGACGATGGCAGCCTGATGCCGGTCGACGAAGTGGTCGATCACATGAACTTCCTGATGATGGCCGCGCACGACACCATCACCTCCAGCGCCACCTCGCTGCTATGGCTGCTCGCCAAGCATCCCGAATGGCAGGATCGGCTGCGCGAGGAAATCGCTGCGGTTACCGGCGGCAGCGATGCCAGCGGCCGCCCGCGCGATCTCGAATATGACGATCTGGGCAAGCTCGACCTGACCGAAATGGCGTTCAAGGAAGCGCTGCGGTTCGTACCGCCGGTGCCCTCGATGCCGCGCCGCGCGCTCAAGTCGTTCGAATACGGTGGCTACCGCATTCCCGCCGGGGCGCATGTCGGGATCAACATCCACTACACGCATCACGACGAGGAACATTGGGAGGATCCCTACACCTTCGACCCGATGCGCTTTACGCCCGAGCAGGTGAAGGCACGGCACAAATACGCCTGGGTTCCCTTCGGCGGCGGGGCGCATATGTGCCTGGGGCTGCATTTTGCCTACATGCAGGTGAAGATCCTGCTGGCGCAAATGCTGCCGCGCTACCGTATCGAACTGGCGGCGGGCGATCCCGAATGGCAGGCATGGCCGATCCCCAAGCCCAAGGACGGGTTGAAGCTCAGGCTCACCGCCATCTGATTCGGTTTTTATCGGGCATCCTCGCTCACGCGACCTGACGGTCGCGTCGCTGTGGGCGGCCAGTCGGCCTTGCGTCGCCTGCGGCGCGGGGATTCTCGCCCAGCGATCGAGTAGTGCTAGCCCCGGCCCGGAATGAGGGCCGGCAAGGGCGGAAGCGAAGTCGAAGACACAGCTGGCCAGAGGCCAACTGCATGCCCGCCCGCAGGGGCCCGCAGCGAAGCAGAGGAACAGCCCCGAGGACGCACCGACGGATGTCGGTGCGCAACCGGAACATCATTTCAGAAATCGATGGCGATGCCGTCTTTTACCCAGTCGCCATAGCGCGTCGGGCTCAGGTCCTCGTCATTGCTGCCCTTCCTGGGCGCAGGCGGGGCATCGTTGGTCCAGTGAGCGGGCTTCTTGAACCCTTCGGGGCGGGTGGTTGCGCGTTTCGGCATGCCGCCAACATGATGCCGCTGGCGGCTTTGTGCAAGTGGGGGTAGGGGCTGGCCCCCATGGCCCAACCTACCGGTATCCACGCCCGCCGCGCTGCGCTGCGCCTGCTCGATGCAGTGCTTCGCCAGGGCGAAACGCTCGACATCGCCTTCAACGGCGCGACCCGCGACATCCGCAAGTTCGAGGACAAGGCGCTGGCGCGGGCCATTGCCAGCGAAGTCCTGCGCTGGCTGGTCGATCTCGACGCGCTGATCGACAGCGCGACCAAGAAGCCGCTGCCGCATGATGCCAAGGCGCGCATGGTCCTGCGGATGATGCTGGCGCAATGGCTGCGGCTGGACACCCCGCCGCACGCGGTGCTGGCAACCGGGCTCGACTTGCTCGCCGGGGGGCAGCGCCGGCTGGCGCATGGCGTGTTCTCCACTCTGACCAAACGCGGCGACACGCTGCCCGACGCCCCGACGCTGCCCGAGCCAGTCGCGGTGCGCTGGGGCGAGCGGGCCCCCGCGATCGCCGCCGGCCTGGCCGAACCGCCCCCGCTCGATCTCACACTGCGCGATCCTGCGGACACCGCGCAGTGGGCCGTACAGCTTTCCGCCGACAGCCTGATGCCCGGGCATTTGCGCCTGCCGCGCGGAGCCAATGTCGAAAAACTGCCCGGCTTTGGCGAAGGGGCCTGGTGGGTACAGGATATTGCTGCTTCGCTGCCCGCACGGCTGCTGGGCCCGGGCGAGGGGCGCCACGTGCTCGACCTGTGCGCGGCGCCGGGGGGCAAGACGCTGCAGCTGGCCGCGCAGGGCTGGCAGGTGACCGCGCTCGACATATCGAAACGCCGGCTCGACCTGCTCAAGGCCAATCTCAAGCGCACGGGTCTGAAGGCGGGCGCCGTCCGCGCCGACGCGCTCAAGTGGGAACCGAAGCACACATTCGATGCGATCCTGCTCGATGCGCCCTGCACGGCGACCGGGACCGCGCGGCGTCATCCCGATGTATTGCACCGCATCGGCCCGCAGACCATCGAGCAGATGGCGCAATTGCAGGCAGCACTGCTTCAGCGCGCGCAAGGCTGGCTCAAGCCGGGCGGAACGCTGGTCTATGCAACCTGCTCGCTCGAACGCGCGGAGGGCGAAGACCAGGCCGGCGCCGTCTCGCTCACCCCCGATCCGATAACCCGTGATGGTTTGCCGCAGGGCGTCGAGCCGGGCAGCGCGGCCTGGCTGCGCACCGACCCCGGCATGCTTGAAAAGCACGGCGGTCTCGACGGCTTCTTCATCGCGCGATGGCGACGGGACCTCTGATTAGCGGGCGATGAAGTCCCGCAGCTGCGCGATCGCGAAATCGGGATCGGTCATCAACACATAGTGGGCCGCCGTATCGCTTGCCGCCAGTTCGATATCGCCCGCAGCATCGAGCCGCTCGGCAAGGGCTGCCGCCCCGGCGAAGGCGGTCTTGGGATCGCGCTTTGCGTGCAGCACCAGCGTCGGCGGGATTCGTTCGGGCAGACGGCCCAGATCCGCGGGTGCTTCATAGGTCGGGAACCCGCCGGGCAGCAAGTGCCGCGGCAGCGGGCTGGCGAACAGCAGCCCGGCTTCTTCGCTCTCGATCATTTCCTCTGTCAGCTCGGCGCGGCGGTTGTTCTCCGACCGGCTGATCAGGCTCACCAGCGGGATTGACGAACCGAACTGCGGGAAAGCGGCGAAGGTCTGCTGGACACGCCCGAGCTCGGCCTGCGCGTGCTCCAGCCATGCCGTGTCGCCGCGGTGCAGGCCCGCGATGATAAAGGGCAACATCGCCCGCGTCCGGGGAAAGTCGATCAATGCGGCGAGCAGGTATTTCGGCTTCGGCCCAAGCGGCTCCGACAGTTCGGGATCGGCGAGCAGGGCTGCAAGCGCCTCGTCGAGCGGCTGGTCGAAATAGCGGCTGCAGTCAGGCCGCGCATCGCAATCGCGCAGCACCTGCCGCCCGACCGCATCGGTCACCTGCGAACGCCGGCTGAGGTCGTGGCGCAGATCGTCGTCGGCGGGGACGAGCGAGTCGAGGATCACACCGTCGAGCCGCTCGGGCGGGGCGACTGCCAGCGTGCGCAAGATCAGCTGCGTGCCGTAGGAGACGCCGTAGAGATACCGGCGCGTGTCACCGCCATGGCGGTCCATCAGCAGGCTCACGTCGCGCGCTGCATTGCCGATCGTGAAAGCCTGCGTGCGCTGCGGATCGGCATGCAAAGCGCCTATGCAGCTGCCCCATTCCGCACCCTCCAGCGCCATGCCGCCGGCGCTGTCTGCGCTTTCCTCGGACGGGCACAGCCGCGTGGACAGGCCGGTCCCGCGGTGATCGGGTACGATCAGGTCGAAGCCGGGCGCCGCCGCGCGCAACGTGTCAATGAAGGGGTAAAAGGACGCGCCCGATTCCCCCGGTCCGCCGGCGATCAGCCATAGCTCGCCTGTCGCAGCCCCGTGTGCCGGGAACTTGCGGACGAACAGATCGACGGTGCCCGTTGCGGGCGCGCCGTGATCGAGCGGGACGGCCAGCTGCGCGCATCGCGTGTCGCCAAGCGCCGGATGCGCGTCGGCGTCGGCGCAGGGGGTGAACCCGGGCCGCTCTGCGGGTTCGCCCGCGGCTGCCGGAGTGGCCGCGGCAAACGACAGGACAGCGCCGGCGGCAAGCAAGGATATGATCGGTGACACGCTAAGCTCCGGCAATATCGGGGGAATCGACGGCTAAGCGCCATCCTTCCCCCGGGCAATGGAACCCGCCTGCCGCTTCGTCGAAGTGCTGCCTCCTATCGACCGCCGACAGCTTCGGCGAGCAGCAGCCCCGACATATAGGCCGCCTCGACCCGCGGACCAATGAGCCAGTCGCCGCAGACGCCGATCCGCTGTTCTGCGTCCCACAAGGCCTCTTCGCCAGCCGTGCCCGACCTGGCAAAGCGCCAGCGATGGGCGGTTGCGCCCAATTGGCGTGGAAGCGGGCCGCCATTGGCTTCGGCCAGTTCGGCCAGCAGCGCGGCTGCAACCGTTTCCGCGTTGTCTTCAAGATGTGCGCGCGACCATTCGGGCGAGGCCTGAACGACCCAGCATTCCTCGCTTGCGCGCCCAGGCTTGGCATTGTTGCGCGCGGCCCAGCCGATCGGGCCGCGCTGGCGCAGCGTGTCCTGCACCAGCGCCAGCGGTGCCTCGAACCCGGCCATCAGCGTCCAGCATGGGTCCGAAGCGGTTTGATCGGCGAGCGTGGCCATGGCCGGGGCATGCGGCTGCAGCAGCGGGCCGGCCTGCTCCGCCGGCACCGCGACGAGCACTGCGTCGAAACGCGCATCCGGCGCGCCTTCTCCGTCCATCTGCCAGCCCTCGCCATCGCGCACGAGCTGTTCGATCCGCGTCCCGAATTGCACGCCGAGCTCACCGGCCATCGCCTTGAGCGGCGCATTCATCGCGGGCGTGCCGACCCAGGCGTCATCGCCTGCGGCGGCCCAGCGCGCGGCCACGCCGGAGGCTTCCCAGTGCGCAACCTGCTCGACGAAGCGCGGGTCGCGCGCGGTGAAATACTGCGCGCCGTGGTCGAAATGCAGCGTGGTGCCGCCGTCTTCCATGCGCCGAGTCGCCATCCGCCCGCCGGGTCCGCGGCCCTTGTCGAACAACCGGACCTCGTGCCCCAGCCGGGAGAGCCGCTGGCCGCAGCTCAACCCGGCCATACCGGCACCGACGATCGCGATCCGCATCGCGCCGCCCGCGTCAGGCATCGGCCTTGAGATACTTCTGGAAGCTCTTGCGCAGCTTCATCAGCTTGGGCGGGATCACTGCCTGGCAATAGGGATTGCGCTGGCCTTCGCCTTCCCAATATTCCTGGTGGTAATCTTCGGCCGGATACCACTCACCGCTCTCGATCGTGGTCACCGCCTGCTGCCCGGGATGCTCGTCGTCCCAGCGCCCGATCGCCGCGCGCGCTTCGTCTTCCTGCCCGTCGAGCGGAAAGATCGCGCTGCGGTACTGCGTGCCGACATCGTTGCCCTGCCGGTTCAGCTGGGTCGGATCATGCGTCCCCAGGAAGACATCATAGAGCTGGCCCAGCGTGATCTGCGCATCGTCGAAGGTCACGCGCACGCCTTCGGCATGGCCGGTGTTGCCGGTGCAGACCTCTTTGTAGGTCGGATCGGGCTTGTCCCCTCCGATATAGCCGCTTTCCACCTTACTGACGCCGATAACGTCCTTCATCACCGCTTCGGTGCACCAGAAGCATCCACCGGCTACGATCGCCTGTTGTTGAGCCATACTCGTCAATCTCCTTGTGCTCCGCAGATAGGAAGCCGTCTTCGCCTTGTCATCCATCGGCGGCAGGTCCAAAACACTGCCGGATGAATTGAGGAGGATTTTCCATGCGTCTTATGCTGACTGCCGCCGTTGCCGCTCTCGTCGCGTCACCGCTCGCCGCCGACAATCACGCCGCCGATCTCGAAACCGTGCTGGCAGCCGACATGCGCGATGACGACCGCGCGCGCGACCAGTACCGCAACCCCGCCGAAACGCTCGAATTCTTCCAGGTCGCGCCCGGCATGACCGTGGCCGAATACGGTCCGGGCGGCGGCTGGTACACGCGCGTGCTGGCGCCCTATCTGCACTCCTCGGGCAAATATATCGCCTTCGATCAGGACAGCGACGGCCGGACCTACAACAGCCGGGCGCAGGAAGCGCGCGCCAAGGGCTGGACCGAACGGTTCAAGGCCGAAGTCGCCGAAATGACCGGGGTCGAAGCTGACAGCGTCACTGCATTCGAGATCGACGAGATGCCCGAAGACCTTGCCGGCACGGTCGACCGCGTGCTGATCTTCCGCTCGATACACGGGCTGAACATGGGCAATGCGGCGGACGATGTGCTCAAGGCCGCACGCATGATGCTCAAGGACGACGGCATGGTCGGCGTGGTCCAGCACCGCGCGCCCGAAGGCGCCAGCTACGACGATTACGGCGCACGCCAGCGCGGCTACATGCGCAAGCAGGATGTCGTCGCGATCTTCGCCGCCAACGGCTTCGAACTGGCCGATGAGAGCGAGATCAATGCCAATCCGAACGACCCGGCAAACTGGGAAGGCGGCGTGTGGACGCTGCCGCCGGTGCTGCGTTACGGCGACCAGGACCGCGCGAAGTACGAAGCGATCGGCGAGAGCGACCGCATGACGCTGCTGTTCCGCAAGGCGCAGTAACCATTGTCTGGACGGCGGCGGCTGCCTATCTCGCGCGCATGAGAAAGCTGTCCGTCGCCGTCCTGCAACTGCCGCTCGCCCGCCCCGAGCCGGCCGACAACATCGCTGCCGTGTCCGCGCTGGTGGAAGAGGCCGCGGGCAAGGGCGCGCAGGTCATCCTGCCGCCCGAACTGTTCGCGGGCGAGTATTTCTGCCGCGTGGAAGAGGAAGAGCTGTTCGACCTCGCGCATCCCACGCTCGAAAGCCCGAGCGTGCAGGCGATGCAGGAACTGGCGGCAAAGCTCGGCGTGGCGATCCCGACCAGCTTCTTCGAGCGCGACGGGCAGCACTATTACAACACGCTGGCGATGATCGGCCCCGATGGCGCCATCATGGGGACCTATCGCAAGAGCCATATCCCCGACGGCCCGGGCTACGAAGAGAAATACTATTTCCGCCCGGGTAATGACGGGTTCAAGGTGTGGGACGTGTTCGGCACGCGCATCGGCGTGGGGATCTGCTGGGACCAGTGGTATCCCGAATGTGCGCGGGTGATGGCACTCAAGGGTGCCGAAGTGCTGTTCTATCCCACCGCCATTGGCTCCGAACCCTATGACGCCGATCTCGACACCAGCCGCATGTGGCGCCGCGCGATGATCGGTCATGCGGTGTCCAACTGCATGCCCGTCTGCGCCGCCAACCGGATCGGGCACGAAGGCCCCGCCGATCGCCAGCAGAGCTTCTATGGCCACAGCTTCATCAGCGACGAATGGGGCGATCTGGTCGCGGAATTCGGCGGGTCGAGCGAAGGCGTGCTGACCGCCACGCTCGATCTCGACGGCGCGCGCAAGCACCGCGCCGGCATGGGCTTCTTCCGCGACCGGCGGCCGCAGCTCTACGGGCGCATCAGCGAGGATATCTGAGCTTGGTCGGGGGCATCGACCAGACACGGCTCGATGCCCTGTTCACGGCCGCGCTCGAAGCCGCGATCGCCCGGATCGAAAAGGACGGGACGTTCTTCCCGCTGGTGTTCGAACTGCGCGCCAATGGCGTCATCCAGAACGTCGCGGTGCTCGATACCGGCGCAACCGAGGGCGCGCAGAAGGTCATCGACCGGCTGGTCCAGGTGCTCCGCCCCCGCGCTGCCGATCAAACCATCCAGGCAGCCGCCATCGTGCTGTTCCGCAGCGCCGAGCCGGCGATCGAGGTGCGGTTGCGGGCGGCGAATTATTCGCGCGACGTGACCGCGCCTTTCACGCTCGCGACCAGCGGCGTGTTCCGCCGCAGGCGCAAGCTGACGCTGGGCGAATTCACTACCCGCGAAGCTGCGAACGAGCTGTTCTAGCCGCCCGCAAGCTCCTTCAGCACGATGCTCCAATGGTCGAGCCCGGCATAGAAGGCATCGACCCGCATCCGTTCGTTAAGGCCATGCGCGTAGATGTCCTGCGGACGGCTCGCGCCAGCGCCGATGGCCACCGTGTGGTAGCCCAGCGCGCGGTAATGCATGCCGTCGGTCCCGCCCGAAGACATGGTCGGGATCATCGGGATCGCTTTGCCGAAGCGGGTTGCAAGCGATTTCGCCAGCGCTGCGCGAACCTCGTCGGGGAACGCGCTCATCGGGCTTTCGGTCGCTTCTTCGCGCTGTGTCACGGTGATCGCTTCACTGTCGATTGCCGTTTCCAGCGCAGCCTTGACCGTTTCCACCCCTTCACCCGGGAAGACCCGGCAGTTGACTGCGGCGCTGGCCGATTGCGGCAGCGCGTTTTCGGCATGACCTGCATCGAGCATGGTCGCCACGCAGGTCGTGCGCAGCGTGCCGACATAGCCCGGATTGGCGCTGATCAGCGCGATTGCCTCGTCATCGGCGGGATTGGCGGCAAATGTCCGCATGGCTGCGCCAAGTTCGCCCGGAATGCTCTGCCCCAGCGCGCCGAAATAGCTGCGCGTCAACTCGCTTTCGCGCACCGGAAAGCGAAGCTGCTCGATCCGCGTCAGTGCGCCCGCGAGGTCATAGATTGCATTGTCGCTGCGCGGACGCGAGGAATGCCCGCCGGGATTGGTCGCGGTTACATCGAAGGTGACATAGGTCTTCTCGGCCAGCTGCACCTGCTGCGCGAGCGGGGCGAAATCGTCCGCCAGGCCGATGCCCCCGGCATCTGAATTGAGCACATAGGCGGGATCGACATTGTCGGCGACCCAACGGGCCTGCGCGCGGGTGGAGACCATGCCGGTTTCCTCGTCGCCCGAGAAAACCAGATAGAGATCGCGGTTTGGCAGCCAGCCCTCTTCCTTCAGGCGGATGAAAGTGCCGGTGAGGTTGGCGACGCCGTATTTGTTGTCCTGCGTCCCGCGGCCGAAGAAATAGCCTTCGTCCTCGACCAGCGTGAAGGGGTCGCGCTCCCAGTCCTCGGGCAGGGCGTCGACCACGTCCATATGCGCGAGCATGACGATCGGCTTCGCGCCGGCAGACCCGTCACCGCGGTAGCGCACGACCAGTCCCTGCGTCGGATCGCCGTCACTGTCGAAATCGGTGACCAGCAAATCCTCCTCGGCAAAGCCCGCGGCCGCCAGCCGGCCGGTAAGATAGGCGACCATGTCGTCCATCTGGCCTTGACCTGCTGCCGTGCGGAAGGCGATGATATCGCGGTAGATGTCGTAAACCCGCTGCTCATGCGCGGTCAGCGCGCGCGGCGCGTGGTCGTCGGCGGCGGCCTGCCCCGCCATGGCCAGCGCACCCGCTGCCAGAATCGCCTTGATCTTCATTCGCCTGCCGCTCCCGTTTGGTACTTGTCGGCAGCGAGGCTAGGGCGGGGGCATGGGCGACGCAAGCGAGCATCGATATCTGGTCGCGCTGGGCTCCAACCGCCGGGTGCCGGGGCTGGGCGCGCCGCGCGCGGTGCTGGCGGGGGCGCTGGCGGCGCTGGCCCAAAGCGGCTGGGAGGTCGAGGCGGTCGCGCGCGTGATCGACAGTGCCCCGGTCGGCCCGTCGCTGCGGCGCTATGCCAATGGCGCAGCGATCATCGCGGGCGATCGCGCGCCGCTGGCCGCGCTGGCGAGCCTGCAGGCGATCGAACGCGCTTTCGGGCGCGACCGGCGCGGGCAGCGCTGGCGCTCGCGCACGCTCGATCTCGATATCGTGCTGTGGAGCGGGGGGACATGGTACGGCCCGCGCCTGGCGATCCCGCACCCCCTGTTCCGGCAGCGCGACTTCGTCCTGCGCCCGGCGGCGCAAATCGCGCCCGACTGGCGCGATCCGGTCTCCGGCCTGACGCTGCGCCAGCTGGCGGCACGCGCCGTACGGCGGCGCTGACAGGATTGCCGCAACACCGGCTTGACCACCTGCGACAGCGCCCCTAGGTGGCACGCCGTGGTCGGGCCGTTAGCTCAGTCGGTAGAGCAACTGACTTTTAATCAGTAGGTCGCTGGTTCGAACCCAGCACGGCTCACCACCTTGAATTCCGCCCCGAGGCCGGTGCGCCGGCACCCCTAGTCCGGAGCCGTCATCCATGAAAACCCGCGCCGCAGTCGCCTTCGCCCCCAAGCAGCCGCTCGAAATCGTCGAGCTCGACCTGGAAGGGCCCAAGGCAGGCGAGGTGCTGGTCGAGATCATGGCCACCGGCATCTGCCATACCGATGCCTACACGCTCGACGGGCTCGATTCCGAAGGTCTTTTCCCCAGCGTGCTGGGCCACGAAGGCGCGGGCATCGTGCGCGAAGTCGGCGCGGGCGTGACCAGCGTGCAGCCGGGCGATCACGTGATCCCGCTCTACACGCCCGAGTGCCGCCAGTGTAAATCGTGCCTCAGCGGCAAGACCAATCTGTGCACCGCGATCCGCGCGACCCAGGGCAAGGGGCTGATGCCCGACGGGACCACGCGCTTTTCCTACAAGGGCGAGCCGATCTACCATTACATGGGCTGCTCGACCTTTTCGAACTTCACCGTGCTGCCCGAAATCGCGGTGGCCAAGATCCGCGAAGACGCGCCGTTCAAGACCAGCTGCTATATCGGCTGCGGCGTCACCACCGGCGTCGGCGCAGTGACCAACACCGCCAAGGTGCAGGTGGGCGACAATGTCGTCGTGTTCGGCCTCGGCGGGATCGGCCTCAACGTGATCCAGGGCGCGCGGCTGTCGGGCGCGGGCATGATCATCGGGATCGACATCAACCCTGACCGCGAGGAATGGGGCCGCAAGTTCGGCATGACCCACTTCCTCAACACCAAGGGCATGAGCCGCGACGAGGTCGTCGCGAAGGTGGTCGAAATGACCGATGGCGGCGCCGACTACACCTTCGACTGCACCGGCAATACCGAGGTTATGCGCACCGCGCTCGAGGCCTGCCATCGCGGCTGGGGCACCAGCATCGTCATCGGCGTGGCAGAAGCGGGCAAGGAAATCGCCACCCGCCCGTTCCAGCTAGTGACCGGGCGCAACTGGCGCGGCACTGCCTTTGGCGGCGCGCGCGGGCGCACCGATGTGCCCAAGATCGTCGACTGGTACATGGACGGCAAGATCGAGATCGACCCGATGATCACCCACGTCCTGTCGCTCGAGGAAATCAACAAGGGCTTCGACCTGATGCATGCAGGCGAAAGCATCCGCAGCGTGGTGGTATTCTGATGGCCGGCAAGATTTATCCCGATGCCGCGGCGGCGCTGGACGGCGTGCTGCGCGACGACATGCTCATCGCCAGCGGCGGCTTCGGCCTGTGCGGCATTCCCGAACGCCTGCTGACCGCGATCCGCGACAGCGGCGTGAAGGGGCTGACCTTCGCCAGCAACAATGCGGGCATCGACAATGAAGGCATCGGCATGCTGCTGCGCACGCAGCAGGTGAGGAAAATGATCTCCTCCTATGTCGGCGAGAACAAGGAATTCGAACGCCAGTTCCTCTCGGGCGAGCTCGAGGTCGAGTTCTGCCCGCAGGGCACGCTCGCCGAACGCATGCGCGCCGGCGGCGCGGGCATTCCCGGCTTCTACACCAAGACCGGCGTCGGCACGCAGGTCGCCGAAGGCAAGGAAGTGAAGACCTTCGACGGTGAGGACTACATCCTCGAACGCGGCATCTTCGCCGACCTCGCCATCGTCAAGGCATGGAAGGCGGATGAAACCGGCAACCTCGTGTTCCGCAAGACCGCGCGCAATTTCAACCAGCCCGCGGCCACCTGCGGCAAGGTCTGCGTGGTCGAGGTCGAAGAGATCGTGCCCACCGGCAGCCTCGACCCCGACTGCATCCACCTGCCGGGCGTCTACGTCCAGCGGATGATCGTGGGCGCGCCCTACGACAAGAAGATCGAATTCGAGACCACGCGCGAAAGGGAGAGCGCCTGATGCCCCAGGAAGCAGCAGGCTGGGACCGCAACCAGATGGCGGCGCGCGCCGCGCAGGAATTGCGCGACGGCTATTACGTCAATCTGGGCATCGGCATTCCGACGCTGGTCGCCAACCACATTCCGCAAGGCATGCATGTCACGCTGCAGAGCGAGAACGGCATGCTCGGCATCGGGCCGTTCCCTTATCCCGACGAAGTCGATGCGGACCTGATCAATGCGGGCAAGCAGACCATCAGCGAACTGCCGCACAGCGCCTATTTCGACAGCGCGGCCAGCTTCGCGATGATCCGCGGCGGGCATATCGACCTGACCGTGCTGGGCGCGATGGAAGTGGCCCAGAACGGCGACATCGCCAACTGGATGATCCCGGGCAAGATGATCAAGGGCATGGGCGGCGCGATGGATCTGGTCGCGGGCGTCAAGCAGATCATCGTGGTGATGGATCACACCGCCAAGGACGGCAGCCCCAAGTTCATTCCCGAATGCACTCTGCCGCTGACCGGGCAGAACGTGGTCGACATGATCGTCACCAATCTGGCGGTGTTCCAGCGGCCCGACCATGACAGCCCCTTCCGGCTGGTCGAACTGGCGCCGGGCGTGACGGCTGATGAAATCGCCGCGAAGACGACCGCGAAATACGAGGTCGCGCTATGACCACCGCGGGCACGCTCGAGACGGTATCGGAAAATTGCAGCCATGGCGGCGTGCAGGGCGTCTACCGACATGCTTCGGCCAGCACCGGCACGCAGATGACCTTCTCGGTCTTCGTCCCGCCACATGAAGACGGCGCGAAGCTGCCCGTGCTGTGGTTCCTGTCGGGGCTGACTTGCACCCACGCCAATGTCACCGAGAAGGGCGAATTCCGCGCTGCCTGCGCCGAGCACGGGGTCATCTTCGTCGCGCCCGACACCTCGCCCTGTGGTGAGGACGTGCCCGATGACGAGGCCTATGATTTCGGGCAGGGCGCGGGCTTCTATGTCGATGCGACGCAGGCACCCTGGGCGCAGCATTTCCAGATGCGTAGCTATATCGAACAGGAACTGCCCGCGCTGCTGGCCGAGCATTTCCCCGCGGACATGCAGCGGCAGGCGATCAGCGGCCATTCGATGGGCGGCCACGGCGCGCTGACCATCGGCCTGCGCAATCCCGACCGCTTCCGTTCGATCAGCGCCTTCTCGCCGATCGTCAGCCCGCTGAACTGCCCATGGGGCGACAAGGCGCTGGGCGGCTATCTGGGCGATGACCGCAGCGACTGGCGCGAATACGATGCCTGCGCGCTGATCGCAGACGGTGCGCGCCATGCGAACCTGTTGGTCGACCAGGGCACGGCGGACAATTTCCTCGAGGAACAGCTCAAGACCGATCTGCTGGTCGATGCCTGCAAATCGGCAGGCATGAAGGCGGATATCCGCATGCAGCCCGGCTACGACCACTCCTATTACTTCATCTCGACCTTCCTGGCCGAGCATGTCGGCTGGCACGCGCGCCAGTTGCAGGGCTGAACGCTTGGCGGGATAGATTTGCGTCAGCCATGCGTTAGGGCAGCATGATCCTCGATACTCCCTGGCCCGATATCATCGCCCGCGGCGTGCTGCTGGCAATTGCCGCCATCATCTGGGTGGTGGTGCTGATCCGCCTCAACGGGCTGCGCTCGCTGTCCAAGATGACCAATTTCGACTTCGTGATGACGATCGCGCTGGGCAGCCTGGTCGCGGGCGCGGCTCAGGCAAGCGACTGGAAAGCCTTCGCGCAGGCCATGGTCGCGATGGCGGGCCTGTTCGTCGTCCAGGCGGCGTCGGCGCGGCTGCGCAAGACCTCCGACCATGTCGAGGACCTGATGCAGAACGATCCGGTCTTCCTGATGCGCGACGGCAAGTTCTGTGACGATGCGCTGACATACACGCGCGTCGCCAAGAGCGATCTGATCGCCAAGCTGCGCGAAGCCAATGTACTCGATTACGGGCAGGTTCGCGCCGTAGTGCTCGAGACCACCGGCGACGTGTCGGTGCTGCACGGCGACCATCTCAAGGAGACGATCGTCGAGAATGTGAAACGCGTCTAGCGGCGGTCGAGCCAGCGGGCGAAGGCGACCCCGCCGGTGATCAGGAACGGCACCAGCACCAGGCTGAGCACGACCTTGGCGATGATCTGCCCGATCAGCAGGTTGGTGATGGCGAACTGGCCATAGAATGCCAGCGTGATGAAAATCACCGAATCGATAGCCTGGCTCAGCGCCGAGGCAATCGCCCCGCGTGCCATCAGCGAGAGTGTCGACGCGCCTTCGGCCGATCCGCGGAGCCGCGAGAAAATCCAGACGTTGAGCAGCAGCGACACGATGTAGGCGGCCGGTCCCGCCATCCACACGCGCCACAATGTCGCATGGACGCGTTCGAAGGCGGCGAGGTCGTCGGCGCGGAATTCGGTCATCTCGACCGATGGCGGCAGGTTCAGCACCAATTGCATCAGCAGCGACGCCACCAGCAGTGGAACGAAGCCCCACCAGACGATGCGATTGGCCAGCTTCTCTCCGTAAAGCTGTGCGATCGTGCTGGAAATCACCACCAGCAGCAGGAAGGCGAAGATGCCCGATTCGACTGCCAGTTCGGTCGGCCACAGCTGTACCTGCTTGAAGGCCAGCACGCCCGCCAGCACGGTCATCCCGCCATAGAGCAGCGTGTATACGAACAGCCCCAGCGGCATGGCGGCAGCGGCGAGACGGGTCTCGTTGGCGGGGTGGGTCATCTCTCGGCCTCGACAAGTTTCGTGGACGGCGAGGCCGTCGGCGGGCCCTGAAAATTGACTAATGCGGCGGCGCACGCAAGACAGCGCCCGATTTCATCCGCAACTTGTCCTCCTGCCAAAGGGAAAGCGATGGCGCCTATCCTGATTAATCTCGTCGGTATCGTGGCGATCCTGCTGATCGCCTTCCTCCTGTCGACGGGCAAGAAACGCATCAGCCTGCGCGTCGTCGGGGCGACCTTCGCGCTGCAGGCGCTGATGGCGCTGCTGGTGCTGCGCACCCCGTGGGGCGTGCAATTGATCCAGGCGCTGTCGAACGGGGTCATTGCCCTGCTCGACTATTCGAAGGTCGGGATCGAGGCGATCTTCGGGCCAATGGGCGCCAATCCCTTCACCAACACCTTCGTCATCGCCGCGCTGCCGGTGATCGTCTTCTTCGCGGCGATCGTGTCGATCCTGTATCACTGGGGCATCATGCAGCGGCTGGTGCGCTGGGTCGGCGGCGCGATCGGCTGGATCACCGGGATCAGCAAGGTCGAGGCGCTGGGCAGCGCGGCCAACATCTTCGTCGGCCAGTCCGAAAGCCCGCTGGTGGTGCGCCCCTATCTGGCCGCGCTGACCCCCAGCCGGCTGTTCACGCTGATGAGCGTGGGCATGGCGGGCGTGGCGGGGACCATCCTCGCCGCCTATGCCAGCTTCATCGGCGCCGAGGCAGTGCCCTTCCTGCTCGCCGCGGCGTTCATGTCCGCGCCCGGCGGCATCCTGATGGCCAAGATCATCATGCCCGACGACGACAGCGTGCTGGCGCGCGATGCCGCGCAGATGTCCGGGGTCGACCCCCATGGCGAGATCGTGCTGCCGAAGAGCCGGATCAGCGCCGAAGGACCTGCCGCGCTGACCGAAGGCGGCAAGGCGCATGAAGTCGAAGTCGCCGAGACCTTCGAGGAAGGGCACAAGCCCGCCAATGTCATCGAAGCCGCCGCGCAGGGCACGCAGACCGGCGTGAAGCTCGCCGTGGCGGTTGGCGCGATGGTGATGGTCTTCGTCGCGCTGGTTGCGCTCGCCAATGGGATTCTCGGCGGTATCGGCGGCTGGTTCGGCTATCCCGATGTCAGTTTACAGCAATTGCTCGGACTGGTGTTCGCCCCGGTGATGTATCTTATCGGCATTCCCTGGGACCAAGCAGGCGCAGCGGGCGGATTGTTCGGCACCAAGATCGTGCTCAACGAATTCGTCGCCTTCATCGAACTCGGTTCGATGGATGGCAGCGTGCTGTCCGATCGCAGCCGCGCGATCGTCACTTTCGCGCTGTGCGGTTTCGCCAATTTCAGCTCGATTGCGATCCAGATGGCGGTGACCGGCGGGCTGGCACCCAACCAGCGCCCGGTGATTGCCAAGCTCGGCCTGCGTGCACTTGCGGCGGGCAGTCTCGCCAATCTGATGAGCGCGGCGCTGGCGGGACTCTTCCTCCCGTATTAAAGGCCGGTCCATTATGACCGATTCGAACACAGATATTGCGGTTGTGTCGCTGGCACAGCCGCTCGACTCGATTGCCGACGAGCTTGGCCGCAGTTTTCAGCAATACGGCTTTGCCGTCATTCGCGACCACGGGATCCCGCAGGAGCTGATCGACCGCGCCGAAGCGCTGTCGAAGCAGTTCTTCGCGCTGCCCGACGAGGTCAAGCGCGCCTATCACATTCCCGGCGGTGGCGGGGCGCGCGGCTACACCCCCTTCGGGACCGAAAAGGCCAAGGACGCCAAGGTCCACGATCTCAAGGAATTCTGGCACGTCGGGCGCGAGCTGCCCGAAGGCCATCCCCTGGCCGAATTCATGGCCGACAATGTCTGGCCGTCCGAGGTCGCAGGCTTTCGCGAAACCTTCAGCGAACTCTATGCGGCGTTCGAGGAAGCCGGCGGCCGCGTGCTCGAAGGCATCGCGCTGCATCTCGGGCTCGACCGCGAGTTCTTCGCGCCGACCATCGAGGACGGCAATTCGGTGATGCGCCTGCTGCGCTATCCTCCTCTGGAAGGCGAGGAAGCCGAAGGCGCGATCCGCGCCGCCGCGCATGGCGATATCAACACGATCACGCTGCTGCTCGGCGCCGAAGAGGCCGGGCTGGAACTGCTGACCGCGCAGGGCGACTGGAAAGCGGTCGCCCCGCCCGAAGGTGCGCTGGTGGTCAATGTGGGCGACATGCTCGACCGGCTGACCAACGGCAAGCTGCGCTCGACCACGCACCGCGTGGTGAACCCGCGCGGCGATGCCGCCTATCGTGCGCGCTATTCGATGCCGTTCTTCCTGCACTTCCGGCCGGATTACGTGATCGAGACGCTGCCGTCCTGCATCGACGCGGACAGCGGCACCGCGCCGCCCGAACCGATTTCAAGTCACGACTACCTGATGCAGCGCCTGCGCGAGATCGGCCTGGCCTGATCCGCACGCCGCTTCGGGGGCTGTTGCACTTATGCACCGGTTCCCGGAAGAATCGGATTTGTTGCCTTTATGCAACTAACGTAAATAACTGAAATACAGCGGATTTCCCGTTTGGTGCGGCGATGCGTCTCGCACCTGCAACATATGTCTTGATCTTGTCACAAAAAGATAGCTTTGCCGCAACGTCCTCCCGCCAGGGAGTCGGCTCAGCAGCACTAGCCTACTTTTAACGAGACGAAGGGATCCGCTCGATGAAGTTCAAATATCTCCTGGCCGCGTCGGTGGTCAGCACCGCCAGCGCCATGGTCGCCGCCCCGGCCACCGCACAGTCCACCGGTTCGGTCGATTTCGACGATTCGGTCATCATCGTTTCCGGTGCCCGTGACACGGATGTGGGCGGTGTCGATCTTCCCGATTCGCCCAAGGCGAAGGTTCAACTCGAATCCGAACTGATCCTGCGTCAGGCTCCTGGCCAGACGATCAACGAAACGCTCAACTTGGTTCCGGGCGTCAGCTTTACGAACAACGATCCGTTCGGCTCGCTCGGCGGCAGCTTCACTATTCGCGGTTTTGCATCGGACCGCATCTCGCAGACCTTTGATGGTCTGCCGCTCAACGACTCGGGCAATTACGCGCTATACACCAACCAGATGGTTGATCCCGAAATTATCGCTTCGGCTACCGTTACTCTCGGCTCGACGGACGTCGACAGCCCGACCGCGGCAGCGGCTGGCGGCACGATCAACATTCTTTCGAAGACCCCGGACAATGATTTCGGCGTCACGACCACGACGACGTACGGCAACATCATTTCGCGCGGTAACCCGGGCGACCGCATGATGTATCGGTTCTTCGCCAAGGTCGAGACCGGTGAACTTACCGACGGCGGGCTCAAAGCTTTCGTCAGCGCTTCGCGCACCGAAAACGACTCCGGTTTCTCCAATTACGGCGGCGTCGACAAGCAGCAGTACAACGCCAAAATTTTCCAGCCGCTCGGCAATGGCGATGATTTCATTTCGATTGCCGGTCATTACAACCAGAACCGCAACAACTTTAACGGCTCGCCCTTCCGCTACACCGGTGAACCGAGCCCGATCCAGGAGCCGGAAGACCGCTTCTATAACCTTTTCGACGGTACGCCGTGCACGGTCGTCGCCGGTGAAAATGGCGTGCAGGATACCTACAATAGCTGCGGTACGCCTTTTGAACGTCGCTACAACCCGTCGAACACGGGTAACATCCGGGGCGCTTCGCGTTTTACGCTTAGCGATTCGCTCACGCTTACCGTTGATCCCAGCTTCCAGTATGTGAAGGCGAATGGCGGAGGCACGTCGGTCGGTTTCGAAGGCCTTTCTCAGGATGGCTATACCGGCGGCATCTTCACCACTGACCCTCGCAACCCCGCGCGGTCCACTCGCCCCACGCAGTATTATTATTTCGGCGGTGTCGACCTGAACGGCGACGGGGATACGCTGGACTATGCGACGATCCTGTCGCCCAGCAACACGCAGACCAACCGGTACGGTGTGATCGCCAACCTGATCTACGAGATCAATCCAGAGCACCGTGTGCGTCTCGCATATACCCTTGATCATGCGCGTCATCGTCAGACGGGTACTGCGGGTTCGCTCCTGTTCAACGCCGAGCCGGTCGATGTCTTCCCGATCAACGATCCGCTGCTCGATGCCGATGGCGTCGCGCCGCAGAAGCGCAATCGCAAATCCTTCGCGATCCTGCATCAGGCCGCAGCCCAGTATCGCGGCGAGTTTGGCGGACTATCGGCAGAGGTCGGCCTTCGTGTTCCGTTCTTCGAGCGCGAACTCAACCAGAACTGCGTAACCACCGATCCGGACGGCAACGTAAACTGTATCAATGGTGGTGACGATATTGCCGCTTATTTGGCCGCTAATCCGAACTTCGTCGGTCCGACCTCTACCACGTACAATTACGATGCAATTCTGCCGAACCTCGGCCTGACCTACGAGTTTTCGCCGGGCGCTAGCGTTTTCGCCAGTTACGCTAAGAACCTTTCGGTTCCGGGGACTGACGAACTTTACGGTTCGCTGTTCACCGGTATCGCTCCGGATCCGGAAACGTCGCACTCGGTCGATTTCGGGGTGCGCTACCAGACCGCTACGATCCAGGCGCAGGTTGCTGGCTGGTTCAACCGCTACAACAATCGGCTGGCATCGGCATACGATCCGATTGCGGATCGCACGATTACCCGCAATCTCGGCCGCGTCGACAAATACGGGGTCGATGGCAGCATTGCTTGGAAGCCGTCCGAGCCGGTCCTGTTCTATGTCTTCGGTTCGTATTTGAAGTCGGAAATTGAAGAAGACGTTCAGCTTGGGGCCACGGCTTTCGCGCCGACCGCAGGAAAGCGCGAAGCGGGAGCGCCCAAGTTCACGATCGGCGCACGTGCGCAGTTTGAACTCGGTCCCGTCGAACTCGGTGCTCAGGTCAAGCGCACCGGTTCGCGGTTCCTTAACGACATCAACACGATTGAACTGCCGGGATACACTGTCGCCGACTTCGATCTGCGACTGTCGCTGGGTCACTTCAACGAAAGCCTCGACAAGACCTATTTCCAGATCAACGTTCTCAACGTTCTGGATGAGGTCTATATCGGGTCGGCACCGACCGGGCTGACCACCTCCGGCGAATTTGTGAACCTCGGCCCGCCGCGGGCGTTCACCGCATCGCTTGTTTGGGGCTTCTGATCCGCAGGGTCGAATGTTTGACCTAAACTGATGGAAAATCAGGGCGGTCCTCTTCGGAGGGCCGCCCTTTTTCGTGGGGTCGCTGGACCCGGTAAAGCGGCTTTGCCATGAGGGGGCGATGGCGGAACCCGCAACCCGTTATGCCCAGACCAGGAAGCGCCTGAACCCTTGGGTGATCGCGCTGATCGCGGTGATCCACCTGGGACTGTTCTACCTGCTCGCAAGGGCGCTGGCTCCCAGCGCCGTCAGCGGGGTCGAACAATCGGTGGTCTCGGCATTCACCGTTACCGTCTCGGCTCCCAAGGAGCCGAGCCAGCCGCCTGAGCCGGAGCCGGAGCCGGAAGGCGCGCAAGGCGATCCGGGGCGTGAGGCAGTGCCCAATGCGGTTACCGCGCCGCCGCAACCGGTGCGCCGGGATCCGCCCGCCCCGCGTGCGTCGTCCACCGGCACTGCCGATACGTCGGGGGCGACCGAGGAGGGGGCCGGGACGGGCCGATCGGGCACGGGTGAGGGCACCGGCAGTGGCGATGGCGGCGGCGGGCAGGGCGGGGGTGCGGCCACCAAGCCGCAGTTGGTCCGCGCGATCACCGATGCCAGCGCCTTCCCGGTGCCGCCCGGCGGGCGTGCCGCGCGGATCGGCCAATCGGTTATCGTGCGGCTGAGCGTATCGGCGCAGGGACGCGCCACCCGCTGCAGCATCTATCGCCCGAGCCCGTTTCCCGAGACCGACGCCACCGTCTGCCGGCTGGCGCTGGAACAATTGCGCTTCGAGCCCGCCCGCGATCGTGCAGGGAACCCGGTGGCTGCGGAATTCTATTACCAGCAGCGCTTCTTCAACTGAGGCGCGCCGCGCCGCGGCGGGTTCAGGCCTGGGTCTTGCTGCCGATCACCTGCAGCAGTTCGTCGCGCCCATAGGGCTTGGTGAGCAGGCCCGCCGCCCCCAGTTCCTCGAGCCGGTCCTGCATTTCGCCATATCCGGTTGCCAGCCAGAACGGCACGCCCAGTTCCTTGAGCTTCAGCGCCACCGGCTCGCTGTTTTCCTTGCCCAGATTGTAATCGAGGATCGCCAGCTCGGGCTCGGTTCTCGCCAGCGCGTCGAGGGCGGCGGCCACCGAGCTTTCGACCCGGACGTTCTCGACCCCCAGTTCCTTCAGGCAATCCTCCGCGTCGAGCGCGATGATCATGCTGTCTTCGACCAGCAGGACGGTATTGGGAACATCGGCCAAGCCGGTCTCCTTCTTGGTGGCGGTGGGCTCGATTTCGTTGCCCTCGGCGGCGCGCCATTCGACATATTGCGAGGGAATGCAGAAGCGGGCTTCGACTCCGCTGAGCCGGTAGTTGATCTCGGCCTCGCCCTTGAGTTCGTGCGGGATCGAGCGATCGATGATCGTGCTGCCGAAGCCGCGCCGCTGCGGCGGCTTGACCGGCGGGCCGCCGCGTTCGCGCCAGTCGAGGCAGAGATCACCATTGTCCTGCCGGGTCACGGTCACTTCGAGCATGCCCGAACTGTCGCTGAGCGAGCCGTATTTGGCCGAATTGGTGATCATCTCGTGGATGACCAGCGCCAGCACCGTATAGGCTTCGGGGGCGATCATCGCCTCCGGGCCGATCAGCGCGAGCCGGTCGCGCTGGTCCGAGAGATAGGCATGCGCTTCGGTCTCGATCAGCTCGGAAAACGGGGCATGCGACCAATTGCCCTTGGTGATGTTGTCATGCGCAGAGGCCAGCGATCGCACGCGGCCGCCGACGATCTCGACGAAGCTTTCGATATTGCGCGCATCGTTCTTCGACTGGTTGATGAGGCCGCGGATGAGATTGAGGATATTGCGCACCCGGTGGTTGAGCTCGGCAATCAGCAATTCCTGCTGCTGCTGCGCGCGGGCGCGCTCGGTCACCGCTTCGTCGGTCAACCGCAGGATGATCTCGAGCAGCGTGACCCGCAGGCTTTCGGCAATCTCGATTTCGGCATCGGACCATTTCTCGGCGCGGCCCTCGACGGTCTCCTGCCACGCCTCGAAGCTCTTGCGCGGGGTCAGCCGGGCGCCATTGGGGCCCATCTCGACCGGCTTTTCCGGATTGCCCGCCCAGGTCACGGTCTGCACGAGCGGCTTGCGCCACAGGACCAGATAATCGCGCGGGGTGCGCGAGACGGGGATGATCAGCGCCCCCACCGCCCGATCGGCGAAACGCGCCGCGCGGGGCAGGCGGTCGGCGATCGCTTCGCTGGCGAGAATCCGGCTGGTCGCCGCGCCGTTGAGGCTCGATACGATCGCGCGGAATTCCTCTTCATTGGGGGCGGAACCACGCGAATCGTAGAGGTCGTCGACGAAGATGCTCGCGCCGTCGTGCGGAATGGCCTGCTGGATGACCGGCTCGATCATCGGCAGGCTGGCCGACAGCGGGGTGCCCGCGGCCACATCGCGCATCAGCTGCGTGTGCATCGCCCGCCCGTGTTCGCGGCGTTCGGCGGTCTGCCGGGCCAGCGTACGGTCGAGCGTCAGCGAGAAGAATTCGGAGAACAGCTCCGCCGCGGTGCGCTGCGAATAGGGCAGCAGCTTGGGGCCGTAGTGATGGCAGGCGAACAGGCCCCACAGCTTGCCGCCGATGATGATCGAGATCGACAGCGAGGCGCCGACGCCCATGTTCTTGAGATATTCGATATGGATCGGCGATACCGCGCGCAGCGAGCTCATGCTCAGGTCGAGCGGTTCGCCTTCGAGCGAGAGACCGGGTTCGATCGGGACGGGTTCGGCCTCGACATCGGCGATGATCCGGAAGCGGTTGCGCACGTAGAGCGCGCGGGCCTGGTCGGGAATGTCCGACCGCGGATACCGCAGGCCGTGGAATTTCTCGAGATCGTCGCGCGCCGCCTCGGCGATGACCTCGCCCGAAAGATCGTCGCGGAAGCGATAGACCATCACGCGGTCGATCTCGAGCGCGGCGCGCAGCTGGCGCGCAGCCTCGGCGACAAGCGGTTCGACTTCGGTATGCTTCTCCAGCCGGGCCATGATCGGGCGCAGGACGGCCAGCTGGCGGTTGAGGACGCCTGCGGCATGCGGTTCGATCTCGATGATCGTATTGCCGCCCGAACTGTGCAGCGCGCAGTCGAACAGGCAGTCGCCGTCGAACAGCGCAAGGCCGAAAATCCGTTCGACCTGGTCGGGGAAAGTCAGCGCGGCAGCCGCGCTGCGTAACTGGTCCATCGCATCGGGCGCGAACAGCCTGCTCAACCGGTCGCCGATTTCGATCGTCCGGCCAGCGCCGAGGATCGTCTCGAGGTTGGTCGATCGGTGAGCGACGAACCAGTCGGAGTTGAGCGCGAGCAGCGCGCCGAAATTCTGGATCCGGCCCAGCTGGTGGATCGGTTCGCGGTCGCAATTGCTCAGATTGACGTCGGTCGAATGCATTACGCTGCCTTAAGTGCGAGGCGCTGCGACGCAACTATGTTGAAATGCGTAAATGTGGCACGTGCGGCGCGCAGCACGCTGTCATGCTCGCAGCTGTCGCAAGGACGGGCGAGGGCAGGAAGCATGCTGCGCCAGTACTGGCCCATGCGCGGGTCGGCGAGGAAGGCGGTGGGGACATCGGCTTGTGCCTTCGCCAGCCGCGCCAGGATGGCCCGGTTGCCCAGCGCCGATCCGGCCAGTACCCAGCATACGCCCAGCGTGTCGCCGTCATCCGCAGCCACGAAATCGGGCGTTTCAGCGGGGACCACCCGGTCCAGGCTGGCCAGGTCCCGGGCGATCAGATCGGATTGCAGCGGCGGCGGGTTGTCGAGGGCGCGGGCTTCCAGCCAGCGCTCGACACCGCGGCGTGCCCGGTACTGGATGTCCAGGAACTGAGCGTAGCCATCGCGATCGGCCAGCACGAGCGAACCCAGCCGGGCATCGAGCGTGTCATGCTCGGCCGCGGTCCCCTGCTTGAGAAATTCCCGGATGGTGCGACCCATCGCGTCGGTTGCCGGCATACGAGCGGCCTCGCTCATCAAACGTTTTACCCCCAGCTAAGGGCGGAGGTCTCAACGATCGGTTATCGGCCAAGCCCCGCCAGAACGGAAAGCGCGCAGCGATCGAAATGGTTCCCGAACAGGTTTTCGTATGATCCGCACCCCGGGCGGGTTACTTGGGAGCGATCAGCTTCTGGCCCTGCTGGCGGATCGCATTGGCGACCATCGGTTCGACGAAGGACAGCGCCAGGGGTAGGTTCACCTCGAAGATCACCTGCGTTTCCTCGATGATGACGCATCCGTCGATCGATTGGCCCATCGCCTTCACGGCCAGGTTCATCCGGTCTTCGCTCGGCCAGCTCGTGGTCACGTCGGCCAACCCGCCGGGCACATATTGCCCGATTTCGTGGCTGCGCGACTGCAGGCGGCGCCGGACTTCGTCCTTGCCGAGATCGTGGGAAAGCGGAACACGCATCAGCTCTTGTCCTCCAGCTGCGGGCTGGTCTGCGCCGCTTCGCCGAACTTGTAATCGAGATAGCGGTGCTTGATCGCCAGGTCGTCGAGCGAGCCTTCGGCCAGCTGCCGGGTGATCGAATCGATTTCGCCGCTGATCTTGCCGAGGCTGTCGGTCAGCTGCTCGTTGGGCGTCGCCCCGGCACGCTGCTCGGTGCGCAGATGCGCGGGAATGCGGCGGTAGCTGTCGATCATTTCGGGCAGCTGTTCGCCGACCAGGCTGCGCACTTCGCGTGCCTTGGGATGGTTCTGGTCGAGCCCTTCGAGCTGCAAGCCCAGCGCATCCAGCTGGACGCCCATGTCATCGACGATCTTCGCCGCTGGCGGGGGCAGGGCGGGGCGCTGCGCTTCGAGCCATAGCTCGGTGCGGCCGACCATCTGCTGGACGTTGCCCTTGTTGATGTCGGCGCGCTTGGGCGTCTTGATCTTCGGATAACTGGAGAAGATCGCGGTAGCGATGGCCGTGGCGACAACGACAGCCATGACGCCCCAGAAACCGATGCCGCTGAAGATCGCCCCGGCAATTCCGGCTCCCACCCAGATGACGGCCACCGCGATCAGGAGGTTGCGCACCTTCGTCATCAAGTGGTCGCGCTTGGCCTTGGCCGAACCCTGCCCGATCGAGGGCGCACGCCGGTGCCGGCCGCCCTCGCGGTTGTCGCGCACCAGCGCTTTGCTCTCGGACAATATGCGGTCGCTGTCGCGGGTGAGGTCGTTCACGATGCCGCCCTCAGCCCTCAATGCTCAGCAGGCTGCTTTCGGCGACCTGCTTCTGCGCCTGCGCCTGGCCTTCGGCGCGCGCGATATAACCCTTTGACTTCTCGACCTCGTCGGTCAGCAGCGTGACCGTCTGCTTCATGCTGTCGAGCGCGCGCAGCTTGAAGCTGTCGACCTCGTCCATCGTGTCGTAGATGTTCTGGAAGGCGCGTTGCAGCGTTTCCAGCGGGATCGTGCTCGCTGCGGCCTGTTCGTGGATCTTGCCGGTCTGGTCGCGCAGCAGCGTACTGGTGCTGTCGATGATGCCGGCAGTGGTTTCGTTGAGCGCGGTGATCTGGCCCAGCACGAGGCGCTGGTTGGTCATCGCCTCGGCCACGGTCACTGCCGTGCGCAGCGCGCCGACGGTGGTGGTGCTGGCGCGGTCGACGCCCTTCACCAGCTCGACATTGTTCTTTTTCACCAGGTCGAGCGCGAGATAGCCCTGCACGCTCACCGCCATCTGGGTGAGCAAATCCTGCGTGCGCTGGCGGACATAGAACAGCGCGGTTTCGCGCACCGCCTTGGCCTTGGCCGGATCGGTCGCGTCGAGTTCGGCGGCCTTTTCCTCCAGCTTCGCGTCGAGCGAGTTTGAGATGTGGATCATCTGTTCCAGATTGCCCATCGCCTCCCACAGTTTCTGCCGTTCGACGTCGATCGCGGCATTGTCCATGATCAGCTCGTCCTTGCCGCTGGCGAGGTTGTTGAGGATCGACTGGATATGCGTCTGCGCGCTCTGGTAGCTGCGGAAGTAATTGGTCAGCTTGTTGCCGAAGGGAATGATACCGAGGATCTTGCGCGGACCCGACAGCTTGCCGCGCTTGCCGGGGTCGAGGTCTTCCACCACGCGGCGCAGTTCGGCCAGATTGGCGCCGACGCCTTCGTCCTTGTCCATCGCGCGCACCGGGCGGTCGAGGAAACGGTTCGACATGCCCGCAGCAGCCATGATTTCCTTGCGGCCCATATTGGTCAGCTGGTCGACCTTCTTACCGAATTCGGGCGAATTCGCATCCTCGGCGATCAGATCGGCGACGAAGCCGTCGACCTTGGTCTGCAGCTTGCTCTTCACCTCTTCCGAAACCGGGACGAGGCCCGCAGCCTTCTCCGGCTTGACCTCGGGCACGGGATCGGGCGGCGTGAGGTCGAAGGCGGTTTCGGTGGCAGTTGCGGTCGGCGTTTTCGTATCGCTCATGGGCGCAGATCTCTCCAAGCGGCTATAATCCTGTATTAGGGTGGCAATACACGATCTTCAAGCGCGCAGTCGCGCGGCGCAGCGATAGTGCCGCGCCGATGGCGCGAAGCGCAAGGCAATTCGGAAAAGGGTCCACTCGCAGCGCCAGCGCCCGATCGGGGGCGATTGCTTCAGGCGGCCAGGTCCAGCGGTACGATTTCGCCAGCGAGATACTGCTTTTTCGCCTTGGCCCGGCTGAGCTTGCCCGAACTGGTGCGCGGCAGGGTGCGCGGCGGGACCAGCTCGACCACGCAGCTCATTCCGGTGACGCCGCGGACCTTGTCGGCGATCTGGTCGCGCAGCTTGATCCGCTCTTCGGGGTCCGAGACGCGGCAATGGACCAGCACGGCGGGGGTTTCCTCGCCATTGTCGGTATCGACCGAGAAGGCGGCAATGTCGCCGTGGTTGAAGCCGGGCAATTGCTCGACCGCCCATTCGATGTCCTGCGGCCACAGGTTCTTGCCATTGATGATGATCATGTCCTTGGCGCGGCCGACGATGAACAGATAGCCATCGGCCATGTAGCCCATGTCGCCCGTGTCGAGCCAGACGTCCCCATTGTCCTTGGCGACGAGGCAGTCGGTGGTTGCTTCCTCGTTGCGGAAATAGGAATGCATCACGCTCTTGCCGCGGCACCAGACTTTGCCGATCTGGTGATCGCCCTTGATCCGGCCGTTCTCGCCGCGGATCTCGACATCCATGCCCGGTATCGGTTTGCCGCAATTGACGATGGCGCGGTACCGCGCGGGTTTGGACAGGTCGCGCGAGCGTCCCGACAGGCGCTCTTCCTCGACCAGTTCGACGCGGATGCCTTCACCCGGCGGCATGACCGTTACGGCCAGCGTGGCTTCGGCGAGGCCGTAGCTGGGGTTGAAGCTGCTTGCCTGGAAACCGGCATCGGCAAAGGCATTGACGAAATTCTGCATGACGTCGGGACGGATCATGTCCGCGCCATTGCCCGCCACGCGCCAGCGCGACAGGTCGAAGCGGTCGGCGACTTGGCTCTGGCTGGAAATGCGGCGCGCGCAGATGTCGTAGCCGAAAGTCGGCGAATAGCTGAGCGTGGTGCCCTGGTTGCGGCTGATCAGGTCGAGCCAGGCGAGCGGGCGGCGGGCGAAGTGCTCGGTGCGCAGGTAGTCGACCGACACCTGGTTGGCGATCAGCGACAGGAAGCAGCCGACCAGACCCATGTCGTGATACCACGGCAGCCAGCTGACCACGCGGTCGTTGGTGCCGATATGCATCGATTCGGCATGCCCGCGCAGATTGTGGAGCAGCGCCTCGTGCGTCACTGCGACCCCGGTGGGGAAGCGCGTCGAGCCCGACGAATATTGCAGGTAGCAGATGTCTTCGGGCTGCGCTTCGGGCAGCTCGCATGGCGGGCCGGCGCGCTGGGCGAAATCGTCCCAGCTTTCGCCGTCGCAGCCCTGCCGGTCGGCGGCGGCCTTGGCCATTTCGGCGATTTCGGCGGGATAGATCAGGATTTTCGGGTCCGAGCTCTGCAGCTGGACCGAAAGCTGGTCGATATAGCTTTCCTTGCCGCCGAAGGTCGTCGGCAAGGGCAGCGGGACCGGCCACGCGCCCATCAGCGTGCAGCCGCAGAACAATGCGGCGAACTCGGCGCTGGTCTCGGCGACCAGCGCGACGCGGTCTTCCTTGCGAATACCCATCGCCACCAGCCGGTACGCGGCCTGCAGCGCGTCCTGCTGCATCTGCGCATAGGGATAGACCCGTTCCAGCGTCCCGCGCATGTCGTGGAAGTTGAGGCCCTTGGCGCTTCGCGCAGCGTAATCGATAGCCTCGTTGAACGTCGCGAAGTCCGACCGGCGGCGTGGCAGGTCGCAGTCATTCGGCGTCGGCGTCAGTACGGCGTCGGTCATAATTTTCGGCGATACCCGTGAATAGCTGGGGCCTTTCGGCCATTCTCTTTGCGTGCTCTTTCGCGCTCATTGTAGGATGGGCGCGCTCTCCCACATTTCCCAATCTTAAAGGACTGTGGCAGGAATATGGCCCATGGATGATGAACGCACAACATCCGGTCGTGCTCGTCGCCGGGCAAAACCGCTTGATCGCATCCGGCTGGAAGAGCTGGCGGTGTCCTACGTCGCCCGGTTTTCGACCAGCGCGGGGAAGCTGCGGACCTATCTCCAGCGCAAGCTGCGCGAACGCGGGTTCACCGAGGGGGAGGAGCCCGATCTCGACGGTTTGCTGCACAAGTTCGTCGCGCGGGGCTATGTCGACGACGAGGCCTATGGCCGCGCCAAGGCGGGTGACCTGGCAGCGCGCGGCTATGGCGCCCGGCGGGTCGAGCAGGCCTTGCGGGCGGCGGGAATCGAGGACGACTTGCGCCAGGCGCTCGAACCCGGCGAGGGCCAGCGGCGCCGCGCGGCGCTGGTGCTGGCGCGCAAGCGCCGCTTCGGTCCCTATGCCCGCCCGGCAGAAGGCGACGCCGAGGCGCAGCGCAAGCTGCACGAGAAGCGACTTGCCGCGATGGTGCGCGCAGGCCATGATTTCGAAATTGCCCGGCGCGTGATCGAAGCGCGCGATGTCGAGGAGCTAGAGGAATGGGTCGCGGAAGCCGCCGAGGGGTACGAATGAAGGTGCTGGCCGCCATGGCCGGGATGGCGGCGCTGCTTGCGTGTTCGCCGCAGACACAGGCCGGGGCCTCCTCCGAGCCGGCCGGCGCGCAGGCGCAGGCCCCCGAAGCCGCGGTCCACCCCGTTTCGGGCCTCTCGGTCGTTCCCCTGACCGTGACCAGCGGCGAAGACCGCCACCAGTTCGCGGTCGAGGTGGCCGACACGCGCGAAGCGCAGGCCCGCGGCCTCATGTTCCGCACCGAGCTCGGCGATTTCGAAGGGATGATCTTTCCTTATGACGGAACGCGCGCGCAAAGCTTCTGGATGAAGAACACGCCGTTGTCGCTCGACATCATCTATGTCGGGCCGGACAACCGGATCAGCAATATCGCCGCCGAGACCGAACCCTATTCGCTCGACCCGGTCTACTCGGTGGGCCCGGTACTGGGCGTGCTCGAACTGCGCGGCGGACGCGCGGCGGAACTGGGGATCGAACCCGGCGACCGGGTCGAATGGTAAAGTCGCGCGGGCCCGCACGCGGGCGCTTGAGGCACGGCGAATAAACGGCTAACCGCGCGGACATGAACTTCCTCGGCAAGATCTTCACCTGGTGGAACGGTGCCACCATCGGCACGCATCTGTGGTCGGCTCGCAATGGCGAACACGTCGGCACCGATGCGCAGGGGAACAAGTACTACCGGTCGAAGAAGACCACCGGGGACGGGCGCGAACGCCGCTGGGTGATCTACGAAGGTGCCAACGATGCCAGCCGCGTGCCGAGCGAATGGCACGGCTGGCTGCACGGTTCCTTCGACGACGTACCCGAAAGCCATCTTCCGCCCGCCCGGATCTGGGAAACCGATTACACGCCCAATGCCACGGGTACGGCGACTGCCTATCGCCCCGCCGGAGCGCTCGAGCGCGGCGGGCAGCGGGCCCGCGCCACCGGCGATTACGAAGCCTGGTCGCCCGAGGCGTGACGATGCGCGGGGCGCTCGCCCTCCTTGCCATGGCGGCGATAGCCTCGGGCTGCGAGCAGCAGGCCGAAGCGCCCGCAGAAACCGTCGCCACCGACATTCCCGAAGAACTGCAGCAGGACGCGCTGCCGGTGCAGCCTGCCGCCGAAGCGGGAATCGGCACGCCGATGGTGGAACGCGTCGCCACGCTCGGCCTGCTCAACAAGCGCAACAATGTCAGCCGCGATCTCGAATTGCAGCCCGGCGACCAGCAGCGCGTGGGCGACGTGATCGTCCGCCTGCAGGCCTGCGAGCGCACTGCGCCGTGGGAAATGCCGAGCGAAACCGGGGCCTTCGTCCAGTTGCTGGTCAAGGAACGCGGGACCGAGGACCAGTTCCGCAAGGTGTTCTCGGGCTGGCTGTTCAAGAACTCGCCGAGCCTGAACGTGGTCGAACACCCGATCTACGACGTGTGGGTCAAGGAATGCACGATGGCCTTCCCGGGCGAGGAAGATGCGCCGAACCCGGCCACCACTGCAGGTAGCGACGCCGCGGCCTGACCGCCGGCTTGCGCCACCGCCGCCATGTATTGCGCCTGCGGCAGCGGAACCGCGCCCATCCGGCCCAGATGCTCGGTCATGAACTGGCAGTCCAGCACGGCGTAGCCCGCCTCGCGCAATGCCGCGACCAGCCACGCCAGCGCCACCTTGCTGGCATCGGATGTGCGGCTGAACATGCTTTCCCCGCAAAACACGCGGTCGAACGCCACCCCGTACAGCCCACCGACCAGCTCGCCGTCCTGCCAGCATTCGATCGAATGCGCGTGACCGGCCCTGTGCAGCGCGTTGTAGCTCGCTTCGACGCGGTGGCTGATCCAGCTTTCGGCATGCTCTTCGCGCGGCAGGGCGCATTGGGCGATCACGGCGGCGAAGGCGTGATCGCAGGTCACGCGGAAGCGGTCCTGCCGCAGCGTCTTTCGCAGGCTCTTCGACATGCGGAACCCGCCAAGCGGGATGACCGCGCGCTCGCGCGGCTCTACCCAGTAGACTTCGGGGTCGTCCCGGTGGTCGGCCATGGGGAATACCCCGCCGCGATAGGCGCGCAGCAGCAATTCGACCGGAATCAGCGAGAGGTTGGGGGCATGCATCGCGCTGCGCTCTACCACTTCCCGATTGCCAGCGATATCCGCCTTGCCAAGTAGGGATGGGCATACTAATGCGCGCCCTTCCTGCAGGGGTGTAGCTCAGCTGGTAGAGCATCGGTCTCCAAAACCGAGGGCCACGGGTTCGAATCCTGTCACCCCTGCCATTTCCTTTTCGCGGTGACTTGTCGTTGGCTCGCGCGCGCCCTATCGGGCAGCGCATGACAGAAGACGAAAAGCGCCGGCGCGGCATCGAAGACCGCAAGTTTTACGCTGCCGAACAGGAAGCCCGGTTCGAGAAACAGGGCCTCGAATCGCACACTCCCCAGACCGAACATCCAAGCTACAAACTTGCGTTCCAGGACAAGGACTTCCTGCTGCGCGAGGAATTGCGCCCGGTGCGCTTCCAGCTCGAACTGCTCAAGCCCGAGATGGTCCTCGACGAGGCCGGGGTGGGCTCGACGCTGGTGATGTATGGCAGCGCGCGCATTCCGCCTCCCGAAGCGGCGGAAACCGCGCTCGAAGGCGCCAAGGACCTGCCCGAGGAAGAGCGCAAGGTCGTCGAGAGCCTGGTCGCCAAGTCGAAATATTACGAGGAAGCGCGGAAGCTGGCCAAGCTGGCGACCGAGAAGTCGATCATCGAGAACGGCAAGCGCCAGTTCGTCGTGTGCTCGGGCGGCGGTCCGTCGATCATGGAAGCGGCCAATCGCGGTGCCAGCGAGGCGGGCGGCGAATCGATCGGCCTCAACATCATCCTGCCGCACGAACAGGCGCCCAACCAGTATGTGACGCCCTACCTGTCGCTCAACTTCCATTATTTCGCGCTGCGCAAGATGCACTTCCTGTTGCGCGCGCGCGCGGTTGCGGTGTTCCCCGGCGGGTTCGGCACGTTCGACGAATTCTTCGAACTGCTGACCCTAATCCAGACGGGCAAGATGAAGCCCATCCCGATCCTGCTGTTCGGCAAGGATTTCTGGTCACGCGTCGTCAATTTCGAGGCGATTGCCGAAGAAGGCACGATCTCGAAGAAGGATCTCGACCTGTTCCGCTGGTGCGAAACCGCGGACGAGGCGTGGGAATATCTGTGCGACTTCTACGATCTGGGCTGCTGATCGCGTTCGCCCCGGTTGCGGACCGCGTGATGGCCCAGCGGGCCTGACCCGTCGCCGAAACCGGGCGCATTCTCGATCGCGGCATAGGTGAACGCGCGGGCGATCCGGATCGCGTGGGTCAGCGGCTGCCGGTGCCCCAGCAGCGTGGCCAGCGCGGCAGACAGGGTGCAGCCGGTGCCATGCGTATGGCGCGTGTCCAGGCGGGTATGCGCGAAGCTGGCGAATTTCCCCGAAGGCGAGGCGATCCGGTCGACCACCTGCGTTTCGTCGCCGCCGTGGCCGCCCTTGGCCAGCACCTGGACGCCATGGCGTTCGGCCAGCGCGTGGGCCGCATCGAACATCTCATCGTCGGCAAGCGGACCGCGACCGGCCAGTATCTCGAGTTCGGGCTGGTTGGGGGTGACGATGGTGGCGATGTCCATCAACGCGGCGAACCCGGCGATCGTCTCATCGTCGGCCAGCACCGATCCGCTGGTTGCCACCATGACGGGGTCGAACACGATCGGGCCGGCGAAGGTGTCGAGCCGCTCGGCCAGCAGCCGGGCAGTTTCGGGGGAACCGAGCATGCCGATCTTGATCGCATCGGCGCCGATGTCCGACAGGCAGCTTGCCACCTGATCGAGCACGAATTGGGGCGGCAGCGGTTCGACACCCTGGACGCCGCGCGTATTCTGCGCGGTGATCGCGGTCAGCGCCGTCATCGCATAACCGCCCAGCATGGTGATGGTCTTGATATCCGCCTGGATACCCGCGCCGCCCGAACTGTCGGAGCCCGCGATGGACAGGACGCGGGGAGGCGGCGCGTCGCTCACGCGGCAGCCTTTCGCTTGGTGGCAGGCGGGAATTTTTCGTGCAGCTTCCTGGCCCGGGTCGGGCGGTCCATCAGTTCGCCCCCGCAATTGGGGCACAGATCGTCCAGTTCGTTCGCGCAATCGGCGCAGAAAGTGCATTCGAAACTGCAGATGAAAGCGCCGGGATCCTGCGCCGGCAGGTCGGTTCCGCAACGCTCGCAATCGGGTCTCATGTCCAGCATGGCTTGCTCCGTTTCCGCCCCCGCAATGCGCAGCGGTTCAATTTATCGATGGTGCGCGCGGCGAGGCGTCAGGACGCCGCCCGCACGGCATCGCAGATCCGGTCGACCAGCAACTCGACCTGGGCGGCGTCGTCGCCTTCGGCCATCACCCGGATAACCGGTTCGGTGCCCGACGGGCGGATGACCAGCCGTCCGTTGCCTCCCAGTTCACGTTCGGCCTCGGCGATCGCCTGCTGGACGCTGTCCTGTTCGAGCGGCGCCCCGCCGTCATAGCGCACGTTCTTGAGCAATTGCGGCACCGGTTCGAAGAGCCGCAGCAATTCGCTCGCACGCTTGCCCGAACGCACCAGACCGGTCAGCACGCTCAACGCCGCGACCGTGCCGTCGCCGGTGGTGGCATGATCGAACAGGATCATGTGCCCCGACTGTTCGCCGCCGACGTTGAAGCCGCCGCGGCGCATGCGTTCGAGCACGTGCCGGTCCCCCACCTGCGTCCGTTCGAGCGTCAGCCCGATGCCCGCAAGATAGCGTTCGAGACCCAGGTTCGACATCACCGTGGCAACCACGCCGCCGCCTGTCAGCTTGCCGCGTTCGTGCAACCGGGTGGCGATTGCCGCCATGATCTGGTCCCCGTCGACCGTCTCGCCCTTCTCATCGATGACGATGAGGCGGTCGGCGTCGCCATCCAGCGCGATACCGATATCGGCGCCATCGGCGACCACGCGCGCCTTGATCGCCGCGAGCGAGGTCGAGCCCACGCCGTCGTTGATATTGGTTCCGTTGGGCTCCACGCCCATGGCGATCACTTCGGCGCCCAGTTCCCAGATCGCGCCCGGGGTGACCTCGTAGGCGGCGCCATTGGCGCAATCGACCACCACCTTCAGCCCATCGAAGCGCACGTCGCTGCCGATCGATTGCTTGACCGCGTGCATATAGCGCCCGCGGGCATCCTCGATCCGCCGGGCGCGGCCGATATGGCCTGGCTCGACGAGCTGCGGCTGCTCTTCGAGCAGCGCCTCGATCGAGGCCTCCGCTTCGTCGGACAGCTTGAAGCCATCGGGACCGAACAGCTTGATGCCATTGTCCTCGAACGGATTGTGGCTGGCCGAAATCATAACGCCCAGATCGGCGCGCATCTCGCGGGTCAGCATCGCGATAGCAGGGGTGGGCAGCGGCCCGGTCATGACCACATCCATGCCGACGCTGGTGAAGCCCGCCACCAGCGCGCTTTCCATCATGTAGCCCGACAGCCGCGTATCCTTGCCGATCACCACGCGGTGGCGATGGTCGCCGCGCAGGAAATGCGTGCCTGCCGCCTGGCCGACGCGCATCGCAGTTGCGGCAGTCATTACCCCGCTATTGGTGCGTCCGCGGATTCCGTCGGTGCCGAAGAACTTGCGAGCCATGGATGGTCAAACTCCCTTGTGTCGGGACCCCAATGGCGCGGTTGCCCAAGAAATAAAAGGCCAGCGCCCCTCTTTTCGCGTGCTATATCGCCGCTATGTGCAACCACGCGCTTACAGGGGCGTTAGGGACGCGAGTACGAAATTTGTTCACACCAACCCAAGAGGGGACATTCCATGGCTTTTGAGCTGATCGACCTGCCTTACGACGACACTGCGCTGGAACCTGCGGTTTCGGCCAAGACGCTCTCGTATCACCACGGCAAGCACCACAAGGCCTATCTCGACAAGACCAACAAGGCGATCGAGGGCACCCCCCACGAAGGCAAGAAGCTGGAAGAGGTGGTTGCCGCCGCGCGCGATAGCGACCAGGGCCTGTTCAACAATTCGGCGCAGAGCTGGAACCACGGCTTCTACTGGCACTCGATGGCGCCGGAAGAAACCAGCCCGTCGGACGAGCTCAAGAGCATGATCGACGATGTCTTCGGCTCGGTCGACGGCGTGAAGGAAAAGCTCGCCGAACGCGGTGCGGGCCACTTCGCCAGCGGCTGGGTCTGGCTCGCCGTGAAGGACGGCAAGCTGACGATCGAGGAAACGCATGACGGCGACACGCTGGCCGATCTCGACGGGGTGAACCCGCTGCTCGTGATCGACCTGTGGGAACACGCCTATTACCTCGATCACCAGAATGCGCGCCCGGCCTATCTCGAGGCGGTCAATGGCAAGCTCAACTGGAGCTTCGCGAGCGAAAACCTCGCGCGCGGAACGACCTGGGAATATCCCTGCTAAGCGCCAGGAACCCGACGATTTCGAAACCCGTCGCCAGCAATGGCGGCGGGTTTTTTACTGCTGCGCGGCAGTTTCGGCGGTCTCGGCTTCGCCAAACAGATCGGTCGCGAACAGCGGTTCGCCGAAGATGAACCCGACCAGATTGGGGCGTCCGATATGGTCGAACAGCGCAGTCAGCATCAACAGGATGGGGACCGAGAGCAAGGCGCCGAACACGCCCCAGATCCAGGTGAAATAGGACAGCGCGATCAGGATCAGCACCGGGTTCATGGTGAAGCGCGCGCCCAGGATCGACGGGGTGACGAGATTGGCTTCGACCGTGTGCAGCGCCAGATAGGCGGCCGCCGGGACGAGGCCCAGCACCACTGTATCGGCGGTGCCGATGCCGAACAGGCCGAGCAACGCGACCATCACGATCGGTCCGACATAGGGCAGGAAATTGAGCAGCGCCGCCAGCCCGCCCCACATGATCGGGGCATCGACCCCAAGCGCCCAGGCGCCCAGCGCCACGACCACGCCGACCATGGCATTGATCGACCCCACCGTGAGGATATAGGCGGCGACCCGGTCCTGCACTTCGCGGATCACGCGCGCGGCCTTGATGCTGGTGCCGAAGCTGGCGCGGCCGAACAGCAGCCGCTGGCGCAGCCGCACGCGCGCCTCGATCATGAAATAGGCCATCAGCAGCGTCAGGATCGTCTCGAGGATCAGGCTCGGCGTGGCAAAGGCCACCTGTTCGAGCAGGCTGGGTGCGGCCAGCACCACTTCGCGGGTGCCGTCAGTGTTCATCAGCGCGGCGAGCTGTTCGTTGAGCGTGGCGATCCAGGCGAAGCGCTCGCGCAATTCGCCGAAGCGCGCCATCACGCCCTGCGCCATCGCCGGCACGTCGTCGAACAGCGCGACGGCCGGCTGCAGGATCAGCGCCAGCGCCAGCAGCAGGATGGCGAAGAAGAGCAGGAGCGCCGCGAGCGAGGCAAGCGCATTGGGCAGGCCCCAGCCGTTGAGCTTGTCGGCCAGCGGCGAAAGGATCACCGTCAGCACCAGCGCGGTTACCACTGGCAGGAACACCACCGAACCGATCGACAGCACGAAGGGCAGGGCGAGGAACAGGCCCAGTCCGATCAGCAGCACCAGCGAGGAGATCAGCCGCAATTCCTGTTCGGCGAAGGCGTGCCTGCTCGACCGGCGGCGCGGCGCCGGTGACACGGTTTCCTCGGGCGGCTTGGTCTCGCTCATCGGCGCTTATCTGCCTCGCATGGCGATTGGTGACAAGCGGCGCGGTCGCGACGGTTGCTAGCTGCGGCTGCTGCCCATGCCGGAGGCCACATCGTCGAGTTCCTGCAGGATCGCGCGGTGCGCTGCGCTGTCGCCGATCGAACGCTTCGGAATGTTGCCATCCGCCAGCATCGCATTGAGCGCGGCGCGCGCACGGCCCACCCGGCTCTTGATCGTGCCCACCGCACAGTCGCAGATCGTCGCGGCTTCTTCGTAGGAAAAGCCGCCCGCACCCACGAGCAGCAGCGCTTCGCGCCGCTCGGGCGGCAGCGTCAGCAGCGCCCGGTGCATGTCGGACAGGTGGATTGGTTCTTCCTGTCCCGCCGGTGCGGTCAGGACGCGCTCGGCGACGGTCTCGTCATATTCACCGCGAAAGCGGTTGCGGCGCATGTCGGTGAGGTAGGCATTGCGAAGGATCACGAAGGTCCATGCGCGCATGCTGGTGCCGGGCTGGAAGCGCTCCTGCGCCGCCCATGCCTTGAGCAGCGTTTCCTGGACCAGATCGTCGGCCATGTCGGCGCGTCCGCACAGGCCGCGCGCGAAAGCGCGCAGGTGGGGGACGACCTCGGTCAGTTCCCGTTTGAAGTCGGCTTTGTCCGCTGCCGTCCGTTCGTGGTCCGACATCAGTCCTTTACATCCAGCTTGTCGAGCAGGTCCTGGAAACTGTCGGGGAGGGGCTCTTCAACCACGGAGTCATAGAGTTGGCGCAGGCCGTTCGCCCAATCCGGATCCTGTTCCTTCCCCGGAGCAGATGGGTGTGGCGGCGGCCCGCCAGCGGGTGCCCGCTGCGGAGTGTTCGGCGTATCTGAGCTCATGGCTTGAAGACTGCTACCCTTTTCGTATGTCACCGGCACGATGCCCTACCAGCATCTTTCGATCCCGCAATGTGCTTCGCACAACGCATGGGACGATGTCGAGTTCCCTTGCTTTGTGCAATGGAACAATTAGGCCCCCGCGGGATAGTAAGCGTTACTATGGGACCAGGCAAACCGTCAGGGGCAGGAAGCTGGTAAGCGAAGAACTCCAACGCAAAGGGCGCCGCAGGCGTTGGCTGATCGACTATCCGCGCGGAATCCCGGTGCTGATCTTCGTCCTGGTCACCGCCATAACCGTGCTCAGCGTCTTCGCGATCGAGCGCGGCGAGGCGCAGCGCGATGCCGCGGATGTCGCGCGCAAGGCGCAGGCGATGACTTCGGCGATCGAACGCCGCGCCTATACCAGTTCGGCCTACCTTCGCGCCGGCGCCGCGCTGCTGTCCACGCAGGACGAGATCACGCCCGAACTGTTTCGCCGCTTCGTTTCCGAATTGCGGCTGGATGCCAATTACCGCGGGGCAGAGGGGATCGGCTGGGCCCCGGTCGTCACTGCGGCCGAACTGCCTGAATTCGAAGCCCGGCTGAGCCGCAGCCGCGTGGAAGAACAGCGGGTGTCGCCGACCCTGGCCGAACAGCCGCGCGACATGCTCACTCCGATCCTCTACCTGCAGCCCGACACAGTGCGCAATCGCCGCGCACTCGGCTACGACATGTATTCGGAACCCATCCGCCGGGCCGCGATGGATCTGGCGGGGGCGAACGATCGGCCCACCGCCAGCGGGCCGATCGTCTTGCAGCAGGAAGGCGACAGCGAGGCTGCGGGCTTCCTCATATATATGCCGGTGTTCGAAGGGCTGAGCAGCACGCGCGAGCTCAAGGGCTTCATCTACAGTCCGTTCAATGCCTCGCAATTCCTCAGCTCGGCCAGCGAACTGGTCAGTTACGAGGCGGTCGGGGCGCGCTTGCTCGATACGGATGCCACGGCGGAGGTCGCGATCGCGCATAGCAACAGCTGGATCGAGGGGCGCCCTACGATCACCCGCGAACTCAGCCTCGCCAACCGGTCGATGCTGCTCGAAGTGCAGTCCGCGCGCGAGGAAGGGTTGTCGGCCATGTCGATGATCACGCTGCTGTTCGGGCTGGCGGTCGCCAGCCTGCTGATGCTCGTGGCCCGCCTGCTGACCCAGCAGACGCTCGAGGATCGCCGCGCGATCAGCTGGTTCGAGGAACAAAACTCGATCCGCAACTCGCTGACGCGCGAGCTCAACCATCGGGTCAAGAACACGCTCGCCAATGTCCTTTCGATCGTATCGCTGACGCGGCGCCGGTCGCAGGACCTCGACGAATTCGCCGAAGGTCTCGACGGCCGCATCCGCGCGCTGTCGGCCACGCACGACCTGCTGACCCAGTCCGAATGGGGCACCACGCCGATCCGTTCGGTGGTCGAGGTCGAGCTCGCACCCTATGCGCGCGACCAGGACCATTCGCTCGATCTGGTGGGGCCGCATACCGAGCTGGCGCCCAATGATGCGCTGTCGCTGGGGCTCGCGATCCACGAACTGGCGACCAATGCGGCCAAGTTCGGTTCGCTCAGCGTCCCCGGGGGCGAGGTCGCGGTGCATTGGAGCCAGGTCAACGACACGCTGGCGAAAATCGAATGGATCGAAAGCAACGGGCCGCCGGTGGACAAGCCGCGCCGCCGCGGTTTCGGCACCGATCTGATCGAGAAGATCGTCGCGCATGAACTGCGCCACCCGGTCGAGCTCGATTTCTGCCCCGAAGGGGTGCGGTGCACGCTGCTGGTCCCGGTGCGCGAACCGAGCGAGTTCGAACTGCGCCGCAAGGGTCCCGCGGCGGTCGGGCGCTAACAGCACGGGTTTCGCTGCCGTGAGTCTCCGCGCCGACCTCTCGCAACCACATCAATTGATCCGAGAAAAACGCGGCCCGATCGCGCCGCGTCGGTGCCGACCGCATCGGCACGGTGCAGCCTTCGCACTGCAGGCAAAGAAAAACCCGGGCCGCAGGGACCCGGGCTTTCAAAAACCGATTGCCGGCGGGGGTTAGCCCAGTGGGCGGCTCGAGCCGAAGAACAGCGCCTGGCTGATCGCGGCACGAACGGTCTGTTCCTGGAACGGCTTGGTCACGAGATAGGTCGGCTCGGGACGGTCGCCGGTCAGCAGGCGTTCGGGATAGGCAGTGATGAAGATCACCGGAACGCTGCTGATCGCAAGGATATCGTCGACAGCATCGAGGCCCGAGGATCCGTCCGCCAGCTGGATATCCGCCAGCACCAGGCCGGGCGTCTTCTGCGCGACGACTTCCTGTGCCTGCGTGCGCGTGGCAGCAGTGCCGCAGACTTCATGGCCGAGCGAGGTCACGAGGTCTTCGAGCTGCATCGAGATAAGCGGTTCGTCCTCGATGATCAGCACACTGGTCGACGACTCGCGGTCGATTTCCGAAACCGCTTCCTGGGCCAGCCGCTCGATATCCTCGGCCGACATGTCCATGATTTCGCCCGCCTGGTCGGACGAGAAATCCTCCAGCGTGGTCAGCAGCAGCGCTTGCCGGTTCAGCGGGGTTACCGATTTCAGCCGGTCCTGCGCCGCATTCTCATGCGTGTTGTCGCCGACAGCTTCGGGCACTTCCATATAAGCGCTCGACCAGACCTTGTTGAACGCCCGGTACAGCGGGACGCGGCCGCCTTCGAGCGATTCCTTGAGTTCGCTGTCGGCCAGTGCGGCTTCCAGCGTGGCACGTACGAATGCGTCTCCCGTGGCCTGCGAACCGGTCAGTGCGCGCGCATAGCGGCGCAGGTACGGCAGGTTACGAGCAATTTGATCACCAAGCGACATTTAGACCCCTTCCTTAAGGTGCGCGCTTCTAACGTCCCGATGGGGGTTAGGTTCCTTGGGCCGATGCCGCAACCCGCAGGTTTGACATCCATGCCGTTTCAGGCCCATTCCGGGCGCTGGGGATTGCCTGTCGAGGACTGCCGCGTTGCAAGAAATTGCCGATCCGATTGCCTGTGTCGAGTGTCCGCTCCAGTCCTGTCCGGGACTGCGGCCGCTCGAGCCGAACCAATTGTCCTACATGCAGCGGTTCAAGGACGGCGAAATCGCGCTGCAGCGCGGCGATATCCTGATCGAGGAAGGCGCGTCGCATCGCCGCCTGTTTACCTTGCTCGACGGCGTGCTCATTCGCTCGCGTGCGCTCGAGGATGGGCGCCGGCAGATTCTCAATTTCATGTTCCCCGGTGATCTGGTCGGCTTGCAAAGCGCCTTCGACGAACCGGCGACCCATACGATCGAGGCGCTGATCGACGCGCGCCTGTGCCGTTTCCGTCGCGCCGATTTCGCCGATCTCATCGCGCAGCACCCGGCGCTGGGCTACGACATCACCTGGCTGGCGGCTAAGGAAGAAACCGCGCTCGAAGGCCATATCGTTTCGCTGGGACAACGCAGTGCGCGCGAACGGGTGACCTATCTCGCGGTCTGGCTGCTCGACCGGGCGCAAGCGACCTGTCTCGCCGATCATCACAATACGCTCGCGCTGCCGATCACGCAGGCGCAGATCGCGGACATGCTCGGGCTGTCGCTGGTGCATACCAACCGCACGCTGCGCCAGCTCGCGCGCGAAGGGCTGGTGGACTGGCAGTCGCGACGGATCCACGTGCCCGATCTCGACCACGCCGCCGACTATGCGCAGTTCGAGCGCAAACAGGGCGGCGGACGGCCATACATCTGATTGTTTTTGCTTCGGAATGTCATTTTAGGCAAAAAATTTCACCCCGCTTGGGAACCCAGTTTCTGGCGGCGCGTATTCCTTATGTCACCGCCGAGACCCCCCCTCCCGTCCAAAGCGGCTGGTGATACGATCCCGAAAGGCCTCCGTTGCACGGCAACGGAGGCCTTTTTTCTGTCCGGCGTAGTTTCGGCAGGATTTGTGATCCGGAACGCGCGCCTTGATCCGGCGCGCGCGACCGCGTCTATCGCAGCGCGCCGCGCAGCCGCGAGATGATCCCGCGCGGCTTCGACTGGCGCAGCACGGCAATCAGTTCCTGCGCGTCGTAAGGCTTTTCGAGCGTGCAGCCCAGCGCGGCGATGTCCGCCGGAATGTCCTGCGGGGCGCCGGTCGAAAAGATGATCTGGGGGCTGTCGGCGCCCAGCGTGCGCACCAGTTCGGCAATCGCCCAGCCGTCGTCGCGATCGGCGAGGTGGACGTCGAGCACGATCGCTTCGGGACGCCCGTCGCGCAGGTGCTGCATGGCTTCTTCTGTCGACGCGCACAGCGCCACCCGGGCCACGCCTGCATCGAGCAGCGCCTGCTCGATCGTCATGCCGAGCACGGCGTCATCCTCGACGACCAGCACGTGGCCGGGCAGTTTAGCGGGGGCGGCCGTCTCGGGGTGCTGCGTCATCGTCTCTCGCATGGCTGGCGACACGGGCGCCGCTTTCGCCTGTCCAACGGGAGGCGGCCGGGCGCAGTTCCCGGCCCGCGCGCATTGCCGCCGGGCCGTGGCGCAATTGCGACAATCCCGCGGTCAGGAGGCAAGCGAGCGTTCGTAAATCGCATATTCGCGGTTGACCGTGCTGCCGATCGCATCGGCAATTGCCTTCATCCCCTGGTTGTCGTCGAGGATCCAGCCGATCTCCGCGCGCTTGGTCTGGTATTCGGCGATCGCCACCTCGCGGATCTGGCTGATCATCATGAAGGCCAGCTGGCTGGCGAGCCGCGAATTGTGCAGTTCGCGGCGCACCCCCATCAGCGGAACGCGCATGCCTGCACCGCTCGGCCTGCGCATCCAGCGCAGCAGACGGAGCCAGCCCAGCGGCCACAGCCTGCCGTTCACCTTGCGCAGCACATCGTTGATGTCGGGCAGGGTCAGCATGAAGGCCACCGGCTTGCCGTCGACCTCGGCGATCAAATTGATCTGCGGATGGATGATCGGCTTCAGCTTCTTGCCGGCATAGGCGATCTCGGCATTGGTGAAGGGGATGAAGCCCCAATTGTTCGACCATGCATCGTTGAGGATGGCGAGGATGGTCTCGACCTCCTCGTCCCACCGCGACAGGTCGACCGGGCGCAGGCTGATCCGCTCGTTGCGCTGGCCCGACTGGACGATCCGGCGAATCAGCGGCGGGAACCCCACCGTCACGTCGAGATCGTAGGTCAGCAGCGTCTTGGCGCGCGCATAGCCCGCGCTTTCGATCCAGTGCTGGTAGATTTCGGGATGGTGCCCCATCATGATCATCGGCGCGTGGTCCTGTCCGCTTACCAGCAGGCCCGGCTCTTCCCAGATCGACATCGAAATCGGCCCGATCGCGCGGTCCATGCCCTGGCCGCGCAGCCAGTCCTCCGCCGCGCGCAGCAGCGCATGCGCCACCGTTTCATCGGCGGCGTCGAAATAGCCGAACATGCCGGCACCCGGGCCGAAGCCCTGCTGGCGCGGCAATTCCAGCGCGAGGCGGTCGATATGCGCCGAGATCCGGCCGACCACCGCGTCGCCGCGCCGGGCCACGAACAGCTGGTGTGCGGCATGGCCGAAAAAGGGGTTCTTGGCAGGATCGACCAGTTCGAGCTGTTCGCCCCGCAATTGCGGCACCGCATGCGGCTCGCGCGATGCGAAGCGGCGGCCCGTATCGACGAAAAGGGCACGGCCCCGCTTGCCTTCGACCGGATCGATCACCACTTCACCATTCATTCGCGCACACCTCGTTCAGCTTGGATTAGCCCTGTGTGCGCTAGCTGATCTTTGTCAAGGAACCGCACCGCGCCGATCACTATGATCGCAACCCATCGCTGTAATGCGGGTGCGTTTTCGGCTAAGGGCCGCTCCAGGATACCAGACCATGAATGTTCAACAGACACAGATTTCGGCTGCCGATACCCTTTCGCGTCGCGAGGCGGGAAGCGGCTGGCATGCGCAAATCCCCGACGACAAGGCCATGCTGCGCGCCGCGCGCGACCTGACCAAGGATATCTCCGCCCACCGCGCGGACATTTACTGGGCCGACATGATCGTTTCGGCGCTGGTCGGCTATGGCGCGCTGGCGGGCGCGATCCTGACCGGCAGCCTGCCGCTGGCAATCGCGCTGGGCGTGGTTTCGGTGCTCGCGCTCTACCGCGCGCTGCTGTTCATCCACGAGATCTCGCATTTCCGTAACGGGGCGCTGCCGGGCTTCCGCACCGCGTGGAACGCACTGGTCGGCGTGCCGATGCTCACCCCGTCGTTCATGTATGAAGGCGTGCACACGCTGCATCACAAGCGCACGCAATACGGCACGATCGAGGATCCCGAATACCTCCCGCTGGCGCTGATGAAGCCGTGGAGCCTGCCCGCATTCGTGCTGATCGCGCTGCTCGCACCGGTCGCGCTGCTGCTGCGCTTCGCCGTGCTGGTCCCGCTGGGCGCGATTGTCCCGCCGATCCGCCGGCTGACCTGGCAGCGGCTGAGCGCGCTGGCGATCAATCCCGATTTCCGTCGCCGCAATCCCGAAGGCGACCTGCGCCGCCGGGTGCTGCTGCAGGAAGCGGGCGGCATGCTGTGGAGCTGGGCGCTGATCGGCAGCGTCTTCGCGTTCGGCTGGAAGCCGCTGCTCGTCGCGCTCGCGGTTGCCTCGGTGGTCGCGCTGCTCAACCAGCTGCGCACTCTGGTGGCGCATCTGTGGGAGAACGAGGGCGAGGCCATGACCGTGACCGCGCAGTTCCTCGACAGCGTCAACGTGCCGCCCCCGGGCCGGATCGCCGAACTGTGGGCGCCCGTCGGCCTGCGCTATCATGCGCTGCATCACCTGATGCCGTCGATGCCCTATCACTCGCTGCCCGAAGCGCACCGCCGGCTGGTGGCCGAGCTGGCAACCGATTCCAGCTACCACGGCGCCAACCATGCCGGGATGGGCGTGCTGGTATCGCGCATCGCACGCAACACGATGCGCCCGCGCGGCTGAGGCATTCGCGCTTGTGCCGCTGGTCCTGCGGGGCCGGCGGCGCATCGCCGCAGCCGCCGCTCAGTCGATAAACCTGATCATCGCGATACGGCGCTCCGCGGGCAGGCCCGCAGCGATCTCGGCGTCGAGCTCGCTTGCCAGCCGCGGGTGCGCGGCCAGGTCCTCGACCTCGACGAAGCCGATCCGCGCATAAAAGGGAGCATTCCACGCGACATCGCGGAACGTGGTCAGCGTGGCTGCCCGAAATCCGCCATTGCCCGCATCGATCAGGCAGGCGCGCAGCAGTACCGCGCCGATCCCTTGCCCCTGCCAGCGGGGCAGCACGTCCATCTCCTGAATATGCAATTCGCGCCCGCACGGCCTTGCCGCAAGGAAGCCGACGATGCCGCCCTGCGCCTCGGCGACGAGGCATTGCCCGCGGGCGATCAGGCGGCGATGCTCATCCGCAGGGATCACGCGCGCCGGGTCGATCGCGGCGCTGTCGGGGTCGTCGGCGAAAGCCGTGGCCGCCTCGCGTTCAATACCGGGGAGCGCCTCGGCATCTTCGGGGCGCGCCAGCCGGATCGAGAACGCGCTCATTCCTCGGTGCGGATCAGCACCGTCTCGCCGATCAGCAGGAACAGGAAGAACGGTGCCCAGGCGGCAAGGAAGGGCGGGTATCCGCCGAAGCTGCCCATTGCGAGCGCGGCATTGTCGACCACGAAATAGGCGAAGCCCAGCGCCATGCCGATCACCGCGCGGACGAACAATTGCCCCGACCGGGCCAGGCCGAACGCCGTCACCGCGCCAAGCAGCGGCATCAGGAAAGCGGACAGCGGGCCCGATATCTTGTGCCACCATTTCGCGCGCAATTCGGCCGTCGGCCTCCCCGCGCGTTCGAATTCCGCAATCGAGCGGGTCAGTGTCCAGAAGGGTTCGGCATCGGGGTCGATCTTGGCAAGATCGATCTGATCGGGGGTCAGCGCTTCGCCCACCAACAGCGTATCGGGGGTGTCGGTCACTGCGTTCTGCACTCCGAAGCGCGTGACGCCCGACAGCTGCCAGCCCGGCGCGGCATAGCGCGCTTCTTCGGCCTCGACCTGCTCGGTGATCATGCCGTCGGCATTGCGTTCGTACCAGGTGACCTGGCGCATCACGATGCCCTTGCCCGACCCGGCGAGATAGCCGGCCGTCAGGATGTTGCCGTTGTCGTTGAGGTAGATATTGGTGCGCACGCGCTCTTCTTCGGGGATCGGCCCGTATTCGACCGCTTCCCACGCCTTGAGCGTCTCGGTCGCCCGGGTGACCACGCGCTCGTTGAAGGCGAAGGCGGCCACCGACACCAGCCCCGCGGTCAGCAACAGCGGAGCCAGCACCTGGTGCGCCGACAACCCCGCTGCCTTCATGGCGATGACCTCGCTGTTCTGGTTGAGCGTGACCAGCGTGATCAGCGTGGCGAGCAGCACCGAATAGGGCAGGAAACGCGACACCAGCTGCGGGATGCGCAGCCCCGCATAGGTGAGCAATTCGCCCTGGCCATTGCCTTCCACCGCCAGGATCTCGCCGCTGCTTGACAGCAGGTCGAGCATCATCAGAACCAGCACGAGGACGAACAGCATTGCCGCGATCCGCGCGACGAACATCTTCGCGAGGTACAGCGTCAGCGTGCGCGAGGGGAAGAAATCGAGCTGCATGGGTTCCCGCTATTCGGCTGCTGCCAGGTCGATCTTGAGCCGCCGGCGGCGGAATACGCGGCCGACGCGCTTGGCCAGCTTGTCGAACCATATTTCGAGCGCACCGATCGCCTGCCCGCCGGGGACGTAGGCGACCCGCCAGTACATCCACACGATCAGCGCGGCGAACAGGAAGAACGGCCCCCACAGCGCCAGGATCGGATCGACGCGGCCCAGCGCGGCGACGTCTTCGCCATACTGGTTCACCTTGTGATAGGCGACCACCATCACGATCGACAGGAACACGCCCAGCGCGCTGCTCGAACGTTTGGGCGGCACGCCGAGCGCCACGGCCAGCAGCGGCATCAGTGCCATCATCACCACTTCGACCAGCCGGAAGTTGAAGCTTGCCTGGCTGGCGTCGCGCTGGGCTTCGGGGCGTTCGTCGCTCCACCCGATGCGCAGCAGTTCGGGCAGGATGTATTCGCGTTCGGCATCGCCGCGCGCGCGAAATTCCTCCACCGCGGGCAGGTCGATCGGCAGGTCGTGGCGCGTGAAGGTCAGCACACGCGGCGTCTGGCTGCCGGTGTCCTGCACGATCGTGCCATCGGTCAGCCGCAGGATGATCGTATCGGGGCTGTCGGTGGTGGCGAGGAAGGCGCCTTCCTTCGCGGAGATCGACAGCACCTGGCCGCGGTCGTTCGCGACGCGGGCGAAAATCCCCTTCAGGCGGCGGCCGTCGTTCTCGCTTTCCTCGATCCGCAGCGCCATGCGATCGGCCAGCGTGGTAAATTCGCCCACCTTGATCGAGGCGCCGAGCGCGCCCGAGCGCAGCTCATATTCCATCTGCTCGTAATAATAGCGGCTGACCGGCTGGATGAAGAACACCAGCGCGACATTGACCATCATCAGCACGGCGGTGATGGCGAACGGGACGCGCAGCAGGCGGCCATAGCCGAGCCCGACCGCGTGGAAGACGTCGAGTTCGCTGGTCGTCGCCAGCTTTCGGAAGGCAAGCAGGATGCCCAGCAGCAGGCCCAGCGGAATGGCGAGGCTGGCATATTCGGGCACCAGCGCGATCAGCATCTTGAACACGACGCCCACCGGGCCGCCTTCGACCGCGACGAAATCGAACAGCCGCAGCATCTTGTCGAGCACGAGCAGCGACGCGGCGATGGCAAACACCGCCAGCATCGGCACGGTCACGAGCCGGAAGATGTATCGATCGATGCTGGGCAGGAATTTGAGCAAGGGGCCGCCGGTCAATTGTCTCCGCGCCAGCCCCTAGCGCGCTTTTGCCTGCAGGTCATGCCCCTTGTGCGGACGGGCCGCGCGGCGTCGCCGGTTCAGGCCTTCTCCAGCGTGCATTGCAGCGGGTGCTGGTTCTGCCGGGCGAAGTCCATCACCTGGTGGACCTTGGTTTCGGCAACCTCGTAGGGGAAGATCCCGCAGACCCCGACACCCTTCTGGTGGACGTGGAGCATCACGCGGGTGGCTTCCTCCATGTCCATCTTGAAGAAGCGTTTCAGGACGATGACCACGAATTCCATCGGCGTGTAATCATCGTTGAGCAGCAGCACTTTGTACTGGCTGGGCTTCTTGGGCTTGGCGCGGGTCTTGGTGGCAATGCCGACCTGACCGTCGCCCTCGCGCGAATCGTCGTCCTCGCCGGCAGCGCGGATGGGGGTAAGGGGGGGAATCTCGGCCATTGCTGAACCCATTATCGTAACGCTTGGGCAAATCGCAAGGCACGAGCGGTGAGCCCGTGCCTGTGCGCGCCCGCTGGGCCGCACGGATGCAGCCTGTGCGGCAGACGGAAAAAAGGGCCGGATGGCAAAACCATCCGGCCCACGGTGTCCAATTCGCCGGGCGAGGGAGAGAGGAGAGAGTGCCCGGTGGAATTGAAGCTGGAAATTCGGCCTCAGGCGGCCTTGCCGACCTTTTCGGCGGCCAGGCTCATGCGGTTCGACATCGGCGCGAACGCCTCGTTGACCAGCTTGAGCATGGCTTCGGTGTTCTTCGACGCAGTCGAGACCATGGCATCGAAATTGCGGCGGGCGATTTCGCCCTGCAGTTCGAAGAGCTCGGTCGGCGACTTGATCGCGGTGAACTTCTTCATGTCTTCCTGGACGGTCTCGGCAGCCGACTTGGCTTCTTCCGCATAGCTGCGGCCCATGTCCTGCATGCCCGAAGCGAGGATCTTGCCCGATTCGACCACGGCCTCGAGATTGCCCTTCTGGAATTCGGCGGCTTCCTTGGTCATTGCAGTGCCCTTTTCGTAGGCGGCCTTGACGCGGGTCTGCATGTCGGCAGCCATGTTCTGCGCCTTGGCGGTGTAATCGGTGGTGTTAGCGGTCTTGGCAGTAGCCATGATGGTGTCCTTCAACTGGGAGATCGGGGCGGTCTTGGCGAGCGCCGCAGCCGGCGCCGCGGGAGTGGCCTGCTTCGCGGCTGGCGCTGCTTTGCGCCGGGCGGTCTTGGGTGCGGCCTTTTTCGTCGCGGCTTTCTTCGGCTTTTTCGCAACGCTGGCGGGGCCGGCATCGGCTTCCACGGCCTTGGCGATGGCCGCGGTGCTTACTGCATCGCTTGCCGGCGCAGCCGCAGGCTCGGTCGAAACCGTGGCAGTCGCCTTGGCGCTCTTGTTCTGGCTGTCACCCATCGGGAACCTCGCTATGTTGCAGTGCACAAAATAGGCACTGCAGCCGCGAAGTCAAGGATATTTTGTGCACTGCACAATAAGCCGCGAATGCGGCGTGCGGGGCCGGTTATCGCGCCGCGACGTAGCGTCCCGGCGCATCCTCGATCACTCGGTCACCGCGGCCGCCGGGCTTGCGCTTGCCCTTCGCAGCCACCGTGGCGGGATCCTGTTCGCGCAGCCATTCGATCCAGTCGGGCCACCAGCTGCCGGGATGCTCCTGCGCACCGTCGCGGAATTCGGCCAGGGTGCGCGGCGATTCCGTATTGGTCCAGTACTGGTACTTGCCCGAGCCCGGGGGATTGACCACGCCCGCGATATGGCCCGATCCCGCCAGCACGAATTTCAGCGGGCCGGCGAAATGGTCGGTAATCCGCCAGACGCTTTCGGCGGGCGCGATGTGGTCTTCCTTGCCCGCCTGGACGTAGGTCGGGGTCTCGACCAGGCCGAGATCGATCGGCGTGCCGTCGGCGCTCAGCGCATCGGGTTCGACCAGCCGGTTGTCGCGGTAGAAATCGCGCAGATATTGTTCATGCCACTTGGCGGGCAGGTTGGTGACGTCGCCATTCCAGTGAAGCAGGTCGAAGGCCGGGTAATCCTCGCCCAGCAGGTAATTGTTGACCACGTAGTTCCAGATCAGGTCGGTGCCGCGCAGCAGGTTGAAGGTCGCCGCCATGTAACGCCCGTCGAGATAGCCTTCGGGGGTCAGGCCCTTGATCGCCGCCAGCTGCTGGTCGTCGACGAAGTTGCGCAGCTCGCCCGCCTTCTCGAAATCGACCTGCGCGGTGAAGAAGGTCGCGCTCCTGACCTTGTCCTGCTCGCCGCGGCGGTGCAGCACCGCCAGCGTCCCCGCCAGCGTCGTTCCGGCCACGCAATAGCCGATCGCGTGGACCGCCGGCACGTCCAGCCGCGCACGGATATGGTCGATCGCGTCGATTTGCGCGCGCACGTAATCGTCCCACACCACGTCTTTCATGCTGGCATCGGCCGATTTCCAGCTGACCATGAACACGGTGACGCCCTGTTCGACCGCCCAGCGCACGAAGCTTTTCCGGGCGTTGAGGTCGAGGATGTAGAACCGGTTTATCCATGGCGGGAAGATGACCAGCGGCGTCGCCAGCACCGTGTCGGTCGTCGGCGTGTACTGGATCAGCTGGTAGAGCGGGGTCTCGTGCACCACCTTGCCCGGCGTCACCGCGATGTTCTCGCCCAGCGTGAAAGCGCTCGCGTCGGTATGCGACAATTGCCCGCGCCTCAGATCCGCGAGCAGGTGTTCCATCCCCGTGACGAGGTTTTCGCCCTGCGTTTCCAGCGTGCGTTCCATCACCACCGGGTTGAGCAGCGGGAAATTGGCCGGGCTGGCCGCATCGGTCATCGTCCGCGTGGTGAACCGCAATTGTTCGCGCTTGTCGTCGGACAGCCCGTCGATCCGGTCGACCATTTCGGCCACGCGCTCGGCCAGGAACAAATAGGTCTGGTGGATCAGCGCATAGGCGGGATGCGCGCGCCAGCGCGGGTCGGCGAAACGGCGGTCGCGGCGCGGCATGTCGGCGGCGTCCCGGGCCTCTTCCTGCCCGCCGGCGCCCAGTCCGTATTGCGCCAGCACCTGCTGCCACACCTCCATCCCTTCCTGCCACAGCGCCTGCTGCTGCGCGGGATCGGCCAGCGGCATCTGGCGGTACCAGTCCTGCGCCAGCCCCATCCACCGCGCCGGGTCCATCCACGGCACCAGCGCCTGCGGATCGGCCAGCTGCTCGGCCTGGTATTCCAGCCACATCGTCTGCAGCTTCGTCCCGACCTCGGCCCAGTGGCGCATGTCCTCCGCCGACAGCGGGTTGCCCCCCGCCGCCTCGGCCATCGGCGCGAACAGCGCGCGGGCGAATTTCGCCGGCGCTTCGAAAAGGTTGGTAAAGGGGTCGGGGCCGTCGTCGGTCATCATCGCTCCTGCCTGGTGCCAAGCGCCTGTTGGGGTCGCAATAGGATATTCCGCCTCCGCATGCACGCGCGCCGATTGCACCGGGGAGGTGAATAGGTAATCAGTGTGACTCGACCAACGCCCGAAAGAGCCATGATGTCCGACGAATTCTACCGTATCAAGCGCCTGCCGCCCTATGTCATCGCCGAGGTCAACGCGATGCGGCACGAGGCGCGGCGCGCGGGGCGCGACATCATCGATCTCGGCATGGGCAATCCGGACCACCCGCCGCCGCAGCACGTGATCGACAAATTGTGCGAGGTCGCGGCCAAGCCGGGCGCGCATGGCTATTCGCAGTCCAAGGGCATTCCCGGGCTGCGCAAGGCGCAGGCGAACTATTACGGCCGCCGCTTCAACGTCGATCTCGATCCCGATCGCGAAGTGGTGGTGACGATGGGCTCGAAGGAAGGCCTGTCGTCGATGGCCACCGCGATTACCGCGCCGGGCGACGTGATCCTCGCGCCGAGCCCGTCCTATCCGATCCACACCTTCGGCTTCATCATCGCCGGGGCGACCATCCGCAGCGTGCCGACCACGCCCGACGAGCGCTATTGGCGCGCGCTCGAGAACGCGATGGACTACACCGTACCGCGGCCGACCGTGCTGGTGGTCAACTATCCCAGCAACCCGACTGCCGAAACGGTCGACCTCGCGTTCTACGAACGGCTGGTCGCATGGGCGAAGGAGAACCGGGTCTGGGTGCTGTCCGACCTCGCCTATTCGGAACTCTATTACGACGGCAAGCCGACCCGCTCGATCCTCGAGGTCCCGGGGGCGAAGGATGTCGCGGTGGAATTCACCTCGATGTCGAAAACCTATTCGATGGCCGGCTGGCGGATGGGCTTTGCGGTCGGCAACCCCACGCTGATCTCCGCGCTGACGCGGGTGAAGTCCTATCTCGACTACGGCGCCTTCACCCCGATCCAGGCGGCCGCCTGCGCCGCGCTCAACGGGCCGCAGGACGTGGTCGAGGAAAACCGCGCACGCTACCAGAGCCGCCGCGACGTGATGGTCGAAAGCTTCGCCCGCGCCGGGTGGGATATCCCCACGCCGCCCGCCAGCATGTTCGCCTGGGCCAAGCTGCCACCCGGTTTCGAGGAGATGGGCAGCCTCGAATTCTCCAAGCAATTGCTCGAACATGCCGATGTCGCGGTCGCGGCCGGGGTCGGCTATGGCGAGGAGGGCGAAGGCCATGTCCGCATCGCCATGGTCGAGAACGAGCAGCGCATTCGCCAGGCCGCGCGCAATGTGAAGCGCTTCCTCGCCGACCACGCGGGGCGCTGATGCGGCTGTTGCATCCGGATCGGTAGCATTTCCGCGTCCGGGCGGTTCTCAAACCTCGGTTTTTACTTAGTCTCCGGCCCGCATCGGAAAACCGAGGGGTCGCTTGATGAGGGGCGCGACATTCGCATGGCTGTCGACCAGCCCGGCTGTCCCGGTCCGATGGGATCTGGGCCATGCCGGCTGGGCGATGGAACACGCACCGGATGCCGCCAGCGCGTCCGCGGCGCTGCCGGGCGTGCTCGACTGGCGCGCCGCCAGCCGGCTGCGTGACTGGCATGCGCTTGCGGGACGCAGCCGGATCGTCGCGGTGGGGGTCGATAGCCCGCGGGAACGCGCGCGCTTGCTCGATGCCGGGCTGGGCGATGCGCTCTCCAGCCACGTCGCCTTCGTCGAGCTCGGCGTGCGGCTGGCGCGGCTGCGCCACGGCGAAAGCGCGCTCCCGCGGTCGCTGCGGGCGGGGCCGGTGACGCTCGACCTGTTCCACCGCGACGGGCGGCTCGATGGCCGCTGGCTGGGGCTGCATCCGCGCGAATTCGGCCTGCTCTGGCGGCTCGCCGAAGCGCGCGGCATGCCGATCACCCGCCGCCAGCTGCTGCGCGATGTGTGGCGGATCGAGCATCCGCCCGAAACCAACTCGCTCGCCGTGCATGTCTCGCGGCTCCGGGCCAAGCTGGCGGTTTCCGCCTGCAGCTGGCTGGTGGAAACGCATCCGCAAGGCGGCTACCGGCTGGCGGCCCGGCCCGCGGCCAATCCCTGCGAGGCGCAATGCGCCTGACCGCCCGTGCCGCTGCCGGCACGCGGCAACTGGACATGGCCCGCCCGATGGGTACCAAGGGGCGCACAGTTGCGGAGAGAGGTTTCAGCATGCAGTTCAACGATCGCGTTTCCATCGACCTGGCCGATAATGGCGTGGCGCAGGTCCGCTTCACTCGCGGCGACAAGATGAACGCGCTCGATCCCGCTCAATTCGACGCGGTGATCGCCGCGGGCGAGGCGCTGCGCACGATGAAGGGGCTGCGCGTCGCCGTGCTGTCGGGCGAGGGGCGCGCCTTTTGCGCCGGGCTCGACACTGCCAGCTTCGGCGGCGACGGCGGCGGATCGTCCAAGCTTGCCGAACGCGGCTATGGCAATGCCAACCGCGCACAGGAAGCCGCGATGACCTGGCGCAAATGCCCCGTGCCGGTGATTGCCGCAGTGCACGGCGTGTGCTTCGGCGGCGGGCTGCAGATCGCCAGCGGCGCCGATATCCGGGTGGTGCACCCGCAGACGCGCATGGCGGTGATGGAAATGAAATGGGGCCTCGTGCCCGACATGGGGGGGTATGCCCTGTGGCGCGGGCTGGTGCGCGACGACGTGCTGCGCGAACTGACCTACACCAACCGCGAATTCATCGGCGAGGAAGCGCTCCAACTCGGCCTCGCCACCATGCTCGACGACGATCCGCACGCCCGCGCCACCGCGCTGGCCGAAACCATCGCCAACAAGAACCCCGAAGCGATCCGCGGCGCCAAGCGCCTGTTCCGCGTGATGCATGAAGAGGGCGAGGATGCGATCCTGCTGGCCGAGAGCGAGGAACAGGACGCCATCATGCGCCAGCCCAACCAGATCGAGGCGGTCATGGCCGAAATGCAGAAACGCGCGCCGGTGTTCAAGGACGTGTAAGGGGGGGCTTGGCCTCACGGGCCGGCTGCGCGCGTTAACATAGCTATGACGATCTGCGCCTAAGCACGCTGGTATGCAGCAATTCGGCCAAATCACTCGCCGCATGTCCGGATGGGTCATGCTCTGCCTTGCACTGGCAGTCGCGGGGTGTTCGCTCACCGATCAGACGCCAGTCTATCGCTATCGGCTGACCGTGGAGGTCGATACGCCCGATGGGGTGAAAACCGGATCGAGCGTGATCGAGGTGGATACCGAGGTAGCGGGCGGATATTCGATCCCGACACCCGGGCGGGTTACCAATCGCGTACGCGGCGAAGCGGTGTCGGTCGATCTCGGCGAGGGGCGGGTGTTGTTCGCACTGCTGCGTTCGGAAGCCGACATCGATTGGGCAGGACGGGTAATGTACCGCCTTTCTCCGCAATACGCCGGCGAAAATGCTCTTCGGGACGGGTATCGGAACATGCTGCGGCATCGGCCGGAAAGGACCGTGCCGCGACATTTTTCGCGCGCCGACCAGGTGAATAAACGCTCGGCCTATCCGATGCTGGTAACCTTCGGCGACCTCGACGATCCCACCAGCGTCGAACGAGTCGATCCCGACGATCTGGCCGCGACATTCGGAGAAGGGGTCAGGCTCAAGCGCATTACTGTGCAGGTTACGGACGATCCGGTTACGAGCGGGATTGGGCAGCGTCTGGGGTGGCTGAATCGAACAAAGGGCACCCTTTTATCGAGGCCAAGAGATACCCCGATCGGTCAACTCCCAATCGAATATCAGGTTGGCAAAATCTCGTTTGTTCGAAGTGATGGTCAATGAGCGCTATGTTTTTCTCTTGCCGCTCCGATCCCAGCGTTCGTTCGCGACCCATATCTTACCGCCGTGCCCAATCAATCACCCCGCCCGCGGGATAGCGCAGGCAGAGGCGTAGCCCAGCCCGCGCTCGATTGCGGGGAGCAGCCTTCCTCTGCCGGCGGCGAACGTCATTTCGGTACGGACGGGGCGCGAATGCTGCGCCTCGATTGCCTCGCCCAATTCGGCCGCGCAGAGAAAATCGCTTCAGTCCGCGGTTATCTCGCTCGAGGCTAGGCCGCTTCGCTTGCGGGCTGCGACGCGGCGAGGAATTGCCGTACGAGGTGTTTGAGATGCGTCGGGAAATGGTCGAGCCCGGGGGCCTCGCCAATCGGTGCCCCGATCCTCGTGTCCGGCTTGAGCCGTTTCATGCGCCAGTTGGGAAATGCGCGCTGCGCGATTTCGGTCTGGCTCAGGATCTCGATCTGCGAATGGCGCGTGTCTTCGCCAAGCCGCGAAAGCAGCGCATCGATTGCGCTCCGGGATCCTTCCACGACCTGGAAGAAGCGGTTCTCCGCGAAGATCAGGAACCCGGTGAGATCGTCTCGGGAATTGTTTCGTGCCGAGGTTTCGATGATCTTGAACACATCGTCGGGAGCAAGGACGCTCGATGCCCTGCTCACATAGGCTATTTGCAACACCCGGTTCACTCCTGAATTTTCGCTATCCTAACCAGTCTGGCTTACCGAGCCGTTAAGAAATTGCGGGCCAGTGGGTGCGCCACGGCGCCGTTCTGTCACCGCTCCGCGCCTGGCCGCGGGCCTTCCCATCGCTGCAAATTCTCGGGTATCGCCGGCACCCCATTGCGCTGCCCGATTGCGCGTGTTCAACACCGCAGCCGGTTCATCCAGGGGCACGATCGGGCTTGCTCCACGTTAGAGGTCATGATGTTCGATCGCCTGTCTGTCCTGCCGCAATATCTCCTGCCCAAACGCGGGCTGACACGTCTTGCCGGGCGCGTTGCCCGGGCGCGTGGGGGGCGGGCGACGACCCGGCTGATCCACTGGTTCGTCGGAAAATACGGCGTCGACATGAGCGAGGCCGAAAACCCGGACATTGCCAGCTACGCCTCGTTCAACGATTTTTTCGGCCGCCCGCTGAAACCGGGCGCGCGGCCGCTGGCCGATGCCGATTTCATCTCGCCGGTGGACGGTGCCATCAGCCAGTTCGGCGCGATCGACGATCACCATATCCTGCAGGCCAAGGGGCATCGCTTCACCACGACCCAACTGGTCGGCGGGGACGCCGCGCTGGCGGGCCGGTTCCGCCACGGCAGTTTTGCGAACCTGTATCTCTCGCCGCGGGATTATCACCGGCTGCACATGCCGTGCGCGGGCCGCCTGCAACGCATGATCTATGTTCCCGGCGCGCTGTTTTCGGTCAATCCGGTGACCGCGCGCGGCGTGCCCGGACTGTTTGCCCGCAACGAACGCGTGGTTTGCGTGTTCGATTCCGAAACGCATGGGCCCTTCGTGATGGTGCTGGTCGGCGCGACGATTGTCGGCAGCATGGCCACCACATGGCACGGGGTGGTCAATCCGCAGCGCACCGGGGCGATTGCCGAGTGGGATTATTCGGACCAGCCGGTCGTGCTCGAACAGGGCGAGGAAATGGGCCGCTTCCTTCTCGGATCGACGGTGATCATGCTGTTCGAGAAAGATGTCATCGAATTCAATGCGGACTGGCGCCCCGAAGGCCCGGTTCGGCTGGGAGAGGTGATGGGCACCAGGCCCGCCCGGTAATCCCGGTTCGCGGCTGCGCGCAGTCTCGGATCGGGAAACGCGCCGTGCGGTGCTCAGGCGGCGGCGGAAGCGTCGCCCTTCAGCCGCCGTGCCTGGAATGCGAAGCGCGCGGCCTTGCCGACATCCTCCTGGAACGATGAATTGACCAGTCCGCCGACGATCGAACCCACGAGGGGTACGACCATGCCCGCCCGGCTGCGGAAGCTGGTGAATGCGATCGCGCGCGAAATCCGCTCGACTGCCTGATCGACGATCGGCGCGATGTGTTCGTGATCGGCATGGACGAGTTCCCCGGCCGGGCCGAGCGCCGCTTCCAGCGCCACAATGCGGTCCCGGCGCGCCTCGGGTTCGTCCACTGCGGCCAGTTCGAGGATCTGGAGGCGGAACAGCTTTTCTGCCGGGCCATCGCCCGCATAGCCATAGGCGCGCCCGGTATCGCGGATGGCGCGCAGCGCAATGGCGATGGTGGCCGGGATGTCCGCGCTCATCGACAGCGCACCGCCCAGGCCAGCGGCGGCCCCGGTGGTCGCGCTGACGCTGCGCGCGGTGCGCGAGACCTTGCGGGCCGCCTGCCGCGCCGCCTCGAGATCGGCCGCATCGTGATCGAACTGGACGAGGCGCGGGGCGCCCGCCGCCCGGTCGAGCCCCTTCAGCACGGTTTCGACCAGGCCCTTCGGGACCACGCTGGCGATCGCTGCGCCGAATGGATGCGTCAGCCGCTCCAGTCCGCGCCCGAGGCGGGAAGGGGTGCTGTCGCGGAACCGGCGCTGCTCTTCGATGATATCCATGCCAACCGAATGGCTGCGGGGCGGACACGTTCCGGAACGGGGATGGCAATTCGGCAGTCGGCCGGTGGCTTCGCCGGTACGCCAGTTCCCCCGCGCTCGCTCCTTTAGCCCCGGATAGAGGCGACTCGCGCGCCGCTTTCCTACAGCGTGGGCGATCGGCATGAGGGGCCCGCTCTTTGACCGCGTGGAATTTCTACCCTGCCGGGCGTGACCGGTGCAGTGCCTTATACTGCCGGAAGGTCACACATGCGCGGGCGTTGCCGGGGGCAAGCTGCTGGCTGCGCTGATCATTCCGGGAAGATCACGCTTTTCGCAGGCGCGTAAAGCGGTCCATGTTCAGCCGAACACCGCCACGCATTGCATGCCATCGAGCATCTGCTTGCCATCGGCGTTCCACAGCCGCAGCCGTTCGGAGGAGTAGCCATGCGCAGCGTGCTGGCTGGCGTTCTCGCTCATCCACCAGCCGTCGCGGGTCGCGGGCGCGGGTTCGAGCAGGTTGAACGACCAGTTGACCGAGCTGATCGGTCCCTGCCGTTTCATCGCGCGCATCGCGCCCGGCGGCAGGACGTCGCCCAGCAGGATGAGCTCGCTCACCGGGTCGAGCCCTTCGCGGTCGGTCAGCCGCGCCCAGCGGCGCACCACCGGGTCGCCCGGACCCTGCTGCTCCTGCGCGCGGCGGATCTCGAAGTTGTTCTGGATGAAGGCGGGGCCCTTGCCGTGCATCGCGTTCTCGGCTTCCTCGGGCGGACCGGGCCAGTCGGCAACCGGTGCGGCATCGTGCATCGCATTCGCCTCGCGTTCGGTGCCGAACAGCCAGAAAGCGGTGAGCGTGCATTGCCCGTCGCACCAGATCTCGCTGCGCACCTGCGCGACGTTGCGACCTTGCCGGACGATCTCGCGGCGCAGCTCGGCATCGGGTCCGGTAGGGGCGACGAAGGCAACCTGGGCGCCGCGCAGCGGCGGCAGGTCGGGGAATGCCCGGGTGACCGCGGTATAGGCGATCAGCGCGGAGGCGCCGCCGTAGAGCGTGCGGCCCTGCATCCAGTGGTCGAGCCCGGCAAAGCGCGTTTCGCCGCCTGCCGCGGTGATCGGATCGAGAAGGTTGGCAATGCTCATGCGCAGGGTCATTGCCCCTATCCGGCCATGCGTCCAGACTGACGTTACGTAAGGCATCACTGGGCGATTGCCTTTGCCGCGGAGAATCGCTAGTGCGCCGCTTCCTTCCCGAGAGGGAGGGCGAGGCCCGATGGCGGAGTGGTTACGCAGAGGACTGCAAATCCTTGCACGCCGGTTCGATTCCGGCTCGGGCCTCCACTTCCCGCGCAACCCGCGAAAGTGCCGCTTTAGCTCAGTTGGTAGAGCACATCATTCGTAATGATGGGGTCACAGGTTCGAGTCCTGTAAGCGGCACCATTCACGGCCGAGGCCGAAAAGCGCCCAGCCCGCTCCAGCTGCATCGCCGGATGAACGAGAAGAAGCGCGAGCGTGGTCCGGCATTTGCGCGCGAGCGTTGCGGCTCCGCCCGCCGTGTTGCCAAGTGATTTGGCCGATCACCCCGCCACGTCGGACATTGCCGGCGGCGAGTGGTCTAGTCCGACAGGGGTAGGGTCGAAATCTGCAGCGCCGCCCTCGGGAACCTCCGGAAGAAGTCCGCCCGGGCAAGTTCGGTTCCGGTCGCCGCGCATGCATCCAGCAGATCGGGCGCCTTCGTCCACTGACCATCCCGCCAGCACCACGGCAGGGAATGCCTGGTGTCGATTATGACTGCAGTTCCTTCGAGCTGGTAATAAGCGATCTGCACGGCGCCCTCGTCTGTTCGGCGAGACGCCAATAGAAAATCGGAGGGCCGATACACCCTAGGATTATCACTTAGAAAGCCGGGCGGCGGGGACAGTTTGACGCGAGCACTGACGCGCTGGCAATCCGGGAGCAGGAGCGGCCGGGAAGCCGCGCGGTCAGGCGGTTTCCTTGTCCGAATATCCGAAGCGAAGCGCGCAGGCTTCGTCCACCGGGACGGCAGGGCTGAACAGGTAACCCTGCCCGTAATAGCAGCCAATCTCGAGCAAGGTCCTTCTCTGCTCTTCGGTTTCTATGCCTTCAGCGATCACCTCGATACCGAGGCTGCGGCTCATCACGACCATGGCCTGAACGATGTTCTTGGACATCACCGAAGTGCATATGTCGCGTACGAAAGAGGCATCGATCTTGACCCGGTCGATCGGGAAATCGCGAAGATGGGTGAGCGAGGAATAGCCGGTGCCGAAGTCATCGAGGGCGATCCTTATCCCGCGACTTCTCAATTGGTCCAGAACGCTTTTCACATTCTGGTTGTCGCCGACCATCAGCATGGTTTCGGTAATTTCCAGCGTTACCCATGCCGGATTGATTTGGTGTCGCTCCAACGCCTCGAACACGCGGGGTACGAAGTCGCGGCTTATCAGGTCGGCTTCGGTAGCATTGATGCTGACATATTGCACTCCGCCATGCGCGGCCATCAGGCTCGGGAGATCGCGCGATACGTTCTCGAACATTCGTACGCTGATCTGGCGGGAAAGGATGGGGTCCATGATCGCGGGAATGACGGCGGATGCCGGTATCAGCGTATCGTCTGCGGTTTTCAGCCGCATGAGCGATTCGAAACCGATAAGCCGGTTGTCGGTGATCTGGATGATCGGCTGGTACCCGGACTGCACCCGGTCCTCGCCCAGAGCCTGGGTTACGGTCTCTATGGCCCGCCTACGCTCGACATGCGGCAGTTCCATGGACGAGTTGTAGAAGTGGACCGTTCCCGGTTCGCGTGCCTTGCCATGATACAGCGCCAGATCGGCCTTGTGGATCAGCGCGTCGAGGGATGCGAGCGCCGTGCTCTCCGCAACGCCGCATGTCGCGCCGACACCGACACCGCCTTCTCCCAGGTCGACCGCCTCTTCGATCGTCAGCAGCAGGTTGCTGGCGAAGTCCTGAACCTCGTCCTCCGACATCGATAGCGGACTGAGCACCGCGAATTCGTCGCCGCCCCATCGGGCCAGGATTGCGTTTGCGGGTACGGCGTCTTCGATTTGCTTCGCAATTCGCCGCAAGAGCTTGTCGCCCGTCTGATGGCCGAAAGTGTCGTTGACGAACTTGAAGCCGGTAAGGTCGAACAGCATCGCGTAGAAGGTGCAATTGATCGCCGCGGCATCTTTCAGGCGCTCGACTGCACGCGCTTCGAACGCATTGCGGTTGAGGAGGCCCGTCAGATCGTCGTGACTGGCCGCATAGCGCAGGTCCAGCATCGCTTGGAGCTTTTCCGTAATATCGCGGACAGTACCGATCATCACGGATTTGCCGCCCTTGGCATTCTCGACGAACTCCGCGATTATCCGGGCCTGTCGTCTTTGGCCCCCCGGCCCACGATCTCCGCGGTGAAATCGAGGTTCTTCCCTGTCCGGCGGGACTGCAGATAGAGCGCTTCGACGCGCTCGCGTTCATGCGGGGAGTAAAACTCGAGGGTATCGTCGAGCGTCATCGGACGCTGCTGATCCAGCCCCATGATCTTGTAGGCTTGATCGGAAAAGGTCAGCGACTGCGTCTCGACGTCGAATTCCCATGAACTCAGCTTCGCGATTTTTTCCGCTTGCTGGAATGTCCTGACGCTTCGTTCCAGCCTGCGATGCGACTTGGCCAGTTCGTCTCGCGCGGCAACAACCGCGTCGATGTTAAACGCCTCGACGATCGTCCCGACTGTCGATCCGCTGGAATCGACCATCGGAGAAGCGGTGTAGGAGACGTTGTAGAAATGGCCGTCTTTGTGGACGAACATGTCTTCGCCGCTAATCTGGTGGCGTTCGGGAAACGCCCGGTCGATGGGGCATTCTTCGATCGGGAAGGGCGACCCGTCGGCGTATTGGTGATGGATCAGGCCGTGGAGGCACCGTCCGACAGCCTCTTCGAAACTGTAACCGGTCAATTCTTCGGCAGCGCGATTCATGAAAGAGCAGTTCTGCTGCTCATCCATCATGAAGATGGCCATCCTGGTGTTGTTCAGGATGGCATCCAGCCGGGAGCTGGTCCGTTCGAGGCGGTCCCTGATCGAGTTGAATTCGGAAATGTCCCGGATCGCTGCGAAGAAAACGAACTCGCCCTGGGATTGGATCAATTGCAGCGAGACCGAGACTTCGTAAGTGCTTCCGTCTTTTCGGCCGTGCACCGTCTCGAACGAAAGCCTGGGAACTTCTGCGGATAACAGCGGGCCGACGAAGGCTTTGAATTCTTCTTCGGAGAACTCCGGCTTCAGGTCCCAGGGGTGCATTTCGCTGAGTTCTGCCAACGAATAGCCGAGGTTTTCGCGGGCACCCCTGTTGACCAGGATAAAGCGGAAGTCATCCGCGGCAAAGACGTAGATCTCGGACGCCGACTGCTCGACGACTTCTCCCAAACGATCCACGCCTAAAGTTGACATCCGAACCTCATCCTAGCGCGCCTGAGTATCGCAAAGAAGGTAAACCAAACCCTTCATGCCTATCACGCGTAAGGCCTCGTTCCCGATCGACCGGCTGTATCGCTGCGCGCTCGCGGCGGGAGGGCCGCTATCGGCGATGGGGACCTCGTTCCGGTGCTGGTCCGGTCAACCCACGATTGAAGATTGTGCAGGAGGAGGCGGGCTTTGGGGGCCGGCATGCGCGCCCGCCGACCATGCTGTACCAGACGGTGCGGAAAGCCGGGGCGCCGAGCCGATCCGGCCACAGCGGCTTTTCGGGAAGCCACCGGCGGCCCCTCCGCGCGCAGGCGAGAGCGGCCTCAGGCGGGGATGAAGCAGCAAGGGTAGCCTGCAAAGCGGTTTCGACGAGCCGCCGAGCCCCATGTGGGTTCATTTCTGACAATCCCCAAAACCTAGCGGATTGCGACTCGTGTTATTATTATTTGAAACCAAGCTATCAAAAGCGGGAATCGGAAGCAAATTCCCGATATTTTTCTTACGATTATCCGAATAGGTGCAAGCGGTGTCATGCGCTGTCACCGGGGCGCGCTGGCGCCTGTCCTGATTGATCCGACCGGCCGACGCCTGGCCCATGCTGCCGAGGGGCAGGTGGACTGGCGGTCAGCCCAGTCTGTCGTGAGACATCCGTGATCAGGTCGTGGTTCCGGGAAGCGTCAGCCCGTTGTCGTGCCAACAGCAGCAGCTAGGGACCGGCATGCTAGCCGTGCCGCTGTACATCTCTCGCCCGCGGGCCCGAAGCGGTCAATGCCACTGGTCAATGATTGGATGATGACTTGCCGGCGGCGCACCCCATGAGGGCGGGCTGGAAGCCAGCCGCGCCGCTCATGGGGCGTGTATCATCCACGCACGCCGTCAGGAAAGCGAAACGTGCCGTTTCAGGTGGTGGTCGACGCTGCCGAATTCGGATTCGAATATCGTCAGGCGCTTGAAGTAATGCCCGATCGCATATTCATCGGTGACGCCATTGCCGCCGTGGATCTGCACGGCTTCCTGGCCGATCAGGCGCGCGGCCTGGCCCACGCCGACCTTTGCCGCCGAGGCGGTGCGCTTGCGTTCCTTTTCGCCGGCATCGAGCTTGATCGTGGCGAGATAGGTCAGCGAGACCGAGGTCTCATAGGCGGTATACATGTCGACCATGCGGTGCTGCAGCACCTGGAACTTGCCGATCGGCACGCCGAATTGTTTGCGTTGCCGCGAATATTCGACCGTCATCGCATGCGCGACCTTCATCGCGCCGCAGGCCTCGGCACATTGCGCGGCGATCGCCTCGTCAGTGACCTGCTCGATCAGCGGAAGCGCGGCACCTTCTTCGCCGATCAGCGCATCTGCGGGGACCGAGACATTCTCGAAATAGATTTCCGACGCGCGGCGCCCGTCGACGGTTTCATAGTCGCGCGTGACGATACCGTCGGCCGATTTATCGACAATGAAAACGCTGACGCCTTCGCGGTCGCGGCGGTCGCCGCCGGTGCGGGCAGTGACCATGAGGTGGCTGGCCCAGGGGGCGCCGATGACCACGGCCTTGTGGCCGTTGAGGACGTAGCCATCGCCGTCTTTCTTCGCCGTCGTCTCGAGATCAGCATAATCGTAGCGGCCACGCGGCTCGGCATAGGCGAATGCGAAGACACGTTCCCCGCCGATGATGGCCGAAAGGTGTTCCTCGCGCTGGGCGTCGCTGCCGGCATGCTTGAGGAAGCCGCCGGCGCAGACCACGGTGGGAACGAAAGGTTCGACCACCAGGCCCTTGCCGAATTCTTCCATGACGATCATCGCATCGATCGCGCCGCCGCCAAAACCGCCGACATCTTCGCTGAAGGGCATGCCCAGAATGCCGAGTTCGGCGAGCTGCGCCCAGATTTCGGGGCGCCATCCGGCATCGCTCTCGATAGCAGCGCGGCGCGTTTCCCAATCGTATTGTTCACGGACCAGGCGCGAAAGACCGTCGCGCACCATGTCCTGTTCTTCGGTGAAGTTGAAATCCACGTGTCGTCCCTTTCCCGTGCCGTCCGGCGCTCTCAGAGCCCGAGGATCATTTTCGTAATGATGTTGCGCTGGATCTCGTTCGATCCGCCATAGATCGAGGTCTTGCGCATGTTGAAATAGGTCGCCGCCGAATCGTGAGCGTAGTCGGGGCCGATCGGGTATTCGTTCGATCCCGTATCGTTGGCGATACTGCCGTAATAAGGGGCCGAGTAGCTGCCAACCGCTTCGAGCGTGAGTTCGGTCAGGCGCTGCTGGATTTCAGTGCCCTTGATCTTGAGGATCGAGCTTTCCGGTCCCGGACCCTTGCCGGCCTGCTCGCCTGCAAGCGTGCGCAGTTCGGTGATCTCGAGCGCGGCGAGGTCGATCTCGAGCTGGCTCACCTTGCGGGCAAAATCCAGATCGTCGATCAGCGGTTCGCCATCGAGCGTTTCGTTGGCAGCAATTTCGCGCAGCTTTTCGACGCCGCGCTTCGAGCGGGCCACACCGGCGATCCCGCTGCGTTCATGAGCGAGCAGGAACTTGGCATAGGTCCAGCCCTTGTTCTCTTCACCAACGAGGTTTTCGACCGGGACGCGGACATCGGTCAGCCAGGTTTCGTTGACCTCGTAACCGCCGTCGAGCAGCTTGATCGGCTTCACTTCGACACCCGGCGACTTCATGTCCACGAGGATGAAGCTGATGCCTTCCTGCGGCTTGGCGGCGTCCGGATCGGTGCGGCAGAGGAAGAAGCCCCAATCGGCATATTGCGCCAGCGTGGTCCAGGTCTTCTGGCCGTTGATGACGTAGTGATCGCCGTCGCGCACCGCGGTGGTCTTGAGCGAGGCAAGGTCGGAACCCGCGCCGGGTTCGGAATAACCCTGGCACCACCATACTTCGCCGCTGCGGATGCCCGGGAGGTGCCGCGCCTTCTGCTCTTCGCTGCCGAAGGTGTAGATCACCGGCCCGACCATGGAGACGCCGAACGGCAGCGGCATGATCGCATTGACCCGCGCGTTCTCCTCGGACCAGATGTAGCGCTGGGTAGGCGTCCAGCCCGTGCCGCCATACTCGACCGGCCAGGCAGGAACCGACCAGCCCTTTTCGCCGAGGACCTTGTGCCAAGCGAGAAAATCCTCGCGCGAGAGGTCTTCGCGCAGGCCCACGTCGCCAAGGTGCTTGGGGTAATTTTCTTCGATGAAGGCGCGCACTTCGTCGCGGAAGGCCTGCTCTTCAGGGGTGAATTCGAGGTTCATATGCTCAAGCTCCGGTTTCCATCCGCTAAGGCTCGGAATTCCCCGTCCAGTTTCTACCGGGTCGGACCATTCGGCTAGGTGAAGGTCTTCGCGAAGCGCGGCGCCTTTGACAAGTGCAAGCTCGACAAATCCTATCTGAAGCGCGTGCAATCTACGCTTTCGCCCGTTCGATCACGGCGGCCGGGGCCAGCTTCGCGCCAGGCCCCGGCCGTATGGTCACTTGAGCGGCAGGATGCGGCCGATGATGTAATCCGCGGCTTCCTCGGGAGTCATTTCGACCGTGTTGACGCGGATCTCCGGGTCTTCGGGAGGCTCATAGGGGCTGTCGATCCCGGTGAAGTTCTTGAGCTTGCCCGCGCGCGCCTTCTTGTAGAGCCCCTTCACGTCGCGCGCCTCGGCCACTTCCAGCGGCGTATCGACGTGGATCTCGACGAACTCGCCCGCGTCGATCATGTCGCGGACCAGCCGGCGATCCGCGCGGAACGGACTGATGAAGGCGGTGAGGACGATCAGCCCCGCATCGGTCATCAGCTTGGCCACCTCGCCGATGCGGCGGATGTTCTCGATCCGGTCGCTTTCCGTGAAACCGAGATCCTTGTTGAGGCCGTGGCGGACATTGTCGCCATCGAGCAGGAAGGTGTGGCGGTTCATCAGCGCCAACTTCTTTTCGACTTCGTTGGCGATGGTCGACTTGCCCGAGCCCGACAGGCCGGTGAACCACAGCACGCGCGGCGTCTGGTTCTTCATTGCTGCGTGATGATCGCGGGTGATGTCGGTCGGCTGCCAATGGACGTTCTGGCTGCGCCGCAGGCTGAAATGCAACATGCCTGCGCCGACCGTGCGATGGGTGATCTTGTCGATCAGGATGAACCCGCCCAGCGCACGGTTGTCGGCATAGGAATCGAACACGATCCGCCGGTCGGTGGTGATCTCGCACACGCCGATCTGATTGAGGTGAAGTGTCTGCGAGGCGAGGTGCGACCCCGAGCCTGACGGATTGTTGACGTCGATCTCGTATTTGGGTTCCGCCACGGTCACGCTGACCATCTGTGCGCCCAGCTTGAGCCAGTAGGCGCGCCCGACGACCAGCGGTTCGTCGTCCATCCACACGATGGTCGTCTCGAACTGGTCGGCGACTTCGGGCGGACTGTCGGCTGCGGCCAGAACATCGCCGCGCGAACAATCGATCTCGTCGGCCAGCGTGATGGTGACCGACTGGCCGGCAACCGCTTGGTCCAGGTCGCCATCCATGGTGACGATCGACTTGACCGTGCTGGTCTTGCCCGAGGGGAGCGAACGCAGTTCGTCGCCGGGTTTGACCGTGCCGCTGGCGATCAGGCCGGAGAAGCCACGAAAATCGAGATTGGGGCGATTGACCCATTGTACCGACATGCGAAACGGCTTGGCCTGACTGGCGGTGTTGCTGACCTCGATGGTCTCGAGGTGGTCGATCAGGACGGGACCATCGTACCAGGGCGTGTTGCCGGATCGGGTGGTGATGTTGTCGCCGGCAAGGCCGGACATGGGAATGGCCGTGAAATCCTCAACTCCGATGCTGTCGGCGAATTTCCGGTAATCGGCCACGATCGCTTCGAACTTTTCCTGATCGTAGTCGATCAGGTCCATCTTGTTGACGGCCAGGACGAGGTTCTTGATGCCGAGCTGGTGACACAGGAAGCTGTGACGCCTGGTCTGGACCAGCACGCCCTTGCGCGCATCGATCAGGATAACCGCGCAATCGGCGGTCGAGGCGCCCGTCACCATGTTGCGCGTATATTGCTCGTGGCCCGGGCAGTCGGCGACAATGAACTTGCGTTTCTCGGTCGCGAAAAAGCGATAGGCGACGTCGATCGTGATGCCTTGTTCGCGCTCGGCGGCGAGCCCGTCAACGAGCAGGGCAAAGTCGATCTCCTGACCCTGCGTGCCCACGCGTTTGCTGTCGTTCTCGAGCGCGGCGAGCTGGTCCTCGAAGATCATCTTCGAATCGTAGAGCAGGCGGCCGATCAGCGTCGATTTGCCATCATCCACGCTGCCGCAGGTGATGAAGCGCAGCATCGACTTGTTCTGGTGCTGGTCGAGATAGGCTTCGATATCGTCCGCGATCAGCGCGTCGGTCCGGTAGATGGGGTCGCTCATCAGAAATAACCCTCCTGCTTTTTCTTCTCCATCGACGCGTCGCCCGCGTCCTTGTCGATCACGCGGCCCTGCCGTTCGCTGGTGGTGGTGAGCAGCATTTCCTGTACCACTTCCTGCAAGGTCGCGGCCTCGCTTTCGACCGCGCCGGTCAGCGGGAAGCAGCCCAGCGTGCGGAAACGGATCGAGCGCTCGGTGATCTCGGGCCGGTAGCCCATCACCTTCTCGAGCCGGTCGATGTCGTCGGCCATGAACAGCTCGCCCTCATGTTCGTAGGTCGGGCGCTTGGCGCTGAAATAGAGCGGCACGATCTCGATGTTCTCGGCCATGATGTATTGCCAGATGTCGAGCTCGGTCCAGTTGGACAGCGGGAAGACGCGAATGCTCTCGCCCTTCTTCTTGCGCGCATTGTAGATGTTCCACAGCTCGGGTCGCTGGTTTTTCGGGTCCCAGCCATGGGTTGCCGTGCGGAAGGAGAAGATGCGTTCTTTCGCACGGCTTTTCTCCTCGTCGCGGCGCGCGCCGCCGAAGGCTGCGTCGAAGCCATATTTGTCGAGCGCCTGCTTGAGCCCCTCGGTCTTCCACATATCGGTATGCAGCGGGCCGTGATCGAAGGGATTGATCCCGCGTTCCTCGGCCTCGGGATTCTGATAGACGATCAGGTCCATCCCGGCGTCCCGCGCCGCCTTCTCGCGCAGCTTGTACATGTCCTGGAACTTCCAGGTCGTATCGACATGCATCAGCGGGAAGGGCGGGGGCGACGGGTAGAAAGCTTTCTTGGCGAGGTGCAGCATCACGGCGCTGTCCTTGCCGATCGAATAGAGCATCACCGGCTTGTCCGCCTCGGCGGCGACTTCGCGCATGATGTGGATGCTCTCGGCCTCGAGCCGCTGGAGGTGAGTCAGGGTCTGGGGTTCGGTCATGTGGGGCTCCGTAACACTTGCCCCAGAGATAGGAGCGGATCGTCAGGATAGACCTCCCAAATGGGAGGTGATAGAAAAGCTTGCATGCGGATTCCCAATCTCGGCGAGACCGACCTGCTCGTGCCGCTCCATTCGGGGGTGTTCGAGCAACCCATGTGGCAGACATTCCTCCGCCAGTTGCGGCGTGTCTGCGGCGCGCGGGGTGCGGCGATCCGGTTGGCGAGCGCGGGTGAGGGGGGCGATATCGCCTTGGGCGACGGGGCCCCGATTGCGGCTGTTACTGCCGCAATGCGCGAGTCGCGTGTCTATTCGGGTGGCGATCTGGACGGTCGCGAGGATGGCCTGCGCGCCGTCCGCGTGAGCGGAGCGGACATCGACCTTACCCTGTGCGTGCTCGCGGACAACGCGCCGGGGGCCGAAGTCGCCAGCCTGCTATCGGCGCTCGTCCCGCATGTGCGCGTGGCGCTCCAGGTCGTCGCTTCGATCGAGCGCGAGCGCAACCGCGCTTCGGTCAGTGCGGAGGCGTTCCGGCGGATGAATTTCGGCTGGATCGCGCTGGACCAGCGTTGCCGCATCGTCGATATGGATGCGCAGGCAGAGCGCTTGCTCGAACGCTCGGGCGTGCTGCGCCGGGGGCCGTATGACCGGCTGGTCCCATCTTCTCCCGCGATCGATCGCCAGCTCACCGCGCTGGCCAAAGCGATGGCGCGGGACCGCCGCCACCGGCCGCGTGCCATCAACCTGGCGCAGGATCCGTGGATCGATATCCTGGTGGCGCCGATGCGGATCGATGCGCTCGCTCGCGAAAGCGAGGCGGTGGCAGTGGTCTATCTGCGCGGCGACCGTTCATCGAGCGCCGACCGGCACGAACAATTGGTCGATCTGTTCGATCTGACCCCCGCCGAAGCGCGGCTCGCCTGGTCGTTGGCGCAAGGCCTCTCGATCACCGAGGCGGCGCAGGCGCACGGTCTGACCGTGGAAACCGCCCGCTATTACTCAAAGAAAATCTACGCCAAGACTGGCGCGCGCGGGCAAGTCGACCTGGTGCGCAACATCCTGACCGGTGTGCTTGCGCTGGCCTAGTCGGTTCGCGCGGTCAGCCCGGGCCAGAACGCGTCGGCCCCCGCATCGACCACCAGTGTGCCCAAACGCTTGCTCCAATAGGCGTCGTTCCCGTATTCGGACCGCCATTGCCACAGCCGCCGCGTCAGCGGATGAAGCCCGTATTCGTGCGTGAAGCCGATCGCGCCATGAACCTGATGAGCGACCGTCGTGCCCACCTCCACCGCGCGGTTGGCGCGCAGTTTCGCTGCGGCAATTTCGAACCCGGCATCCCCGCGCTCAAGCGCCTGTGCCGCACCGACGGCTGCGCAATTCGCGGCAGCCGCCTCGCAGGCGAATCCGGCGAGCGACTGCTGCACGGCCTGGAACTTGCCGAGCGGCCGGCCGAACTGTTGCCGCTCGTTGACATAGCCGACCGACAGCGCGAGCGCCGCATCGAGCGCGCCGGCGATCTGCGCCGTGCGCGCGAACGCCATCAGGGCGAAGTGCGCTTCGGTGCCTTCCCCGGCCGTCTTGGCAACGATCATAGCGGGCAGGTCGATGGCCAAGGCGTGGTAGCCGGCGAGGCGGAAGACGGTCAGCGCGTCCATCCAGTCACCGCCGAAACCGCCATCGGATTCGGGCACCAGCAGCGCGGGCAGGCCCAATTGTTCGAGCCTGGCCCCGTCACGGTCCATCGTGGCATCCGCGCCCAGTTCGGCAAATAGCGGATCGGCCATTTCGGCCAGCATGCGCCTGGTGTCGCTCATCGTAGTCCCAGCCCCCGGGCGATGATGCCCTTGACGATTTCGCGTGTTCCCCCGCGCAGCGAGAAGCTCGGGCTGACCTGCAGCAGGTAGAAGCAGACTGCCTGCACGACCTGCGCATCGATGCGTTCCCAATCGACCGCGGCCTGCACCAGCTGCGGGATTGCCTGTTCGTAGGAATTGCCGAGGTCCTTGACCATGGTCGCTTCCAGCGCCGGGTCTTCGCCGCGCGCCAGCTTGGCAGCAACCGACGCGCTCATCAGCCGCAGGGTCCAGGCTTCCGCGGCCAGCCTGCCGACCAGTTCGGCCAGCGCGGGATCCTGCGCAGTTTCCGCATGGCGCACGAGTTCGAGGAACAGCACCATCGACGACAGATAGCGTTCGGGTCCCGACCGTTCGAGCGAGAGCTCGGCAGTCGCTTGCTTCCAGCCGGCACCCTCTTCGCCCAGCAACGCATGCGCTGGCAGGCGGACGGCGTCGAAGAACACCTCGTTGAACTCATGCGCGCCGGTGAGGTCGGTGATCGGTTTCACCGTCACACCGGGCGTATCCATCGGGATGACGAATTGCGACAGGCCCTGCTGGCGTTCGCTGCCCGCTTCGCTGCGTACCAGGGCGATCATGAAATGGCTGACATGCGCGCCGCTGGTCCAGACCTTCTGCCCGTCGATCACCCAATCCGAGCCATCGCGCCGTGCCGTGGTGCGGACCGAGGCGAGGTCCGAACCCGATCCCGGTTCGCTCAAACCGATGCAGGCGAAGGCTTCGCCGCGCGCGATCTCTGGCACCCAGCGGCGCTTCAGTTCCTCGTTTCCAAGCCGCAACAGCAATGGCCCGCTTTGCCGGTCGGCAATCCAGTGTGCGCCGACCGGCGCGCCCGCAGCAAGCAATTCCTCGATCACGACATAGCGTTCGAGCTGGCTGCGTTCATGCCCGCCGTATTCCTTGGGCCAGGTCATGCCGAGCAGCCCGGCCTCGCCCAGCTTTTTGCTGAACTGCGGGTTTGCCTTGGTCCAGCAATTCGCACGGCGGACCGGGTCGCGCTCGCCATGCGCGGCCACCAGCGCGCGCACCTGTTCGCGCAGGTCCGGCGCGGTCTCGGGCCAATCGACGGCTTCGGTAACGAAGGTCTGCATTGCTCTCCTCTTCGGCGCCTCTCTCTCCAATTTGGCGCCGCACCGCAAGACCCGTTGCATCGAGCAACGAATTTCGACAGTGTGATGCCAAGGGACGAATCCCAGATTTGCGCGAGGAGAGAGACATGACCGACTACAAGAACCTGATCGACGGCAAGATGGTCGATAACGGCCAATGGCTCGAGGTGCTCAACCCCGCCACCGAGCAGGTCGTTGGCCGTGTGCCGTCCTGCGGCAAGGAAGAACTCGACAGCGCCGTTGCAGCTGCACGCCGCGCCTTCACCCAGTGGAAGAAGACCACCGCCGAAGAACGGCAGCAGGTCGTCCAGGGGATCGCCGCTGCGATCAAGGAGAATGCCGACGAGCTCTACCGCTTGCTGACCAGCGAGCAGGGCAAGCCGCATGCGCAGGCACAGCAGGAAATCTACGGCGCGGCGGGCCTCGCTGCCGCCCAGTCGACGCTCACGCTTGACGATGTGATCAACCAGGACGACGATACCCGCCTGTCGCGCACGCGGCGCGTGCCGGTGGGCGTGGTCGGCGGCATCGTGCCGTGGAACTTCCCGATCATGATGGCGATCCAGAAGATCGTCCCGGCGCTGGTCGCGGGCTGCACCATCGTGCTCAAACCGTCGCCCTTCACGCCGCTCACCACGCTGCGGGTGGCCGAACTGATCAAGGATGTCGTGCCCGCGGGTACGGTGAACATCATCACCGGCGAAGACACGCTCGGTCCGCTGATCACCGAGCATCCCGATATCGACAAGATTACCTTCACCGGTTCGACCGCTACGGGCAAGAAGATCATGGAAGGCGCCTCGGGCGACCTCAAGCGCATCACGCTGGAACTGGGCGGCAACGACGCCTCGATCGTGCTGCCCGATGCGGATGTCGAAAAGGTCGCCGAACAGCTGTTCTGGTCGAGCTTCTCCAACGCTGGCCAGGTCTGCATCGCGGCCAAGCGGATCTACATCCACGAGGATATCTACGACGACCTGTCGAAGGCAATCGCGGATTATGCCAAGACCGTGGTCGTCGGTGACGGTTCGCAGCAGGGCACGGGCGTCGGGCCGATCCAGAACAAGAAACAGTATGAGCGCGTGCTCGACCTGATCCAGGACGCCAAGGACAATGGCTACAAGTTCCTCACCGGCGGCGACAAGGATCCTTCCGGCACCGGCTATTACGTGCCGATCACCATCCTCGACAATCCGCCCGAGGATGCGCGCATCGTGGCCGAGGAACAGTTCGGCCCGGTCATGCCGCTGATGAAGTTCGCCAGCGTCGACGAAGTGATCGAGCGCGCGAACAATTCGGAATACGGCCTCGCCGGTGCGGTCTGGACCAAGGATACCGACAAGGGCGTCGAAATCGCCGAACAGCTCGAAACCGGGACCGTCTGGATCAACGAATTCATGCAGCTGTCGCCCTTCGCGCCCTTCGGCGGGCACAAGCAGTCGGGCTTCGGCGCCGAATACGGCATCGATGGGCTGAAGGAGTTCACCTATCCGCAGGTGATCACGGTCAAGCGCGACGCCGCCGTCTGATCGATATGCTTACTCCGGGCGGGGCGGGCCGAACCCGCCGCCGCCCGGGGTCAGCACCACGAAGGTATCGCCCGGCTGCATCTCGGCACTGGCGGTAGCCCCCAGATCCTCGCGGGACCCGTCTGCGCGCTCGACCCAGTTGCGGCCCGGCGCGGCATCACGCCCGCCGGCAATGCCGCGCGGCGCGATCGCCCGCCGGTTGGCGAGCATGTTGGCGTGCATCGGTTCGAGGAAGGTAATCCGCCGCTCCACCCCGTCGCCGCCGCGAAATTCGCCATCACCCCCCGACCCCGCGCGGATCGCGAAAGCATCGAGCCGTACGGGTAGGCGGGTCTCGAGGATTTCGGGATCGGTCAGGCGCGAATTGGTCATGTGGGTCTGCACCGCGCTGGTGCCATCGTGGTCCGGCCCCGCGCCCGAACCGCCGCAGATCGTCTCGTAATACTGGTCGGTCCCGTCGCCGAAAGTGAAGTTGTTCATCGTCCCCTGGCTGGGCGCCAGGCGGCCGGTTGCCGCAAACAGCGTATCGGTGACGACCTGGCTGGTCTCGACATTGCCCGCCACCACCGCGGCGCCGGGGCGGGGGTTGAGCATCGATCCTTCTGGGATCACCAGTTTGACCGGCCGCAGGCACCCGTCGTTCATCGGGATGGCATCGTCGACCAGCGTGCGCACGACATAGAGAGCGGCTGCCCGGGTGATCGATTTGGGAGCGTTGAAATTATCGGGCAGCTGGTCGCTGGTGCCGGTGAAGTCGAACACGGCCGAGCGGCTGGCATGATCGATCCGGATCGCGACCTTGACCACCGCACCATTGTCCATCGGGTAGGCAAACTCGCCATCGTCCAGTCGGGACAGCAGCCCGCGGACGCTTTCCTCTGCATTGGCGAGCACGTGATCCATATAGGCGGAGACGACCTCTGCGCTCTCGTCGCGCGCCGCCGCCTGAAGCAGTTCCATCCCCCGGGTGCACGCTGCCAATTGAGCGCGCAGATCGGAAATGTTGCGATCGGGGTTGCGCGCCGGATAGCGGGCTGATGCCAGCAGCTCGCGCACGTCGCTTTCACAGAAGTGGCCTTCATCGACCAGCAACATATTGTCGATCAACACGCCTTCCTGTTCGATCGTCCGGCTCTCGGGGGGCATCGATCCGGGCGCGATCCCGCCGACGTCCGAATGATGTCCACGCGCGGCCACGAACGCATCGGGTTCGCGGCTGTCCTCGCCATAGAACACCGGGACGATCACGGTGATATCGGGCAAATGGGTGCCGCCGCGATAGGGATCGTTGAGCATGTAGGCATCTCCGCGCCTGAACCCGCGACCGTCACGGGCTTCGCCGCGGGCCTCGATCACGCGCGCAATGCTGTCGCCCATGCTGCCCAGATGCACCGGGATATGCGGGGCATTGGCGATCAGTTCGCCGGCCGCATCGAACAGCGCGCAGGAAAAATCGAGGCGCTCCTTGATGTTGACCGAGGTGGCGGTGGATTGCAGCACGACGCCCATTTCCTCGGCAATGGCCATGAACAGATTGTTGTAGATCTCCAGCCGGACGGGATCGGCGAGGGTCCCCGCCGCACTGCTGCGCGCCAAAGGTTCGTTGCGCTTCAGGATCAGGCTACCCTCGACCGCCCGCTCCGCCTGCCAGCCGGGTTCGACCACCGTGGTCGAGGCCGGATCGATGACCAGTACGGGCCCCGCGACCGGTTCGCCGCAAACCATTGCGGCGCGGTCGATGGTCTCCCAACCGCCCGTGGCAGCCGTGCCCGATGATACCGGTTCGGCAACCGCTTCGCCAAGCCCGCCCGAAGTGCCGCTGGCTTCGACGCTGAGCGCTTCGACGATGATCGGGGCGGAGGCGTCCGAATAGCCGAAACGCTGGCGGTGGAGCATGCGGAACGCGGTGTCCATATCCGCGCGATCTTCGCAGTCGAGCGTGAGCACGCTGTCGCTGCCGGAAAACCGCAGCCGGGCGCGGCGTTCGAGAACGATCTGGTCAGCCGCGAGGCCCTGTTCGGCAAGGGCGGCGCGGCTATCCGCTTCGAGCGCGCCGAGTTCGGCGGTGAAGTCTTCGGTCAGCGGACGCACGAGGCTGACCTCGTGGATCGCCTTTACCGGCGCGAGCCCGATGCCATAGGCGGACAGGATCCCCGCCAGGGGATGGACCAGCACTGTGCCCATGCCCAGTGCATCGGCCACACGGCAGGCATGCTGTCCGCCCGCTCCCCCGAAACAGGCGAGCGCATAAGTGGTGACGTCATGCCCGCGCGCGACGCTGATCTTGCGGATTGCATTCGCCATGTTGTCGACCGCGATGGCCAGGAAGCCTTCGGCAATGTCCTTGAGCGAACGGCTGTCGGGCAGGCCAGCGGCGATGTCTTCCAGCCGCGCGCGCGCCGCGGCTGGATCGAGCGGCTGGTCGCCATCGGGGCCGAAGACGCTCGGGAAAAACGCTGGATCGATCCGGCCGAGAAAGAGGTTGCAGTCGGTCACCGTCAACGGGCCGTCCTTGCGATAGCAAGCCGGGCCCGGATCGGCGCCTGCGCTTTCCGGGCCGACGCGGAAGCGCCCACCATCATACCGGCAGATCGAGCCGCCGCCTGCGGCCACCGTGTGGATCTGCATCATCGGTGCGGCGATCCGCACTCCGGCTACTAGGCTGTCGGCAGTAAGCTCGTATTCGCCCGCGTAGTGGGTGACATCGGTGCTGGTCCCGCCCATGTCGAACCCGATGAGCTTGCGATGGCCCAGCGGCTCGCTCGCCGCGACCATCCCGACCACACCGCCGGCCGGGCCCGAGAGGATAGCGTCCTTCCCGCGGAAGGCGCCCACTTCGGCCAGCCCGCCGTTAGACTGCATGAAGCGCAGGCTGTCGGTCTGCGGCAGGCCTGCCTGCAAGGCATCGGTATAGCGCCTCAGAACAGGCGAGAGATAGGCATCGACCACCGTGGTGTCGCCGCGCGGAACCAAGCGGATCAGCGGGGCGACCTCGTGGCTGACGCTGACTTGGGAGAAGCCTTCCTCGCGCGCGATCTCGGCGAGGCGTTCCTCATGTGCTCGGTAGTGCCAGCCGTGCATCAGGACGATGGCCAGCGCATCGAACCCGTCGGCCTTCAGCGCAGCGAAATGAGCGCGTGCCGCTGCTTTATCGAGCGGGGTCAAAACCGTGCCGTCGGCACCGACCCGCTCGTCGATCTCTATGACACGTGCGGGCAATTGTTCGGGCAGCAGGATATGCCGTGCGAATATCTCGGGGCGCGACTGGTTGCCGATCCGCAGCGCATCGCCGAAGCCTCCCGTAATCGCGAGGGCCAACCGCTCGCCCTTACGTTCGAGCAGCGCATTGGTGGCTACGGTCGTACCGATCCGCAGTTCGGCGATCGGGCCCACCCCGTGACGGTCCATCAGCCGCCGCACGGCTTCGCTCGCGGCATCGTCGTAATGGCCGGGGTTCTCCGACAGCAGCTTGTCGGTCACCAGCCGTCCTGCGGGAGTCACGGCGACGACATCGGTAAAGGTCCCGCCGCGATCGACTGCGAAGCGCCATGCGCCCGGATTTGCCTTGGCATTCATGGCTCAGGGCTTTGCACGCACCGGCAAGGCAATTCAAACGCCGCGACCCGCGGCGCTGCCGGGACCACCCAATCCCGCATCTGCGTAATCCTCCGAACCGGGAATTAACTATTTAACATTAGCTATATTCGCGGGGCGAGCGGGGGTTCGCCGGAAAAGACGGGGAGCCAGAATGTCGCAGCAGGCACTTTCGCCGAGATCGGCCGAACCGAGCCGGTTCAATGACGACGATTGGGCACGCGGTCATGTGGCCGCGGGCTTCGAGCCGGTAGCGCATGCTTTTGCAGCGACCATCCGGTCGGGCGCGGCACTGGGCGCTGCCTGCACCATCATCCACCGCAGCGAAACGGTGGTCGATTTGCAGGGCGGGTGGCAGGATCGATCGCGCCAAGTGGCCTGGCAGGGTGACGATATCGCGCTGGTCTATTCGCTCACCAAGGGGGTGACCGGAATGGCTGCGGCAGTCGCCGTCTCGCGCGGCCTGTTCGCCTATGAAGAGCCGGTCGCCGATATCTGGCCCGAATTCGCCGCTCAGGGCAAGGGCGCGGTGACAGTCGGCGAAGCGCTGTCCGAACAGGCGGGGCTCGCGGCTATCGATTTCAAACTCACGCTCGATACCATGGGTGACGAGGACGCCATTTGCGCTGCCATCGCGCGGCAGAAGCCCAATTGGACACCCGGAGACTATGCGGGCAACCATGCCTATACGCTGGGCTGGATCGCCAGCGAGCTGATCCGCCGCCGCGATCCGCAGCGCCGCAGCCTGGGCCGGTTCTTCGCCGAGGAAATCGCCGTCCCGCTGGGGATCGACGTCTTCATCGGGCTGGACGAAAGCTTCGATCGCAGCCGCATCGCCCGGATCGCTGGCTTCGGCGTGCCCGACCTGTTCCTGCACCACACCACCATGCCCTGGCCGCTGACGATCAGGATGTGCCTGCCTGGCACGCTGGCGTTCCGAACGCTCAACAACCCCTTGCTGCTGCAGGGGCCGGGGGCGCTCGACTGCGAGGCTTTCTGGCGGGCCGGGCAGGGGGCCGCCGGGGGGATGGCCTCCGCACGCGGGCTGGCCGCACTCTACCAGGTCTTTGCCGAGGGCGGGGAGCGCCTCGGGATCACCCGCGCGGTGATGAACAAGATTTCCTCGGGCCATCGCTATCCGCGCAAGGGCCTCAAGGACCGGATCCTCGCGCTCGACATGTATTATTCGCACGGCTTCGAGAAACCATTCGCGGATTGGGAATACGCCCGTAGCCGGAACGCCTTCGGCAGCTTCGCAGTGGGCGGTTCGCTTGCCTACGCCGATCCCGAGGACGAAGTCGCCTACGCCTGGATAACCAACCAGCTCGGCACCGGAAAATGGGACGACCCGCGCGAGAAAATCGTCCGCGACGCCTTTTATGCCTGCCTGGAGAACCGCTCATGACTATTGCCCAGATCGTCCTGTCGGACCTCCATCTGGGGGCCCGCGACAGCCTGCTTACCCATGTGCTCGGCGGCGGGGAAATCGCCCGCGAACCGTCCCCCGTGCTGGCGGCCTTCGCTGCGGGTCTGCGTGCGACGCTGGGGGATCGGGAAAAGCCCCAGCTCGTGCTGTTGGGCGATGCGCTTGACCTGGGACTGTCGCCCTTCGGCGATGTGTCGAAGGCGTTCCTCCAGCTGATCGATGCGTTTTACCCGGAAAACGGGCAGGAAATCTTCCGCCGGGACATCGTCTATATTGCGGGCAATCACGATCATCACTTGTGGCGCATGGCGCAGGACCACCGCTTCGTGACGCAGCTGCAGGACGGGCAGATCCCGGGCGATCTCGAACACATCACCCCGATCATCGGACAACCGACGCACAGCTGCCGGCTGATGGAATCGCTGATCGCGCAGCGTCCGCACCTGGCCGGCGCTTCGGTGCGGATCGCCTACCCCAACTGGGGGCTGGCCGATGCCGATCGCAAGCGGGTGGTGGTCATGCATCACGGACATTATCTCGACAGCATGTATCGCGCGCTGTCGAACATGCGCGGCTTTCTCGAACAGACGCCCGCACGCCCGGCAACAATGCACCAGCTCGAGGCGGAGAACGGCCCGTGGATCGATTTCCTGTGGTCGGATCTGGGCAGCGCAGGCGAAGTCGGCGGGCAGACCGGTTCGCTCTACCAGACCATGCTAAGCGCCGGCGCCAGCCACGATTTCGCCGAAAGCATCGCGCGGCGGCTGACCGGCGGGTTGAACGCGAAGCTGGGCATCAATCCGCAAATGCAGCTGAAATACGGGATCACGCTCGATAACCTGATCCGCGCCGGGGTCGATCTGACCGCGGGACGCGCCGCCGAACGCCAGCGCGAAGGCTATGGCCACGTACTTGGTGAAGCCGAGATCGACGACATTGGCTGGTATCTCGGGCAACCCATGGCTGCCCAGTTGCGCGAGGAACTGGGCGAGCTGCCCCGCGAATTGCAGTTCGTGTTCGGGCACACCCACAAGCCGTTCCAGGACGAATTGATGGTCGATGGCTACGCCACCCCCGTCGGTGTCTTCAACACCGGCGGCTGGGTGCTCGACGAACCGACGCTGATGCCGGTGCAGGGCTGCGCCGCCATGCTGATTTCTGACGAGCTCGAGGTCGCCTCGCTGCGGCTCTTCAACGACCCGACCGACGGCACGATGGCGCCGGTTCGCGTCGAAGGCAGCGGGCGCGTGTCGCGGCTTGTCGATGACGCGAGTGAAGCGGTGGCGGGCGCAGCCGACGAATGGGCCGCGTTCTCCAGCGAAGTACACGGGCGCATCGTCGCGGAAGCCGACCGGCGGGTCCGCGACATGCTCGACCAATCGAACCACGCCGTTCGGGAGGCAGCAGAATGACTACCCAGAAACGCATCGCAAAGCGTCTCGACCAGGCGCAATCGCACTATACCGTTCTCGTCGTCGGCTCCGGCTACGGTGCGGGTGTTGCGGCTTCGCGGCTGGCCCGTGCCGGCCAGCAGGTCGCAATGCTCGAGCGCGGCCGCGAACGCCTGCCGGGCGAATATCCGAACAAGCTCGCCGATGCGCAGGGTGCGATGCAGATCAATGCGAAGGGCGGGCGGATCGGTGAACCCGACGCCCTGTCCGAACTGCATGTAAACGACGATCAATATGCTCTGGTCGGCTGCGGGCTGGGCGGCACATCGCTCATCAACGCCAATGTCGCACTCGAGCTCGACAAGCGGCTGCTCGACCAGGCGCATTGGCCCGCAGCCTTTCGTGACAACCGCAGCGAGATCGACGGTTATTTCGAACGGGCGCGCGAAATGCTGGCGCCCAACCCCTATCCCGACAGCCATCCCGTACTGGGCAAGCTCGAAGCGCTCGAACATTCGGCCAAGGCGATGGGGCAGCGTTTCTACAAGACCCCGATCAACGTCACTTTCGAGGACAAGATCAACAAGTTCGGCGTTCCGCAGCCGGCCTGCACGAATTGCGGCGACTGCGTTTCTGGTTGCAATGTCGGGGCGAAGAACACCACGCTGATGAACTACCTGCCTGATGCCGCGAGCCACGGGGCGGACATTTTCACGCAGGTCAAGGTCCTGTGGATCGAACGCGACGGACCGCGCTGGCGCGTCCATATCGAGCCAAATGGCGAAGGGGCTGCGCAGGGCCCGGGCAGCATCACGGCCGACCATGTCATCCTCGGCGCAGGCGCGCTGGGGTCGACGGAGATCCTGCTCCGCTCGCGCGAGAAGGGACTGCCGCTGTCCGACCGGCTGGGGGCGAATTTCTCGGGCAATGGCGATGCGCTGGGCTTCGCATATGACAGTTACCTAAAGGCTGAAAAGCAGGGCGATACGCTGACTGCGCAGCCCCTCTATGCGATTGGCGTTGGCGCTTCGGATATCGCGAAGGATGCCTATCCGGGGCCCTGCATTACCGGCGTGATCGACATGCGGGCGACCAAGGATGTCACCGACGGGCTGGTTATCCAGGAAGGTGTCGCGCCGGGGATCATTGCCACCGCGCTCGTGCCTGCATTCTTCTTCGGAGAGGCGCTGGCCGATGGGTTCACGCGGTTCGGCATGGACCAGGTCAAGCCGCGCCTGCTCGATGCCAAGGCGATGGGCGAAGCGGTTCAGACCGATCCGGGAAGCATCGCACAATGGGCATACAAGGGGCCCATGGCGCGTACGCAGACCTATCTGGTGATGAGCGTCGACGATTCGGGTGGGCAGCTCGCACTCGAAGACGACCGGCTTGCGATCCATTGGGCCCAGGCCGGCGAACAGCGCAGTTTCCGGCGCGACGACGACCGCATGGCCGAAGCCGCGCGCGCAATCGATGCGCAGTATTTCTCCGATCCCCTGTGGAGCGATCCGTTCGGCAAGAAGCTGATCACCGTCCATCCAATCGGTGGCTGCGGGATGGGTGACGATGCCGCGCATGGCGTGGTCGACGATACCTGCCGCGTGTTCGCCGGGACGAGCGGAGCCGAGGTGCACGAAGGGCTCTACGTTTGCGACGGCGCGGCGCTGCCCGGGGCGGTGGGCGTCAATCCGTTGCTGACGATCACCGCAGTGGCCGAACGTGCGATCGAAAAACTGGCCCAGCGACAGGGCTGGCAGATCGATTACACGCTGGGCAAGGAAGCGCCCTTGCCAGCGCCAGTGGAGCAAGCCGCAGAAAAGCCGCAAGCCGACCCTGCACCCGAACCCGCGGCGGCTACGACCGGCCATGGCATGCGGCTCGACATCGCCAAGTGGGTGCCCGGCCATGCAATCGAGGCTGTGGCGCAAGCCGTCGAGAAAGCCGCACGGCATTTCAGGACCGGGGCGATCGATGAAGGCAAGGCAGCGATCCGCCAGCTGGTGATCGACCATCCCCGTGCGATGAGCCCGGGGCTGTCGTTCACCGAAACCATGGCAGGCCACATCAGCGCCACCGGGTGCCATCACCGTCCGTGCGGCCATGTCGAGCGGATCCGCGACGATTATGCCAATGGCGAAGCCTGGGGGCGCAGCGAGGGCAGCGCGTGCGATTTCCGCCTGACGGTGACCACAGACAACCTCCATCGCATGCTCGAGGAGAAGGACCATCGCTCGCGGATCACCGGCGCGGTGACGGTCAGCGCGCTATCGCCCGATCCGCTGCCCGTTCGTGAAGGGACCTTCCGGCTGCTGGTCGCCGATCCCGAACGGGCGGAAAGCTGGACGATGCTTTACGACATGGTCCTCGAAGGACCTGAAGGCCCCGTACATTTCCACGGTTTCAAGACGCTTGCGCAGCGCGGCAAGTCCGATCCGTGGACCGATCTGACCACTTTGTTCGTGACGCTGCGCACAGGCGAGGATGCGACGGGCGAACTGATCGGGCGCGGCGTGCTGAAGCTGGGCATCGATGAATTCATGCGCCAGCTGACGACGATCGAAGTGCACGACAGCAATAGCCTGATCGGTCACGTGGTGAACCTGATCCCGCAGGCGCGCAAAGCGATCGAAACCTATTTCGTCGCCAAATATGCGGGCTTCTTCGCGATGACTACGTTCCGCGCCTATGGCGGGATGCTGGCAACGCTCAACGATTTCCCCGCTAGGGACGCGGCCGGCCTGGTCGCGCGCGCCTTGCGGCTACCCCCTCCCGAACGCCATGTTGTCCCGACTGCCGATGGCATCAACATCGGCCTGACCCGCTATCGCGGCGGCCCGCGCGGGCCGCTGGTGCTGGCGCCGGGACTGTCGGTGCGCGCCTCCAGCTTCGCGACACCGACGGTCGAGGAAAACCTCGCCGAAAGCCTCGTCGCCCAGGGCTATGATGTGTGGCTGTTCGACTACCGCGCGAGCGCGGATTCGGGCAATGATACCGAGCATCCGCCCGAGTTCACGATCGACGACATCGCGCGATATGACTGGCCTGCGGCGATCCGCAAGATCCGCGCTGTCACGGGCGCCGACAGCGTCCAGGCAATCGCGCATTGCGTCGGTTCGATGAGCCTCCTGATGGGTATCGGCGCGGGCTGGGTGTCGGGCGTGCGGTCGATGATCGCCTCGCAGCTGACGCTGCATCCGGTAACCGACTGGCTCAACTACATGAAGGCCGATCTCGGCCTCGTCGGCGCGCTGGAACAGGTGTCGATGCTCGATGGCCATCTCGATTTCGTCGGGCGGGGCACCGAAGAGGACAATGAAATCGATGCCATCGCCTACCAGATCCCGGTGCCCGAAGGGCAGGCCTGCAAGAACCCGGTATGCCGCAGGGTATTCGGGGTGTTCGGTCCGAGCTGGGATCATGCGCAACTGGGCCACGATACGCATTTGGCGCTGGGCAGCATGTTCAGCCGTGTTGCGCTGAAGCCGTTCGAACACCTGCAGGACATCATGCGGCAGGGGCTGGCCGTCGATGCGGCGAGAGATGCGGTATACACAACGGAGGATGCGGCGCGGCGGCTGGCGTTGCCAATCAGCTTCCTGTCGGGCGCGACCAACAAGCTGTTCTATCCCGAAAGCGGGCAGCGCACTCGGGTCTGGCTGCAGGACCGCAACGACCGCGAGCTGTACCAGCAGCGGATCGTGCCCGATTACGGCCATATGGACTTGTTCATAGGGCATAGCGCGCATCGCGATGTCACGCCGGTGATCCTCGAACAGCTCGAATGGCTGGACGGCCGGGCGCAGCATGCGGCGGACCGCCACCAGGCGTAATCGCTCGCTTTTGCAGTGCAGCGGATAACGCCCGCTGGCGCGCGCCGAGGGCTGGTGTTGGAGCACTTGGCTGCGCTACGCAATTTTTCGCGTCGTGGAGGTTCGGCAGTTGGACAAGATGTTTCGCCGAGAAATTCTCGAGGCGATCGGGCACGGGGTGGTGTTCACCGATCCCGCAGAGAAGATCACTTACGCCAATCGCTATTTCTGCGAGATTACCGGCTATGACGAGAGCGAGGTGCTCGGACGGTCGTGCCGGGTCCTGCAGGGGCCCGAGACTGCGGCCGAGACCAAGTGGCGGATCCGCCAGGCGCTCGATGCGCGTACGCAATTTGATGGCGACGTCCTCAACTATCGCAAGAATGGCGATGCGTTCTGGAACAGCATGTCGATCACGCCGCAGTTCGGCGACGATGGTGAACTGATCGGCTATGTCGGGATCACGCGTGACGTCACCGAGAGCAAGGCCCGCCAGCTTCGCAATGAAGAGCTCGAGCAGCAGTTTCGCCTGATCTTCCAGAAGATCCAGGCGGGTATCGTGGTCCACTCGCCCGAAGGGGATGTGGAGATGATCAACCTGCAGGCTTGCCGCCTGTTGGGTCTTTCGCACGATGAAGATGCCGCACTGGGCGAATTCGAGGAGCTTACGCTCATGCTCGAGGACGGGACGACGCTGGCGAAGGAGGATTACCCGGCGCGGCAGGTGGCGGCGACGGGCGAATTCAAGCGCGGCCTGATTGTCGCTCTCGCACAAGACGGACTGAAGGATGTGCGGTGGCTGTCCTGCAGCGCCTTTCCGATTTGCAACGACGCTGGCGAAGTCACGGTCATCGTATCCAGCGTGACCGATATCACCCATGCGCGCGAACAGCAGTTCGCGGCCCAGCGCGACCGCGAGCGGTTCGAACTGGCATCGCGCGCCGCGAAGAGCATGATCTTCGACTGGAACCTCGTCACCGGCGCGCTCTGGACCAACCAGAATTTCGAACGGATTTTCGGAACGCAGCCGCCGGCCGAAATGAATCTGGACAATGTCGCGCAGTTCGTCCTCGAGGCCGAGCGCGAGACTACGCATGGCCAGCTGCTCGAGGCGTTCGAGCAGGGCAGCGAACGGCTCGAAGGGGAATTCCGCTTTGCCCGGCCGCGGGGCGGGGTCGGGATCGCGCATGCGGAATTCATGATCCATTACAATGACGAAAAACCTGTGCGTATTGTCGGGGCGATCCGGGACCTGACCGAGCTGCGGCGCAAGGAGCAGCGGCTGGAAACCTCGGAAGAGCGGCTGCGGATCGTGGCCGAACTGTCGAGTGACATGCTGTGGGAACTCGACCCGCGCACCGACCTGTTGTGGCGCGCCAGCGAAGGGGTGGAGCGGCTCGGGCTCGATCCGTCGCTGGCGCCCTACTCAGGCGGCGTGTGGCACAACACCATCCTGCCCGAAGACCGACGGGAGGTGATCGCTTCCTTCTGCGAGGCGATCGAAGGCAAGGCGGATCGCTGGCGCGCCGAATACCGGATCGAGCGCGCGGACGGGTCACACCTCCTGGTCGAGGACCGGGCGGCGATCATCCGGTCGAAAGACGGCACGGCAATCCGCGTTGTCGGGGCGGTGCGCGATATCACCGAAAGCCGGCGGCTCGAGGACATCCTGCGCGAGAACCAGTCGCTCGAGGCTCTGGGGCAGCTTACCGGGGGGGTGGCCCACGACTTCAACAATATGCTGATGATCATCATGGGCAATGCGGAGACGCTGGCTGAAGATCTCGCCAGCCCGTCGGACCGCGAACGGCTCGAACTGATCCACTCGGCGGCGCGCAACGGAGCCGAACTTACCAGCCGCCTGCTGTCCTTCGCGCGGCAGCAGCCGCTGGCCCCGCAACGGATCGATATTGCCGAACAGATGGCGCAGGCAGCCCGCCTGATCCGCCACGCACTGCCCGACCAGGTGGAACTGACGGTCGATGTCGAAGGCCAAACGCTCTATGCCGAGGTCGATCCCAGCCAGCTCGACAATGCGCTGGTCAATCTGGCGCTCAACGCCCGCGATGCAATGCCGCGGGGCGGTTCGCTCTCGCTGGAAGCGCGCCCGTACCGGGTCGAGGCCGGTCTGCTCGATTCCGTGCTGGAGCCTGGCGACTACATCCGGATAGCGATGGTCGATACCGGTGCCGGGATCGCGCCGGAGATCGCGCCGCGCGTGTTCGAACCCTTCTTCACCACCAAGCCGATCGGCGATGGAACGGGACTGGGGCTCAGCATGGTCTATGGCTTTGCCAAGCAATCCGGCGGCTACGCGCTGGTGGAAAGCAGCCCGGGCAAGGGGACGACGGTCAGCATCTTTCTTCCGCAGGCAGCCGGTGGACGGCCCGTCCCGCGCTCAAACGACGCAAGCCCGCGGATGGGCAGGCAAAACGCGACCATCCTGCTGGTCGAGGACGATACGCAGGTGCGCGACTACGTCGAATGGATCCTGAACGCCGAAGGATATTCGGTGCTGAGCGCGTCCGATGGCCGCGAGGCGCTTGAGATACTGGAGCAGCATACGGAAATCAGGCTGATGTGCACCGATGTCGTCATGCCCGGCAGGATGGACGGTATCGAACTCACGCGCGAGGCACAGCGCCGCTTACCCGGCCTCAAGGTGCTGGTGATTTCAGGCTACGCGAGCGAGGCATCGCTGCGCGAGGCGCTCGATTGGAGCGATACCGCCTGGCTGCCCAAACCGTTCACCCGCCGTGACCTGGCGGGCGCGCTGGCGCAGATGGAGCGAAGCTGACCGCGCTCAGCAGTTGACGGATGCGGGCCGGGCGGCGAACTTCGCCCTTTCGAAGGTCAGAGCGAATTCCACCGCGTTGCGGACCTCCAGCTTCTTGAAGATATTCGCACGGTGAACCTCGACGGTTCGCGGGCTGATATCGAGCGCGCGGGCAATTTCCTTGTTGCTGCTGCCATGCACGATCTGGTTGGCGATTTCGCTTTCTCGCGATGTCAGCCGCGCAATCAGCGATTTGCACGCTTCCACTTCCGCAACCTGCCGCCGCAGTTCCACCGACCGTTCGATATGCCCCGCGATCTTGTCTGCGAAGCTCTTGATCGACACCGGCTTCTCTACGAAATCGACCGCGCCGCATTTCATGGCTTCGACGGCTAGGCTCACTTCGCCATGCGAGGTAAGCATGATGACGGGTATTGCTTGCGCTTCGGCCGGGATCTTGCCCAGTACTCCCAGCCCGTCGAGTTCGGGCATCCGCATGTCGAGGACTACGCAATCTGGAATCTCGAATTCGAGGCTGTCGAGGAAATCCACGCCGCTGCGAAAGGGACGGCAAACATAGCCGAACCGTTCGAGCCCGCGCACCAGCGTCTGGCGCACACCGGATTCGTCATCGACGATCGCGATGCGGTGTTTAGTGTCGTTATTGGCGTTCGTGTCCTGCGGATCAGCAGTCAATAGTTCCTCCACCCCTGCTCGGTCGTATCGGCGCATCGAGGCGCACAATACAACCCCTTTCCGGCCGGAACCTGCTCTTACCCCGCCCTCGAGCAATCGGCGCGCCCCGACAATGGATGTGGGGGGTAGCCGAGTTATCATTAACATCGTCGGAACGCAAATTTGCGGCGCATAAACAAGATGCTATCGGACGGGGCCTAGGATGGGGCGCGGCTGCATTCTACCCAGCGAGATCGGGGGGCGACTGTTCGTGCAGCTTAACTTGCGTGGACGCTTCAGTCGTCGTTGGTGAAGGCGGCGACGGCGGAGATCGACATGGTCGGAACGCCCAGAAAAATTCTCAGGACCGTTACTTGGGTCCTTCGCGAAGTGCGCTCGCGTAGCTTTAAGGGCGCCCTATCAGGACTTGAGCCAGGTCCTGATAAGGAAGGCCAACGTTCCCAGCACTGCGACGCTCGCGAGCCAGATTGCTGCCATCCATCCCAGCCGCTGCCACAGCGGGCGATCTTCGGGCTGCCCCATCAATGGTAACCTTCGTCGCCCACCTTGCCGCGAAAGACCCAGTAGGCCCAGGCGGTATAGGCGATGATCAGCGGCATGGTGATGGCAACGCCCACCAGCATGAAGATCTGGCTGCGTTCGGGTGCCGCGGCATCCCAGATGGTCACGCCGGGCGGGACGACATAGGGCCACATGGTGAAGCCGAGCCCGGCCATGCCGAAGAAGAACAGCGCCAGGCTGAGCCAGAAGGGCTTGCTGTGGCGCTCGACCGACAGCGAACGCAGCAGGGCGATGGCGATAACTCCGGTCAGGATGGGCACGGGCGCAGCGAGGTATATCTCCGGCGCCGTCAACCAGCGATCGGCATATTCGGGGTTGAGGAAGACGTTGTAGAGGCTGACCCCGCCCATCAGCGCGAGGGTGGCCCATGCCGCGCGCTTGCCCATCTGCCGCGCGTGGTGCTGGCCAGGCCCGTCGAGCTTCCATACCAGCCAGGTCGCGCCGAGCAGGGCATAGCCCGCCACCGTGCCGAGCCCGGTCAGCAGCGTATAGGGCGTCAGCCAGTCGAACCAGCTGCCCGCATAGGCGCGGTCGACCACCTCGATGCCTTGCAGCAACGCGCCCAGCGTCATCCCCTGCGCCATCGCCGCGACCAGGCTTCCGCCGGTGAAGGCGGCATCCCACAGCCGCCGATGGCCAGGGTCGCGCCAGCGGTATTCGAAGGCGACACCGCGAAAGACCAGCCCCAGCAACATGGCGATGATCAGCGGATAGGTGGCGGGCAGGATCACCGCGTAGGCCAGCGGGAAGGCAGCGAAAAGCCCGCCGCCGCCCAGGACGAGCCAGGTTTCGTTGCCATCCCAGACTGGGGCGATCGAATTCATCGCGCGGTCGCGTTCGGGCCCGACTTCGAAGGTCGGGAAGAGGATGCCGATGCCCAGATCGAACCCGTCCATCACGACATAGGCGAAGACCGCAAAGGCGATGATGAACGCCCAGATCACGGTGAGGTCGAAATTAACGGCCATCGGTCGCCTCCTCCTGATTGCGCGGCAGGGTGCTGGGGTCGCCCGGGTTCTGCGACGGCCCCGGGGTAATGCCGGCGGTACGGATGGGGCCCGTATCACCGCGCTTGACGCCCTTCTCGCCGACATGGGGCGATTTGCGCATCAGGTGGAGGATGTACCACACACCCGCGCCGAAGACCGCGAAATAGACCAGGACAAAGGCAACCAGCGATGCGCCGACCGCGGGCGCATCGAGCGGGCTGGCTGCATCGGCCGTGCGCAGGAGATTGTAGATCACATAAGGCTGGCGGCCGACCTCGGTCGTGATCCAGCCGGCCAGCACTGCGACAAAGCCGCTGGGCGCCATGACCAGCGCCGCACGGTGCAGCCAATGCCAGTCGTAGAGCTTGCGCCGGAACCGTGCGACGAGGCTCCACAGACCCAGCCCGAGCATGGCGAAGCCGATGCCGACCATGATGCGGAACGACCAGAACACGATGCCGACCGGCGGTTCCTCGTCGTCGGGAATGGTGTCGAGCCCGGCGAGCGGCGCATCGAGGTCGTGCTTGAGTATCAGGGAGGACAACTTCGGGATTTCGAGCGCATATTTGACGCGTTTTTCCTCGCTGTCGGGAATGCCGAACAGGATCAGCGGCGCCCCGTCGGGGTGGCTCTGGTAATGGCCTTCCATTGCCATCACCTTCTGCGGCTGGTGCTCGAGCGTGTTGATGCCGTGCATGTCGCCGGCGACGATCTGGATCGGCGCGACGATTGCCGCCATCCACATTGCCATGGAGAACATCTTTCGCGCGTGCAGGTTGGTGCGGTCGCGCAGCAGATGCCAGGCGCCGACCCCGCCGACGACGAAGGCAGTCGTGAGATAGGCGGCAGTCACCGTGTGGACCAGGCGATAGGTGAAGCTGGGATTGAAGATGATCTCGAGCCAGCTGTCACCCGGCAGATATTGCCCGTTGGCGCCGATCTCGTACCCCACCGGCGTCTGCATCCAGCTGTTGACCGACAGGATCCAGAAAGCGGACACGAAGGTCCCCACCGCGACCATCAGCGTGGCGGCGAAATGGAGCTTCTTGCCAACGCGGTTCATGCCGAACAGCATGACGCCGAGGAACCCGGCCTCGAGGAAGAAGGCGGTCAGGACCTCATAGGCCATCAGCGGGCCGATGACGGGGCCGGCAATGTCGGAGAAGACCGACCAGTTGGTGCCGAACTGGTAGCTCATCACGATGCCCGAGACGACGCCCATGGCGAAGGCGATGGCAAAGATCTTCAGCCAGTATTTGAACAGGTCGAGATATAGCTGCTTGCCGGTCTTGAGCCACAGGCCTTCGAGCACTGCGAGAAAGCTGGCGAGCCCGATCGAGAATGCCGGAAAGATGAAGTGGAAGCTCACCGTAAAGGCGAACTGGATCCGGGCGAGTAGAAGTGCGTCGACGCCTTCGAACATGACTTTTTCCCTATCTCTCTGCCTGTCTAGCGGAGCGGGGGGCTCGGGGCCCGTCCGATTTACGCAAGGGGTGTTGCATTGGATCGGCGCTCGGCGCGCCAGCGATAGAAGGTCTTCTCCGAAATTCCGATTTCGCGGCAACTTTCGCATACGCCCCGGCCGGCGGCAATGAGCGCCGCGATCCGGCGGCAGCGGGCGTCCTTGTCGGGGATGCGCGGCATCAGATCATCCCCCGCGCCATGTCGGCCGGCGGCACCTCGGGCGGGCCGCCATTGGCCGCAAGCTCGCGAAAGGCGCGGTTCTGCGACAGGAACACCCGGCCGCTGAGCTCGGCGACGAAATCTGTGCGGTTCAACCGGTCCATGACCGGCCCCTTGACTTCGGACAGGTGCAATCCGATCCCGGCGTCGGCGAGGCGATGATTGATCGCCTCGAGGCTTTCGAGGCCAGAAGCGTCGATCTCGTTCACTGCGCTGCACATCAGGATCACGTGGCGGACTGCGGGCCGGTCGGCGACTTCCTCGAGGACATATTCCTCGAGCCAGCGCGCGTTGAGATAGGTCAGGCTCTCGTCGATGCGGATCGACAGGACGTGCGGCACGGTGAACACGTCATGGCGGTCGATATTGCGGAAATGCTCGGTCTCGGGAACGCGGCCGACGATCGCGGCATGCGGGCGGCTGGCGCGCCACAGATAGAGCAGCAGTCCCACCGCTACCCCGGCGATCACACCCAGTTCGACGCCCGCCACCAGAGTGATGACGATGGTCACCATATGCGCCGCGAAATCGGCCTTGGAATAGCGCCACAGCTGGCCCGGTGTCTTCAGATCGACAAGGCTGAGCACGGCAACGATGATCGTCGCGGCCAGTGTCGCGATCGGCAGGCTGAACAGCAGCGGTGTCAGGAACAGCCCCGCCAGCGCGATACCCACCGCGGTATAGGCGCCCGCCGCGGGCGTTTCCGCACCGGCATCGAAGTTGACCACCGACCGGGCGAAACCACCGGTGACGGGATAGCCGCCCGAAAAGGCGCTGGCGATGTTGGACGCGCCGAGGCCGATCAGTTCCTGGTTCGGCGCGATCCGCTGGCGGCGCTTGGCGGCCAGCGTCTGCGCGACCGACACGCTCTCGACAAATCCGATGATCGAGATCAGCAGCGCGGGCACCCACAGTTGGGCAATCAGGTCGGGATTGGTGGAGGGCAGGGCAAATGGCGGTAATCCCTGCGGGATCGCCCCGACGAGGTTGACCCCGCGCGCGCCGAGGTCGAGCGCGAGCGCCGCCACGATGGTTGCAGCGACAGCGGCAACCGGCCCCGCCTTGGCGACGATATCGGCGGCATGCTGCGTCAGGCCCAGCCGGACCAGCAGCGGCTTCAACCCTTTGCGTACCCAGAACAGGAACAGCGTGGCGGGCAGCCCGATCGCGAGCGTCCAGGGATTGATCTGGTCGATGGCCGCGGCAATCCCGCCGAGCATGGCGGGCCAGGTATCCCCGCCCGCGCCGACACCCAATATGTGCTTGAGCTGGCTGGTCGCGATCAGGATCCCGCTGGCCGTGATGAAGCCGCTGATGACCGGATGCGACAACAGATTGGCAAGGAAGCCCATTCGCAGCAAGCCGAGCACTGCCAGCATGATGCCGGACAGCGCGGCGAGCGTGATCGCGGCTTCGAGATAGAGCGCCGTGCCCTGCGCTGCCACCGCACCGGCCGCGCTTGCAGTCATCAGCGAGACTACTGCCACCGGCCCCACCGCCAGCGTGCGGCTGGTCCCGAAGATCGCATAAGCCACCAGCGGCAGGATCGAGGCATAGAGACCCACGACCGGGGGCAGGCCCGCCAGCAGCGCATAGGCCAGGCTCTGCGGGATCAGCATGATGGTGACGACCACGGCCGCGACCAGATCCCGCGTCAGGACCGCGCCGTTATAGGAGCGGCCCCATCCGAGAATCGGGAAGTATTGCGCCAGCGCATGCGCGCGCTGGCGCTGCCCGGGTGCACTTGCCGGTGCTGCGCCGCCTTCGGTGCCGGCCGGTTCCATCAGGCTGCGGTCTTGACCTGCGGCCGTGCCAGCCACTCATGGCCCTTGAGCATGCCGTTCCAGTAGATCCACGGCAGCGCCTCGGACTTGAGCAGCCAGCTGAGCCGGCGCGGACGGGTGCCGTCGATCAGCCAGGTGGGCAGGCTGGGCAGGAGCTTGCCGCCATACCCGAATTCGGCGAGCACGATCTTGCCGCGTTCGACAGTCAGCGGGCACGAACCATAGCCGTCGTAATCGGCGACCGGCTGCTTGCCGTCGAGCACAGCCAGCGCGTTGACCGCGACGATCGGGGCCTGCTTGCGCACGGCGGCTGCGGTCTTGGCATTGGGGCTCGACCCGGCATCGCCGAGCCCGAAGACATTCGGATAGCGCACGTGGCGCAGGGTGATCGGATCGATATCGACGAAGCCGCTTTCGGCCTGCGCGAGCGGGCTGTCGGCAACGAACGCCGGGGCGACTTGCGGGGGAACGACATGGAGCATGTCGAACGCGACCGTTTCCTCGCCGGCTTCGGTTTTGAACGTGGCGGTCTTTGCCGGTCCGTCGACCGCGACAAGTGTTTGGTTGAGCTTGAGGTCGATGCCGTATTTCTCGACATATTCCATCAGCGCGGGGACGTATTCCTTGACTCCGAACAGCACTCCGCCGGCATTGCGGAACTCTACATCGATATCGCCCAGCACGCCGCGATCGGCCCAGGCGTCGCACGACAGGTACATCGCCTTCTGCGGTGCGCCCGCGCATTTGATCGGCATGGGCGGCTGGCTGAAGATCGCCCGGCCTGATCTGAGCGTACGAACGAGGTTCCAGGTGTAGGGCGCCAGGTCGTAGCGATAGTTCGAAGTGACGCCATTGCGCCCGAGCGTCTGTTCCAGCCCCTCGATCTGTTCCCAGGCGAGCCGTATGCCCGGTGCAACGATCAGCAGCCGATAGGCGACCGTGCTGCCATCGCGCAGCGTAAGCTGGTTGTCTTCGGGGTGGAAGGTCGCCGCTGCCTGCCGGATCCAGCGCGCGCGTTTGGGCATGACGCTGGCCATCGGGCGGCAGGTCACGGGCGCATCGAACACCCCGCCGCCGACCATGGTCCAGCCGGGCTGGTAATAGTGGTGTTCGCTCGGTTCGACGATGGCAATGTCGAGCAGGGGCCGTCGCTTGAGCAGCGATGCGGCGGTGGCGATGCCGGCCGCGCCGCCACCGATGATGACCACTTCGTGCGTGTAGCTGTGTGCCATGCCAGATCTCCGGTTTGCGGGTGCTATTCGGCCAGTTGCGATGCGAGCGCGGACAGGTCGTAACCCGCGGCGCCGGCTTGCTCGAGGCGGTCGGCCACGCTCAATCCTTCGGGATTGGCGAGCGCATCGAGCGTGATCGAACGGGTGCCGGTGCGACAATAGGCGAGCACCTTGCCGCCGGCTTCGCGGCGGACCTGCCCGAAGGCGGCAACCGCTTCGGCAGGAAATGCGCCGCCGGCAACGGGGATATGGTGGAAGCGCATGCCGGCGCTTTCCGCCGCCGCGCGCATGACTTCCGCGGCGGGCTGGTCATCGTCCTCGCCATCGGGGCGATTGCAGACCAGCACGCTGAACCCGTCCTGGACCAATGCCGGCAGCGCTTCGGGCGAAAGCTGCGGAGCCACTGCAAAGCGATCGGTGACGCGGTTGCAGGTCATGCCGATTTCGCTTCGAACAACCGGACCAGCGCCATGCCCGCCAGCATCGCGGCGACGAATATTGCGGCCGCACCCGGTTCGATCACCAGAGCGGCAATTCCGGGGCCGGGGCACAGGCCGGCGACGCCCCAGCCAATTCCGAACAAGGCGGCTCCGCCGATCAGGCGCGGCGTGAGATCGGCGCGGGTGGGAAGGTGGAAGGCCTCGGCCAGCCACGGCGTCTGCATCCGCGGAACCGCTCGCCAGACGATTGCCATGACGAGCACTGCCCCGCCCATCACGAAAGCGAGCGTCGGATCCCACGCGCCGAACAGGTCGAGGAAGCCGCGTACGCGCGCCGGGTCGGTCATTCCGCCAAGTGCGAGACCGGCGCCGAACAGCGTACCCGAAACGAGGGCGGGGAGGGCGGGGCGGGTCATCGCAGCACCTCCATGCCCAGCGCATTCATCGCGGCGACAGTGGCGATGCCCGCCGCCATGAAGGTCAGCGTGGCAACGATCGAGCGGGCGGACAGGCGGCTGACGCCGCAGACCCCGTGACCGCTGGTGCACCCGCTGCCCAGCCGCGTCCCGATACCCACCAGCAGGCCCGCGACAATCAGGACCGGGGCGCTGGCGAAGCGGGCTTCGATACCGCCTTGCAGCATGGACACGACCAGCGCGCCAAGCGGTAGCCCGATAACGAATGTCCAGGCTCCGCTGCGGGCAATGCCGCTGCCGCCCAGCCCCGCAGCCTTGGCCGCAATCCCGGAAACGCCCGCGATACGGCCCAGACCAAGCAGCATGACGGCCGCGGCAAGACCGATCAGCACGCCGCCCGCAAGGCCGGCGAGCGGGGCCGCCTCGGGATAGCCCGGCAGCGTCATACCGCGTTCACCGGGATCTTGATGTAACTGACGCCATTATCTTCCGGTTCGGGCAACCGCCCGCCGCGAATGTTGACCTGCACCGAAGGCATGATCAGCTTGGGCATGTCCAGGGTCTTGTCGCGGCTGGTCCGCATGGCGACGAAGTCTTCCTCGGTGACACCGTCCTTCACATGGACGTTTTTCTCGCGCTGCTGCTTGACCGTGGTCTCCCAGGCATATTCGTCGCGGCCCGGCGCCTTGTAGTCGTGGCACAGGAACAGGCGGGTATCGTCGGGAAGCGACAGCAGGCGCCGGATCGAGCGGAACAGTTCGTGCGCATCACCGCCGGGGAAGTCGGCGCGTGCGGTGCCGAAATCGGGCATGAAGATCGTGTCGCCGACAAAGGCCGCATCACCGATGATGAAGGCCATGTCTGCGGGCGTATGTCCGGGCACGTGCAGCGCGATGCCCTCGAGCTCGCCAAGGGCAAAGCTTTCGCCATCGTCGAACAGCTTGTCGAACTGCGATCCGTCGCGCTCGAAATCGGTGCCGGCGTTGAACAGCTTGCCGAACACTTCCTGCACGCGGATGATCTCGCGGCCGATCGCCAGCTTGCCACCCAGCCTTTCCTGCAGATAGGGCGCCGCCGAGATATGATCGGCATGCGCATGCGTCTCGATCAGCCAGGTAACTTTCAAATTATTCGAAGTGACATATTCGATAATTCGATCGGCAGAGCCGTTCGAAGTCCGGCCCGAGGCCGCTTCGAAATCGAGCACCGAGTCGATGATCGCCGCTTCTGCAGTCTTGGGGTCATGCACGACGTAGGATATGGTGTTGGTGGCTTCGTCGAAGAAGCCAGCGATCGAGGGGCGGCGCGTCTTGTCGTCGCGGGCGCGCCCGATCTGCTGCGTGGCGTGGGCGAGTGGTTGGTCGGTGGCCATCGGACTTACTCCAATAAATTACATAAACTATGTATATGTATTGCACTATTGATGTCAAGTGGTAGGAAGGCGCGATGAGTCAGGAAGCGCACAACCCCGGCGATGCATCTGCGGCCCCCTGCGCGGGCCTGCGGATTGGCGACATGGCCCCCGATTTCTCGGCGCGCAGCACGACGGGCGATGTCCGTCTGTCCGATTACCGCGGACGCTGGCTGGTGCTGTTTTCGCATCCGGCGGATTTCACTCCCGTCTGCACCACCGAATTCGTCGCGCTGGCGCGTGCGGCGGGTGATTTCGCTCAGCGCGACTGCGCGCTGATGGCGCTGTCGATGGACAGCCTGTTCTCCCATTTCGCGTGGCTCAGGATGATCCGCGACCGGTTTGATGTCGAAGTCCGCTTCCCCATTCTCGAGGATCCGACGCTGGTGATCGGCCGCGGTTACGGGATGGTCGCACCGGGCGACAGCGACAGCGGCGCCGTACGATCGACCTTCTTCATCGATCCCGAGGGGGTGATCCGCGCGATGACCTGCTATCCCGCCAATGTCGGGCGTTCGACTCCCGAAATGCTGCGCATGCTCGACGCGCTGCAGGCGGTCGACAAGGAGACTTCGCTGGCACCCGCGAACTGGCAGCCGGGCGAGGCACTGCTGGGCCAGCCACAGGCGGACCTCGACAATGTCTTCGCGGCCCAAGGCGAGGCCGACTGGTTCCTGGGCAAGGCCGGGGCGGGAGCGCGCAGGTGAACGATGACGATCTGGTCGCGGCGCTGAAGGCGGTGGCCCACCCGGTCCGCTTGCGCATCCTGCAGACGCTGTCGGGCGCCGAACGGAATGTCGGCGAAATCGACGACGCGGCGGAGATCGGACAGCCGACGCTGTCGCAGCAGCTGGCCGTCCTGCGCGGTGCCGGGCTGGTGGCCACGCGCAAGGACGCGAAGCTGGTCTATTACAGGATCGACGAAACCAAGCTCGGCCACGTGACCGCCGCGCTGGCGCAATTCGCCGGCGAAGCGGTGGGGTCAGAAGCGCCGGTCCGCCGCCGCACTTCAGCGCCCGGCGTGGCCAATTTTGCCCAGCTCGGCTAAGCTGGGGCGAATTCCGTAACTCCCAATAAGCACGCTCCCTGATCATGATCAGGGAGGCGGCGAATGGTGCAATTTATGCACCATCGCGCAGCAGAAAACGCAAATGAGAATGACTTGCAATAGAAGTTGCGCGGGCTTAGGCGGACGCTCCAAGCGAATCAGCAGGGCCCAGCACACGTGTTCCGAAAACTCCTTCCCGCAGTCTTTCTCATCGTCGCGACTCCGGCCGCGGCAGGCACCCAGACACTGCCGCACGATCTCAGCGTATGGGGCATGTTTGCGCAGGCCGACTGGGTGGTGAAACTGGTGATGGTCGGGCTGGTCCTGGCCTCGGTCGCCACCTGGACCGTCCTTATCGCCAAGCATCTCGAGCTCGCGCGCCAGCGCAAGAGCGCCGAAGCTTTCCGCGACACGCTGGCCGACGCGGGATCGCTGGCGCAGCTCGATGCCGCGTCCGCCGCGCATCCCATCGTTAAAGAGGCGCGGGCGGAAATCGCCCAGTCCGCCGATGCTCTGGCGGATGCCGAGGGCCTGAAGGAGCGCCTCGTGTCGCGCCTCGACCGCTATGAAGCGAGAGTCGCCCGCAAGATGACGCAGGGGGTCACGATCCTCGGCACCATCGGGGCGACGGCGCCCTTCGTCGGCCTGTTCGGCACGGTGTGGGGCATCATGAACAGCTTCATCGGGATTGCGGAATCGCAGACCACCAATCTCGCCGTGGTGGCGCCGGGCATCGCCGAAGCCCTGCTGGCGACGGCATTGGGCCTCGTGGCCGCCATCCCCGCCGTGGTGATCTACAACCATTTCGCGCGTGTGATCGCCGCTCATCGCGCCGTGGTCGCCGATAGCGCGGCCGCCTTGCTACGCATCGTTTCGCGCGATCTGAGCCGCGGCACGCTGCCCGCGGTCGAGGGCTGACCATGGCGCTCAAACTTGCTTCGGACAGCGAGGACCTCGCGGTCGCGCATGAAATCAACGTGACGCCGTTCATCGACGTGATGCTGGTGCTGCTGATCATTTTCATGGTCGCCGCGCCGCTCGCGACCGTCGACGTCAAGGTCGACCTGCCGGTATCCAACGCGCAGGCGGCGGCCAAGCCCGAAACCCCCGTCTACCTTTCGCTACAGGCCGACGGCGCCATCCTCGTAAACGAGGACGCGGTGGAGCTCGGCGGGCTCGGCCGGGCGATCGAACAGGCGACCGCAGGTGACCGTGAGGAGCGCGTTTTCCTGCGCGCCGACAAGGCGATCACCTATGACGAGATCATGCAGGCCATGAACGCCCTGCGGGCTGCGGGCTACGTCCATGTCGCCCTGGTCGGCGCGGAAGCCGCCGGAGCGGCGCAGTGATCGATATGGGGGCAGGCCGCCGCCACTGGATGCTGGGAGGCGGTTTCGCGGTCGCCGGCCATGCAGCCGTGCTGGCGGGTGTGCTCCTGGTCAACACTGGGCCGGTGGAACCCCCGGTCGAGGATCCGGTGGTGCTGGTCGAGCTGCCACCGCAGGCGGCCCCAGCGCCTGCGCCGGCCGTTTTGCAGCCGGTCCAGCAGCAGGCCGACTACGTCCCGCCACAAACCTTGCCGCCGCGCGTCGAAGCGCCGCGCGTGAATGCACCTTTGCCGCGCGAATTCGTCGCTACGCCGCCGTCCCCGCCGCCGCTTCCTGCCCAGCGCAGCGCAAGCCCGCCGCCGAGGCCCGCTGCCCCGGCCGCGCCGCCGCGCGCTGCCCTCGCGACCGCACCGGCGGGCAGCGGCACGGGAACCGCGGCTGCGCCCGGCGACGATCCGAAGGCGAAGCGCGAGGAAGCCGACTATTATTCGCTGCTCAGCGCGCATCTCAACCGCAAGAAGCGGTACCCCAGCGAGGCCAAGAAGGCCCGCCAGCAGGGCGTCGTCACCGTTCGGTTCACCGTTCATGCGGATGGCCGGATCAGCGGCAGTTCGATCCGCACATCGAGCGGCCACGACCTGCTCGACCAGGCCACGCTCGACCTGATGGAGCGCGTCGCCCCGCTGCCCAGATTCCCGCGATCGATGACGCGCGACCGCGTCACGATCTCGCTTCCCATCGACTACTCACTACGCACGAAATGAGAGAAAGGTTTTACCATGAGGGATCGTAACCGGGGCGTGATCCGCCCGCTCAGCCTGCGCGGTGCCGGACGGGGCACTGCTGCGGCGATGGGCCTGTCGGCCGCGTTGATTGCCGGCGGTGCACAGGCGCAGGATGCCAATGGCGAAGACGAAGTCGTCCTCGACACGCTGCAGATCGAAGACGCCACCGCCGACGTTAACCCCAACGCCCAGCCGGGCGTACCCTACAAGGCGCGCACTTCGGGTGATCTGCGCCGCGTGAAGCCGCTCTCGGAAACCCCGCAGACGATCCAGGTGTTGACCGAACAGCAGCTCGAGGAACAGGGCGCAACCGACCTGCGCGACGTGCTCGACAATGTCCCCGGCGTGACCATCGGTACGGGCGAGAACGGCAACGCCTTCGGCGACCGTTACATCATCCGCGGCCACGAGGCCCGCAGTGACGTCTTCGTCGACGGCCTGCGCGATCCGGGCATGACCACGCGCGAGACTTTCGCAGTCGACCAGATCGAAATCACCAAGGGGCCGAGCTCGAGCTTCGCGGGTCGCGGTTCGACCGGCGGCGCAGTCAACTCGATCACCAAAAAGGCCAGCACCGATTACCAGTTTACGCGGGTGGACGCGGGCATCGGTACCGATGACTATTACCGCGTCACGCTCGACGCCAATGTGCCGCTGACCGATACGCTCGCGCTGCGTGCCAACCTGCTCTACGGTTACGAGGAAGTGCCCAACCGCAACTTCTCCGACCGCGAGCGTTACGGCGCCGCTGTGTCGGCCGCCTTCAAGCCCAGCGAAGTGTTCGAACTGGTGCTCGACTACTATCACCTGACGGCGAACGATACGCCCGATCTCGGCGGCTACGTTCCCCGGCCGACCGGTACCGGCCCGGACGATGTAACGGTTTACGAACCGTGGGACGACGTGCCCAATTACACGCAGAACGGCGACTTCCTGGATTCGGATGTCGATACGGTCACCGGCCGCATCTACATCACGCCGTTCGATGGCTTCACGATCGTCAATTCGACCCGCTACGGCGAAACCAGCAATGGCTATGTCCTTACCGGTCTTCGCGGCGGTGCCTACGACCCGGCGACGGACACCTACGCTCCGGTCACGCTCAGCACGCACCAGGGCAACCAGGAAGTCGAATATTTCGTCAACCAGTTCAATGTGTTGGGCGAATTCGCCACCGGCACCGTGCTGCACAATCTGATCGTGGGTGCCGAATATTCGAACCTCCAGGTCGCCAATGGCACTTACGACCTGACCGCGAACGGCGCGACCAATTGCGTCACTGCCGGGCGCGGCGGACTAAGCCCGAATTACTGCATCACCGATGAGAACCGCAATGTGATCTTCGGCGAGAACGAGATCCACAACATCGTGCAGCGCACGATCGCGGATGGTAGTGTTGACAGCGATTGGCAGGTCGAGACGCTGTCGGTCTATGCGATGGACACGGTGGACTTAACCGACTGGCTGTCGGTCCATGGCGGGATCCGCATGGATGCCTTCAGCTACAGCAACGTGGTGACCAGCCGCGGCACGGTCACGCCCTACACCTACAGCGATACGCTGTGGAACGGCCATGCCGGGATCGGGGTGAAGCCGCTTGAGGAAGTGTATGTCTACTTCAACTACGGCACGGCCAAGAACATCAACGGCGGCGAATCCGATCTTGGCGGCAATTGCGGCTACGGCGGCATCTGTGTCGACGACGGTACCGGCATCGGCGATGGCAGCCCGGAAAGCAGCGAGAGCTTCGAACTCGGCGTCAAGGCCGACCTGTTCGACGATCGCTTCCTCCTGACTGCCGCGGCGTTCCAGATCACCAAGGGCGACGTGTTCGAATCTGCCGGCGACGGTTACAGCGCCGGTGGCTCGCTCAACACCGGCGAGAACCGTGTACGCGGTCTCGAATTCGGGCTGGTCGGCAACATCACCCCGCAGCTGCTCGCGCAGGCCGCACTGACCGTGATGGATTCGGAAATCACCGACTCGAACGACCCCGACAAGATCGGCCGCCGGCTGAGCAATTTCGCCAACGCGCAGTTCAGCGGCCAGCTGCGCTACCAGGTCACCGATGCGATCGCCTTCGGCGGCACCGCGACCTACAAGAGCGCACAGTACACCGGCCAGCCGGACGATGCGGCGAGCTACGACAGCAATCTGGACATCTTCACCTACCGCGTGCCGGATTACTGGACCTTCGACGCCTTCGCGAGCGTGGATTTCAACCAGAATTTCGGTGCCCGCGTAAACGTGACCAACATCGGCAACGAGGATTATTACGTCTCGGGCTATCGCTCGGGCCACTTCCTCTACAAGGGTGACGAACGCCGGGCGACGCTGACGCTCACCGGCAAGTTCTGATACGGCAGGGCGCGGGCTTCGGCTCGCGCCCTTCCACTCTTGCGACAAGACGACACTACCATGCTGACCATCATCGAGAACCTGCTCAACGATGAAGAGGTGCGCCGCTTTCGCGAGCGCTTGCATGCTGCCGACTGGCAGGACGGGGCGGGAACCGCCGGTACCCGCTCGATTGCTGTGAAGCAGAACCTCCAACTCCCCCGGCAAGATGCCTTGGCGCAGGAACTGGGCAATGCGATCCTGCGGCAGCTCGGCCAGCATCCGGAGTTCGTGTCTGCATCGCTGGCGGAGAAGATCTGGCCGCCGGTGTTCAATCTCTACCAGGACGGCGGACATTACGGCACGCATTCCGATGCGGCGCTGATGCGGCTGCCTGAAGCGGACCTGACCATTCGCAGCGACCTTTCGGCCACGCTGTTCCTGTCCGACCCGGACAGCTACGACGGCGGCGAGCTGATCGTCGAGGAGCAGTTCGGCGCGCAGGCGGTCAAGCTGGCGGCGGGCGACATGGTCCTCTACCCTTCGTCGAGCCTGCATCAGGTGGCGCCGGTGACGCGCGGGCAGCGGATCTGTGCGATAACCTGGATCCAGAGCGCGGTCGCGGATACGCCGGCGCGCGCGCTGCTGTATGATCTCGATCAGTCGATCAGGGGGCTGACGCCCGAGCGGCCGAAAGACGATCCCGAGATCAACCGGCTGATCCACGTCTATCACAATCTGCTGCGGCGCTGGGCCCAGGTGTGATCGGCACGCGGCGGGCATTGCTGTGGGTGGCGCTGGCCATCCCGGCGGCGCTGATGATTCAGCGCTTTGTTAGTGGCGAGGCGCTGGCGATGGACCTCTACCACCCCAGCGGCGAGATGGCAGTGCGGCTGATGATCCTTGCCCTGCTGCCCGGTCCGTTGGCGGATGCGCTGGGGCACAGCCGCTTCCTGCGCGGCTGGCTGGCGATCCGCCGCAATTTCGGCGTGGCCGCATTCCTTTACGCGCTGCTGCACCTCGTATTCTATGTGCTCGACATGCGGATGATCGCCGCGATGCTCGATGAAGTGGTTATCCCCGGCATCTGGACCGGCTGGCTCTCCCTCGTGCTGATGCTGGTTCCGGCGGCGATCAGTTCCGACCGGGCAATGCGCTGGCTGGGCCGCCGCTGGAAAAGCTGGCAGCGACTGGTGTACCCGGCATTCCTGCTGGCGCTGATCCACTGGCTGCTGCTCGACTGGCAGTGGGGGCCAGCACTCGTTCACTTGGCGCCGCTAGGGCTCGCCTGGACCTTACGTTTCGCGCTGCGGCGCCGGAAATCGCTATCGAGGAGTATCGCATGACCTTTCGCCAAAACGCCAAACGCTCTGCTCTTGCCGCTGCCGCATTCGCAGCACTCGGCCTTGCAGTGCCTGCGCAGGCCGATGGCGACGTGACCTGCAATGCCGGCCCGCAGAAGGCTTGGCAGAAGATGTCCAAGCTCAAGAAGAAAGCCTGGCTGGAAGAGTGGGAACTGCTCAAGATGCAGGTCGAGGGCGATTGTTACGAAGTCTATGCGCGGACGAAGGAAGGACAGTCGATCGAGGCTTTCTTCCATCCCGTTACGCTGAAGAAGCTGGTGGTCTTCCGCCGCGGACAGGAAATCTACCGCGCCGACGGTTTTACCGGATAGCGCCCGTTTGCGCTGTTGCGGCGCATTCTCGGCTCAGGGTCAGTCCCGGTCCCCGGCGATCACCCGCGCGGCAATTTCACCGATCCCGTCGAATACCGCGATGGCGTGCTGGCCAGCGGCTATTTCGTGCACGCCGGTAATTGCGCCGCTCGAAATCCACCAACCCGCCTGCGGATCGATGCCGCGCTCCGCCAGATTGTGCAGAAGGAAGGCCGCCGCGCCGAATGGCCCATCGAGCATTGTCGCAGTCGTCGCACGGCCCTTTTCCTCGCCGTCGATCGCAAGCGTGACCCCGACCTCATCGAGCCGCGACCAGTCAGCCCGGTCGACCAGGCGCCCCAGCAGAAGGCCCGCGTTATTGCCATGGTCGGACACGGTCACGCAGGGGCCGTCGCGATTGATTGCCGCATAGGGCGAAGATGCCACCTCGAGCCCGACGCGGACCTCGTCGATCCAGCCCATGGCCTGTTCGGGGGAGGTGGGCAGCGCGGCCTCGCGCGGGGCGAGCCGCAGCATGAATTCGGCCTCCATGGCAGCGAAGCCGCCGCTGAAGATCGGAAATTCGGCCAGGCCTTCGGCTTCCGGTTTGATCGTGTCGGCGAAAGCGGGCCCGATCAGGCGATTGGCTCCCAGTTCATCCCTGGCGGGGGGATTGATCTTGCCCACCTTCCAGCCGCCGATCGCGCGATCCCACTGTTCGAGGGCGGCATCCTGGATGGCATAGGCCCCGGCAAGATCGGTCGGCCGGCGCCCGGGATATTCGGTCAGGGTCTTCCAGTTGCGGCGGGCATCGACAAAGGCGCGTGCAATGTCGCCGGCTGCGGAATTCATGGGGGCCCCTCTCGAAATATCCCACTTGCAGGGTGTCTTTGACGAAAAAGGAAACCGGTGTCAAAACGTATTTCGCCATCGCCCTGCGGATAGCGTTCAGCTGCGCCCTCCCATTTTCCGAGGTGGCGGCTATGAAGATGGCGCACAGCAAAAGGTTGCGACGAATGGCAAAGTCCGGTCCGGCACCTACGATCAACGACGTAGCGCGGGTTGCGGGCGTCTCGAAGAAAACCGTCAGCCGGGTGATCAACCGGTCCCCTCTGCTCAAGCAGGCCACGCGCGAAAAGGTCGAGAAGGTCATTGCTGAGCTCGGCTACACGCCGAACCCGCAAGCGCGGGCCCTGGCGCTGCGGCGCAACTTCCTGCTCGGGCTGCTGCACGACAATCCCAATGCGCAGACCGTGCTCAATTTCCAGGAAGGGGTGCTCGACGCCATCCGCGACACCGAATTCGCGCTGGTGGTGCGGCCGGTCGATCGCCATTCGCCTGCCATGCTCGACGACATCCGCAACTTTCTCGAGCAGCAGCGGCTCTACGGCGTGCTGATCCTGCCGCCGATTTCCGAGAATGACGAACTGGCCGCGCTGTGCCGCGAAATGGGTTGCGGCTATGTTCGCATGGGATCTGCAGCGCTCGACGAGGCGGAGCAACTGGTCCAGTCGAACGATCGCGAAATGGTCGAAGGGGTGGTCGATTACCTCGTCGAGCTCGGGCATACGCGGATCGGGTTGATCGAAGGGCCGCAGGGTTTCCGTTCCGCCTTCGAACGGCGCGAGGGTTTCCTTACCGCCATGACGCGGCACGGGCTGGAAATGCCCGACGACGCGCTGGTGCAGGGCAATTATCGGTTCAGCTCGGGGGTCGAGGCGGCGAACCGGCTGCTCGACCAGAACCCGCATGTCACCGCGATTTTCGCCAGCAATGACGAAATGGCCGCGGGCGCCTACCACGCGGCGCGCGAACGGGGGGTCGACATCCCGCGGGATCTTTCGATCGTGGGATTCGACGATTCCCCCATCGCCGCGCATATCTGGCCGCCGATGACAACGGTCGGCTGGCCGATCCGCGAAATGGGCAAGGCCGCCGCACTTAAGCTCGTCGCGCCCGATACGGCGGAAGCCAAGCCATCGTGCTTCCCCGCGCGGCTGGTTACGCGCAATTCGGTCGCCCCGCCTTCCAAGAAAATCTGATCCGCCGCTTGAAATAGTCTCCGGTTTGCGGATACAACGTGCTTTGACACCGGTTTCCTAACTGGACTTTTGGAACCGCCTGAATTCGCACCAGCGCCCCCAGCGGGCAGGGAGAACCCATGAAGATCGCTCTCATCACCGAGAACAGCCAGGCCGCCAAGAACGGCCTCATTTACGATGCCCTCAACACCGCTGCCGAACCGTTCGGACACGAAGTTTTCAATTACGGCATGTACACCGCCGAAGACAGCGCATCGCTGACCTATGTGATGAACGGTGTGCTGGCCGGCATCCTGCTCAATTCCAAGGCCGCCGATTTCGTCGTGACCGGCTGCGGCACGGGCATGGGGTCTATGCTGGCCTGCAATGCGATGCCCGGCGTCTTCTGCGGCCTCGTGATCGACCCGACCGATGCCTTCCTGTTCAACCAGATCAATGCCGGCAATGCGATCGCGATGCCCTATGCCAAGGGTTTCGGCTGGGCCGCCGAGCTCAACCTGCAGGATTGCTATCGCAAGCTGTTCGAAAACGAAGCGGGCGCGGGCTATCCGCGCGAGCGGGCTGAACTGATGCGCAAGAACCGCGGCTTCCTCGCCGACCTCAAGGCCGCCAGCACGCATGACATGCTGACCGTGCTGAAGAATGTCGATCAGGACCTGCTGCGCGCCGCGATTGCGGGCGAACGCTTCGCAGAATATTTCTATGCCAATTCGCAGGATGACGCGATCAGCGACTATCTGCGCAATCTCTGACCCCTTCGGGAATCGCATGACCGGCATGAACCGGCACCGGGGGCAGGGGATCGCGTCGTCGAGGCGCGATCCCCACCGCACCACACTGGGAGAGTGAATACCATGGCCACCACCCCCTTCGACCTGGCGGGGCGCACCGCGCTCGTCACGGGTGCCAATACGGGTATCGGGCAGGGCATCGCGCTCGCACTGGCACAGGCCGGGGCCGATATTGCCGCAGTGGGTCGCAGCCCCGCCGACGGGACCGCCGAACAGGTCCGCGCGCTGGGCCGCCGCTGCGAGCTCGTTTCCGCCGACCTGTCCTCGATCGAACCGGTCACCGAAGTGGTCGACACGGTCGTAGGCAAGCTTGGGCGTCTCGATATCCTCGTCAACAATGCCGGGATTATCCGCCGCGAGGATGCACTCGACTTCTCGGAAGAGGATTGGGACGCCGTGATGGACACCAATCTGAAGACGCTGTTCTTCCTGTGCCAGGCGGCCGCGCGCCACATGACCGGCTGGGCATCGCAGGATGGCGAGCGCGGCAAGATCGTCAATATCGCCTCAATGCTGACCTTCCAGGGCGGCATTCGCGTGCCGAGCTACACCGCCAGCAAATCCGGAGTCGGGGGCCTGACCAAGCTGATGGCCAATGAATGGGCGCCGCGCGGCATCAACGTCAACGCGATCGCGCCGGGCTATATCGCGACCAACAACACCGCTGCGCTCCAGGCGGACGAAACGCGCAATCGCCAGATCCTCGAGCGGATCCCCGAACAGCGCTGGGGCGACCCGGCCGATATCGGCGGCGCGGCGGTCTTTCTTGCCAGCCGCGCGGCGGATTATGTCCAGGGGCACATCCTCGCGGTCGATGGCGGATGGCTGGCGCGATGACAGCGCTGCCGAAATCGGGCCACGTGGTCTGTTTCGGCGAGATGCTGGCGCGCCTGTCGCCCGAGGCGGGGACGCCGCTGGCGCGCGCGCACAGCCTCGCGCTCGCAATCGGCGGGGCCGAGGCCAATGTCGCCATTGCGCTTGCCGGCCTTGGCCAGCCTGCCGCGATGCTCAGCACTGTGCCCGACAATCCGCTGGGGCTCCGCGCGCTCGCCGCGCTGGGCGAAGCGGGTGTGGATCGGCGCTTCGTACGCCGCGCAGCGGGCCGGATGGGACTGTATCTGTTCGAACCGCCAAGCGGTCCGATCGGGGGGCGGGTGACCTACGACCGTGCGGGAAGCGCCTTTGCCATGGCGCAGCCGGAAGATTTCGACTTTGCCGGAGCGCTCGATGGCGCGCGGCTGCTGCATCTTTCGGGTATCACGCCTGCGCTGGGCCCCGACGGGGTGGCGGTGGCGAAGAAAGCCGTTGCCGCCGCGCGTGCGGCAGGCGTGCCGATCTGCTTCGACGGCAATTACCGCGCCAGTTTATGGGATGCCTGGGATTGCAATCCGCAGGCGATCCTGACCGAACTGGTCGAAGCGGCCACCATCCTGATCGGCAATCACCGCGACATCTCGCTGCTGCTCGGCAAGAGCTTCTCGGGTGATGGGCCTGATCGCCGGCGCGAAGCCGCCGAAGCCGCCTTCGCGCGCTTCCCCGACCTGGCGGCGATCGCCTCGACCGCGCGTCATATCGAAAGCTCGACCACGCATGGCCTCGCCGCCCGGGTCGACCTGCGCGAAAGCCATTGGCAGACCGACGAGATCCGGATCGCCCCGGTGGTCGACCGTATCGGCACTGGTGATGCCTTCGCCGCGGGCGTGTTGCTGAGCTGGCTGGAAGATGGGTCCGCGCAGGAGATGGCCAAGACGGGTCTGTCGCTGGCGGTGATGAAACACGGTATTCCGGGCGACACGATCGCGGTCACGCGCGCTCAGCTGGAGAGCTTTCTTCCGGCAGGAGCCGATGTCAGCCGCTGACGGCATGACCCGCCGCGCGGCTCTGCGCGGGGGCCTCGCAGGGGGCGCATTGCTTGCGGCCCCGGCGGTGGCGGCAGGGAGCAGCGGCGACCCCCGGGCTCTGGCCTACCGCGGCATGATCGATCGCGGGGTGCCCGCATTTCTCGGCATTCGCTATGCCCGCGCGGCGAGGTTCGACCGCCCGGTGCGCGAGCCTGTTCCTACCGCGCCCACGCCCGCGACGCAGTTCGGTCCGCTGTGCCCCCAGCGTAATCCGATGTCCCCGGCGATGAGCGAGGACTGCCTGTTCCTCAACATCTGGACGCCGGATGCCCATTCTTCCGCGCGCCGCCCGGTGATGGTCTATTTTCATGGCGGGGCCTACAATTGGGGCTCGGTCACCGACCCGCTGACGCATGGGGCGAAGCTTGCCGAACAAGGCGATGTGGTGGTCGTCACGGTCAATCACCGGCTCAACCTGTTCGGCTATGGCTGGCTGGGACCGCTCGGTGAGCGTTTCCGCCATAGCGGCAATGCGGGGCAGCTCGACCTGATCTGCGCGCTCGAATGGATCCGCGAGCATATCGGGGCCTTCGGCGGGGACGCGGACCGCGTGATGGTCTTCGGCCAGTCTGGCGGCGGCGCCAAGATCGCGACGCTGATGGCGATGCCCGCAGCCGATGGTCTCTTCCACACTGTCGCGACGATGAGCGGCCAGCAGGTCACTGCGCAAGGGCCCGGCAATGGCTGGCGGCGGACGCGCGCCCTGCTCGACCATCTCGATCTTGCGGAAGACGGCGGTGCTGCCCTGCTAGCCCTACCGTATGAGCGCCTGCTCGAAGGTCTCGAGGCGACCGACCCGGTGCTCGGGGGCAGTCTCTATTTCGGGCCGGTGCTCGACATGCTGCATCTGCACCGCCACCCGTTCTGGCCCGATGCCGCGCCGCAATCGCGGCACATCCCGATGATCCTCGGCAACACGCGGGACGAGACGCGGGCCTTCATCCGCAGCGACGGGCCCGTCGTGCAAGGCCTCGACTGGCAGAATATCGCCGAGCGGCTGGCCCCGCAGATCCGCATCGACTTGCCCGCGGATTGGGTGGTCGCGCAATATCGCGCGCAGTTTCCGCAGTGGTCAGCCGAGCAGCTTTTCTATGCCGCGACCACCGCCGGACGCAGCTGGCCGGGACAGGTGATCGAGGCGGATGCGCGCGCCCGCGCAGGGGCGCAGGCCACCTGGGTCTACCAGCTCGACCGGCCCAGTCCGATCGATCCCACGCGCGGTGCGGCGCATACCGACGATCTGCCCTATGTTTTCGGGACGCTCGCTGCAGCGGGCAGCTATTCGGGAACCGGGCCGCGCGCCCGCATGGTCCGCGATGCGATGATGACTGCCTTTGCGGGCATGGCGCATACGGGCCGGCCGGGGCTTCCATCGTGGACGCCCTATACGCTTGCCGACCGCGAGACGCTGGTGATCGGCGACGATCGCATCGCGACCGAGAATGACCCGCGCGGGTGGGAACGCGAGCTGTGGGCGCGGGCCCCCTATATCCAGCCGGGAAGCTGAATCAGCACGGGCGCGCTGGCGCTCGCTTCCCTAACGAAGGCGTCTCACCGATTGGTGGCGCGCATCTCGCGGTCGCGGGGCGAAAGATGCTCCTGCGCACCTTCCTTCTGTCCCGGCCAGATCCCCGACTTCGGGGTCATGGTGGCAAGGTCCCAATCCGCTTCGACGAAGGGCGCGCTCGTCGCTTCGAACTGCGGATAGCCGCCGACCTCGTCTTCCGAATCGATCACCTCGCCGCGTCCTTCTGCGATGTAAAACAAGACTCGGATTTCCATTTCGCTGCGATCCCACGGACGCGCGCCCGAGGTTGCGAGCAGGACGGTCTCGACATCCTCGCTGGGCATGATCGAATAGCCTTCCAGATCATGCAGCGGTGCGTCTTGCTCGACGATCTGTGCGCGTGTCTGGCCATAGCGGCCGAACATCGGCAGGTCGTTCCCGTAGCGGTCGATCGCGACATTATCGCGGCCATAGTATTGCAGATCACCCACACCGCCGATCGTCAGGAATGGCAGGCCCGCATCGGTGCTGTTGCCGCCGCGCATGACATTGCCCACTGCGGTAAGCTGGCCATCGACCGGCGCGTGGCCCGCCCATTCCAGATCCATCAGATTGTAATGCACCGCGCGATATTGCGGATCATAGATCAGATTGTTGATCATCAGCGCCTCGACCCCGCCCTTCAGCAGCGGCGAGCGTTCGACATTGTGGGCCCAGACATTGCGTTCGAACACGATGCCGGTGGCATTGTCGTGGATCAGCGAACCCTTCGAGTGTTCGCCCTTGGGGTGCGTCGAATCGGCCAGGCCCTCGGCCGCCAGGTTCGACCGGAAGATTATGTTGCGGCTGGTGCCTTCGCGCCATTCTTCCACCGTATCCCCGGTAAAGCGCGGACCCGAAGCGGACATGTTCTCGTCGACACCCCAGAAGAAGCTGTTGTTCTCGATCAGCAGATTGTGCGCCGAGCGGGTGGAGAAAGCGTCCACTTCCCAGCCGTGGCGTTTCGGCAGGCCGTCGCTGCCCACCGCCACGCGCAAATGGCGGATGATGACATCATGCGTGTTTACATTGATCCCGCCGCGCAGGATGGTGATGCCGGGCGAGGGCGCGGTCTGGCCCGCGATGGTGACATGCGGCTGGGTGATGGTGAGCGAAGACCTCTCGAGGTCGATCGCGCCGCCGACTTCGAACACGATGATCCGCGGTCCTTCGCGGTCAAGCGCGTCGGCAAGGCTGCCGGGGCCATCCTTTGCAAGCGTGGTCACGCGGACGATCTGCCCGCCCGCGCCGCCGTCGGTCGGTTCGGCAGCATTTACCGCTACTGGCGAAGCAATCACAAACACGCACAGCGCGAGCAGGCAATTTACGATATATTTCATGACCGTTTCCTCTCCGTTGATTGCATCCTTGACAGCGAAGGCGAGATCGAGCAAGAAGAATTGACACCGGTTACCAAAACAGCCGGGTCGAGGGAATTCAGAGTGTCGGGGAGGGGTGCGGCCAGGGCCGCTATTTCGCTTCTCCAAAAAAGACACCGGTGCCAATTTGGAGGAGGATGCGATGAGGTTTGTGGTTCCTACGGGGAGCGTGAAGGCGGCTCTGCTGGCTGGCAGCGCGCTGGTAATTTCGACGCCGGCGCTTGCGCAGGACGCGGGTACGCTCGATGCCGAGGAGGTTAGCGACGCCGCCTCGGAAGCCTCGGGCGAGATTTCCGATAGCGATAACGTGATCATCGTGTCCGGCTTCCGCCAGTCGCTCAATGCGGCCATCGCGGCGAAGCGCGAGGCGGTCGGCCAGGTCGACGTAATCGTAGCGGAAGACATCGCGAAATTTCCCGACACCAACCTTGCCGAATCGCTCCAGCGTATTCCCGGCGTCGCGATCGAACGCGATGCGGGCGAGGGCCGCCAGATTACGGTCCGCGGCCTCGGGGCGCAGTTCACGCGGGTTCGCGTCAACGGCATGGAAACGATCGCGACCTCGGTCGATGGCGCCTCGTTCAACCGCGACCGCGCGTTCGACTTCAACGTCTTCGCGTCCGAGCTGTTCAATTCGATCGTCGTGAACAAGACTGCCTCGGCCGCGCTTGACGAAGGCTCGCTGGGGGCCGTGATCGATCTCAACACCGGCAACCCCTTGTCCTATGGTGCGGGCCTGAAGCTCGTGGGTTCGGCGCAGGCGCGCTATAACGATCTGAACGATGATCTGGCGCCGCGCGTCGCGGGCCTGCTCGCGTGGAACAATGCCGACGAGACCTTCGGCATTTCCGCATCTGCGGCCTGGACCAAGTATGAAACGCCCGAACTGGGCAACAATTCGGTCCGCTGGGCGAACAATGCGACCTTCCGTTCGGTCGATGGCGTCGACTGCGCGGCCAATCCGGCCGATTCCGGATGTGTCGAGGTGCGCGAGGCGTTCCATCCGCGCATCCCGCGCTACGGCCTGGTCAATCACGACCGCGAACGCTTGGGCGCAACGGCGGCGATCCAGTTCCGCCCGACCGATCGAACGGATATCGAGCTCAATGCGCTTTATTCCAACTTCAAGGAAGACCGCGACGAATATTGGGGCGAAGTGCTGCTGCGCTCGAACGAGGACGAGATCGACCTGTCGAATTATGTGATCGACAGCGACAACAATCTGATCAGCGCGGACCTGCAGAACGCGTGGGTTCGCAACGAGCGATACCACCGCGAAAGCGAAACCGATTTCTACCAGATTTCGGGTCGGCTCGAGCAGGCGTTCAGCGACACGTTCCGCGTTTCGCTCCTGGCCGGCTTTTCCAAGTCGGACGCCACCATCCCGGTCGAAACCACGATCATCTTCGACGATCGCGATGGCGAATACAGCTATGATTACACCGATATGAAATTCCCGCGGCTGACCTTCGAATCCGATGTCACCACTCCGGGCGCATTTCAGCTTGCCGAATTCCGCGATCGGCCGAGCTCGGTTGAGAACAAGTTCAAGACCGTCGCATTCGATCTCGAATGGGAGCCGACCCAAGGCCTGAAGCTTTCGGGCGGTCCGTTCTATCGGAAGTTCGATTACGCGACCGAAAGCGCGCGTCGCGACAGCCAGTATTGTTCGGTCTTCACCTGCGCTCCGGGGGCCTATGGTGCTCCGGTCACGGGCGACCTCGCCGAACTGTTCGAACTGGGCGATGCCGGTCAGCCGGCGGGGAACACCAATAGCTGGATCGTGCCGGACCTTGATGCGGCGATCGCGTTCCTCGATCTCTACAATCGTCCGGCCGTCACCCGCGAGGGCGATGTGCGCGGCGTCGAGGAAAAGGTCACCGGGGGGTATTTCCAGACCGACTTCGAAATCGACCAGGGTATGCGCGTGACCGGTAACTTCGGTGCCCGCTACGCGCGCACCGAGCAGGCCTCGCAGGGGTTCAACAACGGACAGTACGTCACTGTCGAACGCACTTATGAAGACTTTTTGCCCGCGTTGAACCTGAATGTGTTCCCGAGTGACGACTTCATCATCCGCGGTGCCATCGCCAGGGTTATCACCCGCCCGTCCCTGGGCAATCTGACGCCGGGCGGTTCGGTCGATGAATTCAACTTCCGGATCACCACCGGCAACCCGTTCATCGAACCCTATCGGGCCTGGAATTACGACCTCTCCGCGGAGTGGTATTTCGCCCCGGGTGCGATCCTCTCGCTGGCAGGCTTCATCAAGGAGGTCGAAAGCTTCCCGGTGGGCAGTTCGCAGCAGATCACTTATGCGCAGAGCGGGCTGCCGCTGCCGCTGCTGACTTCGGGAACGCCGGCCTACGATGCCATCGTCAACGGGACCGACCCGAACCGCGAGTTCGAGTTCCGGTCGACGACGAATGGCGAAGGCGCCACGATCAAGGGGCTCGAGCTCGGCCTGCACCTGCCGTTCTCCGTTTTTTCCGCAGGTGCGCTGTCGAACTTCGGCGTGCTGGGTAACGTCACCTATGTCGACAGCTCGCAGGAAATCGAGTTTGAGGGCGAGACTTTCGAAACAACCTTCGCAGGGGTTTCGAAATACTCGGCCAACGGCACCGCGTACTATGACGACGGGCGCCTGTCGGTGCGCGTTTCGGCCGCCTATCGCGACGGATACAACGCCGGCGGCAGCGGCAATGGCAACTTCCTCGAAGGCTTCAGTTCGTCGTTCAATCTCGATGCCGCGATCCGCTACAAGCTCAACGACTTCATCGAGCTGACGCTGGACGGAAACAACCTGACCGACGACTACCGTTTCCGTTGGACCGACGACGTCGCTCGCCGGAACTACGAAAACAACCACTTCGGTCGCATCATCATGGCCGGTGTGCGTTTCGAATACTGACCCGAAGCGCGTGACGACAAAGAGGACCCGCGTATGAGAAGTGATCGACGGTCGCTTCTCGTCGCGGGTCTCTCGCTGTCGGGAGTTCTGGCCGGCCGGGCGGTTGCGCGCGCCGACCGCAACCCTGCAGATGCGAAACTCGCGGCGTTTGAACTCTGGCCGGGGGGCGCGCCCGGCTTGCCCGATCGGCCGCCGCTGGAACGCATCACCGACCGGGCGGCAGACCCGTCCTACCAGGACCGCGCGGTCGCCGGGATAACCGCTCCGCGTGTGAGCGTATTCCAGCCCGAACGTCCCACCGGGGCCAGCGTCCTGCTGCTGCCGGGCGGCGGATACCGCCATGTGGTCGTGGACAAGGAGGGGCATGAAATGGGCCAGTGGCTTGCCGGCCGCGGCCTCACCGCTTTCGTGCTATTCTATCGTTTGCCCGGCGACGGTTGGGCGGCCGGACCCGACGTGGCGCTCAGCGATGCGCAGCGTGCGATGCGGCTCATTCGCGCGCAGGCGAACCGCTTCGCGATCGACCCGGCGCGGGTCAGCGCCATGGGCTTTTCCGCGGGCGGGCATCTGTGCGCCGATCTTGCCACGCGGTTCGCGAAGGAAACCTACCGTCCGGGCGACGCAGCCGACGCGCTTTCGGCCCGTCCCGATGGCGCGGCCTGTATCTATCCGGTGATCAGCATGGATCCCGCGATCGCCCATGCCGGTTCGCGCCGCCTGCTGATCGGCGAGGGGGCCAACGCCACACGCGAGCGTGCGCATTCGCCGGACCACAACGTCGCAGCGGACACTCCGCCAATGTTCCTGCTCCACCCTGAGGACGACGGCTCGGTCCCGGTGGAAAACAGCCTGCGGATGCGGTCCGCACTCAAGGCACAGGATGTGCCGGTCGAGACGCATTTGTTCGCCAGCGGCGGACACGGGTTCGGGCTGCGCAGGGCGGTAGGCAAGCCGGTGGAAAACTGGCCCGAGCTCTGGCTGGCCTGGGCCGCAAGAAGGAAGCTTGCATGACTATCCGCCGAAGGGATCTCCTGGTCGGTGTCGCCGGGGCCGGAATGTGCGCATTCTCGCCCGGTTTTACAGCGCCCCTCGCTGCGCGAACCCACGCCCAACGCAGCTCTGGCGGCTCGTCGCAGACCTATCGCCGCGGGTTCGACAACCAGCGAATTCCCGATCTTGGCAATGGCACCTTCCTGAATCCGGTGGTCTCGGGTGATCGGCCCGATCCGGCGATCCTCAAGGATGGCGCAGATTACTACATGACCTTCTCCACCTTCGACGCCTATCCGGGTCTGACGATCTGGCATTCGCGCGACCTGGTGAACTGGCGGCCGCTGGACGCCGCGCTGACGCGCAATATCGGATCGGTCTGGGCCCCCAGCCTGCACAAGGACAAGGGCCGCTACCTGCTCTACATCCCCGTGAAGGCCAAGCCGCAGAACGACATCTTCGTTGCCTGGGCGGACCATATCACCGGGCCGTGGAGCGATCCGATCCCGCTCGGCCTGCCCAGCCATATCGACCCCTGCCATGCCGTGGCCGAAGACGGCAGCCGCTGGTTGTTCCTTTCGGGCGGCGACCGTGTTCGCCTGTCCGACGACAATCTCTCGCTCGCCGGCGCGGTCGAGCATGTCTACGATCCCTGGCGCTATCCGTCCGACTGGATCGTCGAAGGCTTTTCTCCCGAAGGTCCGAAGATCCACCACATCGGCGGCTGGTATTACATGATCACCGCCGTCGGCGGCACCGCCGGTCCGCCGACCGGACACATGGTCATCGCCGCGCGCTCGCGCTCGCTCCATGGTCCGTGGGAGCATCATCCCGGCAATCCGCTGGTCCGCACCGAGAGCGTGGACCAGGCCTGGTGGTCGCGCGGCCATGCCTCGTTGGTCGAAGCGCCCGATGGCAGCTGGTGGTCGCTCTATCACGGCTATGAAAACGGCTACTGGACGCTTGGCCGCCAATGCCTGCTCGATCCGGTGGAATTCACCCCCGACGGGTGGTTCCGCATGACCGGCGGCGACCTGTCCGCGCCGATCGCCAAACCGGGCGGCGGGGCTGCGGTCACGCATGGCATGCCGCTGACCGACAATTTCTCCGCCCCGCTTGCGCTGGGCAGCAAATGGGCCTTCTTCAAGCCCGACGCCGATGAAGCGGCGCGGATAACCAGCGGCAACGGCGTGTTGCGGCTGAAGGGCAGGGGCGCGGCGCCGTCCAGCGGCTCGCCGCTGTTGCTGACCGCAGGCGACCGATCCTATCGCTTCGAATGCGATATCGAACTCGCGCCCGGCGGACGGGCGGGGCTGATCCTGTTCTATGACGACAAGCTCTATTGCGGGCTCGGTTTCGATGCGGAGCGCTTCGTCACGCACCAATATGGCCGCGAGCGGGCAAGGCCCACCAATCCGCATGGCGGGCGAATGCGCATGCGGGTGACCAATCGGCGCCACATCGTCACTTACGATACCAGCGGGGATGGCGGGAAGACCTGGCACCGCTTCGACCGCGGGATGGAAGTCTCCGGATACCACCACAATGTGCGCGGCGATTTCCTGATGTTGCGTCCCGGTCTTTATGCGGCAGGGCCGGGCGAGGCGAAATTCCGTGACTTCCGTTTCACCGCGCTGGAAGACTGAACAAAATGACGGGGAGCGGAGGAAACATGACGAACGGGCGCATGGCGCTGTCGCGGCGAAGTGTGCTGGCCGGCGGCATGGTGCTGGGGGCAGGCGCGATCCTGCCCGGCTGCAAACCGGTGATGTCGGGGCTACTGACCGGCGCCGACGCGCATCCGGGCGATTACCCGACCGTACGCGCGGTCGAGTTCATGGGCCGCTATCTCGATGAGAAAACGGGCGGCCGGCTGGGCATCAGGATGTTCGCCGGCGGCCAGCTCGGCAGCGAGACCGATACGCTGGAGATCACCAGTTTCGGCGGGATCGATTTCAACCGGGTGAACTTCGCGCCGCTCAACTCGATCGAGCCGATGACGCTGCCCTTCTGCCTGCCCTTCGTGTTCGATTCGGTCGCGCATATGCGGCGCGTGGTCGACAGCGAGGTGGGTGACGAAGTCATGGCCTCGCTCGAACCGCACAATCTCATCGGCCTGTGCATTTACGATTCGGGCGCGCGCAGTTTCTACAATGTGCGGCGCCCCATCACCACGCCGGAGGATCTGCGCGGGCTCAAGATCCGCGTGCCCGCATCGGACCTCTATATCGCGATGGTCAATGCGCTGGGCGCCAATGCGGTGCCGATCCCCTTTGGCGAGATTTACCAGTCGCTTGCCCAAGGCGTGATCGACGGCGCGGAAAACAACTGGCCCACCTTCGTTGGCGAGCGCCATTACGAAGTCGCCAATTATCTTAGCCTGACCCAGCACCTGCTGACCCCCGAGGCGCTGGTGATGAGCAAGGCGAGCTGGGAACGGCTGTCGCGTGCGGACCAGCTGCTCGTCCGCGAGGCGGCCAAGGCTTCGGTGGTCGAGATGCGGCGCTTGTGGGACATTCGCGTCGGCGAGGCCGAGGCGGCTGTGGCCGCGTCGGACGTTGCCGTGAACACGGTCGATACCGAACCCTTCGCCGCGCTGATGCGGCCGGTGTGGGATCAATTCATTACGACACCCGCGCAGCAGGACATCGTTCGGCGCATCCGCGACATGAGGGAAGGATGACTATGGCCGCGACCCTATCGCGCTGGTTGATCGGTTTCGGTTCGATCGGGCTTCTGGCGATGACCGCGATCATCGGCTGGCAGGTGTTCGGGCGCTTCGTGCTCAACTCGAGCCCGTCGTGGACCGAACAGGCTTCGCTGATCATGATGATCTGGTACGTGATGTTTGCCGCCGCCGCGGGCGTCTACGAAGGCTTCCATATCCGCATCGCGCTGCTCGAGGAAAAACTGGGCGACCGCGCGCGGCCGCTGCTGCGGATCGTCGCGCTTGTGATTGCCGCGATCGGTCTGGTGCTACTTGTTTACGGCGCGCAGCTGTGCTGGGCAGTGCGCGGCAATGTCGTGCCCTCGCTCGGCGTCAGCCGCGCCGTAGCCTATGTGCCGCTGCCCGTTTCGGGACTGCTGATGACATGGTTCGCGCTGCCGCAGCTGCTGACCGGACGTCATCCGGCGGATGATGCCGGGGAAAGGGAGCGCGGCTGATGGAACTCCTCGTCCTGTTCGGCGTGCTCTTCGCCATGCTCGTCATCGGCGTACCGGTGGCCTTTTCCCTGCTCGCGGCGGCGCTCGCCTGTTTCCTCGCGATGGATATCCCTCCCATCGTCGCGGTCCAGCGCGTCGCCGCGGGGATCAGCGTTTTCACGCTGATGGCGATCCCCTTCTTCATCTTCGCGGGCGACCTGATGTACCGCGCGGGGATCGCCGACCGGCTGGTCCGCGTGGCCGATGCCGCCATCGGGCGCGTGCGCGGCGGCTTGGGGATCGTCGATGTCGGCGCCTCGATGATGTTCGGTGCGGTGTCCGGCTCGGCTATCGCCAGCGCCTCGGCGATCGGCTCGACCATGGTGCCGCTGATGAAGGAGAAAGGCTATCCCGCAGATTATGCGGTCAACGTCACCGTTACCGCGGCGATCGTCGGCCTGCTGATCCCGCCCTCGCACAATATGATCATCTATTCCGCCGCCTCGGGGATCGGCGTATCGATCGGCGACCTGTTCCTTGCCGGCGTCATCCCCGGCGTGCTCACCGGCCTGATGCTGATGCTGGTAGCGTGGCTGGTGGCCAAGCGCGGCAAACTGCCGCTGGGCCGCTTCCCCGGCTGGCGTGAGTTCATCCTCGCAAGCGCCTATGCAATCCCCGGCCTGATGACCGCAGTGATCATCATGGGCGGCATCCTCAGCGGGTTTTTCACGCCTACCGAAAGTTCGGCCATTGCCGTGATCTACACCATGCTCATCGGGACCTTCGTCTATCGCAGCCTGGGGTGGAAGGGCATGTGGGAAGCCGCCGGGAAGTCGGTGCGCACCGCTGCGATGGTCTTGTTCATCATCGCTGCCGCTACCGCTTTCGGCTTCGCACTCGCGCTGCTCGAAGTGCCCGCCGCGATGGGCGCGCTGATCGGCGTGATGACCGACAATCCGATCCTGACCCTGCTGATCATCAACCTCATGCTGCTGGCGCTGGGCACCTTCATGGACATGGCCCCTCTGATCGTCGTCACCACGCCGATCTTCCTGCCGGTGGCGATGGATGTCGGGGTCGATCCGGTGCACTTCGGGATCATCATGATGCTCAATCTGGGCATCGGCCTGGTCACGCCGCCGGTCGGCTCGGTGCTGTTTGTCGGCTCGGCAGTGGGCAAGATCCCCGTGACCGCGCTGGTGAAGACCATCTGGCCGTTCTATCTCACGCTGATTGCGGCGCTGGTAGTGATTACCTTCGTGCCTGCGCTCTCGCTCTGGCTCCCGGGGGCATTCGGCGGGTGATCACAGGGTTACCCCGCGTTTCCAGATCGAAATGACGCGCTGGTCGCTGCGTTCGGCGGCGGTGGGCTCGCCGCTGGCAATGGCGAGCAAATAATCCGCAAAGGCGGCATCGACCGCGTCCACCCCTTCGGCAAGCGCGCGGCCTGCGTCGAAATCGATCCAGCCCGGCTTGGTTTGCGCAAGTGCGGTGTTGGACGAAATCTTGACCGTGGGCACCGGAAAGCCGAGCGGCGTGCCCCTTCCGGTGGTGAACAGCACCAGGGTCGCCCCCGCCGCGGCCAGCGCGGTGGAGGAGACCGCATCATTGCCCGGCGCTTCGAGCAGCGTCAGGCCCGGCCGCGATACAGTGCCGCCATAGTCGATCACATCGACCAGCGGAGCGCAGCCGCCCTTCTGCACCGCGCCGAGCGATTTTTCTTCCAGCGTCGTGATACCCCCCGCGATATTGCCGGGCGAGGGGTTCTTAGAAACCGGCTGGCCCTGGTCGAGGAAATAGCGCTTGAAGCGGTTCACCAGCTCGCCTGCCCGCTCGAAAACCTCCGGTGACACGGCGCGCGCAAACAGTGCTTCCTCGGCGCCGAAGATTTCGGGGATTTCGGTCAGCACGAGGCTGCCGTCCGACCCTGCGAGACGATCGCTGAAGCGCCCGAGCAGGGGATTGGCAGTCAGCCCCGACAACGCGTCCGACCCGCCGCATTTTAGCCCCACGGTCAGCGCGCTCGCCGGCGCATCTTCGCGCATTACCGGAGCGAGGTCAGTCACCAGATCGGCAATTTGCGCAAGCAGGCGTTCGCGCTCGTCGCCCGGGTCCTGCGCCCGGACAAGCCGCAGCTTGGCGCGGCTGCGCTCGGGGACACTGGCAACAAGGTCATCGAGCTGGTTGCTTTCGCAGCCGAGCCCCACCAGCACCACGCCGCCCGCATTGGGGTTGTCGCACAGCGCGGCCAGCAGCGCGCGCGTGCCCAAAAGATCGTCGCCCAATTGCGAACAGCCGTGCGGGTGACCGAACCCCACGATTGCATCCACGCTGCCGCGATGGATTGCGCTTGCTTCGCGCGCCACCAATTCCACCAGCGGGGCGACGCAGCCGACGGTGGGCAGCAGCCAGATCTCGTTACGAGTGGCAAAGCGCCCGTCGGCGCGCCGGTATCCCCGCCAGTTGCCCAGCGGCGGTGAGGCTTCCGGGATCGGCGCAGGCGGCGCAAAGGTGCCATACTCCATCTCCCCATCCAGCGCGGTGGCGAGATTGTGCGAATGGACATGCTCGCCCGCTGCGATCGGCTGGCTGGCAAGGCCGATCGGGGCGCCATAGCGCAAGACCGGTTCGCCTTCGTTGTGGGAGCGGAGGGCGAATTTATGGCCCCTCGGGATCGCTTCGGGCAACCGCAGGACGATCCCGTCCAGTTCGATCCATTCGCCTGCCTTGTGATCGCGCAGTGCGACGCCGACGCCATCGGCCTGGTGCGAGCGCCAGACATCGGGCAAATTCATCTCTGCGGAAGCGCTGTCGGCCTCGGTCATTGCACGTCGCTCCTTATCCCCCTGCCTGACCGGTTGATTTCCTCTCCGGCAAGCGGCAGAACCCGTTCTTGACACCGGTTACCATAGTTCGTCGCGGGAGAGAAGAATGAGCAAGCCCCTGGAGCTGCATGAGGATCGCCTGTTCCCGGCGGCGCCCGGCATCCGCGCCCTTGCGTGCGAGCTCTATGCCGATGTCGCCGATCTGCCGATCATCAGCCCGCATGGGCATACCGACCCGGCGTGGTTCGCTCATGACGAGCCGTTTGGAAATGCGACCGAGCTGCTGCTGCATCCCGACCATTACGTGTTCCGTATGCTGTATTCGCAGGGGACTGCGCTGGAGGATCTGGGCATCGGGGGAGGCGGGGCCGATCCACGTGCCGCGTGGCGCATCCTCGCCGAGAATTATCATCTGTTTCGCGCCACGCCGTCGCGGATGTGGCTCGACTGGGTCTTCGCCGAAGCCTTCAGCATAGAGGTGCGGCTCGATGCGGGCACGGCCGATCTCTATTTCGATACGATCACCGAGAAGCTGCAGCAGGACGATTTTCGCCCCCGCGCGCTGTTCGACCGCTACGGCATCGAAGTCCTCGCCACGACGGAAAGCCCGCTCGACCCGCTCGACCATCACCGCGCCATTCGGGGCAGCGGGTGGGGCGGCCGGGTCATCACTGCCTATCGCCCCGACCCGGTTGTCGATCCCGAGTTCGAAGGCTTTGCCGATAATCTGCGCGCATTTGGCGACCTCACTGGCGAGGATACGCTGTCATGGCCGGGTTATCTCGCCGCGCACCGCCAGCGGCGCGAATACTTCGCTGCAATGGGGGCGACCTCGACCGATCACGGCCACCCCACCGCGGCAACTGCCAATCTGCCGGATGGCGATGCGGCGGCGCTGTTCGAGCGCGTGAAGCACGGGGGCGCCTCCGCCGCCGATGCCGAACTGTTTCGCGCGCAGATGCTCACCGAAATGGCGGCGATGAGCGTGGACGATGGCCTGGTGATGCAGATCCACCCCGGCAGCTTCCGCAACCATAACCACCAGCTGTTCGCGCACTTCGGCCGCGACATGGGGGCGGATATCCCCACGCGCACCGACTATGTGCAGGCGCTCAAACCGCTGCTCGACCGGTTCGGGAACGAGGCGGGGCTGTCGATCATCCTCTTCACGCTCGATGAAAGCGCCTATGCGCGCGAACTGGCGCCGCTGGCGGGGCATTATCCGTGCCTCAAGCTCGGCCCGGCGTGGTGGTTCCACGACAGCCCCGAGGGCATGCGCCGCTTCCGCCAGATGACGACCGAGACCGCCGGCTTCTACAACACGGTCGGCTTCAACGACGATACGCGCGCCTTCCTGTCGATCCCCGCGCGGCACGACGTCGCCCGGCGGGTCGATTGCGGCTTTCTCGCGCAGCTTGTCGCCGAGCACCGGATCGAGGACTGGGAAGCCGCCGAGGTCGCCCATGACCTCGCCTATACTCTGGCGAAGCAGGCCTACCGCCTGTGAGGCTCGGGCCCGATACGCTGGTCCATCTGTCTGCCGATGTCGGTACATACTCTTACGACCGAGACGCGCAGAAGATCGGCATCGTTCATTTCGGCATCGGGGCGTTCCACCGTGCGCATCAGGCCTGGTATACCGATTGCGCAATGGCGGCGGGGGACCGCAACTGGGGCATTTGCGGCGTTTCGCTCCGCTCGCCCGCCGTCGCCCGGCAGCTCAATCCGCAAGACGGGCTCTATACGCTGACCGAACGGCAGGGCGATGCTGCGCAAACGCGCGTGATCGGGGCGGTTCGCGAAGTGCTCTACGCCCCCGATCAGGCCGGGGCGGTAGTTACCCGGCTCGCTGATCCGGCCTGCCATATCGCAAGCTTCACCGTCAGCGAGAAGGGCTATACGCGCAGCCCTGACGGCGGCCTCGACCTTACCGCGGGACGCAGCAGCTTCTATCCCTTGTTGGCGCAAGGACTGGCCGAGCGCCGCGCGCGCGGACTGGGCGGCCTCACGCTCCTGCCCTGTGACAATCTGGCGGAAAACGGCAAGGTGCTGGCGCGGCTGATGGAGCAGTGGCTGGCGGCGGACATGCCCGACATGGTCGAGTGGTTCCGGCGCGAATGCCGCGTTCCCTCGACGATGGTCGATCGCATCGTTCCGCGCACGGCGCCGCAAGCGCTGACCGCGCTCGAACGACACCTTGGCATGCGCGATGCCGGTGCGGTGTTTACCGAAGGCTTCAGCCAATGGGTGGTCGAGGACGACTTTGCAGGGCCACGCCCGCAATGGGAACGCCACGGGGTGCAACTGGTCAATGACGTGGCCCCCTTCGAGACCGCCAAGCTGCGCATGCTCAATGGAGCGCATTCACTGCTGGCCTATTGCGGTCTCGAGGCAGGCTATACCTATGTCCACCAAGCCGCCGCCGATCCCCGCCTCGCCGCGCTTGCCGACCGGCTGATGCGCGATGAAGCGATCCCGACGATCACTGCCGCGCCCGGTCAGGATCTCGCGGCCTATGCTGGCCAACTGATGCAGCGCTTTGCTGATCCTGCACTGATGCACCGGCTCGAGCAGATCGCGATGGATGGCTCGCAGAAGATCCCGCAGCGCTGGCTCGACACGGCAGCCGTCCTGACACGCCGCAGCCTGCCCTGCGACGCGATCGCTGCAGGTTTTGCGGCCTGGGTGCGTCACCTTGCCGATGGCCTCCGCGTCGATGATCCCCACGGGGAAGAACTGCATGCGATTGCCATTACGGGAGGCGCACGCGGTATCGTCGACCGGTGCTTGGGGGCAGGAACCGGCATGACGGCGCTATGGTCCGGCTACCAGCATCTGGCACAGACCCTGTTATCAGCCGAACGGGAAGATTGAGATTTCAATTCCGCTCAGGCTTAAAAAAACCTTTCCGGATACTTACGGCTGCAAACCAGATATTATCCAAAACACGTTCACCGCGATAAGTATTCTGATATTGTGCAAGTACAGGCGATAGTTAATAAGCTAGTACTGATATAACTATCTCTTAGCTGCTGTATAGTTTCAACAATACAAGGTTATACTTCACAATAGTTCCGTTTATCGCGATGGTTAAGTGATAACTTTTTCAATCAATATCTTGAGGTTGTTGTTTTACCGCATCTCGAAGGCAGGTTCGGAAGGGGTTCGGACATAACTTGCCCCCTAATCGGGCGTTGGAGGTCAAGGCCCGCCAATGCTCGTTTCTGTAATCGGCATATTGATACTGGCAGTGACAGTGCTCGATGCGCTGCTCACCGTGCTCGATGCGAACGGGCGCAGCCTGTTTTCGACGCGCGCCTACCGTTTGTTCTGGTGGATCGGCCGCCACTGCGCGAAACTGCTGCCCTATCCGGTCGCCCAGCGCGCGCTGAGCATGGCCGCACCACTGATGATCGCGTTGATGATCGTCCTGTGGGTCAGCGGTATCGTGACCGCCTTCGCGCTGATCTTCTTCGGCGGCCTGTCGGTTGGCGATTTCATCACCGGGGGCGGGTCGCAGCCGAGCCTCGCTGCTGCTTTCCGGCTCAGCTGGGTCACGCTTTCGACGATCGGTTTCGTCGAGATCAGCCCGTCGAACATGGCCTATTCGGTCGCAGTGGCGCTCGAGGCGCTGCTCGGCAGCGTGCTGCTCACTTTCTCGATCACCTACTTCCTCAGCGTGCACCGGCGGATACTCGATTACGACCGGGTGGTCGCCGATCTGCACCACCGGATGGACGGCCGCGACGATCCGCTGGAAATCGTCGCCGAGCGTTATGCCGCCGAGGATATCGACGGGCTCGAACGCTGGCTCGAGCGGTTGCACGACGGGCTGATCGGCATGCACCAAGGCCTGGCCCGGTATCCGATCGTCTATTTCTACCGGCCCCAGGAGCGCGGGCGCAGCCTGCCGAAGACGCTGCAGGCGCTGGGCAGGATCGCTGACGGGCTCACCCACTGCCTGCCATCGCCGTCGCGGTCCGACACCAGCCCGGCCTTGCGCGCGCTGACCGCGGGAATGAGCGATCTGGTGGGCGATTTGCGCGAAGCCTATGTGCCGATGCCCGTCGGGCCGACACCGCAGCCGGTATCGCGTGCCGAATTCGAAACCACGATGCGCAGCGACACACTGCAGGGCGCGCCATCGGTCATGCGTTACCGCGAAATATGCCACGCGCTGGGTGACGTCGCCGACACGGACAATCGTTCCGGCGATGCCTATACCCGCTATCGCAACTGGTTCCTTGCCGATCGGCAGACCCGCGCGTTCGTCGCGGCGGTGAGCCACGATCTCGGCTATGACGAAGACCTGCGCCCACGGCGATCGTCCTATCTGGCGGCGCTGCTCAACCGCGGGCCCAAGCAACGTCCCCAGGCGCTGCACGCGCGGCGAGCGCAGCCATGAGAATACCGATCAACTATTCGGCCATTCTGGGGCGGCTGCGGATGCGGGTCCACCGCGCGTTCTGGATCGCGCCCATGCTGGCGATTTTCGGGGCGATTGCCACTGCGGCATCGGTCGCGCGGCTGGACTTCACCACTTCCGCAAGCCTTGGCGGCGTGCTGACCACGGGCGGCCCGGTGGGCGCGCGCAATCTGGTCGAGATCGTGGCGACCACCTCGCTGACGGTGGTCACGATCGCCTTCTCGGTGACGATCGTGGCGCTGCAGGTCGCGGCAGCGCAATACTCCCCGCGCGTCCCGCGGCAATTCATCCGCGACCGCGCCACGCAGTTCGTGATGGCGGTGTTCATCTTCACCTTCGTCTACAGCCTCACAGTGCTCCGCTCGATCCACGAGAAGGAGGGGTTCGTCCCGCAATTCGCGGTAACGCTGGCATTCCTCTTCGCGCTCGCGAGTGTCGTCGCCTTCGTTTATTTCATTCACCACATCGTCCACGCGGTCCGGATCGAGCAGGTGCTGCGGCAGGTCGAAGAGCACACCGTCGCGTCGATTTCCGCCAATTACGAAGCGCTCACCGACGACGACCCCAAACCCGAACTGCCCGACATCCCGGCACATGCGGTGCCGGTCCTCGCGCCGGCTTCGGGCATCATCCAGCGGATCAATCCCCGGCTCCTGCTGCGCTATGCGCAGAAAGAGGACCTCGTTATCGAATACACCTACCTGCTCGGCGATCAGGCGGTGATGGATACCGCGCTGGCGTGGGTGTGGACGCGGGATCCCGACCGTGAGCAGCCCGATCCCACGGGCGATTTGCGCAAGCGCGTGATCCGGTCGTTGCAACTCGGGCATGAGCGCAGCGTCCAGGCGGATGTCGCCTTCGGGCTGACCCAGCTGGTCGATATCGCCCTGCGCGCGGTTTCGAGCGCCATCAACGATCCGACCACTGCTCGTGCATCGATCCGCTCGGCGGAAATCGTGCTTGTTCAGTTGTCCAAGCACCGGCTGGGCGACCGGCTGATCAAGGATGACGATGGGATCGTGCGGATCGCAGTGCCGCGGCGGTCTTTCGGCGACTATCTCGACATGGTCGTCACTCCGCTCAGGAACACCTGCCCGGGCGACATGGCGGTCATGCTGCGCCTGTGCGAAATGCTCGAGGATGTCGGCCGCGCTGCCGCGCATCGCGCCGAGCAGCGCGAGCGGATCGCCGCGCAGACCGAACTGGTGAAACGGGCTGCCATACGCGCCGTCGAAGAACAGGCCGACCTCGACAAGATCTTCCGCGCCGCGCATTCGGTCGAAGTCGCGCTGGCGGGAAAGCCGCCGCAGCTGTCATGACCCTGCGCCCTTCCACCAAGGTCCGCGCGGCGACGTTCTTCCTGCTCGGCGGTGTGACCAGCACGCTGTTCTACTGGATCGTGGGGCTGGCCGCTTTCCTGCTCGCGGTCATCTTCTCCGCCCGTTTCTACACCGAGGTCCTGTGGTTCGACGATATCGGCTATCTCGATGTCTATCTGACCATCGTGAAGACCAAGATCTGGATGGGGGTGGTGCCGTTCCTGTTCATGGCGGCAATGGTCGCGGGCAACATGCTGCTGGCGCACAAGCTGGCCCGGGTCGACCGGATCATTTCCGCGGACGAGCGGCGCGTGGACAGCTGGCGGCGCACGGCCGAACCCTATTTCCGGCCTATCGTGCTTACCATCGCGCTGATCTGCGGCCTGCTGCTCGCGCTGCAGACCTATCCGCACTGGCAGGACTACATCCTGTGGGCGAATGGCGAAGTGTGGGGGCGTAACGATCCGCAGTTCGGGCGCGACCTCAGCTACTTCATGTTCGAGCTGTCGCTGCATGTGGCGATCAATCACTGGCTTTTCGTCTGCGTGCTGGTGGTGCTGCTGCTGACCGCGCTGACCAGCTATGTGTTCGGCGGCATCCGGCCGCAGGCCCCCAACTCGATGCTGCCGTTCCAGGTCAATCTGCATTTGTCGGCGCTCGTCTTCGCATTGATGGCGCTGCTGGGGTGGAGGATGCTGCTGCAATTGCACTTGCTCAGCTATTCCGAGCGCGGCGTGGTGACCGGGCTGGGGTTCACCGATTCCAATGCCAGCCTGCTCGCCTACAAATTCGTCGCCGCGGCAGTGGTTGCCGGCTTCGTGATGTTCCAGGTCAACATCCGCCGCCCCGGCTACATCATCCCGACCGCGATCATCGTGTACCTGATCCTCGTCGGCCTCTCGATCGTGCGGTTCTATCCCAACCTGTTCCAGCTGATCATCGTCGAACCGCAGGAGCTCGAACGCGAGCGGCCCTATATCGAGGACCATCTGCAATTCACCCGCTACGGCTTCGCGCTCGACCAGGTCGAACGCCGCACCGCGTCGATTGCCGACACGGGCGATCTGCAGGCAATCGCAGGCGACCGGCGCCTGCTGGAATCCCTCCGGCTGTGGGATCCCGCAACGCTGCTGATCAATTTCCGCGAATTGCAGGCGTTCCGGGCCTATTTCGATTTCACCGACATCGATGTCGATCGCTACCGCATCGACGGCGAATTGCAGCCGGTCATGATCGCGGCGCGCGAGGTCAATACCGAGAACCTGCCCGAGCATTCGCGGCGCTGGCAATCCGAACGGATGATCTACACGCATGGTTACGGCCTCGTGTCGGCATCGGCGGTCGAATCGACTCCGGCAGGCCTGCCGAAATTCCTCTCGGGCGATGCGCCCAGCGCCGGGATGGGGCCGCTGTTCGTGCGCTATCCGCAGGTCTATTTCGGCGAGAATTCGCCCGAGTTCTCGATCGTCGGGACCAAGACGGTCAACTCGACCGGCCGCAGGAAGGGCGCAGCTTCGCCAAGCACGATTACGCTGGCGGGCGCGGGGTTCCGATCGACGGGCTTGTGCCCCGACTGCTGTTCGCGACCCGGTTCTGGGACCTGCGGCTGGCGTTGACGACGCTGCTGGGGGACGACAGCCGCATCCTGTTCCACCGCAATGTGCGCAACCGGGTCAAGCGCGTGGCACCGTTCCTCGAAGTGGATTCCGACCCCTATCCGGTCGCCGCTGACGGACGGATCAAATGGGTCATCGACTGTTACACGACCAGCGACATGATGCCCTATTCCAAGCGGGTGAACCTGGGCGATCTGTCGCAGGTCTTCCAGGGCAAGCAGGAAGATTCCGGGATCATTCCGGCCGAGTTCATCCGGCTGCTGGAACGGCGCACGCAGCGCGCGAACTACGTGCGCGGCAGCGTCAAGGCGATCGTCGATGCCTATGATGGCAGTGTGACGCTGTACGTCACTGACCCGGACGACAAGCTGCTCCAAGCCTGGCGCCGCGCCTTTCCCGACGCCTTCACACCGGTCGAAGAAGCCAGCGCGGAGATCAGGGCGCATTTCCGCTATCCGCAGGACCAGTTCCAGATCCAGTCGGTGATCTGGGCGGATTATCACATGCGCGCGCCCGACGCCTATTATGCGCGCGAGGGTGCCTGGCAGATCCCGCAGGACGCCAATTTCATCTCGCTGCGCCGCGAACGCGCGCGGCCCGGCCACGAACAGCGCAATGCCGACCTGCGGCCCTATTGGCTGAAGACCCGCTTTCCCGGCGAGGAAGACGCCGAATTCGCGATCGTCCAGCCCTTCAGTCCCGAAAGCCGCAACGTCCTGTCGGGCTATCTGGTCGGGGGCAGCGACGGCGACCGGCTGGGGCGGCTGACCTCCTACGAATTCGCTCCGGACACGACGGTTGTCGGGCCCTCGCAGGCGCAGGCGCGGATCGATCAGGATCCGCGGATCTCGGCATGGATGACGCTGCGAATGCAGTCCGGTTCGCGCGTCTCGCGTGGCAAGCTGCTGACCGTGCCGCTCGACAATGCAGTGCTCTATGTCCAGCCGCTGTTCGTCCAGGCGGACAAGTCGAGCGTGTCCGAACTGCTCGGCGCCCAATTGTCCAGCGTTCCCGAACTCAAGCAGGTCGTCATCGTCTTTGGTGACCGGGTGCTGATGCGCCCCACGCTGAAAGGGGCGGTCGCCGCCCTGTTCGAAGACGAGAGCGAAGGCGCCGCGCCCGACCGGGAAGCTGCAGATACCGAAACACCCGCTTCCCCCCAACCGACGCGCAGCAACTAGGCGAGAAAGGCCCAGCCATGCTTACGATCATCCTCATCCTGGTCATCGTGGTCATCCTGGCCAGCCTGATCGTCGCCGCCCTGCGGCGCCACGACAGCAACAACTATTTCGATCAGGATCGCCAGCCGTTTTACGCCGAGCCCGACGAGCTGGTCGATTGCGGCCTGCTGTATTCGCAGAAGGACTACGAAGGCAAAGAGGCGCACACCTATACGGTAACCCCGGCGGGCGAGGCCGGGCTGCGGGCATGGCTGCGCGAGCCGACCAACGATCCCGGCTTCCTGATGCGCAATTACGCCGGGATCGTCGAACGGCACGACCCGCTCGAGGTGGCCCGCAGCCGGCGCCCCATCCATGCCGCCCGCAAGGCCGAATACGAACGCCTGGAGCAGTTGCTCGTGAACCGGCCCGAGTGGCGCTACGCGCTCGCCGCCAGCCGGCTGGGCATACGCTTCGAACGTGCCTGCCTGACCTTCTGGAACGATGTCGCGAACGAGCATTCGGCCGAGCGCCGCGACCAGAGCGAAGCGGAGTAACCCCATGCTGCTCATCATCCTGATCATCGCCTGCATCCTCGTCCTGCTTGCCTATCTGGTGGTCACCGTCAGACGGCACGACCGGAACGCCTATGCCGATCGCGAGCGCGACCCCTTCTACAGCGAAATGGCGCGGCTCGCTGCGGCCGGGCTGCTTTACGAGGAAGAGGAACGCAGCATCGGGCGGCAGCGCCACTCGTTTATCGTAACCCCGGCGGGCGAAGCCGTGCTGCGCAACTGGATGCGCGAGCCGATGAACGAGCCGGGCCTGCTGCGGCTGTATTTCGCAGGCATTGTCGGCCCGGCCGATGTGGTCGCCCTAGCGCGCGAACAGGCGGCCAAATGCACCGAGCGGCTCGCGAAATTCGACCGCGTCGACGAGCTGTTCGGCCGCAAACAGGGCTGGGAGGACGAGCGCGCACATCTCAAGCTGGGCCGACGCTTCGAAACCTTCTGCCTCGAATTCTGGGAGCGGCAGGTCGACCAGCCATTCAACGCCCATCTGTTCGCCGATGACGGCGGTGAGAACGAGGATCCGGGCACGGACGAAAAGGCACCGCGCACTGGGTCCCAGCACGAGGACACGGCCTCAGCCGACCGATCCGACGAGGACTAGGGCCTGGCCCGCGATCCCCACTGCAAAGGAGGAAACCATGAAGAAGTTCAACACATTGGCCGCGGCGACAGCCGTATCGGCGTTAAGCGCAGGATATGCGGCCTGTGCACCATCAGCCGCAGCTGCGCAGGATGGCGGCGCAAGCGGCTCCGGGTCGCTGGTCGAACAGGCCGACGCGGTGACCCGGGAGACCAGCACCGCCGAAATCGTCCAGCGCTCCGACCAGTCGGGTACGTTGGGCGAAGTGACGGCGATCGAGCTGTTCACCGGCCGGCAGCTACAGCCCGACCCGGCCCGCGGCATCTTCCAGAAGGCGCGCGGGGCGACGGCGCGGATCACCTATCTCGGGGTCGATAATGCCGCGGCTATCTACCAGAGCGACGGCGCGGGTGATGGAGCCGACGGTTCGTCCGCGACGATCCGCCTTGGCAATGACAGCGCTGCGGGCACCGACAGCACGGCCTATATCGATCAGCGCGGCGACAAGAGCGTGGTCGATATCCGCCAGCAGGGCGATGCCAATTTCTCGGTCGGCATCCAGCACGCCAATCCCGCGGGCAGCGCCAGCGGTGCGGAACAGACGCATACGCTTGCGGGCCACGACCATCGCAGCGAAATCGTCCAGGAAGCAAGCGGTACGCTGGCCGATGTCACGCTGTCGCAGGGCGGGGGCAGCACGGGCCAGGTGCGCCAGACCCAGATCGGCGCCAAGGCGTCGATCGCGATCAAGAATGGCCCCTCAAGCCGCGCGCGACTGGTGCAGACCGGTTCGGGCCGGGGCAACGTGGCCGACGTAGATGTGGATGGCGGCGAGAACACCACCGATATCTCGCAGCGCGGCGAGGATGGAGCGCACGAAGCCAGCGTGGCGCAGGCGGGCGAGAAATCGGAAGTTGCCATCGTGCAGGAGGGCCGGGCAGGCAATGTCACCACGATCGACCAGAACGGGACCGATGGCAGCGCGGTGGTGCGGCAGGAAAATTCGCCGGACAACAAGGCGCAGATCGATCAGGCGGGCGCGGGTTCGGTAAGCCTTGAAGGGCTGATCGAGCAGAGCGGCGCGGGCGGCAACAATTCGGCCGATATCGACCAGACCGGCAGCACGCACACCGCGGTCGTCCGCCAGCGCGGCGCGGGTGGCGGCAGCGTCGCGGGGATCGACCAGTCGACCGACAACACCGACGAGAACGAGGCGACGGTCGACCAGGTCGTCGATGCCGCTTCGGGTACCGACACGGTCGACATCGATCAGGGCGGCAGCGCGAATCGCGCGACGATCGAGCAGAGACGCGGGGGCGGCGACACGGGCAGCAATGCGAGCGTCACCCAGCCCGGTGGCCGCGGCCGCGCAACCGTGGCCCAGGAAGGGCCCGCGCTGAAAGCCCAGATCGACCAGAACGGCAACGCCAACGAAGGCGAGATCAGCCAGAAGGGCACGGGCACCGCCGGTGAAGCGTCGATCAAGGCGGGCAGTGGGACCGACAACAACATGGCCCGCATTTTCCAGGAAACGGGCGGGACGATCGCTTCCATCGACCAGACTTCTCCCAACAACGAGGCGACGATCGAACAGGCCAATGCGCAGCCTGCGGCGGGGACGGTCGAAGCCGATATCGACCAGAGCGCGGATGTGCAGAATATCGCTTCGATCGTGCAAACGGGTGGGGGCACCGTCCGCAGCGCTTCGCTGGCGCAGTCGGGCCGCGAAAATGATGGCGCGATCGACCAGTCGGGCGCGGCGAACGGCATGACCGCGAACGTCCAGATGGCGGGAGATCTCAATACGGTGCAGCTAACCCAGGACGCCCAGGGCAATGGCAACCTCCAGGCCGAACTCAAGCAGCAGGGCGACGGGAACTCGATCACCTGGGACCAGCGCGGCAGCGAACTGGGGGCCACCGTCACGCAGCAAGGTTCGGGGAACGCGGTCGAAGTGACTCAGTCGGGCAGCGGTTACGATGTCAGCATCACGCAGAACGGCGACAACAACAGTCTGCGGATCACCTATTCCGGTCCGTCCGAGGGCGGGGGCGGATTCACCGTGGTGCAGAACGGCGGAGAAACCCGTCATGCTGACTAGCCTCTGGCTCGCTTTCGCAGGATTGGTTGCGGCCTGGCCAGCTGCGGGGGGTGCAGGCTGCGAAAGCTGCGCGGAAAGCTATTGCAGCGATGCCGGTGCAGCGCCGCAGGGAACGCTGGTGACGAGCAGCGCGACGATCGGCTTCGCGATTGCTGAGGACGGTTTGCGGCTGACCGTGCGCCATCGCGGATCGCGCGCCGAAACCGTCCTCGACCTGCCCTATCCTGCCCCCAAGCGCGCCCGCCATGCGGACGGGGGCGGGGCGGGCGGCGCCTGCGATCCGCCGGCCGGTTAGCCCCTGGGGCCGGCACCCGACAGGCGGATCCGCGCTTCTTCGGCGATGGTTTCACCGATTTCGGTATAGAGTTCGGCAAAGGCGGCCGAGGACCGCCAGGCGACGCCCACGCTGCGATATTCCTGCCATCCTTCCGGTTCGGCGATGCGGACGACATCGAGGCCGCCTGCATCGGAGCGGATGTAGAGTTCGGGCAGTATCGCCAGCCCGACGCCCGAGCCGACCATCTGCTGCACTGCGTCGAGGCTGGTGCCTTCGTAATCGGCCAGCACGGTGGCATCCAGATGTCCGCAGATAGTCTCGAGCTGGCGGTGGTAGTGGTGACGGTGGTCGAGCGTGAGGAATGTCCGGCCAGCGAAGTCGGCAGCGACCAGTCGCGGTCGTTCGTTCAGCGGATCGTCGGGCGGGACCACGATGCGCAGCGGCTCGCGGAACAGCGGTTCGATGGCGAGACCCCGGCCCGCTATGGGCAAGGGGGAAAGCACCATGTCGAGTTCGCCGGCCGCCAGTTCCGCGTGCTGCTGGTCGGGAATGCCTTCGCGGATGTACAGCCGCAGCCCCGGATAGCGCCGATGCAGCGTCTTGATCACGCTGGGCATGAGGTAGGGGCCGAGCGTTGGCGTCACTCCGAAACGGATCGATCCCACGAAGCGTTCGGCCGCGCGGTCGGCGGCATCATCGAAGTCGCGCACCGCATTCTGTACATTGCGCGCCGCGCTCAACAGGTCGCGTCCTGCCGGGGTCAACTGCATGCCCTTGGGGACGCGTTCGAACAGCTTGAGCCCCAAGCTGGTTTCGAGCGTGCGCAACTGCTGGCTCAAAGCCGGCTGGGTCAGCGCAAGGGCGGTCGCCGCCTCGCTCATATTGCCGGTGTCGGCGAGCTTCGCGAAGATCGCGATCTGCTTGAGAGTAGCCATGCTCTCCCATTAGCTTTTCTTATGAGTGCGGCGCAAGAATTCGAATTGGATTATAGTGCGGGCACCGCGCATATCGGCTCGACACAACGATGGAGAGCGACATGACCAAGAGGTCACCCGATGAAAAGATCATGAAGCCCTATCTGCGCCGCATGCTGCGCGAACATCGCGCGCTCAATCGGCTGATCGATACCACCAAGGCGATCGGCGCGACCGAGGACGTCAAGGCAATGAAACGCCTCAGGCTGCGTCTCAAGGACAAGATCGCCTCGCTCCAGAACCACTATTACGGGCGCAGCTTCCCAAGCTGACCCGCAGGCGGCGGCCGAACTCCCCCTCCCCAACCAAGCTCAGGAGCCGGCCGTCGCCTCTTCTCCCATGACCCTACTCACTTCCACCGAGCGCTTGCGCGCCTTCATCGCCAGCGAGAGCGCGGGCGGCATCGTTCTGATCGTCGCTGCCGCGGTGGCGCTGGCCATCGCCAATTCCGCGCTGCTGCCCGCCTATGAGGCCTTCCTTGCCACCCCGGTGGTATTCAGCGCGGGCAGTCTGGTCGCGATCGACAAGCCGCTGTTGCTGTGGATCAACGACGGGCTGATGGCGCTGTTCTTCTTCCTGATCGGCCTCGAGGTGAAGCGCGAGATCGTGACCGGCCAGTTGCGCAGCTGGAAACAGGCGTCGCTCCCGGTCTACGCCGCGATTGGCGGCATGGTCGTGCCGGCGCTGGTCTTTGTGGGCCTCAATCTCGGCTCATCGGAAAACCTACGGGGCTGGGCAATCCCCGCGGCGACCGATATCGCCTTCGCGCTGGGCTTGCTCGCGCTGCTTGGATCGCGCGTTCCCGTCGCGCTGAAGGCGCTGCTGCTGGCGATTGCAATCATCGACGATATCGGCGCGATCGCGATCATCGCGCTGTTCTACACCGAGAACATGAACCTTGGCGCGCTCGCCCTTGCCTTGGTGCCGGCTGCAGGGTTGCTGCTGCTCAACCGCGCGGGTGTTGCCCGGTCGATTCCTTATTTCCTGCTCGCTGCATTCCTGTGGATCTGCGTTCTCAAGTCCGGCGTGCACGCCACGCTGGCCGGTGTGGCCACCGCGATGTTCGTGCCCATCGCGGTCGGCGACGAACGTCCGCTCGAGCGGCTCGAACATGCGTTGCACCCCTGGGTGGCCTTCCTGATCCTGCCGATCTTCGCCTTTGCCAATGCCGGCGTGTCGTTCGCCGGGGCCGGGATCGACGCGTTGCTCGCACCGCTGTCGCTCGGCATCGCCGCAGGGCTGGTCGTCGGTAAGCAACTCGGGATATTCGGGGCCTGCTGGCTGGCGGTGAAAAGCGGGTTGGCGACGCTGCCCGCGGGTGTGGGCCTGCGCCACGTCTATGGCCTGTCCTGCCTTGCCGGCATCGGTTTTACGATGAGCCTGTTCATCGGCAATCTCGCCTTCGTCGATCCTGGACAGATCGCTGCGGTCAAGTTCGGCGTGCTGGGCGGATCGCTGGTCTCGGCGCTGGCAGGCATCCTGGTCCTCCGGTTTGCTGTGCGCCGGGCCGATGGTACCGTTACTATATGATATCTGCTCTTTTATTCACCGTCTTCGGTCTGGTCGCGCTTGTTTTCGGCGGCGAATTGCTGGTGCGCGGCGCGGTCGCGCTGGCTGAGAAGGCGGGCGTCAGCGCTTTGGTCATCGGGGTGGTGATCGTCGGTCTCGGCACGTCCATGCCCGAACTGGTGACCAGTATCGAAGCTGCCCTCATGGGATCGCCCGCGATCGCCTGGGGCAACATCGTCGGCTCCAATATCGCCAACAGTCTGTTGATACTGGGCGCCGCCGCGCTGGTGGCCCCGATGGCGATTGCCTCGACCAACCGCTGGCGCGATCCGGTAGTGGCGCTTGCCGGCAGCGTGGTGCTGTTCCTGCTCGCGCTGACCGGAGTGGGCAGCCTGGTCATTGGAGTGCTGCTGCTGGCGGCTCTCGCCGGCTATATCGCCTGGTGCTACCGCGAGGAACGCCTTGCCGACCCTGCAGTGGTTCACAATGCGCCTTACGATCGGGCGCAGGCACTCGAATTGACCGATACAGGCCTGCACGGCGCCCGCAATGGCTGGACGCGGCCGGTGATGTTGACGCTTATCGGGCTGGCCGTGCTGGTCGGTGGTGGCCGCCTGCTGGTCGACGGGGCGATCGATCTCGCGCGGATCGCGGGGCTGAGCGAGACCCTCATCGGTCTGACCATCGTCGCGATCGGCACATCGCTGCCCGAACTGGTCACTTCGGTTGTCGCTGCGCGCAAGGGGCAGCCCGAAGTCGCGTTCGGCAATGTCGTCGGCTCGAACATCTACAACCTTCTGGGGATCGGCGGCGCCACGATGCTGATGGCCCCCGGTGCGGTCCCGGCAGGGCTGCTGCCGCTCGATATCGGCCTTGTCGTAGCCAGCGCGGTGGTCATCCTTTTCCTCACCGCAGCCCGCGGAGTGTCGCGCCTGCCCGCTTTCGCGCTGCTGGCGGCGTATGCCGGCTATCTCGGTTTCCTCGTCCTCACCGCATGAACCAAAGGAGCATAACATGATGTCTCGACGCAATGTACTCGCCGGTGCCGCAGTGGCCGGCGGCGCGATGGCTGCCGGTACCGGCATGGCCGCGGCCCAGGCCCCGCAGCCCGCCCGGCTGGCCCCCGTGGTCGACGGCAAGACCGCGCTCTCTCCCGATCAGGCGCTCGAACTGCTGATCGAGGGCAATCGCAACTTCCTCAACGACGTGCCGACGGCCGCTCCTGTCGGGCGCGAGCGCCGTCTCGAGATCGCACAGGGACAGGCGCCGTTCGCGGCCTATGTCACCTGTTCCGACAGCCGTGTCTCGCCCGAAATCCTGTTCGGCCGCGGGCTGGGCGAACTGTTCATCATCCGCAATGCGGGCAACACCGTCGATACGGTGGCGCTGGGCTCGATCGAATATGCCGTGGCAGAGCTGGGCGTGCCCCTGATCGTGGTCATGGGCCACGAATCCTGCGGCGCGGTCAAGGCGGCCAAGGCAGTCGTCGACGACAACGCCACCTTCCCGGGCAGCATCGGCCGCATGATCGAACCGATCATTCCCGCGGTTCTCGAAGTCCGGGGCAGCGAGGGCGACATGCTGGACAACGCCATCCGCGCGAATGTGTCGCGCGTGGTCAAGCAATTGCGCACCACGACCGACCCGCTGCTGCTCGACCCGCAGGCGGCGGGCAAGCTCAAGGTCGTCGGCGCGCATTACGACCTCGACACCGGCAAGGTCGACTTCTTCGACCAGCCGTAGGCGCCAGGGCGTGTCCCGGTCCCCGGCCCGCCGCCGCGCGGGAGGGGCACCGGGGCGCGATTGCCAGACAGTCTTGCTGAACGAAGGCGGCGCGATTCCAGTGCCTGCGCACCGCATCCCTCTTCACCACAGCCGTATCCTCGCCGGTTGAGCAACCGGCTCGGCGTTAGCGCCGGACGGACGTTCGCCTTTCTCAAGAGGGGATTCGGATGTCGGCCCGAGAAGCCAGTGGCGGAGACGGAGGCCTTATAACAACCTAACGTAATGATTTGATTAGATTTCAGAACTCCAAAACTGCCGCTCTCGTTCCCACATTTTTGACCACGCACATTCTGAAACTGCCAATTTCCAGTAGTGAAACAGTGCTCCAAATAGGTCACTCTTGTCCAGTGTTTTCCGGTTTTGTCTATGGTTGACCGAGATTGCAGGAAAGCGCTGACGGCGATCGGATCGCGGTACGGAATGATCCGCCCTCAAGAAAGGTCCCGGCCATCCTATCTACCGACCAAAGTTCTTTTGGGCGCGCATGGCTTAAGCCATGGCGCCTGCCCTCTGGCGAGGATGGGAGGGGGAGGGAAAACCGCAAATCGATGCTCTGGCGCGGGCCAGCGGGCGTCAGCCCGCCACCCGGGGGCGTCTATTTGCGGTTTCGGGAACGAGAGGGCGAAGCCCTTGGCGTTCCCGCGCAAGGATCGCGTCAGCGATCCGCACAAACAACGGCACCCTTGCACGGCGCGAAGCCGCCGGACGTCCTGCGCGCGGGCCTGTGGGCCAGCGGGCGTCCGGCAATGAGAGAGACAAGAGTGCCTGCGGGTCAGCACAAGAACGCCGCGCCCTCAGGAGCGCGTCCACCACAAACTCCCGCTCGATACCAAAATGCTCCTGATCGTCACCCGAATGGGCCGGGACTACGGGCCCGGTCCGCGCAGCGGATAGAGCAGGTCGCCCGCAAGGGCAGCGCTATAATTCGAATGAAATGACGGGATACAAATAACAAATCCTGGGCCTGATGGGGTCTGTCCGCTTTGAATGTATGAACGCTACGAAGCGGACTTTCCGCTAACGACCCAGATGCAGACATACGAAATTCAGTCGTCGTCTCCCTGCATAGAATGGGCTACCATGATGAAATGGTGGGCGTAGCAGCGAGCGTGGACAGCAAGTCAATTGTCATTCTTGGACACGGATTGACGGTTGAAAAAGAAGTCGAATTGAGCGCTGGGATATTCGTATCGCCGGCAATCCCTAAACTTGATCTTGATGCAACAGTGTCTGGTTGTCGCCATTTCAGCGACTACGCTGCAGCGATTCAAGGCAGTGAGATCGCGACCTTTGCGGTAAGGGTCGAACACGACGACGGTGGTAAAATCCTTGCTACCAAAGCTTGGAATACGCTCTGGTTGTTTCACCTGCTGAGTGCAGCATGTCGTGCCCCCTGCTTCTCACTTTACTCGGTCTGTGACGGCCATAAGCCGATGTTCTCGGCTGCCAATCCGTCGCCGTTCGTTCGTCCGCTACCTGATATGCATGCTGCAACATCTGCTGAAATTGAATGGGCGCGGCGCTATTCGGCGAGATTTGATGAGCTGATCGGGGTGCCTGAGTTCAGCGCTGCAATGCGTTGCTACGGAAATGCCCAACTACTACCGGAGCATGATGTTCGTATCATGTTGCTTTGGTCAGGGATCGAAGGACTTCTATCGGTTGATGCGGAATTAAGCCGTAGGTTGGCCTTAAACGCAGCAATCATGTTTGACGGCTCGCCCAAAGAAAAGGCGGATTACTTTGACAAAGTGAAGAAGGCTTACGCCGTTCGCTCGCGCGCGGTCCATGGAGGTGGGTTGAAGAAACCGAAGCTAGAAGAGGGCTATCGAACGGCAGGATCCATATTGATTGGTCTCATCGCAAAATGTGTCGAACTTGGCCGCGTTCCTACACCCTCCGAACTTGATCGGCTCGCCTTGTCGGCCATCATGAGCTAGGTTTCGAGCTGCAAGTTTTGACTTGCAAGGTGCGTCAGCAGTGTCTGGTCCCCACCCCAGTTTCTGACTTAATGGGCTTGTCTGGAACTGGGCCGTTTGCCGACTGTCTGCTCTCAGGGCTGTGATCCAGCATTGCTGTCATTCCGCTAACGACCCAATTGCGGAAATACGATGCGGCGCTAGCTGTCGCTGAAAGCTGACCAAGACTTTGCAGCTTATGCCATGGGGTCTGTGGACCTGATGACATCTAGATCAGCGATGCTATCCCACCAGCCCTGCAGCGCACTGTAATCGGATAGCGCGTCCTTTCCGATATCGGCGCGGACAAAATAGTCTAGCATTGGAGCAAGGTGACAGTCCGCCAAGGTAAGCGTGCGCCCGTCCAGCACCTCGCCCTCCCGTGCAATGCCGTCAAGAAACGACAATACAGGGCGAGATTTCCGAAGACCCTCAGCAATTTCGTCCTGATCTGAGGCTTCGCCAAAATGTTCGCTGAAGAACCCATGAGATGAAACCTGCCGCACCATTGGCCAATAGGCATAGGCGTCGATCACGGAGATGACCTGATCCATTCTCGCAACGACAGCCGCGCCTTTAGGCTGTAATGCACGACCCTCAAATGCGCGGTCAACATAACGTGTAATCGCGTTCGTTTCGAAGAGTGCGAAGGTGTCATGGGTCAGCACGGGCACTCGCCCGAATGGATGCAAGGTTAGGTAATCTTCAGGCAACTCGCCGAAAGGATCAACTTCGACTGTCTCATGTTCGACTTTCTTAAGAAGCAAGGCCAGTCGAGCGATCCGGTTGTAAACGCTGTAACGATATCCATGAAGTTGAATAAGACCCACCGGCAAACCTCAATGCGTTTTCGAACGGCTCCAGTAATGGTCGAAGAAGGTCCGGCCTGCAACAGGATTAGCGACAAACGGACGGTCAGCTTTCCACCCCAATTTCGGACATTCACTCCCCCGTCGTGAGATCCTGAAAGCGGTCGATTGATTTATCTTCCGATCAATGTCCGAAACTGGGCCGGAAGCGGCCTGTCCGCTTGGCGGACACGCTTAGGCACGAGCGGACGCTCCGCTTCCGACCCAATTGCGGACATTCACGCCATTCGCCATATTTGAAATATGAAGTGTCGAATGCATCCGGTCGTAAACATCATCTGCCATGGTGTGCAAAGGCCTCAAGGAAGATGGAAAAGGCCGCTTCTCGCTGTGCTATCGCTTCCGATTATTGCCTTCGGTGCGGTCTTAGTGTTCGCCAGTATCGCCGAGAAATTGTGGGTGTTGATGCTAGGGTTGCCGGTTCTCACGTATGGCTTGTTGGCCTTCATGGTCGCTATCTTGGGTTGCGATGAATGCGTCGCGAAAATTTATGGCGATTGGAAGCATGGCTGGCCCTAGGCCATCGACCAAATACATATTTCTGAGTCCATGGCTGCGGCGTTGATCAAGGTCGCGGCCAATTTCCCAATAGCGTGCAGCGAAGTCCGCTTCCCACCCCCATTTGCTGACTATTGGCAATCACTTACCGCTAAATGAAAGCGGACTGGCAGCTATCTGGCCTTGCCAGACAAAAGCGGCTGGCCGCTTGCGACCCAAATACGGTCAATATCGAGCATCGCGCATAGGCGGCAGAGCTGACAGTAGGCAATTGCGCTGGATTGCACATTGCGGTGCAATCTCGACATGTTAGGCTCACCCCCTAGTTGATGAAGGAGAAGAAGGTGCGCTCAGGAGGATGCCGCTGCGGACAAATACGATTTGCGGTGCGTGGAGAACCGCTAGGAGGAGTGGCATGCCATTGCCGCGACTGTCAGTATATGTCTGGTGGCGCAGCAAACCTGACTTGGGTTTTCCAACGATCAGATTTTCAAATCGAGCAGGGAACCCCCCGTTGTTTTAAGGCAAAGCAATCCAGCGGTGGCACGTTCTTCTGTCCCGAATGCGGCGTCCAGATGTATTCCAAGCCGGACAGCAATGAAGCGCTGATTGCTATAAAGGTTGGGGCTTTGGATGATGCGACCGGCTTTGCTGTCGATGCTGATATGTGGATGTCCTCTGCGCCCTCGTGGCATTCGCCGCACATTAATGCTGCCCAGTTTGAAAAGAACATTCCGGTTGAAGAGTAATCGCTGCGACGCGTTCGGCGTGATATGAAAATGTTAGTTGTCAAAGTGTCCGCTCTTAAAACCAGACCGACCGCTTACACCCCCAATCTCGGTCATTGATCAGTGGCTCGAGTTGGGCCGGGAAGAGACCGTCCGGTCATAGCTCACGAAATGAGGAAAGCTGCCCTTCTAGCCATCAGCTTGCAAAAACAGCTTTGGCCAAATGGCCAGCGTCAATAGTCTGAAGGCAGGCCGGCAGCGTTCCAAGAATCAAACTCTTTGATGACGATCGCAAAGTCGCGCTTTTCCTTCGGGCCGCCTTTGTGGACGATACCGACGACCTCATCATTGGAGTTGATCACCGGACCGCCAGACATACCCTGGATGAACTTGAAGTTCACTTCGAGAAGATTGATCAAACTCTTCACAGTCGTGGAGCTGACCGTTCCTTCGCGGAAATTGACCTTGTCAGCTGGACTGAAGTCGGGATAGCCGATCGCGACAATGGGATCGCCGGTCACGGCGGCTGTAGCACTCTTGCTCAGCTCGTAAAAATCGGTTGCGGGAATTGTATGCGTCAGTATCGCTAGGTCGCGGTGCTTTGAATAGTGCGCTACCGAGACCTTGAACTTATTCGATGGCCGCGATGGGTGATGAACGATCGCGTCCTTGACCCCAGCAACGCAATGCGCCGCTGTAACTAATCCGACACCCGCGAGAAAGAAGACGCTGCCCTGCGCGTATTTGTCCATGTCGTTGAGGTGATGCTCAATCACCCAAACAGATCTGTCCAGTCGTTCGTGACGGGTCGGTTGGACTTTGATAGCTTGCTTTGGGAAGGCGGTGTTGAACCGGAGAGCGAGTGCGCGATAAACGGGATCAGCAAGACCTTTCACATTGCCAAGCCACGCAATCTTTCCTTCAAGATGAGAACTGATGTCAGCCTTCCCACCAAAGTCGGCGGCATAGCGAGCTTGAGCAGCAACTGCATCTTTCTCCACTGCGTAAAGTGCCGCGCGAATATTGCGGACGAACCGCCGGTCAACGTTCAGTCCCTCGTTGACCTTTAGCCCGGTCACTACGCGCCTTGAGTGGCGGTCTGCGTAGTGAATTTTCTCGGGGTTCAGCGCGAAACCGTTACTGACAAATGCCGCCTGGACCGCAGCTGACAAAATCTCAGGGGCAACGCGGCCCGTCGTCGGCAATGTACCGTCGAACAGTGCGGTGAGCGGACGTAAGCTCGACAGGCTGATATCATCCGCATAGCGCGTGTAGATACACTTTGCGTCCTTCGCGAGTTTGAGCAACGCCCGGTCGAGCCGAAAGCATACCATGTTGGAGAGAACCGGGCTCGCGGGACCACCTTGCGGCAGGTGGCCGCGGTAGCAGCAGATACGTGCGATCGTTTCCGCCGCATCGCGCGGGACGCCAATTGCGTGGAGAACTCCGAAAACCCTGCGCTCAGTTATCGAACTAAAGAAGTCCTTTATATCGAGATTGAGGATAAAGCGCTGCTTCAGATGAGAAGTCGCGTTCGATTTCACCGATTTACCCTGGACGTAGCCATGGACCGGATTGCGAATCGGGTATAGCTGGTCGAGCAGCTTAGCGATCTGCCGCTGGAGGAACTTTAGACGCCGATCGGGAGCGGTGATGAGCCTCGGCCTGCCGCTCTTCTTAGCAACATTGAAGCACTGATACATTTTCTCCCTGTGATACCAAATCTTCTTCAATTCAGGTTGGGAGACGCCGAGATAGGAGAGAAGCGCCGTCTTGCTCGAAAGCTCTGTAGGTATTGGCACGTGGATTGGAGCGGGGATGCCGAAGCTTAGCCAGCCGTTAGTCACGAGGTCTCCCTTCCAATCACGCCACGGTCAATCATCAATCGTCATGGCGCGCACGACATATCTAGACATTTGCTCTTACGCCGCAGTTGCTACAGCGCGTATGCGAGGGGAGACCTCGTCCGGATTGAATATCAAGAAACCTGTCTCCCTGCTAGTGCTTTGATTAGATTTACTAAGACTGCGAACACATAGTCCGAATCGCTCCACCCAAGTCCATCTTTGGTTGGACAACAAGCAATAAGGCGTACTCTGGGCGTGGGTAGCGTCTTGTGGTTGCCGACATCCACGTGCCAGTTTTAATACTCGCTGCGATAATCGGAGGTCAGTCCCATCTGATCGGCGAGGTCATCTAGTACTGCGATCGTCGTTTTGAGCAACAGCCTCATGCGGTCCGCGTCATTCCAATAAGCGCTGCCGTGCTTGCCGCCGTGGAACAGATTGTTACGCACGGTTTGGGCTAGGCGAACGACGCGTTCAAGATCGCTTGCGTTAGGATTGAAGCCCACGTCGCGAAAATCGAGATTGGACTCGGTCACGACCTGTCGTTGGGGGTTCGCCGCGATAAGCGCCTCGCCAGCTGTTCCAATTCGGTAGTGGTCCTTGCAGTCGTTGATGAAACGGGTCCAGCCGGGCTCGGCATTTGCCCCTGGCTCGAGATTCTTCAGAATGCGTGCCTCTTTCAAAGCAAATTCGAAGCGCGAGAACCAGAAGAAAAAGTCGTATACGAGTGGTCGCAGATTGTCCGGAATTTCATCGTGTCGCATCAGAACGGTATGTCATCGCTGAGCTCGTCCCAGCTTGATGTCACCGCCGGGAGTGCGCCACCGGGCAAAGGCAGACTATTGACCACAAACAGATTTAGAATGTCATCACGGTCCATGAACATCACCTGCGACCGCTTACTGGCATCAAGCTTGTTACCGATCCAGTTACGCGCTTGTTTAGTAATCTCTCCGCCCGCGACGATGAATGCGTGATCAACCAGCACCCGCCGGCTGAGCTCTGGATCGAAGATTTCGTGCCCTAGCATCATCGCCACCTGATTGTGGATCTCTGCGACATTACGGGTGCTCATTCCTGAAGAGTCTAGCTTCCCCTTCTTCGCTTGTATGCCAAAATAGAGGACGTGGAGGGTCGGTAGCGTATACTTCATCCACACGTCTTTACCATATTCCAGTGCTTTGTCCTTGTGCCCGGCTGCAGTAATGCGGTGGAAGCCGAGCTGGCGAAAGAGCGGCAGCAGAACTTCTTCGATCAATTCATCTTCTGAGCATTTGCCGAGATAGGCGAGCAATTGGTCGCGACGCTCGATCTCGGATTGCGTGAAGGGGCGATGGGGATTGGCTATCTGCCCGATTGTGTTGGTTGCGATATGCCGGAGTTGCGCGAGGCCATTCTCATCGTAGAACGCAGCCCAGCCTTCACGCGCCAGCACGATGTTGAGCGCGGCTAGCGCCTTGGCGCGATCGATATCATCACCCTCGGCTTCGCTTTTGTCGAGCAAGCGGCGTAGAATGCGCATGAAAGCGTCCGGCATCACTGATGGTGTAGGGCGCGGCATTGCGAGCACTTCTTCGATCCGCTCTGCCGCCCAAACTGGGCGCGTCTCGCCGGTGTGGACGAATTCCAGCTCACAGTCCTCGAAGAATTCGGTGATGTATTTGCTTGACCGGTACGGGAAATACTCGGCGTCTCCGACAACCATGCGGGCAAATTCACGAAGGTTGCGCGGTTTCCATTTCATAGATTGTGGATATACAGGCCCCGCCATTGCTTCAAGCAGTGTCGCTTGGCGAACGACCGCTTTTAGGTTTGTCGAGACTGCGGCCCAATGACAGCCATTAGGGCGCAAAGCTGACGTGCGATGATGTGCGCGAAGCCGCCTATCATCGCTGCGAAAGTGCGACCACGATACTTGCGGCAATAACATCTTCAGCGCGGCTGCGTCGTTCCGGCACGTTCGAGACCAGCTGTCGCTTGTTGTTCTCCGGAAGTTTGACGATGGCAGCTAGGATGATGGCGTGCGTAATATCGGGGTGCATCGTCAGGTCTCTCCGATCGCGGCCCGTGGCGTGAGGGTCTCTCGCCTGCGTTCAACCAGACCCTTGAGGCTTTCGGTGAGCACAAGGGTTGAACTCCCCAGCTTAATGATCTCGATCTCACTTTTGGAGATCAGCACGTAAAGCGTGCTGCGACCGATCCCGAGATAGCGACAGGCTTCCGGAACGCGCAGCGCAATCGGCTCGATGGCGAGGCTCTGGTTCTGATCTTTGACGGGCTGAGTGGCTGCTGACGCCATGGCGGTCGGTCCTTTCATCGTTCGGGTGATGGCGGACCGACCTGGGGCTGGAGTAGGGGGAGCAGACCAGCCCGCCATCAATCACGATTATCGCTCGACAGAACCCGATTTCGCCACATGACGTTTGTGCGCTGGAGCCGCCTTTTCTGCGATGTCGCCACGATGGTCACAGACAGTCGGCCCGATCGGACAATCAGGTGTGTGCTTGCATGCTTATGGACAGACGGATGGGAACGTTCGAGAAGGACGAAAGGGTTTCAACGCAGGACCGCCGTCGCATTCTACATTGAAAACAAAAGCAATTTTCGCGACACCGCCAGCTTAGGATAGTGGGAGCCGTCGCATATTGCTCAATAAAACCAACCACGTACCGCCCGACCGACGGCGGTGCTTTTATCTCGCCCTCCTTTCCTCCCTTGTAAGCGTCCGGTTTCGGCACCTGAATTCCGGGGTGCAATTTTTGTCCATCGGGTGTTCTCCTGGTGGCCGGAGGTTGCATGGCTGGTCGTTCCCATTTTGATAATCCGGCGCGGCGCGAGTGGTGG
>Ga0207906_1000028_pt1 | contig 256676 bp, 218 predicted proteins | sample LinPmetageLP37_FD_184050 | JGI IMG/M metagenome (GOLD analysis project Ga0207906, IMG submission 184050) | Marine viral communities from the Pacific Ocean - LP-37 (SPAdes) | ecosystem: Environmental > Aquatic > Marine > Oceanic | place: Pacific Ocean | collected 2010-06-16
CTTCTTTTTGCCTGTTATCAACACCACTAAGTGGTTGCTCATAACGCTAACCGGTTTTTGCTTTCGCTGTCTGCCGTGTCAGTGGATGCGCATTATAGGCAGCTTAAGATTTAGTGCAAGCGCTTTTGTGCAAAAAAATGATCTTTTTATGATCTTTTTTCCATTTGACGACTTAACTACATGATACCCACTATTTACCCCCAAAGTTATCCACAGAAGGCTAATTTTGCAGTGTATTTTATGAAACTAGAAACAAAAAAAGGTAGCGAATAATCGCTACCTTTTTTATCTAACATCAATAGTGAACCGAGAGTTAACTGAGTTTACCGTGACATTGTTTGTACTTTTGTCCTGAACCACATGGGCATGGATCGTTACGGCCTATTTTCTCGCCTTCACGGATCACTGTTCTAGGAGCCTCGACTTGCTGCTCTGCAGTATCACTTAATGCTTCTGCTGATGAGTGTTGATAAGCCAGTTTAATCTTTGCTTCTTCATCGCGGCGACGTTGCTCCATTTCATCAACATCTGATTGTGCTTGGACTTGTACTTTAGACAATACACTTATCACGTCATTTTTTAGTGTTTCAAGCAGTTGTTGAAATAACTCAAACGATTCACGCTTATATTCTTGCTTTGGATTTTTTTGTGCATAGCCACGTAAATGAATACCTTGGCGCAAATGATCCATAGCCGCTAAGTGTTCTTTCCAAAGGCCATCTAGCGTTTGTAGCATTACCGCTTTTTCAAATTGACGTAATACTTGTGCACCGACCATTTCTTCTTTAGCTTTATATAAATCACTCCATGAAGATAAGATCCGTTCGCGTAGCGTCTCTTCATGCAGATTGTCATCTTCATCTAACCATTTTTGAATCGTTAGCTTTAGACCAAACTCGTTACCAAGGCGTTGTTCAAGTCCTGATACATCCCACAGTTCTTCAAGTGATTGCGGTGGAATATATTGATCGACGATTCCGCTGATCACATCTTGTTCAATATTCTGAATTGTATCTTGGATACTCTCAGCATCCATTAACTCATTACGTTGTGCATAGACAACTTGGCGTTGATCATTAGCCACATCATCATATTCAAGTAGCTGCTTACGAATATCAAAGTTACGCGCTTCTACTTTACGCTGCGCATTTTCAATAGCACGTGATACCCATGGATGTTCGATGGCTTCACCTTCTTCCATGCCAAGCTTCTTCATCATGCCTGATACACGGTCAGATGCGAATATACGCATCAAGCTATCTTCCATCGACAAATAGAAACGTGAAGAACCCGCATCACCTTGACGACCAGCACGACCTCGTAACTGATTATCGATACGACGAGATTCGTGACGTTCTGTCCCTAGGATGTGTAACCCACCTGCAGCAACCACTTCATCATGACGAATCTTCCAATCGGCTTTAATCTTGGCTTTCTGTTCTGCGGTAGGATTATCTAGTGCTTCAATTTCCATGTTCCAGTTACCGCCTAATACGATATCTGTACCACGACCAGCCATGTTAGTTGCAATTGTTACTGCACCTAAACTACCCGCTTGAGCAACGATCTCAGCTTCTTTTTCATGGAATTTAGCATTGAGCACGCTATGAGGGATTTTGGCTTTTTTCAATAACGTATTAAGCAGTTCTGATTGCTCAATAGATACCGTACCCACCAATACTGGTTGACCGCGTTCGCGGCAACTTTCGATATCCTTAATAATCGCGGCATATTTCTCTGGCGCAGTAAGATAGACCAAATCGGCCATATCATTACGAACCATTGGACGGTTTGTCGGAACAACAACCGTGTCTAAGCCATAGATATGCTGAAATTCAAATGCTTCAGTGTCAGCGGTACCGGTCATACCGGCAAGTTTTTCATACTGTCTGAAATAGTTTTGGAAAGTGATAGAAGCCAGAGTTTGGTTTTCATTCTGGATTTTAGCGCCTTCTTTAGCTTCCACTGCTTGATGTAAGCCTTCAGACCAGCGACGTCCAGGCATAGTACGGCCGGTATGTTCGTCGACAATGATGACTTCATCATCTTGAACGATATAATCGACATCTTTTTCAAACAAGGTATGTGCGCGAAGTGCTGCATGAACATGATGCAATAGCGAAATATTCGTCGCAGAGTAAAGCGAGTCGCCTTCGGCTAACATACCTTTTTCAATTAAAAGCAGTTCAACTTTCTCTTGACCACGTTCAGTTAAATGAACCTGTTTGCCTTTTTCATCAATACTGTAGTCACCTTCGCCAACATAATCTTCGGTGTCTTCTTTATCTTGAGCAATAAGGCTTGGGATCAATAAATTAATTTTAGCGTAGAGTTCAGAGCTGTCTTCTGCGGCACCGGAAATAATCAGTGGTGTACGCGCTTCATCAATTAAAATTGAATCGACTTCATCAATAAGGGCATAGTGCAATGGTCGCTGAACACGCTCTTGTGGCGAAAATGCCATGTTGTCGCGAAGATAGTCGAAACCGAATTCATTATTGGTACCGTAGGTAATATCTGCGTTGTAAGCTTCTTTCTTTTCGAATGAACCTAAACCCGCGATGTTTATACCGACGCTTAATCCTAAAAACTCAAACAGTGGACGGTTATTCTCAGCATCACGGGTTGCCAAGTAATCGTTCACGGTAATAACGTGAACACCTTTGCCCGTTATGCCGTTAAGGTAAGCAGGCAAAGTTGCCGTAAGTGTTTTACCTTCACCGGTTCGCATTTCAGCAATGCGATTACTGTCGAGTACCATGCCGCCAAGTAACTGCACGTCAAAATGGCGCATATCAAACACACGCTTAGATGCTTCACGAACAACAGCAAATGCTTCTGCCATGATGTCATCTAACGTTTCGCCATTTTCTAAACGTGCACGGAACTCTGCCGTTTTCGCTTTCAGTTCTTCATCAGAAAGCTTTTCGTAATCTGCTTCTAATGCATTAATTTGAACAACAATTTTTCCAAGACTTTTCAGGGTGCGGTCGTTGCGACTTCCGAATACTTTTGTCAGTAGTTTGCCTAACATCTTAATCACTTATCTGTTGTAGGTTTGGCTCATTTGAGCGCATTAACCGTTAATATTATTAACTTGCTTTGCGGTAAACGTATTTCTGTGGATCTATTTGTTGTTTACCACGCAGCACTTCGTAATGCACATGGGGGCCGGTTGAACGGCCTGTGCTTCCCATACTGGCAATTTTATCGCCTTTGGCAACCACGTCACCTACGTTTACTGACAGAGATTTATTATGCCCATAGCGAGTGCGAAGACCATTACCATGATCTATTTCGACTAACTCACCATATCCAAGCATTCTTCCTGACCATGTTACAACGCCTGCAGCAGTAGCCGTAACATCCGCCCCTTCTTTGCCGGCAAAATCAATGCCTTTATGCATTGTTCGTCGGCCACTAAAAGGGTCATTTCGTAAACCATAGGGCGAAGATAACCAACCTTTATCGATTGGCCGCCCTGATATATAACGCTCTTCATCTATATGGAGATTAGATGCTACTGTTTCAAGTAGGGATAGCTGAACGTTATTATTATCAATTCTAGATGCCAGCTTATTCATTTCATCGATAAGCTGACTTAATTCGACACCATTGCCGATTTCGCTCAATCCGCCGATACCGACTTCTGTAGAGAAATCAAATTGGTCATCAAGGAGGTTATTTTGCGCTACTTGCTGCCCAAGGGCTTCAAGTCGGGTGATTTTGGCCTGCAATTTTGCCACGTGAGTGACTAAAGATGCTAGCTGGGTTTCAGTTGCAGTTTTGAGTTCTACCACTTGTTGCTTTTGCTGTTGGCGCAGTTGCTTATTTTCATCAACTTTCGCTTGTTGGTTAGCAAAACGCTCAGTGCTGTATTGATATATTCCTGTGCCGGTGGCCATTAGAATAATAGGTAGGAGTAACCAACGCTTACTTGGTTGCCAGCGCGTTACACCATTTCGACCTTGGATAAAAACTGTTACACTCATAGCCTAATTCAGCCATCTTATTATCATATGAAAAAGCCCCCTCAAGATCTCAGCAATTTAGTCCATTTGTCTGGGAGACTGCCTGAACTGGCCGAGAAAGCAGAACTACTTAATAATCTGAATCGTTATGTAAAACAGACATTAAGTGGCCCTGTGGCTGAGCAGCTAAAAGTCGCTAATCTCCGCCAGGGTGTTCTTGTTATTGAAACGACATCCGCAGCATGGGCTGCTAGAATAAACTTTCAAAAGCAGAAGCTATTAAAACAGCTTCAAACTGACACACTTCCGATGCTTACTGCTATTGAGGTGAAAGTCAATCCTGGGCTTGCCTTAGCAAAACCACAATCTCAAACTAATCAAAATGTGATCAGCACCACTGCAGCACAGCATATTGAAGCATTAGCAGAACATGTCGATGGTTCTCTAGGTGAAAAACTAAAACGGCTGGCTGCATTAGCCAGCCGTAATAGGCAATCTTAACGGGTTAAACGTGCGCCAACGCACCTGGAACCATGAAGCTGACAGGCACATCAGCCTCTTTGTCAAAGCTGACTAACTCCCATGCTTCTTGCTGAGCAAGTAATGCACGCACAAGTTGGTTGTTTAACGCATGCCCCGTTTTGTAAGCCGAAAATTCACCGACAATTGCATGACCAGCAACATATAAGTCACCAAATGCATCGAGAATTTTATGCTTAACGAATTCGTCTTCATAACGCAGACCATCAGGGTTTAATACACGATATTCGTCAAGTACAACGGCATTTTCCATGCTGCCACCTAATGCAAGATTATTTGCACGTAGGTATTCAATATCCCGCATAAAACCAAATGTTCTGGCACGACTAATGTCTTTTACAAACGCTGATGTCGAAAAATCCATCACCATGTGTTGTTGACTGCGGGCAATTTCAGGGTGAGCAAAGTCAATTTTAAAATCAACTCTAAAGCCTTTAAAAGGTTTTAACTCGGCCCATTTATCACCATCTTCAACACGAATAGGCTTAGTGATTTTTATATATTTTTTCGCTGCAGCTTGTTCTTTAATACCTGCGCTTTGCAGTAAGAACACAAAAGGGCTTGCACTGCCATCCATAATCGGGATTTCTGGTGCATCGACTTCGATAATAGCATTATCGATGCCTAAGCCAGCAAGTGCTGCAAACAAATGCTCAATAGTTGATATTCGAATACCAGCATCATTGACAAGGGCAGTACACATTGTGGTTTCACGAACCATATCGGCCTTGGCTGGAATAGACACAGCAGGGCTAAGATCGGTACGCTTGAGTACAATCCCTGAATTCACTGGTGCGGGCTTAATGCACAGAGTCACCTTGTTGCCAGAATGTAATCCGACACCAGTGCTCTTCACCATCTTTTGAACAGTTCTTTGAAAAATCATTCAGTAGCCCATAAATATCAATATTAAACAAATAGTTGCAATAATAGCCTCAGGCTATCATGCATAACTGGTACAACATGCTACCATAAATTTAGTTTTTCACAAAAAAAACGCCAAATACGTTGCAAATTGTAAACCTGTTTACAAAATAACCTTTATCAGCACATCGCGCTCATTAGTCACGCTAAACATTGCGTTTTATCCGTCTATTAATCCGCTTGCTTACGTAAGAATGCTGGAATATCAAGATAATCAGCATCAGTACGTTGCGCTGGTTGAGGCTGTGGTACAGCATTACCTTTTGGCGCAGCATAGCTTTGTTGTGATACAACTTCATCAACGGGTTCTGGACGAGGTTCTATCGCAACAGGTTCTGGACGAGCAACAGGCTTAGACACTAGCTGAATGTCTGGCTTTTTCTCAGCGCCAATACCAGTAGCAACAACAGTTACACGTAATTCATCACTCATTTCAGGATCAATCACAGCACCAACAACAACAGTAGCGTTATCAGATGCATAAGCTTTAACATGGTTACCCACTGTTTCAAGCTCTTCAATAGTGATATCCATACCAGCAGTAATGTTAACTAGCACGCCACGAGCACCGGCTAAATCGATATCTTCTAGTAATGGACTGGCAACAGCAGCTTCTGCAGCTTCTTCTGCACGATCATCACCACGAGCAACACCAGTACCCATCATGGCATTACCCATTTCAGACATCACGGTTTTCACATCGGCGAAATCGACGTTGATAAGACCTGGGCGAGTAATAAGCTCTGCAATACCTTGAACGGCACCTAGTAATACGTTGTTAGCTGCAGCAAAGGCATCAAGTAGTGATGTACCACGACCCAATACTTTTAATAACTTTTCATTTGGGATCGTAATTAACGAATCCACATGTTTAGCTAATTCAGCAATACCAAGTTCTGCATATGCCATACGCTTTTTCCCTTCAAAAGGAAAAGGCTTAGTCACAACAGCAACCGTTAGAATACCTTCTTCACGCGCAATTTCAGCCACGACTGGTGCAGCACCGGTACCGGTACCACCGCCCATTCCTGCAGCGATAAAGATCATGTCAGACCCTTTTATTGCTGCACGAATGTTCTCGCGATCTTCTTCTGCAGCTTGACGACCGACATCAGGATTTGCGCCAGCACCAAGGCCTTTAGTAACATCGCGCCCTAGCTGGATAGTTGAACCCGCACTTGATTTACGTAGTGCTTGTGCATCTGTATTTGTGACGATAAATTCAACACCTTCGATGCTGTGTTTTACCATATGTTCGACAGCATTTCCGCCGCCGCCACCGACGCCGATGACTTTAATCACCGCTTCGTCTGAATGTGTATCCATGATCTCAAACATTGTCTGATCTCCGTTTGTCTGCGTTATTAAAATTCACCTTTAAACCAACTTTTGACCCGATTCAAAAAGCTGGTAACCCCTTGTCGCTCAGGTCGCTCGAACTGTCGTTCGATAACTCGCCTTGCGCCATAATGAAGCAACCCTATTCCGGTAGAATAGATTGGTTGATCCACATATTCGTATAATCCTTTAACTGGTAGCGGAGAGGCAACACGAACTGGCATACCAAAGGTTGCTTCTGCAATTTCAACGGCACCCGATATCGATGACGTTCCTCCGGTAAGTACAATCCCTGCAGCAATTTGATCTTCTAATCCGCTATCTTGTAACTGCTTAAGCACAAGCTCAAACAATTCTTGGTATCTTGGCTCTACCACTTCTGCCAACGTATGACGTGACATGCTGCGTGAAGGTCGACCACCTACTGATGGTACTTCAATACTGTCTTCACGACTGACGGTTGAACTTCTGGCACTGGCAAATTGCACCTTAATTTGTTCTGCATGCGTTAAGGGCGTTCTGAATATCTTGGCGATGTCACTGGTAACTTGGTTACCCGCTACTGGGATCACCGCACAATGCCGTAATGCGCCGTTGGTATATACAGCAATATCGGTTGTTCCACCACCAATATCAACAATACACACACCTAAATCTTTCTCATCATTTGTGAGCACTGAATCTGCGGAGGCGATACCAGAAAACACTAAATCGTCAACTTTTAGCCCACAGCGTTCAACACTTTTAGTAATATTTTTGGCCATATCATTGGCACAGGTCACGATATGCGCTTTCGCTTCCATACGCATGCCCGACATGCCAATTGGGCTCTTAATCCCGTCTTGAACATCGATAGAATATTCTTGTGGCAATACGTGTAAAATACGACGTTCTGTCGGGATCTTAACCGAGCGCGCGGTATGAATAACGTTGTCAACATCTTCCTGAGTCACTTCTTCGTCGTTAATCGACACCATGCCATTTTCATTTTGACAAGCAATGTGCTTACCCGAAATGCTTAAATACACAGAGGCAACCTGACAATCTGCCATAAGCTCTGCTTGATCTAATGCTCGCTGCACGCTGCGTACGATAGAGTCGAGGTCATTTACGCCGCCTTTGTCCATACCGCGAGAAGGATGATTACCTAAACCAATGACACTAATTTCACCATCAGGTAATACTTCGCCAATGATCACTGCGACTTTGGATGTCCCTATATCTAACCCCACGATGAGGTTTCTTTCCTGATTTTTGGTCATTTATTGTCGACTCTCTTTTTCTGAATCATCCCAACCTACGGCGAACCCGGTATCGTAACGTAAATCAACGGTTGCAACGGGTTTATCACTCTGCTTCAAAGTAGGATACACATTTATAAAGCGTTGTATCCTTGCCATTTTATCTTCTCGACCAAGTTCAATTTGAATCCCATTAGCCAATACTGCATGCCAAGCATGACGTGGACTTAGGCGTAAACTGGCCAACTTAAACTGGTTTATCGTCAATAACTCATCTAACTGCTTATAGCTGGTCAAGACTTCCATTTCAGCCCCTTCAGGGCCATATAACTTAGGTAACGTATCATGTTCTGCATGCGCTAACGCATCAAAAACCTCACCATTAGTATTGAGCCAAGACACTTCATTCCAATGCGCTACAGCTTGCTGCTCTTGTAAAGTGATCTTAAACTTTGCCGGCCATTCACGCCTAACAGATGCATGATAAACCCACGGCAAAGCTTCTAATGCTTTTTGAACATCCGCAACATCGGCACTAAAAAAACTACTTTGCATTAATGATTGCAAGGCGTTCTTTATCTCGTCATCGGTGGTATAAATTCGCTCGCCTTTAATGGCAACCGCTTCAATTGGTAATGCATCTGCATCATTGAGCAGATCATGCAATTTCACCCCACCCCATACTACGGTGCCAAGTACACTGCATAAAAACAGTACGCCAGTGCAAAAATACCAATTAACACGAGCCAGTTTATGTTTTAGTTGCCGCCCTTTATCGCTCCACGACACCTTAAATCCGCCTCTGATATTGTTCCGGAGTTAATCCCAAAAGATCGGTCATTATATAGACCAATCCAGAAGGTTTAAAGCTCGATTTTTACACGCAATAATTGGTGAAAAATCAATCACTTTATTACTCTTCAGCAAGTACTTTACAACCCAGATTATTCTGAGCTAATTCTTTCGATAAACTACCAATATTACCTGCCCCCTGGGTCATGAATAAATCACCATGTTGCAATACATCAGGCAATACCGCGGCAAGCTGATCTGGACTGGCAATAAAAATAGGGTCTATCTGGCCACGTAAGCGAATAGAGCGACATAAAGCGCGTCCGTCCGCACCAGGAATAGGCGCTTCACCAGCGGCATAAACATCTAATAATAATAAACAATCTACTTGCGACAACACATCGACAAAATCTTCATATAAATCACGGGTACGGCTGTATCGATGCGGCTGATATGCCATAACTAGGCGCTTATCTGGCCAACCAGCCCTAGCCGCTTTAATCGTTGCTAATACTTCACTTGGATGATGACCGTAATCATCCACTAGCATCACATTGCCATTAGGTGTTTCAAATTCACCTAAATGCTGAAAACGTCGACCAATACCTTCAAATTGTGCAAGCGCTTGCACAATAGCGCTATCATCAATGTCGTCTTCACTGGCAACAGCAATCGCAGCTAATGCATTAAGTACGTTATGCTCGCCTGGCAAATTAAGCACAATATCGAGATTCTCTTTATTGTGACGTTTCACCGTAAAGCTTGACTGATGGCCGTTTTGAGAAAAATTAATCGCCTGTACATCGGCATCGTCACTAAAACCATAGGTCACAACTTGTCGGCCAATACGCGGCATGATTTCGCGAATAACCTCATCATCAATGCACATAACGGCTACACCGTAAAACGGCAGGTTATGTAAAAAATCAATAAAGGTGGTTTTCAACTTTTCAAAATCACCACCATAGGTATCCATGTGATCGGCTTCAATATTGGTGACCACACTCACCATTGGTTGCAAATGTAAAAAGCTTGCATCACTTTCGTCTGCTTCAGCAATAAGGTATCGACTAGTGCCTAAGCGTGCATTGGTACCTGCACTATTGAGTAAACCACCGATGACAAATGTTGGGTCGCGTTCAGCTTGACCATATACACTGGCAATTAAGCTGGTAGTGGTGGTTTTACCGTGAGTACCGGCAATGGCAACACCATGGCGATAGCGCATTAACTCGGCTAGCATCTCTGCACGACGTACTATCGGAATACGTAATTCTTTGGCTGCGATAATCTCAGGATTTTGCTGGTTAATCGCTGTTGAAACCACGACGACATCAACCTGCTCAACACTTTGGGCCTGATGGCCAATAATGATTTTCGCACCCAAACTGACTAAACGTTCAGTCACACTATTGATGGCAATATCCGAACCGCTCACTTGATAGCCTTCATTCACTAGCACTTCCGCAATCCCACCCATGCCAGCACCACCAATGCCAACAAAATGAATGCGTTTGATCCGTCTCATCTCAGGGATCATGCTACGAAGCTGTGCGTATTTTTCTGTCTTTGTCATTTCAACCCTTTCTCGCAAATGAGGCACAAATATCTGCTACTCGTTCAGTGGCATCTAATACTGCTACACCTCTTGCTTTAAGCCCCATCTGGGCTAGTTCTTGTCTATTCTCAGCAAATAACTGCAACTTTTCCGCAAGATTATCTACATTTAAAATGGTTTGTGGTAATAAAAATCCTGCGCCAGCATCAACAAGTACCGATGCATTTACGGTTTGGTGATCATCCACTGCATGTGGATATGGCACTAAAATACTCGGTAAGCCCACTGCAGCCAGTTCTGATACAGTAAGAGCACCTGATCGACAGACTACGACATCTGCCCAACGATAAGCCGCTTCCATATCATCAATAAATTCAGCAACATTGACACTGTCGGACTGCCCAAGCTGCTGGTAGTTAGCCTTGACACTTGCTTGGTTGTTTTTGCCCACTTGGTGCCAAACTGTCAGTGAATGATATTTGCATAAATGAGCCACCACCGCTGGCATAACGTCATTCAATACTTTTGCGCCTAAACTGCCACCCACCACTAGCACCCTTAACGCATCTGCTTGTGGGGTTTTAATGTGTTCGCCTAACTCGATCAGCTCTTGGCGAATGGGATTGCCTACCACCTCAACATTGGCCACATTACTGGCAAAGGTATTAGGAAATGCACACAAAACCTTTTTGGCAATCTTAGACAGCAATTTGTTGGTTAATCCTGGAATGGCATTTTGCTCATGCAACACCAGCGGAATACCAGCTAATTTACCCGCCACGCCACCAGGGCCACTGGCAAACCCGCCCATCCCTAGAATGACGTCGGGCTGAAAGTCATCAATCACAGCTTTAGCTTGAATAATTGAACGTATAATTTTAAACGGAGCCGCTAACTTACGTATGAGCCCATTACCCCGCACACCTTTAATATCGATAAATTCAATATCAAATCCATGCTGTGGTACGAGACGAGCCTCCATACGATCGGCTGTACCTAACCAACGTACTTGCCAACCCTTGTCAGCTAAGTACTTTGCTACTGCTAGTGCCGGGAAAACATGCCCACCCGTACCGCCAGCCATAATCAATATCTTAGGAGAACTGCCAATATTACTGTTCATTAACTTGTTCTCCCTTTTACAGCTTGTACCAAACTAACTCGACGTTCATGATCGATCCTAATGAGCAACATCACCGCAGCGGTCATAATCCACAAACTACTGCCACCATAACTAATAAACGGCAGCGTAAGCCCCTTGGTTGGTAACATACCAATACTGGCTCCCACATTAACGACTGTCTGAAAACACACCCAAATGCCTACACCATAGGCGACATAACTTTCAAAAGGACGTTGCATTTTCAAACATAAATTACCCAGTCTAATCGCACGAATAGCAATGAAAAACAGTGCGCATAACACCATAATAATACCGATAAACCCGAGTTCTTCACCGATCACCGCAAAGATAAAGTCAGTATGCGCTTCTGGTAAATAAGCAAGCTTCTGAATACTGTTACCTAGCCCCTGACCAAACCAATCACCCCGACCGTAAGCCATCAACGATTGCGTTAACTGATAACCACTGCCGAAAGGATCTTCCCATGGATCCATAAACGAAGTCACTCGTCGCATACGATAAGGCTCAAATAACACCAGCAATACGAATGTCGCTACGCCTAGTAACACCAACACCATAAAGTCAGTAATGCGAGCACCAGCCAAAAAAAGTAGGCTTACAGTACACACGAACAACACGACCACAGTACCCAAATCGGGCTGTAATAGGATCAACACAGCGAACAAACCGTAAACGCCAATCGGTTTGTAAAAGCCTTTACGGTTTTCACGCAATTCACCATGACGACGAACTAAGTAACCCGCCATGTAAACAATAAACACAAACTTGGCCATTTCGGCGACTTGGATCCTAATGGGACCAATAGACAACCATCGACGCGCACCATTTACCGATGTGCCAATAAACAGCACAGCGATCAATAAGACCAGTACTCCAAGCATCAACATGCCGCTATTTTTTTCCCAATAGCTGACTTCGAACTTAAGCACCACAAATGCAATCACCACACAGCCAACAAGATAGAGCACATGGCGGTACATAAAATAAAATGGATCGCCTGTCAGCTTAGTTGCTTCAGGCATTGACGCAGACATCACCATAACAAAGCCAAAACACATCAAACCGACTATCGCGACGAGAAAACTACGGTCGTACAATGGCATATCAGGTGTTTGTTCACCTGATAATAACGAGGGTAAAGTCCAATTAAGGCCTCGTTTAAACAAGCTCAGTTGCTGCTCGTTATTCGCCATCGGCTAATGACTCCACACATTGTCTAAAATCATCACCGCGAGCCATAAAGTTCTTATACATATCTAGACTGGCACACGCCGGCGACAATAATACGATATCACCAGACGATGCTAACTCAGCGGCTTTTGTAACGGCCTCTGCCATCGATGTTACCTCGATAGCTCCTGATTTTAATTTGGCTATTTTGCGCCCATCTCGGCCCAAGGTAATCAATTGAGTAATATTGGAAAGCGGTTCTGCAAGGGGACGAAAATCGCTGCCTTTACCATCGCCGCCAGCGATCAAGTATAAATCGCCTAAATGCGAGTTAAGCCCTTCCAGTGCGGCAACTGTTGCGCCAACATTAGTCGCTTTGGAGTCATTGATGTACGTCACACCTTGTTTCACACCGACAAGCTCACAACGATGGCTTAAACCAGCAAAGGTTTTAGCCACTTCAATCATGGACTCTTTACCAACCCCGCAAGCATCCGCTAATGCCATTGCGGCTAATAAGTTAGCGTGATTATGACTGCCAATTAAGGTCACTTCATTTAGATTCATAATTTCGCTATCACCATGAAAAATCTTGCCATCACTTAATCCCCACGCATCACCTTCAGGCACGCCTAAACCAAAATTATTTTGATTCATTGGTTCAATTGGATAAGTTAATTCATCATCGCGGTTATACATGACAAAACGGCTTTGTGGATATAAACGTAACTTTGCTTCGCGGTAGGAGTTTAGGTCGCTATAGCGATCCATATGATCTTCGCTAATATTAAGGCATGTAGCCGCAATACAATGTAACGAAGCAGTGGTTTCAAGTTGAAAACTCGACAGTTCAAGTACAAAAAAATCAGCATTTTGAGGTAATAAATCCAGCGCTGGCGTACCAATATTGCCGCCAATAGCCACCGACTTACCGGCCGTTAGCAGCATGTCATATACTAAGGTCGTTACTGTAGATTTACCATTTGATCCAGTGATACCAACAACACACGGTTTTCTATCCGCTATCTCTCGGGCAAATAACTCAATATCACCAATCACTTCAATGCCCATGTCTAATGCCGCACGCACTTCAGGCGTATCAACAGGCACACCTGGGCTAATGATAATTTGGCTAGCCTGAACTAAATAGCGACAATCAAACCCACCGGCTAATAACTCAATATCGGCAAACTCTTGCGCCAAGGTATCTGCACCGGGCGGATGACGACGACTGTCCATCACTAAAGGTTTGATGCCTTTAGTCGCTAAAAAACGCACGACCGAGAGCCCTGTAGCCCCCAAGCCTAAAACAATGTGCGTGTATTGAGTTTGCATAATACTGACCTTTATTAATTGCTTAGCGTAATTTTAACGTCGCAAGACCTAGTAACACTAAAAACAACGAGATAATCCAAAAACGCACAATCACCCGCGGCTCTGGCCACCCTTTTAACTCATAATGATGATGGATCGGCGCCATACGAAAAATGCGTTGGCCGCGTAATTTATATGAGCCCACCTGCAGGATCACCGATACGGTTTCCATAACAAAAACGCCGCCCATAATCACCAGCAAAATTTCTTGGCGAACTAAAATGGCAATCACACCTAAAGCTGCGCCCAGAGCTAATGAACCCACATCGCCCATAAACACTTGCGCTGGATAAGTGTTAAACCATAAAAAACCTAAACCTGCACCTACCATTGCGGTACACACAATCACTAACTCACCCGCTAAAGGTAAATGAGGGATATGTAAATAACTGGCAAACTGAGCATGACCAGATAAGTAAGCGATTAATGCAAAAGCTGCGGCGACCATTACGGTTGGCATAATCGCCAAGCCATCTAAGCCATCTGTTAAATTCACCGCATTACTCGCACCGACAATGGTGAAGTACGCTAAAACAATAAACATCATGCCTAACTGAGGCATAATATCTTTAAAAAACGGCACCACTAATTGGGTTTCCCCACCCATGGTCGAGGAGCTATATAAAAACACTGCCACCACTAACGCAGCGATAGACTGTAGAGCATATTTCCAACGAGCAATCAGGCCCTTAGTATCTTTTTTTACCACTTTACGGTAATCATCAATAAAGCCAATCGCACCAAAAGTGGCTAATACGAATAAGGTAACTAACACGTAACGGTTAGATAAATCACCCCATAACAGCACGCTGATAAAAATACCCGCAAGGATCATTATGCCGCCCATGGTCGGCGTGCCACGTTTGCTAAAGTGTGACTCAGGGCCATCACTTCGAACCACTTGGCCAATTTGCAGCATTTGCAGGCGCTTAATTAGTATCGGCCCCCACCACAAACTAAACACCAATGCGGTTAACAAGCCTAAAATAGCCCGAAACGTTACATATGAAAAAACGTTAAACCCAGAATAAAACTGGGTTAAATACTCGGCTAGATAAACCAGCATCTACACTAACTCCCCACGCCCATAGGCATCTAATAAACTGTCCACAACTCGCTCCATGGCGGCGCTGCGGGAACCTTTAACTAAAACTGTGATGTGACCTGTGGTGCTTGCTAACTGTTTTTTTAATGCCACGATCAACGCTTCTTGAGCTGGAAAATGCTCACTACCGAATGCTTCACTGGTATTGGCCGATAACTGACCACAACAAAACAGCGACTCGATTGTTGCATTTTTAGCCTGCGTTCCGATGCTAGCGTGCAAAGGGGCGGCATTGTCGCCTAATTCGCCTAAATCTCCCAGCACTAAACAACGATATCCATCACGTTGTTGCAACCAATCAATTGCTGCACTCACGGATGTTGGATTAGCGTTATAACTATCATCAATTAATAACACTCGGCCAAGTTCATGTGGCTGCATGCGCCCTTTTACGGGTATGAGTAAATCAAAGCCTTGGGCAATGTTAGTAAGCGATAATCCCAACGCAATCGACATTGATGCCGCGGCAAGAGCATTGCTCACTTGATGCATTCCAGCCAATGGCAAATGTACCTGCACATGCTGGCCGTTAAACGCCAATGTAAATTGATAACAACCATTAGCATCGGCCACGATATTTGTTGCGGTAACGTCTGCATCAACATTCATGTCACATGAAAAACGTAATTGTTTATGGTCTTTGGAGCGTTGCAGCATAAAATCGGCAAACTTATCGTCAGCATTAATAATCGCTGTGCCATCTTGTGAAAGATGATTAAATATCTCCGATTTTGCCTGTGCAACTCCTTCAAGCGACCCAAATCCTTCAAGGTGAGCACTGCCGACATTATTCACTAGTGCGACTCGTGGATGGACTAATGATGAGGTGTAATCAATCTCACCACTATGATTTGCACCAAGCTCAAATACCCCGTATTCGTCGCCTTCACTTAAACGCATCAAGGTTAATGGCACGCCAATTTCGTTATTAAAATTACCTGCAGTAAATAACACTTTATGGTGCTGAGCTAAAATAGTGGCTAGCATTTCTTTAACACTGGTTTTACCGTTTGATCCGGTCAATGCCACGCAAATAGGTGCCACAGCTTGACGAACAAACATGCCTATCTGACCTAGCGCCTTTTGGGTATCGGCGACCACAATTTGCGGGATATCGGCGCCAAAAGGATGATCCACTAATAAATGATCAACCAAAAGTGCTTCTGCACCATTGTTTATGGCTGTTACGGCAAAATCATGGCCATCAAAACGCTCGCCTTTTAAAGCAACAAATAAGCATTGCGCGCTAATATTTCGGCTGTCAGTACTGACATTGTTAATCAACCTATCTTGGCCTGTTAACATGCCATTAAGATGCTGAGCCAATTCCGACAAAGTGACGCTAATCATGATGCCTCCTGAGACAAGGTTAATGCTAACGCACGTTCATCGTAGTCAATTCGCTCACCAGCCACTTCTTGATAGGTTTCATGGCCTTTTCCAGCAAGCAGTACAATATCGTCAGCTTGTGCCAATGACACTACACGGGTAATCGCTTCAATACGGTCAACCTGGCTAAGCACATTTTGCGGTTGACTAATGCCCTGCAAAATATCATCGATAATGATTTGCGGATCTTCACTGCGGGCATTATCGCTAGTGATCATGACTTTATCTGCATACTGTTCTGCGGCTTGTGCCATTAAAGGCCGTTTACCTTTATCACGATCGCCGCCACAACCAAATACACACCATAATGTGCCTTTGCAGTGCAGTCTTAACGCTTTTAATGCTTGTTCAATGGCATCTGGAGTATGAGCGTAATCGACCACTAAAGTAGCCTTATTCATTGAAGCAAAACGCTCCATACGACCAGCCACAGGCACCAGTTTTGGAATGACGGCCAATATTGATACCATTGCCATTCCTTGAAGGTACAAAGCAGAGATCGCGGCCAAAAGATTCGATAAATTAAAGGCACCTAATAACGGTGAACTAAGCGGCGTACTTACTCGTTGGCCGCTATCGATCTCGACAAAATGTAGCGTTGCAGTAACACCAGCATCATGATATTCAATAGCGTCACAGTAAAAGTCGGCTGAAGTATTACCCTTAATACTGAAAGATTTATGCTTATCATTTGCCAGTTCAGTCAGCCATTTTGCGCCAACAACATCATCAATATTAATCACCCCGTGTTGGACACTAGGAAATTGAAATAGGCGTTTTTTAGCCGCGGCGTAAGAGTCCATATCACCGTGATAATCTAGGTGATCACGGCTTAGATTAGTAAACACAGCAATCTCAAACGGCGCCGCTTCGACACGCCCTTGGACTAAGCCATGGCTTGAGACTTCCATCGCACACACTTCGGTGCCTTGAGCAATAAATGCACCAAGCTGACGCATAATGGTGATCGCATCGGCAGTGGTATTACCGCTGTCAACAAGTTGCCCCCATAAACCATTGCCTAATGTGCCCATAACGGCGGCTTGATGACCAAGTAAGGCTACTATTTGCGCGATAATTTGGCTGACCGAAGTTTTGCCATTAGTTCCTGTGATACCAATTAATGACAACGACTGACGGTTGGACAAATAAAACTGCGCGGCAACGGCCGATAACTGCCTACCTAATTGGAAAAAATACACTAATGGCACGTTATACTGAAGGCGATCGACTAAGCCATGTTCATCTGGATTATCAGTATGGATAAGTATTGCTGTAGCGCCTGCTTGAACCGCTTGAGAAATGAATGATCGACCATCAACTTTATAGCCAGGCAGGGCCACAAATAAACTGCCAGCTTTCACTTCACGGCTATTTAGGGTTAAACCACTAATCGATTCGCGACCAGAGTAATGGAACCATGGCACTAATAAATCATTTAATAACATTGGTCTGCGCTCCTCGCGCAGTAGCCAAATGAACGGCTTCCTGCTCTGAAATAGGTTCAACATTAAGCATTTGTAAAGCACCAGACATAATTTTAGCAAAGGCGGGACCCGCTACGTCGCCACCGTAATACTTGTCACCTTTTGGTTCATTAATGACCACAGAAATCGCTAAACGAGGGTTATGAACTGGAGCAACACCGGCAAATAAAGCAACATAATCATCGCCATAACCACCTGCTACCGCTTTACGGCTAGTACCGGACTTACCGGCTACAGGGTAGCCATCAATATGAGCTTTAGTTCCCGTGCCTCCCGTTTCAGTAACCCCAACGAGCATTTCCATAACGTCATAGGCGACTTTACGTGAAATAACCTGCTTACCTTCGGGCGCCTGTTTCAGTTTTAAAATAGACACAGGGTACAGTATTCCACCACTGCCTAAGGTGGCGTACATACGGGCAATTTGTAACGGAGTGGCAGTAAAACCATAACCAAAAGACAGAGTGGCACGCTCAAAGTCAGACCAACGATGACGATTATGAATTAACCCAGCACTTTCACCGGTTAAATTGATCCCTGAATAATTGCCGACTCCCATAGATTGGTAAGTGCCTAATAATTGTTCAATGGGCATAGACAAGGACAGTTTACTAATTCCTACGTTACTCGACTTCACCAGAATTTTGGCTAAGGTCATGTCACCATAATTACTCGAGTCACGCACTTGACGCCCGCCAATACGCATCCAACCAGGCGATGTCGATATCAATTCATTGACTTTCACTGTGCCAGCTTCAAGCGCGGCCGCGACAACAAAAGGTTTAATTGTTGACCCTGGCTCAAATGTGTCAGTTAAGGCACGATTACGCATGCGGTGTGGCTGCAAATTATCACGGGCATTAGGGTTATATGAGGGAGTATTGACCATCGCCAACACTTCACCCGTATTGACGTCTATCACCACCACAGACCCAGATGTCGCTTGGTACACTTCTGTTGCACGCTTTAATTCACGGTAGGCTAATTGCTGAATACGCTGATCAATACTGAGCACTAAATCGTTAGAGCTTTCGCCCTCTTGGACCATATCTAAACGCTCAACCACGCTGCCATCGCGAGATTTACGGACTTTTTGCTTAGAGGGTGTGCCTGTTAACCAGGTATTATAAGTATTTTCAATGCCTTCAATGCCGACATCGTCGATATTGGTAATACCGATTAACTGAGCAGCAATTTCACCTGAAGGATAATAACGGCGAGATTCTGCTTTAAGGTAAATGCCACCTATTTTCAACTGCTCAATGTAGTCTGCAACGGCGGAGGTTACCTGACGTTTTAAGTATACAAAGCGCTTATTCGGGTGATTTTTAACTTTATCCACCAGCTCATCGACTGGCTCTTGCAGTACATCGGCAAGAGCTTGCCAACGGCGCATATCTTTAAATGCATCTTGGTCATGAGCGTGTTTAGGATCGGCCCACACCGCTTGCACAGGCACACTGACTGCGAGCATATCGCCATTGCGATCAGTGATTAAACCTCGCTGAACTTGGTTACTGGTTGTGCGTAAGGTGCGCATATCACTTTCGTGACGGAGTTTATCTGGCTCAATAATTTGAATATAGGCTGCACGGGCAACTAAACTGCAAAATAATAGCAATACGAATCCCGCCACAACGTATAAACGCCATGGGATGAGTTCGTGACCTAATTTCTGCTTCGCTTGTCTAGCCATATTCCCTATGCTCACTGGACTCGAATGATAACTTCCTCCTTAGGAAGCGGCCGAGACATGTTTAGTTCTTTGGTTGCAATTCGAGTCACACGACTGTGCTCTGATTGCGATTGTTCTTCTAATAATAAGTTTCGCCATTCAATATCTAAGCGATCTTGCTCTTGCAACAATTGATCCCACTGAGTGATCAATTTACGCGTTACATGACTGGTATAAACTACGGCTACACCATTGATTACAATTAATAAAATAAGAAGCAACACCCATTTGTGCTGCCACATATCGAGTAATACAATTCGAGGTAAATTTAATGGTGATTGGCTCACATTACCCTCGATAGTTAGTAATCCAGACGCTCTGCAACTCGTAACACTGAGCTGCGCGCGCGTGGATTTAACTCTAATTCTGCATCAGAAGGCTTTAGTGCTTTACTCACCGCCTTTAATTTACGCGATTTATTAAGCTCGGCCTCCATGATAGGTAATCCATGTGGCACGCTTTCACCTTGGCTATGGCGGCGTATAAAACGCTTAACCATACGATCTTCTAAAGAATGAAAACTGATCACTGATAAGCGACCTTGGGGAGCTAGCACAGCTAAAGCACCTTCAAGCGCTTGATCTATTTGCTCTAATTCACTGTTGATATAAATGCGGATAGCTTGAAACACTCGCGTGGCAGGATGCTTATTTCGCTCTTTATTTTTGGTGATCCGCGCGATCAAATCAGCTAAGTCTTTCGTGCGTAAAAAAGGCGTTTTTTCACGATCGGCTGCAATGCATCGTGCAATATGGCGCGAATTTTTTTCTTCACCATAAGTTTTAAATACCCATGCCATGTCTTCAATTTCTGCACGTGCTATCCATTGGGCTGCAGTTTGACCTTGGCTATTGTCCATACGCATATCGAGCGGGCCATCGCGTAAAAAACTAAAGCCGCGTTCTGCATCGTCTAATTGTGGCGACGACACGCCAAGATCAAGCAATACACCATTGATTTTGCCCGTCAGACCAAGTTCTTCGACATATTCAGCTAATTGACCAAAGCCACCGTGAACAATTTGAAAGCGTGGATCATCAGCAAACTGTTTAGCTGCCTCAATCGCTTGCGGATCTCTGTCAATCGCAATTAGGCGACCGTTTTCACCCAAATGACTTAACACATGACGCGAATGCCCACCACGGCCAAAGGTGCCATCAATGTAGATGCCATCACTTTGGATGTTGAGTCCGTCTACGGTCTCATTGAGTAATACAGATAAATGGGCAAACTCTTGGCTCATTGGGTTCTTCTAACCTTTTAGATAACTACAGTGAAAAGTGTGCCAAGCGTTCATTGCTGGCTAAATCTTGGCTTTGAATGAGCGTATTGCCATCATCCATTTGTTGTTGCCAAGCTGACTCTTCCCATAATTCAAATTTATTCAGTAAGCCCACCAGCATGGTTTTCTTTTCTAAGCTGGCGAAACTTCGCAATGCCGGCGGAATCACAATACGTCCGTGGCTGTCTAGTTCACAATCTTGTGCATGACCTAGTAATTTTCGTTTAAAGGATCGCTCAAGTGGATCAGTGTCAGAAAGCAGTCTCAACTTTGCTTCAATCAGCTCCCATTCGTGTAACGGATAAATCAACAAACAAGCGGCATCAATATCAACGGTCATAATCACAGTGCCGGCATGCTCCACACGTAACGCATCACGGTATCTCGCTGGAATAGCGATCCGTCCTTTTGCATCCATGTTGATTGCACTGGCGCCACGAAACACGTTATTTAGCCCTTATTGTTATCATTTGATCCACAATGATCCACTTCTTCCCACAAATGCTAAGTTTAGGGACTCTATGCAAGTGTTGTCAAGCAATGGACAGATATATTAAATCCATACCCCAAGCGGGTTAGCAGCAAATTAATATCAAGCGGGATGAATGACAGAGCCGTCTGAAGAAAACAGCTAAAAATCAGGGTAAATGAGTTAAACCAGAGACATAACGGTCACTTTATCGGCTAAAATAGACTGGAGATCTTTTTTATTAAACTTACTTTATGGTTCGAATACTCCATCTTTATATCGTAATACTGCTCAGCTACTCGGTTTTAAGTTCATTAAAAATTAACAAATAGTCGACTGGGTCTACTTTATACGGCTAAAAACCACTTAATCTTACCTTTATATTTACCCATTGCTCTCGATAGCAGTATGTAAAGCACACAAACTCATGATTAACCTTAATAGACATTTTGCTTAAATAAGCAGGGTCGCAATACTTAAGCAATTAATCATCATCAAATTATGGTTAACATCCACGGTTAAATATCACAATGTTGGACATTAAAGGCCCTATGTTAAGGGCAAGCATTTTATCAATTCATCTCGTAATCACAGTTAATTTTTCTTAATGCCTCAAAAGGTACAAGGTTGAATTAGCTCAATGGATAAATGGTAAAAAGCGCTAACGAATGCAAGTGAACGACAAGGTGAATACGCAAAGACTACATCCAGCTCGCGCTTAATACCTGGCTGAGTTGAAGTAGGAAAGTGTCGCGATGTTGGTATTATTCTGCTAGCGTGGGGTGATGATTGAACAAATTTAAAGCAATTGAAGATTAACATGGCTCATGTTATCTACTTTCGGCAGTGGGTAGCGATAACGCCAATGATCCACCGGATAAAAGCGCTTCCTAAATGAGCTTCTATCTAAAAGATTACATTTTAATCAATTTGTGCCGATAAACAGTTAAGGTGGTTAACAATCACATTCATTTAACCAATATGGGAGAGCATCATGAGTATCGATAGCATTTATGCCATGTTAGCTAGGCCAGTACAGGCGGTGAGTGAGCGTAAACGGATTGTTGAAAACGTCAAACATACCAGTGCTATTAGCGCCGACAGCCACGAGGCGCCACAGTCACAATTGCCACCTAATATTGCTCATAAAGTCCCGATTCAACGCCAAGAAGCCCCTCGTCAAGAAAGGCGTTCTAAACCGAGAACCGTTAATGAGAAAAAAAATGGCGCTAGCCGAATTAGACCAATGAAAACGGATAAGCGATTCTCCACCCGTGGAGAAACCACCAGCCAGCATATTGATATTGAAGTGTAATGCTTACTTCGTTAAGCAAAGTTACCGTTTGGGCTGACTTGCGACACAGCTTGCTTCCACCCCTGGTACAACTTTGCTCGAGTAGCTTCGTCCATAGTTGACGTAAACTCGCGCTCAGTAGACAACATAATCTGCAACTCATCAGTCGACTGCCATACCCCAACAGCTAAACCCGCTAGAAATGCAGCCCCCATAGCAGTCGTTTCAGTGACCCGAGGACGAATAACCGTTGCACCTGTAATATCAGCTTGAAATTGCATTAAAAAGTCATTTGCCACCGCACCACCATCGACTCGAATTTGTGTTAACGGCACATTAGAATCTTTACTCATGGCATCCAGCACGTCACGAGATTGATATGCAATGGCTTCTAATGCTGCACGAATAATATGGTTTCGATTAGCGCCGCGGGTTAAGCCTATGATGGCACCTCGGGCATCAGCATCCCAATAAGGGGCACCTAAACCCACAAATGCTGGCACCAAGTAGACGCCATTCGTGTCATCCACTTTGTCGGCAAAATATTGGGTGTCACACGCATCGGCAATAAGACCTAACTCATCACGGAGCCATTGAATAATAGCGCCCCCCATAAATACCGAACCCTCTAGGGCATAATTCACTTTTGTGTCAGCCCCAATCGCAATGGTCGTTAATAAACCATGAGTTGACTCAACGGCTTTGTCACCGGTATTCATTAACAAAAAGCAGCCAGTACCATAGGTATTTTTTGCCATACCAGGCTCAATACACAATTGGCCAAATAATGCCGACTGCTGATCGCCAGCCATCCCTGCGACAGGAACTGGGTTGCCTGCAAGTTCGGTATAGCCATAAATGGCGCATGAGGGTTTCACTTCAGGTAACATCGAACGAGGGATATTAAACAGATTGAGTAACTCTTGGTCCCACTGTTTAGTGTGAATATTAAATAACATGGTTCTAGATGCATTGGTTGGTTCGGTCACATGAACTTCACCTTGAGTGAGTTTCCACACCAGCCAAGTATCAACCGTGCCAAACAATAGATCACCGGCTTCAGCTTGTTCACGGGCGCCTGCAACATTATCTAAAATCCACTCAATTTTTGACGCCGAAAAGTATGGATCTAGTACTAGTCCAGTTTTTTGGCGCACCATATCTTCAGCCCCTAAGGCCTTATGATGCTGACATATTGCCTGGCTGCGGCGACATTGCCATACAATCGCATTACATACCGGCTTACCAGTATGCTTGTTCCAGACTATAGTGGTTTCACGTTGATTAGTAATCCCTATTGCAGCGACATCATGACGACTAATTCCTGCTCGAGTCAGTACTTCCACCAGCACTGAACTTTGTGAAGACCATATCTCCATAGGATCATGCTCTACCCAACCAGCTTGCGGATAATGTTGAGTAAATTCACGATGAGCCACGGCGACAATATTCGCGAGATGATCAAACACAATGGCACGAGAACTTGTCGTGCCTTGATCTAAAGCGACAATGTATTTTTTGGCAGCCATCTGAGTTCCTATATCATTTTAATATGATTATTTTTGTATTATTTGTCTATTTAATAAACCCATATCACATACTAGATCGACAAATATAATTATTGCAGGCAATTGCCTTTACTAATATCCAAGGGGTTAATTATCTAGTCACACCCGCAGGAATGTAAATTACGGTGATCATGGTTTGAAAGCATAGTACCGCGCGACTCAAGTTATCACTGTTATTACGATAAAAATAATCTTACGTTTTATCACTATTTAACTAATAAAAAGGCCTCGCAACTGCGAGGCCTTAACGATCAACACTAGCAGAGCTGATTACATCTTATAATTTAACTGAATACCGGTTAACCATACATCGCCAGTTGCTTCACCAGTAAAGTTCACTGCAGCAAGGCCTACTAGATCTTGGTTCTCTGTAATAGGTGCATCACCATATGTGCGAATGTAAGTCACACCCAGATCAACATTCAGATTTTTAGACACTTGGTAACCAGTACCCACACTGAACCATAAACGGTCAGAATCAGGAATGGTTGTAGTGCGGTGCTGATCATCAACCGCTGTTTTATCTAGCGCCATACCAGCACGTAATGTCCATTGGTCATTAAGGGTATAAGTAGTACCAAGGGCATAACGCCAGTTGTCTTTAAAGTTCTCTTCTTTAACTACGTCTGACTCTAGGTTACCTACAGGCTTAACATCACCAGGAAAATACGCCACCAATTGCTCGAATACGCTCCATTCAGTCCAATTCACACTGGCATGCATAGCCCAGTTTTTAGTTAACTGATGATAAGAAGCAAGCTCTGCAAATGCAGGCAATTCAACCGGTAAGTAACCTTCGATTTCAATGTTTTGGCCGCCATTATAAATTACACCAGACACATGACCGTCTAATTTAAGATCGACACTACTGTGATAAGCCAAACCGATGCGGTTAGCTGAGTTAATTTGCCAGCTCGCGCCCGCTTTCCAGCCATAGCCAACATCATCACCTTTCATTGACTTTAACTCGGTTCCACCAGAAGGTAAGCGCGCACCAATACTTGCAGGTAAGTTAGGGTTAGCTTTAATCGCATCAATCCAACCAGGAGCGGTTGCACCAACTTCACCTTCGCCATATACCACTCGAAGACCTGCGCCAACGGTAAATGATTCATCTACACGGTAGGCTATATTAGGATTAAATTCGACCGTAGTAATTGAGGTTTTACTGCCAAAAATAGCCGCCGCATCCGCTACCGGAATATCGGTGGCTAAACCATAGTTAGAATTAATCGCTAGACCCCAAGTCCATTGATCATTCAACTGATTTGAATAATAAAAGTTCGGTACTAGGGCATTGTCGGCAACATCATATGCGTCAGCACCTATGACTAATGGCTCTGAACCTAATAATGGTGAAGAAATAGCCACATCACCAACAACATCAACATTCGGCATAACATAGATGCCACCCGCTGACACTTGGCGGCCTTCTAGATAAGCCAGCATGGCTGGATTACGCGCTTGAGTTGACGCATTGTCTGCAATAGCAGCTTCACCAGCAAATGCACGGCCTAAACCTGTTGCTGAATATTCTGCAAGTTGGAAACCTGCGGCGTTCACTTGAGTTGTTGCCCCAAATACAATGGCGCTTATCGCCAGTGTTAACACTGTTTTTTTCATTATGATTCTCTGTGTTTAGATTCAAACTGCATAAATCGACTGATATAGAGCAAAAGCTCGATTTAAATGAAGTCGTCAGTGTACTGATCCAAAAAAGCTTTGCAACAGCACAAAGAGACCGAACAAGAAGTGAGTGATTGAATTTCAAATTGTGATCGTGATCAAACTTTTGATTTAATGATTTTTCGGGGAAGGATAAAACGGTATGGCTGTACACTTAATTCATCAATGATGCGAATCGCTAACATTTTAAAATTAAAAATCAGTATCTTATAAAAAACATATCGTACACCGGTAAGCTAAAATAATTAACCGTATTGCTCTAAACTCTGACGCTAAAAAAATTGTGACACAAAATGGTTACATAAAACTTTTTACAATTAAAAAGTAAAAAACCTCTTCATGATGTCATAAAGAGGTTTTTAATCAGTGATTCATCAGATATAAATACACCCTAACACACTCTGTAATAACAGATTATGCGTACCAAGCCGGTATATGCGCTTCGTAGTCACTAATCTGTTGCTCAAATGACAGTGTTAATCCGATTGCGTCTAACCCATTAAGCAACTTATGCCGTGCAGACTCCACAATAGTAAAACTGAATACACAACCAGAAGGTGACGTCACCGTTAGCGCTTGTAAATCTACAGTAATTTTCGCACCTTGTGTGGCAGACACTTCATCAATCAATTGCTGTACTTCTGTGGATGTTAACTTAACCGGTAATAAGCCATTATTGATCGAATTACCGTAAAAAATGTCCGCAAATGTCGGCGCAATGATCACTCTAAGGCCAAAATCCGCTAACGCCCAAGGCGCATGCTCACGAGATGATCCACAACCAAAGTTTTCCTGGGCGATCAAAATAGAAGCACCTTGGTAACGAGGCTGGTTTAATACGAATTCAGGATTTGGCTTATCACCAGCATCGTCTAAATAACGCCAATCATGAAATAAATGAACCCCAAAACCGTCACGCGTAACTTTAGACAAAAATTGCTTGGGAATAATTTGGTCGGTATCAACATTAGCGCTATCAATGGCTACCGCTAAACCGGTATGTGCTGTAAAAGCTTGCATAAAATATCCTTGTTTAGCTCGTTAATAAGGTTGACGAATATCAACAAAGTGCCCAGCAACAGCTGCAGCAGCAGCCATAGCAGGACTCACTAAATGGGTGCGACTGCCACGGCCTTGTCGACCTTCAAAGTTACGGTTACTGGTTGATGCACAGCGATCACCCGCCTCTAAGCGGTCATCATTCATCGCTAAACACATAGAGCAGCCCGGTAAACGCCATTCAAAACCTGCTTCAATAAAGATCTTATCTAAGCCTTCCGCTTCTGCCTGTAACTTCACTTGGCCAGACCCTGGCACGACAATCGCGACTACGCCTTCTGCCACTTTACGATTTTTAGCATGCGCAGCAGCTGAGCGTAAATCTTCAATACGTGAGTTAGTACAAGAACCAATAAAGACTTTATTAATGCTGATATCCGTCATCTTGGTACCCGGCGTAAGACCGATATACTCTAATGCTTTCACCATACTGGTTCGATTAGTTACATTGCTTTCTTGCTCAGGGTTAGGTACTACGCCATCAATCGCCACCACTTGCCCAGGGTTAGTACCCCAAGTTAACTGCGGTGCAATATCGTTAGCGTAAAGCACCACTTCGGCATCAAATACCGCATCAGCATCTGTCTTCAATTGCGACCAGGCTGCAACGGCTTGCTCCCACATGGCGTCTTTAGGTGCAAACTCACGCCCTTTAAGGTAATCAAAAGTGGTTTCATCAGGTGCTACCATACCAGCTTTCGCGCCCATTTCGATGGCCATATTACACAAGGTCATCCGTCCTTCCATGGTTAATGCTTCAATAGCTTCACCACAAAACTCAACCACATAACCTGTACCACCATCCATACCTAAGGTGCCGATAATCGCTAATACGATGTCTTTCGCTGTTACACCATCGGTCACTTTACCGCGAACTTCAATCTTCATGGTTTTGGCTTTTAACTGACGTAAAGTCTGTGTTGCAAGCACGTGCTCAACTTCTGAGGTGCCAATACCAAATGCCAATGCACCAAATGCACCGTGAGTCGCAGTGTGTGAATCGCCACAAACAATCACAGTACCTGGCAGAGTAATCCCTAACTCGGGACCCATTACATGGACAATACCTTGATTTGGGTGATGAATATCATACAAGCGCACACCAAACTCTTTACAATTTTGCGCTAGAGTGTCAACTTGAGTGCGTGCCATAGGGCTAAGCGCATCAAGACTGGCACTGCGGGTCGAGGTGTTGTGATCCATTGTCGCAAAGGTTTTTTGTGGCGCACGTAGCTTACGTCCAGCCACTTTTAAACCACTAAAGGCTTGTGGAGATGTCACTTCATGGACTAAATGGCGATCAACATACACTATTGGCGCTTCACCTTCTGGGCTAGCAACAATATGAGCATCCCACACTTTTTCATATAAGGTTTTACCGGTCACTTGGGCCATTACACACCATCCTTAATTGCCTGAGTGATAAAGTCACCCATTTGAGCTGTCGACTTTGCTTCGCTGCGCTTATCGGCAGAAAGTAGTTCCCCAGTTAAATAACCACTTGCTAGTGCTTTTGTTACTGCACGTTCAATAGCGTTTGCGGCATCTTCTTGCTTTAAGCTATGACGCAACATCAATGCGGCAGATAAAATCTGCGCCACTGGATTCGCAATACCTTGACCAGCAATATCAGGCGCGCTGCCCCCCGCTGGTTCAAACAAACCAAAGCCGCTACTGTTCATGCTGGCTGATGACAGTAGCCCCATAGATCCGGTTAACATGGCAATTTCATCAGATAAAATATCACCAAATAAATTAGAACATAACATCACATCAAACTCATCTGGACGACGTAATAACTGCATAGTCGCGTTATCAATATAGATGTGCTCTAAGGTAACGTCAGGAAAATCTTTAGCCACTTCCTCTACTACTTGGCGCCATAATACTGAGCAAGCCAGCACATTGGCTTTATCAACAGAAGTGACCTTGTTTTTACGTCCACGGGCGGCTTCAAAAGCAATACGGGCAATTCGGCTAATTTCACGACGGCTATAACGCATAGTGTCGAAGGCTTCCTCATCTTCCCCCTCTCCTTGGCGTCCTTTGGGTTTACCAAAATAAATGCCACCGGTTAACTCACGCACACACAAAACATCAAAACCACGGGCGGAAATATCACTACGCAAAGGTGACATGTGCTCTAAGCCGTCATGTAATTTTGCTGGGCGTAAATTACAAAATAGCTCAAAGTGACCACGTAACGGTAATAATGCGCCGCGTTCAGGTTGATCATTTGGCGGCAAGTGCTCCCACTTAGGGCCACCCACACTGCCAAATAAAATCGCATCCGCGGCTTCGCAGCCTTTTAAAGTAGCGTCAGGTAAAGGACAACCATGGTTATCAATGGCAATGCCGCCAACATCATATTCGGTATAGTTAATGTCTAATCCAAAACGCGCTTCTACTGCACTAAGCACTTTACGCGCTTCAGCCATCACTTCAGGACCAATACCATCACCCGACAAAACTGCTATTTGATAACTCATACGCTACCTAACTCCCTTTCTTTATGGATCTGTTGTTTAAAATCAGCAACCTTATCTGCGCGGTATACTAAGTTCATCACATGGACTAACGCTTTAGCTGACGCTTCAACCACGTCGGTGGCTAAACCAACACCGTGGAACATCTGCTCGCTATATTTGGCAGTAATATCGACTTGCCCAAGCGCATTTTGACCTTCGCCTTTGGCACTTAATTTATAGTTAGTAATATTGATCTGACGACCAGTGGCACGTGCAATGGCATTATAAGCCGCATCGACTGGTCCGTTTCCTGTCGATGCTTCAGTAATATCTTGACCATCTACCGCAATACGCACTGTCGCGGTGGCAACCCCTTCAGTCGAATCTGAATGCACCATCATATGCTGTAGCTGATACTTATCATCGTCTTGTGCTTGCGACTCCATAAATACCAATGCTTCCAGATCGTAATCAAATACCTGACCTTTTTTATCCGCCAAGGTTAAAAACTGCTCGTACAGGCTATCCATATCATAATCACTTGGCTGATAACCCATTTCTTCCATACGATGTTTAATCACATGGCGGCCAGAGCGTGAGGTCATGTTCATATTGTTACGATTCAAGCCAATGCTTTCTGGAGTCATAATTTCGTAAGTATTTTTAGCTTTTAACATGCCATCTTGATGAATACCCGATGAGTGAGAAAATGCATTGGTTCCCACAATAGCTTTATTAGCTTGAATGGGCATATTACATAATTGACTGACGAGCGATGAGGTTCGGTGAATTTCTTTGGCGTTAATACCACACTCAACATTAAGCAAATCTTTACGGGTCGCTAAAATCATAGCTATTTCTTCTAACGAACAGTTCCCGGCGCGCTCACCAATACCATTGATAGTACATTCTACTTGGCGAGCCCCCATTTCAACTGCGGCAATAGAATTAGCAACCGATAAACCTAAATCATCATGACAATGAACCGAAATCACCGCTTGGTCGATATTCGGTACTCGATTAAATAAGGTTTGAATAATGCCACCAAACTCACTTGGCACGGTATAACCCACTGTATCGGGAATATTGATCGTACGAGCACCCGCTTTAATCGCTGCCTCTACCATTCGGCACAAATTATCGATTGGGGTTCGGCCGGCATCTTCACAGGAGAACTCAACGTCATCAGTAAAACGTCTAGCATACTTTACCGCATTAACGGCCATCTCAAGCACATCGTCAAACGAGCGCTTTAATTTGCTTTCAACATGAATGGTCGAAGTTGAAATAAAGGTATGAATTCGAAATTGATCGGCAACCGATAATGCCTGGGCGGCAGCATCAATATCCTTTTCAAGTGCACGAGACAATGCACACACTCGGCTATTTTTGATGGTCTTAGCAATGGTCTGCACCGAGTGGAAATCACCAGGAGAAGAAACCGGGAAACCCACTTCCATCACATCAACACCTAAACGTTCAAGCGCCAAGGCAATTTGCAGCTTTTCTTTAACGGTTAAACTTGCTGCTAGTGCTTGCTCACCATCACGTAGGGTAGTATCAAAAATTATGACTCTATTGGACATCGAATTTCTCCATCGACCATCATGTATATTTACCTAACTGTAAACATCACAACTAGTACATTTCAAAAGGGCTAGAAACAAAAAACCCCGCGGCTGTTAGCGCGGGGTTTGTGTATGCTTAATGAATTATTTTGCATGTAACACAAAGGACTCCGCGCAGGGTATGCGTGAGAGGAGAAGGAGTCCGAGTAAAGTTGATTGTGTGTTCATGCCGTTAATATTCACTTTTAATAACTAAATATGCTAATTGTGCGACATACAATTATGTCTATACCTAATATGTAACGCGACCAGCCTTCTGTGTCAACCCTAATTTAACTAACGTGAAAAAGATGATAGCGTACTAGTGCCTCATTACAGTTAAACAACGACGTGATCAGCCAATATTGATTTGCTTTCAATTAATGAACTTACCTCTCAAAGTACAAATAAACATCAAGCTAAGTGGCTGCATCAATTATATTTTTATGTTTCTCAAGATAAATAATCGTATACTGCACGTACCCTATATAAAATTGATATATGACGATGACGTTATCAAGAAAGAGTATCAAATATCATGGTAGTCGCATTTTTGCTTTAATCTTCGGCCTAACTCTGCATTTAGTCGCAACACCAGCCTTAGCACAACCATCGCAATCTTTATTACTCTCCGACGACATTATTAGCCAAACTCAACAGTTGAGTGTTCGTGAGCAGCTCAATGTAATCAGTAATATTAACTCTCAACGTTCTTATGAAGCAAAGGCACTCATTGAGTCACTTGAGCAACAACATAGCCAACAACCATTAGCTAATATCGACGCACTGCGCTTAACACTACTTCATTGCTTTAATTTGCTGGAATTTGGTGAGTTTAATCAGGCAATCACCTTGGCAAAACAAGGGGAGATGAAGGCCAGACAGTTTAAATACGATACCGCTCGCCCTTACTTTATGCAGTGCCAAGCCGATGCACACCAAAGCCTTGGCAATACGCTACAAGAACAACAACTCACCGAAGAAGCGCTTCGTTTAGCCCGGCGTTACTCTGAGAAGCAAGCGATTGTAAATAGCCTTTATGCCAGAAGTAGACAAAATACTAGCTTAGAAAATTACAATCAATCGATTGAGGATTTACGCTTAGCATTAGCCATTTTTGATGAAGCTCAAAACCAATTTCAGCATTGGTTCTTATTGCCAAAATCATATCTACAAGCCGAAATCTCTAATGTATTTTTCTCTATGGGGGATCTTCAAGAAGCATTACATTTTGCAAAACTAACTTACCAAGACCCATCAGCTTTCGGTAAACTCAATTTTGCATTCGCAATTAATTTAGCACGCATTAACATCGTACTAGATAATAGAGAACAAGTGCTTTATTACCTAAATATGGCTGAGTCTGAGAATGATAAAAACTCCGCACAAAGAGATTTGGCAATTGGAAACGCTATACTCGCTGGTATCCATCTGTACGTAGGTGATTTCGACATCGCAGAGAAACTTGCGTTATCAAGTATTACGAGCATGACTAAATACCAAGAGCCTCTTTACGTTATGCGCATCAAGCGCACCTTAGCCAAAGTGTATTTTGCACAACATAAAGATATTCAAGCATTGTCGCTACTCAATGAAATTATTGAACAAGCAACTGAACTTAAGCAATTTTCTGATTTAGAAGAATTTAACCAAATTATCAGTCAATACTACGCTGAACAAAAGCAGTTCGAATCCGCTTACCAGTTTCAAGTGCAGCGTTTTGATGCCGCTAAACAAGCTGCAGCTAAGTTAAACAATGCTCATTTTATGCAGTATAAAGCCAGAATCACCGCGCAAAGTGAAGCCAGCACAATACCAGAAAAACCGCTCAATAATATCAACCAAAATTTAACCATTGCAGTGCTAATTATTTTATTCTTATCCGTTGGGCTAGTGCTGTTTTTAGTCAGAAAACCAAAGCATCTTAATATTGAGGAGCAAGAAGAAAGCCAACAACAATGTATCGATAATATGTTAAATAGTGCCAAGCAAGGGCACTATCAACTGACGTTATTACTGCTCAATATCAATCATATAAATACCATGGACTTGGCATTTATCATCCCACGCCTCAAACATACTCTCAGAGAGCAAGATAAATTGTTTCGTCATAACACTGATGAAATCATCATCATACTGCCACACACATCCCCCATTGGGGCTGCAAGAGTGGCAACCCAAATTGAACAAGTCCTCAGCGAATGGAAAACGGCGCTCAAAGTCAATATCGGCATAGCGGGTTTACAACAACTCGATACTTTTGACGTACTAGTAAAAAAAGCGGTAATTAATCAACTGAATAAAATAAAATCCCAGGAAACGTCTTATTCTCATGACGAAAATTAACCGCTTAACCTTGGGTCAAATATTCAGTGATTTCATCTAAAAACTCGCCGCCAAAGCGATCAAGCTTTATTTGACCAATGCCGTTTACCGCCAACATTTCTCCTGGACTGGTTGGCAGCATGGCACACATTTCAGCCAGTGTGGCGTCGTTAAAGACTAGGTATGGAGGAATGTCATTTTTCTCAGCCAGTTCTCGGCGCAATAATTTTAACCGAGCAAATAATTTACGATCATATTGCTGTGGAGCGCGGGAATTAGGCTTACGCTTAACATCAAGTAATTGAATCCTTGGTTCCGCTAACATGAGCGATAGCTCAGCTTTTAACACTGGTCTGGCGGCAGGATTGAGCTTAATAGCAGAGCCGCGGGTAATATCCTGACTCATCAAACCCAAATGGATTAACTGACGAATAACACTGAGCCAAAACTCAGTTGATTTATCTTTACCAATACCCCACGTCGATAATTTATCATGGCCTCTATCGACAATATTAGCCGCTTTAGAACCACGTAATACTTCAATAACATGGTGAATGCCAAAGCGTTGCTGCAAACGGTAAATACAAGACAGCACTTTTTGCGCATCTTCAGTGCCATCGTATCGTTTCGGCGGTGCCAGACAAATGTCACAGTTACCACAAGGCTCAGAGGCGACTTCATCAAAGTAATTTAGTAACACTTGGCGGCGACACGTTTGCGCTTCAGCAAATGCAGCCATTGTATGTAATTTATGAAATTCGACCTGCTGCTGTGGGCCTGGTTCAGATTGCTCAATTAAATGCCTGACTCGGCCTATATCTGCTGGATCAAACAGCATATAAGCTTCAGCATCTAAACCATCACGGCCAGCTCGACCTGTCTCTTGATAATAGGCTTCAATGCTTTTAGGAATATCGTAGTGCACCACAAAGCGTACGTTAGATTTATTAATCCCCATACCAAAAGCAACCGTCGCGACCACAATATCAATTTGATCTTTGAGAAATTTATCTTGAACGTTACTGCGCTCTTCTTGACTTAATCCGGCGTGATAAGCTTGAGCATTAAACCCTTGCAAGCGTAAACGTTCAGCCACTTCATCTACTCGGCGACGACTACTGCAATACACAATACCATTGGTGCCATTTTGAATGGTTAAGAACTGACGCAGCTGATTGGTTGCATTGAGTTTTTCTGCCACGGTATAACGAATATTAGGCCGATCGAAACTCGATAATAAGGTATAAGGCGTCACCCTTAAGCGCTCGCAAATGCTCAAACGCGTGGCATGATCTGCGGTTGCAGTTAAGGCCATTAAAGGTAAATAAGGAAAATATTCTTTTAACTGACCTAATGCAGCGTATTCAGGCCTAAAATCATGACCCCATTGGCTAATACAATGCGCTTCATCTACAGCAAACATGGAAATGTTCACTGATTGAAGACGCTCAATAAAATCAGGACGCAACAAACGTTCAGGCGACACATACAGTAATTTAATCTCGCCAGAATGAAGCTTACGTAATACCTCAGCACTTTGTTCACGCGGTAAAGATGAATTGAGATAGGCGGCGGATACACCACTTTGCATTAAACTGTCGACTTGGTCTTTCATCAACGAAATTAACGGCGATACCACGATAGTCACACCAGGCAATACAATAGCAGGCAATTGATAACACATACTTTTGCCGCCACCGGTAGGCATAATCACAAGCGTATCTTGGCCTTGTAAACTTTGCTCAATGACTTCTCGCTGCCCTTCACGAAAGGCACGATAACCAAAAACTTGCTGTAAGCTTGCAGCAAGTACATCTTGCTCTGTCGTCAACACATCTGAGGACGCAATATTGGTCGAAATCGGAGTATCCATTCACACAACATCATCATTAAAGGGGCTCTCATTTTAAAGCACTCAGCCGCAGAAGTCTTGGGCCAAAACACCTTTGTCTGTTTTCAAACAAGATAGATGATTGAGTCAAGGTCACTTTAGGGTTAGATTAAATACTCTATGACAGTACGTTTTTCAAACCAACGTTCACTATAATAATAATAAATCGACAAGGATTGCTCATGACCACCTCTATTCAAACTCAGGCTTTACAGCAAGTTGCTGATATTTTTGATCAACATGTCCCATTCCATAATCTACTCGGGTTAGACATTAAACATTACGACATCAATGGGGTTGAAGTCGTAATAAAAATGAAGCCCGAGCTAATTGGTAATATTCATCAAAACATTCTTCATGGTGGGGTTACTGCAACATTGCTTGATGTTGTCGGCGGGCTAACAGTATTTGCTGCTCTAGTAGCGAGTAAAGAGGATTGGACTCTTGAAGAACTGCAACAACGTTTAACCACCTTAGGTACCATAGATATGCGAGTCGACTTTTTACGTCCAGGTCGCGGTGAAGTCTTCACTGGTACTGGAGCGGTTATCCGTTCAGGTAACCGAGTATCCGTATGTCGGATGGAATTACATAATGAGCAAGGAGTTCATATCGCCTTTGGCACTGGTACTTATATGGTGGGATAAGCGCAATATATAAACCAAACAACCAGCTTATAAAAGAATTAGCTTAATCACTTGTGTCATCCAAAATGGCGACCTACAATCGCCATCTATTATTTTCCTGCCCATTATTGACTCACTATGCCTGATTTAGAATACCGTAAAGGAGTGTTACTGGCAGTTTGCGCTTACACCATTTGGGGTGTCGCACCACTGTATTTTAAACTTTTACATCATGTCCCCGCGACAGAAATATTAATGCACCGTGTAATTTGGTCATTCATTTTTATGATTATCATGATGCATTTTATTGGTGGTTTTGGCCGTCTACGCCTGATCCTCAAACAACCTAAACAACTTTTAGTACTGTTTGTCACTTCAGTGCTAATTGCAGCTAATTGGCTTATTTTTATCTGGGCGGTCAACAATGACCATATGCTTGATGCCAGTTTGGGATATTTTATCAATCCGCTTTTTAACGTATTGCTTGGTATGGTATTTTTAGGTGAACGTCTGCGTAAATTACAATGGGTTGCAGTCAGTTTAGCCAGTATTGGCGTACTGGTTCAATTAATCTCTTTTGGATCAATTCCATTGCTATCATTGGCATTGGCTGCCAGCTTCGGCTTTTATGGTTTATTACGAAAAAAAGTAAATATCGATGCTAAATCAGGATTATTGGTCGAAACAGCCATCTTATTACCTATCGCCCTCGGTTATCTATTCATCACTTTAGACAGCTCGACAACAAGCATGCTGGCCAACACTCTCGACCTCAATTTACTTTTAGTCGCTGCCGGCATTATTACCACTATCCCATTACTATGTTTTGCTGGAGCGGCGGTCAGAATTCCCTTTTCAATTTTGGGTTTCTTTCAATATATTGGCCCCAGCATCATGTTTATCTTGGCGGTGAAATTATTTAATGAACCGTTTGATATTGAGAAAGGTATTACCTTTGGCTTTATTTGGGGTGCATTGATTATCTTTATCGGCGATATGCTACTGCAACGTCAACGACGCAATACTGTAGCAAAAGCCCAAGCATAATAGGCCATTGATAGCCATTTAATGGCAAGTCACAAAATTGAGCATGCTGAACACGGCTAATGCAAAACAGATTGATTGAATGGCTTAACGTAACGAGTTAATCACATTAGCAATGTACAAAATTGAATCAAAAAAATGCCGGATTTATCCGGCATTTTTTTGAGCTGTTTATCCTATCCTCGTCACTATAAATCTAAAGCAAGGATCTTCGAGCGACGCTGATAGTTATAAAGCTGCTTTTTCTTGTTCGGCAGTTCTTCAACATCGACAATACTAAAGCCATGCTCTAAAAACCAATGAATGCTGCGAGTGGTTAACGCAAATAAACGGGAATAACCGCGCACGCGTGCCTGACCAATAATATTATTGAGTAACAAGCTACCACGGTCTGCATCACGATAATCAGGGTGCACCACAAGACAGGCAAACTCACCGGCATTATCTTCTTCAAATGGATACAGTGCCGCGCAGCCGATGACTAAATTGTCACGCTCAACAAGCATAAATTGCTCTATTTCCATTTCAAGTTGCTCACGAGAGCGACGTACCAAGATACCTTGCTCTTCTAAAGGTCGAATCAGGTTTAAAATGCCACCGATATCGCTAATGGTTGCGCGGCGTAAACGCTCAGCACTTTGAGTAACAATTTGCGTACCTATGCCTTCGCGCGAGAATAACTCTTGTAACAAGGCGCCATCTTCTAAATAACTCACTAAATGACAACGTGGTACGCCTCGGCGGCACGCTTCAACACTGGCTTTTAAGAAAGCGATAGTCCCCACTGAAGTATGATCATCCTCAGACATTGTCTTGAGCATTTCTTCGATATCATCTGGCATAAGTTCGGCAATCACTTCGCCATTTGCGCCTAAAATACCGTGGCTATCACTAAAACCAATAATCTTATCGGCCTTTAACTTAATCGCGACTTGGGTCGCCACCTCTTCAGCGGTCAGGTTAAAGCTTTCACCAGTAACAGAAGCCGCAATCGGCCCCATTAATACAATACCGTTGTTATCTAATTGGCGGCGTAACCCTTGTGCATCAATACGACGTACTTTGCCACTTAAACAAAAGTCGACACCGTCATCAACACCCAGCGGTTGCGCAATAACAAAATTACCACTGACTAAGTTAATTTGTGCATTCTGCATTGGCGTATTACCTAAGCTCATCGACAGCCTAGCGGTAATATCAAATTGAGTCGCCCCCGCAACCTGCTTGATAATCTTTAAGGTTTCATCATCAGTAATACGAATACCATTATGGTATGCAGGCTCAATTCCAGCAGCCTTTAAGCCGGCATCTATCTGTGGTCTTGCACCATAGACTAATACCACTTCAATCCCAAGCGAGTGCAACAAAGCCACATCATTCAAAATACCGCGGAATTGTGGATGCGCTAATGCTTCGCCACCCAACATGACGACAAAAGTTTTACCTCTATGCGCATTAACATAAGGAGCAGAATGACGAAATCCATCAACTAATTCAGTGGTTCTCACGGGCAAATTCACCTCGGTATAAATTTGATGTGCATTAATGGTTATGACAAAAAATGTCACACAATGATTTGTAGTGCCAAAAGGGAATGGTATTGCATTTTAATTCACTTTTAAAGCATTTTATTTCACTCAAAGTAAAACAGAGTGTCTCAAATTTATATGAAAAAATCATTACAGCCAAAAAGTTAGCTTATTTTTACTGTGAATAATACTTTACGCATATATTTATAACATTACATTAAACTTTAATAACAATCCTCAAACATCATCACATAATAATAATGACCACAGAGCTTGATTCAATACCATAAGATTAATCATGCACCATACATAGTAAACAACTACGCAGTACAGAAAAATCAGCAGCTTAGTCACCATTTGAGTTCACCTGCTTATGCAACAGTTTAGTATAGACTATTTTCAAACGGCCATAAAAAAAGCCCCAATTAAGGGGCTTTTTTAAGAATCAAAAATCAATTACTTGATTTTAGCTTCTTTGTACATAACGTGCTGACGAATGACTGGATCAAATTTCTTGATTTCCATTTTTTCAGGCATGTTACGCTTGTTCTTTTCAGTAGTGTAGAAGTGACCAGTTTTAGCAGTAGATACTAATTTGATCTTCTCACGATTACCTTTAGATTTAGCCATTTTCTATTATACCTTCTCGCCACGGGCACGAAGTTCTTTAACAATCACTTCGATACCTTTCTTGTCGATAATACGGATACCTTTAGTAGATACACGTAATTGCACGAAACGCTTTTCTTCTTCTAACCAAAAACGGTGGTTTTGTAGGTTAGGTAAAAAACGACGACGAGTCGAATTTTTTGCGTGCGAACGGTTGTTACCAACCATTGGCTTCTTGCCAGTTACTTGGCATACTCTTGACATGTCAATCTTCTCCAAAACAAATTTTTAACGCTCGAGCATTAATGTGCCTCGTATGGCCGTCGCCCGAGGCACAAAGAGGGCGCATTTTATACACGATTGACCATATAAGATCAAGCAGTGTTTATACAATCCACCCTCGCTCGGCAAAGGAGACTATCTCCTGATCACCTACAACCATATGATCTAACAAAGAAACATCTATGGTTGCCAATGCATTTTTTATTCGCTCAGTTATTCGCCGATCTGCCTGACTTGGCTCAGCAATGCCAGACGGGTGATTGTGACACACAATTACCGCTGCCGCTTTTTTCTCCAAAACAAGGCTTACAACCTCGCGAGGATAAACAGAAGCAGAATCGATGGTGCCACGAAATAATTCTACAAATTGAATGACTCTATGTTGGGTATCCAACAATAGTAAGGCGAACACTTCATAGGATCGGTCTGCCAATTGTCTCATTAAATAGTCCCGAGTTAAATCAGGATTTGTCAAAATTTGTCCTCTTTGTAGATTTTCATGCGCAATTCGCTTAGAAATTTCCGCTGCAGCCTGTAATTGAGCATATTTTACCGGTCCAACACCGGCTAATTTACATACTTGGCTTTTAGGTGCACTCAATAAACTGCGCAAACCACCAAACTGATGAATCATGTTTCGGGCTAAATCCACCGCATTTTGACCTGCCAGACCATTACGTAATATTACCGCGAGCAATTCTGCATCCGAAAGATGTCCTGCACCCTTGAGCAATAATTTTTCTCGCGGCCCTTCTCCTTGTGGCCAATCTTTAATTCCCATGAATGTCCCTTATATTCAATGTGGCATTACACTTCGCGTACTCAATCGACTCTAGTCACAAAACAATCACCCATCACAGCATCAATAAGCGGTCACTGTCATTTTCAAAAAGAGTTCGAATCAATTACACAGTATGGTCGATATTTTTGAGATTGGATCTACGTAACTTGTCACAGGTTTGTGATATTGTTAGCCGAAATTAGATTTGAGTCGGATAATGTGCATCATGCTGACAAATAAAAAAGTATTACTCGGAATTGGTGGCGGTATTGCCGCTTACAAAAGTGCAGACCTTATTCGCCGCTTGAAAGAGCGTGGCGCAGACGTACGTGTCATTATGACCCAAAGCGCCATGGAGTTTATTACCCCATTGACCATACAAGCGCTCTCTGGCAACCCAGTAGCCTCTGATTTACTCGATCCCGCAGCAGAAGCGGCTATGGGTCATATCGAACTCGCTCGTTGGGCTGACGTTGTTCTATTAGCACCTGCTACAGCTAATTTAATTGCACGTATCAATGCAGGTATGGCGAATGATTTACTAACCACCACCTGTTTAGCCACCAGTGCGCCTGTTATTGTATGCCCAGCAATGAATCAACAGATGTACCAAAACATCACCACTCAAGAAAACCTAGCCAATTTAGCCCGTAAAGGCCTCATCATCTGGCAGCCAGCATCTGGTAATCAAGCCTGTGGTGAAGTCGGCCCAGGCAGAATGCAAGAACCCACTGCGATGGCAGAACAATTAGTGCAATTTTTTGGCCCTAAATCACTCTGCGGCCATAACGTGCTTATAACTGCGGGCCCAACACGTGAAGCCATAGATCCAGTGCGATATATCTCGAATCACAGCTCAGGGAAAATGGGTTATGCATTAGCGCAAGCAGCGGCTGAAATGGGCGCCAAGGTGACATTAGTCTCTGGTCCAGTCAATTTAGCCACGCCTCCAGGTGTCACGCGTATTGATGTTGATTCAGCGCAGCAGATGCTCGAAGCTGTAATGGGCCAAGTTGAACAACATGATATTTTTATCGGCTGTGCCGCAGTGGCTGATTATCGAATTGCTGCTGTCGCGGATCAAAAAATCAAAAAATCGGCTGAACAAATGCAACTTGCGCTGGTACGAAATCCTGATATCTTAGCCGCGGTAGCTCAGCACGCTATCCGACCTTTTACGGTCGGTTTTGCTGCAGAAACAAACGATGTCGAACAATACGCTCGCGGTAAACTACAGCGCAAAAAGCTTGATATGATTGCCGCCAACGATGTTTCTATTCAAGGCTTAGGCTTTAATGCCGATAGCAATGCACTACAGGTCTTCTGGCAAGATGGCAGCCAACAACTGCCGGCAACAGATAAACTGACTCTAGCGCGCCAATTACTTACATTGATAGAACAACAACTAAAAAAATCATGAAAACACCCATTGAACTAAAAATTATCGACTCGCGTATTGGCAGTGAATTTCCATTACCCGCCTACGCAACTTCAGGTAGTGCAGGCATGGACTTACGCGCCATGACCGACGCGACTATGGTGATTGAACCTGGTCAAACGGTATTAATTCCAACCGGTATCGCTATTCATGTTGCCGACCCCAGCCTTGCGGCGGTAATTTTGCCGCGCTCAGGCATGGGCCACAAGCATGGTATCGTTTTAGGCAATTTAGTCGGATTAATAGACTCCGATTATCAAGGGCAATTAATGGTGTCATGTTGGAACCGAAGTGATAAACCATTCACACTCGAAATAGGCGACCGTTTAGCCCAATTGATGTTTGTACCCGTTGTACAGGCAGCATTTACCCTAGTGGATGAGTTTAATAGCTCAGATCGTGGAGAAGGCGGATTTGGTCACTCAGGCACCAAATAACCTTTTCAAGTAGTCACTGAGCCAAGGAACAGATAATGGCTGAAAGCCCTAAAATAAATCGCCGTGAGCATATTTTACAATGCTTAGCACAAATGCTCGAAACCAGCCCTGGTCAACGTATAACTACAGCCAAACTGGCCGCAGAAGTGGGTGTATCTGAAGCCGCACTTTATCGACACTTTCCTAGCAAAGCACGGATGTTCGAAGGCTTAATTGAGTTTATTGAAGATGCTATATTATCGCGTTTAAACATCATCATGGACGAAGAAAAAGATACTATGGTTCGCTGCCAATTAGTGCTGCACTTATTATTGGTATTTTCTGAACGTAACCCAGGGATCTCGCGAGTATTAAATGGCGATGCGTTGTTGGGTGAAAACGAACGTTTACGCAGTCGTATCGATGTGCTTTTTGCAAAAATAGAAACCCAAATCAAACAAATTCTACGAGAAAAAACCTTACGTGAAGGCGTAGGCTTTAATATCGATGAAGCCATTCTGGCTAACTTGTTACTCGCCTTTGCCGAAGGCAGAATTTCACAATTTGTCCGCAGTGAATTTAAACAAAAGCCAACCCAACACTTTGATGAACAGTGGACCTTTATTCAGCAACAGTTGTTGAGAAGTTAACCGTCTTTAGGGCTGTATGCTGTTAACATGTAGCCCTAGATGTTAAATCATTTAAAACCTATATCCACCTAATTCTGCTGAATAATTAGTCGACAACTCTTGCCCCAAAAACTCAGATAAAATACAATGCCGTTACATTTTTAACATTAATTACACGGACTGTATTTATGCTGCGCATTTTATACCTCACATGTTGTTTGCTCGTTCTATTTACCACCCACACTTTTGCTGCTCCACAAATTAAAGACTTTAGTGCTGATTCAGAGTTTTCTGGCGTTAAAATTTCACCCGATGGTAAGCACCTTGGTGTGATCCTAATCGAAGATGAAAAACGCACTTTGCTCATCCTTAACCTTGAATCGATGAAGCCAACGTATGCGGTTAAATTCAGTGGCGATGAAGAAGTGGGCAGTTATTATTGGGTCAATGAAGAAAGGGTTGTGTTACAAAAACTCTATAAACATGCTCAACGTGAAGTGTCCGATTACTACGGTGAGCTATTGGCAGTCAATTTTGACGGCAGCAAATCAAAATACCTATTTGGTTACAACAGTGATACATCAGCAAGTACAAAAATAAAAAGTAATGGTGGTATTCAAGCGACTGCATTCGTATTAGATACTTTAAAGGATGATAAAGACGATATCCTTGTAATGGCTTACCCTTGGAATAAGCAGAATTATACATATACAGAAGTTTATCGCGTCGATGTTTACTCAGGTAAACGAAAACGCCTTACCACATCACCGGTCGCAAATGCAGGTTTCTTAGTTGATAACAATGAAAACGTGCGCTTTAGTTTTGCCAGAGACAAGAAAAACAATGATCAACTCTTCTACTATGAAAATGATGAATGGGTTGATGCTGAGAGAATTAAAGGCGGACTAACCGATTTCTACCCTCTTTCGTTCACCGAAGACAACAAATCGATTTATGCTATTGCTCATGGTGAAGGCGCGACTAGCGCTATCTATGAAGTCGAACTCGCTACAGCTAAACATAAAAAAATCATCCAACATGATGTTGTCGATCCATTTATGACATGGGTAAGTGACCAAACAAACACCCTTTACGCGGTAGAGTTTGAAAACGGATATCCTGAGTATCAATTTGTCGACACTGAGAGTGCCAAAGCCAAAGCATTGCAACAGCTAATGGCTGCAATTCCTGATCACCGTATTCGTATCGTCAGTGAAACTGTTGACGGTAATACCCTTATTGTTATGGCAATGAATGACAGAAACTCTGGTGACTATTATTTATTTGACCGTAAAAAACTCAAACTTAAATTCTTGTTCGCTGAAAATGCTGCCCTAGACCCTAGCGACATGTCTGAAGTACGTCCCATCAGCTTTACTAACCGTGATGGTGTGACGATTCATGGTTATTTAACCCTACCTCGTGGCATAAAAGAACATAAAAACATGCCTCTAGTGGTTAACCCTCATGGCGGCCCACATGGCCCGCGCGACTTGTGGGTATTCAACTCTGAAAACCAGCTATTAGCACAAAATGGCATTGCCGTATTACAGGTTAACTTCCGCGGTTCGGGTGGGTACGGTAAAGCATTTGAAGAATCAGGCTACTTGGCTTGGGGAAGCAAAATTCAATACGATATTATCGATGCGACCCAATATGTTATCGATCAGGGTTATGCCGACAAAGATAGAGTGTGTATTTCTGGCGGCAGTTTTGGTGGATACTCAGCGCTAATGAGCCCAATGCTAGCGCCAGATATGTTCAAATGCGCAGTAGGCGTTGCCGGTGTTTATGATTTAGAACAAATGTATAAAACCGGTGATGTTCCTGAATCTTATGGGGGAGAAGCATACTTGGAAGAAGTGTTAGGTACTGATATCCAACGCCTTCGTGAAATGTCGCCAACTCACAATGTTAATAAACTGAAAGCAAAAGTGTTATTAATTCATGGTGAAGAAGATGAGCGCGCGCCTATTGAGCAATTTGAAGCAATGGAAAAAGCGTTAAATCAAGCCAACTACCCATTCCAAAAAGAGATATGGAAAAAGGAAGGCCATGGTTTTTTTAACGCCGAAAACCGAGCAAAATATTACGAAATCACACTCAAATTCATCAAAGAAAACCTAAACGTAAAGTAGTTATCGCTTAAACGTTTAACCACAAAAGGCCGATACCTGACTAAAAGGGTCGGCTTTTTTGTTACCCGTAGTATTAATTTAGCGCAAATCGCGTTATTCTCCTCGTCCCTTAACGGGCACCCAAATGGGTATTAACATACACTCATATAAACAGTGATATTGAGTAGTTGGAGGATATATGGCACTCAGTGAAGCCGCAATAAAAGTACAAGCAGCACTAAAAGACCGTGGGCTAGAAACCCCGATGTTGCCAAAAACTTCCACGCCTGAACAACGTAAAGTCAAAATTGAACACCATATGCGTGAAATTTTGACCTTAATGTCACTCGACTTAACCGACGACAGCTTGGCTGATACTCCACGCCGCATTGCTAAAATGTATGTCGACGAAATTTTCTCAGGGCTTGATTACGAAAACTTCCCTAAGATCACGGTTATCGAAAACAAAATGGGTGTTGATGAAATGGTCCGCGTACAAGACATCAGTCTTACCAGCACCTGCGAACATCACCTAGTGACCATTGATGGCTTTGCCACTGTGGCCTATTTGCCCCGTAGCAAAATTATTGGCTTGTCTAAAATCAATCGTATCGTGCGATTTTTTGCCCAGCGCCCACAAGTGCAAGAGCGCCTAACCCAACAAGTGTTAGTGGCGCTGCAAACATTACTTGAAACCAAAGACGTAGCAGTAAAAATGGATGCGGTACATTACTGCGTAAAATCTCGCGGCGTAATGGACTCAACCAGCTCGACCACGACCACTGCATTGGGTGGTATTTTTAAATCAAACCCTGCAACCCGCGCCGAGTTTTTACACCAAGTAAAATAATGTATGTAAACAAAACGCCAATAAAAACGCAGCCACCTAATTTAATAATCTAGGGGCTGCGTTTTTGTATTCATGGTTAAAAAGACTAAATCCCGTATTGCTCACTATAAGCGCTAACTGAAGCAAGTTCTGCTTCCATACCCGGCTTTTCAGACAAGTAACTGATTAAATCAGCAAGCGTAATTATCGACACAATCTGGCAGCCAAAATCGCGTTCAACTTCTTGAATCGCCGACAACTCGCCTTTGCCTTTCTCTTGGCGATCAAGTGCAATCAACACGCCCGCAAGTTGGGCATTGTGGGCATTAATAATCTCCATCGATTCACGAATAGCCGTACCAGCAGTGATCACATCGTCCACCAACATCACTTTGCCTTTTAACTCGCTGCCCACCAAACTGCCACCTTCGCCGTGGGTTTTGGCTTCTTTACGGTTAAAGCAATAAGGAATATCCACATCGTGATGATCACACAAGGCAACCGCTGTGGTTGTCGCAATCGGAATACCTTTATACGCTGGGCCAAATAACAAATCGAATTCAATACCCGAGTCCATTAACGCCGCAGCATAAAAGCGGCCTAAACGCGCTAAGTCTTTACCCGTATTGAATAATCCAGCATTAAAAAAGTACGGGCTCGTACGGCCAGATTTAAGGGTAAACTCACCGAAACGTAATACTTGGCGAGCTAAAGCAAACTCAATAAATTCGCGTTGATAGGCTTTCACGGTTATTCCTCTTTTATCAAATTTTAGACTAAAAAAAAGGACCGTAATCGGTCCTCATTTTTCAACAGCATATTAACTTAACGCAGCTTTTTGCACATCGACAATTTCGCGAATACTGTTTTTAGCTAACACTAACAACTCAAGTAACTCTTCATGGCTAAATGGCTCGCCTTCTGCAGTACCTTGAATTTCAATAATTTTACCCGTTTCAGTCATCACAACGTTCATGTCAGTTTCTGCAGCGCTGTCTTCAATGTATTCTAAATCACTGATCGCTTCGCCTTTATAAATGCCCACACTAACAGCAGCAATTAAAAACTTAAGTGGGTTAGCTTTAATAATGCCTTTACCACGAGCCCAATTAAGTGCATCAACTAATGCGACACAAGCACCAGTAATAGCCGCAGTACGCGTACCACCATCAGCTTGAATAACGTCACAATCGATAACGATGGTGTTTTCACCTAACAACTTCATGTCTACAGCGGCACGTAATGCACGGCCAATTAAACGTTGAATTTCTTGGGTACGGCCAGACTGCTTACCACGAGCCGCTTCACGGTCCATACGGCTATGAGTTGAACGCGGTAACATACCATATTCAGCAGTTACCCAACCTTGGCCTTGGCCTTTAAGAAAACGCGGAACGCCTTCAGTGAAACTGGCAGTACATAATACTTTTGTGTCGCCAAACTCAACTAAAACAGAGCCTTCAGCATGTGCAGTAAAAGAACGCGTAATAGTGATCGGGCGAGTTTGAGCTGGTGTACGGTTACTTGGGCGCATGAAAAGTCCTGTAGTCGAATTCATATCAGATTTGAGCCCATATTATAGAGCTTCACGCCGTTAGATGCCATGCTAAGCAGCGATAAGCCACAAATCTATCGACTAATCCTTTAATCCGGTTGGCTAAAACGGCTATAATCACTCCACATTCGCGTAATAACATAACAGGACACTCCATGATCCAAAGCATGACAGCCTACGCTCGTATCGAGCACAAAGCACAATGGGGCACCGCCTCATGGGAAATCCGCTCAGTCAACCAGCGCTACCTAGAAACCTACCTGCGCCTACCTGAGCAGTTTCGCAGCTTTGAACCTGTCTTACGTGACCGCTTACGTAAACGCCTGAATCGTGGCAAAATCGAAGTTAATTTACGTTATGAACTTGCCGACAACAGCAGTAATGAATTACAGCTAAACCAAGCGCTAGCAAAGCAGTTGTTAAGTGCTGCAAATTGGTTAAAACAAGAAGCAGGACAAGGCGAACTCAGCTTAACTGATGTGCTGCGTTGGCCTGGCGTGCTGTCCGCTGCAGAACAAGATATGGATAGCATCGGTGCCGATTTAATGATCGCGTTTGACAGTGCTATCGATCAGTTTATCGAAGCGCGCGGCCGTGAAGGTGAAGCCATTAAAGACATGCTACTTACCCGTTTAGACGGTGTAATGGAGCAAGTAAAGGTTGTGCGTGACCACATGCCAACCGTCATGCAGTATCAACGCGACAAACTGACTAACCGCTTAGCCGATATCGCAGGCGAATTAGATCCTGCCCGTATCGAACAAGAAATGGTGTTATTGGCGCAAAAGCAAGATGTCGCCGAAGAAATGGACCGCCTTGAAGCTCATGTAGCAGAAGCTCGCCGCATTCTTAAAAAAGGTGGCAGCGAAGGTCGCCGTCTAGATTTTATGATGCAAGAGTTTAACCGCGAATCAAACACCCTGGCGTCTAAATCAATCAGTGCAGAAATCACTTCTGCCGCTGTAGAATTAAAAGTATTGATTGAGCAAATGCGCGAGCAGATCCAGAACGTAGAATAAATTTTTAGCCTGTTTTAACAGGCTAAAAATGACCAATAAAACCCAGCATTTGCTGGGTTTTATGTTTTTGCAGGAGTTTGATGGTTTACTATTGTTACGTCAAAATTGGTGACTAAATTAAACTAGGATCTGCACTACAAATAAATCTGGGAAGCATTTTCCCCTACTTGTCCTTCCGTTGGCGCTACAACCAAAAAGTTTGATCGCAACGCACTCTAGATGACACTTTACCTTCACCTCATTTTTCTACGTGTTGATGACCAACACTTAAGCTACAGCCGATTAAAATTAATCACTTAAAGGTTATTGTTTTTAGATAATAGCGTTGAAAAACGCGCAGCCTCATTAATAGGAGCTCTGTTTATTAAAATTAGGTTTAAAAAACAACAGATACAATAGCTTACTTAATCCCCAATAGGCAAAAACACTAGCTAAAATTGCGATAAATGAAAACTGCGCAGGCAGCCATTGAGTAGCATGATCTTGATGAGAAAAAGAGAGTGATAGCAACCCACCATTATTATCCAGCCAAATGCCAACTTCAGGGTTGAATATATGCATTATTCCCATAATAAAAAAGATAAACGAAATAAAATATCCAAAGCCAAAAATAGCAGTTAAAGACAAGTGTAATAGGCTTTTTTGAGTAATTTGTAATAAACTTTTTAATATCGCTTTGGGGTGCCCTTTAGCGACACTTTGCGCATGCAAAATATCTGAAATTAATGGTGTCAGGTATAAATCAGGCTCACCTAAACGGTCAATAGCATTAATAATTCTTTTTTCTTCACTTTCAGCGCCATCATTTAAAGCTGACTCATATAGATGGCTTAAAATTTCCATCTTAATATCATCTTTTTCACTTACCGATAAAGGCGCTAACTTGTGATTAAGTTCGCGCTCAAAGTTACTCCATAATTTTTTAGATGTTTCACTTTTAATAGGAAATTGATGTGTCATGATTGCATCACCATTTTTAGCACTGAGCTATGCGTATTAGTCCAAATTACTTTCATTTTATCTAAAGTCTCAATACCAGCGTCGGTAATTTGGTAATACTTACGTGGTGTACCAACCTCGGCTGTTTTCCATTCTGTTTGAACTAATCCATCACGCTTTAAACGGTTAAGTAACGGATAAAGCGTTCCTTCGGCGACTTCTATTGAAGTAAGATTTTTAATCTCCGACGCTATTTCGTAACCATAACTCATGTTTTGTTTTAACTTTAATAAGATAATAAATTCTAGTAAACCTTTACGAAATTGAGGCAACCATCGGTCAATGATCTGATCAGAAAGCATGGCACAGTTATCTTTAATAATGTAATCATGCCTACATAGTAAAACGATATACATACCATTGCAATTTCTGTTCGGTATTACTTTAAAAATGTTGTTATTAGTCGAAGATAACCTAGGTCACTTGATAAACATATCATCTAAACCCCATGATTACTATGCCAAATAAATTTAACTACGTACATTGTATTGCTATGTATATTTTATTGAACTAGACTACCTAGCAATGCTAGGTACATAGTATGGATTTTAGGTGATCAAATGAATATTAAAAATATAGCCATTATAATTCTAACCTTGGGTTTAATAAGCCATGTCCAAGCTAATGAATATGACGTAACCGAAGTTTCAAAATTAATGGCTTCATATGAGCAACTTGGTCGTTTTAATGGTGCAATAACGATTAAAAAAGACGATAAAATTATTTATAGCCGGGGTTATGGATCCGCGAATGTAAAAACTGAAGTTAACAATGATAGTGATAAAGTATTTGCAATAGGTTCAATTTCAAAGCAATTTACCGCTAGCGCCATATTATTATTAGCCCAACAAGGTAAATTATCATTAGCAGACCCCATAGCGACATACCTACCCTATTATCAAAATGAAGTGGGTCAAAAAGCGACTATTTACCAACTGTTAACTCATACTGCCGGTATTCCAGATCCTATGGATACGGGTAAAGGTATTGACGGTGATAATGATCCACTCATGCACGAGAAAACCTTACCTGTAACAAAGAAATCATTAATTGATAGCTTTAAAGATCTGCCTAACTCATTTGAACCAGGCAGCCGTTATGAATACACCAATACCGGCTATATTTTATTAGCTGACATTATTGAGCGAACATCAGGAAAAACATACGCTGATTACCTAAAAACCTACCTTTTCCAACCTGCTGGCATGAAAAATACTAGTGCATTCAGACCTGACAATAGCCCGCTGTTAGTCGAGAGCTATAGCGGCATAGGTTCCGACAAAGTACACACCACTAAAATAGACAACAGTTGGTTAGTCGGTGCAGCAAGCCTTTATTCATCCACAGGAGATTTGTTCAAATGGGTAGATGCAATGAATGCCCATAAAATATTCAAAGACAAGAAGTTTGATTATTTACTCTCTAACCCTGTGGATTTGAGAAGAAATAATGAGTTTTATGGTTATGGCATGGAAATGACAACATTATGGGGTCAAAAAGCCTATCGCCATGATGGTGCAACTGCAGGCACAGTAGCAGATTTTATTTACCTTCCAGAGCAAAATATAACCATTATTATATATATGAATCATGTACATAATGTTAGTAATATTGACCTCTCAATTGATATGAGAAAAAAAATTATTCAACAAGTTTCAGGCATTTTGTTAGCACATAAAACGCCCGATATAGTGTCTTTAGTAAGCAATAACACCATAGATTTACAGCAATATGTAGGCCGTTATGCGTTTGATGATGACCATCAAATAGCGATAACACTCAAAGATAATACTTTGAAAATTAACACCATTGGTTTAAAAAATTGGACATTATATAACTTAGCGCAAGTGACTCATCTACCACCGGATCAACTCACTGACACAGCCACAAAATTATTTAACCTGCTTAATACCAATGAGTTAACTAAATTAGCTGAAATTTTTGATGAACAAATGGCCTCTGCACCGCTCGATGTTTTTCAAGGGTTTTGGCAGCAATTAGAAGCAGAACTTGGCGCTTTAGAAAATCACTATAGCTTTTCAAAAAGTAATGATAATGACGAGATCCAGCAGCGACTAATTTTTGAAAAAGGCATTGTAGATATGTCGGTCTTTTTCGATAAAGATGGAAAAATTAAAGGCATTCAAAACTCCTCACCAATCCCCAAAGAAGAGAATGGTTTTACATCTAAACTGCTCAGCATAGAGGGTGATAAGTTACTCATTGACGGATATGTTATAAAGCAGCATCAAGATTTAATTCTTAAATTTGCCCGTAATAATAAAAATCAAATCACTGGCTTTAGCTACAACCAAATGGTCGAACATCAAGCAATTAAACAATAGTAACTTCCCCCCGTGACTTCACTGTGATCACGGGGGGCTTCTCGACATATTTGACTTACCGCCTTTTACTGCACCTTCCAAAGCCTTATCAGATAATGATCTTTTGACATCAGAGGCTGGCTGCTGATGTCCCACTAGCAGTAATGCTCCAATACAGTGCGCCTCAATGGATTTTTAAAGTAATAATCATCCATGCTAACGCTGGCCACTCAAATGAATCGAAATGGTCTGGCTTTTACTCTACTAATTAATAATACCTACCCATAATGATAACAAATAGTTAAATAAATGATGCGTAAATGTTAAATAGGGCCATACTCACGTACGAATGCCAATGCACATTGCTAAGTTAAAGGAAAAGTATGTCTACTAAATTTACGCTCTCATTTGTTGCCCTTATTTGTGGATTGTTGCTTGTGGGCTGTAAAGATACAGCACAAGACCCTGTTGCCATTGAAAGTATAAAATTAACCACAGATTTACGAAGTATAATTGAGGTGCAATCCTTAACGGGTGAACCTGCAGTAGGACGCGATTTGCCACAAGTCGACTCTCCAATTGTGACACTTGGAATGCAATTATTTTTCAGCCAAGCATTGAGTGGTGAAATGGATGTCGCATGCGTGAGTTGCCATCACCCGGTATTAGGCGGCGGAGATGAACTGGCATTATCAATAGGTGTTGAATCTGTCGAACCATTGCTATTAGGATCTGGCCGTGAACACAGTTCTGCTGGAACCGCATTTGATGGTGGACCAACTGTGCCACGCAATGCACCAACAACTTTTAATATTGGTTTATATGACAAGGCAATATTTCACGATGGCCGTATCGAAAGTATTGAAGGTAATATTGGTACTAATGGCACTGGCACCCAAATTTTAACTCCAGATTCACCGAATAGTAGCACGCCAGACCTTAAAGCAATTAATTTAGCAGCTAGTCAAGCTAGCTTCCCTGTGACGTCCAATGAAGAGATGAAAGGACACAAAAAAGGTGCGCTAAATAACGAGGGGATCCGTGATTATTTAGTAACACGACTTCGCGGAGATAACGATGATCTGCCTACCAATGAATGGTTAACGGCATTTAGAGTTGGTTTACAAGATGAAAATGGCACCGCTGAAGAACTCATTACTCAAGCAAATATATTCAATGCTATTGGTGAATATGAGCGTTCTCAAGTATTTGTCGATAGCCCTTGGAATTCGTTTGTAAAAGGTGAAGATGACGCTATAAGCTTAGATGCTAAGAAAGGGGCGAAGTTATTTTTTGCCACTTCAGCAGATGGGGGTGCCAATTGTGCCAGTTGCCACAGCGGCGATTTCTTTACCGATGAGAATTACCACAACATAGCAATACCACAAATTGGTCGAGGCAAAGGCGATGGTGTCACTGGCACTAATGATTTAGGTCGTTTTAGGGTCACCAAACAAGAGGCTGATAAGTTTGCATTTAGAACTCCCGCATTATTAAATGTCGCAGTTACATCACCTTACGGCCACAGTGGAGCTTATCAATCGTTGGAAGCTGTGGTTCGTCATCACCTTAACGTAGAATCAGCAGTAACTAACTACGCCTTATCTGATAATGTGAGTCAAATGGGCATACAAAGTAATGATCTGATGCCAAATACCCTAGAGGCATTAGATAAATTAGCCAGCGACAGAAACGCAGGCATACCAGGCCAGATTGAAAATCTCGATTTAACCAACGAACAAGTCACACAGTTGGTAACGTTTTTAAATACCCTTACAGATAACTGTGTATCAGGCGCAATTGATGTGACTTGCTTAAGTCAATGGGTGCCAAATGACAACACACCTGATCCTGATGGATTGCGGCTAGTAGCTAAATTTCAAGATTAACCAATTAGATTATCGAGTTAAAAATGGTGTCTATACATCAGCCAAACATAACATTGTGATCTTAGTTATTCGCCTCAAAAAATGAGGCGAATAACTTTTTTGCATGCTTTCAAGAATAATCCCAAAACAACTTCATAGCTTAATTCATTAGTCATTTATCCATACAACAATGATATTTAACGCAATCGTTCAATTCTGACCAATGTTAACTCAACTATTATTCACTGGGCATTTTATGGCGCGACCGTTTTAATAGCCGTGTGAATATAAAAGCCGACCGTAAAAACCAGTGTTGGTGACTGCAAAACCTGCACGGCCAATTCCACTTTCCCTCCCCAACAGAAGTGCCACAACACAATATATGCGCTTGTATAGAATGTTGTTCACGTTTTAAACATTTATCTTCACATCCCATTCAATAGCTTGAGTTAAATCACGAACCTCAAAGAGAGAGTGAGATAACTTCAAAAGGCTAAAAATAATAACGACCTACATGGGGAGAGAACACGATGTTTTATGTACACATGCTGCTGTTATTAGCGGTGATATTTGTTGGTATTCGCCACGGCGGAATCGCCTTTGGTTTATTGGGCGGGTTAGGTGTTTCGGTACTCGCTTTTGTATTTGGCATTGCCCCAGGCTCACCGCCAGTCAGCGTCATGTTAATAATTCTGGCCGTAGTCGCAGCCTCTGCAACATTAGAGGCCACTGGCGGTTTAAAGCTGTTGGTCAAATTTGCTGAAAAGCTGTTACGCAAACACCCTGAACACATCGTTTTTTTAGGCCCACTGTGTACCTATTCGTTAACCGTACTGGTCGGCACTGGCCACTCAGTTTATCCCCTGCTTCCTGTTATTTATGATGTCTCATACAAGAAAGGCATCCGCCCTGAACGCCCATTAGCCATGGCAACTGTGGCATCACAAATGGGCATTACCGCCAGCCCTATTGCTGCTGCCGCTGCCGTAGTGCTTGCAACCGCCGTTGATAACAATCTTGATATTAACTTACTTGATGTACTCATGGTGACCATTCCCGCCACACTAACAGGCTTGCTAGTGGCGTGTACCTGGAGCTTAAAGCGCGGTAAAGATTTAGATAAAGATAAAGAGTTTCAGGCACGTTTAACAGATGATGAGTTTCGTGAATCATTAACCGATCCCAAAGCGGATGAAGTGCAAACGCCACAGGCAGAATCAACAGCAAAGAAAGGCTTAACAGTATTTTTACTCGGTATCTTTGCCGTTATCATGGTGGCAATGTTTAGTAAGCAAATACTGCCAGCTGGCGTAAAAATGTCGGTAGCGATTCAGTTTATGATGCTGTCTGTCGGTGGGATAATTTTACTCGCCACCAATATATCACCGAAAAAAATTGTCACCAGTAACGTGTTCACCGCGGGTATGACAGCGGTCATTATCATTTTTGGTATCGCATGGATGAGTGACACCATTATTGAGCACCATAAAACCTATTTGGTGAGCGCGGTAAGCGACATTGTCAGCGTGTATCCATGGACATTTGCTATCGCGATGTTTGTGTCATCGATCTTCTTAAAAAGCCAGGCTGCGGTATTAACCATTATGCTGCCACTAGGTTTTTCACTTGGCATCCCAGCACCAGTATTAATCGGCGTGCTGCCCGCGTGTTATGCCTACTTCTTTTTCCCATTCTACCCAAGCGATTTAGCCGCAATTAGTTTTGACAGAACAGGCACCACCCATATTGGTAAATACGTACTCAACCACAGCTTTATTATTCCAGGCTTTATTGGTGTAGTAACCGCCACATTTGTTGGTTACTTTATATCGATGGCTATTAACTAATCTCAGCGAACATTTTGGCTTTGAGCTTTGGGCTAAGAACTAGAGTGATAAACTGCTAGTGACTCACTAGCAGCAATAAAAATGGCAGCCAATATGGCTGCCATTGTTGTTTTTAATCATTAAGAACCTAAAAGCGCTAAGACTTAAAACGCTAAGACCTTAAATATTAAAACCGAATTTACTTAGGCCAAAACAAAAATGAGCAAGTCGATTATCAGCGGGTTTATGAATTAACCCGCCAACCACATCATCCTCTGCAACATGCCGTAAACCCATCCATGGGGGCTTGACGAAAACATCCGGTCTTGACCAATCGCAAAAGCGAATATATCTAGGCTAGAACAAGTCTGCTTTAAAGCAAAACTGAATTTAATGCCAAACATCCCCCACAAAAAAAGTGAGCATTTGAGCTATAATTTGAATCGAAAAATGCAGAAAATGTCACTTATCGCTTTGAATATAAATAGGATTGTCATATTCGCTCTTGTTATTTATATATTTACAAAAACCGCTTGTCGTATTCTGTGTTTCAAACTCTAAAAAATGAGGTTTTACAGACTCATTTTTATCACTTGGGATAACATAGTATGAACTAATTGATTTTATTGGTGAATATATCTTATTTTCATATTTAAAGATGACATACTCCAAATATTCCGCACTACTAACTCCTGTTTCAAAATTCCCCTTAATGACTGGCACTCTGAAATCTATTCCTCCGCATCTAACATGTAGAACAGCAATTAACTGCAAATCGTTTGACGCCTGGCGGCCTATGATTACTTCAGCAGCTCCTTCTGTGGGAGAATGTAATAAATACTCTTGGTCAGTCCACTCAGATAATCTGAACTCATTTGCATTTAGTGAAAATGAAGTTAAAAAAACTATAAAAAAACAGAGAGCTTTATTAAAAAACATCTTTAAATACCTTCCTTTTTAATAAATCAGTTAAATTATCATGACGCTCGCTGTAACTTGTTGTCTTATTATTAATGACTTTAGTTATACTATCCGTAACCATTCGACTTGCCCCTATATCTGCTTTTTTATAAAGCTGATGTTCAAGCCAGAATATTAGAGCAGATCTTACTGCAAACTTGGGTTGTAGCAATAAATCGGGGTTAGCAACAAAATCGACACTTGCACTCCACAAGTTATTATGTTTTGTTTTCATTGAAATATAATTGGATTTTCCGGTTAATTGAAGCATACCTCTACCTCTATATTTCCAGCCGTCACCAGACTCTACACTGCCATTACCCATTCGGTTCGCATATGCATGATTTGCAATTGCTTCGATATCTGCTTTTTTATTAGTAGCTCTGTTATATGCGTGATTTTTTGCATCTGAAGGAGTTCGTCCATAGTGTGAGAATGTAGATATCAAAGCCATTTCACTATAATTAAGATTCTCCTCTAAGTTGAATTTACCTCCAACTTCATGCATCACTTGAGCGATAAAGTGACACATTCTTAATTCTGTATTGAGTTGACACATATTAACGTTAGAATTCAACTCTTCAGCCACTTCACTTAATAGTTTGTCGCTTACATTTTGTTCGCTTCCCCAAATTTTTCTAAGGTGCGATAAACTCAGAGTTTGATTTTTAACTCTATTTGAAGACTTATATATAGACATCATCAATTCCTTTTGTACTGACTATTTACATATAATTTTTAAACCCACTTTAATTTAAATAAGATACGACAGGATTACATTTGAGTATATAATCCTCAATAATGATGAAGCATGACTGAATACACCCCAAATAATAACCCCAAACAGTTTCGCTCTAAGTTAATAAGACTTAAATACTGTTGAAGTTATTAAAACGAAATATCCCAAATATCAACATACTTCCTAAAACGATACACAGTAAACCCATCCATGTGACTTGGAGAAAACATCCTGTTTTCAACAGCTGCCGATACCGATATGATCGGCTTATCCTACTGCCAATTTTGCAGCTTCATGCCACATTGCATCAGGTATGGGCGTCATTAATTTCCAGGTGATATTCATGGGTTGTGCCCCAGTGTGAGCCATATAAACCACCTCACCAAAATTAACAAAGCCCATGGTGCGACCGTTCTCATCTTTCGCTTGCTCACGCACAAACAAGATTAACTTACGACCCATTTTTGCTTGCTCAATATAGCCTAAGCCCCTGCCATACTCTGGTCTTGCACTATTTTGAGATTGCCAATGAAATAGTGATTCATTAATCGCATAATCATGATACATAGTCGTTGGTGAAAATTGTTTGACTGACTTTTTCAAAGTAACAAAAAGTAATTCAACATTAAGATCGTTAAGAACTAAAACACCTTCCCTTGCGGTTGATTTTCTCTCAAAAGAACTTGCACCACTGGCGGCTAGGATCTGCTCTCTGGTATATCTTGAATGCACTTTTAAGGCTTCTAGTGCGGGGATATTCATTTCAAATTCGCGATGATGAATGCGATCGATAAGTAACGATATGACATCTAGCAGCTCTGCTTGTAATTGAGTATTCCTCAACGCAACTAAGCTTTGCTTAAGGTTTGTAAAGCCTAGCTCGGTGCCGGATTTATCCCAAAAATTGTAATGGCACATTAGTGCAAATTGGCACTGGGTAGCATCATTTTCTTCAAAACTGAAGTTATCAATAATTAACTGCTTTAAAAACTGTAAATATGAGATAGAACTGCAGCCGAGCAAGTGATTATTTATCGCACGATAGTACGCTTTAGCCAGACTAACATCTAAATTTGGCTCATTAATTTGATTTTTATTTGCACTATCAACGAGTTCTAGCCAGCTCATTTTTAGCTTATAGATATCCTCTAAATTAACATTCGGGTTAAAGCGTAAAAAATGAGCCAAGGTTAAGGTTAATGTACTTTGGTGCTGAAAATTATTAATGAGCTGTCGCAACCTGCTAGCATTCATGGTTGCACGGCTAATATTTCGCAAAATCATTGCCTGAGTCTGCTCTTCTAACTCGATCCGACACCCTAATGGCAAATGCGGGAAGTCATTGTTGATCTCGTCTTTAATCGATTGATTCGTTTTACCAACCAGCGCCCTAAACTTTTGCGAAAAGTCATATTCATCACGTGAATTACCCACAAAATCTAATACGGTACAGCACTGTTTGTCATCAGTTAACCGCAACCCACGACCTAATTGCTGTAAAAAGATAGTTAAGCTTTCTGTTGGACGTAAAAACAAGAGCGTATCGACGTCTGGAATATCGACACCTTCATTAAAAATATCCACAACACATAAAATGTTCACATGACCGCTGATTAAACTTTGGCGTTTTTGTTGCCTCTCATGACTATTATCACTAGTAAGAACATCTGCGCTAATACCGGCTAAGTTAAACTTCTTTGCCATGTATTCTGCATGTTCTTTACTGACACAAAACGCCAAAGCTTTTATCTGACCAATGTCAGTGACTGTGTCATTAAGGCTGCTAATAATGCGAGCGACTCGCTGTTCATTATGAGTATAAAGATGGCTTAGCTCTGCGATATCATATCGCCCTTGATGCCATTTAATGTTACGAAGGTCGGTATCATCATCAATTGCAAAATACTGAAAAGGGCATAAATAGCGCTGATTGATGGCTTCAGGCAAACGAATTTCTGCGGCTATAACCCCACAAAAATCATCGAGAATATTTTGCCCGTCATGGCGCTCTGGTGTGGCAGTTAACCCCAATAAAATCTTGGGTGAGAAATATTCTAACAAACCTCGATAACTATTAGCGGCAATATGATGTACTTCATCTATCACAATATAATCATAGAAATCAGCGGTGAGCGGTAAACTTGATAATTGTAAATTTAAGCTTTGTATCGAAGCAAACAAATGCTGGTAGCTATTAGGTTTGTGCTCAGCAACCCACAATTCACCAAACTGATTATTCTTCAATACTCCACGATAGGCAAATAAAGCTTGCTTAAGGATCTCTTGTCGATGAGCCACAAATAAGAAATTAGCTTCTGGATGCTGTTTATAAAAACGTGAAAAATCAAACGCTGAAATAAGCGTTTTACCGGTGCCGGTTGCCGCAACGACTAGATTTTTATACCGCTGATGAATACTACGCTCAACATTTAACTGCTCAAGAATTTCTCGCTGATGTGCAAAGGGTTTGATATCAAAATGAAAGGTGCTGCTTTCGGTATAACTACCTTTAGCCTCACGTAATGCTTCATGAAGCTTGTTTTTAGCTTCGATATCGCCATTAAACGATTCAAATTCACTTGATTGCCAATATGATTCAAAGGTGTTGAGGGATTTATCGATAATGTGGGGGATTTCTTGGGTGGTTATTTTTAAATTCCACTCAAGACCACTAGTCAGCGCAGAATGGGACAAGTTGGATGAACCGATATATCCAGTGTGAAATCCTGTATCACGCAGAAATAAATAAGATTTCGCATGCAAGCGCTCTCGCTTGGTGTTGTAACTCAACTTAACTTCGGTGTTAGGAAGGCTAGCTAAAAACTCGACTGCTTTAGCATCGGTCGCCCCCATATAAGATGTCGTAATGATCCGCAGCGTTTTGCCGCTTCGAGTGAACTCTTCAAGTTCATTTTTAAAAATGCGAATGCCAGCCCACTTAATAAAAGACACTAACCAATAAATTTTGTCTGCTGAGCGGATCTCGCGCTTTAATTCGGTATCTAAAGAAATTCCGGCATTGCTACCACAAAAAAGTTCGCTTTGGCTTAACCCTGTTAGCGGGTAGATAGCTTTAGTAAACGCTGGGAAGTCTGTAGCTATAGGATTTGTTTTATCAAATAGTGCCGTCAATATACGGCCTTTACTATCGAGCAAGTTTTCAGTGATCAATTGATCATCTTGAACATGATCTTTTAACCAAAGCACTAACTTATTTGCCAAGCTGATTTGCTCGGTAAGTTGGTTGTCTCCGCTGGGGATTGCACCAATGGCATACTCCATTATCTTGGTCAAAAACCTCGACAGCCAAACACTAGCCTCAGCGCTCTCTAATGGCCGTTCACCTAAATAGAACACATCACGATTAATGCTTTTATCTATCAGCTGAGTAATAAGCTTTTCATAAATACCAACTTGTTCCATGTCGGATAGGCCTTTTGAAAGTGAAAACACTAAGAATATACCATAGCAATAAGTGCATATTACGACTAAGAATAATATTATTTATCAATAAAATGCTTACAGAAAAACGATTAAATTAGCGCACCAACACATACCTTGTGCTTCTACCGCCTGCGCCAGTTTTGGCTAAACACTGTTGATCCACAAGTTGAGCCAAATGACGGGTTGCGGTTGCGCGGCTGACTTTAGCGACTTTTTGATACTGGCTACTACTGATCCCATCATTAAAGTCACCATCAAGTAATCTATTTAGCACTTTCACTTGTTCTGTGGTTAACGCTGGAGTGAGTAAGCGTTGGTTCACTCGACGCCAAAATTGGGTTTTAGCAGTAGTTTGCTCAATGCTATTGAGCGTGTGTTGAATAGCGTCATTTAAGGTGTCTAAAAACCACAGCAGCCAAGGTGTGATATCTAAGCCACCTTGCTGGGTAGACTCTAATATTGCGTAATAAGCTTTGCGTCGCTCAAGAATACTAACTGACATGGCGTAAAAATGAATCGAGCGATGCTCAGCTTGCGCGAGTGCTAAGTCGGTGAGTAAACGCGTTATACGTCCGTTACCATCATCAAGCGGGTGCAAGGTGACAAACCACAAATGGGTGATGGCTGCGCGCACGAGCGGGTCGACATTAGGTTGATTTCGCGATTGATTAAACCACTCAAAAAACTGCGTTAAGTTAAGATCTAGTGTATTGCGTGGAGGCGCTTCAAAATGCACTGTAGGTTTGTCTAAACGGCCAGATACTACTTGCATAGGTTCATTACCACGTAACTTACCGCCAACAACAGGATTAAACTCCATTTGGTTTTCTGGAAATAACATTGAACGCCAACCTAGAATCCGCGTTAAACTCAGCGGATGTTGCCAGTTTTGTAGCGCATCTAAGATGATATCTGCTAAACCATCAGTTTGCGTCGTGGTGGGATAAGGTTTTTCTTCACTCACGCCAAGCTTATTCGCCAAAGAGGAACGTACAGAAAATGCGTTAAGCTTTTCTCCTTCAATAGCACTTGAATGAACGATATTGGCCAGCATGGTATCGAGTGTCCATTGACTCGCGGATTCCGAACCCATTTTACCCAGCAGCAAACCCTGGTTAAATTGAATTTGCCTCAATAGTGCACTTATACGAGCATTATCCCATACAAACTCTGGCCATTCTTGCTGTTGCCAAATCCACATAGTAACTCCTGTTTAGCTGACTAAAATACTGTATTGATGCACATACCCAGCTATTCTACTTACAACATGAGGCAAATAGCCACTCTATTCGCCTCACAACATGAGGCGAATAGAGTGGCTAATTGCCTCATGGCTCCCATTAGCAAGCTCGATAACACCTTGGCAGGCATTTCGGTATAATCGTTTACTGTCTCTATAACCTTTAATTTATATAACCCAATGCGACTGTAATTAATGACATCTAAGCTGACTGAAGTATCGACATCACCACAAGCCGCTTTACCTAAAGCTAAAGTGGCGAATGAGCTAGCTAGTAAAGTGTTTATTATTGGTTTGCCGCGTACCGGCACAACCAGTGTGAGTGTGGCCTTACTTGAGCAAGGGTTAACGGTTGCCCACCAAGCCTTTACTAAGCAGGCGTTTATGTTGGCCGATGCGGTGTCTGATGCGCCGTGTTTTAGTGACTATCAGCAGTTAGATAGGTTATTTCCCAACGCTAAGTTTGTTTATTTAGATAGGCCGTTAGATAAGTGGTTGCCGTCGATGCAAATGTTACTGGGCAGAATGCTAGTGCATTTAGACAAAGACAAGGGTCGTTTTCATCCGGTGATGAAACGCAGCTTTAACCATTGCTTTGATATATGGCAGGTTGAGGATGTGTTTGATGATAGCCATTTAACAGCCTGCTATCTGCGCCACCAGCAGCAAGTGCTGGACTATTTTGCAGGGCGAGATGACTTTATTGCCCTTGATATTAGTGTGACCGGTAGCTTTGCTGCGCTGTTGCAATTTATCGGTTTACCTAAGCCAAATACCACTGACTTTCCGCAGTTGAGCTTTCCACAGTTAAATATGGGCCGTAATGTGGCCAGTTGGGATGAGTATAAACACCCAAATAAAATTAGTGCTAACGCTTCGGGGCCTGATAAGCGCAAGTTTTTTGATTACCGACTGTAACGCTGTCGATTAAAAGTGAGCGCGTCAATACACTCTGATCCACTCGCGTATCAACCACGGTTTTATAACCGTTTGCGGCTGGTCATTACTTCTCTTTATCGCGCTTTTTCTTGGCAACGGTTAGCCAATCTAAGCTCACACCCGATATGGCATTAAAACCACGGATACGGAAAATCAGTGTCAGCAGTTGAGGTCTAGGGCGAATTTTGGGCTCGACCGAGCGCGGAATAAACCACAATGCCACCAGCGATCGCATGGTAGTTGATACGATAAACACCACAAATATTGGGCTGCTTAACCAAGTATCCAAACCAGACCAAACTAAAAACACTTCCGAATATGAGGCAATGGAGCCGCCGACCATGGCTCCCACAAACACAAATCCGGCGCTTAATGCAGCTTGTAAGGCGGCATAGATGGCAAAGTCACTGCGAAAGGGTCGAATATCGTAAAGGTAATTAGCAGTGCTTAAAGTAAAGCCACTCCAAGCAAAACCCGAAAAAGCTTGAATGGCGAGAATGTATAAATAATTTTCCGAGAATAACCACAGCAACGGCAAACTGGGAATTAAGCAGCTGGTGATGATCATCACCAGACGATTGCCATATAGGTCGCTAAAGCGCCCCCAAAAGCGCAAGGTGATGAACTGAGTCAAAATAGACGCTACGCTGCTTAACACAAATTCAAAGTAGGTAAAGTGCAAGCCTTCGAGCATATATACCGCAAAAAACGGTGCTGATATCGCGACCATGCACTGCATACCAGCAACAAATAAACTGTAATGCCTAAAGGTTTTATCTTTCCATGCTTGACCAAAGTTATACAAGGTTTGGGTAAATACCCCTGATGCTTTTGCCACCCTAGGTTCTGGGTCGTGCATTTGCAATAATAACCACGCCGATACAAACCGCCCCATAGCCGCAATCGAAAACAGTAAACTAAAACCAAGCCATGCCATCTGCACTGAGTCGGTTAAGGTTAAGATGCCGCCGCCAACAAAAAATATGCTTAGTGATGCCATCATGGTTAAGCGGGTGCGCGAAGCAAAAAAGGCGCCGCGACGACGCTGTGGCACTATCATGCCCATCCAAGCACGCCAATGTGGCTGAATCAGATTAATAAACCCTTGATAGAACACAGCTAAGCCAATGAATAACCACACCGCATTCTCAGGCCTAAACGCCGCGAGCGCGCCCATGCCTAACACCACTACCGCTTGCAATACTGCACACACAACAATGAATTGTCGGCGACTAAAATGACTCGCTAACCACACTGATAACAGTTGTGCTATCGCGCCAAACAGCTGAGGTAAACCGGTTACCCAACCCATTTGCCCTAGGCTTGCCCCTAAGAAAATCGCATACGCATTAAAAAAGTTGTCACTGGTGGCTGTCATGGTTGACGATGCCACCGCCTCTTGCTGGCTGCGGCGCAAGGTACACCTCAGCCACGACAATCTATCGCGACTGCGTGAGCATGGATTATGTGGACTTGATGAAGGATCAAAAGCCATAAGCTATATAAGTGCACACCATTGATAAGTGATTGATTATGATTACGGATTAACGTCACGGATGAAAGTCACGGGTTAACGTTAGTGACTAAAATTATGACTGATAAATAATCAGCTCACAATCTATAACGATCACATAATCATCTATTGTCATTGTAAGCTTAAGTGCGCACTGTGTTGATATAAGCCCCCAGAAACACAAAAGCCCTGTCGATATAAACCGGCAGGGCTTTTTTCACATCAACCGTAAATCACACTCTCACCTAACAGAAAGACACGATTCCTTCGGTGACATACTGCTCTGGTAACTTTTGTAACTGTTTAAGCAATAAAGGATTGCCCAGTAAATACGCCAATTCTTGACGAGTAAACAGACTGGCAATGTTGTGCTGGCATTGCGCTTCTTGCACCTTAACCCGGGTAATCGCTTCCAGCGACTCAACCGCAGAACCAGGTAAACGATGAGGCCTTTTATCGATAACGGCTAAATGAAGATCCATTAACTCTGGGTCTTGCAGCAGTTTTGATAAGGTCCACGGCTGCGCAATAGCGCTAACGTATTCGCTACGGCGTAGTTGTGAATCTAGGCTTAGCTTGGGGGCACACACTTCTTCAGGTGTTGCCAGTATGGCTAAACGCTTTACCCATAAACCAAAACCTTCAGAGCCTGTCATGGCCGAAAGCGGAACCGCCAGCCACAAACCAATTAATGCAGGGCTCATCCAAGCTAACAAGGTCAGCGAATCAAGCACAGCGGCATAACCTAATAGCGCTCCAATTAACATGTGCCAACGATGGCGGTAAATCAGTGTTAGCCAGGGTAAACTGCCATCATCACGTCGTTGTGGTGCCCAACCGCTGTCGCGTCCGGCTAAAATAGACATTACCGCACCGCAGTGGATCAGCATCATTATCGGCGCAATCAGTGCCGACAATATCACTTCAACCACGACGCTAATCATAGCTTTACCTCTGCCACCGAGCTGCTTACTCATGGAGCTATTTTTCAGTAACAATATGATCCCAAGAATTTTAGGACCAAACAATATGCCCATGGTGATATAAAACAACCGCAGTGCACGGTCTGAGTCCATCACAGGCCAAGTGGGAAATAAGGAGAATTGATCCGTAAAGTACTCGGGGCGAATAAAGTGCGCTTGTAATGCCAACATTAAGCCTGACAAAATCAACATTAACCAAAAAGGCGATGACAAATACGCCATGATCCCTGTGAGTAAATGTAAACGGCTCACCCAATGTAATCCTTTACTAAACAACACCCGCGAGTGCTGTAAATTACCTTGACACCAACGGCGATCGCGCACGGCCAAATCGACAATAGACGGTGGGCATTCTTCATAAGAGCCAGGAAGATCTGCGGCAATGACCACGCTCCAACCAGCCCGTCGAATCAAAGCCGCTTCAACAAAGTCGTGGCTCATGATATGACCACCAAATGGCGGTCTTCCTGCAAGATTGGGCAACCCTGCTGCGCTCATAAAAGCCTGAGTACGAATGATGGCATTGTGGCCCCAAAAGTTGCCTTCTTTATGGGTCCACCAAGATAAACCCGTACCAATAACCGGACCATAAATACGCGCAGCAAATTGCTGTAATCGCGCCATTAGGGTATTGCCATTGATTAAATACGGAATGGTTTGGATAAGCCCAGCATCAGGGTCTGCCTGCATGCGTCTCGCCAAACTGACGATAGTGTGGGTTTCCATTAAGCTGTCAGCATCTAACACCAAAAGATGGTCGTATCTGGCGCCCCAGCGTTTGCAAAAATCGGCCACATTACCGGCTTTACGGGCATCATTTTTACGCCGACGGCGGTAATACACCCGCGCATCTTTGCTGACTTGATGGCGCAAGATTAAAAATGCCTGTTCTTCTGCCAACGCAATATCAGGGTCAGTAGTGTCGCTTAATATAAACCAATCAAACGCATGGCTTTCGCCCGACGCAACCAAGGCCATGGCCATCACTTCAACCGCGGCAAAAACGCGATCGGGTGACTCGTTATAAGTCGGCATTAATATTGCGGTGCGGGTATGCAGTTTTATACTTTCTGCAGTTTCTGTAGACGGTTTTTTGAGTAGTATAATAAAGCCAGCTATGCCGCCGCTAAATGCCAAAGCAATCCAACAAAAGTTAACCGCAAACAAGACCAAAACAATGTATTCCAGCGGCGTTACTCCGCCGACATTAAATACCGACACCATCTCGTAAATAGCCATTATCGACATGATAAAGGCGCTGCCAACCACTAACAGGCGACGTAAAGTGACTGACTTTACGCCATTGGCAATAATACTTTTACGTGGCATACCTTCGGATAACGCACGTAAACTTTGCGCTTCCATTGGGCTTGGTCGCTCTAGCGGCATGGCTGCACCACCGACCAATATAGGGTCGACGGCGCTAATATCAGCCTCTGCTTGCATCATGTTCATGTTTAAAGAGTCCAACGATAAAGCCAGGTTTCGACATCACGTGGGCCAGTAAACTTCAGCTCAGCACGAAGCTCAATCAATTCAGCATCTTGTGGGTCCATTTCAAAGGCTAAACGGTAACCGTTGGTTTTAGGCTGACGAGATACCACCACATTGGTGACTACGCCTGCAGAACTCTGCACTTGTGCCACTGGGATTTCATCGTTATTACCTTCTTTTACTTGATAGTCGATAACGAACAAACGTCTCGGTGTAGCTTTAGCGATTTCAGCGCGGCCACTGGCGGTACGCGCCACAATCACTGTGCCGTCGTCAACTTCAGGCTCGTTACCCCAAATTAACCGATAGGTAAAATGAAACTCACTACCGGCTGCGATAGGTTGTTTAGGCTTCCAGTAGCTGACGATGTTGTCATGAATTTCAGAGTCGGTTGGAATTTCGGTTAACACCACCTCACCCGCGCCCCAATTACCGACCGGCTCAACCCATAAACTTGGGCGACGCTCATAATGGGCTTCGAGATCTTGGTAGGCATCAAAACTACGTTCACGCTGAATTAAACCAAACCCTTGCGGCGAGTTGTCCATAAAAGCACTCACCTGCAATTGCTTTGGATTGGCTAGCGGACGCCATAAACGCTCACCGCGACCATTTAAGATTAATAGCGCATCAGAATCATGCACTTCAGGTCTGAAATCATCGGTGTTTTGACGACCATTCATAGAATGTAAAAACATACTGGTACTAGGCGCTAAGCCGACTTTAACTAAATCCACTCGTGGAAATAGAGTCGCTTCCACATCGATATGGGTGTTATCGCCCGGTCTAACTGAAAAGCGATATGCCCCTGCCACGCTAGGACTGTCCAGCAAGGCATGTACCACGATTAAGTTACTGTCGGTGTTTGGGCGTTCAACCCAAAAAGCGCGAAATATCGGAAACTCTTCACCTTCAGGCTCAGCTGTATTTAACGCTAAACCTCTTGAAGACAAGCCGTAATCGCTGCCTTTACCCAATGCACGGAAATAACTCGCGCCTTGAAATACCATAAGCTCGTCGAAATACGCCGGGTTATTCAGCGGATAATGGATACGTAAACCTGAATAGCCAATATCTTGGGTGGGTAATTTTTGGCTAAGCACGTCGCCTGCACTAAAAAATTCTGAGTTATAGGCTAAATGAGTGGCTTGATTGCCTTCAACTAAGGCAATTTCAATCAAATCTTGGAAATAAAAGCCCCGATGAAATAATTGCATTTGATAGGGTAAGCCTTCGGCTTTCCAAATAGACGCTTCTGGCTTAAAACGAATATCTCGATATTCATCGTAAGAAATTTTAGCTAAACCAGCTGGCAGTGGATCGTTAAGATCCACATAGGCAGTTTGGGATAATCGGCGGGCGATTTTAACCACAGAATCGGCATCAAAATTAGCCGTTTTCGCAAAACGCACTTTAGTTTGTGTATCTAAGGTATTTTGTGGTTTAACGGTCACCGTTTCATCTGTGTAAGTCTGAAGCGGTATGGTCACGCTAGATGATGAAGGGACAGTAGTAGGCGAGTTTGATTCTTGTGCAGCAAGGGTAAAACAAAGCCCTGCGGCAATGGCTAACGACAAACGCGTCAGCCCTTTTATTACAGTGTGAGAAGAGACCGAAGTGCGACAACTCAGTAAGCTAACCATAGATAGGCAACCCAAAATAAAAAGCGTTAAAGTGCATTTTTCAAAGTGGTAATTGCTGCACAATATCTGCCATACAATCACCTACTTCTGTGGCGCGAAAGATATCAGAACGGCTTAATTTTGCACTTGCTTTAGTATAAAAAGTCACACCAGGTCAATAACATTTAAATCTAACCATATACCTAAAAGAAATATAGGCTAGCCAATAAAATGTAAATATGCATTATTGTGATAGTTAATTGCGCCATATTTCATACTCCAGTCACTATCCACGTCTATACTTTACTCTACTGCTTGTATTAACTGTTTTGCATACTCCAAAAAAAATACTCTAAAGTATTGATTAATAAAAATAAGAAATAAAAGGGAAAACATGATCTCTGTGTTAAAAGCTAGGCGAAACATATTATGCTTAAGTACATTACTCACGTTAGTCATGTCGTATAACGCTATATCAGACACCCTTGAACTCTCAACTCTTGAATGGCCGCCATTCACGGGATCTCGTTTAATCAATAAAGGCATTACGAGCCAGATAGTAGAACATGCATTAAACAATGAAGGTCATAAACTTAGGATCACGGTTTTACCTTGGAATCGGGCTATAAGAATGGTGAAGATGGGCTATGCCGCGGGATACTTTCCTGAATATGATACGGCCACAGATGAATTTTTGCTGTCTGACTCTTTAGGACATAGTTCGTTAGGATTACTTGAACGAAAAACAGATCCCATAGCTTGGCATAACGTGAGTGACTTAAATAATTACACCTTAGGTGTCATCACTGGTTATCTCAATACGGTTGAAATTGATGCGATGATATTAGATGGCAGTCAAAAAATTGAAACCGCAAGAAATGATAAACAAAACATCTTGAAACTCGCTGCGGGTCGTATTAACGCGATTATAATTGACGTTAATGTGTACGATTTCCTAAAGTCAGACCCTCAAATTGCAGAAATTGCGGATCTGCTGCAAATTAATGAAAAAATATTAGAATCTAAGAGCTTGCATGTTGCATTCGAGAATAATCAGCAAGGAAAAAAGTGGTTAGAGATTCTTAATAACGGTCTATCTAAGTTTAATCCTCAAGCTGTTTTGGACGCTTCGCTACAAGAAATGCGACAAAACAAGTGATATTACTGCAATAGATAACTGTAAACCTGCACTCAATGATCCATCCGAATACGCATGCATCCCTCCATAGTTATCAAGTACAGCGCCCGTGTAATCCACAATTGCACATTGCAGCCATTAAGCTCAAGTAAGACTGTTGTCCATACAATGGGATCCGTTCATTGACCCACCCTAATTGTTACAATATTGTATTTAAAAGAATTTAAACTGTAACAACAGTTTATTATCATACTTTATAAGTGTGATTTAATTCATCAAGGTGAATTAAGTCTTTGGGGGTCAGTTCATTTAAGCGCTGAATAAAACTATAAACATAAGAGCACATGAGTAATGACAATATCAAAACTATCTATCGCTGCACTTTTGACAGGATTAGCATTCAATGTAAATGCTAACTTGCTCATTAGTGAAGTTCTGTATGACACACCGAATAATGACAGCACTGAAGAGTATGTTGAGCTGTTTAATGCTGGATGTGATGTTATCGACCTGAGCCAATATCAAATTAGCGATAACGGTAGCAGCTATAACTTGCAAGGCAGTTTAGCCTCTGGAGAGTACTTCACCGTAGCAGCAAACTCTGCCGGTTTTAATAACTTATTTAATCTATTACCCGATTTGTCTGGGATGCCCTTAGCATTAGGTAACTCTGGCGATTTTGTACGCTTAAATAAAGGTGCCCAAGAAATAGATGTCGTGGCTTGGGAAGGCGGCATTTCTGGCTGGTCTTTAAATGTTCAAGATGTATCCTTATATCGCACCACGGTACTCAACACTAAATCAGCAGCCGATTGGAACGCAAGTAATACCCCAGGGACACCAAGCACAGGTTCACTGACCACTAATTGTGGTGGTACTGGCGGCGTTAGCGATAATCAACTCGGTAATGGTCAAGCTAAAACTAATTTAACTGCCAGTACAGGCCAAACACTAAAATACCTTGCCGACCTTCCTGCTAATGCCACTCAAGTGACGGTGACCATGAGCGGCGGCAGTGGAGATGCCGATCTTTATGTGCGCCAAGGTAGCGAACCGACATCAAGTGAATATGATTGCGCGCCTTATATGTCAGGTAATAATGAGCAGTGCCCTATTAGTAACCCTGTTGCAGGACGTTACTACATTAACCTTCAATCTTATGCTGCCTTCAGTGGTGTCAGCCTTGTACTTAATTATACCGTTAACACGGATACGGGTGGTGGCACAGGCACTGGTGAGGGAGACGGATCCGCTGGAGATAACGGCAGTTATGCGTTCAACACCTACTATGCTGCTGCCATTGGCCAATCTGGTGCAGCACTTAAAGCGAGTCTGAATCAGATAATTAAAGGCCATACGCGCTTTAGTTATAGTCAAATATGGGATGGATTGGGTTATGCCGACGAAGACCCTGCCAATAGTAACAATGTCATTTTATTGTATACCGGCCGTTCAGAACCCAAAACCAATCGTGCGGGTATGAGTAACTCACAAGATGCATGGAATCGTGAACACGTTTGGGCTAAAAGTCATGGATTTCCTGACAGCAGTCAGTATGCCTATACAGATTTACATCATCTTCGACCAGCCGATGTCTCTGTTAACAGCAGCCGTGGTAACAAAGATTTTGATGTGGGTGGCAGCGAAATATCAGAAGCACCAGGCAACCATACCGATGCTGATAGCTTTGAGCCAATGGATGAAGTGAAAGGCGATGTGGCGCGAATGATCTTTTATATGGATGTACGTTATGAAGGCAATGATAACAGCGGCACGCCAGATTTAAGCATCGCAAATGGCACAACCAATACTGGCGCTGCGTTATTGGGCGATCTGTGTACCTTGTTAAATTGGCACCTGCAAGATCCCGTCAGTGACTGGGAACGCCGCCGAAATAACCGTATCTTCGAATGGCAGAAAAATCGTAATCCTTTTATTGATAATAGCGGCTGGGCAAGTGAGCTATATGGCGCATCGTGCCAGTAGGTATTAGCCATCATAGGTAAATGATTAAGCGCAGCCATATAGGCTGCGTTTTTATTATGAGGCCCGATACAACAGAGCCGTAGCTTAGCCAATTCATTCATTTATCAGCGATAAAGTGCGAGGTGTCGCAAAAATAGCCCTTATTGCTTCACAACATAAGACTGGGTTTTGTTAATCCCATCGAATATTGCCGCCTCAAAAATGCCTGCATACTCATTAGATTTTTATTTCGAATTATCAAAAAAAGTAACCCCAGCATACTGTCGTATTAAAAACATCAATAATGAAGATGACACATAGGAACCAACCCATAGCCTTGTTTTAAACAGCAAAAAACCTGGGCTCCCTTGCCCGGCTGTACAAATGTTAACCCTTGTTTAGTTGTTAAACATACGTTAATACTAATTTACTCGATCAAGCATTACATAGAATCGGGATCCAACAAGACTTAAACATTTTATGCAATACATCATTGCACCTTTGGGGAGGATAAATGATGAAAACCAGTGTGTTAAAAATATTAATAAAGGTATCTCAGGTTAAATCCGCAACACTTAGCGCATTATTTTTAGCCGGTATTACGCTATTGTCACTTGCGCCACAGCAAGCCTATGCTCAAGGAACAAAATACCCTGTGGTGCTCGTTCACGGTTTATTTGGTTTTGATGATATTTGGGGGGTAGATTATTTTTACAGAATACCGCAAACCTTACGTCAGCAAGGCGCTCAAGTTTTTGTTGCTAGCGTGTCACCCGCCAACTCAAGCGAAGTCAGAGGGGAGCAGTTACGTACTTTTGTTCAAGCCGTACTAGCACAAACAGGGGCAAAAAAAGTTAACTTGATTGGCCATAGCCATGGCGGTCCAACAATTCGCTATGTCGCCAGTGTCAGTCCAGAAATGGTGGCTTCGGTAACGTCAATTGGGGGTGTTAACTGGGGTAGCCGTGTGGCCGACTTAGCACGTGGGATCATTCCCGCAAACTCCAATACAGAATATCTGGCGCAACAAGGTATTAATTTGTTAGCCGGTATTATTTCTGGCATATCAGGCAATAACGGCCTACCGACTGATAGCATCGCAGCGATGACATCACTCACCACCCGGGGCTCTATTGCATTTAACCAAGCTTATCCTGAAGGTATTCCGAGCCAATATTGTGGTCAGGGCCAACAACGAGCAAACAATGGTGTGTATTATTTTTCTTGGTCAGGTACCAGCCCATTAACGCATGTTGTTGATCCATCGGATTACCCACTGAGCTTAACCAGCTTAGTTTTTGGTGAACCTAACGACGGCCTTGTCTCTGGCTGTAGTTCTCATCTAGGTAAAGTGATTAAAGACAATTATAAAATGAACCACTTAGATGAAGTAAACCAAACCTTGGGGCTAGTTAGTTGGTTTGAAACTAATCCAGAAACCTTATATCGCCAGCATCTAAATCGTTTACAGCAATTAGGTTTATAAACAAGATGAAAAGTGGATTTTCACTCGCTCAAAATCCACGATTATGGGTGGGCATACTTTTGCTCGCCCTTTTTATCGTGCTATTGACCGCATCATTGATGCATAAACACCAAGCAGAGCTATTGGCCTCTGATAAATTACCTACCGTTGAGTCTAATTCAACATTATTCACACCAGAAACTACAGTGATAACTGCGCCTATTGGCAAAGACACATTAGGTCAGCCACTGCGGTTATCTCAAGCACTTCGCTGGGATTTTGACGACATAATTTTGCAGCATCAAGATAAAACAACCTCACTGGAAAACCTACTGTCTACATTAGCCAGTAAACTTGACCTTAGTGCCGCTGCGCACGCTAAACTTGCCGCATTGTTTCAGCGTTACCGTGACTATAAAATCGCGATAGCTTCTTTAAAGGACGCCAGTCCTGCAATAGACGGCGATATTGATTTAACCATGACATTTGATTTTATCGAGCAGGCCCATCTATTGCAGCAAAGCTATTTTTCGGCACTCGAAATAGATGCACTTTTTGCCCGGGACAACAAATATGATCAACAAGCATTTGAGCGGCTGAGAATTCGACAAGATAGCAGTTTGACCAGAGAACAAAAAGCGGAGTTACTCGCGCATCAAATCAGCCAACTGGATGAAGAAGAACGCCGAGCCATTACGCCAACACTGATGGCCAATGATATCAGCGCTTATTTAGAGGGCACATCACCACACAGCGACCTAATTACAGGGATAAACGCAGACATGAGCCAAGAAGTGCTTGAACGAGTACAAGCAACTCAAAAAACCAATCTAGATTGGCAAAATAAAGTGACCTTGTATCAGAATTATCAACAACAAATAGCCCATTTGCCAGACACTGAACAGCAACAGGCTTTAGCACAATATCAACAACAGCAATTTACCCCGAATGAACAAAAACGCTTAACCGTGTTTGTTAATCATCCTGAGTTAATCAAGCCTTAATCTACTATCCAATCGATTAACTAATCGCTGTGTCATTGACCCGTTTAGGCTAGTTACCGTAACCGAAAATAACATAGCCTGAACGGGTATCTTGTTTACATAAATAACCGTCTAGGTGCGGCATGCATCAAAAAGTGTTGATGTGAGATATTCCATGCATACGCACCAGCATGAGTAAATACTAGGTAATCACCCACGGCTAATGATTTAACATACTGCTGTTTTGCCAGCACATCTTTAGGAGTACACAGTTGCCCAACAAGCGTCACCAGCTGATTGCTCAGCACCGGCGTTATCGATGCAACCAAAGCCAATTCAGTGTCAACACGCTGTCTCTTATGCGCCGACAATCCATCTTGGTTCAGTACAAAAAAAGGATGGTTATGATCTTGGGCTGCTGGAGTTCTAAAGTGATGAGTACCACCATGACCAATGGCAAACCATTGACCATGATTGTGTTTAATGTCTAATACTTGCATGACATAGTATCCCATTGCGGCGCTGACAAATCGGCCACACTCAAACCTAATCTTCACCTCTTCCATGTTCAACTCGGCAATCAAATGAGCCAGTCCAACACAAAAAGACGACCAGTCGAATACTTGCTGAGGATCGGCATAATTAATGCCTATACCACCACCGACATTCAGTAACGGTAAACGCAAACCATATTGATGGCACCATCTTTTAAAGGTTGAAAAATACAATGCCATCAAAGCCAGATGACGCTCAACATCCAACTGATGTGACATTAAATGAAAATGAAAGCCCACCAGCTCGACTAAAGGTATGCCGGATAATTTGGGCTGGTCACGTAAAAGATCCATGGCGGCATCGAGTTCACTCACGTCGATACCAAATGGCGTGGGTTTACCGCCCATCGTGAGACGAGTTTCGGCAATGCCCTCTAATGCAATATTCATCCGTAATAAGATGCGACAGTGACATTGTTTTTGCAGACAAAGGGCAATAATACGTCGCAGCTCGGTCAGACTCTCAACATGAATAGCATCAACCTTTAGATCGATTGCCTGAGAGAGCTCTGATATTAATTTACCCGGGCCACCGAAAATCAACGGCATCTGCGGCTGACATTGATGCAACCAATTAAGCTCGCCACCTGAAGCAGCTTCAAAACCATGTACTATCGGTGCTAATGCAGCCAATACTTCGGCTTCAGGGTTAGCTTTAGCGGCATAGTAAAGCTCACAATTACTCGGTAACGCTTTTACCATCGCATTGGCATGGGACTTAAGTTGTTCGAGATCGTAAATATAAGCACACAAAGGAGCGTGCGGATCTTGTTGTGACGTTAAAGTCGAAATCGCATTAATGATTTTATCCACAATAAACTCCAGGCAGTAGTTGGGATGTGGCCATCTTTGATGCTGCAATGTCGACTGGCTCGGATGTCGTTGCCTCTGCGTTATCATCTCGACGATGAACCATTGGATTAGGCAAGCGGGTATAACCCGATAACCGATCGGCCTGCATAAATAGACGGGTACTCAAGTTATTTTTTGAGGGAATCGGATCACCTTGTAATAAACCTGCAAGCTCAGGTTGCTCACCTTCGATGTGCTGCCACTGACGTATCACATTGGCGACGACCTGCCACAATTTAGCTTCTAATTGCTGGCTGCCAGCAGCTAAATGAAATATTGCTTCGCTGACATTATTAATCAAGCTGCAATAAGCTATTCGATTCCAGCCCTGGTCTCGGCTGTAGTAAACAGAAGCCTTGGCTTCTTGTGATAATCCTTCAAGCGACTCGCTCGGCCAAAACTCAGGCACGAGTTTGGTTCCTTCAAGATCTCGCAGCCAAATATAGGCTGGTATTCCCTCTTCAAACCCTACGACTGTGTTTTGTAAATGAGGTTCAAATGCCACGCCTCGCTTAAAGAAAAAGTAAAATATCCCGGGGAGTAACACGTCAACATAGGCGCTAAACCATTGAATAACGGTTTGCTGATAAGTTTGATGTCTGTGCTTAGATAGTGCCATAAGGCGCATTTCGCACACACTCTTGCCTTGATGATCCCAAGCAAATAATGCACCAGCCATCAATGGCTTATATCGTTCAAGCAAGTGATTTTCTATACCCTCACGGTAGAGAATACCGAAACACTCCGACACCATAAGACTTTGGGCCCGATTGCTGTGCATATCCTCGTCTTCATCCAGCAATCCGCTTAAATCTAATGTGCTGGCACCCGGCTCTGCCATCAAAGTAAAATGCGGGCAATGCATACGGGCCTCTGCGGCCACTGTCATCAAGATTTTGCTTAAGATCACTGCACTTTCAAGTTCATACCAAGCATTTTTACGCACGCAATTGGTTAAGCGGACATGAATAGAAAACTTCATAAACTGATTAATGTCGGGTAAATAAGTGGTTCTTACCGATGAGGTTGGATACACCTCTGTGCCGATTTGTCCTAAGGGTTCAATTAAGCCTGCGGCGATGGCTTTGCGCACTAACGGCTGCTCAAAGATGGTGTTAACTTCCCAGGGGTGACAAGGGTATAAGCAAGCTTTCTGTGGCTTTATTTTGTTAATCCAGTCCATCGGTTTTACTTCGGTGCAGTACAACTGCTTAACCAAACTGGGATCAACTTTAAACCAATATAAGCAAAAATTAGCCTTAATCTCTGGCGAACAAGCCAACATGTCATCGAACGCCACACCATGACGACTTTTTGGGGTCGGATGCATAGCATGCCCCCAAAGCAAGCTTTGCTCAGAGGCAATAAGCCCCGCGCCAGCATAGCTTAACAGCTGATTTTCAGTGGGAGCCTGCTGCGATAACCGCTGCAAAAATGCTTGGGTTACCGCAATACTGTTGCCTATTTGGGCTAATAACTCATGATTAAACTCAGTACAGGTGATCTTGGCCAGGTGCGCTAGCAGCAGTTGTGTTATCTGTTCAGCACTACTGAGTTGCCAAACACAGCCTAACTTTTTTAAATAGAGCTGAGGGGTAAAACGAATTCGACCAAGCAAGCTCACTCTGTCGGCAACGAACAGCAATGTGGCGTTCGACTCAGGAAGCTTGAGACGAACTTTTTGCTGGTCGCGCGTTAAACACTGCGACAAGGAAAGTGGGCAATCTGGATGAGTATCATCAAAATCAACCTCTTGACGTACAATGGCAAACTCGCGTAAGTAGCAATTAAGCAAACAGCTTATTGCATTAAATTCGGCCTGTTCGCGGTAAATCTGCAGGCTATATTTAGCCTGCACTGGCTTAATATCACTCTTGGATTGCATAAACATGTTGCTCTACCTCCTTGTAAAAAAACTTAAGCCCTACTAGTGCACAACCACAGCTCAATGCTGCGAGTAAAAAAGGAAACTGCAACCCGGCTACTTGAGTCACGCTGCTCGCACCAATCCCCGCAATCACACCGGCCCATTTGCCCCAAGCATCGAAACGACCAAAGGAAAGTCCGGCACTACCTTGCTCAATACTGCGGCTGACAATGAGATGCAGACCATTGAAAATAAGCACCATACCTAATCCAAACAAAATCCGCAGAGCCCATAAGCCTGTGCTGTTATGCAATAAAAATTGCCCTAAACACGCTCCCGCAAACAAGACGAGTCCAAGTTGAGTTTGCGACTTAGCAGACAAGGTTATGGATTTAATATTAAAGGCCAATAACAAATAGATAAGGTGTGGCAGGCTATAGTAAAAACCACTTAATGCATCCCCCTCAATGCCCAGCTGTTGACTGTAGGGCAGAAAGTAAGGAAAGGTCACAACCATGGCAAAACAGAAGAAAAACTGTAACCAAAGAACCTTATAAAAGGTCTGACTCTGAGCGCTTGCCGGTGGGGCAATGATTGATCTAGCCACAACAGCCTGACTGACGACCACGTCATCTTTTGGTAAGCCGATGCAAATAAACAATGCCAGCAAAGGCAGTAATGCCAGCACACGATAAATCATTAATGGATCATCAATATGAGTAAATAGACCTAAGATGATTGGTGCACTCACTAAAGCTAATCGTGCAGAACTTTGAGTCAGATTAAGATTATTAGCTAAAGCCTTACCTTGATAAAAGCGACTCAAATAAGCATTCGATGCTGCAAGCGTACCGCCACTGATCCCTTGTACAACTAAGCCGATAGCAAACATAGATACGGAATCAGCAAAACCGGATAACAAGAACCCCAACACTAAACCGATTTGAGCCCGCAACAATGAAGTCTTCTTGCCATACTTATCGGCAAACTTGCCCCACCAAGGTGCCGATAATGCGGTGCAGATCGTCGGCACAATAAACATTAGCCCCACCAGATAACCTGATTCATCTCCCCCTAAACTCGCCAGCATCCGAGGGAGAAAAAGAGGCATGCCTAGAGCCGTAAATGCCGTGAGAAAGTGACACAACAGTACAACTGAAATCACTCTCATACCACGGCCTCACCCAATGCAAAAACGTCTTCATCGTGCTGTTCAAGCTGAGATTGCTCTCGCGAAGCACGTAAAAAGTTTGGTGCACTTTGGCCATAAAATTTATTGACATCGGTCGCGCCTGATTGCGCTTTACTCAGCAAGCTGCCAGAGCAAAGCAGGTATTTAACTGGCAGCATGGGCTGATTTAGCAAATAATTCCGAGCATAGTCAGTCTCTATTCCCTGCGCCTGGAGCGACGCTAATTGGTCGATTAAACAATCACGCAATTGACGATAAAGCTGCCATGCTGGTGCCATTCCCGCTTCGGCAATCGCTTCAATAATGGCGGCTATATCAAGCTGCAAGGTAATCGTGGTAAACATTTGTGCTAAGGCTTGATCATCATTAACTATGATCCTGCGATCGATAAGTTGTGCTGCATCATGTTCAAGCGCTTCGGCTTTTGACAAACTCGCTTGATAACGACTCACCAGCAATCTGGCTGAGTCATTGTCTTTCATCACTAAGGATAAGCGTGAATCTTGATGATAGGCCAAAATAGCATTTTGCTGGTTTGACTCTAATGCGATGCCATACTTTAACCACAAACGTAAATGCACCTTGAGCATAAGCTGTAAATATTGGCTAAACCAAACATCCCAATAGCCTTGGTAATATCGATCCGCTAAATGCGCTAAATATAGGCGTCCGTCAGGCATGACACTGGCAAGTGCAGCAACTGGAACTAACTGCTTATCTTGCATGGTTGGTGGATAACGACGCACAATATAAGCAAACAATTTATGGTCGCCTAAGTGACCACCATGTTGTTCATCCACATGCTCAATGCTCTCACCTAATACATCATCGCGTTGCGCCAATGCTGTCAACGTGCGTTCAAACCAATGTCCGTCATATAAAGTACTCGGTTTTATGGAGCGAATATTCTTAGCCCCTAAGGTCGCCATCAATAATGGCACCTTAATATGCACGCCTGGAGTATTGACCACAGCCAATGTTCGGACGGATAAACTGGCCTGCACCGTAAGCGCCGATTGAGGAGCAAGAAGCACTCCCTCTGGCAAGACATCCAAACTGAGAGCCGTTAACGGATGTAATGGAAATAAACAATGTGTGTCTGTGAGCGACTCATCGAGTCCAACCTCAGTCATACTTGGCCAACACTCTGGCACTAACGAGGTTAACGTTACTAATTCTTTAGAAATCGCTAACCAATAAAGCTCAAATTGGGCGGCAAACTCTGGTGCAAATAATGTCATCGCTTGAGAGTCAAAACCGACTTTGGCTCGTGCGGTTGGATAATAAGGATGGTCTAAATACGATGCGACCTGATCGCTGAACAGCATACTTTTATGCCAATCTTTGATGGTGCTCAATGGGACACTTAATGCCTCTTTCCGAGCATTAAATGCTTGTCGACAAAGCGCCCTATGGGATACCGCACAGTCCGCTTCTGCAATATAGTCGAGGAACAGGGCGTTAGATTCTGGCGGTAAATCTGCGGCCAATTCCGTAAGCCAAGCTCGATAACCTTGCTGGTACCATGGGGTATCATTTTTGTTAGTCAGCTTGTGGCTTAGCCAAGTATCAGAGACGGCTCGCCATGTCTGCATATATTGACTGGCGATCACTGGAACATAGATAACTCGCTGCGAAAAATGACTGACCTTAAGCCAAGCGGCAGGCATAGCGTCGGGCCAGTGTCGGTTTAATGCTGGCGGTATTGCCGCGACAATCTCGCCTTTAGACATCAGTTCACAGACATTTTCTCTGAGGCAGGCATCGATAATACGTTGGCCGATATACTGTTTATCCGTGGTCATTATCATTAGTTAAACTCCCAGGTTAAATCCTGCGATAACACATCAGCCGTGGCCTGAAGACTCAAAAAATCCCGCCCCCAAACCGTAAGCACGCCAAGGTAATCTTTATTGGAATGACTGAGTCGAATTTCATCGCCTATCGACTTAATAGGCAAATAGTGTGCATGATGGGTTAAATGATCCACCGCTAATGGCATAGGACACGCACTAAGACTGCCCTCTTCGTTAGCCGGGAAATAGCGGATTAAGGCATCACTGGTGTCGGTATCTAATTCAGCTAACTCCTTACCTGCGTGGACTAATAAAATCGTTTCAAACCAGTTAAAATTAAGCACATCATTAAGAAGAAACTCGCGGCCATCGCCGATACTACGGTAATTCATTTCAACTAAAACCGGTCCGCTGTCTGTCAATATAAATTCACTGTGGCACACCCCAAAATTAATCCCAAAAGCGCTAATCTGAGCCAATGCTTGTTGACGATATTGCGTGCAAATTGCCCCATTCCAATAGGCTTGAGTTTCAATAAAATAAGGCGGGGGCGATAAAGACACATCAAACCCACCTATGGCATGCAAGGTCTGGCCATCGCCTAGGGTTTCTAATGTAAATAGTGGCCCTTGCAAATAAGACTCAAGCAAAATCACACTCTCTGAACAACCGATGTTGGCCGCATATGCCATTAATTCTTCAGTATTTTGGCATAAAGCCACTCCCATACTCGCAACACCTTCACGAGGTTTCGCGACTAAAGGAAATGGCATATTACTAGGTAAGTCATATCCTACAGACCAACTAAAAGCCCATGTGCTGGGTAAACCAAGCGCCAATAACTTAGCACGCATCGCCGCTTTATTTTTAGCTTGGTAACACACATGCCAATTTTTCGCTGCGCAGGCAAAATAATCAGCCACCATCGCAGTTGATGTTTGCAAGTGATCACTATTAGAAAAAACGATATCGGGTGAAACACCTAAAGTATCTAAGCAATCGATAATGGCAAGAGGGTTGAATACATCACATTCGATAATATGATCTGGAGACTGTGTTTGGCCGACAAAATATTGTTTATGTGCTAAACCATGATCGGTCAGTAACCATATTTCGTAGCCTAAATTGAGTGCCGCTGGTACAAAACCTTCCACCACAGCTCGATTTTCCACATGTGTAATCAAAACTAATTTAGGTTGCATAACTTACATTCCTATACTCAAAAAATACTAACGCTATTTAACGGCAATATGGTCCTCAATCACGGTAACTAGGATGAGGATTCTCGCTGCACCGAAACAATGTAAATGATAATCATTACTATTTAAATAAAATTTACATTCGAAAATGACATTAATAAAAAATGACTACTTGGCTTAAACTAATTGGAAAATAAGGAAAAATATTACTAAAGCAGAAAATTTTGTAACGGCATCGTAAGCAAGTCGTCATAAACTACTTGACCCGGCAAACGCAAATGAGAATAATTATCGAAATCATTAACAAAAAATATTTTGACCATTATGCTGTTCTTCCACTCGCTCAAATCAAAACTAAGCAACCAAGAAACGGTTTTTGGGATCTTAAATTCAGTTCCCTCTCCAGTCATATGTGAAATGTTTGCTTATGCCGGATTTGATTTTGCCGTTCTAGATACTGAGCATGTACTTATCTCAGATGACACTTTGGCACACTGCATTCGTGCAGCAAATTGCTCAGGGCTGCCACTGCTAGTCAGAGTGCCAGACGACAACGCCGCAACCATAGGTAGAGTTTTAGATGCTGGAGCGGCTGGAATTGTAGTGTCGAGAGTATCTAGCCTGGCAATGGCAAACAATGCGATTGCAGCCGCTAAATATCCCCCCTTGGGTACTCGAGGTATTTCGGGAGGACGTAATACCGGTTTTGGCACCCTTGCCCTCCAAGACTATATAGATTTAGCGAATCGAGAAGTGGTGGTGTGTCTGATGATTGAATGCATCAATGGCATGGCGGCATTACCTGACATCGTCAAGCTAGCGCAAGTCGATATGATTATCGAAGGCGCATTAGATCTCAGCTTATCTCTAGGTTATGGCACACAAGTTACCCACGCCGATGTTCAAGCCCAAATCCATAAAATGGCCCACCTTTGCCAAGCCCAAAATGTCACCTTTTGCGCCATTCCTCGCACTCCAGAACAACAAGCGAGCTGGCATGAAAAAGGCACAAAAGCATTTTTAATCGGTGAAGACCGCGGCATGATTTTCAAAACGTTTAAGCACCAACTTGACACATTAAAACAGACTAAATGATACATAGGGAATATGCATGTTAACTGAAAAAACCAGATTTACTTTGACCACCATTGCTGTCGCAATCACTGCCAGTCTTGCAAGTTCTTCAGCGTTTGCTGACAAAAGTCAGCCTAAAACCAAGCCTGAAGTGATTGTGGTAACGGGCAGCCTGCTAGGCAATTCTGAAGTAGCAGATTTAAAAACCTATACCGGTAACCGCTCCATCATTACAGCGGATCAAATATCACGAACGGCGGCACGATCAATCGATACCGCATTACAACAAGTCCCGGGGATCAAAATTAAGGATGAAACCGGAACCGGTATTCTGCCTAATATCTCTGTACGTGGCTTAGACAGCAGCCGCAGCGGCTACGCCCAAGTATTACTGGATGGCATTCCAATGACACTGGCGCCATATGGCCACACAGGACAGTCATTATTCCCGGCAACCTTATTCATGATCGATAGAATCGATGTTGCTCGCGGTGGCGCATCAATCCAATATGGCCCGAACAACGTCGGTGGAGTCATTAATCTTATTTCAAAGTCGATCCCAACTGACTGGGAAACCAGCGTCAATGAACGGATGACCTTCTTTGGTGACAGCCGTAACCTATTTGATACCAACATTAGTACCGGTGGCGCCGTTAATGATGACTTTTCGATGCGTTTTGATGGCAACATAACCAAGGGTGAATCGTTTCGTGAACACTCAGAAACCGATATTAAAAACCTGATGTTAAAAACCGTATGGAATATCGATGAGCAAAATAGCTTAGATGCGACATTACAATACTACGATGCATTTTCTGAACTACCAGGTGCACTGAACACACCAGCCTATGAAGCCGATCGAGAGCAATCTTTACGTCCTAATGATGAATTTAACGCAGACACTAAACGGGTCGCATTAAAATACAATCATGTTCTCGATGATTTGAGCATCATCGACTATGGCGAAGTTGATCTCAGCGTATTTGGTAATAAAAGCTCACGTAATTTCCAGTGGGACTTTTATGATGCCAGCCAAGACACAGACGGCAATCTAGGAACAAGCTGGAGTGATACCACACAAGAAGCCACTCATTTGCGTAACTCCCCACGAGACTTTACCGTATTTGGTATCGAACCCACGACAAGTCTTCTTATTGATGGCGATATCAGTCAGCATATTATTGCTGGTGTACGTTACGTTAATGAAGACATTAGTTATCAACTTAACCACATAGACAAATCGTCACAAGTCGCAACTCGACCACGTGACTGGCAGATGGATACCAATGCCATGGCTTACTATGTCAGCAACAAACTGGGCTTTTTTGATGATACATTATCGATTACCCCAGGCCTGAGATATGAAGATGTTCATATGACCTTTAGCAATCTTGGTCAAGACTATAGCCAAGATAACCATGTTACCGAATGGCTACCTGGGATCACCTTAGGTTATGAATTCAGTTCAAATTGGTTTGCTTATACCAATGCGCAACGTTCACTTAGAACACCACAAATTTCACAGTTATGGCCTAAAGATCAAACTCTGGAGTCAGAGCTATCTTGGAACTATGAAGCCGGTGTGCGCTTTACCCCCACACCAAGAAGTAACCTAAGTATTGCGGCATACCGTATCGATTTTGAAAACAAAATTGAATACGACAACGATATCAGAATGTTTGTGAATATTGGCCAAACGCGTAACCAAGGTATTGAATTAGAAGGCACATATTCACCAATGGCTCTTCCAGATTTGATATTAAGTGGCAGCTATAATTATTTAGATACCGAACAACTTGACGGCGAATTTGCGGGGAACGAATTAGCATATGTGTCTAAACATCAACTGTCTGCCAGTGCCATGTATAGCATCAACGAGATAGATTTAGGCTTGATGGCGTTCTACTACAGCAAGTCATTTTCTGATCTGGCTAACACAGTAGAAGAGAATGTTTCAGGCACAGCAGGCGAAGTGCCTGCTTATACCGTGGTTAACTTCAATATTGGCACTGAGTTTTTCAAACAAGATAATCACGGCTTAAAAGTCGGTTTATCGGTTAATAATCTATTTGATAACCAGTATTACTTTAGAGGCTTAGATGTTTCTCCCGCCGGACGAGTTGCCGCGGCAGGTCGCTCACTTAGCTTAGATGTTGGTTATACCTTCTAATCAAGCAAGGTTGCTAAGATGAGTATTGTCAGCTCAACGAGCAAATTCATCGCATACCAAACGGCTATATAAAACCCAGCCTCAACACAAATGTTGGGGCTTTTTTATCCGTTATTCAAATACCATTTTATGCTAAAACATCACCAATAAATTGCAGCCGCGTTGCTTGTTTGATAAGCCTAGATTGAGGCTAGTAAGCCTTTAATTCGCTCATGTACTTCATTGGTGATTTTTTCATGACTTTTTTAAACATGGTAATAAAAGCACTGACCGACTCATAGCCTAATAACTCAGAAACATGCTGCACACTGTGCTTATCTGACAGCGCTTGCAGTGAGGTAATAATATGAATTTGGGTGCGCCACTTTCCAAATGTCATACCGGTTTCTTTTTTGATCAGCCGCGCCAATGTGCGCTCGGTTAATGCAAATTGTTCGGCCCATTGTGGTAGTGTTTTTCTGTCGCTAGGTTGGCTTATCAATTGTTGACTCATCGCCTGAATAACAACATGTTTAGACAAGGCAACATCTAAATGCTGAATAGGCATCTCAATCAGTTGATCCAATAAAACCTGTGCTAATCGTGCCGTGTTACTGGATAAATCATAATGCTGATCACGCCCTGCAAGCTCACACATCAGCTCTTTTACTAAGGGCGTAATCGCCAAAGTACAAGTATTGAGCGGCATTTTGAACATCGTATTGTCAATAAATAAGTGACATAACTGGGCGTTGTCTGATGCGCGGTTACTGTGGACTTTATTTGCCGGGATCCAAATGGCACTATGGGTTGGCACCATCCACATTTTTGCAGACACCTCACAGGTGACATAACCATGCAAAGCTAAAATCAACTGCCCTTTAGGGTGAGTGTGTAACGGAATTTCGTGGCTGGCACAGGTATGCTCAATTTTGGCGATAATAGCTTGCGGCATATCTTCAAAATTCTTGATTTCATCCCAGCCAATTGCATCAAACATCGTTTTGTCAGTTTTCAATCATTAAATGTCACTATTTCTAAATTATAACGTCCGGCAAATCTTTATACTAGCGACCATTATTGACGCTAAAAACAAAAACACAGTATGACTTCAGCTATCTTACATAACAAACCGAAATCGCGCTTCTCAGGCATATTACTGGTGCTGGGCATTTTGCTTATTGCAGCAAATTTACGCGCGCCTTTTACTGGGATTGCCCCAGTACTGGAGCAAATTATTAGTCACTTTGGCCTGACCGGATCGCAAGCAGGCTTTTTAACTACATTGCCGTTAATTGCCTTTGCCGTTATTTCACCAATGGCGGCAGTGTTTGCTAGAAAACAAGGTTTAGAACACGCATTATTTACCGCGTTAATCCTGATATTTTTAGGTATTGCCGCTCGGTTTATCGACTCATCCACCATGCTCTTTATCGGTACGGCGATTATTGGTGTCGGAATCGCGATTGCCAACGTGTTATTACCCAGTCTGATTAAACGTGATTTTGCCACGAAAGTAGCACTGATGACCTCAGCCTACGTGCTGACTATGGGAGTCACCTCTGGTGGGTTTTCAACCTTGGTATTTCCCCTTAGCCAACTCAATGGTTTAGGCTGGCAATTTGCTTTGGGCTCGGCAGCCATCATCACAATTGCCAGCTTAATCGTCTGGACAGCTCAGCTGGGTAAACACACTAAACCAAGCTATTGGGCACATCAATCGGCTGCCTCAAAAAGTGTTTGGCGTTATCTTTTAGCCTGGCAAATTAGTTTGTTATTAGGCCTAAACTCATTTCTGAATTACATCATTATTACTTGGTTGCCAAGCATACTGACTGATACTGGCCACTCAGCCGTTGAAGCCGGGGCGTATCATGGCGCTTTTCAAATTGCGACAGCACTGCCAGGCTTAGTATTAATTCCGTTACTGGCTAAGTTAAAAGATCAAAGTGCGCTGAGCTTTATTCTGGCGCTACTCAGTGCGCTCAGTGCCCTTGGTCTGCTGTATATGCCTCACTTTGCTTTTGTATGGACACTAATGCTGGGCTTTTGCTCTGGAGCTTGTTTTATTTTAGGCTTGTCGTTTATTAGTTTGCGCACCGATAACCCGCACCAAGCCGCATCACTTTCTGGTATGTCACAAAGTGTCGGCTATTTACTGGCAGCCGTTGGACCTATGGTCGCAGGCGCGCTACACACTGCAACCGGCAGTTGGGATGTTCCATTATGGTTATGTGCGATTGCAGGCGGATTGTGTGCTTTATGCGGTTTAGGTGGTGGCAGAAACACCACCTTAAGCAAGTCAGTTAGCGGATAAAAAACCACCAAGCGGCTATTACAACATCGTTATAGCCGTTATGTTATTAGCAAATATTACACACTGCGGTTGAGATATTTAAGCGCTTTTTTATTGCCTAATTCAGCACTTTGTTTTATCCATTTATCACCCTCAGCTTGATCTTGGTTGGCAATTAATCGTGTTCCCAAAACATATTGAGCATCGCTCTGCCCAAGCTCAGCAGCTTTAATTGGCGCGCTCAAAGCCTCCCTGTAGTATGTAACTCTAACCATAAGTCTTTAAGCGGCGGTTAAATTCATTGCCTTAGCATATCTGCTAGGCGAAAACGTTATGGTAACCAAAAACATAAATGTAAGGGTCACTATCACCATAAGCCAGGAAGTTTGAAAACTGCCGCTCCATTGGCGAAGAGCTCCTGCAATGTAAGGGATAACCGCTGTCACGATAAAACCAACACCTTGGACAAAAGCGGTTAATGCTCCGGCCAGTTTAGGTGAAGATAAGTGGTCAAGCGTTACGGTCAGAGTCAGCGCAAAACAGCCGCCAAGGCCGTAGCCGATCATTGCAACCCATGAGGTTAACATTAACTCAGGCGCTAACATTAATCCGCAAAATCCAACTAGTTGAATACCGACCGCAAAAAATAACCAAGGACGTCTATCAAGACGACCAGCAGATAATGCCGGAGCAGCTAAAGCACCAATTACCTGAAATATCGTCATAATCCCAATGAGTTCACCGCTATCTTGGGCGCTCCAACCTAATTCCTGAGCATAACTTGGTAACCATGCAATCATGCAGGCGTAACCGCCGTTAGCCAGCCCAAAGTAGCAAGCCAGTAACCATGCACGGCGATTAGTAAAAAAATTAATCTTAACGCTATTGTCGCTAATATGTAGATTTTCTCTGGGTCTTGTCCACCATAATAACAGTGCTATCAAGGCCGGTATTAGCCAAATACCAAGCCCAGATTGCCAATGACCTTGATGGTTCGCCACTAGCGGGCTAATGACTGCGGCTATACCTCCACCAGCCATAAGTGAGGCAGAATATCCTCCCATTGCTAGTGGCACACGTTGTGGATACCAGCGTTTAACTAAACCAGGGAGTATCGCCTGCACAATTGCGATGCCTGTACCCGCCAGCAATGCACTGGCAATCAGCGCGCCACTATCGTTGAGCCATAAACGCCAACAACTCGCCAAAGCAATTGCAACAAGGCCTGCTGTTATCCACACACTCTCGCTAAATAATCTGCCCAACCAAGGCAGCAATAAGGCAAATATTCCCATGCATAACATAGGTAACACTGTAAGTAAGGATGCGGCTTGTAAGCCTAAACCGGTACTGGCAGTAATATCGTCCAGCAAAGGGCCTATGGCGGTAAGTGTCGGCCGTAAATTGATTGCCATCCCAGCAATAATGAGCATCGGCCACAACATGGATAATACCGACTGGTGTGCAGCGGTAGTATGATCTTCACTCATGAGTAATGGATAATCCTATTGGTGAAAAAAATAATCGGCACTAAGTGCCGACTATGGTGAAATGATTTGGTTTTAAAAAGGCTTATAGGGTAAAAATTTACCATCAAGGGTAATCACTGCGCGCGAGCCACCTTCAGGATCTTCAACCTTCTTGATATCCATTTTAAAATTGATTGCGCTGATTATCCCATCACCGAACTGTTCGTGCACTAAGGATTTTAAGGTCGTGCCGTATACTTGCATCATCTCGTAGAAACGATAAATCGTCGGATCTGTAGGGATACTATTTTCAACACTGCCGCGTAATGGGATAGCTTGCAGCAACGTAATCGCACTAGCATCAAGACCAAGCGTTTCGCCAACTTGCTTAGCGGCGTCGGCGGGTAAAGGCTGCTGACCTAGCAAAGCCGCTGTAACGAATACATCACTTAAGCCTGTACCCTGGGCGATTTGTTCAAACGAAAGATTCTTCTCTGCTTTGGCTGCGATAATGAGATCGGTTAATGCTTGGCGAGCAGTATGGCTAATTTGTGATTGGATCATAATAATACCTCTATTGTGTGTTATTTACACAGCAACCTTTAGCTGTGTGTGGGTTGCGCGGACATCAGGATAGTCCGCAAGGGAAACGAAAGTATTGGTGTGGTAGTCCAAGGCATCAATACTGCCTGACTCGATATCGTAGACCCAGCCGTGCAAAGCCAGACGGCCTTCTCCTAACGCGAGGCGGACCGAGGGATGCGTTCTAATATTATCAAGCTGAGCGATGACATTTTCTCGCACCATAGCTTCAATCCGTGCGCGTTCACTTGTGTGCTGGCGGGCTTCATTGACGATACGAGCAGAGTCGGCATAGCGCAGCCAACTGCCCACCGCAGGCATGTGATCCATACACTTGCAGGTGGCAATTGCGGTCATCGCTCCACAATCAGAATGTCCACAGATAACAACGTCGGTGACTTGCAATGCGGTTACGGCGTACTCCACCGATGCCGAAACACCGCCGGGTTCAGGCCCATAAGACGGTACAATATTACCGGCGTTACGAATAACAAACAGGCCACCCGGTTCATGCTGGGTCACCAACTCAGGCACTAAGCGACTGTCCGAGCAAGAAATGAATAATGTGCGTGGATGTTGGCTGGTAGCCAAACTCTTGAACATCTCTGCACGTTCGGGGAATACGTCAGTTTTAAACTTTAAAAAACCTTCAATAATATTTTTCATCATAGTGACCTCTGCCTTGCAATACAGTGAATGCTACGCCCACACTAGAATAAGGTAAAATACTGGTTTATTATGATATCGATAAGCAATACTTATACATCGGATCGCATATGCTATTACGACACATCAACTATTTTCTCGCGGTGGCGGAATATCGCAGCTTCACTCGGGCTGCAACTTCACTGTATGTTTCACAACCGGCGTTATCTCAGCAGATCAAACAATTAGAAGAACAATTAGGTTGCCAGCTATTTGATCGTTCAGGACGCAGCGTACGTCTAACAGATGCTGGAGAAATGTATGCCCGCTATGCGCGTAACGCCCTCCAGGATCTACAAGAAGGCAAGCGAGCGATTAATGATGTGAAAAACCTCAGTAGTGGAGAACTGCGTATTGCTATTACACCAACTTTTACGACCTACCTTATCGGTCCTTTGATAAAAGTATTTCATCAGCGTTACCCCAAGGTGACACTGAGCGTGAAGGAAATGTCACAGGAGCAAATGGAACAGCGATTGCTGGACGACGAATTTGATGTCGGTATCGCATTTGAAAATGTGCATTCTGCGGATATTGAATCGCAGACTCTTCTGGTAGAAACCTTGGCATTAGTCGTGAGAAAAGATCACCCTCTTGCGCAAGAGTCAGTCGTTAATCTGCAAATATTAAACCAGCAGTCAATGGTATTATTAAGTAATGAATTTGCTACCCGTGAACAAATTGAACGTTATTGCCGTCAGCATCAAGTACAACCAAAGGTGTTGATGGAGGCTAACTCACTCAGTGCAGTTATTGAGATTGTGCGCAATACTCAGCTTGCCACTTTGCTGCCGTCAAACATTACTGGCGAGCGAGATGAACTCGTCGCTATCACCCTAACCCCCTCTTTACTGCAACGTACAGCAGTATTGCTCCAGCGAAAAGGAGCCTACCAAACCGCGGCGGCGAAGGCGTTTATAACCTTAGCACATCAGCATTGTCAGCCAGATAACTGTGTTGAAAGCGATAGCGAACAACATTAGGTTGCTAGCTCATTGGTTATGGATGTGTGGATCAAGCTGTTTATTAATGTGATAGGTATTTTAAGGCAAGGTATTGATTATTACGATTCGCAGTGACCTATTAGCTATCGTCGCTGCGATTTTCGACGACAATGTATACTCTTATAAATTTTAGTCACTAAACTAAGATAAATAATAAAAGACTTATTTAGATAACATTAGAAAACCTATGAATATATTAACCTACTTACTCTACTACTATAGCCTTCTCTTAAAATAGATAAGTAAACCATGACAATTAATATATTAAGTATGCCATGCCATTAAACACATATAATACATATAACACATCATATTGTTTAATGTATTAAATCGATTATATTATCTAAGATATTAAGCACGCCGTATTATTTAATATAGAATAAAATTTACTTTAAAGTAAACACACTAATTACAGCGTTAATAAATCATTAAAAATAAAGTAAATACACTATTAAAATAAAGCTAAATCAATTTAAAAACCACACTCATTAACATATTTAACAATAACAAAACAACTTTAGATTTAATGTATTTTTATTTTGTTTAAAAAATATAAAAGTGTTAGCTTTTAAATGCGCATAGTAGTAATGATTAATTATATGTTTCCTGAGTACATATAATATCTATTTGCGCGTTCAATGAAGGACACTTTTAATTAAAATAAAGGAATAATCATGAGAACAAAATCAAATATAAAAATATTAACCTTATCCTGTTTAACTGCTTTAGGAGCAACCTCTTACTTTGTGGAAGCTGCTATCCCTAATACTATTCCAAAACTGTCTATGGTAGAGCACGCCGCCCCTGATCTTGATTCACTTAAAAATGATGTTATTTCTAACCCATCGTTTATCAGCTCACTATTCTCCCTAGGTCATCACCTTGGGTATGCTTGGGCTGGTGGTACCGCATCACAGTATGTTGGTCAGGATATAGAAGTAAGAAGAGAATCGGGCAACGAGTATAGTCTCAAAGCACGCTATAATAGCAATGATCCACATGCTGGCGGCTACCGCTCAAGTGAGCGTTTGAAGGTTAATTTACAAAATATACATTTTGTAACTAACCCTCAAGACTTACGGTTAGGTTCTCCTCAAGTTTATGATCGCGAAGCTATTTATACTGCTCCCGTGGTGATTTATAACTGGGGAGACACCGAAGATACCGGTGTAGCCACCCTAAATTATGACTACACCACCAGTTGGGCAAAAACTGATAATTTCTCCTTCTCTGAAAAAATTGGTGTCACCAATAAATACGAAGTGGGTATTCCTGGAATTGGCGGAGCGAGTTCTGAAATCAGCGCCGAATTTTCTGCTAGCCAAGGCTGGAGTGAAACCGACGGCAAAAGTACAACGATTTCTAGCCAAGCACAATATCGAGCAATGATGCCGCCTCGTAGTAAACGTTATATATCAATCACCCTATTTAAACAAAAGGCGGATGTTCCTTATACCTCCAGTTTATTTATGATGTACGATATAAAATATGAGAACTTCTTAAAATGGGGTGGTAATGCGCATATTGATCATCCGACAAATAGACCTAACTTCCCTTATACTTTTGGTGGAGCGAATGCGAATAATCTTAATGGGCCAGAAGCCTTAGTTGATCAATATCTTCATCAGGATATTAACGGTTACGGTGTATGGGATTGGCCTACTGCAGTTAACTCCGCAAACAGTAAAAACAATTTCGAATGGATATTGGCTAATATTAGTAGACAACATGGTGCGCCTATTAGTGGTAAGTTTACCGCTATCGATTCGAGTCAATTTAATATTGATGCTAGTGAAGCATATCCACTAACAGCTGAAGATATCGCTAACCGTCCCGAAAATTTACAAAGATCAGGACTTAATAGCAATATTCAGATGACTGTCGGTGACATCCAAAATGATGACTACGACGGTTTAATCAGAAATCTGAATATTTCGAAATCAAACCAAGTCATGTTAAATAATTAAAGTACCTTATACTTTTACCTAGTCAATGCGTTACAAAAAAGCTACTCATTCGAGTAGCTTTTCTTTAGCAGTTATTCCTGCATAAGTTAGTTATTCAATAAAGTCAGTAAACTTTTATACGATCCGCTTAATATAAAATCAAAGTGATAAGTTAAGCCTAGATAAAAATGATTCGGGCTGAAAGTTACCGACTGAGTATCACTAAGTCCACAACTTTAGGATGACAAATTTGAGAGTAAGCAGGCGACGTTATGTTATTAAGTGTAAAAGATTTCACAAAACGATGCATTTACAACTTATGTATGACGGCATAAAAACTTACTCAACCTAAAGGCTGACAAATTTCAAGCTAACTGAAAAAATTTAACATCAGAATACTAACCCATAATAAGCAATTCATTGTCATTATTGATCTTTTTTGAGTATTTCGTTGCCACCTACTTTTGTACTAAGACTTTTTTTACCGCGTTTATCCTAATAAGGTATTTTAAGCTCGAGATGTAACTAAATAGTTACAATTGATAATCGTTTGTCATTTACTAATCAAACCATTTTTAATAAAAATATGGCTGCATATCCTACTTTTTAGAGGTCTCGTCGTTTATGGAGACTATAAAAAAAATGGAGAATCGTATGGAACACAAACATAAAATAGCCCTCGCAGTATTGGCAGCCCTGAGCACACTTCCAATGCAATCCCAAGCAGCACAATTACTTCCAGTGAACAGTAACAAAGCCATTAAAGATACCTATATAGTGGTCTTTAATACCCCGAGTATTTTAAATCTACAAGATACATCCGCGTTAGCTAATTTTTCCACTCAACAAGCCAACATTCTCGCTAATGATTACAATATTAGCGTGGTGAAAAACTTCGGTAACGCACTAAATGGCGTATTGATTAAAGCCAATGCCAAGCAGATCGCTGAACTTCAAGATGACCCTAAAATTAAATACATAGAACAAGATCAAATGATGTCGATCTCCCCTATTATGTCTGCCAGTAGCGATCAAGGCAGTCCAACGTGGGGCTTAGACAGAATAGATCAGCGAGATCTGCCTTTCGATAACAACTACCATTACGATTATGATGGTACGGGGGTCACCGCCTATATTATCGATACAGGGGTACTCAATAGCCATAATGAATTTGGTGGACGAGCCACCAGTGGATATGACTTTATCGATAACGACTCAGATACCACAGACTGTAATGGCCATGGTACTCATGTTGCGGGCACAATCGGTGGTGCCAGCTATGGGGTTGCAAAAAATGTCAATATTGTTGGGGTACGGGTACTCAGTTGTAGTGGTTCAGGCAGTAACTCTGGAGTGATTGCAGGCATTAATTGGGTCAAAAATAATGCCTCTGGTCCTTCTGTAGCCAACATGAGCCTAGGTGGTGGTGCATCACAAGCAACAGATGATGCCGTTAATGCTGCGGTTGCTGCAGGGATTAGTTTTGTGGTTGCTGCAGGTAATGACAATAGCAATGCTTGTAATTACTCTCCAGCTAGTGCCGCCGATGCGATTACTGTGGGATCAACAACCAGCTCTGATTCACGCTCAAGCTTTTCAAACTATGGTACTTGTCTTGATATTTATGCCCCAGGCTCAAGCATCACCTCGGCTTGGTACACTTCAAACAGTGCAACTAACACCATTAGTGGTACTTCAATGGCCGCGCCACATGTTGCGGGGGTTGCTGCGCTATATCTTAATGAAACCCCCAGTATGACTCCAACACAAGTGACTAACTTGCTGGCGACAAGAGCAAGTAGCGGTAAGGTATCTGATGCAAAAACTGGATCGCCAAATTCACTGCTGTTCTCACTGGATGGCGATGGTGGTTGTGGTGATAACTGTCCGCCGCCGCCTTCTGACACTGAACTTCTTGATGGTCAAGCTATTGCAACAAGCGGGGGCCAGGGCTCAACAAGTTACTATTTCATTGATGTGCCAACCAATGCAACCAGCCTTGCGGTTACCTTAGCTGGTGGTTCTGGTGATGCCGATATGTATGTCAGCCAAGGGGTTAAACCGACCATTAATAGTTATCAATGTCGTCCATTTCAAAATGGTAATAATGAAAGCTGCGACTTCACTAATCCTGCTGCTGGTAAATGGTACGTTATGATCCAAGGTTACTCAGCCTTCGCTAATGCTAACCTTACTGCGGACTACAATCTAGGTGGCGGAAGTAGTTGTACAGACAGTGATTGTCTTGTTAATGGTGTTCCAAGAACAGGATTAAGCGGTGCAAGCAGTTCACAAACCTTTTATAAGGTCGTCGTACCAGCTAATAACACCCTCAATGTGACCATGAGTGGTGGTAGCGGTGATGCCGATATATACGTCAAAGCCGGCACACAACCGACCACAGGCAGTTTTGATTGTCGTCCCTACAAAAATGGTAACAATGAAAGCTGTTCTTTCACCCCAACGGTTGAAACGACTTATCATGTGATGCTAAGAGGTTACACTAACTATTCGGGGGTAAACCTAGTAGCAAACTATGAGTAAATAACCTTAAACGAGAAGTAAAAAATACCGGCTATTTCTGATTGAAGTAGACGGTATTTTTTTCACTAAACATTTGCCGCTTTAGCGCACGTTTATTCGTCACTATAAAAGTCTTTATCCGATTTCACTCTGCACGATTATGCTCAAAATATCGGCTTGAATAACCGATAATCATCCATTTTAACTATTATTCATAGCTGTAATTTAATTGTGGCCAAATACCGCCCAGATGACATTCAGGTGGTATTTATACCGACAATATAGAACAAGCATTCTGATAGACAATGTCGATAATAGTTAGCGAGCAACCGCTCAAATATAGGCTTAATAATTGGCCATAACTGTCGTTATGGCCGATTATTTATCTCAACGCTACGCGCATTAAGTCGATACATCTAGCCAACACTGCCGTTAGCATCAGGCCAAGCCTAAACCACTATTTACGGCAGTAAACTAACGAAATAGCATTGATTAGTTTTAACGTAAATCAACCTGCAGTGCGACTCCTGAACTCTGGGGTTCACTCTGCACTGTGATGTAATACCACCCCACGTTTGGTGCATCGACTGTGATACTTTCTTGAGTGTTAGCAGGCGTGACAGACGCTGCATCGAAGTGTTGAGCATTGGCCCACGTTGTCCCCGAAAACAGGCTCACATCACCACTGCCGTGGGCCGAGTTGATGCTTAACTGACTCGTACCTTCTGGCACCCAAAGATAGTAATCGCTGCGACCATCGGTGGTGCAGATGGCTTTGCCTGAACTCAGCTCACCATGACTCAAGGGTGATTGTGTCGCGCAGGCATTGTCGATTATAGCTGGCGTCGGCGTGTTGCTCGCGCCTGTATTGAGGGTGAGTGTTACGCCGCTAAACTCAGTGGCAGTATCCACTGTGATATAACGCCAGCCGCGATTGGCACTGAAGCTAAGCGACTCTTGATTACCCACTTGAGTGCTCTTGGCATCGGCATTATCGGCGTCGGCCCACTGGCTGGCATTGAAGTAAAGATTGGCATCCCCAGAACCGCCCTTAGTGGTGACGGTGAACTGAGTATTATCTTCCTCAACCCAGAAGTAGAAGCTGTTGCGTCCACCACTGATACACTCGTTTTTGCCCAGTGTGAGCTGGCCGTAATCTAAGGTCACTGCACCGCAATTTGCTGGTGGCTCAGGATCTACGCCGCCATCTCCCAGATCGGGATCAACATCAGCGAACAGCTCAGTGGTGCTAACTTGCATATCGACGCCGCCAAAATCCCCCGACAAGGTAATGTAGTGCCAATATTCGTCAGGGTTTAACTGCACTTTAATAACTTGATAGTTACCGTTGCCGATCCCCGCGCCTTGGTTTTGTTCTGGGCTTGCCCAACTTTTAGAATTGAAATAAATGTCGGCATCACCCCAACCGCCGCCAATCTTGATCCACAGATCTTGGGCCGAGCGCTCGGTATTAGTGAAACTGAAACTGGCGCGGCCGAGTTTGGAATCAATACATTCCATCGGCACATCGATTTTAAGGCTGGCCGATTCTGTGTAACGGTAGGCTTCGTTCGTCACTTGGCAAGGGGAGTAATCTTTACTGATAGTGCCCGCAGGACCAGTCCAGTTACCTTCACGGCCACTGGGCTCAGCATCGACATCACTTGGGCCTTTATCGACAATGCCATTGTCAGCCGTGCTCAAGCCGCTGGCGAGCCAACCTTTCCACTCGTTGTCGTAACGTGTACCGATACCATCCATAAAGGTTTGATATTCCGCGTATTGGTCGTTACGTAGGTAGGCGAGAATCTGTCTTACATCGTCCCTGTGATGCTCAAACATAAAGCGCACCGCAAGATAACCCCAACGGTAGATACGGTCTTGGCCCGATTCATAGTTGTTTTTGAATATGGTCGACAACATAAACTCACCGGTTTCGCCCATGGCAATCGCCGCGGTATTGGCATCACGGTAAGAAATGTATTCCGCTAGACCTTCAATCCACCAAATGGTATTGGCCGACGTGCCGCGACTAAAGTCACCAAACAGGTTATAGCGCCCGTCTAGGTAGTGCACATATTCGTGTTGCAGGTTCCAGACATGGAAATCCGGCGTGCGCCATTCGGCTTCATAGGCGATAAAACGCGCCTGATTTTTGAGTCCGGCGGGCGAGCCTTCAAGGTACATGCCGCCGTTGTCGGTATTGATACCAAAGATACTGTTGGCTAAGGATTTATACTCAGACGAGCTGCCAAATATCACTAGCTCTAAATCATCGTTGTTATCTTGCCCTACAGGTTGCATGCCCGTTTCAAGTTTGCTGTGGAAATAGCTTTCTTGGCTGGTCAACACATCACAGGCCCACTTGGCTTGATCTTGATAGAGATCTTGGGCGCGGATCTTGAGACTGTCGGAGCATTTCCAGTTGAAAGGTAGGGTATCGGCCTCTAACTGCGCCTTAAAACCACAGATATTGTAATCGTTACAATGGCTGCGATCGTAATAGTCGGCCATTTCTGCCGTCGCGTACCAAAGCACTTTGCTCGGTTCGCTTTTACTGGTGCTGCTGAGGATGTTTTTAACTAGCTGAGTCACTCGCGGGCGCATGGCATCAATGTAATACAGCCGAGATAACTCTTTGACTGAGTTGACTAACAGATACTCTGCACTGGTGCCTAACAAGTCGCGGTGTTCGAGTTGAAAGTTATTTAGCGCATCTAAAATGCCTTGGTCACGTGCGAACAGCGCCTGCATGTCATCATTCCACTGGGCGCGGAATAAGGTGGTAAACACTGAGTTTGCTGCGGCGTTCATGGCGAAACTGGCTTGCCAGTTAGCGTCGTAGTCCGTTAGCACTTTTATGGTGACATGATTAAAATCGGCGCCGATCTCGGCAGAGTCAATCAGGATTAAGGCTTCTTTCAACACGCCAGCATTGTCATCGGAAACAGTCCAAATCGCAGCGTTCGCAAATAAAGCGTTGAGGGCCGATTTTAAGCTGGCCTTAGCGGCGCTGCTGTAAGCGGGTACATCATTTGGGCTGTAAAACTGCACATAGAGGGCTGCGCGGACAAAGTAAATATGCGATTCAAGATGCTGAACATCGACCCCAGTGTAGTCCTTGGCTTTAGTGGCAATGGCGTTGGCGACACTGATCACATTGGCCTCGCTAAATAGCGCGGTCGCAGCACTGCCTTTGAGGCTATAGAGCTTACCGACGCATTCGGGTGTCGATTGGCTCAATTGATCCACTAGGGCTTGGCCCGATTTACCGACAAAGTCACTGCAGTCATTGCTCTGCACTGCGGCGCTGCGACTCTGTAACTTAAGTGGCAGTTGCTCCGAGACATCTATATGACGTTTTTGACGCGAATGTACCTCAAGTGAATCTATTGGGGTGGGCTCATTTGGTGATGCCATCAATGGCGTCTCCCGCAGCAGCGCTCTATGGGATTCAATTTGGCTAATGGGCGCCGAAGGCGGTAGTGGCAAAGGTTGAGCTTGTGGTGGGTTTAGGTTTAGTTTGTTAGTGGCTAAGGGGTTATTTGTATGATTGTCATGGGCAATAGCGGGAATCGAAACGGCTAAACTAATAGTCGCGAAGAGTAATATCTTTTTCATTGTGTATCCATTTTTATCTTGTCTGCAATGCAGATCTTCCTTGGGCGTTATTTGATGCGTGTAATATAAGCTTGCATCAAACCTCATTGGCCTTTTTACTGAATAAACAATGCTATAACTTGGTTAAACCGTAAAAAGTACCCAGAAATAATGGCGGTAATTGGTCAAAACATCCAGTGTTTGCCAGACTATTTTCTGCTTCGCTCCATTTTATCGCCCTACTAGGGTTTGCTCTATCTGCACGTTGCTCCAACATAATGACGCCTTAGGCGGCATGGAATAACCAATGACGTTGCTAACCTCACCGGACAGTAAAGTGACAGAAACAGACATGTATCTAGGCATCAGCATTGAATCTCAATTGGATAGCATTTTATGTAAACAAATTGCTGCTGACATATTTTCAAGTAAAAAAGGTTTCCACTTGGTAATATGTAGCCTGATAAGAATAATCATTCATTTTACTGCGAGAGCATTATGATCAATCAACTACAGCAAAAATATCAACTGTCATTATTTTTGCTACTGGGTACTGTGGCTATAATGGGTGTTTTTCCATTTGTAGTAATACGTTACCTCGATGGTAACTTTATTGCTGCTGGTATTGATATAACGCTCATACTAGGCATAGTCGCATTGGTCGCTTATGCATATTTCTCTAAAAAAATCCGCATAGTAAGCGCAATAGCAGCGGTATTTATTAATACCGGTGTTGTAGCCATAGTGATAGCAAATGGAATCGACAGTTTTTTGTGGGTTTATCCTGTCTTCGCAAGTACTTTTATTCTAGTCAGACCGCTTGAGGCCTTATGTATTAATTTCGTCGCTGGCGTTGCTATGGTGGCCATGTCTGATATTTTTAATACAATTTCATTAAACTCCTTTGTTATAACAATCTTGATGTTATCAATGAGTGCATTTATTCATGCCAGTCATGGCGTGAAGCAGTTTCCCTTACTAAAAAAGCTCAACACTATTGATGAACTCACTGGCGCATTTAATCGCCGCGCCATGAGCTCAGATATAAAAGCGGCTTTATCTAATGCAGAAAATAATGGTATTGAGCAATTATTGGCTATTCTAGATTTAGATTACTTTAAGACAGTCAATGACAAGTTCGGCCATGCTGTTGGAGACCAAGTACTAAAAGATTTTGTAACTATCACCACCTCACATATTGGTAAATACGATCGACTTTATCGGTTCGGGGGCGAAGAGTTTGTATTATTAATTCCCAATATGAGTGATCAACATATGTTTATTGATAATCTTAAAACGGCGATTAAGCAAGAGTTGAAAACACCAGATGGTAAAGAAATAACCGTATCATTTGGCGCTGCCCCATGGGTACCGGGTACAACGGCTGATACTTGGCTACAACGCGCAGACGAGGCACTTTATCTCGCAAAGGGACAAGGTCGTGACTGTGCTGTGTTCAGCAATAAGTAGCTTTTGCTAGACTTAGCGATTAATAGCAATCTGTAACAGTATGCTTGTGACCGCAAGCTACAGTAATGGATAAATATCAATTTATCCTGATAAACAGATTTAAAGCCTTTTTAGCATAAATACACTAGTTGTGAATACTTTAAACAAAAAAAATACAAGTTGGATTTATATGTCTTTTTTATATTTACATTAATAGAATTTTAAATTAAAAATTAACATTCAGAATCAGTGAATATTTTATAAACATGACAAAAGCGACATTAATATTGTTATACATTGATTTTAATTTTGTTGCTTTATTATGTGTGCGAAAATAAAAGCAAGATTGAGATGACTCTCCCTTATCTCAATTCATATTCTAAATTCAGCAACCACAAAGCTGTATTTATTTTCGTATCTCAATTTAAATAAACAGTATTAACATCCCATATGAAGTCATATTCACTAAAGCAAAAGATATTACTATCGGTTGTCCTCGCCCTTGCGGTTGTCATTGGACTATTATCGTGGCACAGCTATTCAACCCAAAAAAGCTCGTTACTGCAAAGTAGTGTTAATCAGGTAAGTGAATCTGGTAAACAACAGGCAAAACTAATTGAAGGATGGTTGTCTGATCGTAAACGCATCATCAGCTCAGTTGCCACTAAGGTCGAAGGTGATACGCTTAATGCTTTGCAACAAGCAAAAATCTCCGGCGATTTTCAGCTAACCTATTTCGGTAACAATAATGGCATAATGATTGATTCAGACCCGAGTATTGATCGTACCGGCTATGATCCTAGATCGCGTCCCTGGTACCATCAATCACAACAAGCACGTAAAACAATTATTACCAAACCTTACGTAGATGTCGCCTTTAATGTATTGGTCGTCACTATCGCTAAACCGACCAACAATGGCGTAGTTGCTGGTGATGTTTCAATTGCTAGCTTAGTCGATAGCGTCAACAGCATGTCCCTGCCAGCCAACGGTTATGCCATCATGATGCATAAAGACGGCACTGTGATTGCTTATAAAGACGCAAATAAATTGATGGGCAAAATTACGTCTATTGATAATAAGTTAAGCAGTCAATTGATCCAATCAAGTCGTCAAACAGGCAAATTAGTACCTGTCTATTTTGATACTGAAGGCAGAGATAAATTACTCTGGAGCGAAGAGATACCGAATACTGATTGGCAACTGGTTTTTGTACTCGACCAACAAACCCTAGAAGCACCACTTGCCAGTTTAATGTTTACCCAACTAGGATTGGCTATATTAGTACTGATTATCAGTGTGTTATCAATTTCATGGTTATTAAGCCTGTTACTTGCACCATTAAGCCGTGTATCACAAGCATTATCCCGTATCGCTGACGGCAATGGTGATTTAACCCAACGCATCACTGTCGACAGTCAGGATGAAGTCGGGGTGCTAGCCGATAACTTTAACCGCTTTGTGAGTAGTCAACATCAGCTGATCAGCCATATTCGTCATCTGGCGCACGAACTGCATTTAGATGCAGAGCAGAGTTTACTTACAAATCAAACAAGTGTTGATGAGTTGCAACGCCAACAGCAAGAAGTCGCAATGGTTGCGACTGCAGTGACGGAAATGTCATGCGCAACCCATGAGATTGCAGCCAATGCTGAAAGTACTGCTGCGGCGGCACAACAGTCAACCCAAAGCAGTATTCAAGGTAAAGGTTTAGTTGATAAAACTCGCACGACCATTAATTCGTTGGCATCAGAAATAGATGAAACCACGACCGTCATTGGTAAATTAAGCCTACATGCACAAGCCATCTCTAGCATTTTGACAACAATTCAAGGGATTGCTGAGCAAACTAACTTATTGGCATTAAATGCAGCCATTGAGGCTGCTCGTGCGGGTGAACAAGGTCGTGGTTTTGCCGTAGTGGCTGATGAAGTGCGAGTATTATCTCGTCGGACTCAAGACTCAACGGCAGAGATTTATACCACTATCGAAACCTTACAAAGCACAACCAAACAAGCTGTTTGCTTGATGGACAGTAGTAAAACATTAGCCAATAACAGTGTTGATGATGTTAACGCTGCGGCAAACGCTCTGGAAGAAATCACTGAAGCGGTCAATATGATTTCTGATATGGCGGGTCAAATAGCCATAGCAGCAGAAGAGCAAACACAGGTGACGAACGAAATAACTAAGAATACTGTTGCGATAAAAGATGTCACCGATGAGATCACCTCATCGGCGATGACTCATTTAGACCAAGCGACAATGCTCAAAGACCGTGCGACAGATTTGAGTAACAAAGTCGCCACCTTTATTTTGTAACCATGATTTATTAGTCTGGTGCAGGCATATTGCTAAGCAATAATATCCTGCCGAGTTCCAACGACATTTGGATGAGTCTTTTGAGGTAAAAGCCAGTTAGCTTTCCTCAAAGACTCAACAAAATCAAGATTCGTAATCTAAAGCCAATAGTAATAACCTATGTCGCTGAAAGCAAAGTCTGACATAGGCAGCTTTTAGCTTTCAATCACTTATCGAAAAGATATAACCATACTCTGACATAAAATGTACCCATAGTCTGACAAATCAGAACAGCACCTAGATACTATAATTATGAATTGTCATTTTATTACAACTGAAAGCGTATCTCTTGCAAACTCATTTTTAAACAGAAATAAGCTAGGATTCAAGCTATATAGTTGACTGTAGGTATTAGGGAATATATGGCAGTGGATATACGATCTTTCTCGTACATCTAACCGATAAGGATATTAGGGATTAGCCTCACTAAGGTTTAATATTCGTGTAATTGGATACACAATCAATATCAACAACACACAAAATAATGTGTTGTAAATAACACCTTCAGCAGGTGCTTTAGAAATAGGTTCATAGAAAAAAAGTGCGATACAAAATGAAAATATTGAAAAGCCGATCTTTCGCGGAACATGACAGATGTCGAATTCAGTTAAGATAAGTTTAAACCAAGGAAAGCCACAAAAAATAGATATTGAGACAATTGGTAAGATTGTCGTACTCCAATTTTCAATTATTTGTCCTACTACGAGTTGACTCGTACTGGAGTTTGAAAATAGCGCTAGCACTACTACCAAGGTTGTAGCGACCCAAGACAAAAATATAAATATATTGACTAATTTTACATATATATCTGGCAGCTCATTTTTCATCGAATCCCTCGTAAAGCTACAAAAAAACCAAACTGGAGTTAAACATTTTTAATCCATGAATCAACAATATATAAAAAATATCATCGAATGGGTTAAATTTGTCAAACTATGGGTACATTATGTCAATGTATGGGTTCAGCGACAACCTAAAACACTAATATTTAATGCTCGACTTGAGGTTATTTCATCGCGGATTTGATGTATAAATCGAAGCGATTTTTTTTAGTTTCAATCACAGAATGCGGCTTTACACCGTCTAAATCATCAGCGTAATCAGGGCGTTTTACAACGACACGCTTGGTGGCTAATGCGATAGCAGGTGCCAGTAATCCATCGGCATCAAGATCAGCCCCAACTAAGGTTTGGAATACTCGCATTTCTTTTTTTACCAGCGCTGACTTTTCACGGTGTGGGTACATGGGATCAAGGTAAACCACATCAATCTCGCTGACGTTAGTGCTCGTTTTCACCGCATCGGCTAATGCATTGAGGCTGGAACCATGGAACAAGCTCATACGCTCATGCATCCATTGGCCAATTTCAGCATCATCATACGCGCGGCGTAAACCGTCTTCGAGTAGCGCGGCAACCACGGGGTTTCGTTCAACCATAATGACTTTACAACCTAGGCTGGCCAATACAAATGCATCACGGCCTAAGCCGGCAGTTCCATCCACAACCGTTGGCGTTAAGCCTTGTTTTAATCCAACCGCTTTGGCGATAGATTGACCTCGCCCGCCACCAAACTTACGCCGATGAGCAACCGCACCAGAAACAAAATCAACACTAATGCCGTCTAGTTTAGGCTCATCTCGTTTATGCAAACTTAGGCAGTTTTGCTCAAAGCGCAATTCAAAAGCAGCATGCTGGTCCCACACAAGCTGCCAGCGCTGGGCAATATCGACTAATGAAGGATACTGCTGATTAAAGAAGATAGGTGTCTGCAACAAGATGATTACCATGCCAATATAAGAAACTACGCCATTATGCCAAAAGCCATCACCAGTGAACACCTATACCTCGCGCGCTAGAAAACTTATAATGTCGTTATTACACAGTTTTTGCTGTCTCATTTAGTAAATGGAAATGCCCATGCTCAGTTATCGCCACGGTTATCATGCAGGCAATTATGCCGATGTGCTTAAGCACTCAATGCTTATTCAAGTATTAAAAGCGATGCAGAAAAAAGATAAACCTTATGTGTATATCGATACTCATGCAGGTGCCGGCGCCTACTCATTAACCGATGAGTTTGCTCAGAAAACGGGCGAGTATTTAGACGGCGTGGCTAAATTATGGGACCACGCAAATTTACCTACTGCATTGGCTGATTACGTTGAGACAGTAAAGCACTTTAACGCTGAATTTGATGGTGAATTAACGGTTTACCCTGGTTCACCTGCGATTGTCGATGTCGAACTGCGTCCGCAAGATCGTATGGTATTGCACGAACTGCATGTTACTGACCACGAGTTACTGGAAAATTATTTCATTGACGACAAGCAAGTAAAAGTCATTCGAGGAGATGGTTTAAAAGGATTAATTGCCGCGGTTCCTCCATTAGAGCGCCGTGGAGTCATATTAATTGATCCCAGCTATGAAATGAAAACTGACTATCAGGATGTGGCTGAAACCATTATTAAAGCTCATAAACGTTTTGCGACTGGGACATTTGTTTTATGGTATCCAGTGGTAAAACGTGAGCAAACAGAAGCTATGTTAACCTTGCTAAAAAACAGCGGAATTAAAAAACAGTTGCGTATTGAGCAAGCCGTTAGCGCTGACAGTGACGAGTTTGGCATGACAGCTGCTGGCTTATGGGTCATTAACCCACCTTGGCAATTAGATGTATTAGCTAAAGAAGCATTAGATTATTTAACCCCATTATTAGGTCATGCCGATGGCCATACGACTGTGAAGTGGGAAGTCGGCGAATAATTTACCCTCTGCAGGGTTTATGTTGCTGTGGCGTGTAAATGATTTAGTAGCTAAGATTATTTAACGCCGTTATTAAATCTAGGTCATGCCGATGGCCATACGACTGTGAAGTGGGAAGTCGGCGAATAATTTACCCTCTGCAGGGTTTATGTTGCTGTGGCGTGTAAATGATTTAGTAGCTAAGATTATTTAACGCCGTTATTAAATCTAGGTCATGCCGATGGCCATACGACTGTGAAGTGGGAAGTCGGCGAATAATTTACCCTCTGCAGGGTTTATGTTGCTGTGGCGTGTAAATGATTTAGTAGCTAAGATTATTTAACGCCGTTATTAAATCTAGATCATGCCGATGGCCATACGACTGTGAAGTGGGAAGTCGGTGAATAATTTAGCCTCTGCAGGCTTTATGTTGCAGTGCAATGTGAAGAATGATTACTGATAGTAGATAATAGAAAATGCCCAAACCGTAGCAACGGTTTGGGCATTTTTGTTTTTATCTTAAAATCATTTCAGGTCACTTTATTTAAAGAATGCACCTGCTGCACCCGGAAACACTACTGGGCTGATATTGCCATTCGCGGCAACGCTGGCCACGCCATATAAGTAATTATCGATAACCATATTATCCAACGTGAACTGATTAACCTTGCCGACATAGCGACTGTGAGTCCATTGTGGCACTGTGGTTAAACGCCAATAGACGCGATATCCAACAACAGTTTTATCATCACTTTTTGCCCAACTTAAGGTGGTACTCGGTGATACTTGCCCTGCAATGGTAACCTTGGTTGGCGGTGCTGGTGCCCACGCTTGAGACGCTAAGCTCAGTGCATTAAGTGCAGTCAGTTTGGCTGTAAAGTCAAAATCGACACCTTCAATCACATCACCATACGCAATGCCATCTTCAACGCGAATATCTTGATGCTGACGATTATAGTTCTCGTTGGTTTCCATAATCCGTACGGCAGGCAAGCCAGCCTGATTAAACGGTAAATGATGTCCACCACGACCAAAACGGTCGAGGCGATACACTAGCATCACCTCTAAATTAGTCATGTACTGGTCTGCTAACGATTTAATTTTACGGGCTAAATTACGTGAAGCAGAATCATTTTCGCCGCCACTAAAATAGCGTTCTTTGGCTTCATCTGCGGTTTCGGCAATACGTACACCTTCAGAAAACACCCGCACACTACTGTTATTCACCACGCCATTAATGCCTGATATATTGCCAATCATGTCATTATTTAATACTGCTTGAACCTGCCAATTTTGCGCTTTAGCATAGTCAGCTAAAATATTACCGCCATACAGGCCTTGCTCTTCGCCCGACAACGCAGCATAAACGATAGTGCCGTTAAATTGATATTTTGATAATACGCGAGCAGCTTCTAGCGCTCCCGCAACCCCCGACGCATTGTCATTAGCGCCAGGAGAAATTGAGCTGGCATCTAATACATCACTGACACGTGAATCAATATCACCGCTCATCATCACTACGCGCTTAGGATCTGTTTGACCACGTTGAATAGCAATAACATTAACCACTTCGGTTGGGTTCGCAATTCGTTTACCTTGAACGGTATCAGCCACAGTCACCACTTCTAAACAGCCGCCACACTCTTTAGATATACGATTAAATTCAGCTTCAATCCAACGTCTTGCAGCACCAATACCCTGGGTATCAGATTGAGTATCAGACAAGGTATGGCGGGTTCCGAAACCGACTAAAGTGCGAATATCTTGCTCAATCCGCTGGGCTTGTGGTGCAGTCGCGATGTCGTATAAACGCACATCTTCTTGCGATGGCGCAGCTGATGATTTATCGGCAGCAACGGCGGGGACAGCTACAGCGCCCAATATCAGTAATCCGGCCATACTAGCAAGGCCATAGCCCTGAGTGCGACGGAACGGGATACGCTTGGAGTGAAGTTTATCAAGTAAATGATTCATTAATAATTACCTTAAATTAACTGGCTAATGCCTTTTGATAGCGTTTTAATAATATTTTTACACGCTTTACATAAGCTTGTGTTTCAGGATAGGGCGGTATGCCGCGGTATTGCATCACAGTAGTCGGGCCAGCATTGTATGCTGCACACGCAAGGTCAATGTCGCCGTTGAATTGGCTGAGTAACTGTGCAAGATAACGACTGCCACCGCGAATATTTTGCTGAGCATTAAAAGGATCATCAACGCCCATATCGCTAGCGGTCGCAGGCATTAACTGCATCAAGCCTTTGGCACCCGCTTTTGATAGTGCACCCATTTTGAAAGCCGACTCAGCATGAATAACGGCCCGAATAAGTGCAGGATCCAGCTGATATTGGCGCGCTGCTAAAGCAACATCAGCAGCAAAAGGTGAAGTAAATAATGGAATTTTATACCAATCGATAACCGAGTCGACACGACATGCAAAACATTCATACAACAGCACTTGGTAGTCATCACCCTGCGGTTGTACATCGCTAAATACCATCACGCCATTGGTTTGCTTATATTGGTAAACTTTACGTTTTTCAACGCCTAAATCACTCACGATACCATTGTCGGAATAACTCGCCTTAATGCGCTGCTTACTCGGTACACTGGCCGACGGCTTTAACGGGTAGTCATTCGTTAAGGTGCGCGGCTGCGGTTTTTCATCGACATAGCCTGCTGTTAATGACAATGGATCTTTGATTGAATCAACCTTGCTTCGACTCGTCATCTTATCCATTTCTGATGCCGGAGCGGTGTTTTCTGCAACGGGTGCAGGTTGTGTAGGTTGTAACGATAACTGTTTTTTAACTGCGGCTTGTTCAGGCAAGTACTTAGCTTTGAGTTGTGGCTTGTCAACTTCTTCTACGGCGGGATAAATCACTTGTTTGGCTTGCACCTGCATGTGTAAACCAGCGCAAGCCAACAATCCCATGATACCCAATAGCGTCTGTCGATTACCCCATATCATTGGGTTAGTCCTGCACTTGATCGAATATTGGCATCGGCGCGATACGCGCAAATTTAGCCACAGCAGATCCAGGAAAAATTTTAACACCGCTGTTTAACTCGTCGACGGCTTTGCGGTAAAAATCCTCTGCATGGACAAAATCGAGTTCTAACTGTAAATACTCGGCAAGCTGGTCAGCACACAGTTTGTCTTTATTTACCGTTGATAATAACGCCTCTAAACCTTGATCAATCTGTTGCCACGCAGCAATAGATACCGACAAGGAGCCGCCCGCTACGTTTGATTCTTCTATGGGTTGTTCCCAATCATGTTGGGGCTGCATTTGTTTAAGTTGCAACAATTGAGCTTGTTGATCATCAGTTAGGGGGTGTTGATACGACTTTTTTTCCTGGCACAGTTCAGTGAACAACATTAATCTTTTATCAATTTTTGCGTCGATCACTTTCAGCGCTTCAATGGCTGAAGTGCGCTTTTTAAGTAAACTGGCATACCAAAGATAAGCCAGAATAGCGGCTAAAGTGAGGCTAATAAATAGCGCCTGCATGGTGACATCCTTTATTATTGTTATTCACTATCATAATCATAATTTAATCAAAAGTTCATCTTTATCGATGATAGCTTAGCTAAAAAATAACCATTAAAGTATCAGTAAAGCACGAATAGATGTTAATAAGCTGTTTTAATTAACATTTCGACTATAACACAACAAATCTGCACATATGTGACCTAAAACTGTACTGTTTATAATTAAATAGCTAACTTTATCAGATACCTAATATAATTTTAACCAGAGTGTTTTTTAAACACATTTTCAGTTTTCTATTGAATATAAACCAAAATACCGTTTAATAATGCCGACTTAATACCTTTTGAGTCAGTTTTCACTCTCTGTATCTTTTCAAAAACAATAGTCATAAAAAAGCCCAGCTAAACTGGGCTTTTTACAATCAATAATGTAAAAAATTAAATATTTTTTCTATCGTTATCGACTTGCTCATCTTCCTCTTCCGTTGGTTTTTCACGCTTACTGAAAATGCGCTCAACCACCACAAAGAATAACGGCACAAAGAAGATACCTAAGAAGGTGGAGGTCATCATACCGCCCAATACCGCAGTACCGATGGCATTTTGACTACCTGAGCCAACTCCAGAACTAATCGCTAATGGCACAACACCTAAACCAAATGCTAATGAAGTCATTAGAATTGGGCGTAAACGCACACGTACCGCATGTAATGTTGCCTCAATTAGCCCAGATCCTTTTTCGTAATATTCCTTGGCAAACTCGACAATTAGAATGGCGTTTTTAGTCGCCAGGCCCACCGTGGTTAACAGACCGACTTGGAAGAATACGTCGTTAGGTAAACCGCGACCATTCATTGCCAATAGCGCCCCAATAATCCCCAGTGGTACCACTAAAATCACTGATAAAGGCACTGACCAGCTTTCATACAGTGCAGCCAATACTAAGAACACAATTAGGATAGATAAAGCATACAAACTAGGTGCTTGATTACCCGACAAACGTTCTTCGTACGACAAACCATTCCACTCTAAGCCGTACCCTGGAGGAAGCTGCTTGGCCATCTCCTCTAATGCATCCATCGCGTCACCAGTACTATAACCCGGTGCTGTTGAGCCTTGAATATTGACTGCGGGTACACCGTTAAAGCGCTGTAATTGTGGTGAGCCAAATTCCCAAGTACCGGATGCAAATGCCGAAAACGGTACCATTTCACCATTATTGTTACGTACATACCAAGAGTCTAAATCACCGGGTTGCATACGATATTTAGCGTCCCCCTGAACATAAACCTTTTTAACTCGGCCACGGTCAATAAAGTCATTCACATATGACCCACCCCATGCGGTACCCAGCACGCTGTTGACGCTATTAATATCAATATCTAAAGCACGCAATTTAGCGTGATCAATATTAATTTTGTATATCGGCGCATCTTCCTGACCATTTGGACGAACCCCAACAAGATTCGAGTTTTGTGAAGCCATGCCTAATAATTGATTACGCGCTTCAATTAACTTGGCGTGTCCTTGACCATTTAAGTCTTTCAGGTAAACATCGAAACCATTTGCAGTACCAAGCTCAATCACTGATGGCGGCACAAAGGCAAACACTAACGCCTCTTTAATTTGCGCAAAGTGACCCATGGCTCGTCCTGCCAATGATTTAACATCTTCACCCGGTGCTTCACGTTCAGACCAATCTTTTAAACCCACAAACGCAAGTCCCATATTTTGCCCAGAACCAGCAAAACTGAAACCTGAAACGGTAAAGACTGACCTCACAATGTCTTTTTCTTCAGTAAGATAATAATTAGAAACGTCTTTTAATACCTTAACCGTGCTTTCTTGGGTGGAGTTAGTTGGCAAAATCGCTTGTGTAAACAAGATACCTTGGTCTTCATCGGGTAAGAATGCCGTTGGCATACGTAAGAAAATCCAACCCACAGCAATAACTAAACCAACATAAATCAGCATAACTCTAAAAGAACGCTTAAGAATACTGCCGACACTTGATTCATAACGCGATGTCATTGCATCAAACTTACGGTTAAACCAGCCAAAGAACCCTGTATCTGCGTAGGAATGACCTTTTTCGATCGGTTTTAACATGGTGGCACATAATGCCGGCGTTAACACGATGGCGACAAACACCGATAAAGCCATCGCTGAAACAATAGTAATAGAGAACTGACGATAAATGACCCCGGTAGAGCCAGACATAAATGCCATTGGAACGAACACCGCCGACAAGGTCAAACCGATACCGACTAAGGCACTGGTAATTTGATCCATTGATTTTCGGGTTGCCTCAAGCGGACTTAAGCCTTCTTCAGACATTACGCGTTCAACGTTTTCAACCACAACAATCGCATCATCTACTAGTAAACCAATCGCCAATACCATAGCAAACATGGTTAAGGTATTAATGGTAAAACCGGCTGCAGATAACACAGCAAATGTTCCTAATAACACCACAGGTACAGCGATTGTTGGAATAAGTGTTGCTCTAAAATTTTGTAAAAACAGGTACATGATCAAGAACACCAACACTATGGCTTCTATCAATGTATGCACCACACCTTCGATTGATTGCTCAACGAACGGCGTTGTATCATAGGGATAAACCACCTCAAGCCCTTGAGGGAAAAACTCTTTCATCTCATTAACTTTGGCTTTAATACCCTCTGCAGTGTCTAACGCATTCGCACCGGTGGCTAATTTAAACGCTAAACCAGATGCGGGTTTACCATTATAATATGAGTCTACCGCGTAGCTTTCTGCGCCTAATTCCACTCTGGCAACATCGGCTAAAAAAACGTTGGCGCCCGACGAATCAGATTTAACAATAATTTTCTTAAACTGCTCTGGTGTTTGTAAGCGGCTTTGTGCTGATACCGTCGCGTTAAGCTCTTGACCCGCAACCGAAGGCGCACCACCTAATTGACCCGCTGATATCTGAGCATTTTGCTCACGTATTGCAGCAATGACATCAATACTGGTTAGTTTGTATTGGGTTAACTTAAGCGGGTCTAACCAAATACGCATTGCGTACTGCGCACCAAAAAGTGTCAGTTCACCCACACCAGGTACACGGCTCATTGGGTCTTGTACGTTGGCAGCAACATAATCGGCAATATCGCTTTTCCCCATTGAACCATCAGCAGACACAAAGCCAAGCACCATTAAAAAGCCCGAGCTGGACTTGTTAACTTGTACACCTTGTTGCTGAACTTCAGTGGGTAATAACGGAGTAGCCGCTTGCAGCTTATTCTGAACTTGTACTTGAGCAATATCAGGATCGGCCTCAGCATTAAACGTCAGGGTAATCTTCGCATTACCAAAACTGTCACTGGTCGATGAGATATAACGTAAGTGATCCAGCCCGGTCATGCGCTGCTCAATCACCTGAGTAACCGTGTCTTCCATGGTTTTAGCCGAAGCACCTGGATAGAAAGCACTGATCACCACTGTTGGCGGTGCAATACTCGGATACTGTGCAATGGGCAAGCCTTTAATGGCTAACACACCCGCGAGCATAATTAATAATGCAATCACCCAAGCAAAAATAGGGCGATCAATAAAAAAGCGAGCCATAATGATTCCCTATTTTTGTGGTTGGTCAGCCGTTAACGCCTGAGCTGAAACAGGTGCACCAGGACGAATTTTTTGTAATCCTTCGACAATTAATTTATCGCCAACAGACAAACCATCAACAATGCGCCATTGATTACCAATCACTTCAGCTGTTTTTACCACACGCATTTCAACATTACTGTCTTGATTAACTATCATTGCGACAGCTTCACCTTTAGAGTTACGCGTAATGGCACGTTGTGGCACTAAAATCGCTTGTGGATCTTGGCCAGCATTGAGCAATGCACGAACATACATACCCGGTAACAGTATTCCGTCTGGGTTAGGAAACTCAGCGCGAAGGGTTACAGAGCCAGTCGTTTCATCAACGTTAACTTCAGCAAATTGTAGAATGCCTTGTTGTTCGTAGGTGCTACCATCTTCAAGGATTAAGGTTACTTTAGCATTTTCACTTTCCAGTAACTGCCCAGAACGTAAGTTAGCTTTTAAACGTAACAGCTGCGCACTTGACTGCACTATGTCGATATTAATGGGATCAAGCTGTTGAATTGTCGCTAACGTATTGCTTTGGTTTGCCGTCACCAAGGCGCCGGCAGTCACTGATGATTTGCCAATACGACCAGAAATCGGTGCTTTAACTTCAGTATATTCAGTGTTAATTGTCGCAGTATTAATCGCGGCTTTAGCAACCACAACCGCAGCTTGTGCTTCTTTATATGCCGCTTCAGTCTCGTCAAAATCTTGCTTACTGATCGCATTAGTTTTAACTAACTTGTCATAACGCGCGGCTTTGGCTTTAGCGGAAGCTAAACCAGCATTGGCACTCGCAAGATCGGCTTGCGCACTTACCAGTGCTGCTTTATAGGTTGCGGCGTCAATTTGATACAGTGATTGACCTTGCTTAACTTCAGTCCCTTCAGTAAAGGCACGTTTAGTGATAATACCTGTGACTTGCGGTCGTACTTCGGCTTCTAAATACGCACGACTGCGGCCAGGTAGCTCAACTTGAATCGCTTGCGAAATCGCTTCAACGGTCATCACGCCAACAGGTGTAGGTGGTCGCGGTTGTTGTGACTGGGCATTTTCATCCCCTTTACCACAAGCGGTAATCCATAATGCAGCAGAAATAACTGCGGCGACTTTCAATGCTTTGTGCATGAGTGCTCCTACTCCAATTTATTTTCAATATGCGCCACTCGATCTTGAGTAGCCGATTTGAAAATAGCTAATATTAAACTTTAAAATTTTCTGTGTACTTTATCGCATAGGTATAAAATTCAAACAACTTAGCTGATGCGAATAAATTGTAAATAAATAATAAGCTTACGTTATATATACTTAAAAAGTTAACAAATTGTGCTATTCGAGTGAGTAATAAAACAAGCTCGATCAATTATTTCATTCTTAACACTATTTATTAACATCTCAGCTGGATCAATTTGTGGGTTAACAACCGCACCAATGTTCACCAGTAATACACTAACCTAGTGGTTGTTGATGACAAGCTTATTTAAACCATCAATCTTTTATACTGCAAGCATACTATAGCCAGCATTACTCGCCAGCTTGAGAATTAGCCAACCATTTGAGCATCATTAAAAGTCAGCAAGCTCATATTATATTTAGTTAATTGACTGATACGCCCAAAAGACTCAAACCAATCATGTAATGGTAAATTAAACTGGCTATTTTACTGACTTTATCACCTTAGCGTTAACATCAATATGAGTCTGTGAGCATGGCAATGACAACATCTGGATATCGCGTGGTAATTTATTATAGGCGCCCATAGCAAACATGCTGAGTCAAACAGCCAAAAAGAGTCATCAATTTGTAAAAGCCATTAAAATAGCCACTGTTAAACAATATCTTGTGCTATTAGCCTTACATGCCATCAGGCGATTTAATTTCAATGCCCTTTGTGGCTGACTAAGAAGATCCTCTGCCACCACCAATACCTCAAAGCAGTCTGATTAAAAGTTTGTGGAGCATAATGATAGTGTTTATCACCTTTAAATCAGCAACTATTTTTAGCTATTGCCTCAAAAAGTAAACTACACAGTGTAGTTTAATAATCCATTGTTGAAAAGTAAACTGCTCAGTGTAAAATATTACAATAAGATCGCTTAGATGAAACCAATGAACTTAGAAAAACAAACACGTAGCCAATTAAAACGTGCTGCGATTATTGAGGCCGCCAGAACAACCTTTAAATCATTAGGGGTTACGGCTACCAGTATGGATAAATTAGCCGAAGTGGCTGGGGTGTCTAAACGAACAGTCTATAATCACTTTGCGACTAAAGAAGCGTTAGTCATGACTTTAATGACAGACTTGTGGGAACAAGCATTATCTCAACCCACTGTAGCGTATGACGCGCATCAACCTTTAGAAGCACAATTACAGCAGTTAGTACGTGACGATATGGACTACTTACAATCAAAAGAACACATTGAAGTGTCGCGTATGTTGATTGGTCATTTGTTCTATACCACTGAAATGCAGCAAGAATTACAAAAAGTGCTCAAAGAAGAGAATGCCATTTTACGTTGGATTAAAGCGGCCACGCAAGATGAGCGATTAAGCGTGACAGATGTCGAGCAAGCGCAAGCAGAATTGCAGAGTTTGATAAAAGGCCAATGTTTTTGGCCATTAATCTTTCAAGTTGAAGAGCCACTGAACGACGAACAAAAACAACAGATTGCCGCCAATATTACTGCCATGTTTTTATGTCGTTATAAGGTTTAACCGCATCGTTTAGAGCATGAAAAATTAAACGCGATTATCGCCCACGCTCAATGAAATCGTCCGGCTAATTTGCGCCAAGCTCATGCCCGACTCTTGTTGCCAATGATTAAAAGCCGCTTGGGTTTGGCGTAAAGCCGTTTGCGATGTAAAGCCAGCATCAACCACGTTATGGCCAGTTAAATAGGCTTGAACATCTTGGCTTAATAAAAAGGTATCTTTACCAATTGCCCGTAAAAAATAGGGCCCAGTATTACCGCCTAAACGAGTGCCGCGCTTTTTAAGCACTTGCCATAAACCGGTAATATCATCGCTTGGCCAATGAGCAATAAACTCCGCAAAACTTCCATGCTCTTGGTTAATGTGTTGGATCATATAGGCATTATCAACAATCGCCTGTGTTTTCTTTTGATGACGAATAAGCTCAGGGTCGGTTGCACGCTGTTGAATTTGATCAGGTGACAGCATCAGTACCTTCATCGGCTCAAAACCAAAAAAAGCTTTCTCATAGGCAGGCCATTTGTTATCAACCACTCGCCACACAAATCCACTTTGAAACACCCGCTTGCTCATCACAGACAGCAATTGAGCATCAGTATATTGGCTGATTTCGTCAATATCGAGAGTATCCGGTAACATCGACTTCACTACCGCAGGTCCGCCTTTACGCTCACAGGCTCGAGCCCAAATATCGCTGAATTTTTCTAACCTTGCCACGCTTCACCCTCACTACAATATCAATTATATAAACACTCATCACTGGTACGTAATCTTGTACCATCCAGTTTACTTTAGAATGTTATTCACATAGTGATAATTAAATATTACGTTGTTTTTTAAGCTGTAAAAACTGTTTCCATTTAACCACTTCCGCTGGCATCTCTGGCACATCGCCAGTGAAACTGGCTGCCGCAATTAAGGTTTCTATCGGCACTTGTTTACCCCGACACATAAATACACCGCGTACATGAGCAATACAATGTAAGCCGCGCTCGGTGTGCATCCGATGCTCAATATAAAAATACTTTTCATCCCAGCCGACAATTTTGGTGTTTATGGTAAATTTTTCAAATGGCTTAATATCGCGGATATAAGTAAACTCAGCAGCATTCACAATGGGTAACCATCTGTTTTTTAAAAATGCCTTCATCAAGCCCATTTCGGCTATCAAATAAGTGCGGGCTAGATCCATAAAGGCTGGATAGCGGGAGTTAGTCAGATGTAAATTGATGTCACAATCTAATGGCAACACACGATAATCAATCCGGCTAGTACCTAAAAAACCGATGCGTTTACAATGCCCTATCCGCCATATAAACAACCAAATAAAACGAAAATACAAATTCATTAACTGTGATTCCTGATATAAACGCATCAGCCTAACAAAGGTCATACCAGTGAGCAAGCTCGTTCAACTCATTAAGCAATAGAGATTTGCATCCAGTGATTAAGATAACTGAACCTAGGTATTGCTGCGCTGTAAAATAAGCATTAGTAATGCTTTATTACATTAATGAGACCGATACCCCTTTTCATCTTAATCTTAACTGATTAACATAGTTGCGTGTTTTGCTGAGCCAGCAGTCTGAGCTTAGATGTTTAACACACACATATTGTTTTTAATTCTCAGGGCGGGGCGCAATTCCCCACCGGCGGTATACTTGAAAAAGTGAGCCCGCGAGCGCTCGATTCGTCGAGGTCAGCAGATCTGGTGACTTAGGTATTTACTCATGAGTAATGTCTAACAGTCCAGAGCCGACGGTTATAGTCCGGATGAGAGAGAATAGAGATACATCAATTAGCCTAGGCTATTGATGCAATTTGTTTTGGATTTAGATCCCTCTTTACAAGCCCTGATTCTGGTCATTTTAGGAGTACAACCATGAATCAGTTATCACTACTTGCCGAATTTGGCGAACCAATCACCCGTGTAGAAAATGCATTAGCAGCGCTAAGAGAAGGCCGAGGCGTATTACTACTCGATGATGAAGACCGCGAAAATGAAGGCGACATTATTTATTCTGTCGAGCACTTAACCACAGCCCAAATGGCATTAATGATCCGCGAATGCAGCGGCATTGTGTGTTTATGCTTAACCGACGAACACGCCAACAAGTTACAATTGCCGCCAATGGTTATCAATAACAACAGCGCCAACCAAACTGCGTTTACCATCTCCATTGAAGCAAAGCATGGAGTGACCACTGGCGTTTCCGCTCAAGATCGTGTTACCACCATTAAAACTGCGGCAAACCGCGATGCCAAAGCATCAGACTTGGCTCATCCTGGACACGTATTCCCATTACGTGCTCGCGCTGGCGGAGTGATGTCTCGTCGTGGTCATACCGAAGGCACCGTCGACTTAATGCAAATGGCAGGCTTAATGCCAGCTGGCGTATTATGCGAACTGGCCAACGAAGATGGCAGCATGGCCAAAACACCAGAAATTATCGCCTTTGGCCTTAAGCACAACATGCCTGTACTCACCATCGAAGACATGGTGATGTACCGCAACCAGTACGATTTAAAACTGGCATAATATGTTACTAATACGTCATTCATAAGCAGACTTATCTGCAGTGAATGAAGATGAAATAACAAGATTAAGAGGTGCTAAGCACCTCTTTTTTTATTTTTGAAATCATGAAGATTATAGAAATAAGGCATTATGAGTTAATCCTTGTATGACTTGTTATTTGCCATCCATAACCTCTCCCCCTCACCCCGAGGACTACCACCGCATAACTCTCATTTGAACTCAACGAGTATGTTTAAGTTATGTAATACTTTACATTGCAGACTGAAAAAAGCAGGATAAATAACCTCAACAGATATTGCTCACGGCTACCCTTGAGAGTTAGCCAACATGAAATAAAGGACGCTCATGAGTAAATGGAATACCACTAGCACACTCTCGCTGTACTTAACGCTAATCTGCTCAATTAGTGTAGCCAGTTTTGTGACATATTCGTTGGAAGATAATTTTACCGGTTTATCTGACTTACCCCGTATCGTTGATATCGGTATTTATGCCGCCCTAATGACAGCGCTTTATTATTTTTTTGCCCAATTTTTAACTGGTTGTACTCTGAAGTTCAAAAAAATAACGCCGAAAATTCAGCTGAGGATAATAAATTGGAGAGGTAACATTGAATAGTTATACCAAAAATATCACTCCTTACGTGCAAGAGCAGTTATCTAAAGCAGATCAATCCGACCGTTTAGGTAATGTTGCAGATTCATTTGTTTACCTTGAGAATGCTCACGTGCTTGGGCAGGAATCAACCTATTGGCATGTAAAAGTGCATTATTTAATGCTGCGTTGGGCAATAAAACAGCGTGATATGAATGAAGCCATAGGTCAAATGATTCGTATCATTGGGGCGGTTTTATTCACTGCAATAAAAGGCGTACCAACGGGGAACACTGGCGGTAGCAATGTTAGCCTAGTAAAAGTCATGCCCATTAAACCAGAGCATGCCGAGATCATAGCGAAAGTAAAAAAACAACATAACTCAACGAGCGAAAAAGATTAATAGACGCCTTAGCTACATAATACTGTAAGCCAATAATGGAATGTTAAATACATTACCAGGTAACACAAAGACATCTCTAAACATGGTACATGGGAGGTTCACATGAAACGAGTCACAGGTATCGGCGGCATATTTTTTAAAGCAAAAGATGCACCTGCATTACAAGCTTGGTACAAGCGTCATCTCGGCATTGATGTTCAGGAATGGGGCGGCACGGCTTTCTCTTGGAGCGACTCAAATAACAAGCCCGTAGGTGGAACGACTATCTGGGCGGTGAGTTCAGAGAAAAGCGACCAGTTTGCTCCAAGCCAAGCCCCATTTATGATCAATTACCGAGTTGAAGACCTCAAAGCTGTCGTCGCAGCCCTAAAAACTGAAGGCTGTAACGTCCTCGATAAGATAGATGAGTCTGAATTTGGCAAGTTTGCGTGGGTGATCGATCCTGAAGGTAATAAAGTCGAATTATGGCAACCGCCTTTAGGTCAATAATAATGCTGAATGTAGCCATTTGCAGGGTAAAAAATAAATGATGAACATGAAAGCATTTTCGACGTTAGCCGGATTATCTTCTCATACGCTGCGATATTATGAAAAAGTCGGTTTACTCAACAAGATTCAGCGAAACAGCAGTGGCCATCGAGTCTACACAGCTAAAGATTTAGCCTGGATTACGTTTATCAAACGCCTCAAAGACACTGGCATGCCTTTAGTAAAAATTCAAGAATACGCCCAATTGCGAGCATTAGGGCAAAGTACAGTGTTAGATCGCCAACAACTACTTGAGCATCACAAAGACCAGTTGCAAGCTCACATTGAACGCCAGCAACAACATTTACTGGCGCTAAAAAACAAAATTAATTTGTATAAAGCTGATAAAGTCAGTTGACTTAGAGTTAACTCTAACTTGTAAGTTGTGACTTCTACTTATCAATAGGAGTACATCAATGTCAAATTCAAGATTCACTTTAGGTCTGGAACAATTGTCCAAAATTGACGGTGAAGCAGGTCATAATGTTATCGAAAGCCTACAAGATATTTGCCCTGACTTAGCTCGATTTACCATTGAATATCCGTTTGGCGATATATATACCCGACCCGGTTTGGATGTAAAGTCGCGAGAAATAGCCACTGTTGCCGCACTGACTGCATTAGGTAATTGTAAACCTCAGCTCAAGGTTCATCTGAGTGCTGCCTTAAATGTCGGTTGCAGCGAAGAGGAAGTAAAAGAAGTATTATTACAAATGTCAGTATATGCTGGTTTTCCTGCGGCATTAAACGCTATGTTCGCCTTTAAAGAAGTGCTTCAAGAGCGAAAACCAGAATAAGCAAGTTGCGATTAATTGTGAGTCCATAACAAGGACCAGCTTAAGAGCCGCTTCTGCTCCAACACTGACGTTAACGAAATGATTATGCCCAAGACTCTAGCTTATAACTCAATAGAAAGCTGGTTCAATATGGCCCTAACTTGTTCATCATCCTCTGCAAATTGAATACCTACGTTAACTTTTCCGTTCTCAAAGCGACTATTGCACACCTTCGCGGGAATGGTTATTTCAGTATCATTAGGGGAACGCATGATGATGAAAATATCTTTCGGATTGACTTTAACTTTCGAGTTATCAGTTTTGAAAACAAAACCACAGCCTTTGGCAGAAATATCCGAAATAATGCCTTTTAATTGGGATAGTTTTTTTACATCATCATCGTCTCTTGTGACAATAGATGCAGGTATATGAGTCACAAAACGTCGATGAGTGCGAAGCTGACGGTTTTCTATTTTAGCGGGATAACTTAAGAAGATAAATTTTTCAGGGATTTTAGTGATATTTCTAATTGTCGATCGAAATGCATGACACTCGCCTTGCTGGCCCTCCAATAAATAACGAACCACCACAACATTACCTTCCACAAGCACATCACTGTAGTTACTCATATTCTGAGGAGCTGGATGCTTGAGGATAATATATTGACCTAGATCGTACCCGACCAACATTGCTTTAAGACGCAATTTAACGGGATGGTCGATCTGTAAATCAACAATTTTTCCGGGAGTTAACTCGAAAAATATAGCGTTGGGTGTGGTTGTCAATGTTCTGGATCCATGGGAGTTTAATGATAAATTTACAACCGTAAATGTATGCTGTGAATAAAACCAAAACAATAGTTATACACAGTTTAAAACTAAAAAGATGTCGCGAAATTAAATTAATTAATCTTTATTGAATATTCGTTACTCAATAAAGATTAATTAGTCAGTTAATAAGAGGCACGAGTTAAGTACCTCTTATGTTTGAATCCATCCAATTACACCGCAATACCACTGTGACGCAATAACGCATCAGTGTTTGGTTCGCGGCCCATAAAGCGTTTAAATAACGCCATCGGCTCTTCACTGCCGCCCATCTCAAGAATGTTGTTTAAAAAGCTTCTACCAGTGTCAGCATTAAAAATACCTTCGGCTTCAAAACGCGAAAAAGCATCAGCGGAGAGTACTTCGGCCCACTTATAACTATAGTAACCTGCCGCATAACCACCAGCAAAAATATGAGCAAAACCATGCTGAAAACGATTAAAGCTTGGTGGGGTTAATACCGCAATCTGGCTGCGTACTTGGTCTAAAATGCCTTGAATATCGACACCTTTTGCTGGGTCAAATTCGTGATGCATTCTAAAGTCAAATAATGAAAACTCAAGTTGGCGCACCATCATCATGCCAGACTGGAAGTTTTTAGCTGCTAGCATTTTATCCAGCAAGGCTTTTGGTAATGGTTCACCAGTTTCATAATGACCAGAAATTTCCGCTAACGCCTCTTCTTGCCAGCACCAGTTCTCCATAAACTGGCTTGGTAACTCTACTGCGTCCCAAGGCACACCATTGATACCAGACACGCCACCAACATCTACCTTGGTGAGCATATGGTGAATGCCGTGGCCAAACTCATGGAACAAAGTGGTTACTTCATCATGGGTAAATAATGCCGGTTTGCCATCCACTGGGCCATTAAAGTTACAAGTTAAATACGCTACCGGTTTTTGCAAACCCGTAGAGGTCATACGGCGACCGCGACAATCATCCATCCATGCGCCGCCACGCTTACCGCTGCGAGCATATAAATCTAAGTAGAAGCTACCGCGGTGGTGTTTTTGATCATCAAAAATATCAAAGAAACGCACGTCTTTATGCCAAGTGTCGACACCTTTCTGCTCACTAATGGTTAAACCAAATAAACGGTTTACAGTATAAAATAAACCTGACAAGACTTTATCTTCAGGGAAGTACGGGCGTAATATTTCTTGTGATACTTGGTATTTATGCTGTTGCAGTTTTTCAGCGTAAAAACTTAAGTCCCATGATGCCATTTCGCTCACGTCATAATGCTCTTTAGCAAACGCACGTAGCTCGGCTAATTCAGTGGCTGCCTGATCTTTAGAACGCTCGCCTAATTCATTTAAAAAGCCCAGTACTTGCGCTGGATTTTCTGCCATTTTAGTGGCTAATGATTTATCAGCGTAGCTAGCAAAGCCGAGTAAATTAGCTAACTCGTGACGCAGTGCGACGATTTCATTCATATTGTTGGTGTTATCAAACTCACCAGCATTAGGGCCTTGATCAGACGCACGAGTCACAAATGCACGGTAACATTCTTCACGTAACTCACGATTTTCGCTGTAGGTCATCACAGGTAAATAAGACGGGAAATCAAGTGTGAATAACCAACCTTTTAGCTCTTTGGCATCCGCCATTGCTTTCGCAGCTGAAATCGCTGATTCCGGTAAACCGGCTAAATCGGCTTGGTCAGTAATCAACTTGGTCCACGCTTCGGTAGCATCTAACAGTTGATTCGAAAAGTGACTAGTTAACTCAGATAAACGTTTAACAATCTCACCATAACGTGCTTTTTGGTTATCGTCTAAGCCGATACCAGACAATTCAAAATCGAGTAAGCTTTGCTCTATGACCATTTTTTGCGCTTGGGTTAACGCAGTAAATTCAGCAGATTGATGGATCGATTTGTACGCTTCGTACAAGCCCTGATGTTGACCAACATAAGTGCCGTAATCAGACAAAAGCGGCAAGCAAGCATCGTGTGCATCGCGTAATTCATCACTACTGATCACTGAGTTCATGTGTGACACAGGTGACCATGCTTTACTTAATTGATCATCGATCTCTTCAAGGGGTGCAATAAGATTATCCCAAGTGTATGAGCTATTTTTAGCTAATAGCTCATCAATGGTTTCACGACATTTGGCAATCGCTTGCTCAACAGCAGGCTGAATGTGTTCAGGTTTGATTTTTGAAAATTCTGGTAATTCTGCGCCACTTAGCAATGGATTGCTCATAAAGATTCCTCGAAATATTTCGCGTGAGTATTTAGCTTATATTGGGTTAAATAATGCCATTTTCAAGCATTGGAGCAATTTATCCTAACAAATATAACCAGCATTTCTAATGCCGCCCATGATATTTCCATTGCCCATTTTCGAGGGTACGCTCGCAGATCCATTACAGCATATGCTTTCTGCTTAACCTATTTATCAAGAGAATAGAATGACCAAACTCCCACTTTAATTTACTACTTGAGCAAAATATCTAATATTGAACAGAAGTCTCAAATAAGACTTATTATCATTTAATTAATTTTTAAAAAGGCTAACATACACGGCATCAACATCTCTCTAGCAACATTGTAACTATGAGCAAGATAAATATGCCCTTTGATTGTTACCTGCCAAGTCAGAAGCATTGTGTCTGCTATTTTTGGGTTGCTCTCTTTATTGCAATAACGTTTCCCTTAACATCCGCGCTTGCCATGGCAGACGACCAGCCAATAATGGCGTTCGATGTTGCCTGGAATGATCATTATATTAGCCAAGGACGCAATAACTTAGCCAACGGTGGGATTGTTTGGGGTGTCGCCAGTGTTGCACAAGATAACTTAGTCGCTTTCGCCATTGCTGGACGCGCGACTCAAGTTCACTATATTGAATGGAATGCAGGTCTAGAATACACCCTCCAACTTCATGATGAAGTTGATCTCTCCCTGGGTTATCAGCGCGTAGAGTGTTATGGCGCTGAACGCACATCTGACAATGAATTTTTCAGTTCATTAACCTATAACGGTATTCGCTGGCTGGTACCAACCATTAACTACACGTTTGCCACTGAAGCGGCGGGCTACTTTGTGGAGCTCAGTTTACACAGTCCATGGGATATTAACGAGCGGCTCACATTAACCCCCTATTTAGTACATGGCGTTGATTTTCAGTACAGCAGCGAACAACACAATGGCGCTAACCATGTGCAATTTGGTTTAGAAGCACTGTACCAATTAACAGCTAACCTAACGGTTTCAGCACAACTTAGCCGCACTATTGCTCTAGAGGACATCAAGCTGCAAGCCCGTACCGAAAATCATCAAGGCAGTCTAGATACAACCTATACAGGTGTGCACATAGGCTGGACGTTTTGAAGCCTTAGGCTCGCAATTTAATCATCTGCGACTACACTTAACGACCAAGATTAAGCTATGCAAGGAACGCATATGTTTACCCGCCAAGTGCAATTCGCCACCTTATGTGCCGTGCAATGGATAACCTTATTAAGTGCTCCAATATTGTGTGCAGGAGAACTCAGTGAGTTAACTCAAGCATCGACGAATAAAGCCGTATCACTCACTAATGACAACGCCAAAAACTTACCACTACAATCTGCCAGTGATAGTCAAGGTAATACGATTAGCTTACCCAGCGACACCCGCTCAGCATTAGAATATCGCGCCGATGAAATCTACCTCAAACCTAGCCTACAAAAGCTTATCAAAGCCAACCAACAAACCAATACCTCATCACGCCAAGCTGGCATCAATGTTGTGGACGATCCTAGCTGTCGTTGGCTAAATAACCGTATAAAGCACTTAACCAAACAACAAAGACAAAATCAAAACAGTCAATTTAGTCATTATCAAGATGAAATTGATATTAGAAAAAGTGAATGGACCTGCCTTAAGTGCGCAACTACCGGTCCCAATGACGTTGACCGAGGGGAGTGCCAACATAAACGCTGACTCATTTAGCATAAAGCATTGAGCTAACGACTAGATTGCAAACACAATCCCCCCTACAATGGACGCATTAACCGTAGTGGAGATCATCATGGCTCAACATTTTGACTATATCGCGCTTGGCGCAGGCAGTGGTGGTATTGCCTCTGCAAACCGTGCAGCAATGCGTGGCGCAAAAGTATTAATTATTGAAGCAAATCAGGTTGGCGGCACTTGCGTAAACCTTGGTTGTGTCCCCAAAAAAGTCATGTGGTATGGCGCTCATATTGCCGAAGCACTTAACCTTTACGCCAAAGACTATGGTTTTGACGTTACCGTCAACAAATTCGATTGGAACACTCTAGTTGATAGCCGTGAAGCATATATTAGGCGCATTCATGATGCCTATGGCCGTGGTTTTGCCAACAATAACGTGACCTTATTAGACGGCTATGGCCGCTTCGTCAATAACAACACCATTGAAGTCAATGGTGAGCATTACACAGCCGACCATATTATGGTTGCTACTGGTGGTGCACCGACGATTCCTGATATTCCAGGCGCCGAATACGGTATCGACTCAGACGGTTTCTTCGCTTTACGCGAGCAACCTAAACGCGTTGCTGTGGTAGGTGCGGGTTATATTGCGGTTGAAGTTGCCGGGGTATTACATGCCCTAGGTAGCGAGACTCATTTATTGGTGCGTAAGCATGCTCCACTTCGCAACTTCGATCCTATTCTAGCGGATGCATTAGTTGATGCTATGGCCGCTGATGGTCCAACGCTGCACACTCATAGTGTACCTAAGTCGGTCAGCAAAAATGGCGATGGCAGTGTCACCTTAGAATTAGAAAATGGCGAAAGCTTAACAGTTGATTGCTTAATTTGGGCCATTGGCCGCTCACCATCAACGGGTAATATCGGTCTAGAAAATACCGACGTGCAGTTAGATGCAAAAGGCTACGTCATTACTGATGAACAACAAAATACTACCGCAAAAGGGATTTATTGTGTTGGCGACATTATGGCAGGTGGTGTTGAATTAACCCCTGTTGCCGTTAAAGCGGGTCGTTTATTGTCAGAGCGTTTATTTGGTAACATGCCCGATGCAAAAATGGATTACAGCTTAATTCCTACTGTAGTCTTTAGCCATCCACCCATAGGTACTATGGGCTTAACAGAGCCTGAAGCGGCTGAAAAATATGGCCAAGACAATATTAAGGTGTATACCTCAACATTTACTTCAATGTACTCTGCAGTAACCGCACATCGCCAAGCCTGTAAAATGAAGCTAGTGTGTGCAGGTGATAATGAAGTCGTCGTTGGTATTCACGGTATCGGCTTTGGTATGGACGAAATACTACAAGGCTTTGGCGTGGCCATGAAAATGGGCGCGACTAAAGCAGATTTTGACTCAGTAGTAGCAATACACCCAACGGGTGCTGAAGAATTTGTTACTATGAGATAAGTTACTGATAATCAATAAAAAACCGTGAATACCTTAATCGATATTCACGGTTTTTTTATCTTTATTTAAACCTAAAAAAGAGCTTTAAACCTATTTGAATCTCTTAATATGATGTTCCGATTTTACAATTCAGTCCATGCTACCGCCCAAGAAGCTCCTACGCCCGGCTCATAACTGGTAGCAGAAGCTGACCACTGCATACAGTAGCCGCCGTATGGGAAAGGTTTACATTGATAAACCTTTCCTGTCTTAGGTTGCAAAACCTTAGTGCAGGTAACATAACGCGTCACTTCAGCTGGAAACACGAAGTCGGCTTCTGGTACTGGTAGCTCATCCTTTAAAAACACATCAAAGTTCTGCTGGATGACATCCCCTTGCTGAGGTTCACCTTTAACTTGTAAGTGATAATGCCCAACTTTAGGTGCTACAACCTCCAGCACTAAACTCGCATTGGTATTATTAACCGCTTGACTCACAAATCCAGATGCAACGCCATCATGATTAAATAAATAAGCTGACACTTGCATAGCGGAATTGGTTGTCACATCAAAACTCACTTGAGCCGCACCATCGTTGATTTGAATAGCATCAGCAAGCGAGGTCACATCGAGCTGATTCCCTGGGGCAGGCGCTAAATCAAACTCGACTTCGACACGCTCAATACCTGAGTCAGTTAGGGTAAAAATATCATTTTTACCGTAAACCGGCATGATACTGCCAGCGGCATTCTTTTGTCCTGCATTGAGTTGTGATTGCTGTGCATTAATAGTGCTGGCAAGAAGGAAAGGCCAATTCTGTTTATCACCTTGAGTCGCATCGGTAATTGTAATCGTGGTTTGCTTAGAGAGCTGCTCGCCATTAGCATCAAATACCCTGGTCATCACTTTGTCACCAGCCTTGAGATCCAGTGACGGATTAATGTCACCCACATCTTGCCATTCGTTAGGGATTCCCGGGCCTGAACTCAAATTGACATCAATAGCATTATAGAAACTATTGCTGGTGTCACCGACTTGCCATACGGCTAAAATAACGTGGTAACCACTTAGTCCCTCTGGCACGTAACAGTCATGAGTAACTAATTTAGGTGGCTGAACCATGCCACCATCGACCACACAAAAAGGCGCTAAATCGAAACTCGCGCGGCTTAAGGCTTGGTTTTGGTCCCAACCCTGGCGAGTAATATAATAGCGCCAGTTACGGGTGACATGGTTAGCGGTAAACTGCCAAGTAAATTGCTGCCATCCGGCGTTGATATCCGTTTTAGACCAACGGACCGGACTCTGAACATCTAGAGGAGAAAAGGCACCATTTGCAGCGCTCGCTAACTTACCATCTTCAGGGCCTGATTCAGGGAATCCCGAAGGCCCTTCAACACTTTGTGGCTCCCACTGAACGGCGCCACAGCTTGCATTATTGCCAGTTTTACAAGCGTATGAGCGTGACTCTGGCGATAGCACATAACCATGCGCTTCAACAGACAGACTGACGAAAGAATTTGCAGCCATAAGTGAGGCTGCGAGTAGGCTTAACTTAGAAACATGAGGTAAAACAGGAAGATTTGCCACTTAAATGCACTCCATTGGTTACCTATTACTTAAAAATAAGTGATAGGCCTCGATATCAATATCAAAGTGGTATTTTGGCAAACAACAGCGTTAAAAAAACGGCTGTTCGTTTCACGCAGAACCTGAGCTCTGCGGCAACTCCGCTATCTTAGTTTCGTAAAAATTAATTTACCACCTTAGACCGGAAGCTTTGCGTCCTAACTTTTCAATTAGTTTGCCAAATACTATGAGTGTTAGCTTGGTGATAACGTTATTTATAACAAGGTATCAACTAACACGACTAACCTAACAACAAACATCAACCGTGTCAAAAAATATAAAAACAATAAATACAAACACTTAAAAAGTGCATTCAGTGTTGGCGTGGGCTCAAGGCGACATGATTTTTATCTGCTACTCTCTAGCATTTAGGGACTCAGGTTCATGCTGTTGTAAACATAGCATCGATGACATTGCCATATTTTACTGATGTACTAAAACACGATTGTGTGAGTAGATAGGTAGGTGGGCCATTATCGATTTTAGTTTAGAAAACGATTAAATGACTGCGATTAATAATTGTCCCAAGCTGGCCAAATGCGTTCCAGAGCAAGCCGTTAACTGAAGTTAAGAGATCCATGGCATTTAGAGTTCAAGAGCGAAGATAAATTATTTATGCGGGTTTACCGGCTAGCCACTGCAGGAATGTATTAATCGTGGGCATGCGTTTGTGTGAATGGCCCATGAGCTGGGTCATGGCAAAACTGAACTGGTAGTACATTTCAGCATCGTCGGGATGCTTTTGTGCATCGTCACTGTTGATCATAGCACCGCGTAAATAGTCACAAAGCAACTCACCACGATTAAAGCCACCAACCTCACCAATCTCTGTCAGGGTTTGTGCATTCCATTGTTGATATTGTTTAAGTACTCGCTCAAAACGGGCGCGATAATAATCGCTGGCTTGTATTAGTATTGACTCGTTGGGGATCACTCTAGCAATAACAAATGATTGTTCAGATAAAATACGGTACAAACGTTGGCAATGATGAAAAATAAACCGTAAATAGGGATCACTATATTGCTGTGTATCTTGTTCGGCTTGGATTAACCAATGACGATAATCTGCACTGGCCACGGCCACAATTAAATCGGCTTCTGAGGTAAAGTGATTATAAATAGTGCCCTTGGATATCTGGCTGGCTTGGACTAGATGCGAGCGGCACAAATCAAAGGTTTTATGGCCTTTTAAACAACGTTGTGACACTTCAATCAAGTAGTTCCCACGATCCTCCCAGCTACCCATTCCTTACTCCAAGATATTTTAATTAAATAACCATTAACACCTCACAGTTACACTATAGCAAGCTTTGTGGATAGCCTAAATTGAGTAATACTTATACCACTATGAACTTACTCAATAGCCCATGTTAAAAATTGACTTACTTGAAAGTTTTATCGCTGTTGCTGAATGTGGCAACTTGTCAAAAGCGGCTGATAAAATTTGCCGAACCCAATCAACGTTGAGCCTACAAGTTAAAAAGCTTGAAGAAAGTGTCGGTCAAACTTTGCTGATTAGGGACAACAAAGGCGTCACCTTGACCGAGTCAGGTGAAACCTTGCTGAGCTATGCCTATAAAATGATGCAACTTAACTTACAGGCACTTGATGAGTTAAAAGATTGTCAAAATCGCGAAGTGATCCGCCTTGGTGTGCCAACCGATTTTATCAAGTGCTACCTAAGCAGCTGCTTATTAGAGTTTATTCGTGAATTTACCAATATAGAATTAGTTATCGATACCGATGTAAGTGGCAATTTATATAAACGACTCCATCAAGGCGAGTTTGACGTGATAGTCGCAACTCACTGGCAAGCCCCCGTCAACGGCGAACTGTTATTTACGCGCCGCTTTCATTGGGCCGCAGCAGCTAACGGTAACGCCCATAAAAACAAAACCATCCCCGTGGGCTTATACCCAGAAAACTGCCCTATTCGAGCACAAGTATTCGCCAATCATCAATTGTCTATGCGTCCGATAAGGGTATTACTGTCAACACCATCCCCACAAGCGTTATCGATGGCGGTCGAAAATGATCTTGTGATTGCGCCGGTAGCCGAATTTAGAATAAACGATAAAATGCAGATTTTAGATCCACTTGAACATGGCTTACCGCCACTGCCGATGTTTAACGAATCGCTTTACCTCAACCCAGATACTCAAACCTATGCGACCTTGCAATTAATTAATTTAATAAAAGCCAATGTTGAGCATAAAGGCTATCAAATCAACTAACATCACTACTATACCAAGCCGCATACTGTGAGGTTACATAATCAAGCTGCCAAACAAAAAGGCCAATAACACACTCGATACTATGGTCACTACGCCTGGGATTAAAAATGGGTGGTTAAACACCGCCTTGCCAATACGAGTGGAGCCAGTGTCATCCATTTCTACCGCCGCCAATAACGTCGGATAAGTTGGTAATACAAATAACGCACTCACCGCCGCAAACGAAGCAACTGCCGTTAATGGACTCACCCCAATTGCCAATGCAGCTGGCATTAACGCTTTAGTGGTCGCACCTTGAGAATAGAGCAACATAGAAGCAAAAAATAATGCCACCGATAATAACCATGGCTGACTTTGGAGCAAGGTTCCCGCAACCGCTTTTATCTCGTCAATATGATTAGACACAAAGGTGTCACCCAACCAAGCTACGCCCAACACACAAATACACGCTGACATGCCCGACTTAAACGTTGATGCATTAGAAATCTTGCTGGCATCTAAACGGCAAAACCAAGTGATCGCCGCTGCGGCAGAGAGCATAAACAACATAATCGCCACATCGCGCGACAGCACTGGGTTCACAATTAAGCCCACTTTGTCAGAAATGGCTGTGGCGTAAGACATTACCGCCACTATCGCGACTAGAAAAATAGCCACCGACCTTCTAGCGCCAGGTTGCAAAGTGACTTGGGTTTCACCCCGAATATTGACGAGTCCGCTGGCTAAACGCTGTTGATAAATGGGGTCTTGCGCTAACGGTTTGCCGAGCATCGAGGCAACAGCAGCACCAATTAAACAAGCAATAAAGGTTGAGGGGATGCATACGGCTAATAGCACTAAATAATCCACCCCGAACGGTTCTAAAATACCCGAGAAAAACACCACTGCGGCAGAAATAGGAGAGGCCGTGATGGCAACTTGCGAGGCGACAACTGCGATAGATAGAGGCCGAGATGGTCGTATGCCCTGCTCTTTGGCGACTTCGGCTATAACTGGTAATGTCGAGAATGCAGTGTGGCCCGTTCCGGCAAATAAGGTCATAAAATACGTTACCATTGGCGCTAAAAATGTGATGTGCTTAGGGTGTTTACGCAGTAGTTTCTCCGCTATTGACACCAAATACTCCATTCCTCCTGCCTCTTGCATCGCAGCAATCGCGGTGATCACTGACATAATAATCAGCATCACGTCGATAGGGATCGCACCAGGTGTTAATCCTAAACCGACGGTAAGAATTAATACCCCTACGCCGCCAGCAAAACCTATCCCTATACTGCCCATTCTTGCACCAAGGTAAATAGACCCAAGCACAATTATTATTTCTATTATCATCATAGTGTTAACTCTATTCAAACCCAAATACGTCAATGAAATAGCAGCGATTGCTACTTTAAAGATCGCGATATTACTCTGTTGAGCTTGGCCGAATGTAGACCTGGATCAATTAACTGCATTGCAATCCAAAAGAGGTGTTTTGTCTGCAGGTTTATTAGTCAGTTAACTGAAAAAAGTGTGATTGCGCTTAGATGTTAATGTGGGTAAAAATAGAAAAAAAACCAATCTATGATTGGCATTTAAGAGGGGATAAAAGTGAAGCGTGACTGTCTAGCGATTAAAATATAAAGCCACATTAAATACTTAATATGTGGCTTACTGAACTCATCTAAATTTAAATTAGTTTAGCCTTTATGCTTATCAAACTTAAACGTATGACAGTTACTGCATAATGGTTTTTTAGGTGTATGTTCGCCATGACACTCTTGGCAAGGTACATCTTTGCCATAGTGAAGGTTATTGTGTGGGTTCTGCCACTTGTCTTCTTCACTTCGGGCGGTTTTCTTTGCTAAGTCATCAACATCATGACACTGCAAACAGGATTGATCAGATGGAAACTGCTTGATGCCATTGTCATGACAGGTTTTACAGTCTTTACCGATAACCTCTTTATGATAGTCACGGATCTCTGCTGACTGTACTGATAAACTGGTTAATCCAAGTAGTACCAGCCCAAGTATAATATTAAAGTTTTTCATTAATGATTCCTCTTGTTCACTGGTCTAATTAAACTTTCATGAGACTTCTAGCTGCAGTCATACCCATCACCATACATTCTGGAATAGAACAACTCCCTAGACGACTAACACCATGAATACCACCACACACTTCACCAGCGGCATAAAGGCCAGTAATAGACTTACCAGTAAAACTATCTGTTACTTCGGCTTTGGTGTTTACTTTTACACCGCCTTGGCAGTAATGCACTTTTGGCCACAAGCGAACGACAGTAAATGGCGCTTCGATCATTTTATTTTTCGCCAAGGTCATATCTTTACCAAATTGCTTATCTTCACCCGTTTTTACATAGCCATTGTATTCAGCGATTTGTGCTGTTAACCCCGCTAAAGGCACACCAAAGTGTGTTGCCAACTCTTCAACTGAATCAAACTTCCAGCCGACATTGTACTTAATCACTTTTTCGGTATTTGGATGTGCTTTAGAATCTTTAAAGCTTGAAATCAACAGTGGTGGTACAGGATTGCCTTTTTCATCACGGTTACTTAATTCAGCATCAGCACGTGTTTTGCGATCGGCAATCTCATTCATGAAACGCTTACCGGTTGTCCGGCTAACGGCAATTGAATGAGGTAAATTGAAAATTGAATAGTTAGACACATAACCAAAGCCACCTTCATCAGGTGAAGCCCAAGGACCAGATTGAATGTGAGCTAAATGCACAGGGATAGCACCTAAACGGAACATTTCAAACATGCCCTCGCCTGTTGCACCTGGTGCGTTGGTACAACCCACATCTGCAGTTAAGGTTGGATCTTGCGCCATACGTAAATCAACGTTTTGCGCAAAGCCACCAGTAGCCATAATCACACCACGTTTGGCGCGAATATTGAGAACCTTACCAGGCTGATCTTCGCCAAAGTGATAGTTTTGACGCATTTTAACACCAACAACTTCGCCTTTATTACCGACGAGGAATCCTTCAAATTTTGAACGATTGTGGGTGTTTACACCAATACGTTTGCACTCTTTGTACAATGGCTGAGTAATACCAGCACCACAACTTACTGAGGTTTGGTATGTACGTGCAACCGAGTGACCGCCCAGTTGTTGTAAGTAAGGATGGTATTCAGAACCCGCATCTAAGGTCATTTGTAACGCTTCAACCGCATGAGATGCGACATGGCGTAATAACCCTTCATCGGCAATGCCACGGCCAGACAATAATTGATCATTAACCATTTTGTCTACTGAGTCTTCAACGCCTTCTTTCTTTTGCATCGGCGTACCAGGTGCGGCGAAAAGCCCACCGTTAATTGCCGAGTTACCGCCAAAATAGGACATTTTTTCAAATATATGGACGTCTGTTGCACCATGTTTGGTGGCTTCGATTGCGGCAGCTAACCCCGCAAAACCAGAACCAATAATGACGATTTCAACTTCTTTGTCCCATTTAACCCCTTCTGCCTTTTCAGACACAGCCATTGCTGGTGCTACCATCGCTGCACCAGCAGCAATGCCTAGACCTGCAATAAACTTACGGCGCCCTAATAGATCGATATTGCTCATAGGTTATCACCCCTTTTTATATTATTGACGCTTCATCATATCGATGGAATCAATTCCAAAACGGGAACTGTTGTTAATGTTTGGTGAAAATAACAACAAATATCGACTTATCAATTATGAGTAGAAATTTTAGCGGGATCTGTTACCAAGCAGAGATATTGGAATGCAGTCCAAACGTTGAACTCATCTGGCTAACATATTTATGGTTGATATCACCGCCCTATGTTTGGCCTAAGTATTGCGCGGCAAGATAGTGCTAAATCTGTTTCACTGTTGGATGAGGAGTCCTTATGAAACCTTTAACCAAAGCATCATCTATTCACACAACGCCGAATGACCTATCACCAAATACTTGGCTTAATAAAGTGCCCGAAATCACGCTGATCTTTTGGGTAATAAAAATGATGTCGACCACGGTAGGAGAAACCGCAGCAGATTATCTTAGCTTCCATCTTCATGTAGGCATGATTAATACCAGCATCATCATGGGGATATTATTACTTGTCGCCTTATTGGTGCAGCTTAAGCAAACTCGCTATCGCCCATATGCTTATTGGGGTGTAGTGGTACTTATCAGTATTTTTGGCACCTTAGTCACCGACATTCTCACAGACAAACTTGATGTGCCTTTGCCAGTATCGACTGCGGTGTTTAGCCTATTATTAGCGGCAACATTTGCATACTGGTTTAGCAAAGAACGTACTTTATCGATTCATTCCATTGTCACTCTTAAGCGTGAATTATTTTATTGGCTGGCCATTCTCATTACCTTTGCTTTAGGCACTGCAGTCGGTGATTGGGTATCTGAAGACATGAATGTTGGCTACGGCCTTTCGGCTTTGATATTTGGTGGTTTAATCACTGTCATTAGCGTGGCTTTTTATCGCTTCAAAGCCAATGCAGTATTGTGCTTTTGGTTGGCATATATCTTAACCCGCCCACTGGGTGCCTCTATCGGTGATTTATTATCACAACCGGTTCGTAAAGGTGGCTTTGGGTTTGGCACCACCAGCACCAGTATTGTTTTTTTAGCGATTATTGTTGCACTTGTAGCTTACCTTTCAGTGCGCGCCAAACAGCAAAAAAGCCAATAATAGATCAACATAAGTGAGTATCGATATGGAAACACTACAACAGCAGGCGCGGGCTAAAGTGCCACAAGTCACCTTAATATTTTGGCTGGTTAAAATACTGGCGACCACCTTAGGCGAAACGGCAGGTGATGCTTTATCGATGTCGCTTAACCTCGGCTATTTAGTGAGCTCAGTTATTTTTATCGGTTTATTCGCGATAGCGGTAGCAATACAAATTCACAGTAAACATTATTCTTCGAGTATTTATTGGGCCACCATTATCGCTACAACGACCGCTGGCACAACGATGGCTGACTTTGCCGACCGCTCACTAGGCATAGGTTATACCGGGGGCACATTGCTACTGGTGAGCTTGTTGTGCATATCATTTTCAATTTGGTACGTCAGTGCCGGTAGCCTGTCTAATCAATCGATAAACAATACCAAAACCGAATGCTTTTATTGGGTCACGATTTTACTGTCACAAACCCTAGGTACAGCTTTAGGCGACTGGACAGTGGATAGCGCCGGTTTAGGTTACGATGCCAGCGCGCTTATCTTTGGTAGTATGCTATTAGTATTATTAGCCGCCTATCTTTGGAGCCCAATATCTCGCACACTGTTGTTTTGGCTTAGCTTTATTTTAACCAGACCTTTAGGTGCTGTAGTCGGTGACTTTTTAGATAAACCCATTAGCCATGGTGGATTAGAATTTAGTCGCTTTACTGCATCGGCGGCACTACTCTTTGGTATGGTGTTGTGTTTAATACTATTTAAGCAGCAAGCTGCAACAAAGAATCATTAATTAAGACTTTCCACTTTGTGTCATTGTGTTCAATTGAGGTGCTATGCGTATTTTATTAGTAGAAGACGATAAAATGATTGGTGATGCCATGCAAAGTGCCTTAAAAGATGTCGCCTATGCGGTTGATTGGATATGCGATGGCGAAGCGGCACTGCACAGTTTACGTTGCCAGCAATATGATGTGGTGTTGCTCGACCTTGGCTTACCTAAGCTGGATGGCTTGCAAGTGATGCAATATATTCGAGCTCAGCACCCCGCTCTGGCGGTGATCATTATTACCGCCAGAGACAGCTTAGAAGACAGAGTCAAAGGGCTCGATTTAGGTGCCGATGATTATGTCATTAAGCCCTTTGATATGAGCGAACTACAGGCTCGTATTCGTGCGGTAGCAAGGCGCAATGCCAACCAGCATACGCCTGAATTAACCAATAATATTGTGTGGCTAAACCCTGCCACACATGAAGCCAAAACCCTCACTCAAGATAATATCTTACTGTCTAACCGTGAGTTCGCCTTACTGCAAACATTGCTTATCCGACCCGGTTCAATTCATTCAAAAAGTGATTTAGAAGAACGTATTTATGCCTGGGGTGAAGAAGTAGAAAGCAATGCGGTAGAGTTTTTAATCCATTGTTTGCGTAAAAAACTGGGTACAGAAACCATTAAAAATGTCAGAGGTGTAGGATGGATGGTGTCAAAAAATGCCCCCGTAACTCGTTAAAAACGCGCTTATCTTATTGGATTTCAGCTGCAATTTTGTCTGTTGCGATCATTGCTGCCAGCTTTACTTTTAGCAGTGCTTTTGAAGAAGCCCATGAGCTACAAGATGATGTATTGCAACAAATGGCTGTGCTATTTGACCGTTACTCGCTGACCCCAAACGACAGCACACTAACCCCGTTAAGCCAAGAGCAGTTGGAGTTTCAAGTTTCGGTGCAGTTATTGGGTGACAATCCAGCAAGCAATCCTATAGCGAAAAATATCCTAGCCTTGCCGAGCAATTTAACTGATGGATTTCACACGGTTAATTTAGCCACACAGTCATGGCGAGTATTTGTGCGCACCTTATCATCCTCGCAGCGAATAGCCGTCGCCCAAGAGACCGCCATTCGTGACAACATCGCCTTTGAAACCGCGCTGCATACCCTAATGCCATTGTTAGTATTAATTCCGATTTTATTATTATTACTCGGCTATATTCTAGGTAAAATTCTGAGTCCAATTAGCATTTTAGCCCACGATGTAGACCGTCAAACTGAGCACGATTTACAGTTAATTCCCACTACTCAATTGCCGAGTGAAATTGTGCCCTTTGTTGAGGCGATTAATCGCTTACTCAGCAAAAACAGCCAGGTTATTACTAGCCAAAAGCGCTTTATTGCCGATGCCGCCCATGAACTCCGATCGCCTATCACGGCGCTGTCGTTACAGGCTCAACGTCTTCAGCAAACAGAGTTAACCGACGATGCGCGTCAGAAACTAAATGCATTACAAGCTGGGATCAGTCGCAGTATCCATCTGCTCGAACAACTATTATCGATGGCGCGTCAACAAGACAACAGCATCCAACAACATCAACAAACCTCACTAAAAACAGTATTCACTGAGGTGATTGAAGAGCTATACCCACTTGTGGAAGCGAAAGAGATTGATTTGGGCTTTAGCCAAGATAGCGACGCCCAGCTCAACGCCAACCCTGTCCGTTTAAAAACCTTAATTCACAACCTGATCGACAATGCTATCCGCTATACACCTAGTGGCGGTAGAGTTGATTTGAGTATTATTGAAACCGAGCAAGGCATAGAGATGACCATCAAAGATACGGGCCCAGGTATCGCAAATGCTGAAGTTCAAAAAGTGTTTGAACCTTTTTATCGCATATTAGGCAGTAATGAATATGGCTCAGGTTTAGGCTTAGCGATTGTGGCGAGTATTGTGCAGCAGATGGATGCAAAAATTAGCTTAACCCTAACAGATCCTGTAAACAACTGCGGGCTTTGCGTGACGGTAAAGTTTCCCCTTTAGGTGCATCAGATGTTGCTTGAAGCCGCATCAACTTATGTTGATGAGGCATACACCAAGGACGACTTAACCTTGGTTTTCTTCACATAAATTACGCCCGGCGGCATAACAACTTGGCTGACGCGGACAAACGGCACCACGCGAACAAATTAACTGGGCATCTTTTTTAATCCCACGTTCAATCCAATTAATGTTCAGAATTTTTGCCACACTGGTGAGATCTTTTTGGATGTGTTTAGGAATAACGATAGAGCCGCCGCCCGTAGCACAAGCCTGTTTCAAATCATGAGCAATCGACTGAGCGTCTTTGCCTTGCGCTTCAATCGCCGGATTTAAATCTATTCCAGCACATAACACATGTGCATTGCCCGCCGAGTCGTCTACTTTAATCGATTCACAGCAATAAATACGTGGTTCATTACCAACATTTAAAATCGATATTTGTGCAGAGGTACCCTCGACTTGCTCGTTAAGCATCCTAAATACAGCCCAATGCTGACAAGGATCTTCCACTAGGCGCATGTTGCCCCAAGGCAAAGGAATACCATTACCGCGATACACAGCTTTTAACTTACCCGGCGCATAGGCATCAAAATAATGCCAATGAGGATAAGGTGATACCACTGTCATGCGGCGCATAGCCACTGAAGCTGACACCTGCAATTGCTTATGCACACTAATCTCATAGCCATGACGATCCAGTAACTGTCGATACGGCACTTTTGGACACAATAAAGCACCGGCAAAGAAGCTTGATTCAAAATCGCGCCATGCATGTAAAATATCTTGTGCATTCAATGTATTGGATTGAGGGACAAGAGCATCATCAAAGTCATCACGGCGACCCGACATCATCACACTCTTTAAGCCATCTTTGTTGTGTAATACACAATGACCTATGTGCACGGCCAAATCATAGCGCAATCTACTGGGTCTGTTTTTCAACATATTACTAATGTAAATAGTCCCCGGCGGCTCAAAAAATGAAGTCACTAACTGCTTAGCACTGACACCCATTTCGTTGATCACTTCTTGTGGAACCCGGTCGATCCATTTAATTTTTAAGCCCATGCCTTTGGCGATATCGATAATATCTTCAGTGGCAAGCGGCATGCGTTTTAAGCCGACCTCTTCGGCGGCGCGCTCTAAATCAGGAAAATGATTTTGATGATGCTCTTGGTGCGCGCGGATGAGTAAATGAGCAAACTGGCGGCCACTGGTACCAGTTTGCGACAACATTTCAGGAATGGCAATTTGCAGAATGTCATTAGAAAACAAAAAACTCGGCTCCAGCGGCATACCACTAATGCCACCTTTGTTGCCTTTTTCCGGCGTAATGGCTTCATCTTCTGGCACATCATCAAGAAACCATTCCACTTCTTTTTGAAAAACGACCGCAATTACCGCCAACATATCAGCACTCGGAACACGCTTTCCGCGTTCGATCATCGACAAATATGACACTGATGGCGAATTACCTGAATCAACACGTACACAACGAGCTGACAAGTCTTCCATGGTTAAGTTATTGCGTTTACGCAAGTTTCTTATCTTTGTGCCCAAAAAATGGGTCTTTCGCATTAGGCTTTTTTCATTTCTCATTTTGTATAATTCACACTGTAAAATTTTTATTGTGAAATTGTTTGTAAAAATAGCATAGACTAAAAATCAAGCTGCTAACAGAGCTTAATGATAAACAATAATGACAAAGGTTTCTGACCGACAACAACACGAAGAGGAATAAGGCGATGAATATGTCTACTCAAGCAAGCGCAACAGCCACCCAAAACCTTAACCGCTTCATTGGTGAGCAATTTGTGGCAACGACCAATCCACAGGATCGCAGCACAAATGCAAAAGACTTTTTGGATGCACAATTTCCATTAGCCGAAGGCTCACACCAAGATGTCAGCAGCTATGTTGTTTACTACACCCACTTATTAGCATTTTTGAAAGATGGTTCTCAGTGTGGTTTACAAAATCCATGTCAATTTGTGGCATTGACGGGTCATAAAAGTGAACCGACTTCAGTGGTGTTAAAGAATAATGATACCCATGTTGAGATTAGCTTCGACCGCCAAGGACAAATGGGCACCACAGACCAAGCTAATATTGAAGACATTCAGGTTGCGATTCCAATTAAGAATTTGCCGACGCCATACAAACAATGGATTAGCTTAATCCACACAGGCTGTCAGCCAACCGAAGGCAACTGTAAAGTGTTTACCGCTAAAGACGGCAGCGACTACGCACTGCATCAGCGTTAATACGTTAGCGCGATAACACTGCGACCATTTAGCAAAAAAGGCTTGTCCCATTAATAATGCGACAAGCCTTTTTGTTACTTAACCATGTTGCTGTGTTGCTGTGTTGCATCGAGTAAGGTCAGCACGTCTTTATGTCGTCATACTAAGATACAGAGATTACGAGATTATGGCCAAAAGAACCGTGATGTTTGCGAGGTCTGGTTCGCTGGTTCCGTTGGCGTTGGATTTTCCAAGCTTTGAATTTGGGTGACCCTAAATTGCACTGTTTGTTGCGGACTATCACTCGCTCGGTTACTTAAGCGGCCACTGACGGTCAACGGATAATCCAGTTGTTCTGCAGGTTTTATCGCAATCAAGCTGTCGGTAACGATTTGCAATACTTGCTCTTGAGCATCGTCACTGTGGATACTGATTTGATAAAAAGCCATTTGTTGCGTTTTATTGCGAATTTTGAGCTGATAGCTGTTTTCAACCTGGTCGACGCCCACTTGACGATACAAGGTTTGACGATCGCGGATCACATTAAGCTGTATATGGCTCAAGTGGCTTAAATCGCTAATGATCAGAATAATCATAATCAATAGTGCACTGGCATAACCGAGAGATTTGAGTGACCACAAACTGGCTTTTGCTTGTCCTGTTAAGGCATTCTCGCTGGTAAAGCTGATTAAATTAGCGGCATAACCAAATTTTTCCATGGTCTGATTACATGCATCAACACAGGCACCACAGTTAATGCATTCGTATTGTAAGCCGTTACGAATATCAATCCCAGTTGGGCAAACATCAACACACAAATTACAGTCTACACAGTCACCTAGCTCCGTTTTTTGTGAACGTTTACGTGGCCCACGAGACTCACCTCTAGCAGCATCATAGCTAACCGTTTTAGTATTGGCGTCAAACATCACCGCTTGAAAACGCGAGTAAGGACAGCAATGCAAACACATCATTTCACGCATCCAGCCGGCATTTAAATAAGTGCATATGGCAAAAAACCACACCCATGTGCCAGTCCAAAAGCCACTGCTTGCGCTAAAAATATCAACATACAACTCGCGTGCAGGCATAAAGTAACCAATAAATCCGCAGCCGGTCAGCAAGGCAAACACCATCCACACCGCATGCTTAGTCACTCGTTTACGTACTTTACTCAACGACCATGGGGCTTTATCTAACGCCGCCCGATGATGATGATTACCCTCTACTTTGGCTTCAACCCACATGTAAATAAAGGTCCACGCAGTTTGTGGACACAAAAAACCGCACCACACCCGCCCCCAGTAAACAGTAACAAAAAACAGCCCAAAAGCAGCAGCCATAAAAAACCATGCTAATACGGTAAAGTCTTGTGGCCACAAGGTGATATTGAAGAAAAAGAATTGCTGTTCGGTTACATCAAACAGAATGGCTTGCCGGCCTTGGTAATTGATAAATGGGATCAGGAAAAAAATCGCAATCAGTAAAGTATTACTGTGCTGGCGCAGTCGTTGAAAAACGCCCTTCTGTTCTCGAACATGAATTTTTGTCGACGGCGTAGCAATTTGCACTACTGGGATCCGTTGTGAAATGGCAGCGTTATCGACTGGCATAATCACTGCCGGAGTTTGAGATGATAATTTAGGCATGAAGATATTCCTATAACACAATATTGCCCTGTTATAGCAAAGACTAAGCCAACTCAAGAATCACCTTAATCGCATGATTTTAAACAACTAAAATAAAATCCCCATAAATAAAAATCACGATATATCATCTTTTACGCGATATATCGCGGCTTAATAAAGTGAGTAATAAAAATTAGCGTGTAATGGCTAACTTTTTCATCCGAGATCGTAAGGTACTCGCCGGCATATCTAACATTGCAGCAGCACCAAACGGGCCAGAAATACGCCAATGGCTAGCATTTAATACCGTAATAATATGCGCGGCTTCGGCTTGTGCCATGGTTAACGTGCTAGCTGCCAACGGAGGGGCAACCACTGCGGGCAAAGTATTAAACAGTAAATGGCCACTTTGCGATAAAATCATTTCTCGCTCAATCAGGTTTTGTAACTCACGTACGTTACCTGGCCAAGCATATTGCTGTAAGTTCTTCAGCCCTTTAGCACTCACTTTAGTGATTTTTTTTCCAAGCTTTTTACTCAGTGATGTGACTAAATCACTGACCAATTGTGGAATATCTTCACGGCGCTCTCGTAAAGGAGGCACGGTAATTGGAAATACGTTCAGGCGGTAATATAAGTCCATGCGAAACAAGCCCTGTTCTACTCGTGCGGCTAAATCGTGATGAGTGGCAGCAACTAAGCGAATATTAACCTTAATGGTTTCACTACTGCCAACACGCTCGAAGCTTTGCTCTTGAATCACTCGCAACAATTTAGATTGTGCCGATAAACTTAGCTCGGCAATTTCATCTAAAAATAAGGTGCCATTATTGGCTAATTCAAATCGGCCTTTGCGACGCGCTGTGGCACCAGTAAATGCGCCTTTTTCATGCCCAAACAGCTCACTTTCTAACAAGGCCGTCGAAAATGCAGCGCAGTTAACACTTACCATAGGCTGGTCTTTACGATGACTTAGCCTATGTAAGTTACGCGCAACTAACTCTTTGCCGGTGCCGTTTTCACCACAAATTAATACCGTACTGTCGGTATTTGCGACTAAGTGGATCTGTTGAATGAGTTGATTGATAGGTTGGCTGTTACCCGATATTCCTGAGGCGCCTTGCTGACCTTGAAGCTCAGTGAGTAAGTATTGATTTTCTGATGCTAACCGTTCTGACAAAGCCTGCACTTGTGCCAATGCTTGTCTCAATGATTGCTCGGTATGTTTTTGCATGCTTACATCACGAAATATCGCGATAACACCGACGAGTTGTTGCTGATCATATACTGGTGTTGAACTGTAATACACAGGAAAGCTGCTGCCATCTTTACGCCAAAATACATCGTCGGTCACTTGCCGAGGGATAGCATCATGTAAGGTGCGATAAATGGGGCAATCATGCTGAGGATAATGACTGCCATCAGCATGACTATGATGATGACAGTCATGAATATTTCTGCCAATTAATTCGGCACTTTTCCAGCCGGTCATTTGTTCTGCCGCGGGATTAATAAACACTGCATTACCGGCTAAATCAAAACCATATACGCCCTCTGTCATGGCATTAAGCAATAGAGTATTTTCGGGTAGAAAATGATCAGAGCCAATATACTCAGAGGTTGTAGAGTCAGTCATAGTCAATCTTAAGGTTACCAATGCATATGCTCATTATAACCATTGCAAAACATAAGTCGCGAAATATCACGACTTTGAATATCCAAAACAATAATGACTTATTTTCGTGTTATTCACGACTCATCAAGATAATGAGAAACTGATTTAAGCTCTTTTTATTTTAAGGTCGATATTATCGTCGTCAGCCCAAAAACCCAGCAGCATCAGCCGTCAATATTAACAAAGGTACTCTGTGACTTTCGCGTTTGTGTCATGTCGATCATCATCTGGCTGGCGATTGAAAAAATACAGTAGCCTAGAAAATAATAGAAACCGATTTCAAACTGAGATTGAGTCTTAAGCATATCGCCCATACCGGCTGAAGCATTACCTGCCATGTAGGTCACGATAATAGCAACCACAAAAACATCGGCCATAGACCATTTGCCGATAGCACCAATCATACTGTTAAGCTGTTGTTTGATTCGCTGGGGCACTGGCAGCAGTAATATCAGCATAGTGATTAACTTCACTGCGGGGATCACAATACTAAATAACCCCACTAACATGGCGACGATTAGATTATGAGACTGATACAGCGCCACTATAGTATCAATGATACTGCGACTATTGCGAAACACCTCCACCTCTCCCTCAAGTGTATCTAGGCCAAACAGACTGGCCGCAACATCGAGTATTCCACGGGTATTAGCACGAGAATCTTCGGTGAGGTTTTGGGTTAACATGTCTTTACCCGTTTCAAGCAACTGTGACTTTTCAATCGTTCCTGTCATCGTTAACATGGGCTCTGTTACACCGGGAATGAGTAATATTAACGATATCAATACTAAACTAATCGATAAATACACTTTCATGAACACCTCGGTTAATAATTTGTAGCAAAACAAATGGTCGTATTTTACTGTGATAATGATGTATTTTGAGTATGCTAGGTTATGATGTCATATTGTTCATATGATTAGCCATTATGTTGCAACCCGCTCTACTGTCTAATAATGAGGCGAATACATGCCAATGTTCCGGTTTACGACATGCTTACTCTGGTTAACTTATATTATTTCAGCATCAGTGACTGCGGCAACCTTAACGGTTGATGTTACCGATGCTCAAGGTAATATGCTCAGCGATAGCGTGGTAGAACTTATCTCGACTGCGCCACTTGAAGCCACTTCGACAACAGAAATAACACTGCCTGCTACAGCCCATTACGAAATGCGTCAACAAGATCGCGTATTTTACCCTTTTGTATTAGCTGTACCAGAAGGGGCAAATGTTGATTTTCCTAATTTAGATCGTACTCGACACCATGTTTATTCCTTTTCTGAAGCCAAACAATTTGAGCTAAAATTATACGTAGGCACGACCGCAGACCCGATTAACTTTGATAAAGCGGGTCTAGTCGCTATCGGCTGTAATATTCATGACTATATGCAAGCCTTTATTTACGTTGCTAAAAGCCCTTACTTCTCGGTAAGTGATGCGTCGGGGAAAATACAATTAACGGATGTACCGCCAGGAGAATATCAAGTTAAGATTTGGCATCCTTGGCAAATTGTTGCACCAGCATCATCTTCGATTATCCTTAATGATGGCGCGAATCAATTAGCGCTTAGTGTCGATATAGAACACCAAAATAAACCATCATCGCCACCTAGTGGATTTGGTGCTTCTGATCATGCCAGCCATATGATGGGACAACATGCCAAATAGTTTTCGCAGCAGATTGATCATTGCATTTTTACTCATATTAACTTTAATGCAGTTAACTACTGCCTTGTTTGTGTTAAGCGCAACTCAACGAGATTTCCGCCAACAACAAACTCAAAATCTTAAAATTGGCTCTAACGTTTTTGTCGAAATGTTGTCAAATCGCAACAAGCAGCTTAACCAAAGTTTGTCATTATTAAGCGCTGACTTTGGCTTTAAGCGCGCGGTCGCGACCGGCGAGCAAGATACAATATCATCCGTTTTAGCGAACCACGGCCGTCGGATTAATGCCGATGCCGCTATTTTACTCTCTCCGCAGGGAACCCTGCTGTCATCAAGTTTACAAGGTCTGACTAAAGCGAATATTGATGAGTTATTTGCATTAACAAAAAATCGCTCAACCACGTTCGAAATTTTTAATTATGATCACAGTAGCTACCAATTTGTTTTGCAGCCCGTTAAAGCACCTACATTAATCGCTTGGGTTGGTATGGGCTTTGCGATGGATAAAAACGTCGCCGACCAAGCAAAAACCATTACCGGGATCGATATTAGTTTCATTAACCAGTCAGCTGACAGAGTTGAAATAGTCTCCACCCTGCCAACCGCTCAGCAACAAGATGTTCTAGCGCAGATGGATCAATTAGACCAAACTATCGATGTGGTCAGCGACGACGTACCACTGGGCTATTTATCTACCACCATTGCATTAGACAACAATAGCGATAATCAATTAGCGGTATTACACCAATCGAATATTAAGTGGCAGCAAAATTACGATGCTTTACGCAATAACATGTTACTTGTATTCGCGATAACCTGTTTACTGGCCTTTATGATTGCAGCCTGGTTTGCTGGCGGCTTAACCAAACCTATTTATGGATTGGTTAATTTTGCCCGCAAAGTGGGCCAAGGCGAAAATCCTCCGCCAATTAAAGGTGCTCCCGCAGAGTTACAAGTATTAGCCAACACCCTATCGATAATGCGTGAAAATATTGAGTCACGCAAAAATGACTTAGTGTACCAGTCACAGCACGATAACCTCACAGGCTTGTATAACCGCGTAGCAGCTAAACAACTCCTTAGTCAGCTGCTAAGCAAAATGCATGGCAACTTAGTGATGATAGACATCAAAAACTTTCGTCATTTGAATAACATTATTGGCTTTGCCAATGCCGATGATCTGTTGGTATTGTTTGCCAGTCGCTTAGAAAGCTTATCTCCAACAGCACAGTTAATATCGCGCTTAGATGGCGACTCGTTTTTATTATTATTCCAACCTGGTATTGATGATCAACAGCTTGATAATTATTTACGCTTATTAACTCAACCCTTTGCCATTCAAGGATCAAAAATCACAGTCAATGTTCGTGTAGGGATGGTAGATTTATCCCGAGGCTATGACAGTAATGATATCGATACCTTGATTCGCCATGCTGAAATTGCCTTAAACCAAGCCCGCATGGAATCATTAAGTATTGCCACTTATCAACAAGGCGAAGATGAGCGCTATCTGCGTGAATTAATGATCATCCGCGATTTACCGATAGCCCTAAGTCAAGGGCAACTGCATTTAGTGTTTCAGCCCAAAGTTGATATTCAGACGAATCATTGCCATGGAGCAGAAACCCTGATCCGTTGGCTGCACCCTGAATTAGGGTTTATTCCACCGGATGAATTTATTCGCTTAGCTGAAAACTCAGGTAATATCTCGATTATTAGCGAGTGGGTGCTCAATACCACCATAAAACAGCTAGCAAAATGGCAGCAACAAGGTATTTCACTTACGGTCGCGATTAATTTATCCGCCCACGACTTAACCAATCCTCAGCTACCACTGGACATTGAACAATTACTCATTAGCAATAATTTACCCATTACCGCCCTATCGATAGAGGTCACTGAAGGTGCGGTGATGAAAGATGCGCAAACGGTGATTGCGGTTTTGCAGCAATTTCGCAATATCGGTATATCGATTGCCATCGACGACTTTGGCACAGGACACTCTTCATTAGCCTATTTGAAATTATTACCGGTCAATGAAGTGAAGATTGATCGCAGTTTTATTAAAGATATTCATACCGATGCCACTGATTTAATGATCGTCGATACTAGCATTAGGTTAATTAAGGGACTTAACTTATCCGTAGTGGCTGAAGGCGTAGAATCCGCAGAAGGAATCGATATTTTGCGCAAGCTTAATTGTGATATAATTCAAGGCTATGTGTATTCTAAGCCATTAAAAGCGGATGATTTTATTGTATGGTTTCAACAATTCAATCAATCTAATGTCCCATTCTAATGAAGATACGGTGCGCTAATGTATCAAATCATATGCATTATATTATCCGGGCTATTAAGCCTAATCGTGACGCAGGCCCAAGCTGATACGAGCAAAATTATCGCCACTGGCGGCGCAACCACTATTGAAGGTAGTGCCGGAGGTGGCATAGTACCTTGGGCGGTAATTAATGGTTATGCAAGCTCTGATCAATGGTCTTTAACCGCGATGAACTCCGCCGTTTATGTTGACGACTTTACCCTGCATTCTATGGGAGCATCGTTAAGCATTGATAATCGCTTTGAACTGAGTATTGCCAAACAAACTTTTGATTTAGACACTCTGGGCGGCAAACTAGGCCAAGATATTGTAGGCATAAAATACAAACTGGCTGGTGAAGTGCTCTATACCGCAATGCCGCAAATCAGCTTAGGATTACAGTACAAACGTGTTGACGACTTTGCCTTACCACAAGCGGTGGGAGCAAGAGATGATTGGGGGTTAGATGTGTATTTGGCCGCTAGCAAGGTCTATTTTGAAGCAATTGCAGGCCGTAACCTTGTAACCAACCTAACCCTGAGAGCCACCAAAGCAAACCAAACAGGTTTACTCGGATTTGGCACTGCAACCAACAACGATTACACCTTACAAGCCGAAGCTTCTATCGCGGTGTTATTAACCGATAATTTTGCTCTGGGTTATGAGTACAAACAAAAACCAGATGAGTTGAGTTTTGCGCAAGAGCAAGATTGGCAGGATATTTTTGTCGCCTGGTTTGTTAATAAACACCTTTCGGTTGTCGGCGCATATGTCGATTTAGGCAGTATTGCCGGATTTAAGCAGCAACAAGGGTGGTATTTATCCGTAGAGGGAACACTGTAATGCTGAATGCTTTTAAACATCATCTACTGGTATTGGGCGCACTGTTATTACTGTCTACTGGCTGCGCAAGCCAACCAACAAGCCTTTACCAGCAGCTGGGGGGGAAACAAAGGCATCAGTATGATCACCGACGATTTCCTGGTTAATTTGTCCCAAGACAAACGCCTCTTGCATCACTTTGAACAAACCGACATCTGTGTTTTTCGTCAACGACTGATTGAGCATTTATGTGTTGTCACTGGCGGTGAGTGTCTTTATCAAGGAGCATCTATGTATGATGCCCATATCGGACTGCACATTAGCCAAGCCGACTTTGATGCCTTAGTGGGCCATTTGATTGAAGCCCTTAAACAACAGCATATTCCTATCGCAACACGTAATGCGCTTCTAGCTAAGTTAGCACCCATGTACCAACAGATTATTGGCCATTAGTGATTGCTATTCACTCACAGTGCTTTACTGGCATTTAGTAAAAAGGGCTAGGATCGACATCGAGCATACTTGGCGATACGCCTCGCTCAATATTTAACTCAGATTTAAGTAAATCCACCATAGTCACTTCGGTATAGTGCTTATGCTTGATTGAATAAAAGCACTTAACGATAGGATGCAAGGCATCGCGACCTTTAGCATCCCATACAATTCCTACACGCAGGTCCGATAGCTGTACTAATGAACCGACAGGGTAAATACCCACGCAGCGGATGAACTCATATACCAGTTTTTGATCAAGATGAAATGGTGTCAAGCTGATCAATATTTTAAATGCTGCCGCGGGGCTCATGGCTTCTTTGTAACAACGAGCAGCAGTTAACGCATCGAAAATATCTACAATACAACTCATTCGCCCATGCTGAGGAAGTTGCTCATCTTTGAGGCCATTAGGATAACCGCGGCCATCAAGCTTTTCATGATGCATTAAGCACACATCTTTACTCACTTGTGACAGCCCTGTTGTTTCATTCATGATTTCAATTGCATAAAATTGATGCAATTTCATGTGTTCAAATTCTTCTGGGGTCAGCTTACCTGGTTTGTGTAATATTTCGTTATCAACTTTAATTTTGCCGATATCATGTAAAATCCCCCCAACCGCCATTTGCTTAAGCAATTCGCGGTCAAGCTTAAGGTGCTTGCCAAAGGTGACGAGCAAAAAGGCAACATTGATAGAGTGTTCAAGTAAGTAAGCATCTTTGCTACGCAGTGCTGAGATACACTTAAATGCGTCGGCATCATCCATAACCGACTCAATCATTTTATCAGCAACATCTTCAAATTGACCCACTTCGATAGCTTTACCTTCGAAGGTTTCAGACATTACTTTTTTGATAAGCCCCTTGGCTTCAGCAAGTAACTTTTTAGCCTGCCCTCGCTGACCATCCCGAGTGACCGTCGCTTTACGCATTAATAGGCTACTAGCAGAGCTTGATCTTTCTGCTTTTTTTAATCCACAGGTGTCTGAAGAGCGTTCAATATCAACCCACACCAATTCAATATTGTTGGCTTTAAGTTTGACAATTGCATCACGGTATTTAATTTGTCCGGGATTACGGATGGCTACTTTACCGTTCTGATGATCTATCGCGGTAACAAACATGCCTAAAGCAAGTTTATCGATAGGGACTTTGATGACATTGCTTGATTCGGCAGAATCATTCATTGTACAAATTACTCCGGGAGACAAAACTAAAAAACGAAATCTGACTTGCAATTTCTAGTGATATTTTGAACTACTTTACTCAATTCAGCTAATTTTTACTTCAGATCATCACACAAATATCGATGGCACTTTAACATTGGCTCAACGAGATGTTCGACATTGCTTTTTCATTCTATAACGATCCAATAACACTAGCCAATAGCTGAATTCTTTAACATGGTTACCTAACAAACGCATTACCAAAATCTCATGGCTATATTAGCAATTCAGATCACACACTTTAATCTTGCTAATTGACACTTTTTCATCTGTTTATTAACGTTAACGCTTATGTTGATGTACGAGAGGCACAGATTGAAAGGTCACTTTTTTTCACCACAATTTAGCGAGTTGATCTCTAAGCTCGAACAACTTCGCAGCATACCGATCTGTGACCCTATAGTGCAACTGTCAGTCGATGCTCCAGCATTGCCATTAATCTCTTGGTTAAGTGCCCAAACCGTATACCCTAAAATTTATTGGCATGGCCGTGATAGAAATGAAGATGTCGCCGCTATAGGTTCATGTAAGGCATTTTATTTTGCCGACCAAGTCGACGACAATGCCTTAGCGCAAATCTATCAGCAACAACGTAACAAAACCAATCACCTAGACATTCGCTATTACGGCGGTTTAGCGTTCGATCGCACGGTAGAATGTTGGCCTGAATTTGGCCGTGCACACTTTATATTACCTAGAATAGAATTACGCCGAAGCGGTCATAAGGTTAGGATATTAGTAAACCTTAATTTTGAGAATGGAAACGCTGAAGACGAAATCCAAGCTGCACTTGATACTATCGCAATGGTGCAAAAACCTGCTCCCTTGTCACCACCGAATAAACTCATGTTAATGGGTCGAAGTGATTTACCTAATTTTGCCCGTTGGAAGGAATTAGTTGAACAGGTCACCCAAGCTAATTTTATCAAATCGACCCCCAAAGTCGTCTTATCACGCCACAGCCAAATTGATGTAAATGACCATATTGACCCTTGGACTGTTTTAGCCTGTTGGCAAGGACGTAATCCAAATAGCTTTCAATTTGGCTTTCAATTTAGCCCTGAGCGCGCATTTATATCTTGTTCACCCGAACGGTTATATTTACGCCGCCAACAGGAACTGTTTACCGAAGCATTAGCCGGAACAACAGTGCGAGGACTTAATCCTGATGAGGATGCATTACTGGCTCAAGCGCTATTAGATGATATTAAAAATAGCCATGAGAATCAGTTAGTCAGAGAGCATATTGTCAATGTACTCACACCATTAAGTCAGTATGTGGGCGCCGACGAGCAGCCTAAAATATTTAAGCTTGATCATATTCAACATTTACATCGCGCTATTCGAGCACAGTTAAAACCAGGCATTAGTGATTTTGAATTATTACGGGCGCTGCATCCTACTCCTGCCGTAGGAGGTTTACCCCGCGAGGCGGCATTAAACTTTATTCGCCAGCGAGAAGGTTACGCTAGAGGTTGGTATGCTGGAGCTTGTGGTTATTTAAATCACCATGAATCAGAGTTTTCTGTTGCAATCCGCAGCGCTTTAATTGAACCCAGAAGAATCAACTTGTTTGCCGGAGCAGGTATTGTTGCGGGGTCAAATCCTGAAGCTGAGTGGCAAGAGCTGGAAAACAAATTAGCGACAGTATTGTCTATATTAATCGATTTTTAATATTCCTAAGCTGACTCCAACGATGCTTGCTCGCCATGACTAGGCCTTTCGCTTGTACAAAACCCATGCTATTATCCCGCCCCCATGATTGCTGACCGCCATGAATTAGCTTAAAAAGGTTAATCAAGTGGTGTATTTATCAGCAAACACGACCAATAAACTATAATGATAATATTCTCTATAACAGGTATTAACTTATCGGCTTAACTCAGGCTATATAGTCCCGTTAACACCAGTAAATACTGTTAACTAATTAATAGCGGGTTCCCTCACCCCGCGCTAACCCAATTAAAAAGGCCACAATATGTTGACGTTAACCCAGGCGAAATATCGCCGAGCACTGATGCTATTAGTCAGTTTCCATATCTTAATTATTTGCGCAAGCAACTATCTTGTTCAGCTACCATTTCAGCTGTTTAGCTACCACACCACTTGGGGTGCATTTAGCTTTCCATTTGTCTATCTCGCCACCGACCTAACCGTAAGAATTTTTGGCCAACAAGCTGCTAGAGGCATTATTCTTAAAGCCATGATACCGTCACTTTTGGTGTCGTATTTAGTCGGGGTACTGTTTCACCAAGGTCAATTACAAGCATTTGGTGCATTAATCGAGTGGAACAGCTTTGTGTTTCGCATCGCCTTTGCCAGCTTTGTGGCGTACTTGATTGGCCAGCTAATGGACATCACTGTATTTGCTAAATTACGTCAGGCCAAAGCTTGGTGGGTTGCCCCCGCAGCATCAACATTAGTGGGTAACTTAGTCGATACCTTAGTGTTTTTCAGTATCGCGTTTTATGCTTCCAGTGATGTATTTATGGCCACACATTGGCCAGAAATTGCTAGCGTTGATTACGCCTTTAAATTGATCGTGAGCTTAGGATTATTTTTACCGGCTTATGGGGTGTTATTGAAGGTACTACAAGATAAAATTTTATTAAATGACATCACGACTGATGACGACATTATTATTCATGCATCAAAGTAATCGTTGTTAGGATAGGTGAATAAGCAAAAAAGCATCGTCAGCTCAATTACAGTGCCGCCGATGCTTTACTTATTTAATATGCTCAGTTTTTATCAAATACGATGACAGTATTGTTGTTCTAAACAATATTCCACAGATTATCATCAGCACATTAATCGCAAGATGCGCCTCGCGTTCCAGTAACGTTCATCTAAGCGTGAACAATAACAATCAGACTAACACCAACCTCTAATACCAGAATAAGCGCCAAACTGTTTTATTTTACAAAATACATTTACATACAAGTAATAAAGCATAAACATTTTTAATAAAAACAATAGTTTATTATTTTATGTGCTTAATTGAATGTAAAGATGCGATATATTATCTTAAATGCTTGCAAACACTAATGAGAATGATTATTATTAACTCGCGTTCCAAAACTCGGTTTAGTGATTAAAGACTTCATCACCTTTAATCACTTTTCAGAGTTCGCAAGCACGACATTGCTCATACACTCTTTGTGGCCGGATTCATCATCCGGCTTTTTTTTTGGCTGTTTTCTTATTGTGCTTTTTCACCAAAATGTAAGCCTTCATAAGGCCCAAGTTGCTGATCATCTTTTGCCTTGTGGTAAAGACCAATGGTAAATATGGTGCCCTTACCTACTGTCGAATTCACTTCAATCGTACCACCAAGCCGTTTAATGATCCCATAGCTCAACGAGAGACCTAAACCGGTACCATCTTTACGTGTGGTATAAAATGGGTCAAAAATACGACTCAAATCTTCTTTATTAATCCCCACGCCCTCGTCTTCAACTTCAATTTTAACGCCAATCGTTTTGCCATCTTCTAGCCAGTCATATGTTCGTAGCCAAATTCGGCCTTTGTTTTCAATCGCATGAGCGGCATTGACCATTAAGTTAATCAGTACTTGTAACAGCTGGGGACGATTGACTTCAACATCACCTGTGGCAGTGAAATCTTTGATCAGTGTGACCTCTTGTTGTTCAATGGAATGGCGGGCTAATAACAGCATCTCTTCAACAATTTGCGTCACTGGTTGCGATGTTATGGGGGCATTGAACTCACCTGGACGGCTGTATTGCAGTAGGCTTCGAATAATAGTGGTGATCCGCCCCACTTGCTGGAGCACTAACTCGATCTCTTCTTCGACTACGGCAGCATTATCACCAAGTTCATATTTTAACAGCTCCATATTGCCCAAAATTACCGCGGTAGGATTATTAATTTCATGGGCGATACCTGCGATGAGCTCTCCTAATGCGGTAAGTTTTTCATTGGTGACCAACTGTTGTCTGGTCGCATGCAATAACGCCACATTACGCTCGAGCTCCTCCGTTTTATCTTGCAAGCTACGAGTACGCTGCTCAACTTTAATTTCAAGTTGCTCTGCAGCAGATTGAATTTGGGCATTACGTCGCTGCAACTGATCCAACATATTGTCAAATTGTTCGGCTAAATGTGCCAGTTCATTATCACCATTGATGTCTAATTTACCGATCCTGATATTGCGCCCAGATTGCACCGCAGTAACCACTTGGTGAATATACTCAATTGGCTGTAATAAGCTGTTTGCTCCCCGGTACACTAGAAAACCTGAAATCAATAACACAAACACTAAAATGGTACCGAGCTCGATAATATTGAGTAAATAATTATGCAGAAAAGGAGACTCAGAAAAGCCCACATAAACCATCCCAATCCGTTGACCGCGCACATCCTGTAAAGGTAAATAACCAGAGATGTACCAATCATTGAGAACAAAGGCACGATTTATCCATGTTTGACCTTCAACCAGTACTTGTTGATACACTTCATTAGACACCAGCGTACCTAATGCCCTATTGGGTTTATTCGGGTCTTTGGGAAATTGCTCCATCGGCACATTAGTACTAATCCGAATATTATCCAGAAAAAGGGTCACGGTACCGATTGAGCGTTCTGGTAATGTGCCTTTGCCGTACACTAAGTCACGAATATTATCGACGATGGCAGTATTGCGGTTAAACAACATACCACCATCTAAATACCAAAATACATTACCCGACTGGTCGGCTATCGGTAATAAGGTTCGGCTTAATAAACCACGTGTTTCGATATTTTGTAGAGGCTGTTTGGCATGTAATGTGGGAATTAAGCTAATGTTAGCTTGGGTTGCTAGACTTGAATTAATTCTTTCGAGACGTTTAGTTGACAGCACCATCAAACCAGAAAAAGCCTTCTGTTGAGTTTGGTGCAACATCAAACGTAAGTCGGGATCCGCGGCAGCATCTGCGACACGAATTAACCTTAGAAAGTCTAATCCTGATGCTTTTTGCTGCTGTTCTAATAGTATATTTAGCGCACTAATAACCTTGGGATCAGCTTGCTGCTGACTGTGTTGTAGTAACCTAAATGCATGTTGAAAATCCCATGATTTACTGATCGACTCTAAACTGTCTTGTTGGCGTTCCTGCACTTGCATCAAGGTACTATTAGCGACAACTAAATCAGCCTTTACCTTCATAAACAATTGCTTACCTGTATATATTACATTCCAATATATGGTTATAAAAACTAAGCTAACCAGGGTTAATACTATAGGCAGAGATGTCAGAAACAAGATCCGATAACGTACTTTGGCTTGCATTTGCTGCCAACTAATACCGAAAACTTGTGTAAAAAAACCCTTCGAATTCGCCACGTTTATGTGTCCTCGTGACCTTCTTCGGCGTGATTCAACCAATCTTTAAATTTTCGATCTAATGTTTTTCGCGACACACCTAAATCGCGGGCAGCAGCAGATTTATTGCCGTTATGATTATCAACAACCTTTGTGACATGTTGTTTTTCAACTTCTTTCAATGGCCAATTAAGCGGGTAACCCATGGCATCGTTGACCATAACTGACGCAGGTTTTTTCCAATATTCAGCAGGGGGTTTGCCTAATAAAATACACCGTTCAATCATATTACGTAGCTCGCGAATGTTGCCAGGCCAATCATGTTGCTGCAGCACTTGCAGATCTTCGTGGCTCCAAATAACGTCTTTAATACCCAATTCTTGTGACAATTGTAAGGTAAAATAATGGGTAAGTTCAGCAACATCATCGGGGCGAGATCGCAAAGATGGAATAACAATATTTAATACATTCAAACGGTAAAATAGGTCGCGCCTAAAACGTCCCGCCTCAACCTCATCGATTAATAAACGATTAGTTGCCGCGATAACGCGCACATTAATATCCACTTCTTTTTCGCTTCCAACTGGACGAATCGCACGCTGTTCAAGCACTCTTAATAATGCCGTTTGCATATTCATTGGCATTTCGCCAATTTCATCCAAGAATATTGTGCCACCCGAGGCATAACTAAATAAGCCTTCACGATTACCTTTGGCCCCTGTAAATGCGCCTGCAGTATGGCCAAACAACTCACTGGCCAACAGATCTGGGGCTATTGCACCGCAGTTCACCGGCACAAATGCACCACTTCGGCCGCTAAGCAGATGTAGCTGTCTGGCCACCAGCTCTTTACCCGTACCAGACTCGCCTTCAATTAACACCACAGCGTTCGTCGGGGCGATGCGTTCAATCACTTCTTTAACATCGCGAATAGCTTCACTGTTACCGATAATAGTCGATGATTGACCGTGCGATAATTCACGCTTTAGCATAAAATTCTCACGCTTAAGCAAACGTTTTTCGATACAACGATCAACGGCAGTGATCATCTGCTCTAAATGAAACGGTTTCATAATAAAGTCACATGCACCCGCACGTAATGCTTTGATTGCCACATCCATATCGGCGTAACCAGTCATAAAAATAATATCGGATTGGTGCTCGGGATCATTAAGCGCTTCATGCCATTCAATACCCGATCTATCAGGCAAGCGAATATCCACAATCAATAAATCGAAATGACCATGACTGCGTAACTCTTCAGCTTGGGCAATTGAAGAAGCGGTTTCAACCAAGGCAAACTTTTTAGCCAAGGCTTTCATCAAAAAACTGCGCATACCGGGTTCATCATCAACAATGAGTACTGACATTGTGGTCTTTGCTACTGGGTTGGCATGTTCATTTGGACTCATAAATGGACTCTTATATGGACGCTTTGGCAAGCTTTGTAATACTGTATCACTGAATTCAAATCACTTGGTCACTATGAACCATAGAAAGGTGATCATGGGACAATTTGTCTAATATAAATAACCATAGCTTGGGAGCAAGTTCACAGTTTCGATTTTATGCGTGAACAGTATTTGCATTAAAGTACTTTGGCATTTAACTTGCTTATTACGTTGGGAATTAGTTATTTCCTAATGCATTTAATTTTTTAGTTAGGCTTGTTGATCTTCCGAGATGAATTTTTACGCAGTTTATAGCCATTTCTTCGAGGCGAAGCTTATAGCATGTGATCATTCTACATGAACAAGCGGTCAAGTAATAGAAAGTGGCTACAAGTGCTGCCCGAAGGGTTCCACTTAAGCGTGTGACGCCTTTGCAAGTAGAAGTCTTTGTTGCAAATTATTCGCTTAGAAGGCTAGGCGTCATAACTTGCTCTGCGATTTTGATACAAGGTGCGACACGGTTTACGTTTAAAAATTTTGATCATCAAAGATCAACAGACCAAAATATGAATATCATAACGATTAATATATCAAGGAGCGGCAATGTTAAAACTCAAAGCAAGCATTAGTATTCTGATAGCAGCATCGGTACTTAGTGGAGCGATGTTTAGCCCTACTGCACTGGCAAATGAAGTGATTAAGTTAGCAACCACAACCAGTACTGAAAACTCAGGCCTACTGGGGGCTCTGTTACCTAAGTTTGAAGCTGAATCAGGTTATACTGTTCAAGTTATTGCAACGGGTACAGGTAAAGCATTAAAACTTGCCAGCCAAGGAGATGTTGACGTTGTGATGACTCATGCCCCAGATGCTGAAGCGAAATTTATCGCCGATGGCGATGGTATTGAACCGCGCGGCATTATGGAAAATGATTTCGTGGTATTAGGACCTAAAAATGATCCTGCGGCAGTAAAGTCTAGCAAATTAGTCACTGAAGCCTTCAGTAAAATTGCCCAAAGTAACAGTAAATTTGTTTCTCGCGGTGATAACTCTGGTACCCACATGAAAGAATTAATCATTTGGAAAGATGCCGGCATTACACCAGACTTTGCAGGTTATACCTCTGTAGGCCAAGGCATGGGTAAAACGTTATTAATGGCGGATGAATTACAAGCTTACACATTAACCGATCGTGGAACGTATATTGCTTATAAAGCTAAACTCGATCTCAATATTAGCTTTGAAGGTGGCGATAAATTAGCTAACCCTTATCAGATCATGTTAATTAACCCAGCAAAATACCCAGACTTAAATCATAAGGGTGCCAGAGCATTGAGCGATTGGTTTATTAGTCCTGCAACACAAACTATGATTAACAATTATAAAGTGCAAGGAGAGCAATTGTTTAAGGCAACCTATAAAAAATGAGTGATGGCTGGTTAGTACTATTGCAGCAAGCATTTAGCTTGCTGCTCTCTTTTGACCCTCATGTTTGGGCCATTATTAATATTTCTTTTTCAGTGTCTTTTGCTGCACTATTGATTACGATTATTCCCTCTATTATTTTAGGTTTTATCCTTGCTTTTAGCCACTTTAGAGGTCGTTGGATTGTCACTAACTTAGTGCAAACTTTACAATCCATTCCTACCGTTGTAATCGGTTTATTAGTCTATTTATTGCTGACCCGTAATGGCGCTTTAGGTGATTTAAAGTGGCTATTTACTCAAAAAGGCATGATTCTGGGTCAAATGCTAATTTGCGCCCCGGTATTGATAGCATTATCACAAGCAGCATTTTCGAGTGTCGATCGTCGAGCTTGGGAAACATCACGAACCTTAGGAGCATCCTGGTTACGCGCAGTGTGGACTTTATGCCGTGAATTACGGGTGCCACTCTTACTCGCTATTATCGCCGGGTTCAGTCGAATTTTAACTGAAGTGGGTTGCTCTATGATGGTCGGTGGCAATATTATGAATGTCACTCGTAATATCCCTACGGCTATCGCCCTCGAAACGAGCAAAGGCGATTTTGCCCAAGCAATTGCCTTAGGACTGGTGTTACTCATATTAGCCTTAGTGTTAAATTTCATTTTGGGTTCATTGCGAGGCAAAGCCGTCCCAAGGAGCCATTAAAATGTCGTTAGCGAATAACACTGTTAAATACCCAGTCAGTATTGAAGCTAAAGATGTCATGATTAAATTTAATCAAAAGATGTTATTTTGTGCTGATAGACTTAGCTTTAGTCAGGGTGATGTCATTTATCTGCAAGGTGATAATGGCTCAGGTAAATCAACCTTGATGAAGTTACTTGCTGGATTACAGTCCCCTACTAAGGGCCAAATTGAGAGTCATGGCTTTGTGTCCACACCTTGGTGGCGAACTCAGTCCCTTTTAGGTAAAGCAGTCTATTTGCATCAGCATCCTTACCTGTTTGAGGGGTCTGTCAAATACAACTTAACTTATGCCTTAGCTCAACGGTCGTTATCGTCAGAACAACGAAAAAAACGCATTAGCCAAGCGATTCATATGTCTCAATTAACTGACTTGCTTAACCACCATGCCAGCGATTTATCTGGCGGAGAGCGACAACGCCTTGCCATCGCAAGAGCCTGGATTGCTCAACCAAAACTATTAATGCTCGATGAACCGATTTCGAATATGGATAAACACTCGCAGAGTTTAGTGCTTGCGATGATTAATCAATTAAAACAAGATGGCACAGGACTATTAATCAGTAGTCATCAAACCTGTGGCCTGACGGCGTTATGTCATCAATATTGGCACATCAAACAACATACCATTCATACCAGCATGCATGTTCCTACAGTAGAAGAAGTGCATCAGGCTAATACAACGGAATTACATTATGGCACCACAAATTGACGCAGTAATTTTAGCTGGCGGCATGGCTAGGCGCATGGGTGGCAATGACAAAGGCTTAGTGAGTCTTAATGGCCAAGCCATGATTTGCCATACAATTGATAAGCTAAAAAGCCAAGTCGATGGCATTATGATTAATGCTAACCGTAATCAAGAGCAGTATGAACAATGGGGTTACAAAGTCTTTAGCGACCAAGATAGTGGTTATCTAGGGCCGCTTGCTGGAATGGTCACCGCGTTAAAGCAAACTGAAGCAGATTATCTTCTGGTCGTGCCTTGTGATTGCCCAATGTTACCTGATGACTTAGTCGTAAGGTTATTAGCGGCTTTAGAGCAACAGCAGGCCGACCTTGCTGTGGCCAGTGATGGTGAGTATGAACAACCCGTAGTATTACTATTAAAACCTCATCTAGTGACATCGATGCAGGCTTTCTTGGATGCGGGAGAGCGCAAAATTGATTTGTGGTACAAGCAACATAAAGTGGCAGTAGAAAGTTTTGCCGACCAACCCAATGCATTCGTTAACATCAATACACCAGAACAAAAACATCAGTTAGCAAAGCAAATTGCCAAGTAATTTCAGTAGAGGTACTTCATGACAGCATTATTTACCAATCCATTGCCGATCCCCGTTTTAGGTTTTTGTGCATACAGCGGCACTGGGAAAACCACCTTACTGAAACAACTTATTCCGTTATTGAATCAGCGTGGTTTACGTTTGGCAGTCATAAAACATGCTCACCATAATTTTGATGTCGATATTCCAGGTAAAGACAGTTTCGAAATGCGTAAAGCAGGAGCAAAACAAGTCTTAGTGGCGTCGAATATGCGTTGGGCGTTAATGACCGAAGATCCGCTCGATGATGATCCCCAGTTACAACACTTATTGCGTCAAATTGAAGTAGATAAAGTGGATATTGTTTTGGTAGAGGGCTTTAAAAAGTTAGCATTACCTAAAATTGAACTACATCGTGCAGCACATAATAAGCCATTGATCCATATCCATGATGACAATATTGTCGCTATCGCCTGCTGTGATGAGACGACGGTCCCTGCATCTTTAACTCGTTTAGATTTAAACAATGTGGCACAAATTGCTGATTTTGTTCAGCACTACCAACAAAACTGGCAAGCTACAGTCATCAATTTACCGGTTGATGCCAGTAAAGCGGCGAAAATAGACGACACCGCAAACAATAAAAACGGTATTAGTGTATCGCAAGGTGTCGCTGCAGTGTTGGCACAAATTACACCAACCAACCACCCCGAAGTCGTTGACCTGATTGATATTGATAACCATGTGTTAGCACAAGATATTATTTCTGAAATCAATGTGCCGCAGCAAACGAACTCCGCAATGGACGGTTACGCATTTGCCTTTAATAGCATAGCTAACGCCCCCCTCAAAGTTGTCGCTGAAGTGTTAGCAGGACATCACTATCCTAATATTTTACAAGACGGTGAAGCAGTGCGCATTATGACTGGAGCTACCGTGCCACAAGGCGCCGATACGATTCAGGCAATCGAACTGGCAAATGAGCAAAATCAAAAATTAATACTGCTTGAAACAGACAAGATTATCAAAGGCCAACATGTTCGCCTTGCTGGTGAGGATATAGCTCAAGGTCAAGTCGCTTTAGCTGCTGGTACAAGATTAGGTGCTGCAGAACTGGGATTAATGGCCTCACTCGGTTTCCATAGATTACCGGTATTTAAACGCCCAATTGTGGCGGTATTTTCTACCGGTGATGAAGTGAGTCAGCCTGGCGATCAACTAAAAGCTAACTGCATTTATGACGCTAATCGCTACACGATTTTATCTATGGCGAAAAAGCTCGGCTGTCAGGTCATTGATCTCGGTATCATAGATGACAACGAGCAGACACTGACCAATACCCTCATTGATGCCGGAACCAAAGCAGATATTGTGATCAGTTCTGGCGGCGTATCCGTGGGTAATGCCGATTACATTAAAATGGCTCTCGCGAATGTGGGCAATACCCATTTTTGGCGGATTAATATGCGCCCAGGAAGACCGCTTGCGGTGGGTAATATTAATCAAAGTCTCTTTTTTGGCTTACCGGGTAACCCAGTGGCTGTAATGGTGGCTTTTCTACAATTTGTGCAGCCGGCTATTCGTAAAATGGCAGGCGAAGCAAACTGGCTACCGCAATTTATTCCCGCCATTGCCAGCCAACCACTGCGAAGCAAAACAGGTCGCACAGAGTTTTTACGCGGTATTTATACTCTTGGGCCTGATGGCAAAATTCATGTCAGTACAACGGGGGCGCAAGGTTCAGGCATGCTCAGTTCGATGGTCAATGCCAATTGCCTTATCGTCATTGGCGATGACCATGACACTATACCCACTGGTGGATCTGTATTTATTCAGCCATTTGCCGATTTATTGTAACTGAAACTAAACACGTCCCCGATAGTCATTACACTAATATCATGACGTCATGATATTAGTGTAATGACTATCGGGGGAATGCAGTAAAGCAGGTAATTCATTGCTCATCGTTAACCTAAAACCCTATCCGCAACCGTATCAATACTACAACAAAGATTAACTTACGGATGACTCCTGAGGCCGATTCGTTTTTTATCTCCTGGGTGATACACTCAAAAATCAACAGGGCACAATGCTGCTTTAAGATAAATAACATCATCCGATTAAAGGTAATGACTATGGCGCTTTCTCGTAAAAGTTGGAACTATATTATTATTGGGGCCAGTGTATTTATGATTGCCGTACTGTCTTTCATCAATGATAAAACGGCTAGCGTTCCCGCTGATGCTGTGGCTTTATTTGACTCGCAAATGCCTTTGAAGCAATTACACCTCGATGATATATGGCTAAGTCAACAAGATGGTCAATGGCAATGCCACCAGCAAGTACTCAATTGTCAGCAATGGGCCCAATCATGGCAAAACATTAGTGTGTCACCATTAAAAACCGAACCAGAGCATAGCCTTGCAGAGCAGACGCTCACTATTGCGATTAATCATGTTCACACAGCACAACAATGGCGTTATTTTCCAAATGAAGGTCTATTACAATCGTCGAACCAGAATTGGTATCAAGTACCACCCAGTTTACGCGCCGATTTACAGCCTATTCTTGCCGTTCCTTCTCAATCAAAATAAGAGTTTTTATGCCTGAATTACCGGAAGTTGAAGTAACCCGCCTTGGGATCAGTCCTTATCTCATAGACCAAACTGTCAGTGAGCTCATTGTCCGTAATGGATCATTACGCTGGCCAGTGCCTGACGTGGCACAAAATATTGTCGGCCAACGGATTAATAATGTTCGTCGCCGCGCCAAATATCTATTAATCGACACTGATGCGGGCATCACCATAGTGCATTTAGGTATGTCCGGTAGTTTACGTATTTTGCCGCGTAACACCCCGGTAGAAAAGCACGACCATATTGATTTAATCCTCGATAATGGTCGTATGTTGCGATTTAACGACCCGCGACGCTTTGGCGCCTGGCTATGGTACGAATTACCAGAAGAGGCTCATCCATTGCTATCAAAGCTTGGTCCAGAACCATTAAGCCCGCATTTCACACCATTACAATTGCAAGCTGCACTGGCTGGCAAGAAAAAAGCCATTAAGTTATGCCTAATGGATAATCATATCGTAGTGGGAGCAGGTAATATTTATGCTAATGAAGCACTATTTGCAGCAGGGATCCATCCACAAGCTGCCGCTGGGAGTATTGACCTAGAAAGGTTAACCATTCTTGTGGCGGAAGTTAAACAGATTTTGGCTCATGCTATTGAGCAAGGTGGAACAACATTGAAAGATTTCACTAATGCAGATGGTAAGCCAGGATATTTTGCGCAAAAGTTGCATGTTTATGGTCGCGGCGGCGAAACATGTACCAGCTGTGGCAACTTATTAAGCGAGATAAAACTCGGTCAGCGTACTACAGTATTTTGTGGTTTATGCCAGCAACGGTAAATGTCTAGCCACTGCGCCTAGCATTAACCAATAAAAAAGGGAGCCATTCGGCTCCCTTATATCATCAACCTCAACTCGGTTAATAAACCATAACGCTTAAAACTTATACTCGTAAGTTGAAAAAATAGTCCCTTGACTATCATTGGCTTGCACTTCAAATTTGGAATTTGCCACACTGCCGCCTAAGGTCAACATACCGTTAAACGCCGGCAAGCGATATGACAACTCGAGCATCATAATATCTTCTTTTAATGGTTGCGGCGCCCATTCACCGCCACGATTAGCACCATCTTTATTCAATTGAGCGTAACGAATAATTGAGGTAAAACCATGGCTATTGTCGAACTGACCTATTAACCCGAGAGCATAAACATTGGCATCGCTGTCATAGGTACTGCCAAAAGCACGGCCATAATAACGTGAGCCACTTTGGTAAGTTGAATGCTCGTAAAAACAGTTAAACTGGTTTTTATCTTCACCGCAATACACCATAGTATCGGTATATTCGATAAACAATTTGTACTGTTGTTTGGCAAAATTGAAACGCGTGTCAGCACCGACCATTTTGCCGCAATCAACGATTTGCCATGGATCACCTTTAGAATCTTCACAAGTGCGTTCCAGATACAAACCGACAGGCACATTAAACCAGGTATCTGCATAACGGACATCAAAACCCGCCATCTGGTTACCATAGTTTGAACAACCAAATTCATCGACATTATCTGCTCGACAATCGCGCTGACCGGTAATGGATTTAACCGCTGTATTAAAACTACACTCTTGACCTTCACCACAAAACTGCGTAGTCCAAGACAAGCCTATTTCTAACTGTTTAAATGGCTTAATGGCACCACGGAGGTTCCACAATAGGGTATGCGGAGCATAACGATCTTTCTCTGTAACACTTATACCTCCAGTTAAACTCCAATCGCCCATCCATGACAGCCAAGGCGTGTCGAATGCTTGTGAATTATTACGGCTGACCATCAACGATGGCATGGGTCTGGCATTGTTCGATTTATGCAGCGAGGAATCAAATCCTGGTCCCCACCACTGGCCAACACTGCCGGCAGTGACAATCCAATTGCCTAACACCACAGCAATATAAGAATCATCTAAACGGATTTCTTCGTCGTCCGCAGGGTTATAATTTGCAGAGGTGGAAATCTTATAAGCGAAACGCTCACCTGTGTATTCGTGTGAGCCTTGTAATTGGCCCTTTTCACGATAATCAGAGCCAAAATGTTGAAAGCGCGCCTCATCAGATGCAGCAGCCACTTTGATACTGGTGTTACCACGATTACCCACAGCATTCTGGTAGTAAAAGTTAACCCGTGCGAAAGCATCCACTAAGTCAGGGGTTAATATCGAAGACTCAACTTTGGCAAGATCAGCTCCAATACCCGCCCACATCAATGGAAACGTATTAATCGGCGCGCTAATCACACCTGCATCGGCTAAAGCTTGGATATCTGCGCGTAAATAGATATCTGAAGTATCAACCCAGGGCGCAGCTTGAGCATTGGTGTAAACCATCATAGCGCTTACCCCCAATGCGGCGGTAACACTAGCTAAACTAAATCCTTTTATCATGCAATTACTTACCCTTATTCTCAGCTTTAATTTGAGCAACTTTCTGCTTTAATTGTAACGCAATCTGTGGATGAACAAACTGGCTCACATCCCCTCCGTGCAAGGCAACTTCTTTCACTAGCGTAGATGAAATAAATGAATTCTCTTCCGCTGGTGTCAAAAAAACACTTTCAAGATCGGGGCTTAAACGGCGATTCATATTCGCCAATTGGAACTCATATTCAAAATCGGATACCGCACGCAATCCACGCACCAACACGCTCGCATGCTGTTCTTTGGCAAAATCAACCAACAAGCCTGTAAAGCCGACAACTTCAACATTGTCTAAATGTGCCGTCACCAAATTAACTTGAGCGACACGCTCTTCGAGGCTGAAACGAGGTTGCTTAGAAGGATTTGAGGCGATACCAATAATCACGTGTTTAAATAGGCGTGCAGCACGTTCGATTAAATCGGCATGACCGTTGGTCACTGGGTCAAAGGTACCCGGGTAAATTGCTCTTCTATGCATAATATTTCGCCTTTACATCATCTTTATAGTCGCTAGTTTATCTATTTTTTTGGTCAGAATGAATCACTATTAAGTTTACATATTAGCAAGGTAACATGGCTAAATTACTCTTTTTGTATTCTGGGCAATGGCGGCAATTGTTGTTTATATTTTAATAATTCCAGCTCGTATTTCACTTTTTGCCAAATACGCAATAAATGATGACGCTTGGCGTTATTGCGTCGCCCTTGTCGGCTAATATCACTGTCTAAATCGGTCGCGATCACCGGGAAAGGTCTAACAACAAAACAGCGTAATTGTTTTTCATACCAATACTGAATATCAATATCCACAGGACGTGCAATAGGATAGGCCGTAGCTAATAATTTTTCAGCACCAGCCAATGACACGCACTGCCCGCGAGTCGAAGACGGCAGCTTCAAACACGTCGATAAACTAAAACGATCATCAAGCGCTATTGATTGTACAATGCCTTTCTGCTTACGCCCATGGCACAGTTTGATGTAATCCCAATCTGTAGATAAATTATCGATATGCTGTATCACAGTCATCAATGCGGGATCTAAGACAGAATCATCTTCGAGAATTAAGGCATAATCTAATTGCTGATCAATAATCATTTGCCAACATTGCACATGACTGAGGTAACAACCAATTTCACCTAAATTCAGTTTTTTATCGTACTTTTGAAGGTTTGTTTGCGGATCATATACTTTGCTAATGTCGGTAGCGTGTAAATCCTTACCATATACGGCAGAAATACGTTGATATTCGATACCTAACTGTTTGAGTTGATCATCCATGAAGGTAAATCGTTCTGTACTGCTATCTAAATTTATTAGAAAAACTTTAAATTTCATATGCTAATAACCCAAACACCTATTTTAATCATGTTCAACTACTGACGATTAACCCAATAATACTCAGTCGTGATGATATCTGCTGAATAAAGTGGTCGATGCTTCAGTTAGGTTACTTTTGCCAGTGACATTTGATGTAATCCTTTGAATAAGCTTGAAATAACCGTTATTAAATTAGTGGTTATTTGCGTCCTGTCTCTCACATACATTTCACTATTTTGAGAGTGAGAGGTTTGGGAGTATATCACTAATATTATCGCTTTAGTTTGTTGTCAAAAAACTTCTTTATTGTCACCAGATGAGTTAACAATAACAACCGATATTTACTCACCCTCAATACAATTCCTAATGCAAAACGATGAACAAACGGTCTTGAGTTGATATACTTGGCAAAAGCGTTATACCTCAATCATCATGATGGTTAATAGAATCGTTAAAAGTTACACTATAATGAGCCCCATCATCTGATGGAATTAAGTTAATATTTTTATCTTTCAGACACTAATATGAAAAAAATCTTAGTCATCAAACACGATAAAATTGGCGATTTTGTACTGACATGGCCTGCATTCTATCTACTCAAACAAGCCATTCCAGATGCGACAATTGACGTATTTGTTGCCAAAGTAATTACACCTTTTGCCGAAGCATGTCCCTATATTGATAATGCTATTGCTGATTCTGGTGATGACAAGGCTATCGCAGAACATATTGCCAAGCAAAATTACGATGCTGTCATCGTGGCACATTCTGAAATGAGAATGTATAAGCTCTTAAAAAACATTGATATTCCATACAAGCTAGTGCCGAAACATAATTGGTATCAGTATCTGTATAAACATCGAGCAAACACAGATTACAAAAAAGGTGAAGGTTGTTGGCGTGGCAGCTGTATGTTGATAGAACATTTTTTACACCATCATGGTTATCCTATCCCAAGTTTACCGAAGCAGTATTGGGATATGAGTGAATATAAACCTAAATGGCAGCAATATTATGGCCAACAAGGTGATGAAAAGCTGATTTTTATTCATCCAGGTACCGGTGGTTCTTCGGGCAGTGTTGCAGAAGTCGATCTGGCAAAAATGATCAGCCAAATCAACCGCCTTACCCAAACAGCTTGTCATTTTGTTTTAACCTATAATGGCGATGAATTGGTTTTAGCCCAAAATATTCAAGCGTTACTTGCAGATCAACCTATACGCGTTTCAATAGCGAAACCATTAAGCAGTTTGCGTGATTTTGCCGAATCGCTAGTTGCCGCAGACATGTTTATTGCCGGTTCAACAGGCCCATTGCATATTGCCGGCTTACATAATGTACCGACTGTCGGTTTTTATGCCGGTAGACGATCAGCACCACATATTAGATGGCAAACGTTAACCGAGCCGAGTAAGCGACTCACTTATACGCCGCCAATTGGTAAGAAAACTGGCCGTAATATGTCGCTAATTGACTTTGATCAAGTGTCCCAAGAAATTGCAGATTTTTTGAATAAGTTATCTTAATCGCAATAGGTTCAGCCTGCTCATCTAGAGCACAAATATTGGAAATATTATTATGATAGTGGTTACAGGCGCAGCAGGGTTTATTGGTAGTAATTTAGTTAAACAACTTAATGCCATGGGACGAAATGACATTATTGCCGTTGACGATTTAACCGACGGTACCCAAATGTTTAATTTAGCCGATTGTGAAATCGCCGACTATCTTGATAAAGATGATTTCATCAAGCAAATTCAAGCCGGTGATTTTGATAACGCACTCGAAGTAATCTTCCATCAAGGTGCTTGCTCATCGACCACAGAGTGGGATGGCAAGTTTATGATGGCTAACAACTACGAGTATTCAAAAACTTTATTACATTATAGCCAAGCCAATAACTGTCAATTTATCTATGCTTCTTCGGCCTCGGTATATGGCGGCAGCGAAAAGTTTATTGAGCAACGTGAACTCGAGAAGCCGCTGAATGTCTACGCTTACTCCAAGTTTTTATTCGACCAGTATGTAAGACAACAAAAACTTACCAGCCAGGTAGCTGGTTTACGTTATTTCAATGTCTATGGTCCGCGTGAGCAACATAAAGGCGGTATGGCCAGTGTGGCTTTCCACTTTAATAACCAAATTAATCATAATGGTGTATGTCGTTTATTTGAAGGTGTGGATGGTTATGACAATGGCCAGCAACTTCGTGACTTTGTGTTTGTCGAGGATGTCGTTAAGGTTAATTTATGGCTCTGGCAGAATCCATCAGTATCTGGCATTTATAACTGTGGTACTGGCCAAGCACAAAGCTTCAATGATGTTGCTAATGCTGTGATTGCGTATCATGGTAAAGGACACATTGAGTACATTCCTTTCCCTGATAAGCTTAAAGGTGCCTATCAGAGTTACACTCAGGCTGATTTAACCCAACTAAGAGCCGCCGGTTATCACGCCGAATTTAAAACGGTCGAACAAGCGGTACCAGAGTATTTAAATTGGCTTAAGAGTCAGCACTTTATTGGTCAATAATGACGAGCAACCGTTAAGCTAACTCCTACTTTACTTGGATACAATAATGAAAAAAGCTATCTTCACGCTTGCGATTGGTGATGAAAATCCGATGTACCGAGCGGCACTGCTCAGCTTTGAGCAATATGCACAAAAAGTTGGCGCGGATCTCATTGTATCTAAAGAATTTCATTATCCAATCACGATTACAGATCCTCAACATACCGCCAGCCCTGCATGGACTGAAAAACTGTATATTAAAGAAATTCTGAAACAATATGATCGCGTATTGTATGTCGATGCTGACATTATTATTCAACCCGATGCAGAGAATATCTTTGAGGTTTACGATGACCTGAACACGGTTTATTTGTTTAATGAAGGCGAGCACTTAGAGCGCCAAAGTGTAATTGATAAAATAACCTCAATTATGGGGCCTGTCGATAACTGGCCTGTGGTCAACAATCGCCCAGTGTATTACAACTTAGGTTGTATGCTTATTTCGAAGCAAAACCGATTGTTTGATATTGCTAAACTCGACGATCTGCAACAGCTATGTAACCATATCAAGTATTACGAACAAACATATGTAAACTACTTATTGCACCGAGACGGTCTAAAGCATCAGAATATTTCGCCTAAATTTAATCGCATGGACTTTATGGGGCCAGAGCATTATCGCGATGCCAGTTTTATTCACTACGCTGGCCGAGGCTACAGTAATTCATCGCTCAAGCGAGAAGTAAGATTTGTAAATGACTTTTGCGAGCTATTTAAAGGTCACATCGATGACAACACATTAGATGAAATTAAACAAAGTGGTTGGGATCTGTTTATCAATAAAGCCCAACAACGCTATAAATTACCCAAACCGATTATCAATGCGATAGCAAAGCGTTTTATCACTATTTAATAAAGGGTTATTGACCCTATTCTTAGCGTAATAGGCATTGAGATTTAACCCGTTTAGCAACAAAGTATTCCGTGAAAAAGGCTTAATTATTCATGTTAAAGTACAAAGTGTTTGTTATTAATTTGGCTCGTTCGCAAGAGCGGCTGGCACAAATTGCAGCGCAACTTGCGGCGGTTAACATTCCGTTTGAACGCATTGACGCTGTTGAAGGTAAATTGCTATCAAGCGAAGAAATCGAAGCCGTATCCCCCGCACGTTTAGCCAGACAACATTATTATCGCGATCTCAGTGCTGGTGAAATCGGCTGTAGCTTAAGCCACAAACGAGCGTGGCAAAAAATTATCGACGACGATTTAGACTTAGCCTTTGTATTTGAAGATGATATTCACCTTGAGGCTAACTTTGCCGATACAATCAACATGATCCTCAATCTGCCCACCATGGATTGGGACTTTATTAAGCTATATCCATTGACACGAAAAAGTCGTAAAAATATTCAGTCGTCGGTGCACTATGGTGAATTTGAATTTGTGACCTATAAAAAATTTCCACTTGGGGCAATGGCCCAAGCCATTAGTCGTCGTGGTGCAGAGTCACTGATTAAACATATGCCTTATATTGTTCAACCAGTTGATGGTCATTTAAAATCTTGGTGGAGCCTAGGAATAACGCCTTTTGGCTTGCTGCCTTACTGTATTTCTGTCGACATAGAAGGTCCGTCAGATATTAATCCTGACGGTAACTTAGAAAGAGCACCTCAACGACGTGTGACAAAGTTAATGTTAAATTGGAGCCGGGCATTGATGCGATTTATCGCAACACCTCAGCTGGAAAAACAATTTCGTCAATTCACTCAAGCGTTAAAAAAGGATTAATGTGTCTTCATTAATTAGCCATACACAATTACAAAATGCCCAGCGTATTTTGTATATGACCCACTTAGCCATTGGTGATTTTGTTTACCAGAGTGTCTGGTTAAAAGCCCTAAAAGCTAAGTATCCACATTTGGTTATTGATGTGTGGTTTGATGATTGTCGTAGTCGTCCACAATCGTGGGCAACAGGCCGCAATAAAGTCCTCAATGAATGGATAGACTCACTGGGTATTATCGATAAGACCTACCCCATTGTTGGCGACCTCGCCCAAAGACAAGGCTATATCAGCCAAGCACAATCACTCAATTATGATTTAATTGTATTTATTGGTAAGAATCGCAGTGAGCAGTTCGCAAAAATTGCTCGAAAAATATCAACTTCAGCCTTTGTCGTCGCCTCTAAAAGTAAACCATTGAGTAACCCGATAGCAAAATGGCTGTATTTTAATAATATAAATACCTACTTCAGCTACGATGACATGGTTAAGAGCAGTCAACATATTACCGATTTATATGGCCAATGTTTCGAGCGGGCGTTAGGTCTTACTTGTGGCGATTTAGTCGATGGTCAAAAGCAATTAGTGTTTCATGTTGATGCCATTTATCAACAACAAGCTTGTATACTGATTAACAAGTTAACTGCAAATGACACCAATAAACTGGTGGTGTTTGTAAACCATTTATCCACCGCCGATAAACGTGATTATCCTTTTGCTCAACTTAAACAAGTGATTTTAACTCTCGAACTTCAATATCAAAATCTGGTGTATATTTTCAACTGTCCGCCAGATAAATTGAATGAAGTGACCACTCAAGTTGCTGAAGATAGCGAGCTAAACCATTTAGCGATTACCACATTTACTGCTAAGCAAAACTTCTTTCAATTGCCCGCCTTAATTGCACAAAGCGATATCGTCATTAGCGCTGAAACCGCTACGGCACACTTAGCTGTATGCATGGATAAACCACAAGTGACCATAATGTCGAATGATTTAACCCTATGGCAACCTAAGGGCGACAGTATTATTTTAACCGGTAGCGGCCAAGCTAAATCAATTACACCGCAGCAAATTGTTGATGCATTCACCCAACAGCTAAGGCAACATTATAGTGGCACGCCCAAGCTAGCTGAACGGTTATAATTGGAGTCAATAAAAAAGGCCGAATAGGCCTTTTTTATTGAAACGGTTAACCGTGAATGATGCGAGTTATGACATCAATTCGGTAACAGGCAGTAAATCTAATAAACTCTGGGTAGCATAAGGAGCAGCCTGATTTAAATATTCACCGTTAAGTACCTTGTCGTACATGGCTTGATACTGTTGCGCCATCACATCGGCATTAAACACATCCCTTGCCACTTGGTGACACACTTTACGATCAAAACGATCTAGGTGCTTCAGTGCATCCACCATCTCATTATAATCTGTCGTCAGAAGTCCCATTTCAGGTTGGGTGATAATCTCAGGTAAAGACCCAAAGGGTGTTCCAATAACTGGCGTACCTAAAAACAGGCTTTCGGTTATCGCCAAGCCAAAGGGTTCATGCCATCTCACTGGAAATAATAACGCTTGTGATTGCTTAATAATCGTAAATTTATCATCGCCACCCACCATGCCTTTAAAGTCGATATTCATATCAAGGTTAAAGTAGCCTTTTTTACCAAACTCAAATCGTTTACCGCCCAATACCGCTAATTTATGACCCGCTTTTTTAGCAATCTTAGCGGCGCCAGTCATGTTTTTATGACGAACCGTCGCTTTACCCAAAAAGTGAACATAGTTACTGTTAGATTCAAAGCTAGGTTGGCCATACTCAGACCAATCTAGGCCATTGTAAACATAGCAATCGCTGTGATGATTATTAGCATGACGCTGGGAGATAAAAATAGTGTTGCGATCATATTGTTTCGCTTTATCTGCATTGGCGTGTTCAGTGCACACAAACGGCTTATCTAATTCGCCAGTAAAGGCGCAATGAAAATGCACCACATCAGGCCAATCAGTAATCTGTTGATTAAATGATTTTCTCTTATCGTACAACAAGGTTCCTTCAGGCCTAATATCATGTGGGCGCATCAAAAACTTAACTTCGTGACCTTGCTGTTTTTGAGCGGTAGCCAATGACCATACCACGCGCTCAGTACCGCCAAACTTAAACGCCGGAAACGGTCCTCGGCAAAGTAGTACATGTAAGATTTTCATTTAACCTTTCCATATTGAATATGTCACCGAACAGAATAATCGCTGATCTTCTATCAGCGTAAACCAGCAGCTGAAACTGTGTATTGCTCTGCGCAAAACTGTTTGAAGGAGGCAATAACCTCATCAACCTCTATTATTGCCATTAAATGCTCGCCTTTAGCGCGCGTGCCCCAGTTTACATCTCCTTCAACCTGTTGCTTTATGACTTGGTCATAAACAGACACGGTATAATCTCGATAAAAATAGGGGCCCGTTCGCCCGGGATTAGAATGAGCATATAAACCAATAACCGGAGTACCTTGAGTCACCGCCATATGTAATGGCCCGGTATCTGGTGCAAGCACTATTGTCGCTTGCTTTAACACCGCAAGCAGTTGCGTAAGCGATGTCTTGCCCACTTGATTATCAAAGGGCTGCTGACTATGAGATTGAATCACATCTGCTAAGGTTTGTTCTAGCGCGCTTGGGCCGCCACACAGCATCACTCGGTAACCTTGATCAATGGCGTAATCGGCTACTGCAGCGTAACGCTCTGGCAGCCAATTACGCTCTGCTTTACTGGCAGCAGCACAAATCACCAACACCTTATCATCACCCACGAGCCGTTTAGCAAAATCAGTATCGGCTTGAGGTACCGGAATATTCCAGCTTGGGGTTAAGTCTTCTACGCCAATGGCATTAGCAAAGCCCATAAAACCATCTAATACATGCGGCGTGGCCAAGGGCTCAACGGCATGATTGGTAACCAACCATTGACCTTCTTTGGCTCTTGCTTTATCAAATCCGACCCGCACTCGGGCCTTAATCATTAACGATGCTATGGTTGCACGCAAGGCAACTTGCATGTGCAGCAACACATCAAAACGCTGACCATGTAAATCACGACGTAACTGAACATAACTACGCCAGCCCTTAGACTTATCGAAAATAACAAACTCAATGCCAGGTAAGTGTTTAAGTAACTGATATTCGATCTTGCCAATAACCCAAGTGATACTCAGATCGGGATACTGTTTTTGAATAGCCTGTACCATAGCTACAGCGTGGCAAACATCACCAATAGCAGATAAACGCAGTAAACATAATGAACGTATCGCACTAAAGTCAGCTTTCATTGATTATCCAATATGCTTAAATGAAGAAGTAAGACGGTGGAGGCAAGTAAGTGATCTTAAGGTATAATGTTATTTCGATCCACAATCTCGCCAATGCTATTGATAATTAGATGCAAATAAAAACCACTCAACTTGGCCATATTGCCTGGTGTGAAACTACAGCCCAACAACTGGAACCTCACGACTTTGCCGTAGAGGCTTGGCAACAAAGAAATGCCATTGTCGGTCAATCTAAGGGGCGTTATACCACCTGGTTTGTCAAAACCGATAACTTGGATTCGCCGCAAACATGGGTGTTACGTCATTACTGGCGTGGTGGGATGATGGAAAAGTTGAGCCGTGATGCCTATCTTTATACTGGCCTACAACATACTCGCGCTGTGGCTGAATTAGCCATACTGGAAACCTTATATCAAGAAGGCTTTGCTGTTCCACGTCCAATAGCAGCGAATGTTGAGCGCTTTGGTTTATGGTATCGGGCCGACATCATCATTGAACATGTCGCGGGATCAAACGATTTAGTGGCGCATTTACGCCATAAGCCAATGACAGAAGCACAATGGTATTTACTCGGTGAAACCATTGCCAAATTTCATCTGCGTGGGGTGTATCATGCAGATCTAAATGCTAAAAATATCCTACTGGCTCAAGGGAAATTCTATCTAATTGATTTTGATAGAGGTGAATTACGTCAACCACAAGCCAGCTGGCAACAAGCCAATCTGCAGCGGTTACTACGTTCTTTTAAAAAAGAACTCACCAAACTCGCTACACTGCAATTTAATCAACAGCACTGGCAGCAATTACTTAAAGGTTATCAAAGCGTTAATCCTATCTAAACCAAGTCATCGTCTGGCCTTGTCATACGATTAACCGTTCAAGATTAAACGATAAGTTGATTGATCAATGTAAACTGCTTTAATAAGGCACCACGATTTTGCTCAACCACTGCAAGAGCGGCAAAAGACGCCGATTGATATAGGGGGTTATCTGTGAACTTATGTTGTAACTCTTGGGCTAACTGTTCTGCAGAAGTAATGCAGCTTAATGCTCCGGCATCTGCGAGTAATTGCGTAATCTCAGCAAAATCCCAATGATTGGGACCAACATACACAGGTAGCCCCATGGCCGCAGGTTCAAGCGGGTTATGACCACCATTATTAATCAGTGTCCCGCCAACAAATGCCTGATCAGCTGTACCATATAGCATAACCAGTTCCCCCATAGTGTCACCAAGTAACACTTGAGTTTGCCCATTCACTTCATCATGCATACTGCGTCTAGCTAAGGTTAATCCAGACTGAGTAATCGTAATCGCGGCTAAGTTGAATTGCTCAGGATGTCGGGGTGCCATGATCAATAATGCATCTGGAAAATAACTCAGTAGCTGCTTATGGGCACTTAACATTGCCTCAAACTCCCCAGGATGAACACTTCCGGCAACCCAAATAGGTGAATTAACACGATGCCATTGATCTCGAAGCGTATTGGCTTGCTGTTTTTTAATGGGATCAATCGTGAGATCAAACTTCAAACTGCCACACACCTGTAGGCGTTCAGCTTCCACTCCCAGATGAATAAACCGCTCTGCTTCAACCTGAGTTTGAACAGTAATCAACTTGAGTTTATTTAACATAGGTACTGCTAAACGACGCTTTTTAGCGTATTTATCGGCTGATTTTTGCGACAACCGTGCATTGGCTAAAATCACAGTCACTTGTTGCCGCGCGGCAAAGTGGACTAAGTTAGGCCATAACTCGGTCTCCATGATAATGCATACTTTGGGCTGTAATTGGCGGAGAAATTTTTTAATCGCATAAGAAAAATCAAATGGTAGATAACAATGCTGTACCTTATCGCCAAATGCTTTTACCACCTCTGCAGACCCCGTTGGGCTGGTAGTGGTGACGGTAAATAAATAATCTGGGTGCGCTGCCATAAGCTGCTTAATCAAGGGAATCGCCGCCAGGGTTTCCCCCATAGACACGCTGTGGATCAATACATCAGTTTGCTCTAGTTTGGCCAAGCCAAAACGTTCAGACCAACGACGACGGTAATCGACACTTTTTATTGCCCGAAATGCAAGATAGAGCACCACCAGCGGAAACAATAAATACAGAAATAAAGAATAAAAAATACGGTTCATGGAAGAAGAGTCATCGATTTTTGCTTGTCAGATGAGCACAATGTTAACATACTCATACTAAGTCGGCTTAAGCAATTATTTGACCGATAATAAGCTAATAATGAATATGGAAATCAAATGAAAACCCGCGATAAAATTATTTTTGCCAGCTTAGAGTTATTTAATGAACATGGTGAGCGTAGCATTACGACTAACCATATTGCCGCTCACTTAAGTATTAGTCCGGGTAATTTGTATTATCACTTCCGCAATAAAGAAGACATTATCAATTCGATTTTTAGTTTATATGAAAGTCATTTAGAGTCAGGCTTTAAGCCTTATGATGATGTGCCTATTACGATTGAGTTATTAATGGGTTACTTTGATGCCATGTTCTACACCTTATGGCAGTTCAGGTTTATGTATGCCAACCTAGCTGATATTTTAAGCCGTGATGAAGCACTTAAAAAACGCTATTTACATGCTCAACAACAAGTTCTTAATCGTTCAAGCGATGTGCTTCGCAAACTCAAAAAAGACGGTTTCCTCGATGTCGATGATAATAAAGTCACTGCGCTTGCCGATACCATTAAAATGATGGTCAGCTTCTGGATCAGCTATCAATTAACCCAATCCAGCACATCAACTATCACTAAAGCCACTCTGTATGATGGACTATTGCGAGTTTTGATGATTTTTCAGGCTTATTCTACGCCTACGTCAAGTGCAACATTTTGCCGTTTAGAACAACATTATTTAGATATAGCCAGCCAAGAGCGCCATAACGCTGCGTAACCAAATACTGACATTCTCGCTCATCTCATATCCATAACACACCTTCCAATCCGCAAGTAACCGACTACAATTGAGTCGGTTACTTGCGGATGATGTTGGACGGATGCATCCACTTCCCCACCATCGTAATCAACCATGTTAATGATTAGTTTTTTTAATGTGAATATATCAGTAGCCCTAAACTAACTCATGTTGGTCTGACGACTAAAAAAAACGCTGTAGAGCGGCAAAAATAAAGGTTAGAATGCCAACAACTCCAGAACACCCTGTCATTTATCGCGGTGTTTACTGCGTGATTTGGATAAGCATAATAACCATATTTAGGAGAACACAGGTGGCATCTACCTCTTTTTACGACCGAATTAATCAGCAAATTGTCGATGTAAAAGCCGATGGTTTATACAAGAATGAACGCGTCATTGCTTCCGCTCAACAAACTGCCATCCAAGTTAATAGTGAAGAAGTGATTAACTTCTGCGCCAATAACTATTTAGGTCTAGCCAATCATCCGGATCTTATTGCAGCAGCAAAAGCAGGTTTAGACAGTCATGGTTTTGGTATGGCTTCGGTACGATTCATTTGCGGTACTCAAGATATTCATAAGCAATTAGAAGCTAGCCTAAGTGAATTTTTAGGCATGGAAGACACTATTTTATATTCATCTTGCTTCGATGCTAACGCGGGTTTATTTGAAACCCTATTAGATGCAGAAGATGCGATTATATCTGATGCGCTTAACCATGCTTCAATCATTGATGGCGTGCGTTTGTGTAAGGCTAAGCGTTTTCGTTACGCCAACAACGATATGGCCGACTTAGAAACTCAGCTTATTGCCGCCCAAGCTGCTGGTGCACGCAACATTTTGATCGCCACTGACGGTGTATTCTCAATGGATGGCGTAATCGCTAACCTTCAAGGTGTGTGTGATCTAGCCGATAAGTATGGCGCATTGGTGATGGTCGATGACTCTCATGCCGTAGGCTTTATCGGTCAAAATGGCCGTGGAACCCATGAATACTGTAATGTTATGGATCGTGTCGACATTATTACCGGTACATTAGGTAAAGCCTTAGGTGGTGCATCGGGTGGTTTTACTGCAGCGAAGAAAGAAGTGGTTGAATGGTTACGTCAACGCTCGCGCCCTTACCTGTTTTCAAACTCATTAGCGCCTTCTATTGTTAGTGCATCAATTTGTGTGCTTGAAATGCTAAAAACCGGTCAAGACTTGCGTGAAGCCGTATGGGAAAACAGTCGTTATTTCCGTGAGCAAATGTCAGCAGCAGGTTTTACCTTAGGTGGTGCAGACCATGCCATTATTCCGGTTATGATTGGCGATGCGAAATTGGCAGGTGACTTTTCAAACCGTTTGTTGCAAGAACACATTTACGTGGTTGGATTCTCGTTTCCTGTAGTGCCTAAAGGCCAAGCGCGTATTCGCACCCAAATGTCTGCGGCACACACCCGCGAGCAACTTGATCATGCAATTGGTGCCTTTACCCGTATTGGTAAAGAAATGGGCATTATCTAATTCCAGACAACATAGGTCATTAACATGAAAGCATTAAGTAAGTTAAAGCCTGAAGAAGGCATCTGGATGGTCGATGCACCAAAACCAGAAATGGGTCACAACGACCTACTGATTAAAATTCGTAAAACGGCTATTTGTGGCACTGACGTCCATATCTACAACTGGGATGAATGGTCACAAAAAACCATTCCTGTACCTATGATTGCTGGCCATGAATATGTCGGTGAAGTTGTCAGTATGGGTCAGGAAGTTCGCGGTTTCAGTATTGGCGATCGCGTATCGGGTGAAGGTCATATTACTTGTGGCCATTGCCGTAACTGTCGTGCAGGCCGTACTCACTTATGTCGTAACACTTCAGGTGTTGGCGTGAACCGTGACGGCGCATTTGCCGAATATTTAGTGCTACCTGCATTTAACGCTTTCAAGATCCCGGCTGATATTCCAGATGATTTAGCGGCTATATTCGATCCTTTCGGTAACGCTGTACATACCGCATTATCATTTGATTTAGTCGGTGAGGACGTATTAATTACCGGCGCTGGTCCTATTGGTATTATGGCTGCTGCTGTGTGTAAACATGTCGGAGCACGTCATGTCGTGATCACTGATGTAAACGAATACCGACTTGATCTTGCTCGTAAAATGGGTGCTACCCGCGCAGTGAATGTCGCCACAGAAAGTCTTAAAGATGTGATGAAAGAGCTTGGCATGACAGAAGGCTTTGACGTCGGTTTAGAAATGTCAGGTGTGCCATCGGCATTCCATGCCATGTTAGACACGATGAACCATGGTGGTAAAATTGCCATGCTAGGTATTCCTGGTGGCGAAATGGCTATTGATTGGAGCAAAATCATTTTTAAAGGTTTGATCATCAAAGGCATTTATGGCCGTGAAATGTTCGAAACTTGGTATAAAATGGCCAGTTTAATCCAATCTGGCTTAGATTTATCTCCGATCATTACTCATCACTTTAATATTGATGATTTCCAGAAAGGCTTTGATGCAATGCGCTCAGGTCAGTCTGGCAAGGTTATCCTGAGCTGGGATTAATTATTATTAACATCTAGCATATCCACACTAACAAGGGGTTGTATTTATACAACCCCTTGTTGCAGACTGATACTAAGTCAAACGCTATGCGTACATTTTTATAGGTAATAACATGTCTGGTTTTAAACATCTGTCGATTAATGAGCTTATCCATATGTCCTCCGAATCTAACGACATACAAGTTGTTGATATTCGTGATGCTGCTAGTTTTACCGCTGCTCACATTGAAGGTTCAACCAATCTAACCAATGAAAATCTAGCAACCTTTATTGCCGATGCTGATATGGACAAACCTTTGGTCGTAGTGTGCTATCACGGCATGAGTAGCCAAAGTGCGGCCAACTACTTAAATGAGCAAGGTTTTGATGATGTTTACAGCCTAGATGGCGGCTTCAGCGCTTGGAGCTTAGCTCACTCATGATAGAAATTGGCCAACTTCCTAATGCACGTGCAGCACAAGCATTTATTGACTACCTTAAAGGGTTAAATATTCAATGCAATGCTGTTTCTCATGCTGAGGGTGTTGGCCTAGCGATCACCAATCCTGCTGATGAAGTTCAAGCCCGCGCCGAGTTACTTGAGTTTGCTAAAAACCCTCACGACAGCAAGTATTTGCAGGCATCTTGGGATAACGGCGCTACCGATACTAAATTTGACTACGGCCCGGGAGCTAAAGGCCTAATTCAACAGTTTATGACAGGTGCAGGCCCACTCACATTAGTATGTTTTTTTGCATGTGTGGCCGTTTTTGCTGCTATGAACCTTGGTTTTGCTAATGATACCTTTACTAAATTATCTTTTTTCGGCGCCGTAGCTGATAGTGATTTAAGCCAAATATGGCGAGTCTTCACCCCTAGCCTAATGCACTTTTCTGCTATGCATATTATCTTTAATTTACTTTGGTGGTGGTATTTAGGCGGTAAAATTGAGACCAATTTAGGTACTCGACCATTATTATTTTTATTAATCGTCGCGGGTACGTTACCCAATATTGTGCAGTTTTACATGACAGGGCCTAATTTTGGCGGGCTGTCTGGCGTCGTTTATGCTGTGGTGGGTTACACTTGGTTAATGGGGATCCGTAAACCCAATTGTGGTATTAATTTACCGCAATCTTATATGGGGTTTATGATGGTTTGGCTCGTTCTTGGCTTTACGGATGTGCTGGGAATGCCTATTGCAAATGGTGCCCATATTGCAGGGCTTTGTGTTGGTTTGGCTCAAGCATTATTTGATAGCAAAAAATCACCAGCCGCGAAAACGAACTAACACTCTTGCAGGATGAATAAAAAAATGCCACCAAGGGTGGCATTTTTTATTCATCCGCTCACATCTAAGATATATGTCACGCCTAATCGTTAAGCCATTTCAAGCACTTTTGTAACCAGTTTCTCAATACCTATGTGCACCTCTAAAATCGAGGTTGCTAACATATAGGCTGGCGTACTGACGATTTTATTGGCCTCATCAACCACAATATCTTCCACTTGTGCATCTTTATGCTTACCACCCATTTCATTAAATGCATGCGCGGTATCAGAATCAGTTCCAATAGTACCGACAGCTCCTTTGCCATAAATATTGGGGATCATCACAGGTGAAACACACACAAAACCCACCGGTTTATGAGCTAAAGCGAATTCACGAATAAAGTTCTCTACAATAGGCTGAATATGGCAATGACTGCCCGTGGTCGCAAAGTTTGATAAATTTTTAGCCGCACCAAAGCCACCAGGGATCACCAAAGCATCAAATTGACTGACCTCTAAGGCATTAGCATTAAGCACTTCACCACGGGCAATTCGTGCCGACTCAACCAAAACATTACGACTTTCGTCGTTATTGACCTCACCGGTTAAATGATTCACTACGTGCATTTGAGTAATATCTGGCGCAAAACATTGATATGTCGCCCCAGCTTGGGTTATCGCCAGAAGCGTTAATACCGCTTCGTGAATTTCAGTTCCATCAAATACCCCACAGCCACTCAGTAAAACAGCAACCTTTTTCATGACACTCTCCTTCATCTTTTAAGTGACAATACAAAAAATACAACAAAAAACTAACAAAACGGTTGATCTGATTAAAAATCGTGCTAACTTAGAGCGTCGAATTTAGTAGATGCGCTTTTTTTAGTCACAAAACATCACTAAATTTGCGAGTGACTTAACTGACATCAATAAAAAAGTCCACAAAATAGTAATATTTATTAAAATTAATATTTAGCTCACAAAAATAAAAATAAATTAAAAAAATCAACTAGTTACTGATTTCGTTTCAAGCCGTAAGAAAATCTATCCAACAAGGTTGACTATTCCACTCACAGACTTATCCACAGGCTGGGAGCTTTTTTCGTGGCTGATTTTCTACTTTCTGAGATATTTGCACCGATAAAGTCCCACTAAATGCACGACTTGTCATACGTCAAGATTATTTAGCGTCATTTTGGATAAATAACTGACAATCTCACAAGCATCTTGAGGTGCTGTGGGTATAATGTCATCCTATTAGTCTCGCAAAATAATGAACACGAATATTAATTATGCCAACGATTCCCAATAACCCGCTCATCCTAGTTGATGGCTCATCTTATCTTTATCGCGCTTATTATTCGCCGCCTCATTTAACCAATTCAAAAGGTGAAGCGACTGGTGCGGTTTATGGCGTCGTTAATATGCTTCGCAGTTTATTAAGCCGCTATAGTCCGAGTCATATTGCAGTGGTTTTCGATGCCAAAGGCAAAACCTTCCGCAACGATATGTACGGCGAATATAAAGCCCAGCGTCCACCTATGCCTGATGATCTGCGTACTCAAATCGAACCATTGCACAAAATCATCCATGCGATGGGCTTACCACTGATCAGCATTTCTGGTGTCGAAGCCGACGATGTTATCGGTACCATCGCCCTGCAAGCGAGTAAAGAAGGCCGAGCAACCTTAATCAGTACCGGCGATAAAGACATGGCGCAACTCGTCAATGAGCATGTCACGTTAATCAATACTATGACAGACACCATTATGGGACCGGAAGAGGTCAAGACTAAATACGGTGTCCATCCAGATAGAATCATCGACTTTTTAGCACTCATGGGTGACAAGTCAGATAACATTCCAGGTTTACCTGGCGTCGGCGAGAAAACCGCGCTGGCGATGCTGCTTGGCGTGGGAAGTGTAGAGAAAATTTTAGCGGATCCACAAAGCGTCATTGAAGTGGGCTTTAGAGGCTCAAAAACCATGCCGACTAAAATTATCGACAATGCCGATATGCTAAGACTGTCTTACGAGTTGGCCACCATCAAAACTGATGTCAAACTTGAACAAGACTGGCATGAACTCACAGTTAAGCCACAAGATCGAGATGAACTGATTAAATGCTTTGGTGAAATGGAGTTCAAGCGTTGGTTAGCAGAAGTATTAGATAACAAGCAACCTCGCGGCACAGTTAGCGACAAAGATAGCGATGAAGACATCACGGTATCACCGACCATTGAAGCAGAATATGAAACGATTCTGACGATGGAAGCACTCGGCAAATGGATCCAACAGCTCAATAGCGCTGAACTGATTGCAATTGATACTGAAACAACTAGCCTCAATTACATGGAAGCTGAACTTGTGGGTTTATCATTTGCCACTGAAGCAGGTAAAGCAGCTTATTTACCATTAGCACATGATTACCTTGATGCACCGCAACAAATTGATAAAACCAGTGCACTTGAAAAACTGCGTCCTATTCTTGAAAGCGATACACCGCAGAAAGTAGGCCAAAATCTCAAATATGACATGAGTATTTTAGCCAATGTTGGTATTACCCTAAAAGGTGTCCGCTTTGACACCATGCTCGAATCCTATGTATTTAACTCAATAGCATCACGTCATGACATGGACGGATTAGCGCTTAAATATCTTGGCCATAAAAATATCAGTTTTGAAGAAGTCGCAGGCAAAGGCGCAAAGCAACTGACTTTTAATCAAGTTGATTTAGATATTGCTGGACCATATGCCGCTGAAGATGCCGATATTACCCTGCGTTTACATCAACACTTATGGCCAAGACTGGAAAAAGAACCCAAACTGGCCAGTGTGTTTGATGAGTTAGAGCTACCGTTAATTCAAGTACTGTCAGACGTTGAACGCCAAGGTGTCCTTATCGACTCAATGTTACTGAGCCAACAAAGTGGTGAGTTAGCCAAAAAACTGGATGATTTAGAAAACAAAGCCTACGAAATAGCCGAAGAGAAGTTTAACTTAGCCTCACCAAAGCAACTACAGACACTATTTTTTGAAAAACTAGGTTACCCAATAAAGAAAAAGACTCCTAAGGGTGCACCATCAACTGCTGAAGACGTATTAGTCGAGCTAGCACTTGATTATCCTTTACCTAAAGTTATTCTCGAGCATCGCAGCCTAGCAAAACTAAAAAGTACTTATACCGATAAACTGCCGCTAATGGTTAATGCCATAACAGGCAGGGTTCACACTAGCTATCATCAAGCGAATGCCGCAACAGGCCGCTTGTCATCAAGTGAGCCAAACTTACAAAATATTCCTATCCGTACGGAAGAAGGCCGCCGTATTCGCCAAGCCTTTATCGCTCCTGCGGGTCGAAAAATTTTAGCGGCCGATTATTCACAAATCGAACTGCGTATCATGGCTCATTTATCTCAAGATGAAGGCTTACTGACCGCTTTTGCTGAAGGTAAAGATATTCATAAAGCCACTGCAGCCGAAGTATTTGGGGTGCACTTTGAAGAAGTCACGACCGAGCAACGTCGCCGCGCCAAGGCGGTTAACTTTGGTTTAATTTATGGCATGTCTGCATTTGGTTTAGCTAAGCAATTAGATATTCCACGCAACGAAGCACAAACCTACATAGATACGTATTTTGCTCGCTATCCTGGTGTGCTTAAGTATATGGAAGAAACCCGCGCCATTGCTGCTGAATTGGGTTATGTTTCGACCTTATTTGGCCGTCGTTTATATTTACCTGAAATCAACGATCGCAATGCCATGCGCCGCCAAGCCGCTGAGCGAGCAGCGATTAATGCTCCCATGCAAGGGACTGCAGCAGACATAATCAAAAAAGCCATGATTGCTATCCACCAGTGGATTAACCAAGATACTCAAGGTGAAATTACCCTGATCATGCAAGTACACGATGAATTAGTGTTTGAAGTGGATGAAGCTCAAGCAGAAACACTCAAAACCAAAGTGTGCGATTTAATGGCACAAGCAGCATCATTAGATGTGACCTTGTTAGCAGAGGCAGGTATTGGCGACAATTGGGATGAAGCCCACTAAGTCGTAGTTTGATAGGTTTGCATTGCATAAGATAAATAACCTAAATTGCTAAAGCATAAAATGCCGTATTCATTGGAATACGGCATTTTTATTGGCCAAACGTTTCAACGGCTACGCTTTTCAACATCTGTTGACCTTGATCGCATAACCTACACCCCAAATCAACCTAATAAACACAACATTTTCGTCGACACAGTTAACAAAGCTGCATTAATTTGTTGCCAAACTCACAGTTATTGTATCTTTATATGAAAAACAGTTTTTCATTTTAAGGCGGATACGGTATTATATTCGTTGTAGGGTACAGAGGTTAAGATGTTCAATCTTTCAAACCTTTATTTCACTAGCAGTAGTGACTAGCCAAATTCGGCGCCCCAGCAACTCCGGTTGCTGGGGCTTTTTTTTGATTTTTTTTCACCACAAAAATATTTAGAGTAAATACTTTAATGTTGGTTAAAAAAAGGTTATTGTATGGTTATTGAGAGTCATCAAATTGAGTTGATGGCACTTGAGTCTTGTTGAATTTAGCTTCTCCCCAAAAGAGCTAATTTTTTTGTACCGATGACCGTTTGGTTATCGGTTTTTTTTTGCTTGAAAATCACCATTCTCATATCAAACACATAAAAAAACCGACTTAGTTGTCGGCTTTTCGTGCTGTTGGTAATCAATTACATCATGCTATCGTTACTCAGACTCTGAAGCTTGCTCGGCCTTCTGTTCCGCTAACCATTGGGGATGACACCAATCATTTAGAATACTTAGCACTTTAGGTTTACCCGTGCCTTTTAGCGATGACAGCGTCTCCACTTGTACTTTATCACCAAAATCTTTTAGGGCAGCACGGACATCATTAACTGTTTTCATTTTGACACTTTGGGTCAATTTATCCGATTTGGTTAACAATGCTAACACCGGAATATTACTGATCACGGCCCACTCAATCATTTGCATATCAAGATCTTTCAATGGATGACGAATATCCATCAACACCACCACGCCGCTTAAACAAGCTCGTTTTTGCAGATACTCGCCAAGCGCCTCTTGCCATTTATTTTTTAACGCTAAAGGAACTTGGGCAAAACCATAACCCGGTAAATCGACTAAACGACGATCATCATCTAACTGAAACACGTTAATCAGTTGGGTACGACCAGGGGTTTTACTGGTTCGAGCTAAACTTTTTTGTTCAGTAAGTGCGTTTAACGCACTGGATTTACCGGCATTAGAGCGTCCAGCAAACGCAATCTCAACCCCGATATCCCCAGGAAGATACTGATCTAAATGCGCAATATCAGGCGCACTGATTAAAAACTTAGCCCTACGGAAATCGATACGAGATTCTGTCACTCTTAACTCCAATTAAATTACTTCTAGTAAACGCGTTACCATAAATTTTTAACAATTGCTTACTTTTGCACATTTTCGTGTAAAATATTAGGCAGATCACATTATATACCCAAGCAAAGCTGATATGTGTGATGTAGTCAAAAATGATCTCACTCTTAACGAGCATCGTAAACTACATCAAAGCGCTTGGAAAAACATTTTACCACGCTTGCGGGTCTTCCTAGTAAGCTCAGGACAATAAATTAACTAGAAGTTGGAACGCCATGAAAAAGTTAGCTCTTGCGCTGTCTGTAGTAGCCGCTATGTCATCATCAGTTATGGCTGAAGGTAATGCTGAAGTAGGCAAAACTAAAGCAATCGTATGTTCTGCCTGTCACGGTGCTGACGGCAATAGTATGATTGATATGTATCCTAAATTAGCAGGTCAACATCCTGCATACCTTGAAAAACAATTGACTGAATTTCGTTTAGCTGCGAAAACCGGCGGTGCTGAGGGTCGTATGAACCCAATTATGATCGGCTTTGCTATGGGACTCAGTGATGAAGACATTGCAGACCTTTCAGCATACTTCTCTAGCCAAGTACAAGCGGCCTCAAATGTTGCCGATGTACCTGCTGCTGGTGAAAAACTGTATAAAGGCGGTGATACCGCTCGTGGAATTACCGCATGTGTTGCTTGTCATGGACCGGAAGGTAAAGGCGCCTCTGCTGCAGGTTTCCCTATGGTTGGCGGTCAACATGCTAACTATATCAAAATTCAGCTAACACAATTCCGTGATGGACTTCGTCACAACGATTTAAATGGCATGATGCAAGATGTAGCGAAAAAATTATCTGATGCTGATATCGAAGCATTATCTAAATATATTTCAAGTATTAAGCATTAATACCACTGAATATTCACTAATAAAGAATGGGCTTTTGAGCCCATTCTTTACCGCCTAAAGTTTACGTTTACGTCAACTTCACTGATTTTTACTTGACAGTGTTCGTTGTTTTAGCGTTAAATACACCCCGTACCGAGGTAAACCCAGCTGTTTGTAATATAAATCTAATAACATCAAGCAGGTTTCGGACTGATACATTTAAGATATAAGAATAAAGCTAATTTATAATAATAATAATTTAAGACCGCTCACTAATAATAACTACATGAGTCGATATTTCATCTTGAAATACTGGTCGTAAAATTTGTAAGGAACAGACCGATTGGTCGACATGCTGTTTAGCACTGCCTTACACAACAGAGTGACTGATAACCCAGAGTATTATTTGAAGATTCAAATAATAGCTGACAAAGCTTATAGCTGAGGATGCACACTGGAAGCTTTATCGCTCGAAGGTACAAAGCAACAAGGATGGTTAACTAATGTCATTGAAGACAATTAGGATAATGATGCGTCATTGAAGACCATCTACGGAAGCTGTAGTCAGGACGGCAACAGAATATAAAAAAGCGTCATTGATGACCAATAACAACTAAAAACGGCATGGAAAGCAGAATAAATAAAGATCTGACCGGGACAGTCACATAGCAAGTACGGATACTTGGAATCAGAATAAAGTGCGTTAAGCACTGTTTTACGAGGTGGCAGTTTATACTGCCACCTTTTTTTATGCCTAAAAAGCATTAATATCGACTTGATTTCAAATACTTACTTTTAATTAACCGCATTCGCTATATAATCGTTTATCCAGTCAATACTTAGGTGCTGCTGTATTTGATGAATGTATGTCCGCTTTGTAATCATATTGCTGAATTTTTTGTTCAAGACAAAAAAAGAGCGTTCTACAGCTGCGAACAATGTGGTTTAGTCTTTGCTAACCCAAAATCTCATCTGATGCCCGATCTTGAGAAACAGCGCTATGGTCGATCGCAAAAGTCATCGAAACAGAAGCCATTATCGCAATTTATTCTGCCACTGTTAGATCAAATATCTCAGCAACAAACCGGTACATTAACAGGCCTCAATTTTGGCCGCTTACTTGACGAGCACAGTAGACAATCTATCGCTGATGCCGGCCATATTGTTAATGAGTACGATCCTTTTTTTGCTGCTGATCAGTCAGTGCTGCAACAGCGTTATGATTTTGTGTGCTGTTATCGAGTCTTTGAACACTTTCGTCATCCTCACCGAGAATGGCTCTTACTCAATCAATTGATTAAACCGGGTGGCTGGTTAGCAATAAGCACTCCCTTACTGACTGATAAAGACCATTTTGCCAAATGGCATTACAAAAACAATCCAACTCATGTAAGCTTTTATCAGCACTCTACATTTGAATATTTAGCATTGAATAGTGATTTTGAGCTATTATTTGCATTGAAAGATCTGGTTTTGATGCAAAAATCATCAAAATCTGATATAAAGCGCATCCTTATTTAGTGTCTTGTAGAAATTGATCTGCAAGGACGTGTTTAGAAAACCTAACGAGAACATCATGGCTCGCAGTAAAAAAACTCGCAAAGGCGGCGAAAACGGCGCTAAGTTTGCCCCAAGAGTAAAAAAAGTCGATCGTAATGCGGTCGATGGTAAAAAGTCAGAAACCGGCCGTAAATCAGGCAGCCGTCATAATGAAACGTTGCTTAAACAAGCCGCGGATAATGCAACGGTTAAAAATAAAGATGCACGCCATGGCAGTAAAAAGCCGGTCGCATTAATATTACCAACATCAATTACCAAGCCTTTAGTGGTTAAGCCTAAACAGCCTAAGCTAACTGACGAGCAAAAGTTATTGAAACTCGAAGACGATCCAAGATTAAATCAGTTACTCGACCAACTTGAAGAAGGTCGTGATTTATCTGACGCAGACCAAAAGTGGTTGGACGCTCAATTAGACAGAATTGAGCAACTGATGTTAAGTTTAGGTCTTACTGATGGTGATGATACGCCAATGGAAAGCCCTAAAAAGCAACTGAGCGACGATGACCTATTGAATCGTTTTGAATCAGGTGCGGATCTGCTTAAAGATTATCAGCAGAAAGACTAGTCTGCTCGATGAAAGTAATACCAAGCTATTTCTTGGTTTGATATCAGAAAACTGGCGCATATGGCGCCAGTTTTGTATTCAGAAAAGGATAAATTGTGTCTACAACCGCCATCGTTATTGCATTACTCATCATTATTGCCCTTGCAACTTACGCAACATACTTACTGATAACGCTTAAGCGTCGCACCCAAGCTAATCAACTCGCACAGTCAGAGCGTAAGACTAAAGCCGAAGAGCGCAGACAGCAGATACTGACCGATATCCGCTATATTGCTGCAGCAATGTTAGAAGATCGCTGTGAGTTGTCTGAAGGCGTTATGCGCATTGGCAAATTATTTGATGCCTTATCCATGTCGGAACAAGTTGTCGCCGACTTCCCCAAGCTGTTTAGCCATTATGAGCTGATTAGAAACCACCCTATTATGGAAGCTCGCACTGCTTTACCAAAGCAACAGCGAATGAAATTAGATTTGGAACGGATGAAGTCAGAAGCAGAATTAGAACAAGCCATCCTAGACGAGGCAAAACGCATTGCAGAATTTAGCAAACCAAGCACTCACTAACACATCCCGCTTAAGAATAAGTTGATGCTACACGCTTAGCATGCCGGTGTGCTCTGCTAAGCGATATTTCACTGGGGTGAATAAGCACACTCTTGAAGCACAAATTTGCCTTATGAGCATTTCAGCCCATGCCTAACATAGTCTCATGCCAGCGATTATTTTAAGTCAGATTCAAGCATCAAATGACCATGATGATCGACTATGCTGATATGAGATCAGATACACTGACACGTCGCAATAGCTAGAAAACATGTTTGACTCCGATTCTCGGCACAGGCTTTGATGAGTCAATACCATAAAACAAAAAGCTTAATAAAGCTCAATGATTGGAATGACGCCATGTTCAGCTCACTTTGCTCTGGATTACTCACAATACTTGGTTGGAAAATAGATGGCCAACTGGATAAAACCAGGCCGTGCGTCATCATTGTTGGCCCACATACGAGTAACTGGGATTTCATTATCGGTATTATCGCTCGCAGTGCGTTAGGCACTAAAATCCACTTTTTGGGCAAGCATCAGCTGTTTATTCCACCTTGGGGTGGATGTTTCGCGCCATGGGCGGCAGTCCAGTCAATAGAAGCAAATACAATAATTTAGTTGATGGCGTCGTACTGTTATTCCAACAAGATCCGCTTTATAAACTAGCCTTAGCACCAGAAGGTACCCGCAGCCCTGTAACACGTTGGAAAAGTGGTTTTTATCATATAGCAGCCAAAGCCAATGTTGATATTGTGCCAATAGGATTAGATTTTGGCCGAAAGGCCATTGTGATTGCCAAGCCCTTAAAGCCGAGCGGAGAGATTGAAGCGGAAATAAACCAGTTAATGGATTTCTATCGTTCAATCAAGGGTGTGCACCCAAAAGTAATTCCTGACTATCAACAAAAATAGTGGCGATATGCTACTGCTTAGCCAATGTAGAAATAACCTTAACCCACTGTCCTTGTTTATACGCTGAGTCACTTAACCTTCAGTCAGCACAAGCCTATCATTATGCTCAGACCTGTCGACACACTATGGCTGTGGTGACTTATTGCCCGAACTTGCCTATTGAGATTATTTAACCAACTGGCTTGCACGGGCACAGCCCTGATATAAAGAGTCGTATCGGTGATTTAACGACTCAGAGATCCATTATCTGACCGCTTATCAATCTTGTTCGGTATGTTGCTTTATGCTGCGAATATCGGTTCCTGTCGGATTTTGAAACGCACGTAAACCAAACTCGGGTAACACGGCAAAAATGTGGTCAAAAATATCGGCCTGAATGGCTTCGTAATAGGTCCATCGAATGTCATTGGTAAAAATATACAACTCGATGGGTAAGCCTTCAGTCGTTGGCGCAAGCTGCCTAACCATCAATGTCATGTCTTTATGTATTTTTTCATGACGGCGCAAATATTCTTGTAAGTATGCTCTGAATGTTCCGATATTGGTTAGATGACGACCGTTCACCTTCATTTCAATATCACTTACGTTAGCATTAGCGACACTGATTTCAGTAAATATTTGTGGTAAGTATTCTTTTAAATAATTCACCTTACCTAGGCGTAGACGTTCTTCATCAGTTAAAAATTGAATACTATTTACATCGATGTTGATTGAACGCTTAATCCGTCGACCACCAGACTCAGACATGCCGCGCCAGTTCTTAAATGCATCAGACACTAATGCATAGGCTGGGATCATGGTAATGGTATTGTCCCAGTTGCGGACTTTGACTGTGGTTAATGTGACGTCTTCAACTGCGCCGTCTGCAGCATACTTATCCATTTGGATCCAATCGCCTTTACTCACCATGCGATTAGCCGCTAACTGAATTCCGGCAACAAAACCCAAAATAGTGTCGCGAAACACTAGCATTACCAAACCAGTTGCCACACCTAAGCCACTAAAAAAATAAATAGGCGACTGGTCGGCTAAAATGGCAAATGCGACAATTAACCCAATAAAAAACAGGAATAATTTGGTTAGCTGAACAAAGCTTTTTACCGGTAAACGGCGATTCACATGATTAACATCAGCAATTTCATCGATGGCATTTAAGCCGCTATATATTGCGCGAATAATAAAGAACACCAACAAAGCGCTAAGAGAACGGTCGATAATGGCACTGATTAACGGGTGCTCAGTCACTAAAATAGGCATTAATAAATCGAGGATTAAAATCGGTACCAAAATAGCGAGGCGCTCAAATACAAAAAAGCGCATAAAAATATCGTCCCAAGTCACCGAGGAGCGACGGATCACGGCATTCACACCATGAACAACAAATCTGTGGGTAATGTAGTAACTGATACCTGCCACTAGCAAACAAGCAAGAACTAATATTGATGTGGCAACACCATCCGATGGTTGGCTATTAATGCCTAAGCGGGTTAACCAAGCCGCCATTTCAACTCGTACATCTATATTCACAAAAAAATCCTTAGCAAGACGTTCTCTTTACTCAATAAAGAGACTTAAATTAAATCGCGTAAAAAATGATAAAGCATTCACAGGCTTATCAATATGACATTATGCATTGTGTTGATGCAGAACGTTAACGAAACCTCGACAAGATCAGTAACACGCTCAATATAAATGTAAGTCACGGCTATGTTAGCAGTGATAAATAGTGCCAGTATACCTATGAAAGATTAAACAAAAATTAGCTTAGCCTTGAACAAGAAAGGCAATAAAAAAGGACCTTACGGCCCTTTATCGGATTATTGATCAATATCTTATGCTAATGATCAGTGGCATCACTAAAAGCTCGGTAACATACCCTGTGGCAGCAGCCTGTTAAAGCTTGCACTCGATAACAAATCGACCGAGTTCTCGATATCAGGTGAAAAATAACGGTCTTTATCATAAAACGTGACGATGTCACGCAGTTCGGCTTTGGCCATTGCCACTGCTGTACTTGGTTGCAAAGGCGTTCTAAAGTCGAGTCCTTGTGCAGCAGCTAACAATTCAATGGCTAATACACCACGGGTATTTTCGCTCATGTAGCGTAAGCGCCGTGCTGCAAAGGTGGCCATCGACACATGATCTTCTTGGTTAGCCGATGTGGGTAAGCTGTCTACCGAGGCTGGGTGAGCATAGGTTTTGTTCTCAGACGCTAACGCTGCCGCAGTCACCTGAGCAATCATAAAACCAGAATTCACCCCGCCGTTATCCACTAAAAATGGCGGCAACTTAGATAAGCTAGAATCAATTAGTAAAGCCATTCTACGCTCGGAAATTGAACCCATTTCAGCAATCGCAATAGCAAGATTATCTGCCGCCATTGCTACAGGTTCCGCATGAAAATTACCGCCCGAAATAATATCGCCAGTGTCTTGGAACACCAGTGGATTGTCGGTAACACCGTTAGCTTCAGCCCCAAGCACTTCTGCAGCTTGACGTATTTGGGTTAAACAGGCACCTAACACTTGCGGCTGACAACGCAGTGAATAGGGATCTTGTACTTTTTCGCAATTGGTATGGCTTAAGCTAATTTCTGACTCATTGCTTAACAGATGACGGAAAATAGCGGCCGAATCAATTTGACCTTTTTGACCACGCGCAGCATGAATGCGTATATCAAATGGGCTACGACTGCCCATAGCCGCTTCAACACTCATAGCACCAATCACTGAACTGGCAGCAAACAAGTCTTCGGCATTAAATAACCCTTCAAGCGCTAGCGCTGTCGATGCTTGAGTACCATTGAGAAGCGCTAAACCTTCTTTAGCGGCTAATTCTATGGGGTGTAATCCTGCGATGTCTAAGCCTTCTTTAGCGCTAATGATCTGGCCTTGATAACTCATTTCGCCTTCGCCTAATAACGGCAAACACATGTGTGCGAGTGGCGCTAAATCACCTGATGCACCAACCGAGCCCTTTTCAGGCACACATGGATACACACCGGCATTGATTAGCTGGATTAAAAACTCAATCACTTCTAAACGAATGCCCGAAAAACCGCGACTTAATGAGTTAATTTTCAATACCATCATTAGGCGCACAGTGGCATCTTGCATGTATTTGCCAATACCTGCGGCATGAGACAGCACAATAGAGCGTTGCAGTAATTGCAGGTCTTCAGGGGCAATTTTAGTATTGGCTAATAAACCAAAGCCTGTATTGATGCCGTAAACAGTTCGGCCTTCGCGGAGCACCTGCTGAACGATTTCAGCACTTTGCTTAATGTCTTCAATCGCTGCAGTAGCAAGAGTCAGCTTGACATCATTGCGGCTGATCGCACGGGTTTGTGCCAGGGTTAACGTACCTGGAATAAGTTCAAATGAATAAGTCGACATGGGTTATGCTCCTAACATTGGCAGGTCTAAGCCTTGCTCTTTGGCACAGTTTTTTGCAATGTCATAGCCAGCATCTGCATGACGCATTACCCCAGTAGCGGGGTCGTTCCATAATACTCGGCCTAATCTTACCGCAGCCTCATCGGTACCATCGGCAACAATCACCACCCCAGAGTGCTGACTAAAGCCCATGCCTACGCCGCCGCCATGATGTAATGATACCCAAGTCGCACCACTGGCCGTATTGAGTAAGGCATTCATTAATGGCCAATCCGATACCGCATCAGAACCATCGAGCATGGCTTCGGTTTCACGGTTCGGGCTGGCAACTGAGCCAGAATCTAAGTGATCACGACCAATGACAATCGGTGCGGATAACTCACCATTTTTGACCATTTCATTAAAGGCTAACGCTAAACGAGCGCGATCTTTTAAGCCAACCCAACAGATACGTGCCGGCAGACCTTGAAATGCAATACGCTCACGCGCCATGTCGAGCCAATTGTGTAACTGCGGATTATCAGGGATCAACTCTTTGACTTTGGCATCTGTCTTATAGATATCTTGCGGATCGCCAGACAAGGCGACCCAACGGAATGGTCCAATGCCTTCACAAAATAATGGCCGCACATAAGCAGGCACAAATCCGGGGAAGTCGAACGCATTCGTCACACCTTCTTCAAAGGCCATTTGACGAATATTATTACCGTAATCCGTGGTTGCCGCACCGGCAGCTTGTAATGCCAACATAGCTTTAACTTGAACGGCCATTGACTGCTTAGCCGCTTTAACCACTGCCGCTTCGTCAGTTTTACGCATTTGCGCTGCGTGCTCTAAGGTCCAGCCTTGAGGTAAATAGCCGTTTAATGGATCGTGGGCTGAGGTTTGGTCAGTGACCACATCAGGCACAATGCCGCGAGTCACTAACTCAGTAAACACATCGGCGGCATTCGCTAATAAACCTACCGAAACAGGCTTGCCGCTTTGGTTTGCTTCATAAATCATCGCTAATGCTTGATCTAATGAAGTGGCTTTTTTGTCTACGTAACCGGTGCGCATGCGAAAATCGATACGGCTTTCATCGACTTCACAGGTTAATACTGAATAACCCGCCATAGTACCAGCCAATGGTTGCGCGCCGCCCATGCCGCCTAAACCGCCAGTTAAAATCCACTTGCCTGCTGACGAGCCATTAAAGTGCTGTTTTGCCATGGCGACAAAGGTTTCGTAGGTGCCTTGAACAATGCCTTGGGAACCAATATAAATCCACGAACCAGCGGTCATTTGGCCATACATAGCCAAACCTTTTTTATCCAGTTCATTAAAGTGCTCCCAGTTAGCCCAATGTGGTACTAGGTTTGAATTAGCAATAATCACGCGGGGCGCATTGGCATGAGTGGTAAACACCCCAACAGGTTTACCAGACTGCACTAATAAGGTTTCATCGTCTTCAAGGCGTTTTAGCACCTCAATAATCTTGTCGTAACTTTGCCAGTCACGCGCAGCACGACCAATACCGCCATAAACCACTAGGTCTTCTGGGCGCTCGGCTACATCTGGGTGGAGGTTATTCATTAACATCCGCATTGCCGCTTCAGTTAACCAGCTTTTACACTGTAATTGAGTACCGTGCGGGGCAATAATGCGACGGCTTGGATCATGTCGTTTGTCCATATTATCCTCTTCAACCGATTAATTCGGTTTGGTTTTTTATTGGTCTTGTTGTTTATGATTAATATCTTAAGGTTTTCATTTTCGATATCACTATTTAACGCGCAAACGTTAAATGACCACCCAGTTTAAACTTGCTGCCCGGGTGAACTAAGCGAGCAAAACTGACCACACCTTGGCGTGACCAAGTACGACGTAAAATTTGTAAACAAGGTTCACTCGCCGTAATGGCTAAACGTTGCTGCAACAGCTCATTAGCCATAATGGCTTCAACGGTATGTTTAGCCTCTGTCAGTGGCGCCACCGCCGATAAATATTCATGGGGTGTATGTAAGTTAAAATCTTGTTGTAGGTAATTAGGTACAAGTAGTGGATTCACATAACGCTCTTCAACTTGCAGTGGCAAGCCTTGCTCGCAATGCACTAATACTGAATAAAATACTGGGCTGCCGACTTCAAGTCCTAACGCATTCGCCACCGCTGTTGAGGCATCTATTTGTTTTAGTTCCAGCTGTTGAACGCTATAGCCATGGCCGCGATCTTTTATCTCGTCGGCAATATTACGAATAGCCAACAGTGACGATTGCGACTTTAATCCCGCCACAAACGTGCCAACCCCTTGAGTTCGCTCTAACACGCCCGAGTCCACCAGCTCAGTTAACGCCCGCCTTGCTGTCATGCGGCTACAGGCAAACAATTCAGTTAACTGATTTTCAGACGGCACTCGATCGTTTTCTTGCCATTCGCCCGTTTCAATACGGCTCAAAATGAATTGTTTTATTTGGGCAAACTTTGCTTGGACCATATCAGCAGCTCTCAGGTTTTTTAGACAATAATGCCATTGCTGTTTAAAAACACATCATTCATCCTACCTTGTATATACAAGCTAAAACAAGTATTGTTTAGCAAACAGTTATAAACCGATTTTGAGGGGATGTTATGTCGTGGGATCAAGTGTGGATTGATGTAAACGTGGCCACCATGGATACCAATATCCAAGGGGCTTACGGCGTAATACCTCAAGCGGCCATTGCAGTAAAAGACGGTAAAATTGCTTGGGTTGGCCCGCGCAGTGAACTACCTGAGTTTGATGTACTGGCAACACCTGTTTACAGAGGCAAAGGCGGCTGGATCACGCCGGGGCTCATTGATGCACACACCCACTTAGTCTTTGCCGGTAATCGTGCCCACGAATTTGAACAGCGTTTACAGGGTGCGACTTACGCCGAAATCGCTCGCGCAGGTGGCGGTATTATCTCAACGGTTAATGCGTGTCGTGATGCCGATGAAGCCGAACTCTTTGAACTGGGCCGACAACGCTTAAACGCCCTAGCCAGAGAAGGCGTCACCACAGTTGAAATTAAATCAGGCTATGGCTTAAACACCGAAACCGAACTTAAATTACTTCGCGTAGCGCGTGAACTCGGCGAGCATCATCATATTGACGTCTGCACCACCTTTTTAGGCGCCCATGCTATCCCGCCAGAATATAAAGATAATGCCGATGCGTATATCGACCTCGTCATCAATGACATGCTCCCCGCGGTAATCGCTGAAAACCTTGCTGATGCTGTGGATGTCTTTTGTGAAAATATCGCCTTTAGTCTTGAGCAAACGGAGCGAGTATTAACCGCAGCTAAACAAGCAGGATTACAGATAAAACTGCATGCCGAGCAATTAACCAACATGGGCGGTAGCGCCTTAGCCGCCAAGCTTGGGGCTAAATCAGTCGATCATATTGAGTTTTTAGACGAAGCTGGCGTTAAAGCCATTAGTGAAAGCGGTACCTGCGCAACCTTGTTACCAGGGGCATTTTACTTTTTACGCGAAACCCAATTACCGCCAATTGAATTACTGCGCCAATACAAGGTACCTATGGTGATTGCCAGCGATTTTAATCCGGGGTCATCGCCTATTTGCTCAACCTTATTAATGCTCAATATGGCCTGTACGCTATTTAGATTAACCCCAGAAGAAGCCTTACAAGGTGTGACCATTAATGCTGCAAAAGCGCTGGGTATCGATAATAATGTCGGCAGTATTAGCATCGGTAAACAAGCCGATTTTTGTTTGTGGGACATCACCACACCAGCACAATTGGCTTACGCATACGGGGTTAATCCGTGCAAAACCGTGGTCAAAAAAGGTCAGGTAATTGCCCTACCGCATTAATCGTGCAGTAACCAGTCAGTTACTGTGATTTAGTCATCCGCCATGACAACAGCTTAACGTCTCATCAGAATTGACCGTTAAGCTAATTTACAAATCCTTATACAAAGGAGTTAAACACATAAAACGCTAATCGACATCCCATTACGCCTCTTGCCATTAACGATTAATTAACATTTAATGGGTACTGATTAAATGGTCGTATGACAAGGGATAACAAGATGAAAAAAGGGTATTTAGCGCTATCGATAGCATTGGGTTTTGCAGGTTTTAGCGCTAACAGCATGGCGCAAACCACACTGGTGCATCACGTTAATGGCTACACTCTCGTTGACGGCAAACTGCAAACCTTTAATGCGATTCAATTTACCGATGATAAAATTGATCAGTTATTTAGCCAAAATCAAACCTTACCCACGGCAACGGATATCACCTTAATTGATGGACAAGGTAAAACGCTGCTGCCTGGATTAATCGACGCCCATGGTCATGTACTGAATTACGGCTTGAGTCTGCTCACCGCTGATTTGACCAATACCAGTAGCGAGCAAGATGCTGTTGCGCGAGCTCAAGCATTCAGTAAAAAAAATCCCACCGATGGCTGGTTGATGGGTCGCGGTTGGAACCAAGAATTATGGGACAGTAAGCAATTTCCCAGCAAAGAAAGCCTAGATAAAGCCTTTAGCGCTAACCCAGTGTCATTTGGTCGGGTAGATGGCCATGCTATTTGGGTGAATAGTAAAGCCCTAGCCCTAGCCGGTATTTCCGCCAACACAGTCGCGCCAGAAGGCGGGGAAATTGTTAAAGATGAGCAAGGTAATCCAACTGGCGTACTTATCGACAATGCAATGAACTTAGTGTTTAACATCATTCCAGACCTTAACCAGCAGCAACTTGAATCCACTTTAACGCTAGCGATGAACAGCCTTGCCTCTTACGGACTCACCAGCGTTCACGATGCTGGCATTAGCATTGCTAACATCAAAGCCTACCAGCAATTAGCCGATAAAAAAGCCATGAGCATTCGAGTCAATGGCATGCTGTCGGTAGAAGACCCACGCTTTGACACCATATTAAAACAAGGATTCACCACCACGGCTGACGATATGTTTAAAGTCGACAGCGTTAAAATATCAGCCGATGGCGCACTGGGCAGTCGCGGCGCTGCGTTAATCAAAGAATACTCAGATCAACCTGGCCATAAAGGCTTAATGCTTTACTCAGACGAGCAATTAGGCAAACTAATTTTACAGTCGATGAAAGCGGGATTTCAGGTCAACACCCACGCCATTGGCGATAATGCCAATCAAGTCGTACTCGATAAATACCAAACCGCGATTGCAGCCACAGACTCTAAAGCATTACGCCACCGCATTGAACACGCACAAATTCTCGATTTAGCCGATATACCGCGCTTTGCCCAACTTGGGGTTATCGCCTCAATTCAAGCAACCCACGCTACCAGCGATAAAAACATGGCCGAAAATCGTTTAGGTAAAGCCCGTCTAGCCGGCGCTTATGCATGGCGAAAACTGTTAAACGCCAATGCCGTTATCGCCAACGGTTCAGACTTTCCCATCGAGTCACCTAACCCATTTTTTGGATTACATGCATCAGTTACCCGCCAAGATCATGTTAACCAGCCACTCGACGGCTGGCTCTCTAGCGAAAAACTATCACGCATCGAAGCACTCAAAAGCTTCACCATCGACGCCGCCTACGCGGGCCACCAAGAGCAATTATTAGGTTCATTAGAACCCGGTAAAAAAGCAGATTTTATCTTAGTCGAAGATGATTATTTTAAAATTGACCCACAACAGATTTGGCAAAACAACGTCATCGCCACCTGGGTCAACGGCCGTCAGGTATTTGCAAAAGAGTAAGCTGAATTGAGCATGGTTTATTGGTAGGTAAAATAAGTAGAATAGATCTAACGTTTTTTGGACGAAAGCGTGCAAACCTTCTAGATGAGAGTAGTTAAAACCATTAGTAAATCTATAGATAACACCTTAATAAATTAAGAAAATAGCCTGCGGTTATTAGCCCAGCTAATTAGTATTTTATGCATTTGACTTGTGCTGAACGATTTCCCAACATACTAGTGGAGTTTCATTTTTTATGAAGTTATTGTAAATCTTTAAAGATACATAAATATCTCTAAGTAATTGGGTGAAATGAGGGGCTATAGCAAAATGCATTATAGTCTCTTGTTTTTCTTTGCTTAGTGCATCCCACCAACTAGGTGAAAAAACAACATCAGTAAATATCATTAGGTAGGCTACTAAACGATTCAAATCATGACGACACTCTGTGAACGATTTAATAAAGGAGCATGATATGTAATCTAGGCTTGACCACTGTAACGCAATATAACCACCAACTTCATCGGATGAAATAGTTACACAAAGATGTTTAATATCTTTAGGTATTTCCTTATTCATAAGCGACTCGCCCTTGAAGCCAAACAAAGGAGCTAGAAGTGTTGAGCACATTAAATCAGGAATACATTTCAATCGTAAGAAGAGATATTTATCCATGTTAGAACTTGCCCCAGACAAATTGTTCATCAGCTCATTATTTTCTGAAAGCATTTGAAGAAGTACATATTCTAGATGTTGATCTTGATCTGCTATATGAGCCAACTCTTTTTGAGGATTATGCTGTTCAGGGTAGTCATAATTTCTAATGTTTCTTATTGCTTCTTTCAGCCCTCTATTTCCCTGGAAAGCTCTCGAAGCAGCTCTAAGGTGTAAAGCATTTAACTGCTTTACACTTGGCTCTATTTTTTCTTTTTCTATACAACGAAACAACTCGGTATCATGTTTTATACAAAAACCATTAAACACTGTCGCATTTGATACGCTAATTTTCTCGGGAAAATAAACGCCTTTATTATAAATCTCTTGTGTTTCAGAAAAGTCAGGAGAAGCAAAGTGATAAATATGCGAACTACTATCTGATATTTTTCGTAAAGATGCCTCTTGTACCGAGTGTGATTTAATTGCTTTACCTCGACAGTTTGTCTCACCAAGTAAACAGTATCGATTTTTATCGGTTAGTTTCTTATTCTGCTTCGACATCATTGCATAATGTGCAGACAATGGGATTTTGTTTTTATTAAACGCTGCCATATCTACCTTTATGTTACATGACGCCTTAGTGCTTAAACTTTGAAAGCACAAACAGCTTATCAAATTTGGTCGATGCCGAGTCCATATTCTTCGGTAACTCTTACTTAAAATAAGATGCTATCGGAATTATCTTATATACGGTAGTTATTTTTTGTACAAATATATAGCTAATCAATTGTTATAATTACACCTTTTTAAGTAGTACTTTGTGATTTCTGTTGTCCTTGCGAGTAATTTGGCCTCATTTCGCTGATCTAAAACCATCAGGATTCAATAACATTGAGGCCGTTGAAGAAAATAGCGTGAGCAGGCCAAGGATGGCCAGCTAGCTTTCGAGGGGAAGGGACGCCCCATCGGAAGCGTTAGCATTTTCGAATAAGGCCGAAGCCGGTTACAAACGAAGTTAAAAGCTGGATTCAACCACGTCGCGAAATTATCGCTTTTCAGATAATTTTGATGTGGCGGCTGGGAGTTCCAAGAGGGAACAGCCGTTGGTTTCCTCTTGGTCTGGTGTGGGCGAAGCGCCACGACCTTAGTGGCCGCAGGCCATAAATCAAAGATAATAAAAACAAATAAGAATTACAGAGATTGCAGCAAGAATTGACCATGTCATCACAACCTAAATGGTGACATAGCCAAAAATGCCGAATAAACGAATTAAGCTTGCGTAAACTGCAGGTAAAGCTTGTCTTTGAGCACGGTTCGGTCAAGTTTGGCTTGATGCATAAAGTCATCACTTGTTGGAGAGTTGCGTAACTCCAGCTTACGAATTTCAGTATCTAAATTATGGTACTGCTTTGCATCTTCTGCAAACTCAGTATCAGTGGCGGTTAACATCAAAATCTTGTCTTGATACTCAGGAAAATCAACTAATAACGCATGGCTTTCACCTAACATATCCTTCTCCATTTCATGTCAATGTTCAATAATGTTAGACCATATTTATACCTCATCGTCAAACTGACAGCGTTATTTTTCAATAGGTCGCACATAAAACTGCAACAGCTTAAGCCTCATAACTGTTAGGATATGCTCATATTCGTACTTGAATGCCACTATTAACGTAATGAGTAATCAATGAAAAAAATTATCCCTGCCATTATTATAAGTCTGCTTGCCACCGCTTGCTCTGATCCCAGCACAGCTAATAACAACTCAAAAACAGCCAGCGACCAAACAGGTAACTCAGCGACCAAGCTAAGCCTTAAACAACAAGTAGAGTCGATCACGAGAGATTACTTTCTACTTAGACCAGAAATTGCCACTTACTATGGCGTGAGCGATGCCAGTATCAATGCCAAAGTGATGTCTAAACTCACCGACTACAGCCCATCTGGTGAAACTCACCGTCGAAAAGGCCTTAAGGCAATACTAAGTCAACTGAACAATATTGATACCTCAAGCCTTAGCGATTCAGAGAAAATAAGTTTGAGCGCGATAAAATCGGAAGTAAAAGGCGCATTGCTGCCGGCTCAAACAGTGAATTATGGCACGGTATTAGGCGAATATGGTGTGTGGTTTTTACCCTACTCCGTCAACCACCTATCGGGTTTACAAATTGAATTTCCGGGTTATATGGAAGACAAATTTGCCGTAACCAATACCGATGAAGCGAACGCCTATTTAAACCGTTTAAGCATGTACCCTGCAGCAATGGGCACGCTTGTCGATAAGCTTAACCATGATGCCGATATAGGCGTCATTCCCCCCGATTTTGTTATTGATAACACCTTACGAGGGTTACAGGCACAAATCAGCAGCCCGGCTAACATGCATCCTTTAGTTACCAGTTTTGGCGCTAAACTTAATACTGCAAAGGTTGCGGGTAGTGATGCGTTAATCAGCTCTGCCGCTGAACTGGTTGAAACTAAATACTATGCCGCAACTCGCCAACTAATCAATGCGTTAGAAGCCGTGCGTCCAAAAGCAACCCATGAAGCTGGCATTGGTCGTTTGCCTCAAGGGGCTAAGCTATATCAGACACTTATCCAACATTTAGGTAACTCAACTAAAACCGCCGATGACATTCATCAACTCGGTTTGGCCGAAGTGGCACGGATTACTCTGGAAATGGACGGACTACTTAAAGAGGTGGGTTATGTTGACGGTACTGTAGGTGAGCGCATGCAAGTATTGCTCAACGACCCACAATATCTTTACCCAAATACGCCAGAAGGTAAGCAACAACTAATGGCCGATATTGATGCCGACTTAGCCTTAGTTGATGCCAAATTACCAGACTGGTTTGGCCGTTTACCTGACCAAGATGTGGCCATTGAAGCGGTACCAGATAGTCGTGCAGCTTCAACTAGCGGTGCATTTTATGATGCCCCATCGCAAGATGGTTCACGCAAAGGCACGTTCTGGATCAGCTTGTATGATACAGCATCACTGCCATCATATTCATTACAAACCTTGACCTACCACGAAACCAATCCAGGTCATCATTTACAAACCATTATTGGCTTGTCTGATGAATTGCCACTGTTGAGTACCGTATTTTACTCCAATGCGGCTGGTGAAGGCTGGGCCTTGTACGCTGAACGCCTAGCTGCCGAAATGGGTATTTATGCTAATGACCCAATTGATAATATTGGTCGCTTACAATCTGAGCTACATCGTGCAGTACGTTTAGTGGTTGATACGGGCATGCACGCCAAAGGCTGGAGCCGTGAAAAAGCCATTGATTACGCGGTAGCGACTGAAGGTATTCATCAATCTGAAGCGACAGCTGAGATTGAACGTTACACAGTATGGCCGGGGCAAGCACTGGGTTATAAACTAGGTGAGCTAAAAATTATCGAACTTCGCGAAAAAGCCAAACAAGTTTTAGGTGATAAGTTCGATATTAAAGTATTTCATAATCGTCTTTTAGAAAATGGTGCATTACCGTTGGATTTAATGGAGCAGAAAATCAATCAGTGGCTTGAAACTGCAGCGTAAACAATAACGCAATCAAAAATAAGGGGCGAAATATCGCCCCGTATTTTACTGTAATAAACTCACCAGAGTTAATTTTACTGCGCTTGATATTCAGCTAATTGCTGAGTGTATTTACTTTGATAAAACGGATGATCAGTATTGGCGAGCGCTTGTTTTTCAAAAGCGATTGCTTGGTCAATGTCACCTGCTGCTGCATAAACACTGGCTAACGAATGATAAGCGGAGTCAGCTTTTGGGTAAGCGTTAATCGTGTCTTGATATACACTAATGGCTTGCTCCGGAGGTAAACTATCAGCCAACGCTAGCAGTGAATCAATCGCAGGTACATCAAAGCCATAAACGTCATCTGAAAGGTGCTTGTAATAGGCTAGAATCGCCTTAGTACCTTGTTGTGACACCTCAGAGTCTGCCGCTAATACGCTATGCACATCATTAAATATCATCTCAATACCCAATGCCGTCGCCAAAATAGGTTGAGTCATATAATAGCTGCCATCAAAGCGCTTTATTTGATAATTCAATTTGCTATTGGCATGGGTCTGAATAATATTTTCAAGCGTCGCAAACGAGTCGAGCTGCCTTTGCTCAAAGTCGCTGTCGCTGGTGCTCACGAATAAAAATCGCGCCTGGTTTTTCATGCTTTGCAGCTTTTTGGGCGCATCGCTTAACACGTAGGCAAACTCTTTAGAAAGTACCGGACTGGCAGCAATATACGCATTAAACAGACTAGGACGATTGATGAGGCTATATAGCACTAAACCCGCATTGCCAGTAAAACCATTAAAAATACGAAAGCCATTGGTGCGATAACGTTTATCTATCGCTGGTAATAAGTCTTGCTCAAAAAAATCCAGTAAAGCTTGGTCGCCTCGCTGTTCAATGGCCTGCTTTTTCAACTTACCTAGCCCTTGATGACCATCTGGCGCGGTGACAATGATAGTCTCTAACCACGGCCATCCGCCATTATGGCTCATCCAATCGTGCATTCCCGACAAATACAAATGGCTACGTGGATGTAAGTCAAATAACACCACATAACGCTTATCGGTTTGCTTGGTATAACCGTTTGGCAAGGTCACCACAAAGTCAGCTGGGTCACTAAATAGAGTGGAACTGACACTCAGGGTTTCAGTGTTAAGTTGCGGCAATACCTCAGTGGCAGACACCGCGCCTATGGAGAAAAAGCTCAGTAATAGCGTGTATCTCGTTATACGGTTAATCCAAATGAGCGGCCATTTGAAATAACGTTTTGTCCCTGTTGTAAGCATGGTGCCTTCCTTGTAAAACTCGAGCATAAAGTTATACCTGAAGCTACCAGACCGCATCACTCAAGGCAATTTAGCGTTATCTAAACTTAGCTCACACCTTGCACTCAAAATCAGCGAATACAGGGGCAAAGTGATGAATAGCACTAGCCTTAATCCCCAATAAAGCATAGGATCATCATTAAGTTAATTATTGTTTTGGAGTAACAAGTCTTATGAGCATTAGAGCTATTATCGTTGATACCGCCGGTACCACTACCGATCTTAACTTTATTCAGGATGTGTTATTTCCTTACTCAAGAAAGGCTATGGCTGATTTTCTTGAGCAAAACCAACATAACGTAGTCGTTGATTATTGTATTAGCGATGTTAAAGATATCGCCTTAGAACCCGATGCGTCACTTGAGCGAGTCATCGAGATTTTACAGCAATGGATCGACGAAGATCGCAAACTTACGCCACTGAAAACCCTGCAGGGATTAATCTGGAAACAGGGTTATAACCGCGTTGAGTTTACTGGCCATATTTATCCAGACTTTATCGAAAGCATTGAGCGTATTAGAGAGAAAGGCATTCGTATTTACAGCTTCTCTTCTGGCTCTGTCGAAGCACAAAAACTGTTATTCAGCCACACCGAAGCAGGCGATTTAACCGGTTCGTTCAATGGTCACTTTGATACCCGAACAGGCAATAAGTTAGACAAACAAGCCTACTGCAATATTTGCAATACCATCAGCTTGAAGCCAAAGCAGATCTTATTTGTGTCAGACGTAGCAGAAGAACTTGTTGCTGCAGAAGCGGCGGGGATGACGACTTGCCAAATGCTCCGTTTTGCCGATCAACGTCAAGCTAAGTGTAAAAAAGTAACTAGCTTTAGTGAGCTAACCTTCGATTAAGACTTTAGTAGCACATATAAAAAACGGCCTCTTGGGTCGTTTTTTTATATGTGCTACTTATTAGCTGCTAGGAAATGCCGGTGAGATGCATTTTTTAACTTCAAAATGATAACCATACACAGCATTGATATCTGGCGTTATCTCAAGTATTTCATAATCATTAAGTTCAACTACATGCGACAGTGGCAGCTTTTGGCAGCGCGATTTAGCATTAGCCTCTAACTGAAAAGCAAACAAGGCAATGGCTTTGCGCACACTGGTAAAATACTGGCTGCGTAAATGGTTATATGGCCGCTTCGCAATCTCATCGATCACGTCACGTTCTTGATCATGCACCAATTCATCAGCACTTTTAATCAACGGAGGCTCTGCAACCTCTTGCTGCTCACCTTGTTGTTTTACAACTAAAGGGGTGCCATCATCTGCGATTATTTCATCTTCTGTTTTGGCTTCAACTAATTGCACAACTTGTGGATCATCTAAGGCTTTCTCAATCTGCCCACCTAGGTCCATCAGCATGGCAAGATGATACAGCACAACAGCAGCTAAAATCACCCGCACCCAAAAAGTAGTACGATGAAAATGTTGATGACTAATCAAGCGAAAATTGGTTACACCAAAAGGGCGGAGTAAAAAAGACACGGCAAACATCAGCGGGAAAATAAGCTGCAGTACTAACAATACTATACAGCTCATCACCACACTCCATGCTGGGATATACAATAATATGGCAAAGTTATGAGTATAATTAAAACTACTAGCAGCCACACCAACCACATCGTTAACCACTGAACTTGAGCTTGCCAAGGCAAAATTAGCTACGATGGCGTAGAACAATAACAACACCGCTTTACCAGCCAAACTGTGCCACATGCGTTCAAATAAATGCCAGAACTCAATCGACATCGCCATGACGCTGATAATCGCCACCCACACAACGGAGTCAGTACAAAACAACAACACTATCGCGACGAGGTAGAGCTTTTGCGGCGCACTCAGTTGAGTTTGCAGCTTAGCAAATCGTGCAGTAAACACTGCCCAACATGACGATATCCATAAACTCGATGTTGTTAGATAAGTCTCTTTTCGCAAGGTGAAATCCTTATAAGTTCACTGGATATACTTACTGTAATAGCCACTGTCCCTTGTTGTTCATCGTCCAGACTGTTAGATTAACAGTTGAATTTAAACAAGCGTTTAATTTATTAATCCACAACAGAGAACCGCCATGAATGACTTTTTAGCTCAACATTCTATCAGCACAGACATTCAAGTCGCATGGGGTGAAATGGATGCTCTACAACACGTTAATAACTCAGTATATTTTAAGTACTTTGAAACCGCGCGTCTCGATTTCTTTAATCAAATTAACCTACTAGGCGATATAAAAACCACTGGCGTAGGTCCAGTATTGAGCGAAACCAATGCCCGCTTTAAGCGCCCGCTGACCTTTCCTGACGCTATCATTGTTGGCGTAAAAATAAGTGACATCACTCAAGATCGCTTTGTGATGCATTACACAGTGTTCAGTAAAGCACAGCAAGCTGTTACGACTATCGGCTGGGCAAAAGTGGTGATGTTTAACTTCAAAACGAACCAAAAAGCCAAATTAACCCCAGAATTACTTGCCGCATTGAAGCTGCATGAATAACGATCTTTTGTAACCGCATGCATAACGACATTAATCTTGCTTAAACAATGCAGCAATCAATAACAATAGAGGACAAGCCATGAGCAACCAAGAAGCTGTAACAGTGCAACATCAAGTCGATCGACATCGTTTTGTGGTCGTCACTCAAGGGGCTGAAGCCGTGCTCGAATACCACTTAGATGGTCAAAGTATCGATTTCCAACGCACCTTTGTCCCACCCGCTTTACGCGGCCAAGGTATTGCCGAAAAATTAGTTCGTACTGGGCTGGCGTGGGCTAAAACGGAAAATTTTAACATCAATACCAGCTGCAGCTATGTGGTCAAATTTATACGTTAAGCCCTTATGTTACCTAAAGCTATTATGGCTCATTAACACCTTAAACCGGACCCGTTAACGCTGCCAATTGCTGACGGACACACTCAGCGAGTGGCTCACTTTTTTCAGTTTGGTAATTATAATGCACCATAGTAGTGGTCGCTTCAGCGGTTTTTTTACCTTGCTGCCAACAGCTTTGTAATATATCGAAGCTGCTATTGCCTAAACGGCTAATATGCGTTTTAACCACAACTTCTGCGCCATAATATGTTGGTGCGGTAAAGGCGACGGTAAAACCAGCAATGATCATGTTCCACTTAGTTAAATCTTGGCCTGGATTTACGATTTCAAAAATGGGCTCACGAGCCGCTTCAAACCACACAGGAATAACCGTGTTGTTAATGTGTCCTAATGCGTCGGTTTCACAAAAGCGCGGTTTGAGGGTCATGCTAAATTGAGTGTCTGTCACAAAGAATCCTTTATTATTATTTTGAGTCCATTGACGTTTTGTTCGTTGAACAAATGTCATTAGCCCATTCTAACGACACATCTCACTCGAGGTCATCAAAAAACTCCTGAATACGAAAGTATTTATAGATAATGCGAGGAACCAAATTTAACACTTTGAAAAAATTGACTTTTAGATGAATATCGTACTCATCTATGATGGTCAAAATCAACTAAACAGACAAAATGCCATCAAATCTCGGCGAAAATCTTGTCACTCCGAAGCCAAACAACTATTCGACATATTTTCCTATCGCGTAAATACTGACTCCATCACATGAATGGACTCACTATTATTGCCGTTCGTATACTGACCCAAACGACAGAGCCACAAGTGAGTTTAATCAACGAAGAGCTGCTTTAATTTTTAGAGCCTTCTTCTGCAGCTATCTCCGCAAGAACAGATTTATAGTCTTCAACACTATTTAATCGATGTTGAACAAAAATTTGATATTGTGTGCTGTCTAAAATAAAAATTGAGCTAATTGTTATAACAGCTGAAACCAATTTAACAAGGAATACTCCAACGGAAAAATCTTCTATTATCACAACAGGAACCAGCAAAACCAAAAGAGAATATTGAGCAACTCTCAGCACTTTAACGGCAAAAAATGAACCTAGAATTACTTGGTAATTCACCAAGCAAAAACTGATCGATAAAACGGCTAGCACACCTAAAATCACTTCTGCTGAAGGGTCAAAATAAAAATTCAATGTAACAGATGCCGCTACTCCAAATGATATAGTCATCAACACAGAAGCAATTAAAAAGGTTATAAATGACAACAAGGGCGGAAATATCCCAACAGAAACATCTTCACTCTGCGAATTGTTGATCATGTACCACTCATCTCTGCAAAAATACCACTAGCCAACACTTTCTGGCTAAATTGATTGCCATAAAAAGACTGAGTGCTAGATCTAAAAACAGGCTTTCCATTTACCGTGATAATTTCCATAGTTCCCTCTATGTTGCCTCATTTTAAGAATGGCATTGTACCTCTACTGAAAATACTGGCAGTTATCACTAAGTATTACAAAAAAGGACGCTAGTGCGTCCTTTAGGATTATTATTGATAATTAATTACTGCCCGTACATGGCATTAATTTCACTATGATATTTGCTGTAAATCATTTTACGACGCAGCTTTAATGTTGGCGTAATGAGTCCAGACTCCATTGAAAATGCTTCATGTAATAAAGTGAATTTTTTGATTTTTTCAAACCCAGCTAGCTCATGCTGCAACTCAATTAATCGCTGCTCGAAATGAGCCACCACTTGTGAGTGACGTAATAACTCAATTGGGTTTTCAACATGAATACCTTGGGCTTTAGCCCAAGTATTTAATGCTTCAAATGCTGGCACAATGAGGGCAGATACATAATTACGCGCATCGGCAACAATGGCGACTTGTTCGATAAACGGACAACAAGCCACCTTACCTTCAACTCGCTGCGGTGCTATGTATTTACCGTTCGAGGTTTTCATTAATTCTTTAATACGATCGGTAATATATAAGTTACCTTGCTCATCAATACGCCCTGCATCACCGGTTTTTAACCAACCATCCTCAAAGGCTTCAGCTGTATCTTGTGGTCGATTGTAATAACCACGCATCACGGTGTCGCCACGTACCAAAATTTCGTCGTCTTTGCCTAGCTTAATTTGCATGGCATCGAGTGGCTTGCCGTTCGATCCCGATACGCGATTATCTAAGGTGTTACAAGTTACTGTGGCGCTGGTCTCTGTCATGCCATAACCACACAATACCGGCACATCAATGCTGTGAAAAAAGCTGCCAACATTCACATCGAGAGCTGCACCGCCAACAGGCATAAACTTTAACCTGCCACCCAACACTTGCTGTAGCTTACTGTAAACCAGCTTGTTAGCCAGCTGCCACTGTGCACTTAACCACAAACTTCCTGCAGCACGGCCTTGGCTAACGTCAAATTGACGTTTGCCTACTCTCATCGCCCAGGCAAACAGAGCTTGCCTTGGTTTAGAGGCTCGGCCAACTTTATCGTGTACTGCGCTGTATATTTTTTCTAAAAATCGCGGCACAACACATAAGGTATGAGGTTTTACCGCAACTAGGGCTTCTTTAATTCGATTCGTGTCGTTTAGATAGACATTATGGCCGCCGCGACACAATACATACATGCTCCAACCGCGTTCAAATACATGGCTCAGCGGTAAAAATGCCAACGACACATCACCCGCTGTAAAAGGTAACTTACTGTCATGTTGATTGATCATTGAGGCAAAATTACGGTAGTCCAGCATCACACCTTTAGGGTTACCTGTGGTGCCAGAGGTATAAATCAGCGTTAATAAGTCATCTAGGTTGCTATTGGAAAGCCTGGTATTGAGTTCTGCGTTAATCAGCGGATTAAATTGCGCCGCTAATACCTGATCAAAATACACATGATTATCGGCATTTAGGGTCACATTCGCATCAAACACCACAATATGCTCTACGCAGTCTGCTTGAGCAGCAATGGTACATGCCATGTCGTATTGCTGTTGGTTACCGGCAAAAATTAATTTAGCTTGAGCATCATTAACAATAAACACCGCTTGATCGATAGTACTGGTGGGATACACAGGCACGACCACATTGCGCGCTTTTAGGGCGCCAATATCAGCACAAGTCCACTGTGGGCAGTTTTGGGCTAAAATAACCACCTTGTCTTGTACTTGTAAGCCAAATTCAATTAACAACTGTGCGACTGAGTCGGTGATTGTATTGAATGCACTCCAAGAGACAGTGTGCCAAGGGGCCGGCATATCAAAGCCTTCAAGGGCGATATTATGACCTAGTGACTGACCTTGTTGCTGCAGAAGTTGGACTACGTGGTATTGATCTAATGACATATGGCTGTGGCCTTTTTAGCTTACAGGTGTTCCGCTTTTCGCATTCTACATTAAGCGGCCACAAACCATAAGAGCTTTTGCTCTATTTTTGAGCTTAACGTCACGTTCGGACTAAAATTAGACCTGCTGTTAAGCTGCACTAATGCCATTTTTCCATAACTGACTCTTACCCCACACTAGTGCAAGTATACCGATGACCACTAGCGGAATATCAATAAGCAGCCACATCGTCAAGCTGTCGCCGTCCCTTAAGGCGGCAAAGCTCAGTGACACCAGAATGGAGTGTATCAATACAATCAGCATTGCCGCAGTCGCTTGATAGCTGTTACGACAAGCCGAGCCAGCACCGAGCATAATGGCACTGCCCCAAAAGGTACTTAATCCTAAATGAGCCACAAACGGCAGAGTTATTTGTGGATCAATAAGCCATTTTACTAGCCCTAGCGCACTGACCATCATCACCAACACCACAATAAAACGATATTGGCTTCGATAAAATGCATCACGCAATCCGTTCAGGCCACTATAACAAGGTAGTAAAAACAAGGTTTCTGCCGCGCGCCAACGTTGAATTCGGCTCCAATGAACGATGGAGCAACTGAGCACCGAAAATTGTGCCAATAAAAATAATGTTGGCAAATTAATCTCAAACAACCACGATAACAACATCAATCCAAGAGCGATAATTGGCAAGCACAACATCATTACCGCCAGCACAGGACCAATGAAAAAATTCATCGGGTGGAAAAAACGTTCAAAGCGGGTAATCCAAGTAAAACCTTTTATGCTTGGCAACCACATCCAGCCCATTTGCACGGCGTTGAGGTACACCACACGCGATTCTCTGTTCCAGCGTAAGCGCCGACACAAGTCAATAACATGATAAGACATTATCGCAACCATAATCAGCATTATCCACGTCGGTATGGTGAGTACTAATCGATCTAATAAGGGTACCGCTATGAATAACAAAAATGATAAATGAAAACTGTTACTGCGCCATAAACAAGCCCACACAAACAGTAAACCGACCACAATGGCGAGGAGTAATTTGGGGATGACATCATAAGCAGAAAAACTAATACAGATTAATAGCTGTATCAATAACATGCCCGCCGCGATGCTCGCTGCTTGTATGAGTACATACTGTTGATAACTAGGTATTAAACCGGTCAGCTCGGTTGCTGATAACCGATTTAGCTGCCACGCGATTGCTGCTGCAGTAGATACAGTAGCCATTGAAAAAACCAGGCTAACAACTTCAGTTTTACCGCTGATAAAGCACAGCAGTCCTAACACTAAGCCTAATCCTGCTGTGGCAATAAAACTGACACTGCCTAAGTCATATAACCATAAACGCAGCATGCCACGATAAGGTTTACGCCATAAGCTATTGCCACGGTTAAACTGCTGCAAACTCATCGATGCAGCTCCATAAATAACTGTTCTAAATTAACGGCCTTGGCACTCTGCACTCCCGTGATGACGGCCGAGTCGCCTTGCGTGTCCACCAGCATATTTAGCCCGGTTTGACTCAAAATTTTGTAGCTTGATGGTAAAGTGGTACCGTCATTTATGCTGAGTAATTTAACCTCTTCTCGCAGGGCATCAATCTCTTTAAACAGCACTAGTTGACCTTTTTTAATCAGGGCAACATGACTGGCAACGCGTTCTAAGTCAGAGGTGATATGCGATGAAAATAATACAGCAGAACCCGAATCAAGCGCGAGATCAAATAAGTCGCTCATAAACTTGCGTCTGGCGATAGGGTCAAGGCTGGCGACAGGCTCATCGAGTAATAACAAACTTGGGCGATACGCCATGGCCATGATCAAGGCCAATGATTGACGCTGCCCAACCGAGAGTTTTTGCACCGCTTGGGTGACATCTAAATCGAACCGCTCTAACCAATCTTGTTCAAGCGTCATATCCCAGTTTGGGTAGAAGCTTCGATGCAGTTCTAATGCTTTATCTATGGTAAAACCTTCATAACCAAAAGGCTGCTGTGGTACATAACCAATACGTTCTTTTGCCTGAATAGATAACGCGGCAGGCGTTTCGCCTAAGGTTAAAATATCCCCTTGATCAATATCAATAATACCTAACGCACAGCGCATTAGTGTCGACTTACCGGCACCATTTTGGCCTAATAATCCGACCACCATCCCAGGATAAAGTGTTATCGATAGATCAGATAATACTGTATGTCCTGCTGCCAATTTATCTTTGACAGCAAAAGTTTTGCTCACATGATTAAAACGTAAAATGGGTTGTTGTTCGGATTCCATTGTCGACTTCCTAGATAATATCCTTAACGATAAAATGAATGAACTGTGTTGCTGCTATTCTTTATCCCAATATTGCGCCAGCAAACGCTGTAATTGGTCATAATCGACTCCTAACTGGCGCGCTTGCTCAACTAACTCAGATAATTGCGGTGCCAGTAAACTACTACCAGAAGCACTATTGGCTGACGTTCTTGCTGCCACACGTGATGGCTGGCCACGACGACGTTCAACCCAACCTTGGTCGACAAGTTGCTGCATAGCCCGCGACACTGTCATTGGGTTTACGGCTAAATGCTCAGCAAGTTGACGTACCGAAGGTAGCACATCTTCAGGATGCAATTGTCCGCCAACAATTAAGCGCACGATTTGATCGTGTAACTGTCGATAAATGGGTTCACCACTGCTGGGGTTGACATTTAATAATTCTAACATTAGCCTTTAGGAACTGTATTAATACATTGATACACTCATACACTAGATGCTAAGGTATCATAATCGTCATGAAATGCAAAAAGGAAACGTTCCGATGATCAACAGGAAGTTTGTCAATACAGCCTTAGCAGAGCGAATTAACCGCCCTGGTTTATGCCATTCGCTAACGCTTACGAGCCGCTGGTTTATTGCTGCTATAAGTATTTTACTCGCCAATTATAGCTATGCCGACACACCAGAGGTTAATCTTGCAGCGGCTGCTAAAACCAGTGCTTGTTACTTAGACGGTTTAGACGAGCAGCTTCAATGCGGTAAAATCAGCGTGTTAGAAAATCCTAAGCTCACTGATGGCAAGAGAATCGACATTCATTTTGCTATTTTACCAGCGATTAAAAACACTCATCCTGGTGAAGCCTTACTGGCCATCGCAGGTGGTCCTGGCCAATCAGCGATTGAAAATGCAGCTGGTTTTAATCGTATGTTGTCAAAGGTTCGTCAGCAACGCGACATTTTACTCATCGATCAACGCGGCACGGGCCAATCGAATATTCTATCTTGTGACGATGACACCACTGAATTACTCAGCATGAATGATGACGATATCGATGTGATTGCCATGACCGAAAAATGCCTCGCCGACATTGATGCCGACATCACACAATACGGTAGCAACTCAGCATTAAAAGACTTTGAAGCGGTACGCAAATTTTTAGGCTATCAAAAACTGCATTTATACGGCATTTCTTATGGTACACGCATGGCACAGCTTTATATGCGCCACTATCCAGAAGCACTATTGACAGTGACATTAGATGGCGTGGTGCCCATGCAACAAAGTGTTGTCGCCATTGGTAGCTCAATAGAACGTGGCTTAAATGTATTATGGCGCGACTGTAAAAGTACTCCTGCTTGCCAACAGCAATTTCCTGAATTAGCTGACGAGTTCAATAAAGTCGATATGCTACTCGCGAAAGCCCCCATTAGTCAGCAAGTACGTGATCCGCTTACCGACGAACTCAGTGACTTTTTACTCACACGCGGTAAGTTTAGCGGCGCAATCCGCATGGCGATGTACATGCCAAACATACGCGCACTGATCCCTCATGCGATTCACCAAGCTGCACAAGGTAATTATCAACCCATATTAGGTATTTACACCTTAACTGCTGACAGTACAGGTATTGCTATCGGTATGCATGCCTCTGTGGTGTGCGGCGAAGACATTCATCGCATTACTTCACAAATGCGCAAAGATGCTAAAGACTCCTACATCAGTGGCAACATGCTAGAGGGGCTAGAAAAAACTTGCCAAGCTTGGCCAATGCCATCTGAGAGTGAGAATTTCAGCGAACCAATCCACAGTGACATACCGACCCTACTATTATCTGGCGAGCTAGACCCGGCTACGCCACCTAACTGGGGCGCGCTAGCGCAAGAGAAACTCACCCATTCAAAACATTTTATTGCGCCTTATGCTACCCATGGTGTAGCAGGACAAAGCTGTGGCAATGACCTAGTCGCCCAGTTAGTTGAACAAGGCTCGGTAAAAGACATCAATGGCGAATGTTTGCAAAAAGATGTTCGTCGCAGTTTTTACCTCAACGCGAATACTGTAGAAGCATTGCCAGTTGTCAAAACGCCGACAGACATAGAAACAACAGCGCCAGCGAATACTGCTGCAGATAAGGAATAATCATGATTACTGTTGCAAACTTAACCAAAAAGATTGGCGATGTGCAGGCGTTAGATGATTTAAGTTTTAGCGCTGAAAATGGTCAAATCACTGGATTACTTGGCCCAAATGGTGCCGGTAAAACCACCTGTTTACGCACCTTATTTGGCTTACTTAAGCCTGACTCAGGAACCGCTACCGTCAATGATATTGATGTCGCTATCGATCCTATTGGCGCTAAAAAGCAGCTAGGTTTATTCCCCGACCCTTTTGGTTTGTATGAGCGCCTTACGCCGCGTGAATACATTAGCTTCTTTGCCGAGCTCAGTGGCATGTCGCGTAAACAAGCCAGGCAAGCCACCGCCGATGTGATTGCACAATTGAAGCTTGAAGACATTAGCGACCGTCGTTGCAAAGGTTTTTCCCAAGGCCAACGAATGAAAACGGCCTTAGCACAAGCCATAGTGCACAAGCCAAGTAACATCATTTTAGATGAGCCCACTCGCGGACTCGATGTCATGAGCACTCGCTTACTGCGCGATATTTTATTGCAACTCAAAGCTGAAGGTCATTGCGTGCTGTTTTCAAGCCATGTAATGCAAGAAGTCGCCGCCTTGTGTGATCGCGTCATCGTAATGGCTAACGGCAAAGTTGTTGCCATTGGTAGCCCAGATGAACTGTGTCAGCAAACAGGTAAAGACTCGCTTGAAGATGCATTTATCGAACTTATCGGAACAGACGAAGGGATTGCAGCATAATGAAAATGATACTCGCAATGGTGCGTAAAGAACTCGTCGACGCCGCACGCGACAAACGATCGGTAATGGCTGGTCTTTACTATGCCATCGGTACACCGTTGATCATGTGCGCCATGTTTATGGTGTTAATTGGCCAGTTATCTAGCCCTGAAGATTTAAACATCAACATCCACAATGCCGACAAGGCGCCAGATTTAGTGCGCTACTTAAGTAATAACGGCATAAACCATGGTGAAGATGAACAAGCTAAAAAAATCATCTTAACCATTAGCGATGATTATGCCGCTAACATGGCTAAAGCCAAACCGGCAGAAGTATTATTGATTGCTGATAATTCAGATGAGAAGCTACAAAAGTCGATTCGTCGACTTGAACGTCAGCTGCAAACATATAGCGCTGAAATGGGCAGCATACGTTTAATTGCCCGTGGAATTAATCCGCGCATTACCCAGCCACTCAAAATAAATATTGAAGATCAAGCCACACCGGACTCTAAAGGTGGAATGATTTTGGGTATCGCCATTTTCACCATGATGTATTCAGTGTTTATCTCTGGTATGAACCTCGCTATCGACACCAGTGCTGGTGAGCGCGAACGTAATTCGTTAGCGTTATTGCTTAGCCATCCCATGAGTACCCGCCAGTTAGTGATAGGTAAAATCATTGCCGTAACCTGTTTTGCTTTACTGGGGTTAATCTTGATTTTACTGGTATCTAAAGTGGCTTACCCTTTTGTTCCGTGGCAAGAAATTGGCTTTACCGTCAATATCACTCAAGATTTTATGGGCTTAATGTTCTTAGTTGGTATTCCCGTCGCGTTAATGGCTGCAACCTTGCAACTGTATGTGTCGTTTATGGCTAAAACCTTCAAAGAGGCACAATCATACTTAACCATGGTGTTATTTGTCCCCTTGGCACTTTCTATGGCCGCTAGTTACAACATAGCTCCAGACGTATTGCAGTGGCTACCTGTGTCGGGCCAGCAACAAGCCTTAATGGACTTTATTAAGGGCCGTGAAATTCCAATGATGCAATTAATCGTGTCGTCTGTGGCCACATTAGTAATAGCCATTGGATTAGCCACTGGCTTAGAGAAGTCACTTAAGAGTGAAAAAGTGGTCTTTGGCTTATAACTACTGTTATCAGCGTTAATTGATAACGGTGTGACGCCAGCCTTAACGGTTTAGAGTAAGGCAGGTAGATTTACAACCAATTGATTCAAAACTGATTCACAAGAATTGATATAGCAAAGAGCATTAACAAGGAGCATATTATGGACAACGATATTGCGATCATAGCGTTAGTATTTATTGTTATTGTCGGCACCACGGCATCCGAAATGTTTAAACATTATTTAAAGCATAAACAAAAAGCTGACGCCGATGGTGTCGCCGATATAAAAGCCCAAAACCAAGCATTAATCGAACGGATACAAGTGTTAGAAAAACTGGTAACTGACAGCGATTTTGAGCTTAAGCAGCAATTTAAAAAGTTGTAGTGCTTGTGCTAAAGTGCCAAATATCGAGTTAACTCATCGGTATTTGGCATATTTAGTTGCTAAACCTCGCCACGATGACGGTATTACGCCCCGTTTGTTTGGCCAAATAAAGTTGCTCATCTGCATGTTGTAGTACATCGCTAAAGTTGTATTTTTGTACGCCGGCTAATTTATCATCAACCACAACAACACCAATACTAACGGTGACCCAATTTCGGCCATCTATTTTATTGGGGATCTGCAATTGCTCGATAGACTCACGAATTTCTTCTGCGACTTTCAATATATTTTGATAATGATTATCGGCCCAAATTATACAAAACTCCTCACCACCATATCGAGAAGCAAGCGCATCATATGGAGCCATGACCTTTACCAGACAGGTCGCGACGGCAACTAATGCATCATCGCCATTAAGATGACCTTGTTGATCATTAAAATACTTAAAATTATCGACATCAATCATCATCACACTGAAACCAATATTTTCCAGATGCCAACGTGAAATAATTCGCTTTGAAAATGATTCTAGTCCTCTCCGGTTAGTAATGCCTGTGAGCGAATCTTGAACCGCTAAGGTCTCTAAGTAATTTTGTTGAGCGTTAAACTTAAGCAGTAATTGATTAAATGAGTAAGACACATTTTCGATTTCATCGATGAAATGATTGGAAGCCATTTTGCTCATAAAATTATTATCTGATGAGTCATTAATGCTTTTGTTAAAACGAATAAGCGGCTTAATAAGCAGTCTTGATAATGCCATTAACGAGAGAGAAACAATCAACACTATTGACAACAATATCGTTATGGCCGAGACCCAATTCAATTGGGGTAACGACACTTTTTTATGGTGTAAAGTCACCTGTATTGCTTGGTTATCAAATGTATTACGAATTAGCCAACTGTGTGATGGCGCAATGTTTTCAATTGGTTTTAAACTAAAAAACTCTTGCATGCTTTTGGTTGATGTTTGTACAGCAGCAATTGAAAAGTTCACTAAAGAAAACTGACTGATATCTTTAATTAACGCTTTATCCACTAAGCGGACCATAGTTAAACTACCAACGATTTCACCGTAACCAGTCGATGGTAAAATAGTGGTATTACTAAAGTAAATGAGCGCTCCGCCAAAAACGATATAACCACTGCGGCTAGACACTGTTTGTGATGCAATTTCTGCTGTTGTCGGCAAAATAGCAAAAGATGGTATTTTTTGCTGATGAATTAAATCAACGAGTGACAATCTGGATGATGTTAATGAGTCATCCTGATAATCCCAAACCAACTCATTATTAATGTCACTGACAAAAACAGCATCAATATTTGCAGCTTTAAATGCATTGTCAGGCATACTGCGTTGAACAAAATCATCAGTCGGGTTACCAATATATTCAACTAACTCATCCCACACGGCGTAATCGTAACATAAGGTCGTTAAGCTGTTTTTTGATAACGATAATGCAGAATACAACAAATTATATTCTTGTTGTTGCTGATCTAAAATTTCAGTTTTTATTCCAGGAAGGTAGAAAAAATAGTAAATACTCACCAATAACATGGTTATTGCAAGTAATAGTGAAAACAACAATAAAAGCGAAAAACGTTTTAATGTCATAATGAACCAGCCCTACTGAAGATATATTGCTAGTGTAGTACTAAATATGACTGAAAGTACTTTTTACAACATAATCAATAATAAGAAACACAAACAGGTACAAACATAAAACTCATCTATCACAGCAAATGAACCCGGTTATCAAGCAAACGTTAATGAACAATCGCAATGGTCATTAGCTCTGTATTGGCTTGCAACAACAGCAAACTAATACAGAGCCCGCTTATTAATACTACTTAGCTTTCGGTCTAAACGGCTTCATCACGGCTTCGTCACAGACTAAAAACGGTCCGTCCATTAAGTCGATACAATAAGGTATTGCGGGAAATACAGCATCCAAACATTCGCGGATTGACTTAGGTTTACCAGGTAAATTAACAATTAACGAGTTGGCACGAAGACCCGCTGTTTGACGAGACAAAATAGCTGTTGGCACAAACTTTAATGATTCGGTGCGCATTAGCTCACCAAAACCAGGCATCATTCTGTCGCACACAGCTTCGGTGGCCTCTGGCGTTACGTCGCGTTTTGCTGGGCCCGTGCCACCAGTGGTGACGATTAAACAGCAATCTTGATTATCAGCTAAATCAATCAATGTCGCTTCAATAACATCACGCTCATCAGGTATCACCTTGTAAACAGGTTCCCATTCAGACGTTAAATACGCATTCAATACTTCAATAATGGCTTTACCAGACAAATCTTCGTACACGCCAGCGCTGGCACGATCACTCACAGTCACGATGCCGATTTTAGCTTTGCTCATGGTTATTTTTCCCTTATGAGGTTAAATCAGTAATGCATTTATAGGAGAGTAATCTACCAAATAAATGTGGGTTCACAAAATCTCAAGTTGATAAACAGAGCCCTCTTAACACAATGGCATAACCTTAGGGGCTATTGATAGGGTGATTATCTGTCTACTGGGTTTAACTACCGACACTCACAAGAGTTATGCATATAATTAATCGCAGGGGTTCTTCCTATTGAGTCAGTTGCGATGAGCCCACAGTCGATGCTAAATGCTAACCAGACCTTTTGATTGCTCGGATTGTATAACCATCTATATTACAAAAGGATACGATAACACTGGGAGCTATAGATCAGCTTATTCGGTAAACTTATCTGTTGTGGTTAAAGCAACATTTTATAGTATTACCATAGCGACTGTTGGAGCTTAATAACAAGCAACAAATAGAGAAGATGTCTAGAGAATAGTGGATGTTTAAACAAGATTGATACTGCCAAAAAGTACAGTATCAATTGATTTACGGGTTAATTTTGAGGATGAGTGACTAAGTTACTTAGGATTAATGTACAAAATCAAAATGCCATCTACGGCCATGTTGGCAATTTGCAGTAACTCTTCAATGCTTGCCCCTTCAGATGCCTGAATCGACATCCCCTGAAACAAGGTCGTAATCAATTGAGCTAACACTGCAGGCTGACAATCTGCATTTAACTCACCTTGCTGCTTAGCTTGCTCAAATCGAGCGACTAATTGGAGCTTATGCCGTGCTTTGCGCTCTAAAACGGCTTGCTTAATTGATTCGCTCGCTTCACTACAGGACAGGGTACTGTTAATTAATGCGCAACCTTGAGGATGGCTACAGTCAGTAAATTTGGCTGCAGCACCAAGCAATAGGCCGCGAACCACATCAGCAATGTGTTGATGTTTAAAAGCTGTATTAAATAATGAATCTGGACGGTTTTCATATAAATCGATAGCTTTTAAAAATAGCTGCTCTTTATTACCAAATGCGGCATACAAGCTAGGCTTCTTGATCCCCATCGCCTCGGTGAGCTCGTTTAAAGAAGTTCCTTCATATCCATGACGCCAGAAAATATTAAGCGCTTGCTCTAATGCCAAGTCAATATCGAACCCACGAGGGCGACCAACACAAGCTGCTTTGGTTATTGTCATAAATAGTACCTCTTATATTAACGGAGCTTTATTTATCAAAAGCTTAACTAACTTTTATGACAAACAACCCGCATACTTTAGCATAATATTAAGCCACATCAGGGTTAATATTATGCAGATTAGTCGCAACTATAACAATTTAACAAGTATTGATTAACGCTATTTCATCGCAACAAATCACCTTACAAATAGTGATGTTACTTTATTTTCCCGCTTATTGAACCTCTTGTCAAAATAATTTAATACCTATCGGTACAAAAGTCATTGACAGGGTTATTTTAATCTATATATTACCGTTCGGTACAGAACATTTTATACCTATCGGTATAAAACGAACTCGTATACCAATATAACGCACCTTACAGCCTGCTGAAAAAACGTAAATGCTATTGATTAAAGGACCGCACCATGAAGACGTTAAAATCAATTAAAATCACTTTACTAGTTAGCCTAACGGCATTGCTATTAGTGGCGTGTGGAGAACAACCTGCACAACAGGCGAATACACCTGCAGCGCCTAAAGTAGACGTAGCTAACGTGCTTTATGAGCGCATTACCGAGTGGGATCAATTTACCGGACGCTTACAAGCTCCTGAAAAAGTGACCTTAGTCCCTAGAGTATCAGGCTATATTGAATCGATTAACTTTAAAGAAGGCGCACTCGTTCAAAAAGGTGATGTGTTATTTACCATCGACTCGAGGGTTTTTACTGCTGAATATGAGCGTCTTAAAGCAGAATTAACCAGTGCAATATCAGCTAATCAACTTGCTGAAAATGATTATGAGCGAGCCAATAAACTGTTTCATCAAAAAGCGGTTTCAGAAGAGCTGATTGATACTCGCCGATCTAACATGCATCAAACTGCAGCAGCGGTTGCGTCAGTTAAAGCTGCATTAACTAGTGCCCAACTTAACGTTGAATATACCCAGGTTACCGCACCTATTACTGGTCGAGTGTCATATGCTAATGAAACGGCAGGCAACTATGTCACTGCGGGTCAAACGCACCTCACCAGTTTAGTCTCTACATCGCATATGTATGCTTATTTCGATATCGATGAGCAAACGTATTTAAAATATGCCGCGTTATCGTTTGAGAACAAACGTCAAAATCCACGTTTAGGTAACAACGCTGTGGTTATGGCTCTGGCAAATGAAACCAGCTTTAATCATCAAGGTGTGATCGACTTTGTCGATAATACCGTTGATCAACAAACTGGTACTATTCGGGTTCGAGCTAACTTTGCCAACCAAGAAAATCAATTATTACCCGGCTTATTTGCCCGTATCAGCATTGCAGGTAGTGAGTCATACGACAGTATTTTAATTGACGACAAAGCCATTTTTACCGACTTAAATAACAAGTTTGTTCTGGTGGTAAATGACAAAAACACCCTTGAATATCGAAGTGTCAGCCTAGGTGAAAAACTTCATGGCTTACGTATTATTACTGCTGGCTTATCACCTAACGACACCATAGTGGTAAACAGTCTGCAGAAAGTGCGCCCTAATGTCACTATTGGGCCAAACCTAACCGACATGGCTGATAGCGAAAAATTAGAAGCATTACATCAAGCACAACGCCTCCTCGATAACCAGCCATTAACAGCACGTGTTGCTGATGACGCAAGTCAGGGTTAAGGAAACTACATAATGTTGTCTCAATTCTTTATTAAAAGACCAATTTTTGCCGCTGTTTTGTCGCTGCTGTTCTTTATTTCAGGCGCACTAGCAGTATGGCAATTACCCATTACCGAATACCCAGAAGTGGTACCACCTACCGTGGTTGTTACGGCAAACTACCCAGGTGCTAACCCTAAAATCATTGCTGAAACGGTTGCATCCCCGCTAGAACAAGAGATTAACGGCGTCGAAAACATGTTGTACATGTCTTCTCAAGCCACGTCTGATGGCCGCATGACGCTAACCATCACCTTTGCAATTGGTACTGATGTTGATTTAGCTCAAACTCAAGTGCAAAGTCGTGTTGAGCGAGCAAAACCACGGCTACCAGAAGAAGTACAACGCTTAGGCATAGTCACTGAAAAATCATCACCAAGCTTAACCATGGTGGTGCATTTAACCTCACCAGATGACCGTTATGACATGTTATACCTGTCTAACTATGCGGTATTGAAGGTCAAAGATGAATTAGCCCGTATTACAGGTGTAGGAGCTGTGCGCGTGTTTGGCGCCGGCGATTACAGCATGCGCGTGTGGCTAGACCCTAATAAAGTGGCCGCCTTAAGCTTGTCACCGAGTAATATTGTTGCTGCTATTCGTGAGCAAAACCAACAAGCAGCAGCTGGCAGTTTAGGCGCACAACCAAGTGGCGACAGTGATTTCCAATTACTGATTAACGTCAAAGGTCGTTTATCCAATGTTGAAGAGTTCGAGGACATTATTGTTAAAGTGGGCGATCAAGGTCAGATCACCCGTTTAAAAGATGTTGCCCGGGTGGAATTAGGTGCATCGACTTATGCCCTGCGCTCAATGCTAGACAATAAAGACGCTGCTGCGTTACCAGTGTTCCAAGCATCAGGCTCTAACGCAATTCAAATATCTGATGATGTTCGTTCTAAAATGGCAGAACTGTCTAAGTCATTCCCAGAAGGCTTAGCCTACGACATCGTCTACGATCCAACCGTGTTCGTGCGTGGCTCAATTAAAGCTGTGGTACAGACACTGGTCGAAGCATTATTGCTGGTTGTATTAGTAGTAGTACTGTTTTTACAAACCTGGCGCGCATCCATTATTCCACTAGTGGCGGTTCCGGTATCACTTGTGGGTACATTCGCCTTTATGCACCTAATGGGCTTCTCATTGAATGCCTTATCACTGTTTGGCTTAGTGCTGGCGATTGGTATCGTGGTCGATGATGCAATTGTGGTAGTTGAAAACGTTGAGCGAAATATCTCTGACGGATTATCGCCCGTTGCTGCCACCCAAAAGGCAATGAAAGAAGTGACCGGTCCAATTATTGCCACCACATTGGTATTGGCAGCGGTATTCATTCCTACTGCGTTTATGTCAGGCTTAACCGGACAGTTTTATAAACAGTTTGCGCTAACCATTACCATATCCACTTTTATTTCGGCAATTAACTCATTAACCCTTAGCCCTGCTTTATCGGCATTATTGCTTAAAGGTCATCACGAGAAAAAAGATCTGCTGACCCGTGGTATGGATAAACTGCTAGGCGGCTGGTTATTTAAACCGTTTAACCGCATGTTTGCGCGTATGTCTGACGGTTACGGCTGGTTAGTGAAGAAAATCATTCGTTTTGGGGCTGTCATTGGTATTTTGTATATCGGTTTAGTCGGCTTAACTGGCTTACAATTCTCAAGCACTCCAACAGGTTATGTACCTGGGCAAGATAAACAATATCTTATCGCCTTTGCTCAGTTACCTGATGCTGCATCATTAGATCGCACCGAAACTATCGTGAAAGAAATGTCGCGTATTGCACTAGATCAACCAGGTGTTGCACATGCTGTCGCCTTTCCAGGTTTAAGCATTAATGGCTTTACCAATAGCACTAACAGCGCCATTTTGTTTACCCCGCTGGATGACTTTGCCGATCGCACAGATCCATCATTATCGGCAGGTGCTATTGCTGCGGCGTTAAATCAAAAATTCGCCTCGATTAACGGCGCATTTATTGCGATTTTCCCGCCACCGCCAGTGCAAGGCTTAGGCACCATTGGTGGCTTTAGATTACAAATTCAAGATCGTGCTAATTACGGTTATGAAGAGTTATATAAAGTGACCATGCAAGTGATGCAAAAAGCATGGGCAACGCCAGAACTAGCGGGAGTGTTCTCGAGTTATCAAGTCAATGTGCCACAACTTGAAGTGAATATTGATCGCACCAAAGCCAAACAGCAATCGGTGTCGTTAGACGAATTGTTCTCCACCCTGCAGGGATACATGGGTTCGGTTTACGCCAACGACTTCAACCAATTTGGTCGCACTTATCAAGTTAACGTACAAGCAGATGAGCAGTTTAGACAAACGCCTGAACAAATTGCCCAACTAAAAGTACGTAACAACCAAGGTGAAATGGTGCCGATTGGATCATTTATTAATGTCACCAATTCATCTGGTCCAGACCGAGTGATGCATTACAACGGGTTTACCACAGCCGAACTCAATGGTGGTGCAGCTCCTGGCTTTAGTAGCGGTGAGGCGCAAGCTGCCATTGAAAAGATTTTAGCTGAAACCTTACCTAATGGCATGACGTACGAGTGGACTGAACTCACCTACCAACAGATCCTAGCAGGTAATGCGGGCGCGTATATTTATCCATTAATTATCTTGTTAGTGTTTATGGTTTTAGCGGCGCAATATGAAAGCCTAAGCTTACCTATAGCCATTATTCTGATTATTCCAATGACGCTATTGTCGGCATTAACAGGGGTACTTATCTACGGTGGAGATAACAATATCTTTACCCAGATTGGGTTAATTGTCCTGGTGGGGCTAGCAACCAAAAATGCGATTCTCATTGTTGAGTTTGCCAAAGAGTTACAAGATGATGGCATGGAGCCTTTAGAGGCCATACTTGAAGCCGGCCGCTTACGATTACGACCTATTTTAATGACCTCGATAGCCTTCATTATGGGTGTGGTACCTATGGTGTTTTCTAGCGGACCAGGTTCAGAAATGCGTCAAGCAATGGGTGTTGCGGTATTCTCTGGCATGATTGGGGTAACTATTTTTGGCCTTATTTTAACACCACTGTTTTATTATGCCCTCGCAAAACGTGGCAAAAATAAAACCGAATTAGCTGAATCAAGCATAACCCAAGATTAACCACGTTATTGATTCAATGATAACCAAAAAGAGGTCACCTTAGGGTGACCTCTTTTTATGACTAATAACGCTACTCTACACCCACTTGATCCATTATTGCACTTGTGACCAAACGGGCAACGCAGGAAATGCGCCTTTTTTCGCACACGTTATCGCACCACACTTAATCGCAAACTCAGCAGCCGTTTGAACCTTCACTCGATTAAGCAATTTTTGCACTAAAAGCTCTGGCGCTAAATATCCTTCATCACTGCCAAGTTCATATAAGAACCCCGCAACAAAACTATCTCCGGCGGCAGTGGTATCTGTGGCGACAATTTTAGGCACCGGCAACTCAAAGGAAAATTCAGCGCTGTGACATAAAATGGACTCTGGGCCATTGGTGACCAAAATTAACCTCACCCCTTGTCCAATACAGAATGCTAAATATTCGTCAAATGATGCCCCACGCTCCTGAGCCAAATACAGTGCTTCCTCTTTACTCATTTTAAGCACGTGAGTATAACGAAAGCATTGCTCCACACGGGCTGATAATAACCGAGTGTCTTGCCATAATGACAAGCGTAAATTAACATCAAAACTGACTAATGCTTGTTCCTTATGCGCTTTTTTAGCACCATAAAGACTGGCATTGAAAATAGCCTTTTCAGTAAAGGTATTAGAACAAAGATGAAAAATATCAATTTTTGACCAGTCGATAGCATCAAAATCAGCTTCACGGTATAGCATGTCAGCAGTGTTCTGCCGATTAAAGCTAAACGACCGCTCCCCCTGCGCATCCAAACTAACTAACACTGTGGCAGTAGCAGCATCTGGTATTAATGCTAAACAACTAACATCAACACCTTGTTCTACCAGTGTATTTGTTAACAACTGGCCATGATCGTCAGCACTAATGCCACCAGCAAAAAGACTCTTACCACCTAATTTAGCGTAACCCACAGCGACATTGGCAGGCGCGCCGCCAGGGATAGGCTCGTGAACCAAACCAGAATGGCCCACCGGAAGTAAATCAATTAATACTTCACCAAAACTCAATAATGTACTCATATAAAACGTCCAAAAAAAAGCCCATTTGCATGGGCTTGTTAACAGGGATTTCTAAAAACTAATACTATTACAACTAAGGTTATGACAATAAACGATTAAAACTCGTACTTAACCGTGGCGCTGGTTGTACGACCGTTAATGGTTCTGGCACGAATGATATTGTTATCGGGTACAGAACCTTCTTCAGCTTCGGTAATACCCACAGTATCAAACAAGTTATTGACGTTAAGCGCGACGGATAACGCATTGGTTAACTGGTAAGATGCAAACGCATTGACTTGAGTATAACCATCAAAACTTAGGTCATTATTATCTTGAGCATATGACTCAGTGGTACCAATCAAATTGACCCCAACAGAGCCTTTATCAAAGTTATAACGGCCCATTAGCGAGTAAATAAAATCAGCTTGGCGACGAGGTGTGTTGCCAATTACACTTGGATTAAGGGCATCTTTAACAATTTCAGCATCGGTCCAAGTTACGTTACCGCGAAAATCGAAATCACCAACATAATAAGCACCTTCTAACTCAATCCCTTTGGCTTCATATTTACGGTCAAAGAATATTTGGCTAGTGGCTTCAAAGTTTTGCTCTTCTGTTTCAGAGTAAAACGCCGTGGCAAATAGCGACATGCTATCGTAACGATACTTCACACCCACTTCGTACTGGTCTACTTCATCCACAGAGTCTTCGTCAGAAACTGAACCATCAGCATTCACTTTACCAAACAACAAACGGTCAGCATTGGCACGACCACCATGACTGATACGACCAAATGCGGCTAAATCTTCAGATACTTGATAGTTAGCACCTAATGAATATGACAGGTAACCCCAGTCATAATTCACTAGTTGTGGGTTAGCATTATCAATTGACGACACACTTAGCTCAGGTTGAGAAATCACCCCATCACGGTTCATATCCACTTGTGATTGCACATTACCCGCATAGTAACCACTGGCATCGCCAGAGTCATAGCGCACGCTACCGTCTAATGATAAATCGCCGAACTTAGATGACGCAGCAATATACGGTGCTTTAATAGTGTAGTCTGAATCATAGTTGCGTTGACAACAATTGCCCCAGTAAGGCACGCCATAAGCGTATAAACCATTATCTGAGTACTCAGTGCCATCGGCACCGACCACATCTAAAAGCGCGGCATTATCGCCTTGCACTTCCATCAAATAAGAGTTCCACATCCAAGTCATATTGATATTTTGCGTGGCAGTATAAAAACCAAAAGTGACATTAGAATCATCAAACGTCTTGGTTAATTTCATGTCATTGACGATAGAACCAAAGTCATTCATGGTCACATCAAAACTGTGTACGCGCATAGCTAAATCACTATCAAATGCTTGACCCGCTTTGGCACCATTAGCATAAATCAGTGATGATCCGCTGCCACCAATACTGTCAGCAATACTCGAGCTGTTAGCCACTTCGGCAGGCATTAACGACATAAAATTACCGCTAACATCCGAGATGCGGAAACGGTTTTCAACTAACCAGTCATCGCCTAAATCAAATGAAGCTTCTAGTCCAACTGAATTCACAATCGGATTCATACCATCACGCATATCACCACGGCTGATATTGCCGTCAGCATCTAAGCGCAGGGTTGATAACATGTTAGCCGAATGAACCGTATCAGATTGGGCATCAAATCCAGGTATTGAACTGCCATCTGAATACATTGGCATCGGCAAATAACCAATGCTCTTATCATTTAAGTGCTTTACATATAAACGCACATAACCAGAATCAAATTCTTTGGTTAAGTTAGCTTTAATTTGGCCACCCTTGTTCGCGGTGTAACCAGGATCACGCGGACCATCACCGGTACGCACAAAGCCACCAATATGAAAACGCATTGAGTCATTAATGCTTGCGCCATATTCAAAATCAGTACGCAAAGTATCGTAATCAAGACCCACAGTAGACGAAATACTGCCAGCATCACTGGTGCCCGTTTTACTAATGACGTTAATAATACCGCCTGGTGCGTTACTGGCAGCTGTTGAGGCTGAACCACCACGGATTGATTCAATAGTTTGTGTTGTAGAATCAATACGTAAGAAAATATCCGCATTACCAAATGCAATATCACCAAACTGTAAAATAGGTAAACCATCTTCTTGAATTTGCAAGAATTTAGCTCCACCAGAGGCAACCGGTAAACCACGTACTGCAATGTTGGCGTTACCTTCACCACCAGTTGATTCAACCTTCATGCCCGGAATAATACGGAACGCTTCGGCTGATGAACGAGGTGAGCTAATTGCTAAATCTTCTGGTGACACGCTGCTCACTGACACGCTCGAGTCCATTACACGTGTACCACGTGCGACACCCGTTACCACAATGCGCTCAAGACCAATGGCGTCTTTTTTAGTTTCCACAGTGTCAGTGTCAGCAGCCCACAAGCTTGAGCTGACCATCACAGCTAGCGTACTCAATACAAATTTTTTAGATGTGCTTTTTATCATTTTTATGTCCCCACATAGAGTGTATTGATGTTGTCTTATCTCCCCATAACAACATCAGTAATATATTCATCAATCGAACTAAGCCCCAAACTATCTCAATAGCTAATCAAGGCGCTAAACTTAAACCTTTTACTTAATCGATTAAGTTACAAGTTAGCAACTAAATAGTAAATTGCAAGTACAATTTATGTTCAATTATCGTTAACCGGATTAAAAAATCGCCTAAGTAGATGTTTAATAAATTAAATATTTATAATAGTAGTTGTTGATTATTTAGCGTCAGCGGTTAACAAATGCCCTGAGGGGTCACGAAACAGATTGTATGCTGCCAAAAAGCACAACATAAATGCAAAGCCGGTGGCTAAATAAAACCCGTATTTAACATGACCAAATATGTCGCCTACCAGTCCCATTAACAAGGGACCTAATGCAGCAGAAAGTGCAGTAAAGAATAAAATGACCCCAGCAACCGAACCATGTTGATCAACTGGGAAACAGCTGATCCCTTTAGAATTTAATGTCGGATACATCATAGACATAAACAAACCTGATAAAGGCAATAAAATAACCGCAGCCGAAATGCCATACACCATAGCGCCTAAATAACATAAGCTAATTGCCAGACTGAACCAAAACATCACCTGTTGCCAACTGAATTGATTGAGGATCCATCCCCCCAGAAAACGTCCCAATGCCCGCAATGTGAAAAAGATAGTTAACGCATACGTTGCGATTAATGCCAACTCACCTTCATAGTTGAGTAATAACGTCGGCATCCAAACATAAATAGCCACTTCAGTAGCAACATAAAGCCCAATAGCTAAAGAGTAGCCTAATGCATAAGGGTTTTTCATCATGCTAAACGTACTGGCGAGATTAATATTTTGAGTAGATGAGCGCTTAAGTTGCGGGTATTCAGCCTTGTAAGCTAACCAACATAATATTAAACAAAACGCCCCAGCACCAAAATACAGATACTTCCACGACACGCCTGTTATCAATAAATAACTGACAATCGCCGGACCAACCATAGCACCCACACCAAAAAAGCCTTCAACGGTATTCATGGTACTTGAATGTTGTTTTGAGTTAGTTGAAATATCACCAATTAACCCTAGCGCGCCAGTTTTGAATACTCCAATAGCAATACCCACTAGTGCCAACAAACATAGAAAATAATAAAATGACTCACCTAAAGCGAACATAAAACTGGCCAGCGCAAACAACAGTAAGCCAATTAAAATCGTTACTTTCCGGCCTAACTTATCTGCCAGAAAGCCTAAAAACAGCCCACTTAATGCAATAAAAAGCATTGGCATGTAATGAAATGCGCTCGCTTGTGACATCGATAAGTCAAATGTGTTAATCAACTCAGGAATAATCACTCCCACTGCATCAGAGGTCATGGCAAACATAAAAAACATTAAATACGTTAGTATTCTTATCCTAGAGTTACCGCAATTATCTAGCTCTTTCATATGGTTAACCATACTTCTCACCTTATTGTTATATGTTTTCTTTGTGGTCACACTGTCTATTTATGGCGACACATTCGTCTTCTCCCACAGAAAACGAATTCAATATTTAAACAAAGCCCTTGAATAATGTTTCATATTGGTTAAATATACAACTTAATCGATTAAGTTTTTTTAAATACTTACTTTAAGAGTCACCAAAATGAAAAATAATGTTCAGCTGATCACTTACGTAGATCGTATAGCGCACTCAGACTTAAAAGGACTCAAACAGGTTCTCGACACAGAACTTCATAATCTCTTTGGTGGCGTACATCTGTTACCTTTTTACTATCCAATTGACGGCAGCGATGCTGGCTTTGACCCTATAGACCATGCAAAAGTAGATGAACGTCTTGGTGATTGGAATGACGTAAAGCAGATTGGCCAGCAATACGACATCATGGCCGACTTAATCGTTAACCACATGTCAGCGGAGTCTACCGAGTTTCAAGACGTACTTGCCAACGGTAAAAGTTCTGTTTACTGGGATTTATTTTTAACTAAAGAGAGCGTATTTCCAGACGGGTTGAGCGCAGAAAACCAAGCTAAAATTTATCGTCCACGTCCAGGGAGTTGCTTCACTACCTATAAACTTGCCGACGGGACAGAAGCCGAGTTTTGGACGACTTTTACCTCAAACCAAATTGATATTAATGTGCATACCGCTGCAGGTCAGGCGCATTTAAACAAGGTGCTAACGCGTTTTCATGAAAGCAAAGTCGATCTTATTCGTCTTGACGCTGCTGGCTATGCGATTAAAAAGCCGGGCACTAGCTGCTTTATGATTGAAGAGTCATTTGAATTTGTCGATGAGTTAGCCAAAAAAGCCAACAGCCTAGGCATGACGACCCTTGCCGAAATTCACTCGCACTACATGACCCAACTCGATATCGCTAAGCGGGTAGACATGGTGTACGACTTTGCGCTGCCACCATTGATCCTTCACAGCCTGTTTAGCCAAGATGTCAGTGCATTAAGCCATTGGCTATCCATTGCACCACGCAACTGTGTCACAGTATTAGACACGCATGACGGTATTGGTATTATCGACGCAGGCCCTGTCGGCAATAAAGCAGGTTTATTAACCGCTGCAGAAATTGATAACCTAGTTAACCGCATCCATAGCAATAGCAAAGGTGAAAGCTTACAAGCAACGGGCGCGGCAGCCAGCAATGTCGATCTATATCAAGTTAATTGCACCTACTACGATGCGCTTGGCCAAAATGACATTGATTATTTAATCGCTCGAAGCGTGCAATTTTTTGCTCCAGGTATTCCGCAGGTGTATTACACAGGTTTATTGGCTGTGCCTAATGCCATGGAATTGCTGAATCAAACTCAGGTAGGTCGTGACATTAACCGCCCTTATCTACAGGTAAGCGACATTCAAACCGCGATGCAAAAACCAGTTGTTAAAACGCTATGTGAGCTGATCACTCTTCGCAATAACGTTGATGCCTTTAATGGTGAGTTCACCATGACAAACCAAGCTAATCAGTTAACACTTTCTTGGGTGCATGGCGACAGTTCAGCCAAGTTAAGCGTGAACTTTGCCACTAAAGAAACCCATATCAACATAGTTGCAGCGCAACAATCGACCCATATTGTGCTGGCCGATTTATTGGCTAAACATAGCAGATAATCTGACGGGTAATTTAAGCTCAAACGTAAATAAGGCGCCTATTAGGCGCCTTATTTGTATCGAAATCGTCCGGTCATCAATATTACATCAACAACTGCCACCACGTGACAATTCATAACCTAACACTTCAGCATGATGGGCATCAGCAATAAACATTTCAGCGGCTTTACGGCCTTTTTGTTCTGAATACTGGAACACAGTCGTCAGCGGCGGGATCGCCCGAGTACCTTCGTCAATACCATCAAAACCCACCACTCGAACATCTTGTGGAATGCGTAAACCTTGTTGGATTGCCTCGCGCATTAAACTCAAGGCAATTAAGTCACTCATGCACAAAAATACATTCGGACGCGGTACACAATTAAGCGCCTCTTTGGCAGCTATGGTCGCAAAGTCGGCATTACTTTCAGGGATATTCCATATGCGGTCATCACCAAGCTTAACCCCAGTATCACCAATGGCATCCAAATAACCTTGCAAACGCTGATGCGCTACAGACGTGTCAATTTCCATAGAATGAATATCATACACGCGGCAGGTTAAATGGGTATCAAGCAAGCGTAATCCAAGAATTGCGACCTGATCTTGCTCAGATTGAATCGCCAACTTGGCCACTTCATAGGCACCGGCTTTATTATCGATACTCACCGAAGCACTACGGTGAATATTAAAGTCGACCGTTACCACTTTTTTACGGATTTTTTTCAATTGCTCAGCTAATAAACGGTTACGGGGGCGACCATAACAAATAAAGCCATCGACAAAATCATTGACGCCATTCACATTGTCAGAGCTACCAGAAAACAACAGTAAATTAATTTTATGTTGCTCGAAAACGGCCGCAACACCTTTCATAAATTTACTGGCCACAGGATCTGACACCATGTATTCAATACTGTCCGACAACACCAATGCGACCGTATCAAATTTACCACGCCTTAAAGATTGCGCGGCTTTATTAGGTCCAAAATATCCTAGCTCGTTGCAGGCAGCGAGAATGTCTGTGCGGCGTTTTTCCGACAACTGATCTGGACGATTAAACGCATTAGATACCGTCGCATTCGACACACCTAATTCTTTGGCAATACTTTTTAATGTCCAATGCTTGGAGTCTGGCATAACGGGTCCGTTTACGTCGTGGTTTTAGCCTAAACAGCTATTTATAACATGAATATATCGATGCTAAGCGGTGAAAACAACCCAAGCAATACTTCAGATGCAGGCCTAGGATTGAAGCAAATAAACGGCACCAGCTGTTAAACTGCTGCCAAATTATAAATGGTCTTGCTGTTGAGCATGTTCGACCAGACTGGCTATCGACATGTTTTGTTCAAACGTTGGATTGTCTATGCGTTTTGCAAACCAGAAACGAGGCTTCCAATAGATATTATTCAAACTCGAAATTTTTACCCCTTTTTTAGTCGAGGCATGTAAAAAACGATCATTGCCCATGTAAATACCGACATGATGAACCGTCCGAGTGGTTTTAAAAAAAACTAAATCGCCGGTTTGTAACTGGCTGCGCGGCACGTCTTTACCCAAAGTCCCTTGTGAATTCACTGTGCGAGGTAGTTTGTCGCCGACAATGTTCAGGTAGGCCAAATACACAAACCCTGAACAATCTACGCCATTTCGGCTCAGGCCACCTAAACGATATGGCGTACCTTTCCATTGATTATGAAAACTTAACAGGCTTGACTCGCTCCACTTGGGCGCTGCTTGCTTAAGCATGGGTGGAACTACCACAGGCTTAGGTGCGATAACCACTTGCGGACTAGACGCACATGCCGACAGCAGTAAAACCAAACAACTAAGTAATAATCTTTTAGCCAATTAACCCTACTCCAAACACCGAAAAAACCGCTCTATATAGCAATATTGTTTTCACAATACACGCTCAAAATCACTGCTGCAGCACTTGAATCTATCGAGTCATCATCTGCATACACTGCACTAAAGCTCGCTTAGCAGCCATTTTATCGACTTTAATTTGGCAGCGTAGCATAGTTCCTTGCCAGTTCGCCCAAAAAACACTCGCTAGTGTTAATGCTGGCAAGTCTGTACGGATATGGCCTTGCAGCTGCCCCTGCTCGATAAGCGCACTCAATAAGCCCAACCATTGATCATAAAGGTGGTTTAAGTTTTGATGCAATAAAGGCGCTTTGCTACTGACTTCAACCATTAAGTTACCCATTAAACAGCCACGAGGCTCACTGCCACTAAACAGCTCATCAATGAGTTGATGATACCCATTAAGCATTGTTGATAAATTAGTTTTAAAATTTACGCTTGAATCGATAGCAATAGGTTGAATACGTAATTGAAAATAATGTTCGGCAACGGCTGCCGCAAACGCCTCTTTACTGGCAAAGTAATGGTAAAAAGACCCTTTAGGAATACCGACCTCGTCGAGAATTAATTTAATGCCCACGCCACTATAACCGTGTAACGCAAAAAGCTTTTCGCCTACGGCGCATATTGATTGTCTACTTGCTGCACTTTTGTTCATTGAGCCTCCATTTCAATGACAGGATAAACAAGAATAGACCAGTCGGCTAACTTTAGTTGCTAATAATCAAAATATAGTGACTTATTGCCTATTTTAGGCATAAAAAAACCAGCCCAAAGGCTGGTTTAAAGATTATCAATAGATTACTGAGTGACACGTAACTTATTAACAACATCTTTTACGTCATCAGTATTTTTGGCAATCATTAAAGCTAAATCACGTTCAGCATCACTCGATACCAAACCTTTTAATGTTACCACGCTATTTTTTACCTCAACGTCAATATCGGTACCAGATACGTCGGCTGAGAATAATAGTCGCGTTTTGACTACGGTAGCGACTTTTGAATCGGTGAGGGTTTTAGCGAGATCATTAGTGTCTTTATCGCTATCAGGCTTCATTACCGACAATTCATTATTGACGTCTTTAACGCCATCTAAGCTTTTCACTAATTCTCCGGCAAGTGCCTTATCAACACTACTGTTAACTTTACCTGTTAGGGTCACATTGCCATCATGTACGTCAGTATTAATATCGAATGAATTCAAATTAGTATTTAACAAAAGTGTGGTTTCAGCTTTACCATCGATCCACGCATCTTTTGCATCATCTTGCCAATCTTGTGCTGCACTTGCACCGAATGCCATTGAACCTAACATGATGCTCATTACTACAGATAATGTGGTCTTTTTCATAAAGATTTCCTCCGTTGTTAATATCAAGGATTATAATGCGCGAATCATGCCAACAATTATAACCACATGTAAAATAACAACTAATTAAATTTTTTCATTGCTATGATGACTTTTAATAGTAATGTTATCGGACTTTTTTACCGATACTAGGTAAATTTTTCCTCATGGCAATCAAGAGTGGCTTAACCTCGACTAGACTTAAAAGGTGACGAAGCGAACATCAACAAAAAACGCCTGAGAATCAACATTATCAGGCGTTTTTATTACCCGCAGACTAATTACCTGCAACGGAAAGGTGTTTCATGGTATCAAAACTCATCTGTAGCCAAGCAATGCCTTCGGCAAGTTGCCCTGCGACACGCTTATTTTTAGTTTTTTTAGCGGCGTACTTTAATTGAGTTAATACTTGTTGCTCAGTTTCAACCAATACTGCAATCACCTGCGGTAATGGTTTATCCTGTATCAGGTGTTCGGCCTTAGCATAGTGTTTATATGAAGATTGTTGGTGAAAGGTTTTACTGTCCATAGGTCTTGCTTGGCTGGATCGCATCAACGTAAATAATGGTGTTAAACGCGTTAGCATGCATTTTCTAATGTCAGCCATATGGATAAAAACCCGCTTAATGTTGTAATCGTCGGCCCCTAGTATTGCTTGGGCATAAAATTGCTCGCCCTCTTGGCATAAATCAATCGCTTCATGCAAAAGCCACACATCGGACTCAACTTGTTCGTCTCGAGTATATGATTTCAACGCAAATCCTCCTGTATTCGATAATTTAACTAGTACTTTGCTCTATAGGTTGTATAACCTATAGAGATCCAGCACATATTATGTAAGCAAAGCCTAAACATAAGCACGTCTGCACATGGACAAAATTTAATTAACCATCTGATTATTAGTGTTATTATAATATTTTGTTACACGTTAATGGCCTAACAACACTGAATGATTGTCTTTAGTTGTCACACGACACCCGAGACAAACATTGGACTACATACCACAGGGAGTGAATCGGCATGCCACGTCCAACACTTTTTTACCATTTACACCGTCAAGAAGGTGAAGCTCGTCTACTTGCTTTACCAAGTAGCCAGCACTTTAATAAGATTGCCAGCTCAGTTGACCAGTCCTGGTTAGACCAACTAAAGAGTAACTCAATAGACGTTGCTATCATTGAACTGTCACAATTAAGCCAACAAGAATACGCTGAGCTAACTGACAGTTCGATAATGTCTGATATTGAGCTCATCTTCTTAACCGAAGGTAAGCCAAATCCCAACTTAGATCATTTAATGTCAAAAACGGCTGGTTATCATTTTCGCCAGCCTTACGATGCTGATGTGATTAACGACACGCTAGAAGACTTTGCCCGAGACTTCAAATCGCAATCGACTAAGCAAAAACAGCCTTTTTCGAGTGAACTAGACCAATATGGTTTATTGGTTGGTTCATCGCGTGCGATGCACAAGTTATATCGCACTATTCGTAAAGTCGCTGTCACCGAGAGCAACGTGCTCATCGTTGGTGAAAGCGGTGCAGGTAAAGAGCTCGTTGCCAATACTATTCATTTGGCTAGTCATAGAGTCGACGAACCCTTTATCGCAATTAACTGTGGTGCATTAAGCCCTGAACTGGTCGACAGCGAACTGTTTGGCCATGTAAAAGGCGCTTTTACTGGTGCTCATCGAGATCACCGTGGTGTATTTGAGCAGGCAGAAGGCGGCACCTTATTTCTTGATGAAGTCACCGAAATGCCGTTAGAACACCAAGTAAAATTACTACGCGTACTCGAAAATAATGAATATCGCTCAGTGGGCTCACAACATCTTAAAAAAGCCAATGTTCGTATTATTGCCGCCACTAACCGCGATCTAGCCGACGCTATTGATGCGGGTCATTTTCGCGAAGACTTATATTTTCGTTTAGCGCATTTTCCCATCCAAGTGCCACCATTACGCAACCGTAACAACGACATAAGTGGACTCGCACAGCACTTTTTGGCATATCGAAACACAGCTGAAAAACTCACAAAAATGTTTTCAGATGATGCACTTAATCTGATCCAACAACAAAAATGGCCTGGTAATGTCCGCGAATTGAAACACGCTATTGAACGTGCATATATTCTGGCAGAAAACGAAATTTTACCGAGCCATATCATGGTGTCATCGCTAGAACCTTCAACAGAGCCGTTAACTGACGGCGTACAAATACCTGTGGGCATGCGCCTCGACGAACTAGAAAAAGCTGCAATTTATCAGGCCCTTGATGAATCTATGGGCAATAAAAATGAAACTGCAAAACAATTAGGTATCAGCGTTAAAACCCTTTATAACAAGTTAAGTAAATACCAAGACCAAACGAGTCCAGACGAACCTTAACAGCGTGCTAAGTGATTAAATGTGTTTGCTCGCTTGAGGCAGCAACACATTTAATGACTTAGGTTTAACCTTGATGCATAAATCTTCAGACTCAAATAACTCACCATCAATAACATATTTGCACAACGAGTCCGTGCTCAACTGAATCGTCTTAGCTTGCTCATGATGAATTCCACTCTGCTGATCATCTTCACGCTCGCCTGTTAATCCGGCAAATAATAGCTCGGTCATACTCAATAATTGTTGTGGTGATGTCTCACTGGACTCAATCCAAGTAATGTCTAACAAACCATCGGTAATATTGGGTTCACCATTTCCTTGGGCTAATACACTGGTGAATGGCGCCGCATTGGCAATCACTAAACTCGTGGTGTTAATCATTTGAATATCACCACTATCAAGCTGTAATTTCATCGACAAAGGCTGATTTTCATCTATCGCCTCCCACAAACCATTAAGGTAAGCCAACTGTCCGAGCTCATTTTTGCGGTCACGATCGGCTTTCTGTATCATTTTCCGCTCAAAGCCCAAGCCCGCTAGCAACAACATCAATTGCTCATTACACATGGCAGTATCTATGCGCTGAGAATAACCTTGAATCAAAATATCAAGCGCTTGCGATACCGGTACTAACTTACTGGTGATACCAAACAAGGTGTGACTAAGTGCATTAGTGGTGCCCATAGGAATAATGCCTAGGTAAATATCACTGTCGACAATCACCGATGCCACCTCGTTAACTGTGCCATCTCCACCACAAGCAACAATAATATCAGCACCCTGTTTTTTGGCATGTTCGGTTAGTTGCACCGCAGACTTGTCTTTAGTGGTATATAAGACTTCAAGCTGAAAATAATCGCTCAAGGTTTGAGTTATATGATCGGCTTCATCATGCCACTTACCGCCACCTGACACTGGGTTCACAATCAACCAAGCGCGTTTATGGATATGAATTTGATTCAGGCGATGCATTTTTTCGACGGCCGCTAACTGCCATTTATTTAACCGCGCGGTTTGACGAATACTACTGATAGATTTCAGCACATCATTAACATTACGATTTTGCTCACGGCACACTAAGTAAGCGGCTAGCACTAACACCGAACGCCCTCGACCTAATGCACAATGTACTACGACATTTTTGCCATTACTGACTTGGTTATGTAACCAATTAATCGCTTGATTTAACTGTGCAACGCTAGGTACGCTGTGATCCAATACCGGAATATTTAAATAGGCAATATTTTCATCAACTAGAGTCCACTCTAATGCATCAAATTCTGCAGTAACATCTAAAATAGCATCTATTTTCTCATGCTTAAGTCGGTCAATATCGCCCGAAAACAATCGGCAGGCTAAATACAACTGCTTATCAATTTTTTGTATTGCTGGAACTTTGTCATTTTTTCTCGCCCAGGCGTTATATAGCTGGCAACCCAATAAAAACGGAATAAAACTCCAACCTATATACCAAGGAATACTGCCATCTTGGCGTTTACGGAAAATACCTGCGCTATTAAACCAATACGCCGAACTCACCAAGCCTAAAGATAATGCAAGCCACGCAAAAACAAGCTTAAGTAACACATAAGGAAGCGCCACACATAAGCACGCAGCCAATAACGTACCAAGGGTATAATAATATTTAATATGGATACGGGTGAGCATTGTGGTCCTCCTTTTTTAAAAAAAGCAGCACATGAGTGCTGCTTAAGACAATACTTATCACTATAACTATCTAATCACTTCGCGCCACGCTCTTAAGATTTTACATTGACTTATATGAGTCTAAACAAGTCGTGACCTTTGACATCAATGTACTTTACGTTAATAACCTAACGGCTCTGAACGGATTAAATAGTTAATCAGATTGCACTGTATTTAACAGTCTGGATCTTCTGACTTCATGCCTTCTTTTACATCTTCACATGCATCTTCAACAGCATTACCAGCATCTTGGATCATTTCATCCACTTTCTCACCAGCATTCTCAGCTTTATTGTCTGAACATGCTGATAAACCAGCCGTTAAAAACACCATTAAACTTGCCATTGTCAGTAATTTTAATAATTTCATATTCATCTCCTAGATGATGGTTGTAATCGAATAACGTTTTGTCGCTAACCTTAACTCGGCTTCAGAGCTCAGGTTACCTACTATGCTCGGGGACCTTTACCTCTAATCGCACTGGATAATAATGAAATCACCAGTAATACAATAAAGATAAAGAAAATAATTTTGGCGATCCCTGCTGCGGCTCCAGCAATACCAGTAAAACCCAATAGTCCTGCTATAACGGCTATAACTAAAAACATTAATGTCCAGCCCAACATAAAAACCTCCTTGGTGTACGATTTACAGTATGGTGCGTGATGTGCTAATCCTTTTGATATCGACCTCATACCTAACCATCTGAGAATTAACCATTTACACAACGACTATGTTTTTACTAATGCCAACATCGTGCCAACAGTAAATAAAAAATTAAAGCCATGATTATAAAGGATTTAATTTAATATCGAAAAATGAGCGATGGAAGAGCCACAGACTTGTAGGCACTTTTTACCGATGTTTCCGGTAAGAGTTTCAGATACTAGCGAACCAGTATCGAAAGGAGCAATGAAAAGGAGTCAACATAAGCGCCGCCAGAATAACACCAAGCATTACAACGTATACGGCAGCTTAAATGATATTAATGTTGCTAGCGCTATAAAGCCACTCGATATCCACAAACAAGCTTCTAAACCGTATATTTGATACACCAACCCCGAAAGAACGGTGCCGATAAGACGTCCCATGGCGTTGGCCATGTAATAAAATCCCACATCAAGTGATACGCCATCATGACCTGCATAACTAACAATCAGATAACTGTGCAGTGACGAGTTAATGGCAAACACAGCGCCAAATAGCATTAATCCGGCAATTAATGTCACGTGGATATAAAAGTTAAAGTGCAACGCAAGAGCAATAGCAGCGGGAATAAGTAATAAGTAGCCAGCCCATACAAAGGCTGCGCGTCCTGTTGGTACTTTGCCGTGTTTTTTACCAGTAACATAAGGCGCAAATGACTGGACGATGCCGTAGCCAATCACCCAACTCGCCATAAAACCGCCCACCCACCAATGATCCCATGCAAATGTCACCGCTAAAAACACTGGTAACGCCACCACAAACCATACATCTCGAGCACCAAACAAAAACATTCGCGCTGCCGACAACAAATTAATCGCCGGACTTTTGGAAAAAATATCGATAAATTTAGGTTTGTTTTTCGCTTTGCCTAAATCCGCTTTTAAGCTCAATAGACTCATCACCCACACACAAGCTAATAAGGCTGCCATCAACAGCACTGCACCACGAAATTCAAATAGCGTGAGCAAAATACCACCTAAAAAGAACCCCAGTCCTTTTAACGCATTTTTAGAGCCAGTAAGAATGGCCACCCATTGATACAACTTGCCCTGCGCATCACTAGGCACCAACATTTTAATCGCACTCTTGGCGCTCATTTTATTGAGGTCTTTAGCAATACCCGACAAGGCTTGCGCAACCATGACATACATTATGGTCAACATGTCCGCTGGTACGGCCAACATAGCTAGCGCAACTATTTGTAACCCTAAGCCAATGTTCATGGTGTTATTTAAGCCAAGCCTTGCCCCTAGCCAACCACCGACAAGATTAGTGACTACGCCAAAAATCTCATAAAACAAAAACAACATCGCGATATTGAACGGGCTGTAACCTAGCTGATGAAAATACAGCACCACCAGCATACGCAGTGCACCATCGGTTAAGGTAAATGCCCAATAATTACCAGTGATTATTAGATATTGCTTAATGTGAGATGGCAATGTACTGAAAGTTAACAGCCCCATGTTAGTTTATTCCTTGTCCGCCAAACCTACTTTGCGCGCAAGCTCAGCGGTGCGATTAGCGTAACCCCACTCATTGTCGTACCACACATACAGCTTAACTTGGGTATCATTAACCACCATAGTCGATAAGGCATCGATAATACTTGAGCGTGGATCGGTTTTATAATCGACCGACACTAATGGGCGCTCTTCATAACCCATAATCCCCTTAAGTTCGCTATCAGCAGCTTGCTTCAAAAGCTGGTTTACTTCTTCTGCCGTTGTGCCACGGGCCACTTCAAACACACAATCGGTAAGCGATGCATTGGCTAGCGGCACCCGAATCGCATGGCCATTTAACTTGCCTTTCAATTCAGGAAAAATATGAGTAATAGCAGTAGCAGAGCCGGTGGTGGTTGGAATTAAACTGATGCCACACGCACGGGCGCGGCGTAAATCTTGATGCGGTGCATCTAAAATCGTTTGGGTGTTAGTAATGTCATGAATAGTGGTCATCGAGCCATGTTTAATGCCTATTTTTTCGTGGATCACTTTTACCACAGGCGCTAAACAATTGGTGGTACAAGAAGCTGCCGTTACGATTGGATGAATCGCTTTATCGTATAAATGCTCATTTACGCCCATCACAATATTGAGCACGCCGTCTTCTTTTACTGGCGCGGTTACTACAACTCTTTTAACCCCTTGATCTAAGTAAGCTTGTAGCAAGGCTTTGGTTTTTATCTTGCCGGAGGCTTCAATCACTACATCGCATTTTGACCAATCAGTGTCTTGGGTGGCCACATTACGACTGCAAGGAATAGCTTTACCCTTAATCACTATGGCATCACCATCATGTGTCGCTTCATGATGCCAACGACCATGAACTGAATCAAAGGTCATTAAGTGCGCCAGGGTAGCAGCATCGCCAGCGGGATCATTAATGTGCACAATTTCAACATCGTCCCAATCATACGCCGCACGCATTGATAAACGTCCCATACGGCCAAAACCGTTAATGCCTATTTTTATTGTCATAATGGTGTCCTAAGCTTGCTCTGATTTTTAAGTGGTAATGTTAAAGGTTAGTCACTACATGCTAACCATTAAATGCATCAAAATATTCACGCTGAACCGGATGAGCCAGCGCCTTGGGTCGCAGAGTTTGCACTGCATTAATCACTTTATCTTTAGGCCAGCCTAAGCTTACTAATATCAGACCAATCACTAATCCCGTGCGGCCCGAACCGCCTTTACAATGCACTGCAATAGCGCTTCGGTTATTCAGCAATTCAATAATCTGGAGTTTATGGGCTACCCACTGAGTTTCAAACTCTTGCCCTGGCGCAGCATCATCAGCAATGGGCAATTGCACCCAAGTAATGGCCTGTGAGGCACATTCTGCGGCTAAATCCTCCGCTTTATTACGCACTATTTCGTCATCAAACATCAAAGTGATTAGCATTTTTGCACCCGCCGCCTTTAATGTGGCAACTGACGCAGCTAATGCTTCATCTTTGGTACCAGGACACGGGGTAAAAATCAGCTTGGCGCCATTATCTAACGCTAAAACATCATAAGGATGAGCTTGCATGGTTAACTCCAAAAAGTAACTTCAAAATATGTTCATAAATTGATTCACAAGGCCGAATTCACAAACTGACTTAATTAATGGTTAAACCAATGTTGAGTCCGATTGATAATGGCCACCAGCGATAACATCACCGGCACTTCAACTAATACCCCTACAACCGTAGCCAACGCGGCTCCTGAGTGCAGCCCAAACAACGATATCGCCACAGCGACAGCTAGCTCGAAAAAGTTAGATGTACCAATTAAACAAGCTGGGGCGGCAATGTTATGGGCTAATTTCAGCCATTTAGCTGCTATGTACCCAATAATAAAAATACCGTACGTTTGAATAACTAGTGGTATGGCAATTAAGCCAATGGTTTGCGGATCTGACACAATCACTTCAGCTTGAAAACCGAACAGCAACACCACTGTGGCCAGTAAACCGATAATCGACCATGGTTTTAAATTGGCTAAAAATGAGTTAACAGCGGCTAAGCCATGGCGACGATTAAGCAAGTAACGCGTTGTTACACCAGCCAATAATGGCAACAACACATACAGTAATACCGATATAAGCAAGGTTTCCCATGGCACCTGAATATCGCTTACACCCAGTAATAATGCAGTAATTGGCGCAAAGGCAAAAATCATAATTACGTCATTAACTGACACTTGCACTAATGTGTAGTTCGCATCACCTTTAGTTAATTGCGACCACACGAACACCATTGCGGTACAAGGTGCAACGCCTAATAAAATCATCCCTGCGATATACTCTTGCGCAGATGCAGGGTCGACCAAATCGGCAAACAGCACCTTAAAAAACAACCAGCCCAATGCTGCCATGGTAAAGGGTTTAATTAACCAATTAATGACAATGGTGAGTAATAATCCCTTAGGGTTTTTACCTACATCTTTCATTGCCGAAAAATCAATTTGCACCATCATTGGATAAATCATCACCCAAATAAACACCGCAACAACCAAGTTAACGTGGGCGATTTCAAGATTAGCGATAGCCTGAAAGACCTCTGGCTGCCATAAACCTAACAACACTCCGGCCAACATGCTTAAGCCAACCCATACCGATAAAAACCGTTCGAACGTTCCCATACAAATGACTCCAAACAACGAGGTATACCACAACGTATTCTTAAAATGACAACATCAGACTAGCGACAAAAGCTCACCTTATTAGGCCTATTTTGCATAATGTCTAATCGTTGTAATGACGACATAATCAACCCAAGGTTGTTTTCGGTGGTTTGTGCTATTACTGATTTGGCCCATAGAGGTAAGTTAGGATTGATGCGATAAAACACCCATTGACCATTTTTTCTGTCGCTAATAATCGCCGCCTTTTTTAACAAGGCTAAATTACGCGACACTTTAGGTTGGCTATCTTCATTGAGCGCCGCCATTAGCTCACACACACACAATTCACCGTGGTAATGGGTCAACATTAAGCTTTTTAAGCGAATGTCATCGGTAAGGCATTTATAAAACGCGAGGGGATCAATACTGGAGAATTCAGCGGCATTCAATGCAGACTGAGTCTCTAGCGACATTGGCTCTGTGGTTGGTTGCTCCACTGACAAAAACATCGTCAGGCGGTTGTTGATGTCATTTAAGGTGGTCAAAAATGCTTGCTCACCTGCGCGATTTTTAGGATCAGGAAAGTCCCACGCCAGCTGCTTACCCGCGCCAGGATAACTACGACATTCGTTATTGGCTTTGTCACAAAGGGTAATCACGTAATCAAATGTTTTACCCGCAAAGGTTTGTAACTTTTTAGACACCAAACCCCGAGTGTCAGCGCCAAAGCGAGCTATAGCGTCAATGGCCCTTTGGTCAATATCTTCAGGCTGCGTGCCAGCACTAAATACATCAAATAGATCCGCAGCTCTACTTCTTAGTAAGGCTTCAGCCATTTGCGAGCGCGCCGAATTGCCAGTACAGAGAAACAACACCGTTTTCTTTTTCATTGTTGACTCAATAACACGCAATACAAAATATACACCTGAGTGTATATATGATTATTTACATATACAAGCTTGAGTTACAAAAAAACCGATCCAGTTCAATGAATCGGTTTAGCAAAAAATGCGGCTATTGTTATCGTTAACAATCATTTAAAACATATACAGATATATTCCACCCAGAAAAAACATTGTGTCAAAAACCACTACGGGCAAACTTTATTGTCTCTACACACATCTAAACCGCCAACCCTGCCGCGACACCGGATGACCAGGCCCATTGAAAATTAAACCCGCCTAACCAACCACTTACATCCATTACTTCACCAATAAAATACAATCCTGGTACTTTGTTAGCTTGCATGGTTTTAGATGACAGCTCATTAGAATCAACACCACCTAAAGTCACTTCTGCGGTGCGGTAACCTTCTGTGCCATTCATAATAATTGACCAGTTATTTAATTCGTTTGCTAACTTTTCACGCTCGCCGTGACCCAGTTGATTTAGCGCTTTATCTAATAGCGACTCTTCAAACAGCGCATCGACCAAACGTTTAGGTAACCATTGGCTCAGGGTATTACGCAGGCTTTGTTTCGGATGATGTTTCAGTGCAAATTCAATTTTATCTAACGCGTTTTCACCCGGTAATAAATTGATAGAAATGGCTTCACCTGGCTGCCAGTAGTTTGAAATTTGCAGTACCGCGGGGCCTGATAAGCCGCGATGAGTAAATAATAAGGCTTCGCTAAACTGGGTGCCATCTTGCGCGGTAATTGTGGTTGGTACAGCAATACCCGATAACGGCTCAAAGCGGACTTTTTGTTCGGCATGCCAAGTAAAAGGAACCAAACCAGCACTGGTTGGCAGAACCTTTAAACCAAATTGCTCAGCAAGCTTGTAACCATAAGGCGTAGCACCTAATTTGGGCATGGATAAGCCACCAGTGGCAATAACCAGTGATCCGCAGCTAAAGTCGCCATTAGAGGTGCTTAAGGTAAAGCCGGTATCGCTTTTGTTGACCGATAAAATCTCAGTACGCAGCTGAACCTTGACCCCGGCCCATTCGCACTCTGTCATTAACATGGTGACTATGTCTTTAGCGGAGTCATTACAAAATAATTGACCATGATCACGTTCATGGTATTCAATGCCATGACGTTCAACCAAATCAATAAAGTCACTTGATCGATAGCGCGCTAATGCCGATTTAACAAAGTGCGGATTGCCACAGATGAACTGGTGCGGCTCCACTTTTTGGTTAGTGAAATTGCAACGCCCGCCACCACTGATAAGAATTTTTTTACCAGCTTGTTTGGCGTTATCTAACACCAACACATCACGACCTCTATAGCCCGCTGTCGCAGCACACATTAGTCCTGCCGCGCCGGCACCGATAATGATTACGTCATGATGTTTCACGTTTTACTCCACACTGTTTCAATTGGTTGTTTAATAGTTAACTGATAAACATCAAATGCAAAAAAGGATGCTATTTTAGCATCCTTTTTTGTTACTACTCACGATTAACTTAGCTTCTGGGTGACACTATTTTTTGAGTGTTTCAGACGTTTTTTCACGGCTAAGTAACTCTTTAGCAGCTTCAATTGGCGCTTTACCTTGATAAAGCACCTGATAGATTTGCTCGGTTATCGGCATTTCTACCCCAAGGCGTTTAGCCAAGGTAAACACTTCTTTGGTATTGCGGTAGCCTTCAACCACTTGTCCAATTTCTTCTTGCGCGGTGATCACGTCTTTGCCCTGACCTAAAGCTAAGCCAAAACGACGGTTACGCGATTGATTATCGGTACAAGTTAATACCAAATCACCCAAACCCGCCATGCCGATAAAGGTTGAGGCATCTGCGCCGAGCGCAACACCTAAACGGCTAAGTTCGACTAAACCGCGGGTAATTAATGCTGTACGTGCATTAGCACCAAAGCCAATACCATCTGACATGCCAGCACCAATAGCAATGACGTTTTTAACCGCACCACCTAATTGTATGCCAGTAAAATCATCATTCGCGTAGACGCGCAGACGTTTAGGGCTATGAAGTAGTTCGACCAAATCATGAGTAAACTCGGGGCAAGTACCCGCTACAGAAATAGCTGTCGGTAAGCCTGCGGCTAGCTCTTTAGCAAACGTAGGCCCTGACAATACCGCTAATGGATATTGTTCACCTAATTGCTCACGTGCAACATCTTGCAATAAACGACCAGTTTCAGGCTCTAAGCCTTTGGTTGCCCATACAATCCGTGCATCTTTTCGCAGTAATGGCTTTGCTTGTTTGAGTACATCACCAAACACATGGCTGGGCACAACCACTAAGATATTTTTGCTTGCCGCGAGTGCTTTGCCTAAATCCGGTTCGATTGCTAAAGAATCGGGGAACTGAATACCAGGAAGAAAACGCTCGTTACAGCGACTGTCAGCTAACACTTGCATGCTCTTAGGATCGTGACCCCAAAGCAATGTCTTATGACCGTTACTGGCTAAAGAAATAGCAAGGGCGGTGCCATAAGACCCCGCCCCTAATACCGTAATTTCGGCAGCATTATTCATAAATTATGCAGTTGCTGCTTCAGTTGCAGCAGCTTGGCGCTGTTGAACGTACTGAGCAAATAGTGCATCAAAGTTAACTGGAGCAAGATTCAGCTGTGGGAAAGTACCACGACCAACTAAGTTACCGACTAATTCACGTGCGTACGGGAATAATACGTTAGGGCAATATGCGCCTAAAGAATGGGCAAGTTGTTGTTCAGTTAAGCCAACGATTGAGAAAATACCCGCTTGCTGAACTTCACATAAAAAGGCAGTATCTTCGCCATTTTTAGCAGTAACAGTTAACGATAAGATAACTTCAAATGTGTCATCTGACAGCTTGTTGCTACGAGTATCTAAATCCAATTTTACTTCTGGGTTCCATTCTTTCTGGAAAACAGCAGGGCTATTTGGCGTTTCAAAAGACAAATCCTTTGTATAAATACGCTGAATGTTGAACTGTGGTGCTTGTGCTTCGTTGTTTGCTACTTCAGCCATAATTTCCTACCTATCAATGTTATTTAGCTTTTCTGTGAAGCTAATTGTGTTGGGCTGTCACACTTAATGTATAAAGAATTAATCTAACATTAGTGCTATCCCGTAAAGTTGATCCAGCTCGATAAATCATAACGAGCAAGATCTTGATAATAAACAGTGTTAATTCATACCCAAATGCATTAACACTGAATACAATTAAGCAACCATATTAACGCTTGCTTTTAACTACGGGTAAATTAGCACCCTGCCATTCACCCATGCCACCCTTAAGGTTAAACACATTCTCAAATCCTTGTTTAGTAAGAAGTTGAGCGGCTTGTGACGATGTCATACCTGAGTTACATACTAATATAATGGGGCTGGTTTTGAACTTTTCAAGGCTAGTGACTTGATTATTTTTTATTTCAGACAAGGTCACATTAAGCGCATCAACAATATGACCTTTTTTAAATTCTTCTTTTCCACGCACATCAACAACTTTAGCATCTTGCTTATTTACCATGAGTGTTAGCTCTTGATGGCTAACGTGCTTCACTTTTGATGTACCAGATTTAATGACACTAACAACAAGCGCTACAAACAAGCCGACCCACGCTAAACTTAACATTGGGTTCGCTTTAAAAAATTCCATATATTCTTGCATAATTACTGATTTCTCTGACGATGACTAAGATGAGATGGCCCGAGTATATCGTTTTGCTCGGCAGTTTTCATTAAAGAAACACCGAAAATAAACGCTTTACGCTGAGTTATTCGTGACTCGCCCCTCGTTATCAGCAGCTTTGGTTATATCTTCAAACCTATATGCCTTTTGCACACTATCGATAAGTAGTAATATTCATACAATTGAAATTTTCTAACTCTTCTATTTCCAACTTAAAGGTATTTGCATAATGACAAAGAAACGTCCACTCGCATTACTTATCCTTGATGGCTGGGGTTATAGTGAAAACACGCAAGATAACGCGGTTTTTCATGCTAAGACTCCTGTTTTAGATAAGCTCAATGCACAATATGCTCACAGTCTTATTTCGGGTTCTGGTATCGACGTCGGCTTGCCTGATGGTCAAATGGGTAACTCTGAAGTTGGCCATATCAATATCGGCTCAGGCCGCATCGTGTATCAAGAGCTCACTCGCATCAGCAAAGCGATTGCCGATCATGAGTTTGAACAAAATCCTGCGCTTAGCAATGCAGTAGACAAAGCCATTGCCGCAAATGGTGCGGTGCACATTATGGGGCTGTTGTCTGCCGGTGGTGTACACAGCCATGAAGAACACATTGAAGCAATGTGTCGCATGGCTATTGAACGCGGCGCGACTAAAGTGTACTTGCATGCCTTTTTAGATGGCCGAGATACACCGCCTCGTAGTGCTAAAAATAGCTTGGTTCATTTTGATGAACTATTTGCTGAATTAGGTCATGGCCGTACCGCATCGCTTATTGGTCGCTACTTTGCGATGGATCGCGACAACCGTTGGGATCGAGTATCGCAAGCCTACGAGTTAATCACTGAAGGTAAAGGCAAGTTTACCTATGCTTCTGCGCCTGAAGCACTTGAAGCGGCCTATGCGCGTGACGAAAATGATGAGTTTGTTGCTGCATCTGTGATTGTTGATGCTCAAGGCGAGGCTGCTGAACTTAACGATAACGATGCGCTCATTTTTATGAACTTCCGCGCAGATCGTGCTCGTCAAATTACTCGCACCTTTGTCAACCCAGATTTTGACGGTTTTGTACGTAATAAAACACCAAAAATTAACTTTGTAATGCTAACTGATTACGCGGCTGATATTAAGGCTCCAGTAGCCTATCCATCGAGTGATTTAGTGAATACTTTAGGTGAAACCCTGCAAAATCTGCATAAAACTCAGTTACGCATTTCAGAAACTGAAAAATATGCCCATGTGACCTTCTTTTTTAATGGCGGTAAAGAAGAGCCATTTGAAGGCGAGGATCGCATTTTAATTGAGTCACCTAAGGTCGCAACTTACGATTTACAACCTGAAATGAGTTCAACTGAATTAACCGACAAATTGGTCGCCGCAATTGAATCAAATAAATATGATGTGGTTATTTGTAACTATCCAAATGGTGACATGGTAGGCCATAGCGGTAAGTTTGATGCTGCAGTTAAAGCTTGTGAAGCCGTTGATGCTTGTATCGGTCGTGTTGTTGAAGCCTTAGCTAAAGTTGATGGCGAATGCTTGATTACTGCCGATCATGGTAATGCGGAGAAGATGACAGATCTGTCTAATGGACAAGCATTTACAGCTCACACCAGTAACTTAGTGCCCTTCGTTTATGTCGGCCGTGATGCGGTAATAAAAGATGGTGGACGTTTGAGCGATATTGCGCCAACTATGTTAACCTTAATGGGCCAAAGCATCCCGAAAGAAATGAGTGGACGCTGTATCATTGACCTTAAAGAGTAAACATTAACTCGTGATAACTCGTTTATTTGTTAAAGCCAGCATTATTGCTGGCTTTCTAATCTTCTCATTTACGGCAACTAGTGCCGATTTGTCTTCGCGCCAATCGGCTTTGAAGTCTATCCAAGCGCAAATAAACCAACAACAAAACTCCCTTAAAGATACCTCGAAGCAACGCGAGAAGCTCATTTCACTGCTTAAAAGTGATGAAAAAGCGATTGCAAAAGCCGCTCAACAAGTTAATCAATCACAAAAGGCATTGTCTGAGGTTAACATCAAACTTAAAGAGCTGGATAAACAACAAATTGACTTAGCTAAACTGAAACTAAGTCAGCAAGACACCTTATCAAAACAATTATCGAGTGCTTATTTAGCCGGTAATCATGATTACACCAAAATGATGCTTAACCAGCAAAATCCAGCCACGGTTGAACGTATGCTGGCGTATTATCAATTTCTGAATAATGCCCGTATAGACGCTATCCAGCAGCTGAAGCAAACCAGTATTGACCTTAATAAAGTAAAACAACTACAAGTCACTGCGCAGCAAAAACTCAATGCTTTAGTGATAGATCAAAAACAACAAGCACTGCAATTAACCAAAGAGCAAGGTCAACGCCAGCAAACTCTGACTCAATTACAGCGCACCTTATCGAGTAAAGGCGCAGAATTAGAACAACTGCAAATAGAAGAGGCAAGTTTAAAGCGCATCGTGCAACAAGCCATGGTCGCCGCCAAATCTAACCCAACAATGGATGGGTTATTGAATCAAAAAGCCAAATTAACATGGCCAACCAAAGGTAGAGTGAGTAAACGCTTTGGCAGCAGTCGCTCAGGACAGATTGTTTGGAAAGGCACAGTACTTTCGGCGCCAGAAGGACAAAATATCAATGCGGTTGCATCAGGTAAAGTCATTTATGCCGACTGGCTACGAGGTTTTGGTATGGTGTTAGTGATTGATCATGGTAAGGGCTATATGAGCCTCTATGGTCACGCCCAAACATTATTAAGACAACCTGGCGACATGGTCAAAACGGGTGAGTCTATTGCACTTGTCGGTCGTTCAGGCGGACAAAGTGAGCCAGGACTGTACTTCGAAATTCGCAACAAAGGTAAGGCCGTCGATCCGGCTTATTATTGCCGTTAAGCTTAACAAAACGCGATATAAAATCGGCTCACGGATGAGTAATAGCAGATATAAAATAACACTGCACGACGCTATTCAGTAGCACTCTCTTAACAAATGCTATATCAAGCTGTGTAACTGTGTTTATAATCGTCTTGTTATGCATGTCATTGAACAATTAAACTCACCCAACTAGATAAGTCAAATTCGTGCGCAATCTACTATTTATCTTACTCAGCCTCTGCTGCATCATGCCTGCCACGGCAGCCAAACTAGCCATTATCATTGACGATATAGGTTATCGTTCAACTGACGAAGCCGCATTGTTATTACCCAATGCCATCACCTTATCGGTATTACCGCATACTCCGCTAGGAAAAAAGCTGGCCACTGATGGTTTCAACAAAGGCCATGAAATTATGTTGCACCTGCCAATGCAAGCCTTAAATGGTAAAGCATTAGGGCCGGGAGGATTAACCAACGACATGACTGAAGTGCAAATTAAACAACAGTTACAAAGTGCGTTCGCTAATATTCCGTTTGCGAAAGGGGCTAATAACCATATGGGCAGCTTACTGACTCAAATGGATAAGCCAATGTTATGGGTAATGCAGAGTTTAAAAGAGCGACAACTGTTTTTTATCGACAGCTTTACGACTAAATATACTAAAGCTAGCAACAAGGCGATGCAGCTTGGTGTGCCATCAATGAGAAGACAGATATTTTTAGATAACGACACTAGTGAGCGAGCGCTTGAAAAACAGTTCCAACTGATAATTACACAATCAAAACAACAAGGTAAGCTGATTGCTATTGCCCATCCTTATCCTGAAACCATCCGATTTTTGAACGCTAATTTGGCTCGTTTAAATGACAATGGCATTACACTACTGCCAACATCTCAATTATTTGATGATCTCAATATTGCTTTATCAACTCAAGCTACTCCACCTGCAACACTGAGATAGATAAGTCTGGTAACGTTGCTAGAATTTGTGATTTATTCGCGACAATATCTGCTAATGTGTATTGGTCAAGCACCACTAAATAAGCTGAAACAGCCTGCGCTAACACGCCTTTTAATCGGCATATTGGTGTAAAGCGGCAATATGGTGACTCACAATCGATAGGCGCTAATGAGTGCTCTAAATCACGAACCAATTGCCCTATTACCACCTCATCTGCTGGCTTTGCTAATCTAAAACCACCACTCTTGCCTCTGACCGTTTGCAAATATCCCATCTTGCCTAATTGATGAATTATCTTTGCCACATGATTTGAAGAAAGATCAAATACACTAGTGACTTCGGCAATTCGAAACAAAGTTTCGCGTTCAGATTGCACAGCAAGATACATTAAAATGCGGATACCAAAATCTGTATATCGGGTTAGTTGCATGGTCTAAAATATCCAAGATAAATAATAAGTGCAGATTAACATGTTGATGACTCTAAATCAGTGATCAACCATAAAGCTTGATCATTGCTAGTACCACATACATCGATACTTGCACTAAACTCAGCGCATACCTCTGGACGCTCTGGCTGACCAAATATCATACATAAGTTAGCATCATTTAATTGGATACAACGCACCCCTGCAGGTTTGCCATTTGGCATTCCCGGTATTGCACTAGTAATAGAAGGCGCAATACAGCAAGCACCGCAACCTAAACGACAATTCATAATCCTACCTACTTAATAAAACCACACTGTAGCGTAAAACACCCCATCCATCACGGCATGGTTAATGACAAATTACATTGAGAGATTTGCAACAACTCTTGAGCTAAGGCAAGTTACTGCAGATCGATTATCTCAACCACTATTCCATGGTATTTTAGATCACATTTTACTTTTTAAGCATTAAGCCAACAACAATGATAGTGGTACATTATACCTTCTTATTGAATAAGGAAATTATCCATGAAACGTCCTGTTATTCTCGACTGCGATCCCGGTCATGACGATGCCATCTCACTTATTTTAGCACTAAGTTCAGCAAAACTTGATGTGTTGGCCATTACAACGAGTGCCGGTAACCAAACACCAGAAAAGACCTTAAACAATGCATTGCGCGTACTTACCCTATTAGGCCGACATGATATTCCGGTTGCAAGTGGCGCTCCGAAACCATTAGCTCGCGAGCTTATTATTGCTGACAACGTTCACGGTGAAAGTGGTCTTGATGGGCCAAAACTTCCCGATCCGGCATTTGCACCAGTACAACAAACCGCTATTGAACTAATGGCCGATAAGGTTCGTGGCAGCAAGCACCCCGTCACCCTTGTTCCTACAGGACCGTTAACTAATATTGCCCTGTTTCTCGCTGCACACCCTGAATTACATTCCAACATAGATAGTATCGTACTGATGGGCGGTGCAGCAGGTGTGGGCAATTGGACTCCTGCGGCAGAGTTTAATATTTTTGTCGACCCAGAAGCTGCTGACATGGTATTCAAATCTGGCTTACCGATTGTGATGTGCGGACTCGATGTAACCCACGAAGCACAAATCATGGATGAAGATATTGAACGTATCAGAGCAATCAACAACCCAATAGCCAAATGCGTCGCCGAACTGCTCGACTTCTTTATGATTTACCATCGTGACCCTAAATGGAGTTTCACAGGTGCACCATTACATGATCCTTGCACCATAGCATGGTTACTCAATCCATCATTGTTTACCGCTGTTGATTGCTGGGTTGGCATTGAAACTAAAGGGCAATATACCCAAGGTATGACAGTGGTTGATCGATATCAATTAACCAACAATCCACATAATGCCAAAGTCTTGTTTAATATAAACCGAACGGGTTTTGTAGACTTTATTATTGAGCGTTTAAACGATTACTAACGAACTCATGCCATGCCGATTCAACTAGATCGGCGTGGCAACTAAGGATAAACATGAGTACTTTATTAGTTGTCGGCAGTGCTAATGCCGATCATGTTCTAACATTTAATGAATTACCCCAAGCTGGGCAGACGTTGATTAGTCAGCAATATCGGCTAGAACTTGGTGGCAAAGGGGCAAACCAAGTTGTGGCTGCTGGGAGATTGAGTAACCCTCAACAGAAAGTATATTTCATCTGTGCTCTGGGTGATGATAGTAACGCTGTAATAATGCGCAAAACTTGGGCTGCTGATGGAATCAATTTAAGTGGCTGTTATGATATTGCTAATCAGAGTACCGGCACTGCCGTAATATTTGTTAATCAACACGGTGAGAATAGCATCGGAGTTGTTCCTGGTGCTAACGCCTATTTGTCTGCGGAGCACATTCAGCAGCAACAAGCATTGTTTGCTCAAGCAGATTACGTACTGGTCCAACTAGAAACCTCGTTAGACACTGTTCATCAGGCATTAATCCTCGCCAAGCAGTATCACTGCACGACCATACTCAATCCAGCTCCAGCAGCTAAACTGAGTAATGACTTGTTGCGCTTAATCGATATCATCACCCCAAATGAGACAGAAGCCTTTGCATTAACGGGCATTGAGGTTATCGATCAACAAAGCGCAGAGAAAGCAGCACAAGATCTTCATCATAAGGGCGTTAATACCGTTATTATCACACTTGGAAGTAAAGGCGCTTATGTCAGTGAAAAAGGCCGAGGACAAATCATTCCTGCGCCCATAGTTAATGCAATTGATACGGTTGCAGCCGGAGACACATTTAACGGTGCACTAATGGTGGCATTAGACGAAGGAAAATCATTAACAGATGCAGTAATGTTTGCTAACTTAGCCTCATCAATAGCCGTTACACGCAGCGGAGCACAAAGCAGCATTCCTTATAGAACAGAGCTGACTTAAAACCGTTTATTAGATGAAGTGATGCAATAAATTTTTAAATAAATGACCAAGGCCTCACATTGCAAATGAGGCCTGTTGTTATTGATAAATGCGCGGGTGAATATTGATATAAACACCACAGGTCCTCGGTTAACAAAGCACTTTACAGGCTCACCGATACAGTTAACATCAACTAAAAATCTGTGTATCAGTGATAACTTCGCTAATATTTTACTTATTTGACCCAATTACAGACACAAAAAGACCTTTGCATTACAGCAAAAGCCTTCAACTTACGTTGTTTTGCTGGAGCGGACGGGTTTAATCCGTGAGTTTTTGTGACACAAACAGGCCGCAGTCTGTTCATAAAGAGGCTAACAAGCCATGGATGGGTCATGCACTACAATCTCGCAACCTTGTCACTTCAACGAACCGCCGCGGGATTTTATGTTGTTATCTTTTTATCGCCCAACGAAAAAGGCCCTAGCATTTCTGCTAGGGCTTTCATCTTAAGTTGGCGGAGCGGACGGGACTCGAACCCGCGACCCCCGGCGTGACAGGCCGGTATTCTAACCAACTGAAC